>OVXK01000006.1_pt1 | contig 479798 bp, 450 predicted proteins | sample 1732021 | NCBI WGS metagenome assembly OVXK01 (sample SAMEA4413051, study PRJEB24355) | metagenome | biome: human; feature: gut; material: faeces | place: United Kingdom | collected 2010 | reverse complement strand
TCGCCGAGGCGCCGTTATAGGAGCCATCCACGCCGACAAACTTCTGATCGCCGGTCTGGAACTGCGCGCCGTAGCGGGCGTAGCCGCTGAACTTGAGGCCGAAGGGGATCGCCATATCCGGCGAGGCCGCGGTGGTCTGCGGGTTGGTAATGACATCCACTTTTTTATCGGCGGCAGCGTCGATTTTCGCCTGGCGCTCGGCGAGGGCTTTATCGACGGCCTTCGCCACAATGGCGTCGATCTGTTCCTGCGTGAACTCTTGGGCTATTGCAGAGGTAAACGGGAAAAAGGCGGCGATAACCGCCACGGGTAATGGAAGTTTTTTTATCATTGTCAAAATTATCTCAATATAGGTTAATTTTATTCAGATAATAACAATCCCATTCTGGGTAGACAGAATATCTCGCTATCATAAGAACATTATTTTAATTTTATACATCTACAGAGGCTTTACGCTATTAGGGTTATCCGACCTCCTCGCGCGTTGTTTAATAATGAGCTGCCCCCGGATAAATTATCATTTTGGATAATTTACGGGCCAGCAGCGGTGGTATTGATTGCGCCGGGCATGCGCCATAATTAACGTCGTTGTTTCAGCAGCTGGCGACGCCCTCCGTCCTCACGGTACCACCTTTTACCCCCAGGCGGCGGACAGCGTTGATGACGCCAGCGACCTGCGCTATTACCGTGGGAAACAGGAACGGCGCGGCGTTGGCCGCCGCCCCGGCACCGTCGAGTGGATGAATAAAACCGCTGGCTGCGCCCCGCTCAGCATAAGATTGCATGATGAACCCCATAATTTATGAAGCCAAAATTTAACAACTGTGACACATCCTCTATTCTCCCGGCCGGTTGCTCAATTACGTTATTTCACTCAGCGATTAAGAAAATGCTCAAATGTGAGCCATCTCGCAAATATTAGCGTCATTTACTCAACGCCTGGAGAACCATGTAAAGTACATTTTTTCGGGTGATGAAGAGAGAAACAATAAAATAAAAAATGATTTTTTCGCGCCCTGAATCTATCGGGATATAGCTGCTAAATCGTTAGTCAACAAGAGAGACAAGATAGTCTTGATGGGTATTTGCTTCGATGATCACAGAAGTAAAAAAACATAATAAATTAATTTAAAAACGTAATGGATTCTTCGAGATCATTTATGTCAGAAATTGTTACACATCCACACAACACACCGGAGTCTGCTCAGAATGAGTAAAAACATAATGCAAAGCCGCCATGACGAATATCATAAATTAACGCGCGGGGAACGTATTGGTTATGGAATGGGCGACTTCGCTCAAAACCTGGTTTTTGGCACAATAGGCGGCTTTCTGGCTCTTCACATGCTGACGGTAAATACCATCAGCACGGCAACGGCTGGGTTTATATTTCTTTTTGTCCGAATCATCAATGTCTTTTGGGATCCGATGGTCGGCACGTATGTTGACAAAAGAACGTCAAAAGCAGGCAAATACCGTCCCTGGCTGATAAGAGCCGGCGTGCCGCTGGTGATCCTTTCCGCGTTACTTTTTGCTCCCATTCCTGGCGTCCGAGGTTCAGTCCCTTTTGCTTTTATCGTCTATTTGGCTCTGGATTTAGTTTATTCGGTGGTGAATATTCCTTATGGTTCTCTTAACGCGTCCCTGACCCGGGATCCGGAATCGATTGATAAACTCACCAGTACCCGCATGATGCTGGCCAATAGCGCGAACCTTCTTGTCTATACCCTGTTCCCGATGTTTGTACAAATGGCCTCGCCAAAAGATCGTAGCCTTAAGGACACCGGTTTTTTTGGCATTGAGCTCAATCTGGGAAACTATACCGATCCATCAGCGAACTACGCCTGGTTCGGCGTTTACTCCGTTTATATGCTAATCGGCGCTGCGGCGCTTTTCATCTGCTATAAATTCACCAAAGAACGCGTTGTTGCGACGGCAGAACAGACTGCCAACGTCAAAACGACCGATCTGTTCCTTGAACTTAAACATAATCGTCCGCTGGTTATTCTCGGGCTGTTTTTCATGCTGGCGTTTACCTTCATGTTTTTCATGAACACGGTTAACGGCTTTTTCAATCAGTACGTTGTGGGTCATTCAGAGTGGATGGGGGCCGTCGGCCTTGTCGCCTCGATTCCGGGCATTGCCTTCCCTATTTTCTGGCCCAAACTCAAGAAAATTTTTGGTAAAAAAGGATTCTTCCACATTTTTCTGGCCATGTTTATTGTCGGTGAATTACTGACTTACGTCTGGTCACGGGAGGGTATGCATGATGCGCTTTGGCTTGCTTACATCGCGACCTTCATTAAACAGTGGGGCTTAACCTCGGCGACCGGCTTTATGTGGGCGCTGGTTCCCGAAGTCATCGCGTACGGCGAATTAAAATCTGGCAAACGGAATGCGGCGATCATTAACGCGATTATGGGGCTGTTTTTCAAGATTGGTTTTACTATCGGCGGCGCTATCCCGCTGTGGCTGCTGGCCGTCTATGGATTCAATGAAACCGGCGCCCAGCAAAGCGCCAGCGCTATCGACGGGATCATTATGACCGCGGTGTGGATCCCTATCGCGTTAGCCATTATATCGATGATCATCATTCAGGTTTATCCCATCTCTGACAAAAACGTTAACGATATCAACCGTCAGCTTGATGAGATACGCGTGTAGCTAAAAATTATAAATCCAGCCATTAAGTCACTTTTCATTTTAAAAAGGTGTAATGATATGTCTCTTATTCAAAACCCTATTTTACGTGGGTTTAATGCCGACCCCAGTATTATCCGCGTGAAGGATACCTACTATATCGCCAACTCGACGTTCGAGTGGTTCCCGGGCGTTCGTTTACATGAGTCAAAAGACCTGGAGCACTGGAATCTTCTCCCTTCGCCATTGTCAACAACCACCCTGCTGAATATGAAAGGCAATCCTTCATCAGGCGGGATTTGGGCACCGGCGCTCTCTTATGCGGATGGTCAATTTTGGTTGGTGTATACCGACGTCAAAGTCACCGAAGGCGCCTTTAAAGACATGACCAACTATCTGACCACCGCAACCGATATTCGCGGCCCATGGACGGATCCCATCAAGCTCAACGGCGTAGGTTTTGATGCTTCACTTTTCCATGACGATGATGGGCGTAAATATATCGTGCAGCAAACCTGGGATCATCGTGAGTATCGCCATCCCTTTGACGGCATCACCTTAACCGAACTGGATACCAGGACCCTAAAATTAAGACCAGAAACCGCGCGTACTATTTACCGCGGCACTGCCGTTGCGCTCGTTGAGGGCCCGCATCTGTATAAACTGAACGGCTATTATTATCTTTTTGCCGCCCAGGGCGGCACCGTATTTACGCACCAGGAAGTGGTTGCGCGTTCTAAAACCTTAGACGCCAACAGCTTTGAAACCGAGCCTGGTGAGGTCTTCTTAACCAACGTCGATACGCCAGACAGCTATATCCAAAAGCAAGGACACGGTGCCTTAGTTTCTACCCCAAGTGGGGAGTGGTACTACGCCTCGCTCTGCGCGCGTCCGTGGAATCGCCCGGGTGAGTCGGTCTACGATCCTCGCGGTTGGTCAACGCTGGGCAGAGAAACGGCTATTCAAAAAGTGTATTGGGATGAAGATGGCTGGCCGCGTATTGAAGGAGGCCATGGCGGGAAAACGTTTGTTGAGGGTCCAAAAGATGCCATTTATACCGAAAGCCCGGAAAACCATAGCCAGCACGACGACTTTACAACGGCGACGCTCGATCGCAACTGGAATACCCTGCGGGTGCCGTTCACAGAAAAAATGGGTACCACAGGCGATGGCAAGCTAACGTTAATTGGCCAGGGCTCTTTAGCGAATACCCACGACCTGTCGCTGATTGCCCGCCGCTGGCAGGCCTTCTATTTTGACGCGAAAGTTAAAGTCAAATTTAATCCATTTAACTACCAGCAAATGGCAGGATTAACAAACTACTATAACGATCGTCACTGGAGCTTTGTGTTCATTACCTGGAATGAAATTAACGGCAAGGTCATTGAATTAGGTGAGAATAACCGCGGGAAATATACATCATATTTAAAAGATGATGCTATCAAGGTCCCGGACCATGTTGAAGAAGTCTGGTTCCGCACGAAGGTCAGGAAAGAAACGTATAGCTATGAATATAGCTTTGATGGGGTTGAATTCACTGAAATCCCCGTCAGGTTAGATGCCGCGATCCTTTCGGATGATTATGTTCTGCAAAGCTACGGCGGGTTCTTTACCGGGGCGTTTGTTGGCCTTGCGGCAGTCGACTACTCCGGTTATGACGCCAGCGCTGAGTTTTATCATTTCGATTACCAGGAGCTGGGCGATACGTTAATCGCCAGTGACGCTTACAGCTGGGAAGCCAGTGAGTTACGTGGTTATTAGATAGCCCTGACCGGGGATGTGAAATGAGGAACTGGCGCGACAGGCCGCGCCGGTTCCGGGTATTGCGGGGGTGTTCTGGCCGCAGAATGGATATCCCGGATACCTTTTCGTCGATTATCTGTGGAAAAGAATATCACGGTGGATGCGATCCCAGGGTTATTCCGCCGTTTTTTGTTTCAACGCGGCGTAGCGGCGCTCGTTTGCGACGCGGTCTCCTCTTTATTTTCGCTGTCTTCCAGCCGCACCGCCGCGTTGTGCATCAGGGTATACAAGGCATCGAGCTGGCTGACATGTTTGAGTTCCAGGCGCTGCAGCACATCATCCAGCGCCGTCAGGTGCGCTTCGGCCTGGTAAAGCTGGCTCAGATCGTTAATAGACAATAATGATCTTTGCCCATTAATCTCTTCCCAGCGCCTGATTGCTGGCGCCGGGCAACGCGAGTTTACCGACTAAACGCCCAAGTCGTAGGGGTTGCCAGCGCCCGCTACCCGCCAGCCAGGTCGCAAAGGATTGCAGCTGCGGATTCATTGTTTTGTTGTCCTGAGCCGAGTTGCGGTTCGCATTCCCTCTCCCGCCAGGCTATATCTTAGACACTTTAATTCATACAGGAGTGAATATGATGGGCAAAAAGATTCTGATGCTGGTGGGCGATTACGCCGAAGATTACGAGACCATGGTGCCGTTCCAGGCACTACAAATGATTGGACATCAGGTTGATGCTGTCTGTCCTGACAAATCCAAAGGCGACTACATTATAACCGCCATCCATGACTTTGACGGCGCCCAGACCTACAGCGAGAAACCCGGCCATCGCTTTGTTCTCAACGCCGATTTCACAAGCGTGAAAGAGGCGGATTATGACGCGCTGTTGATCCCCGGCGGGCGGGCGCCAGAATATCTGCGCCTGAATGCGGAAGTCCTTAAACTGGTGCAAGCGTTTGACGCGGCGCGTAAACCGATTGCCGCCGTTTGCCACGGCCCTCAGCTGTTGGCCGCGGCAGGCATATTAAAAGGCCGCACCTGCAGCGCCTATCCAGCCTGTGCGCCGGAAGTGCGGCTCAGCGGCGGGCATTTTGCCGACATTGGTATCGATCAGGCGCATATTGACGGCAATCTGGTTACCGCCCCCGCCTGGCCCGCCCATCCGCAATGGCTGGCGAAATTTGCCGAATTGCTGCGGTAGAAAAACAACCGGATAACAGCCTCCATGAAGACCGTCTGAAGGAGGCGCTGGCGCTAAAATCGCGCCAGCTCCGGGCTAAATACCAGGACCCATCAGTGCTTCACGATATACATTGTGCGGCTATAGGCCACGTCCTCCGGATTGGCTATCGGATACCCTTTCAGCCACGGTTTAATCAGACGCCCGTTGGTGTACTGATATATCGGCGCGATGGGCGCTTTCGCCATAATGATTTTTTCCGCCGCGTTGTAATCGTCATTGCGCGCTTTTTCCGACGTTTCCAGCGCCGCCTGGGTCAGAATTTTGTCGTAGGCCGGATCGTTGAAACGGGAGATATTGCCGCTATGGGTTGAGGTCAGCAGCGACAGAAACGTCGACGGCTCGTTGTAATCCCCCACCCACGAGGCGCGGATCACATCGAAATTGCCGGTATTGCGGCTATCGATATAGGTTTTCCACTCCTGGTTTTGTAGCTTCACGTCGACGCCCAGATTTTTCTTCCACATTGACGCCACCGCGATCGCGATCTTCTGGTGGTTCTCCGAGGTATTGTACAGCAGCGTCAGCTTCAGCGGACGGTTTGGACCGTAGCCCGCCGCCTGCAGCAGCGCTTTCGCCTGGGCATTCAGTTCGGCCTGGCTCATGCTTTCGATTTGCGTCGGCTGCGGAGTAAAGCCTGCGGTCACGTCCGGAGTAAAGCGCCAGGCCGGTTTCTCGCCGGTACCCAGAATTTTCTCCGCCATCAGACGACGATCGATAGTCATGCTGAGCGCCAGGCGGACGCGCTCATCGGCGGTTGGCCCTTTCTGAGTGTTAAAGGCGTAATAATAAGTTCCCAGCTGCGGCGGAGTATAAACCTGCCCCGGAATATCCTTCAGCAGCTTCTGATACAGATTTTTCGGGAACGACTCGGTGATATCGATATCGCCGGCCAGATAACGTTTGGTGGCCGCTGACTCCTGGTTAATGGGCGTAAATGTGACCTGCTGGATCACCGTTTTGCCGTTATCCCAGTAGTGCGTATTGGGGACCACCACCAGCTTTTCATTCACTACGCGATCTTTTAAGACATACGCGCCGTTGCCAACCAGGCTTCCCGGACGCGTCCAGTTGTCGCCGCTCTCCACGTTAGCCTTCTGCACCGGATAGAAAGCAAAGCTGGCCGTCAGATTACTGAACCACGGCAGCGGTTTATCCAGCTGCACGCGCAAGGTACGCGCGTCCACGGCGGTGACGCCGAGGGTGTCCGGCGCGGCTTTACCATCAATAATATTTTGCGCATTGGCGATTCCGGCCAGCGCAGCAAACCAGGCAAACGGGGACGTGGTTTTAGGATCAACCAGCCGCCGCCAGCTATAAACAAAATCCTCTGCCGTTACCGGCGTGCCGTCGGACCAGCGGGCGTTATCGCGCAGGGTAAATGTCCAGACGCGATTATCATTGCTCTGCCAGCGAGTCGCCACGCCCGGGATCAGGTTGCCTTTCTCGTCCTGATTGACTAAACCTTCAAAAAGATCGCGGATAACCTGAATTTCAGGCAGACCGACGGCTTTCGCGGGATCTAAGGAGGCGGGCTCGTCTTTAATGTGCCGCACCAGCACCTGGTTTTCGGCTAAAACGGTGCCCGGCGGGACATCGGCTGCCCAGGCAAGAGAAGAGACGCTGGCTAACCACAGCGCGCCGCATGTCAATGTGACAGGATACTTCATAAGATCCCCTTTAAAATAAAAAACCAGAGCTGGCAGTGCGATAATTATTTGTTTCATCACCTGAAATTGCAAACGGCTTGTGAAAGAAAGTTGACGTCTATGCTGATTTCACCATTGCTGGAAACTATTTGATTCCGGGACGGTTTTACACAACACTGCTGAAAAATAATCGGATAACAGGATGCCCTATGCCCGTTTCTCGTCCTCGCCCCCAGCGCGGTGATTTTCCGCCAGGAACACAACGCTACGGCCAGTCTCACCTTGGCGCGCCGCTGCTGTGGTTCCCGGCGCCGCTGGCCGATAGCCGCAGCGGCCTGATTCTTGCCGGAACCCACGGCGATGAAGGTTCATCCATAGTCACGCTTTCCTGCGCGCTACGTACGCTCAAACCCGAGCTGCGCCGCCACCACGTGGTGCTGGCGGTCAACCCGGACGGCTGCCAGTTGGGGCTGCGCGCCAACGCGCGCGGCATCGACCTGAACCGGAATTTTCCGGCGGCGAACTGGAAAGAAGGCGAAACGGTTTATCGCTGGAACAGCGCGGCGGAGCAGCGCGATGTAGTCCTGCTCACCGGCGAAAAACCCGGTTCAGAACCGGAAACCCAGGCGCTGTGCCAGCTGATCCACCAGATCCACCCCGCGTGGGTGGTCTCGTTTCACGATCCGCTGGCCTGTATTGAAGATCCCGGCCACAGCGAACTGGGCCAGTGGCTAGCCGATGCGTTTAGCCTGCCGCTGGTGGGCAGCGTCGGCTATGAAACGCCCGGCTCCTTTGGCAGCTGGTGCGCGGATATCGGCCTGCCCTGCATTACCGCCGAATTCCCGCCGATATCCGCCGACGAAGCGACGGATAAATACCTGGCGGCCATGACGGACCTGCTGCACTGGCGCTCTCAAAGATGAAGCACGCCGGTGCTGAAATGCAGCGCCGGCTCGACGTCCACCGCCAGCCAGGTCGGGCCATCGAGGTCGGCAAAACGGGCAAGCGGCGCCAGCGGCAGCGCCGCGCTGATGGCTCTTGAGGTACACAGCATGCAGCCCAGCATCCGCGCAAATCCCAGGCGCTCCGCCTCCTGCGCCAACAGCAGCGCTTCGGTCAGGCCGCCAGTCTTATCAAGCTTGATATTGACCATCTCATAGCGGCCGCGCAGCGCCGCCAGGCTGTCGCGAGTATGGCAACTCTCATCGGCGCAAATGGGCAGCGGGTGGATAAAATTCTCCAGCGCCTCATCGGCCCCAGCCGGGAGCGGCTGTTCCAGCATCGCCACGCCGATATCCGCCAGCAGCTGGCAGCGCTCGGCCAGGCCATCGCCGCGCCAGGCTTCGTTAGCATCCACGATGAGCGTGGCCTGCGGAACCGCCTCGCGAATGGCAATCAACCGCTCGCTGATCAGATGGTCGTCGAGCTTCACTTTCAGCAACGTGGCCCCTTTCTCCCACAGCGCCGCCGCGCTGGCCGCCATCTGCTCCGGCGTGCCGATAACCACCGTCTGCGCCGTGACCATCCGCACCGGCAGGGCCACGCCTAAAAGCTGCGCGATGCTCTTACCCGCGCTGCGCGCCTGCCAGTCCCAAAGCGCGCAGTCCACGGCATTACGCGCGGCTCCTGGCGGCAGCAGGCGCTGGATCTCCTCACGGGAGACGCCGCGCTCAATCTGTTCGCCAATCGCCATAATCTGCGCCATCACCGAAGCAATACTCTCCCCGTAACGAGGATAGGGCGTGCACTCACCTGTGCCCTTGACGCCATTCTCTTCAATTTCCACCACCACGACTTTTGCCTCGCTGCGGCTGCCGCGGGCGATCACAAACGGGGTATGTAGCGGCCAGGCTTCTTCATAGACTCGCAGATTTCGCATTCCCTGAACCTCGCAGGTAAGTATTAAAAGGATTTGCCGTGCCGATGACGGATGTCATACACTAGCCGCGACGTTAACTATATGTAAACAGGAAGATAACCATGTCACAAACCGTGCATTTCCAGGGCAACCCCGTTTCTGTTCAAGGCACCATTCCGCAGGCAGGCGCTAAAGCGCAGCCGTTTACGCTGGTGGCCAAAGATCTCTCTGACGTCGCGCTGAGCCAGTTCGCAGGCTCCCGTAAAGTGCTGAACATTTTCCCAAGCATCGATACCGGCGTTTGCGCGGCATCGGTACGTAAATTTAACCAGCTGGCGTCTGAACTGAACAACACCGTGGTGCTGTGCATTTCCGCTGACCTGCCGTTCGCGCAGTCTCGCTTCTGCGGCGCGGAAGGCCTGAACAACGTTGTCACTCTGTCTACCCTGCGCGGCGCGCAGTTCCTGGCCGACTACGGCGTCGCTATCTCCGCGGGCCCGCTGGCCGGCCTGGCGGCGCGCGCTGTGGTCGTGATTGATGAAAACGACCAGGTTGTTTACAGCCAACTGGTGAATGAAATCACCGAAGAGCCGGACTACGACGCCGCCCTGGCCGCGCTGAAAGCGCAATAACGCCGCCAGGCCACGTAAGCCCTCGTTAACCGGGGGCTTTTTTATTCCCGCGCCGCATAGCGGGAGATAAAGCGCGCAATCGCCGGCCCGGTCAGTAAGATGGTGAACAGGCGCAGCGTCTGCATCGCCATAATAAACGACATATCCGCCCGCGTACCGGCGGCGATAATCGCCACCGTGTCCAGACCGCCCGGACTGGTCGCCAGGTAGGCGGTCATAAAGTCCAGCGGCAAAACCTGCGTCAGCCCAAAAGCCATCAGCGCGCACAGCAGGATCAGGCCAATAATCGATGCGAGGATCTGCGGCAGGGTTTTGAGCGCCAGCAGGAAAATCTGTTTATTAAACTTTAGACCAACGCTCCAGCCAACGGCGGCATAAGCCAGCGCCAGCAGCCACTCGGGAAGTTCAAGCTGCAGCCAACCTTCCCCCTGCGCCAGCGCCCCGATCAGCATTGGAAAGAGCATCGCGCCGGATGGAAAGCGCAGCCGTAGCCCCAACCACCCCGCTACCGCCGTCAGCAGCAGCGTGAGCGGTAACTGCCAGCTCACCGGAGGAAACCAGGCGACCTGCTGAGTCATCTCCTGCGCTTCACCGCCGAGCGCGACGCGAACGACGAGCGCCGCCGCCCCCGCAACAAACAGCACCCGCAGATACTGCATCAGCGCCACCAGCCGGACATCGGCGCCGTACTCCTGGGCCATAATCACCATCGCCGAGGCGCCGCCCGGCGAGCTCCCCCACGCCCCGGTGGCGCCGGGCAGGTCGCTGTAGCGCACCAGCAGCCATCCCGCCAGCGCGCTGATAGCGAGTGTAGAAAAGAGAATCAACAGCACCAGCGCCCAGTTCGCCAGCAGAACGCCGAAAATGGATGGCGTCAGGCTGCGGGCGATCATGCAGCCGATAATCGCCTGGGCGGCAATAAAAAAGGGACGGGGTACGCGAATTTCCGCGCCGCGCAGGCTGAGGATGATTCCGGCAATCATCGGCCCCAGCAGCAGCGCGGCGGGAAGGTGAAACCAGAACAATACAAAAGAGAGCGCGCTGGAGAGTACCAGCAGTTTCATCCATTGAAAAAAATCACTACGCCAGATCCGCATGCGTATTCCTGCCAAAAAGAGGGTAAAGACGAAGTATATACAGAATCATTCTACACCTGGACCCCGCCCTTTTCTGGAAATACCAACCGCCTGCCCGGGCAGGCGGTTGGTGAGCATTACTCGTCGCCTTTTTTCTGGCTCAGGCCATATTCGCGCAGCTTATTGGCGATCGCGGTGTGCGAGACGCCAAGACGCTTGGCCAGTTTACGCGTGCTGGGGAAGCTGCGATAAAGCTGGGTGAGCACCGAGCGTTCGAAACGGCGGGTAATATCATCCAGAGACCCCTCCATCGCTTCTTCGCCAACCGCCAGCGACGAGACGTCGTGATCCGGCAGCAGGATATCCTGAGGACGCAGCTCAAACCCGTCCAGCTGAGTCAGCGCGCGATAGATCGCGTTTTTCAGCTGACGCACGTTGCCCGGCCAGCTGTAGCGCGTCAGCACGCTATTTAAATCGGCTGAGAGTTTCGGCCGCGGAATGCCCTGCTCATCGGCAAAGCGCGCCACGAACAGTTCGGTCAGCGGCATGATGTCCTGCGGGCAGTCGCGCAGCGGCGGCAGATACAGCGTCAGCACATTCAGGCGATAATAGAGATCTTCGCGGAACAGCCCCTTTTGCACCAGCTCCACCAGGTTTTTCTGGGTCGCGCAGATCACCCGCACATCAACGTGGACCTCATGATCTTCACCGACGCGGCGGAAGGTGCCGTCGTTGAGAAAGCGCAGCAGTTTGGTCTGCATGCGCGGCGACATTTCGCCAATTTCATCCAGCAAAACCGAGCCGCCGTTAGCTTGCTCGAAGAAGCCCTTTTTCCCCTGGATGGCGTCGCCGAACAGCTCGCTTTCCACCGCGTCTTCCGGGATGGAGCCGCAGTTCAGCGCCAGATAAGGTTTCCCTGCGCGCGGACTCGCCAGGTGGCAGGCGTGGGCCAGCAAATCTTTCCCTGTGCCGGTATCCCCGACGATTAGCAGCGGCGCGCTGAGCATGGCCAGCTTGCGGGCCTGCTCGACGACATGGCGCATTTTCGGACCAACGGCGAGGATCTGGCTAAAGGCGCTGGTATCCTGAATGGTCATGGTTTGCAGCTGGCGCCCCATGCGGACCGTCGAACGCAGCATCGCTACCGCGCCGGTTAGCACCTTCTCGCCGTGCTCGCCTTCCAGGTAGACCGGGGTGATCTCCAGCAGAAAGTTCTGCCCGTTGACCACCACGTGTTCCGCATGCGACTCCTGAGGATCGTTTTCCAGCCAGCGCTGGACGTTAAAATCGGTAATCAGCTGCGCGACCGGATGGCTGCGCAGCTTATCCTGACTCTGGCCAAACAGCTGGCAGCTGGCCGGGTTAGCCAGTTCGACTTTTCCTTTGGTATCCAGAGACAGCACCGGTTCCGGCATCGCCACCAGCAGCGCGCTGAGCGCCAGGTGCTCCCGCTCTGACGGCATCCACGCCACGGTGCGCACGTCGGTGACGCCGGCGATACGACGAATTTCCGCCATCAGGCTGCTGAAGCTAGCGAACTCCAGCTCGGCGAAATTGAGATAAATTCGGCCAATAGGGTCAATGTCGATACCCCGCAGGTCGATACCGCGCAGCACCAGTAAATCGAGTAATTCACGAGTCAGACCAAGACGGTCTTCACAAAAGACTTCAAGACGCATAGGAGTTTTCACCCTAAAGAGGCCAATGACGGATGAATAATAGGACAGTTATGTGCTGGCGTGAAGCCAGCTGTCAACAATTATTGACAGTATGGCGGAAAAATGGCCTTTCTGCCGTAAAGTTATGCGCTACAGGGAGAATTCCCGGCTTGCGGCGCGAACGCCTTAGCCGGGCTACCAACTTATCAGGGCAACCGGCCATAGCCCGGCTAAGCGTAGCGCGAGCCGGGAATGCCCAAAAACGCTATTTCTCCGGCGCGTTTTTGCTCTTCTGCAGGGTATCTTTTAGCTGACCGATCAGCTCGCGACGAAAATCCCCCAGCCGCGGTTTATCGTCGGCGATCCACGGCAGCGGGCGGCAGAGTTCCATCGCCTTAATACCCAGCCGCGCGGTCAGCAGCCCGGCGCCAATCCCCTGCGCCGCGCGCGCCGATAGCCTGGCCGCCAGATCCTGCGACATCCAGTCCATCCCGACTTCCCGCACCAGCTCGCTGGCGCCGGCAAAAGCGATATTCAGCAGCACCAGACGGAACAGGCGCAGGCGGCTGTAGTAGCCCAGCTCAATACCGTAGAGGGTGGCGATGCGGTTGATCAGCCGTAAATTGCGCCAGGCGATAAACGCCATATCCACCAGCGCCAGCGGACTGACGGCGATCATCAGCGTCGACTCCGCCGCCGAACGGCTGATTTCACGCCGCGCCTGCGCATCCAGTACTGGCTGTACGATCTGCGCGTACAGGCTCACCACTTCACGATCGTTCTGCGTTTCGTGGATTGCCGCATACCAGCGCTGCAGGGCCGGGTGGGATTGATCGAGCCCCGCCTGCAGGGCCAGCTTCTCGCAAAAGGCGCGCCCTTTGCCGACCGCATGGCTGTGCATCAGATCCCGCGCCTCATCTCGCTCGTGGGCACGCTGGCGTAGCCGCCACAGCCGGCGCCACTCGGTGGCCACCGAACCGACGCCCGCGCCGACGATCAAGGCGCCGGCAGCGCAGCCGCCGAGGGCGATCCAGTCCTGCGTTTGCCAGGCGGTCATCGTCCACTGCACGCCCTGCGCCACCACGCTGACGCCAAAGATAGCAAGCCCGGCGCTAACCATTTTTCGCCACAGGCTGCGCTTAGGCCGCAGCGCAGATTCCACTACCGCTTCCGCCGCGCCCTCTTCATCTTGCAGAACGTCAAGCCGCGCGGGAGCGAATTTCGCCGCGTCGGCGCCGTCAAACGCGCGCGCGGACTTGAGAATTTGCGCCTTTTCCTCCTCCAGCGGGCCGTCGAAATCGATACGCGGTTTTAAGGGTTCGGTCATCGCAATTTATCTCCGATCAAAAATTCCAGCGCCGCATCGAGGCGAATATGCGGCAGCGGTTTATCAACGTCCATCACCTGAGGGCGGAAGTTTTCAAACTGAAAGCCCTGCTGTTCCCAGAAGGCCTGGCCCGGCAGACGGGCGGGCACCTCGCCGGGGTAGACGGTCAGCGGCTGGCCGTCGCTCAGCCTGTGGCCTCGCAGCGCAGGGATCTTTTCGCCGTTCACCTCAATAAGCCCGCTCTGCGTCGCCTGAATCGACGCCAGCCCCAGGCAATCCATACTGATGCCTTCAAACGCTGCGTTCTGCCAGGCGTCCTGTATCAGTTGCTGCAGCAGCGACACCATATTGCTGTGCTGATCGACGGTCACGTGATCGGCTTTAGTCGCGGCGAACAGCAGCTTATCGATAACCGGTGAGAACAGGCGACGAAACAGCGTGCGCTGGCCATAGTGAAAACTTTGCATCAGCTGCGTCAGCGCCAGGCGCATATCGTTAAACGCCTGCGGCCCGCTGTTAAGCGGCTGCAGGCAGTCCACCAGCACGATTTGCCGATCGAAGCGCAGGAAATGATCTTTATAGAAGCCCTTTACCACTTTCTCGCAGTAGTATTTAAAACGCTCGCGCAGCATTCCGGCATTGGTCTGTTTGTCCGCCTGCGCCAGCTTAGCCTCACCGGCGGCATCCACATCCGGCCAGGGAAAGAACTGCAGCGCCGGCGCGCCGGCCATCTCGCCGGGCAGCACAAAGCGCCCTGGCTGAATAAAGTGCATCCCTTCGCGCTTACAGGTGTGCAGATAATCGGTCCACGCCGCGGCGATCTCCGCCAGACGGGTTTCATCGGCGGGCGCCAGCGGATCCAGACCTTCGCATAGCTGTCGCCAGCGCGCCGACCACTCCGCCCTCTGCCCCTGCAGTAGTCCGGTCATCTGCCGTGACCAGGTCAGATAGTCCTGGGCCAGCATCGGCAGATCCAGCAGCCACTCGCCGGGATAATCGACAATCTCCAGATACAGGGTTGAGGTCTCTTTAAAATGGCGCAGCAGCGAATCGTTAGAGCGATAGCGCAGAGCAAGGCGGATTTCGCTGACGCCGCGGGTGGGCGTCGGCCAGACCGGCGGCTGACCGTAGAGCTGGGCCAGCCCTTCATCATAGGTGAAGCGCGGAATACCAAAATCCCGCTGCGGTACGCGCTTGACGCCCAGCAGGCGCTCTTCTCTGGCCGCGCTAAGCAGCGGTAGCCGCGCGCCGGCGTGAATATTCAGCAGTTGATTGACCAGCGCGGTGATAAAGGCGGTCTTGCCGCTGCGGCTAAGGCCGGTGACGGCCAGACGAAGATGCCGATCAACCCCACGATTGATCAGCGCGTTAAATTCTGTTTTGAGTCGCTTCATCGCCATCCTGTTGAGCCTGAAGAACGAGGGAAATAGACATGAGGGCTAAAGAGATAATTATCAATAGATTGCATTAGCCCCGCAGCGACGGGGCCAACGATTATTTGCTGGCGCTTTTCGGCCTGGCTATCTCACTGAGGCCGCCGGCGTTAACCACCTGCGTGTAGCCCATTTTGCTCAGCAGCTGCTGAGCCTGGCCCGATTGCCGGCCAACGTTGCAATAAACGTGAATGGTATCGTTTTTATCCGGTACTTCCGCCGCAATCCGCGTTTTTAAATCCGCCAGCGGGATATTCACCGCCCCGACGACGTGCTCTTTTTGATACTGCTGCGGGACGCGGACATCGATCCAGTGCTCTGCCGCGAAGGCGGGTAAGGCCATCGCCAGCGCTAAACCCAGAAGGAGTTTTCGCATGTTATCATCCTGATAGTGTGAGTGTTTAGGCACTCATAACATACGCCATCCGCGACGTTTAGAAAACCGCTGCGCCGCCCGGCTGAGCATGGGTTCCAGAACAAGCATCAGCAGCATTTTCAGCGGCCGACGCGCGACGGATTTTACCGCCCAGCCAGCGACGCCCGCCGGGCCGTAGCGCAGCGCGGTGAGCAGCACCAGTTTGCCTGCGATTTTCAGACCCGGTTTGACTTTTTGTCCGGCCTGCTGCCATTTCATGTTCATCATTAACCTCAACTTTCAGTTATAGCTGGCGGAAACGACTGCGCAGCGAAAAGGTATCAGAGGTGACGTAGCGCTCCATTTCGCGCAGACGACGCTCCCCCGCTGCCAGTTCTTTATCCGCGGCGGCCAACAGCTCTCCGCTGCTCGGCGTTTTTTCACCATACAGCTCGCTTTCCGGCATCGGATCCAGCGCAAACGAGAGAATGATGTAGGCCACCACCACAAACAGGAACAGGCCAAAAATCATTGCCAGTACGGTAATCAGGCGCACCAGCTTTACCGGCACGTCCAGATACTGCGCGATACCGGCGCAAACCCCTTTCACCATGCCCTGCTGGGGAATGCGCCACAGTTTTTTACTCAGATCCAGTCCGCCCATTATTTCTCTCTCCAGTTCGGGTGCTCAGCGTCAAGAATCGCCTCCAGCGCCTGAATACGCTCGCGCATGCGCTTCGCGTCATCGGTCAGCTGCAGCAGGCGCTGCTGTTCATTCTGCGATAGGCTGCCGCTGGCGGTACGATTGTTGTAATGCAGCCAGAGCCAGACCGGCAACACAAACAGCACAAACAACGTCAATGGGATGGCGAGAAAAAGCATGCTCATATGAACTCCTTGCAGATGGCGGCGGCACGTCTTGGTGCCGCCCGAATACGATTACTGATTATTTTGATTCATTTTGGCTTTTAACGCCGCCAGCTGCTCGCTGATTTCATCGTCCGCTTTCAGATCGGCGAACTGCTGATCCAACGACTTATCTTTGCCGAAGCGGTGGCTTTCCGCTTCTGCTTCCATATGGTCGATACGACGTTCAAATGATTCAAAACGCGCCATCGCCTCGTCAATCTTGCCGCTGTCCAGCTGACGACGAACGTCGCGGGAGGAGCTTGCGGCCTGATGACGCAGCATCAGCGCCTGCTGGCGGGCGCGGGTTTCGCTGAGTTTGTTTTCCAGCTCGCCAATCTCTTTTTTCATCCGCGCCAGCGTTTCATCAACTAGCTGCGCTTCGTTTTCCAGGCTGCCGATAAGGTCGGTCAGCTTTTGCTTTTCAATCAGCGCCGCACGGGCCAGATCCTCTTTCTCTTTGCGCAGCGCCAGTTCGGCTTTTTCCTGCCATTCCGCCTGCTGGGCAACGGCCTGTTCAATACGACGGCTCAGCTGTTTCTTTTCAGCCAACGCTCGCGCGGAGGTCGAACGCACTTCAACCAGCGTGTCTTCCATCTCCTGAATCATCAGTCGAACCAGCTTCTGCGGATCTTCCGCTTTCTCCAGCAGGGAGTTGATGTTGGCGTTCACGATGTCGGCAAAACGAGAAAAAATACCCATAATTTCAATCCTCATAGTTCTGGTGTCAGGCACCGGCCTGTGTCATGACTAATACAAATGCCGTGCCAAGTTTTTATCTTATTGATTTTAATGGAAGTGGTTGTTATCTGGCCAGCGCATTGCTAAAGTGACCTGGTGAATCACACTACTAAATGGCGAAATTCATCATGGCGGATTACAAGGACAACCTGCTCGGCGAGGCCAATAGCTTTCTTGAGGTGCTTGAGCAGGTCTCAAGACTGGCGCCGCTCGATAAACCGGTGCTGGTGATTGGCGAGCGCGGAACCGGCAAGGAGCTGATCGCCAGCCGTCTGCACTTCCTCTCTTCCCGCTGGCAGGGGCCGTTTATCTCACTGAACTGCGCGGCGCTCAATGAAAATCTGCTCGATTCGGAGCTGTTCGGGCATGAGGCCGGCGCCTTTACGGGGGCCAGTAAACGTCACCCGGGGCGCTTCGAGCGCGCCGACGGCGGTACCCTGTTTCTCGATGAGCTGGCCACCGCACCGATGCTGGTACAGGAAAAGCTGCTGCGCGTGATTGAGTATGGCGAACTCGAGCGCGTCGGCGGCAGCCAGCCGCTGCAGGTTAACGTCCGCCTGGTGTGCGCGACCAACGCCGACCTGCCGCAAATGGTGGAAGACGGGCTTTTTCGCGCCGACCTTCTCGACCGTCTGGCCTTTGATGTGGTGCAGCTGCCGCCGCTGCGCGAGCGCCAGAGCGATATCATGCTGCTCGCCACCCAGTTTGCCATCCAGATGTGCCGCGAGCTCGGATTACCACTGTTTCCCGGCTTTAGCGAACGCGCCGCCGAGACGCTGCAAAACTACCGCTGGCCGGGAAATATCCGTGAATTAAAAAACGTGGTTGAACGTTCGGTCTACCGCCACGGCAGCAGCGAGCGCGAGCTGGATAATATTATTATTAACCCCTTCCGCCAGCAGCACACGGCGACGCCCGTCGAAGTGGAGAAGACGCCTGGCCCCACGCTGCCGCTCGATTTACGCGCTTTCCAGCAGGAGCAAGAAAAAAGCCTGCTCGAGAGAAGCCTCGAACAGGCGAAGTACAATCAAAAGCAGGCGGCCGAACTACTGGGCCTCACCTATCACCAGCTGCGGGCGCTGCTGAAAAAGCATCAGCTTTGACCTGTACGCGGAAGCAGCAGCGCGCTCAGCGCCATTGACCCAAGACAGAGCGCGGCGTTAAACCACAGCGCGTACTGCGCCGCGCTGGCCATCCCCAGCGGTAAGAACAGCGCAAAAAGTGACGCTGTCACTGCTATCCCCATCGCCCCGCCGAGCGAACTCCCCATCTTATAGATCCCCGAGGCCACGCCGACCTTATTCTCAGGAGCGTTGACCACCGCGGTATCCGTTGACGGGGTGGCGTAGCAGCCCAGCCCAAAGCCAAACAGCACGTTGCTGAAAAAGACCGTGACGATATAGGTCGATTTATCGAGAAAGGTACAGGAGATAAGCAGAATGCCAACGGCGGTAAAGACCGGGCCGGTCATCATCGGCAGACGCGCGCCGTAGCGTTGCAATAGCTTCTCGCCGACGCGGATCATCGCCAGCACGGTGACCAGGTAGCCAAGCGTCATCATGCCGCTCTCCAGCGGGCTCAGATGATGTCCCTGCTGGAGCCAGATACTGGCAATCATCATGGTACCGATGGCGCCGTTGAGCATAAAGTTTGACAGCACCGCCGCGCTGTAGGCCCGGTTGCGAAACAGCGCGAAATCAATCAGCGCCGCGTCGCCCTTACGCTGGCCGCTGCGGATAAAAAACAGCCCCGAGGCCAGCGCGCCGGCCAGCATCGCCAGCGAGGTTGCGCTGGTCCAGCCCCAGCCGTGGCCTTTGCTGATAAACAGATTTAACAGCACCAGCGCAAGGATCAGGCTAATCAGGCCGCTGATGTCCAGCTTATGCTGCTGCGCGCTGGCGCTACGGCTTTCCGGCGTACCGCGCAGCAACAACAGCGCCGCCAGCGCTACCGCGATGGAGAAAACAAAGATCCAGCGCCAGCCCAGTCCGGTAGCAATCGCCCCGCCGACAAACGAGCACAGCCCGCTGCCGCCCCAGGAGCCGATGACCCAGAAGCTGACCGCCCGCTGGCGCGCTTTGCCCTCGTACCAGGTTTTAATTAACGCCAGCGTCGCCGGCATGATGCAGGCGGCCGACAGCCCCTGTAAAACGCGCCCGGCCAGGAACAGCGCGGGCCCCTGCGACAGCACCAGCATCGCGCTGCCGACAATGCTGAGGATCAGGCCGAACGAGGTCATACGCATGCGGCCGAATTTATCCGCCAGACCGCCGCTGGCGACCACGAAGCAGCCACTGAATAAGGCGCTCAGGCTCACCGCCAGGGTCAGGGTTTCCAGCGAAATATCGAGGCTGCTTTTCATCGCCGGAACCACGTTAATCACCGACTGGGCAAACAGCCAGAAGGTCAGAACGCTCAATACAATACCCGCCAGCAGACGATCGGTGCCGACGAACTGCGCTTCGCTTAGCGATACAGAACTCATAGCAGGGTCCTCTTCGTTGCGGACATTAACGCAAGTAGTGTTCCGTCAGGGCGCACCACAGCGCGGCGCCTTTCAGCAACAGCGCATCGTTGAAGTCGTATCTGGGGTTATGCACCATGCAGCGATCCGCTTCGTCCCCGGCCCCGAGGGTGAAATAGCAGCCGTTCGGATTGCGCTCAAGCATAAAAGCAAAGTCTTCGCTGCCCATAAACGGTTTCACCTCGCCGACCTGCGCCTCGCCAAACAGCGCGGTCGCCACCGTGCGTACCATCTCATTGGCTACCGGATCGTTCCTTAAAACCGGGCTACCGTTTACGTGGGTTAAGGCGGCGCTGGCGTTAAAGCTCTCGGCCTGAGCGACGGCGATATCGTGGATGCGCTGCAGGACGGTCTCGCGAACCTGTTCGTTCAAGGTGCGAACCGTGAGCTTCATTAACACCTTGTCGTTGATAATGTTCGGCGCGTGCCCGGCCTGAATGCTGCCCACGGTCACCACCGCCGGTTCAAACGGCGTGATGTTGCGGGAAACAATCGATTGCAGCGCCAGAGTGATATGACAGGCCACCAGCGTGGCGTCGACGGTATGCTCCGGCACCGCGCCGTGGCCGCCCACCCCTTTGACTTCAATATGGAGAGTGTCCGAGGAGGCCATCATCGCTCCATCGCGCAGGCCAACTCTACCTAACGGCTGCCCCGGCATATTATGCAGGCCAAAAATGGCATCGCAGGGAAACTGGTCAAACAGGCCGTCTTCGAGCATGACCCGACCGCCGTAGAGCAGCTCTTCGGCGGGCTGAAAAATAAGCTGTAGCGTGCCGTTAAACTGTCGGGTACGCGCCAGATATTCCGCGGCGTACAATAGCGTGGTGGTATGACCGTCGTGGCCGCAGCCGTGAAAACGTCCATCGACCCGGCTGGCCCACGCCTTGCCGCTCATCTCCTGCATCGGCAGCGCGTCCATATCCGCCCTTAGCCCCAGGCGTTTTTTGCCGTCGCCCGCGCTTAAGGTAGCGACCACGCCGGTGCCCGCCAGACCGCGGTGAACCTGATAGCCCCATTCGTCGAGCAGGCGGGCAACCTCTTCGCTGGTTTTATGCTCTTCAAAACCGATTTCCGGCTGTTGATGGAAACGGCGGCGAAGCGCGACAAACTGCGCCTCGTTAACCTGTAATGCCTCAATAATCGGGTGTGTCATTTTTATTATTCCTGTGTTGTGTTTGCACGACACTTTCGAGTTTATGCATCCCTGACGGCTTTAAAATGCGCTTTTTTGTTTTATAGTGACGGATTATTAATGAGTGTTTTTCATACAAAACGGTTATGACAAAAAATGACGTGCTGTTTTTTGTCTCCAGGAGGCGACGGTGGACCATCATTCAGGCGACTTTCAGGTAGCGGTTCGTGATATCCGTCAGTGTCGCGAAGAGGAAACCGATGCGCTGACGTTGATATGGCTGCTGGAGGGCAGCGCCGAGCTCCACAATGAAGAGACGGGTCGATACCTTCAGCAGGATGAGCTGGCGATAGTCAACCGCAGCCACCGCTGGCGCCTGAGCAGCAAGACGGCGAATGTAGTGATGACGCTGTCGCTCAGCGCCGGGTGGCTAACGCGCCTTGATGGCGATTTTTTTGCGGCCGACTACCAGATCAGCAGCGAAACGCGCGATGCCGAGGACACGCTACGTTATCTGATGCGCCAGCTGCTGGTCCTCGGCCTGGTCAATCCGCAGGCCCACTATCGGCTGGAGGCCAACCGCTGGCTTAGCGAAATCGCCCTTCTGCTGGCGTCACGCTTCAGCCGTCCTCTGACCGCCCAGGCGCCTCGCGGCGCCGAACGCTGGAGTCAGCGAATTAACCGAGTGGTGGCGCGAATCGACGCCAACTATCAACGGCGCCTGTCGCTGCAGGAGATTGCCGCCGCGGAGTTTGTTTCCGAGGCCTGGCTGTCGCGTCTGTTCCGCAAAGAGGTAGGCGTCAGCTTTATGCAGTACATTACCGGGCTGCGCCTGCGCAAGGCCGCCGAGCAGCTGACGGCCACGCGCAGGTCGGTGCAGCAGATCGCCCAGCAGCATGGCTTCGCCAGCAGCCGGGTGATGAGCGACCTGTTTAAACGCGAGCACGGCCTGACGCCGCGCCAGTTCCGCCAGCAGCACCCGCAGAAGCCGGTCGAATCTCCCCGCCCGCACCTACAGCAGACCGAGCGATGGCAGCCGGTGTCAATCGATCGGCTGTACGCCCGGCTCAATGCGCCGCAAACCAACGGCCTGGATAGCCCGCCGCTGCGGCTCAATCCCCAGCAAACCCGCCATCTTGATGTGCGTGAACTGCCGGCGCGTGCCACGCCGCTGCGTCACACCCGCATGGTCGTGACCGTTCGTGAACTGGACGATCTGCTGCGCGAGGATGTCCGCCGCGAGCTGGAACAGCTGCACGGCGCGCTGCCGATATTCGCCATCGATATTCACGATCCGTTTCTCAGCAGCCGTCTGTTCAGCACCGGCTGGGACGATCCGCAAATGGCCGGCTACGCCTGCTGGTATAATCTGCAGCGCATATTTAGCTGGCTGGCGACAATGGGCTGGGCGGTCATACTGCATACCGGGCTCACCACCCGCGGCGATCTGCTGCAACGCTTTCTGCGGCTCTCCGCCAACCATTTTCCGCCGACAACCCTGGCCAGCTGGCGCTTCGTCTGGCACTGGTCCCCCCAGGCCAGCGACGAGGCGCGCCAGCACGCCTGGCGGCAACAAAAAGCGATCCTGCAGAGGCTATCGCCGCAGTCGGCGCTGGGGATCTGGCACCGTTTTCCCCAACAGGTAGAGGACGATCCCCTTCTGCGCTCACCGCTGCTGGCCGAGGCGGATTTTCTTGCCTGCCAGGCCGATGCCAACGAACTGCTGGATCTGGCGCAGATTGACAGCCAGAAGCTGGCCGCCAGCGAAAACTATCCGGTACACAAATTACGCAAGCTCCATAGCGCCCTACGTCAGCGGCATCTCCTGCTGCCGCTTTGGCTGCTCTCGTGGAATACCCTCACCGGTGATACCCGCGATACCAACGGCCGTTTCTTTCGCGGCGCGCTGCTGATGGATAATTTGCTGGGACTGGCGGATCGGGTTTGGCTGGCAGGGTTCTGGCTGAATTCCGGATTGCAGGGAGAAGCCCGGGCTAACGGCAAGCTGGATACCTCCAGTCTGGCGCTGCACTATCTCCACGGTCTGCCGCGACCGGTCTACTGGGTATTGTGGCTATGGCGCAGACTGCGGGGCGAGGTGTTGATCAACGACAAGAACTTGCTGCTGTTGCGCCATCACGGCCATTATCAGCTGCTGCTGCGCAACACGGTGGTGTTCAACCCCTGGCTCTCCAGCGAGGAGGCGTTTACCCAGCGCTTCAGTCAGCCCTGGAGCGTGCGGCTCCTCGGCCTTGAGGGGCGCTGGCGAATCAAACAGCATCTGTTCGATCAGCACCATGGCGCGCTCTTCCCGCTATTCGAGGCCTTTCGCAGCCAAAGCGGGCCGGACGAGGAGGACTATCGCTGGCTGATGCACCGGGCGCGCCCGGCGCTGCGCGTCAGCGAAGAGACGCCGGATAGCGACCGCTGGCAGCTTGTCGACACGCTGGAGAGCAACGCGCTGGCGCTTTATGAATTCACGCCGCTCACGGACTAAAAGTGACAGCGTCACATTGAGATTTCTTCCCGCAAGCGACCTGTGCCGTGGAAAATGGCGTTTGACTGCGCGGGAGCCGGTTCCCATGTAGTTAAAAAATTGTAACTAGCAAGATATCTTCATGTGAACTATCATCGGCGCATCATGACTCAATGGACTGAAAATAAAGATGATTCCGGTTAATCCTTCTACGCTTGGCCGCTATGCGGCGCACGTCAGCCTGGTCCATACCATGAAAAGCCACCGCGCGCCGGCGCTTTCGGTCATGATGATCTTTTCGGACCTGCTTATCCGCTCAACCGAAGATTCATATCGTCAACAGGGCTGGACAATTACGCCGCAGAACAGCGGCCTGGTCCTGCGTACCTATGTCGCCATCCATCACGATGGTGGAAAGCTGGAAATAAATCCCAAAGATTATATCGCCCGCTATAACCGCCTCCTTCCCCTCTAACGCCTCAACATCCAGCGAGCCGTGCGGATACGGCTCGCTGGAGAAACCGCAAATAAAAAGATACCATGTGGCGAAAATCGGGGCTGCGGCGCAAATAAGCGCCATGCTCAATACCCATAGCATTCTCAAGCCGTGCAGCAGATGAATCGAAAATACGCGTCGCTCAACCCCTTGCTTGCCTGATGCCAAACGTCGGGTGATTTACGAGGTATACTCGAAGTTAATAAGCGGTATGAACTTGAATCCGTTGGTCAAATAACCGACGCAACCATCGCTTATATTATCTCCATAAGCAATAAGGTGGTGGTAAATGTTATTTAATATTAATAAGATAGAGCCTTGCTCTATAATCAAAAAGAAACTATGCGCCTGAAATTGTCTTCTCTCCTGGCAGCGGTATCTATGCTGTGCGGGCAAGCTTTTGCCGCGCCCGCGCTGCCTGCGCACGCCGACATTCGCGATAGCGGCTTTGTGTATTGCGTCAGCGGTCAGGTCAACACCTTTAACCCACAAAAAGTCAGCAGCGGCCTGATCGTCGATACCCTGGCCGCCCAGCTCTACGACCGCCTGCTTGATGTCGATCCTTATACCTATCGTCTGGTCCCCGAACTGGCTGAAAGCTGGGAGGTACTGGACAACGGCGCAACCTACCGCTTCCATCTGCGCAACAACGTGCCTTTCCAGACCACCGCCTGGTTCAAACCGACCCGCAATTTTAATGCCGATGACGTGATTTTCACCTTTGGCCGCATTTTTAATCGCGACCACCCGTGGCACAACGTTAACGGCAGCAGCTTCCCCTATTTCGATAGCTTACAGTTTGCCGACAGCGTGGAAAGCGTGCGGAAGCTGGATAGTCATAGCGTCGAGTTTCGCCTCAAACGCCCGGACGCCTCGTTCCTCTGGCACCTGGCCACCCACTACGCCTCGGTGATGTCGGCAGAGTATGCCGCGAAGCTGGCGCAGAGCGATCGTCAGGAAATGATCGATCGGCAACCGGTCGGCACCGGTCCGTTCCAGCTGGCGGAGTACCGCAGCGGTCAGTACATCCGCCTGCAGCGCCATCCGGCCTACTGGCGCGGTAAACCGCTGATGCCGCAGGTGGTGGTCGATCTCGGCTCCGGCGGCACCGGTCGCTTGTCGAAACTGCTGACCGGCGAGTGCGACGTGCTGGCCTGGCCCGCCGCAAGCCAGCTCTCTATTCTGCGCGATGACCCGCGCCTGCGCCTGACCCTGCGTCCGGGAATGAATATCGCCTGGCTGGCGTTTAACACCGCTAAGCCGCCGCTCGATAACCCGGAGGTACGCCACGCGCTGGCGCTGGCCATCAACAACCAGCGCCTGATGCAGTCGATCTACTACGGCACGGCGGAAACCGCGGCGTCCATGCTGCCTCGCGCTTCATGGGCCTACGATAACGAAGCCAGGATCACCGAATATAATCCCACCGAAGCCCGCGCCCGGCTGAAAGCCCTGGGGCTGGAAAAGCTCACGCTTAAGCTGTGGGTGCCCACCAGCTCGCAGGCCTGGAACCCCAGTCCGCTAAAAACCGCCGAGCTTATCCAGGCGGATATGGCGCAAATTGGCGTGAAGGTGATTATTATGCCGGTCGAAGGCCGTTTTCAGGAGGCCAGATTAATGGATATGAACCACGACCTGACGCTTTCCGGCTGGGCAACGGACAGTAACGATCCGGACAGTTTTTTCCGTCCGCTCTTGAGCTGCGCGGCGATTGCCTCGCAAACCAACTATGCTCACTGGTGTCATCGCGAATTCGACGAGGTGCTGCAAAAGGCGCTCACTTCGCAGCAGTTGGCCTCGCGCATCGAAGCCTATAAAGAGGCGCAGCGCATTCTTGCCGATGAACTACCGGTGCTGCCGCTGGCCTCCTCCCTGCGTTTACAGGCCTATCGTTACGATATGAAAGGCCTGGTGCTGAGCCCGTTTGGCAACGCCTCTTTTGCAGGCGTCTCGCGGGAAAAAGAAGACGAGGTGAAAAAACCATGATTATTTTTACCCTGCGTCGCCTGCTGCTGCTGCTGATTACCCTCTTCCTGCTGACCTTTGTCGGTTTTAGCCTGAGCTACTTTACGCCCCACGCGCCGCTACAGGGCGCCTCCCTGTGGAACGCCTGGCTCTTCTGGTTTGAGGGGGTGCTGCACTGGGATTTCGGCGTTTCCAGCATCAACGGACAGCTGATTTCCGAACAGCTTAAAGAGGTCTTTCCCGCTACCATGGAGCTCTGTATCCTCGCCTTCGGTTTTGCGCTGGTGATCGGGATCCCCGTCGGTATGCTGGCGGGGATCATGCGCAATAAGTGGCCAGATACCCTGATCAGCGCCCTGGCGCTGCTGGGCTTTTCGATTCCCGTCTTCTGGCTAGCGCTGCTGCTGACCCTGTTCTTCTCCCTCACCCTGGGCTGGTTTCCGGTTTCCGGGCGCTTCGACCTGCTCTATGAAGTGAAATCGGTCACCGGCTTTGCGCTGATCGACGCATGGCTCTCTGATTCGCCGTGGCGTCATGAAATGATCGTCAGCGCGGCGCGGCACATGGTGCTGCCGGTACTGACCCTGGCGGTGGCACCGACGACGGAAGTGATCCGTCTGATGCGCATCAGCACCAGCGAAGTGTACGACACCAACTATGTCAAAGCCGCCGCCACCCGCGGCGTATCGCGGCGGACAATTTTACACCGCCACGTCCTGCACAACGCCCTACCGCCGGTGATCCCACGCCTGGGGCTGCAGTTCTCCACCATGCTAACGCTGGCGATGATTACCGAAATGGTCTTTAGCTGGCCGGGGCTCGGCCGCTGGCTCATCAACGCCATTCGTCAACAGGACTACGCCGCGATCTCGGCGGGCGTGATGGTCATCGGCGCGCTGGTGATTATTGTGAACGTGATATCCGATATTTTGGGTGCGATGGCAAACCCACTGAAACATAAGGAATGGTATGCCCTACGATAGCGTCTATCTGGAGAAGCGCCCGCCTGGCGCGCTGCGCACCGTATGGCGAAAATTCTACGGCGATACGACCGCGATGATCGGCCTGTACGGCTGCGCGGCGCTGGCGCTACTGTGCGTTTTCGGCGGCTGGTTCGCCCCTTACGGCATCGACCAGCAGTTCCTCGGCTATCAGCTGCTGCCGCCGTCATGGTCGCGGTACGGCGAAGTGTCGTTCTTTCTCGGTACTGACGATCTCGGTCGCGATGTCCTGAGCCGCCTGCTGAGCGGTGCGGCGCCAACGGTCGGCGGCGCATTTGTGGTAACGCTCGGCGCCGCCCTGCTGGGGCTGATGCTCGGCGTGATTGCCGGGTCCACTCACGGCCTGCGGTCGGCGGTGATGAACCATATTCTTGACACGCTGCTGTCGATCCCGTCCCTGCTGCTGGCCATTATCGTGGTCGCCTTCGCCGGGCCGCACCTCAGCCACGCGATGTTCGCCGTCTGGCTGGCGCTTCTGCCGCGGATGGTGCGTTCGGTTTACAGCATGGTGCATGACGAACTGGAAAAAGAGTACGTTATCGCCGCCCGCCTTGACGGAGCCTCGACGCTAAATATTTTATGGTTCGCGGTGCTGCCGAACATTACCTCTGGCCTGGTCACTGAGATCACCCGCGCGCTGTCGATGGCGATCCTCGATATCGCCGCGCTGGGCTTCCTCGACCTCGGCGCGCAGCTTCCTTCTCCCGAATGGGGAGCGATGCTCGGCGACGCGCTGGAGCTGATTTACGTGGCGCCGTGGACGGTGATGCTGCCGGGCGCGGCAATCATGATAAGCGTCCTGCTGGTTAATCTGCTGGGCGACGGGATCCGCCGCGCCATCATCGCCGGGGTGGAATAATGCCGTTACTCGATATCCGAAATTTAACCATTGAGTTCAAGACCAGCGAAGGCTGGGTAAAAGCCGTCGATCGCGTCAGCCTGACTCTCGCCGAGGGGGAAATACGCGGCCTCGTCGGGGAGTCCGGCTCGGGTAAAAGCCTTATAGCTAAAGCGATTTGCGGCGTCACCAAGGACAACTGGCGGGTGACCGCCGACCGCATGCGCTTCGATGATATCGATCTGCTGCGTCTGTCGGTGCGCGAGCGGCGTAAGCTGGTGGGCCACAACGTCTCAATGATTTTTCAGGAGCCGCAATCCTGTCTCGACCCTTCCGAACGTATCGGCCAGCAGCTGACGCAGAATATCCCCGGCTGGACCTTTAAAGGACGCTGGTGGCAGCGCCTGGGCTGGCGCAAGCGGCGCGCCATCGAGCTTCTGCACCGCGTGGGGATTAAAGACCATAAAGATGCGATGCGCAGCTTCCCCTATGAGCTGACGGACGGAGAGTGCCAGAAGGTCATGATCGCCATCGCGCTGGCTAACCAGCCGCGGCTGCTGATCGCCGACGAGCCGACCAACGCCATGGAGCCCACAACGCAGGCGCAAATTATCCGCCTGCTAACGCGGTTAAACCAAAACAACAACACCACCATTTTGCTGATCAGTCACGATATGCAGATGCTCAGTAAATGGGCGGACAAAATCAACGTGATGTACTGCGGGCAGACGGTGGAAACCGCACCGAGCGAAGAGCTGGTGACGATTCCTCATCACCCCTACACCCAGGCGCTGATTCGGGCGATTCCCGATTTCGGTAGCGCCATGCCGCACAAGAGTCGGCTCAATACCCTCCCGGGGGCGATCCCACTGCTCGAACAGCTGCCCATCGGCTGCCGGCTCGGGCCGCGTTGCCCTTATGCCCAGCGCGAATGTATCGAAACGCCCCGGCTGGTAGGCGCACGTAACCACCTCTATGCCTGTCATTTCCCGCTGAACATGGAGAAAGAGTGAAATGGTCGAAACATTGCTTGAAGTGCGCAATCTGAGTAAGACCTTTCGCTACCGCACCGGCTGGTTTCATCGGCAAACGGTGGAAGCGGTCAAGCCACTAAGCTTTACCCTGCGCGAGCGCCAGACCCTGGCGATTATCGGCGAGAACGGTTCCGGCAAGTCAACGCTGGCGAAAATGCTCGCCGGAATGGTCGAACCCAGCACCGGCGAACTGCTGATTGACGATCGCCCGCTGGCGTTTGGCGATTACTCTTTTCGCAGCCAGAAGATTCGCATGATCTTTCAGGATCCGTCGACCTCGCTCAATCCCCGGCAGCGCATTTCGCAAATCCTCGATTTTCCGCTGCGCCTGAATACCGATCTCGAACCCGAAGCGCGGCAGAAGCAGATTATCGAAACGTTGCGCATGGTCGGCCTGCTGCCGGACCACGTCAGCTACTACCCGCATATGCTGGCGCCGGGACAGAAACAACGTCTGGGCCTGGCGCGCGCGCTGATCCTGCGCCCGAAGGTCATCGTCTGCGATGAAGCGCTGGCGTCGCTGGATATGTCAATGCGCTCGCAGCTGATTAACCTGATGCTGGAGCTGCAGGAAAAACAGGGTATCTCCTATATTTACGTGACTCAGCATCTGGGCATGATGAAGCACATCAGCGATCAGGTGCTGGTGATGCATCAAGGGGAAGTGGTCGAACGCGGCAGTACCGCGGACGTGCTGGCCTCTCCGCTGCACGACCTGACGAAACGCCTGATTGCCGGCCATTTCGGCGAGGCGCTCACTGCCGATGCCTGGCGTAAAGACGGCAAATAATCTGAGGCGTAAACTTCGATGATTTTTCCGGTTCAATTTTCTACCCTGCCCGTGACGCCGTGGAAAAATGGCCGCGGGGAAACGCGCGAAATCGTCAGCATTGCCTCGCCGGACGCGCCGTTTCTCTGGCGCGCCAGTATCGCCACGCTGGAAAACGACGGTCCGTTCTCCCCTTTTCCCGGCGTTGACCGGGTCATCACCCTGCTTGAGGGACAGCCGCTGTGGCTACGGGGCGATGATATCGCCCAGCGCCTTGAGCTCTGGCAACCGTGGGCGTTTGCCGGCGAGTGGCCTATTGCCAGCGAAGGCATCAGCGGACGCGGTCTGGACTTCAATATTATGACCCAGCGCACGCGCGCCGCGGCGCGCGTGAACGTCGTCGCGGAAGGACAGCGGCCCGGCGCGGAGGGCATCGCATGGATTCTCCAGGGTAGCTGGCGGCTGGCTGACGCGGTTTATCAGGCCGGCTTCGGGATCTGGTGGCAGGACGAATCGCCAGGCGAGCTGTTACCGCAGTCTGCGGACGCCCGACTTTTACTGGCGGAAATCGTTCGCCGCTAGCGCCGCGTCGCCGCAATTTCAGATGGTATACTCTTGTATACACGGTAGCCAAAGCGCGATATGACGTGGCGAATGGCAGAAAAATATCGTGACACAAGGGGTCGTCAGTGGGATATAATTCCCGGCTAAATTTGAGTTATTTTGAAATGACAACGCTAACTTAATGATTGTTAAAGTAAAAATACGCAATAACGATAAGGATTAAAAGCTATGGGTTTTCTTTCCGGTAAGCGCATTCTGTTGACTGGCCTTGCCAGCAAACTGTCCATCGCCTACGGCATCGCGCAAGCCATGCACCGTGAAGGGGCTGAACTGGCGTTCACCTATCAGAACGACAAACTGAAAGGTCGTGTGGAAGAATTTGCCGCCGCGCTGGGCTCTAATATCGTCCTGCCGTGCGATGTCGCGGAAGATGAGAGCATCGAGTCTCTGTTCACCGAACTGGCAAAAGTATGGCCGAAGTTCGACGGTTTCGTTCACTCCATCGGCTTTGCGCCGGCAGACCAACTGGACGGCGACTACGTTAACGCGGTGACCCGTGAAGGTTTCAAAATCGCTCACGATATCAGCGCCTACAGCTTTGTGGCGATGGCGAAAGCCTGCCGCGGTATGCTGAACCCGGGCTCCGCCCTGCTGACGCTCTCCTACCTGGGCGCAGAGCGCGCCATCCCGAACTACAACGTGATGGGCCTGGCGAAAGCCTCTCTTGAAGCTAACGTGCGCTACATGGCGAACGCCATGGGCCCGGAAGGCGTTCGCGTCAACGCTATCTCCGCCGGTCCGATCCGTACCCTGGCGGCATCCGGTATTAAAGATTTCCGTAAGATGCTGGCGCACTGCGAAGCGGTCACCCCGATCCGTCGCACCGTCACCACTGAAGACGTCGGCAACAGCGCAGCCTTCCTGTGCTCCGACCTGTCTGCCGGCATCTCCGGCGAAGTCGTTCACGTTGACGGCGGCTTCAGCATCGCCGCGATGAACGAGCTGGAACTGAAATAAGTTCTTCACCCTCCTCGCATCCGTGAGGAGGGTTCTTTCCCCCGCGCTTTCCTGCTGTTATTCCAATCCGCTATTTGTTAGCACGTATCAATATTTTCTCCCGCTCCAGGGTTAAGCCAGGATAGTTCCGCATAGCATGACCGCGAAACGGCGGTTTGCCACATACCGAACAAGGAACGCCCATGGAGCAACGCCGCGTTTACGGCAAAAACCACTGGTATCATGAGACCCAGTCAACAATCTGCCCGGTGGATGTATTGCCGCTCGTCCCAGAAGCCGCCCACGTCGAAGATCGTTTTCTACTCGATCTGACGCTCCCCGAAGAGCTGCTCGAGGCGCATGCGCGCTGGCTTACGCCCGCCCGGCGGCTGGCAGATGTCCTCTTCCCCACGTCAGTGACGGTTAATCGTCTGCAGACGTTTAGCGCCTACGATCGGCTGAGTACGGCGCTGACCGTCGCCCAGGTTTATGGCGTACAGCGCCTGTGCAATCACTACGCCGCCCGGCTGGCGCCGCTTCCCGGTCCGGACTCCTCGCGCGAGAGCAACCGTCGCCTGGCGCAGATTACCCAGTACGCACGCCAGCTCGCGAGCTCTCCTTCGCTGATTAACGCACTCTCCCGCAGCCAGCTAGATGAAGTTGGGCTGACCAGTCGCGATATTATCCTCATCAATCAGATCATTGGCTTTATCAGCTTCCAGGCTCGCGCTATCGCCGCATTCCATGCCGCGCTGGGCTACCCGGTGCGCTGGATCCCCGGCATGCCGCAGCAGGAAGATGCTCCAGAAGCGCTTTTCGACACGAGGGGGAGTGATTGGCAGCCAGGGCTTGACGATTCCGACTTGCGCTATGCCGACGATGATCGCCAGTCTCTTTTAGCGAACTGGCAAAAACATCCGGGCCTTTTCGAACTGGCTCCGCTGCTGGCGGCCCAGGAACCTCCGCTGGCGCTACAGGAACAGCTTCTGACCCATCTTAGCGGCCAACAGCCGTTCGCCGCGCAGGTGGCGCTGATAGCCGCGCGGATTAATGGCAGCGTCAGCTGCTTTAACGCCTGGGCTTCGCGATGTCCAGATTTGGCCGATCTCACGGACGCTTTGCGCGGTAATGAATCCGGCGTCCAGGCATGGGGAGACACCCCGTCAATTGAGCGCCAGCTTTTACAATCCGTACAGCTTTTGACCCGCGCGCCCGACCGCTTCAGCGCCGCCCAGCTAACTCCCCTCACTGAATACGGGCTTTCCCGCAGCGAGGCTATCGATCTTCTCGCCTGGTGCGGGCTGTGCGGTTGGATGAATCGGCTGAAAATCGCCCTCGGCAATGTAGGTCAGGAGACGTAAATTGCTGAAACAGCGCTTGCTGCGGCAGGCATATTCGCGTAAAAATGTCAGCCGCTCTTTTAGCCACGAAAATACGAAATTATGTTTCAGGACAACCCGCTGCTAGCGCAGCTTAAACAGCAACTGCATTCCCAGACTCCGCGCGTTGAAGGGGTCGTTAAGGGGACGGAAAAAGGGTTTGGCTTCCTCGAAGTCGACTCGCAGAAAAGCTATTTCATTCCGCCGCCGCAAATGAAAAAAGTGATGCATGGCGATCGTATTATCGCCGTGGTCAATACTGAAAAAGAACGCGAAAGCGCTGAACCGGAAGAACTGGTTGAGCCGTTCCTGACGCGTTTTGTCGGCAAAGTTCATAAAAAAGACGATCGTCTTTCTATCGTTCCTGACCATCCGCTGCTGAAAGATGCCATTCCCTGCCGCGCCGCGCGCGGCGTAGAGCATGATTTTAAAGAGGGTGACTGGGGCGTTGCCGAAATGCGCCGTCATCCTCTGAAAGGCGACCGTGGTTTCTACGCTGAGCTCACCCAGTACATTACCTACGGCGACGATCATTTCGTACCATGGTGGGTCACCCTGGCGCGTCACAATCTGGAAAAAGAAGCGCCGGACGGCGTGGCGACCGAGATGCTTGATGAAGGTCTGGAACGCCGCGATTTAACGGAACTGGCTTTCGTGACCATCGATAGCGCCAGCACCGAAGATATGGACGATGCGCTGTACGTCGAGCAGAACGCTGACGGTAAACTGCACCTGACCGTCGCTATCGCCGATCCGACCGCCTGGATTGCCGAAGGCAGCAAGCTGGACAACACGGCGAAAATTCGCGCCTTTACCAACTATCTGCCTGGCTTCAACATTCCGATGCTGCCGCGCGAGCTCTCGGACGACCTCTGCTCTCTGCGCCCCAACGCGGTTCGCCCAGTGCTGGCCTGCCGCATGATCCTCGCTGATGACGGAGCCATCGAAGACGATATTCAGTTCTTCGCGGCGACCATCGAGTCGAAAGCGAAGCTGGCCTACGATGATGTTTCCGACTGGCTGGAAAACAACGGCAGCTGGCAGCCGGACAGCGAGACCGTCGCCCGGCAAATTAAACTGCTGCAGGAGGTCTGCCTGCGTCGTAGCGAATGGCGTAAAAACCACGCGCTGGTGTTCAAAGACCGCCCGGATTATCGCTTTGTGTTGGGCGAAAAAGGCGAAGTGCTGGATATCGTTGCCGAACCGCGCCGCATCGCTAACCGTATCGTTGAAGAGTCAATGATCGCCGCCAACATCTGCGCCGCCCGCGTGCTGCGCGATAAGCTCGGTTTCGGCGTTTATAACGTGCATACCGGATTCGATCCGGCCAACACCGAACAGCTCGCGGCCTTACTGAAGACGCACGACGTGCACGTTGACCCGGTGGAAGTGCTGACGCTGGAAGGCTTCTGCAAGCTGCGTCGCGAGCTGGACGCGCAGCCGTCCGGTTTCCTCGACAGCCGTATTCGCCGCTTCCAGTCGTTTGCGGAAATTAGCACCGAGCCGGGCCCGCACTTCGGCCTCGGTCTTGAGGCCTATGCGACCTGGACCTCCCCGATCCGTAAGTACGGCGATATGATCAACCATCGTCTGCTGAAAGCGATTATTAAAGGGGAAGCGATCTCCCGTCCGCAGGATGATGTTGCGATACAAATGGCTGAACGCCGCCGCCTCAACCGCATGGCGGAGCGCGATGTCGGAGACTGGCTGTACGCCCGCTATCTGAATCCGCAGGCCGGTACCACTACCCGCTTTGCGGCTGAGATTATTGATGTCAGCCGCGGCGGCATGCGCGTGCGCCTGGTTGATAACGGCGCGGTTGCCTTTATCCCGGCGCCGTTCCTTCACGCCGTGCGCGATGAGCTGGTGTGCAGCCAGGAAAACGGCACCGTGCAGATTAAAGGCGAAGTCGTCTACAAAGTCACGGATGTTATCGATGTGACGATTGCCGAAGTCCGTATGGAAACCCGTAGCGTGATTGCGCGTCCCGCCGCCTGATAACTGCCCTGTGCGGCTCCCTTAAACGGAGCCGCATTTTTATCCCTTCCAGCTGTTTTTCTGCGCGTTGCCTACGAATCATCGTAGATGGATTAGTTTGTGCGTTTTTTTCGCTTCTCTTTTTCATCCGTTTTTAGCATCATTGATTTTATTCACATTTGTAACCAGGATAACGCCATGTCAGATCTGAATGCCCGCCTGCTCGCCCAACGAATCGATACCGTGCTGGATATTCTGGTTGCCGGGGATTATCACTCCGCGATCCATAATCTGGAAATCCTCAAAGCTGAGCTGCAGGCGCTTTCCAGCGACGAACAGGAAAATAAACCCGGTCAGCCTAAAGCCCCGTGGGAAATTTGATAATCTCCATCGCCGCAATCGGCCACCCAGGGCCGATCGCTCGCCCAAATAGCCCTTAACTGCGAAGTTGCTATGAACGCCCGACAACAAAGTATTTTGCAAATGGTCATCGACAAAGGCCGTATGAGCGTGGCCGATCTCGCGAAGATGACCGGTGTCTCTGAAGTCACCATTCGCCAGGATTTGAATTCACTCGAGAAGCAGAGCTATCTGCGCCGTACTCACGGCTTCGCCGTTCCGCTGGATAGCGAAGATGTGGAAACCCGCATGATGACTAACTTCGCCATTAAGCGAGAGCTGGCTGCGCGGGCCGCAACGCGCGTTTCGTCCGGAGAAACGGTGTTTATCGAGAACGGGAGCTGCAACGCCCTGCTCGCCCGTACGCTTGCCGAGCGCGGTGATATCACCATCATCACCGTCAGCAGCTATATTGCGCATCTGCTGAAAGAGACGCCCGGAGAAGTGATCCTGCTGGGCGGGATTTATCAAAAGCGCAGCGAAAGTATGGTTGGCCCACTGACCCGCCAGTTTATTCAGCAGGTCCACTTCAGCAAGGCCTTTATCGGCATTGACGGCTGGCAGGCTGAAACCGGATTTACCGGACGGGATATGATGCGCGCCGACGTGGTTAACGCGGTGCTGGAAAAGGGCTGTGAGGCGATTGTGCTGAGCGATAGCTCTAAATTTAACGTGGTTCATCCCTATCCGCTCGGGCCGATAGAACGGTTTAACCGTATTATCACCGACGATAATCTCAATGATGTCGTGCGCAGCCAGTTAATCGAATGCGGTTTAGCCGTCGATATCGTTAACCACCCCTGATCCTGCCCTCACTTTGCCGGGGCTGCCCGGCATCGCTATCGTCTGAGACTTTTCTGACACCTGAATTCAGACTTTTTACCTGCCTGAAAAATTTATAGAAAGTAGAATTAATGTTAGCGATATAACAGGGAGTAACTATCACCTGCGTGATTAGAGTAACACCTGCGCAACTAAAGCTTCATGGAATAACCCCTGAGCAAGAGTAACAAGCTATGCTTAAGGGAAGTTGTATCCATGAATAGATTATTCAGGAGAAAAAAAATGATGACTTCAATGAACAAAAAAATGGCCGCGGTAGTTCTGGCCGTCACTGTTGCAATGTCTCTGAGCGCTTGTTCTAACTGGTCTAAACGCGACCGCAACACCGCTATCGGCGCAGGCGCCGGTGCGCTGGGCGGTGCGGTATTAACTGACGGTAGCACCCTGGGCACCCTGGGCGGCGCGGCAGTCGGCGGTATTATCGGCCACCAGGTGGGTAAATAATATTAACCACGAACAATAATATGAAAGTTTATATTAGCTGACGAGTACACCAGCACAAAAATGAAGGCCACGATATTTATCGTGGCCTTATTATTAATTAACCGCCTGCCAGCTTAACTTTCATGCCTTTGGCTTCCAGAAGCGATTTGAGCAAGTCACGCTTATCGCCCTGAATCTCAATCACGCCATCCTTAACCGCTCCGCCGCAGCCGCATTTCTTTTTCAGCTCGGCAGCAAGCTTCGCCAGCGCGTCGTCACTTTCATCAATACCGCTAATCAGGCATACGCCCTTACCCTTACGCCCGCTGGTCTGCCGCTGTATACGTACGATACCGTCCCCTTTCGGGCGCGCTTGCGCCGGTTTGGGTTCATCAATACGGCCGCTGTCTGTTGAATACACCAGACGGCTGTTGGAATCGTTCATCATGCCCCCGTGTTCAACGATGCGTTAATGCCGCGCAGGGTGGCGGCAGGATCGGCAGACTGCGTTACCGGACGACCAATCACCATGTAATCAACCCCCGCCGCCTGCGCCTGTTCCGGCGTCATAATGCGCCGCTGGTCACCCGCATCGCTACCTTGTGGTCGAATGCCGGGCGTCACCAGCCTGAACGCCTGGCCCAGCTCTTGCTTAAAGCGAACCGCTTCCTGCGCCGAGCAGACTACGCCATCCAGTCCGCAGCGCTGGGTCAGCGCCGCCAGCTTCGCGGCGTAGTCAGCCGGAGTAAGCGTAATCCCCAGATCCTGCAGATCGCTGGCTTCCATGCTGGTTAATACCGTGACCGCAATCAGCAGCGGCGCCTCTTTTCCGAATGGCTGCAGGGCTTCACGCGCGGCGGTCATCATACGCGCGCCGCCGGAGGCATGAACGTTGACCATCCAGACGCCCAGCTCTGCCGCAGCGGCGACCGCACGCGCCGTGGTATTCGGGATATCGTGGAACTTCAGATCGAGGAAAACCTCAAAACCGCGCTGGTGCAGGTCGCGAACAAACTGCGGCCCCAGCAGGGTAAACATCTCTTTGCCCACCTTCAGGCGGCAGTCGCGCGGGTCGATACGGTCGACAAACGCCAGCGCTTTATCACGGTTATCATAATCGAGAGCAACGACGATGGGAGAGGATGTGACAACGCGGGAAGAAGATGAAGCAGTAGACGTCATGACCGGACCTTAATTGTTGATGAGCGCCGGTTCGGCGCAAAAAAGGTAAACGGGCAGCATTCTACCTGCGATAAGCCGAAAATAACAGGCTGCATTTCCCTTCCTGCCGGACGACGTGTGCGCCATAGCTGGAGGAGATGACGCAAATACCCCCAAGTATGTTGTAACTAAAGTGCGGTTTTTTTTTAAATTTACTGCCCGTCCAGTCCGCGAATGGGCTTAATCGTTGACCACGACCGGCAGGACGGACAGTGCCAGTACAGCGTATGAGCGGTAAAACCACACTTCTGGCAGCGGTAGCGCGGTTTGCTGCGGACCTGCTCGCCCACCATATGGCGCAGAACGCCCAGGCTCTCCTTCGCGCGCCCCTCTTCAGCTTCATTGATATGGTAGTCGATGAGCTTATGGAACACGCGCATCGTCGGATGGCGCTCCAGCTGGCGAGTCACGTAGTTTTGCGCGGACTCGGCACCTTCCCGCTGTTCAAGGATCTGCGCCAGCATCAAGTCCGCTGTCGCGCCGGTATTTTCCTCTGCGCAGCGGCGTAAAAAGGCTTCCCACTCGTCGATTTTACCCAACTGCTGGTAGCAGGTTTGCAGCATCTCCAGGGTTTCACCCACCAGCTCTTTATCCTGCTCAATCACCCGCTCAAGGCTCTCTACGGCTTTCGCATAGTCGCCCTTTTCCATCCAGACCCGGCCCATCATGATCGAGACGCGAGCGCTATTGCGGTCCGCGGCGGCGCCCTTCCTCAGCAGCGCCATCGCTTTGTCGAGATCGTTACCCGCCATTTGCTGCAGCGCCAGTTCACACCAGAAATTGGCGATTTCACCGCGATGCTTATCTTTGCCCAGCTTAACCAGACGTTCGGCCACTTCTATCGCCGACTGCCAGTCGCTGGTCGCCTGATAAATTTGCAGCAGCTGCTGCAGCGCGCTCAGGCGAAAATCCGTCTCGTCTACCAGCTGTTTAAACATCCCCTCAGCCCGGTCATAGAGCCCGGCGGCCATATAATCTCGCCCCAGCTGCTGGACGGCCAGCAGGCGCTGGTCGTAGGTTAACGAGGCGCTTTCCATTAAGCTCTGATGGATGCGAATAGCGCGGTCAACCTCACCGCGCGAGCGGAAGAGATTGCCCAGCGTAAGGTGGGCTTCGACGGTGCCGGTGTCCTCTTTCAGCATATCGAGGAACAGATCGACGGCTTTATCCTGCTGATTGCTCAGCAGGAAGTTAACCCCTGTTACGTAATCACGCGACAGACGGCTCGCATCGTCCTGTTTGGACTGTTGTGCACTTCTGCGCCCCATATACCAGCCATAGGCTGCGGCCACGGGCAAAAGCAGAAACAACAACTCCAGCATAAATGATTATTCCTTCACCGCAGGAACGCCGGCTTCGGCAGGCGTTGCGCTGGCTGGCGCGATCTGGTGCTCCAGACGTTTAATTTTACGCTCGGCGCGCGCCAGAGAGACGCGAACGCGCAGCCAGAAAAGGCCGCATATCAGCCAGCCGATAGCAAAACCGGCAGCAAAAAGCACGGCCAGCAGCGTCGAAATACGGAACTCACCCTGCGCGAGGAGATAGTTGAACGTGACCAACTGGTCATTCTGCGCGCCCAGGGTCACCGAAATGACGAAGATGGCTAACACCAGTAAGAAAATAAGAAAATATTTCACATGACTTCCCGTTCTGTGGGTTGCGCGAAAAAATCCCGCGTTCAGCCCTATAAAGTATCATTTTCGCCGCAGCGGTGAAATGGAAATGCATGACACCCGTAAAGGATATGCGGCCTGATACGGCTAATATCAACATTATTCCGGCGCTGCCGCCCTTTTTTTAATATCCTGCGCCTCTTCTCCCGGCGGCGATAGCGGCCCGCAGAACCGCTGGGCAAGCCAGGTCGCCAGGGTCACCAGCAGCCAGGAGATCAGCGTCGCGACGATCAGGTCCTGCGGCCAGTGCATGCCCAGCGCCAGGCGGCTTCCCATCACCGCCGTCGCCCACGTCAGCAGCAGCGCAATGGTGACCCAGCGACGGCGCGGCCACAGTAAGCCCACGCCGAGCAGCGCCCAGCTGGCGGCGAACATCGTATGGCCAGAAGGGAAAGCGAAGCCGGTCTCTTTTTGCCAGTGCTTACGCAAAAATTTAGGAATCTGCTGCTCTTGCGCCAGCTGTTCATGCACCAGTTTAGCGCGATCTTTGCGTTTCAACGCGTAGAATTGCGTGACCGGCACCTGCCGCGTCTGTTCCAGCCAGATAACAAAGGGACGAGGCTCCTGTACGCGGTCTTTGAGCCACGACTTCATACCCTGCCCAACCAGTATCGCTGCGGCCAAAATGAGAAACAGCACTATCGCCGCTCGCAGACGAAAACGCAGGCACCACAGAAACCAGGCACATAAGATAACGTGCGTGATAATCCCCCAGGGTTGCGTCACCGTTTCAGTTATCCAGTACAGCAGCTTCATCGCCCCTGCCGACAGCCCCGGATGCCATTTCCAGCCGGTAATCCAAATCACAGCGGGCATGATTAATAACAGGGCCGCGCCAACGGCGGTTCGTCTGGCAATCAACAGCATCTCGTCTCCTTTTCATTGACCTCAATATCATAACGGAAAGTAGTTCGTTTGTGCGCTTTGCGCGCAGGTAACCCTACGCAATTAGGAGAACGTCGCGCCATTGTGGCAAAATAGCGGCAAACAGAAGCACAGTCAGGTGCTGATAGAATCTGGAGAATCACATGCAGCTTAAACGTGTGGCAGAAGCCAAACTGCCAACCCCATGGGGCGATTTTCTCATGGTGGGTTTTGAAGAACTGGCAACCGGGCAGGATCACGTCGCGCTGGTCTTTGGCGATATTTCGGGGCAATCCCCGGTTCTGGCTCGCGTACACTCTGAGTGTTTAACGGGCGACGCCCTTTTTAGCCTGCGCTGTGATTGCGGATTTCAACTGGAAGCGGCGCTGTCGCATATTGCCGAAGAGGGACGCGGCATCCTGCTGTACCACCGTCAGGAAGGGCGCAATATCGGCCTGCTGAACAAAATCCGCGCCTACGCTTTACAGGATCAAGGCTATGACACCGTTGAAGCCAACCATCAGCTGGGCTTTGCCGCCGATGAGCGCGATTTCACGCTGTGCGCAGATATGTTTAAGCTGCTCAACGTCGACCAGGTACGCCTGCTGACCAACAACCCGAAGAAGGTCGAGATCCTCACTGAAGCGGGAATCAATATTGTGGAGCGCGTGCCGCTGATTGTGGGGCGCAACCCGAAAAATGCCCACTATCTGGACACCAAGGCCGCCAAAATGGGGCACCTGCTGAGTCAGTAATGCCGTTGAAAATGAAGGGCCAGCCTGTGCTGGCCCTTTTTATATCAGACGCGACTTTACAGCATATTGCGGATCACATAGTGCAAAATACCGTCGTTCTGATAGTAGGTCAGCTCCGTCGCGGTATCGATACGGCAGCGGCAATCAATCACTTCCTGCCGACCATCCGCGCGGGTCAGCGTGACCGGCACCGTCATACCTGGCTGCAAAGCCTGCAGGTTGCTGATATCTATCCGCTCCTCGCCGTTTAGCCCCAGCGTTTTGCGCGTCATCCCCTGCGGAAACTCCAGCGGCAGGATCCCCATGCCAATCAGGTTGGAGCGGTGGATACGCTCGAAGGACTCGGCAATCACCACCCTGACGCCGAGCAGACGCGGTCCTTTAGCCGCCCAGTCGCGGCTGGAGCCGGAACCGTACTCTTTGCCTGCGATCACCGCCAGCGGCGTCCCCTCTTCTTTGTAGAGCATGGCGGCATCGTAAATAGCGATCGGCTGAGTATCCGGAAGATGACGAGTCATCCCCCCTTCCACGCCGGGGACCATTTCGTTACGAATACGAATATTGGCAAACGTCCCGCGCATCATGACTTCGTGGTTGCCGCGACGGGAGCCGTAGGAGTTAAAATCAATACGTTCGACGCCGTGATTTTGCAGATAACGGCCCGCAGGGCTATCGGCTTTAATGCTGCCCGCCGGGGAGATATGGTCGGTGGTAACCGAGTCGCCCAACATGGCGAGAATGCGCGCGCCGTGAATATCCTCTACCGGTTTAGGCTCAACGCCCATTTCATCAAAGAATGGCGACAGGCGGATGTAGGTGGAATCATTCTGCCAGTCGTAGGTATCAGAGCGATCCACTTTTATCGCCTTCCACTCGGCGGTCCCTTCAAACACTTCGGCATACTCTTTGCGGAACATCTCCGTTGATACCTGCTCAACCGCTTGCGCCACTTCGATTCCGCTCGGCCAGATATCTTTCAGATACACCGGCTGGCCGTCTTTCCCCGTGCCTAACGGCTCACGGGTCAGGTCGAGATTCATATTCCCCGCCAGGGCGTAGGCGACCACCAGCGGCGGCGAAGCCAGCCAGTTGGTTTTTACCAGCGGATGAATGCGTCCCTCAAAGTTACGGTTCCCGGAGAGCACCGCCCCGACGGTCAGATCGCCCTGCTTGATGGCACGCTCAATCGGGTCAGGTAATGGGCCTGAGTTACCGATACAGGTGGTACAGCCATAACCGACCAGGTTAAAGCCCAGCTCATCCAGCCAGGGCGTCAGCTTTGCGTGGGCCAGATAGTCGGAAACGACCTTCGATCCGGGCGCCAGCGACGCTTTCACCCACGGCTGCGGTTTCAGACCCCGCTCAACGGCTTTTTTGGCCAGCAAGCCGGCGGCCATCAGGACGCTGGGGTTTGACGTGTTAGTACAGGAGGTGATAGCGGCAATCACCACCGCCCCGTCAGGCAGCGAATACTGCTGTCCGTTGAGCGTATAGTCGATTGGCCGTTTATCTTTCTGCGCGTGGTTGACTTCAAGCTCGGTGCTGGCGGCAAAGGCCTGGGGAACATCGCCGAGCGCTACGCGGTCCTGCGGGCGCTTCGGTCCGGCCAGGCTCGCTTCGACGGTTCCCATATCCAGCGCCAGGGTGCTGGTGAATACCGGCTCATCTCCGGGCTGACGCCACATACCCTGCGCTTTCGCATAGGCCTCCACCAGCGCCACCTGCTCTTCGCTGCGCCCGGTAAGGCGCATATAGTCAAGCGTAACCGCGTCAATCGGAAAGAAGCCGCAGGTCGCGCCATACTCCGGCGACATATTGGCGATCGTCGCGCGGTCCGCCAGCGGCAGCGAATCAAGGCCGTCGCCGTAGAATTCAACAAACTTACCAACGACGCCGTGTTTGCGCAGCATCTGGGTCACCGTCAGGACCAGGTCAGTCGCGGTAATGCCTTCACGAAGCTTGCCGCTCAGTTTAAAGCCGACGACGTCCGGTATTAGCATGGATACCGGCTGCCCCAGCATCGCGGCTTCTGCTTCAATACCGCCGACGCCCCAGCCCAGGACGCCTAAACCGTTAATCATCGTGGTATGGGAATCGGTGCCGACCAGGGTGTCGGGAAAAGCCACCCACTCGCCGTTTTGCTGTTCGCTCCACACCGCCCGTCCAAGGTATTCGAGGTTTACCTGGTGGCAAATACCGGTACCCGGCGGTACCACGCTGAAGCGGCTAAATGCCTGCTGCCCCCAGCGCAAAAAGACGTAGCGCTCATGGTTGCGCTCCATCTCCAGTCGGACGTTCTCTTCAAAAGCATCATCGTCGCCAAAGCGGTCGACGGTGACCGAGTGGTCAATCACCAGGTCGACGGGCGAAAGCGGGTTCACTTTAGCGGTATCGCCGCCCAGGCGTTTGACCGCTTCGCGCATCGCCGCCAGGTCCACCACGGCGGGAACCCCGGTAAAGTCCTGCATCAGAACGCGCGCCGGACGGTAGGCGATCTCCCTGTCAGCATGGGCATGCTTCAGCCATCCGGCCAGGGCATGAATATCTTCGGCGGTCACGGAATCACCGTCTTGCCAGCGCAGCAGGTTTTCCAGTAGCACTTTGAGCGATTTGGGCAAGCGCGAGAGATCGCCCAGTTGTTTGGCGGCCAGCAGTAAGCTGTAGTAATGCCAGGTTTTATCTTTAACCTGTAGCGTATCCTTGCTGGCTGCTCGTAGGGTTGACGACATAGCTCCTCCTTTACCTTAGGGATAGCATCCCCTGATCCTCCTCAGGGTCATTATTAAAGATAACACATCTTTGATGTAACATTTTGATAACAACCCAAATTGCTAAAATAGGCTTAACGCATAAAGACAGGAAATTTGAATAATGAGGGCGGATATATTGAGAAGGATTGAAGAAGACAGGTGTGTATCGGCGACCGTGGCGTATTAGTACACAAGTACAAAGAAGAACTAATCGCCATTATTCTGGCGATTAGTTCAATAGCGTAAATTTATCGAGCGAGTGTAAAAAGGGAAAAATTATATCCTCCTTATTGCCGCTATTTTATCCGATGGAATATTACTCAATATTTCACTTGTCATAAAAATGACACAACCATTTTGACTGGAAGGTGCTCTAGCTTAGAAACCAAACGTTGCAGACAACCAGAGCAATGACGCTCCAGAACATCGCAAGCCCAAGGATAACGGCGCTCCAGGCCTTACTTCTCAAAACCGGATCTATCTCAGTCTTGTCACGTTCCTGTGACATCGCAAACTTCATATAATCGATATCACTAATCATTTTTTCACCACCAATCGCTAAGAATTTCTAACCACAGATAAATCTTAATTATGGATTGGCTATTAATCCAGTGAATTCGCTTCCCGGAAGATATCTTTGCTCATTAATTTGATCGCGGCAGGTATATTTGCAAATGTGGTACGAGGAGTTAACGAAAATTGTGATTCAGACGAGGTTTAGATATTCATTTTCAGGTCATTATAGGTTTTGGCATCCCCGAGAGGATGCCATTATTTTTTCTGCGGTTATTTTTCCGGTAATTTAATATCTTTGAACATCGCTTCGATATCTTCATTTGAGCGCAAAGCGACAGCGGTATCGACTACATCCCGCGTCAGATGCGGCGCAAATCGTTGAATAAAATCATACATATAGCTTCGCAAGAAGGTGCTGCGCCGGAAACCTATTTTCGTGGTGCTGTGGCTGAAAATACCGTTGGCGTCGAGCTTGACCAGGTCCGGGTCGGAAACCGGATCCACCGCCATACTGGCAATCACCCCTACCCCAAGGCCCAGACGCACGTAGGTTTTAATCACATCGGCGTCGGTGGCGGTGAAAACGATGCGCGGCGTTAAGCCAGCGCGATTAAAGGCGGTATCCAGCTCGGAACGACCGGTGAAGCCGAAGGTGTAAGTCACCAACGGATACTGCGCCAGCTCCTCAATCGATACCGACTCGCGCGAGGCCAGCGGGTGCTCTGGCGTGACGACCACGGAGCGGTTCCAGTGATAGCACGGCAGCATGACCAAATCATCATAGAGATGGAGCGCTTCGGTCGCGATAGCGAAGTCGGCATTGCCTTTCGACACCGCCTCGGCGATTTGCGTTGGCGACCCCTGATGCATGTGCAAGGAGACGCGGGGGTAGCGTTCGATAAAGCCTTTAATCACGCCCGGCAACGCGTAGCGGGCCTGAGTGTGGGTAGTCGCAACGTACAGGGAGCCCTTGTCTGGCCAGGTATGCTCACCCGCCACCGACTTGATCGCATCCACCTTCGATAAGACCTCGCGAGCGATGCGTATGATCTCCTGGCCTGCGGGAGTCACCTGGGTGAGATGTTTGCCGCTGCGGGCGAAAATCTGAATGCCCAGCTCATCCTCCAGCATGCGAACCTGCTTGCTGATGCCCGGCTGTGAGGTATACAGACCTTCGGCAGTCGAGGAGACGTTCAGATTATGGTTAACAACCTCAACGATATAGCGGAGCTGCTGTAGTTTCATGGCTGATATCCGATAGCACGTAAAATAAACCCGCTTAATACATTTTACGCTCAGGTCACTTGCCGGCGGGCGGATTGCCCCCCCAAGCCTGCGACTCGCCGTGTCGGCGCCACAACGTATCCTGAAGACGATGATGTATAAGACGATAAGATAATAAAAAAGAGATTAGCTATAACCACTATATCATTTATATCTACAGTGTATAGATACTAACAAAAAATAATAAGTCGGTTATAAGGCGAGAGACGATACAGAATAAATCTTGGATATCAGCAACATGCAGTGTTAAAAAAGGGCCGCGACGCGGCCCTTATTTCCGGTGATAGCAGTTACTTCTTCGCTTCAGTCCATTTGCCGTCAATATAGAAAGCTGACCAGCCGGTGGCTTTACCCTCTTTCTCTGACGCAACGTACTGCTGCTTAGTTTTACGACTAAAACGCACCATCGTTTTGTTGCCTTCCGGATCCTGCTGCGGCGCATCGGCCAGATAGCGCAGCTTCTCGGCCAGGCGGTCGCGGAAGCGGTACAGCTCTTCCACGAGCGGCGCGCGGGTTTCGCGCGATTTCGGGAAGGTGTTCGCGGCCAGGAAAACGCCTGCCGCGCCATCGCGCAGAACAAAGTAGGCGTCCGATTTCTCGCACGGCAGCTCCGGCAGCGGCACAGGATCTTCTTTCGGCGGCGCCACTTCCCCGTTACGCAGGATCTTACGGGTGTTTTTACACTCGTCGTTGGTGCAGGCCATATACTTACCAAAACGCCCCATCTTCAGGTGCATTTCAGAGCCACATTTCTCACACTCAACGATCGGGCCATCATAGCCCTTAATGCGGAACTCGCCCTCTTCAATCTCGTAGCCATCGCAGGTCGGGTTATTACCGCAGACGTGCAGCTTGCGCTTAGGATCGATGAGATAGCTGTCCATCGCCGTGCCGCATTTTTTACAGCGGCGTTTGGCGCGCAGCGCGTTGGTTTCAGCGTCCTCGCCTTCCAGCACGTTGAGAACTTCGTTTTCCGGCACCAGGTTAATGGTAGTTTTGCAGCGCTCTTTTGGCGACAGCGCATAGCCCGAACAGCCGAGGAAGACGCCGGTGCTGGCGGTGCGGATCCCCATCTTGCGCCCGCAGGTTGGGCAGTCGATGGTGGTCAGAACCATTGGGTTCGGCTGCATGCCGCCCTCTTCTGGATCTTTCTCCGCCGTTTGCAGCTGCGAGGTGAAGTCTCCGAAGAAGTTATCGAGAACCTGTTTCCATTCGGCCTGATGGTTGGCCACCTGGTCGAGGCGGTCTTCCATCTGCGCGGTGAAATCGTAGTTCATTAGATCGCGGAAGTTCTCTTCCAGACGATCGGTGACGATCTCGCCCATTTTTTCCGCATAAAAACGACGGTTTTCCACCCGCACATAGCCGCGATCCTGAATGGTCGAAATGATCGACGCATAGGTGGACGGGCGGCCGATGCCGCGTTTTTCCAGCTCTTTAACCAGCGAGGCTTCGCTAAAACGCGCCGGCGGCTTGGTAAAGTGCTGCGCGGGCGTCAGCTCGACCAGGCTCAGGCTTTCGCCCTTGTTGACCAGCGGTAAAGTACGATCTTCATCGCCTTTACGCAGGGCTGGCATCACTTTGGTCCAGCCGTCAAAGCGCAGCGTACGACCGCGCGCTTTCAGTTTGAAATCGCCGGCTTTCACTGTCAGGGTGGTGGAGTCGTACTGCGCTGGCGTCATCTGACAGGCGACAAACTGGCGCCAGATCAGCTGATACAGTTTCTGCGCATCAGATTCCATATCTTTTAACGTTTCGGCCAGCACGTTGACATCGGAAGGACGAATCGCTTCGTGCGCTTCCTGGGAGTTTTCTTTGCTGGCGTACTGGTTAGCGCTCTCCGGCAGATATTTCTTACCGAAGTTATCGCCAATATAGCCGCGCACCATATTCAGCGCGTCCTGGCTCAGGTTCGTGGAATCGGTACGCATATAGGTAATATGCCCCGCTTCGTAGAGGCGCTGCGCCATCATCATGGTTTTCTTCACGCCGAAGCCAAGACGCGTGCTGGCGGCCTGCTGGAGCGTGGAGGTGATAAACGGCGCGCCCGGCTTGCTGCTGGTCGGCTTGTCTTCACGCTCCAGCACGCTGTAGCTGGCTTTCTCAAGCAGCGCAACCGCTGCCATGGTTTCATCACGGCTCACCGGACGGAACGGCTTATCGCCGCTGTGGGTCACCTGCAGCGGTAACGCATCGCCGCCTGGCGTCGTAGTGCTGGCGTCAACTTCCCAGTACTCTTCCGGAACAAACGCCTTAATCTCACGCTCGCGTTCAACCACCAGACGTACGGCAACCGACTGGACGCGGCCTGCGGACAGACCACGGGCAATTTTTTTCCACAGCAGCGGAGAAACCATGTAACCCACCACGCGGTCCATAAAACGGCGCGCCTGCTGAGCGTTAACACGGTCAATATTCAGTTCGCCCGGCTTTTCGAAAGCCTGACGGATAGCATTCTTGGTGATCTCATTGAACACTACGCGGCTATAGCGCTGTTCATCACCGCCGATAACTTCCCGCAGGTGCCATGCGATGGCCTCCCCTTCGCGGTCAAGGTCGGTTGCGAGATAGATGTGGTCAGCTTTTTCCGCCAACTGTTTGAGTTCGGAAACAACCTTTTCTTTACCCGGGAGTATTTCATAGTGCGCATCCCAGTCATGCCATGGGTCCACGCCCATACGGTTGACCAGAGCGCCGCGTTCATCCTTCTTAGGCTTTTTAGCCCCTTTGGTGGAGGTAGAGTCGGCGCTCTTTTTGGAAGCTGAGCCACTGGTCGGCAAATCGCGGATATGACCAACGCTGGACTTAACCACGTAGTCATTACCCAGATACTTATTGATCGTTTTGGCTTTTGCCGGGGACTCAACGATAACGAGAGCTTTACCCATATTCACCTTTACCTAATTTGATTCATCCAGGAATACATCGCACATTGATTCACCATCCACTGGCGACACGTCACAACCTATGTTGCGTCGTTATCGATGGATATCAACCCTTTGCACCGGTTTCAGGTCCATAAAACCAGATAGCTGAGTTTGCTGGCTTTTTCTTGCCAGGCGACATAGCACGAATAATTTTTGGCCGAATGTCAAGCAAATCTGTTGCCAGATCGCTGAAAGCGTCACACTGTACCTGATAAAATTCGTTACGCAACTTTATTAGCATGCAAAAGCAAATCCCGCCACTAAACTGATGTTTATTAAGCTCCTGCGATTACCCTCGTAAGATCCATGGAAAATTTGCCCCTCGTCGCCGTGCGGCGTAGACTAGCCGCGAAGAATCACAGGAGGCATTTATGCAAGGTACAACCCAACCCATCGATCGCCAGACGCTTCTGGAAAAAGCCAACAAACTCATTCGCAAACATGAAGATACGTTAGCCGGGATCGAGGCCACCGACGTCGTTCAGCGTAACGGCGTGCTGGTGTTCAGCGGCGAGTTTTATCTTGATGAGCAGGGTCTGCCAACGGCGAAGAGTACGGCGGTATTCAATATGTTTAAATATCTCGCGCACGAGCTGTCTGATAAGTATCACCTGGCGGATTAACCGCCGCGCGCAGGGCCAATACGACAACGCGAGGCCCATGCCTCGCGTTGTTTTGTTTACATCAGCGGCTTTTGCCCGCGCTGCCACCAGCGCAGCAGCAGTTTATCGGCGCTTTCTGCCGCGCTGCCGGTAAACCGGTCGAGCATTTTCTTACGCTGCTGGTAGCGCACGCTGATAACCTCATGCTTGTCCATCAGGCCCAGCAGAAGTTCATCGCTGGTTTCCACCGCGTCAACAAGGCCTTTTTCCAGCGCCTGAACGCCATACCAGTGTTCACCCGTCGCTACCTGCTCGATATCCAGCTCAGGGCGCATCCGGTGGACAAAGTCTTTGAAGAGTCGATGGGTATCGTTGAGATCTTCGCGGAATTTCTGGCGCCCTTCTTCGGTATTTTCGCCCAGCATCGTCAGGGTACGTTTGTACTGCCCGGCCGTATGCAGCTCAATGTCGATGTCCTTGTTCTTAAGAAAACGATTGATGTTGGGGATCTGCGCCACAACGCCAATAGAGCCAAGGATAGCGAACGGCGCGCTGACGATTCTGTTCGCCACGCAGGCCATCATATAGCCGCCGCTGGCCGCAACTTTATCTACCGCGACCGTTAACGGGATTTGTTTGTCGCGCAGACGCTGCAGTTGTGAAGCGGCAAGGCCGTAGCCGTGGACCACGCCGCCGGGGCTTTCAAGGCGAATCACCACCTGGTCGCGCGCTTTTGCCGCCGCCAGAACGGCGGTGATCTCTTCGCGCAGGCTGCTGACTTCGTGGGCATCCATACTGCCTTTAAAATCCAGCACCCAGGCGCGCGGTTTAGCGTCCGGCTCGGGAGTTCCCAGCTTTGCCCGCGCCTTTGCCGCTTTTGCTTCCTGCTTGAGCTTTTTCTTTTGCGCTTTATGCCACAGCTTCTGCTGCGGCCCATCGAGCAACGAAGCCGCCAGCTCTTCCTTCATCTCCTTATATTGCTCGCTAAGATTGGTTACCCGCAGCTCGCCGCGCTGTTTTTTGCGCTGAGTCAGGTTAACAATAATGGCGACGATAACCGCAATTGCGACAACGATGGTCGCGATTTTGGCCAAAAACAGGCCATATTGAGCAAGTAATTCCACGTTTTCACCTTGTGTAAACCGCTGACGTTGGCGCACAGTGTACATCAGCCGTCGGCGAGAAGTCTTTGTGCTTTGTGTCGCGCGCGAGGCGCCTTCCTGTTTTTTTCAGCGACGATGAAATCGTTGCAAGATATTAATTCCGCGAAGAGTTTCCGTTTCGCCGATTGCAATAGCGGGCGCTTTCAGGCATAAAGCGCAAAAGTGAAATACCGAATAGCAAGCGCGATCGCCTGCCGATCGCCCGAGGAGTCGCCGTGCACTATCAACCGCAACGTCACCTGTTACAGGATCGCATCATCCTGGTTACCGGCGCCAGCGATGGCATAGGCCGTGAAGCCGCCCTGACCTATTCCCGCTATAGCGCCAGCGTTATCCTGGTCGGCCGTAATGAAGAGAAGCTGCGCAGCGTTGCGCACGAGATTCAGCAAGCGGGCGGCATTCCCGCCCGCTGGTTCACTCTCGACCTGTTAACCTGCACGCCGCAGGAGTGCCAACAGCTGGCGCAGAAGATCGCCATCCACTATCCGCGCCTCGACGGGGTGCTGCACAACGCGGGTCTGTTGGGCGACGTGTGCCCAATGGATCGGCAAAAGCCGGAAGTATGGCAGCAGGTAATGCAGGTAAACGTGAACGGCACCTTTATGCTCACCCAGGCGCTGCTTCCTTTATTACTTAAATCCGAATCGGGTTCGCTGGTCTTTACCTCCTCCAGCGTCGGCCGTCAGGGGCGCGCCAACTGGGGCGCTTATGCCGCATCTAAATTCGCCACCGAAGGCATGATGCAGGTGCTGGCCGAAGAGTATCAGAGCCGTCATCTGCGGGTTAACTGCATCAACCCCGGCGGCACGCGCACCAAAATGCGCGCCAATGCCTTCCCAACGGAAGATCCGCAAAAATTGAAAACCCCCGCTGATATCATGCCGGTTTACCTGTGGCTGATGGGCGACGACAGCCGCCGTAAGACGGGAATGACTTTTGACGCCCAGCCGGGCCGCAAACCAGGAATCGCACAATGAGTGATGAACGCCACCGCGAACGCCAGCAGCGGGTAAAAGAGAAAGTTGACGCTCGCGTCGCCGCCGCGCAGGAAGAACGCGGCATCGTGATCGTGTTTACCGGTAACGGTAAAGGCAAAACCACCGCCGCTTTTGGCACCGTTACCCGCGCCGTCGGGCACGGTAAAAAGGCCGGCGTCGTGCAGTTTATAAAAGGCACCTGGCCAAACGGCGAGCGCAACCTGCTCGAGCCGCACGGCGTCGAATTTCAGGTGATGGCGACCGGTTTTACCTGGAATACGCAGGATCGCGAAAGCGACACCGCCGCCTGCCTTTCAGTCTGGGAGCACGGGCGCCGAATGCTGGCCGATGAAAGCCTCGACCTCGTTTTGCTGGACGAGCTCACCTATATGGTGGCCTACGACTACCTGCCTCTGGAAGAGGTGCTTACCGCGCTGCGCAACCGCCCGGCGCACCAGACGGTCATTATCACCGGCCGCGGCTGCCACCGTGAAATTACCGAACTGGCCGATACCGTTAGCGAACTGCGTCCGGTTAAGCACGCCTTCGATGCCGGGATCAAGGCGCAGATAGGGATCGACTACTAGCCGCCAGCCGCTCGAGCAGCCCATGATTGAGCGGCAGGCACAGGCAATCCTCCCCCAGCGCCAGCTCGCTTTCGGGAATATTTTGCCGCGAGACGAAGCGCTTACGGTATTCGGTTGGCGTGACGCCGCAGTATTTATTAAAGGCGGCAATTAGAGACTTGTGCTCCTGAAAGCCGCAGCTGTGGCTGATCTCAGTGATTGGCGTGCGCGTATCGCGCAGCAGAGTGCGGGCTTTGTTTAGCCGCACCAGCGTCAGGTACTCTTTAAAATTATAGCGGCTCACTTTTTTGAACAACCGCGAAAACCAGGAGTAGCTCATCCCGCTATGGCAGGCGACCTCGCTCAGGGTCAGCGGCTGATCAAAGTGTTGATTGATAAAATCAATGCCTTTTTTGATCATCGCCTCGTCGCGCAGCGAGCTTTCGCCGCGCCGCGTCGGCTTTCCGGCGCAGACGACCGCATCCAGCAGCAGATAAATCGCCGCGATGCGCTGAAACGGCGCGTGGTTATCGATTAGCTGTTCCAGTAGCCTCGCCAGCCGGAGGTGCACCTCACTGTCTGCCGTAGAGTAAGATCGTCCGCAGGTATTCCAGTCCAGCTGCGGCGAGGGATGAAGCTCATCAAACAGGCCGGGTGAAAACTGGACGGTGACCAGCTGGCTGCCCGCCTCCTCCGCGCTAAGCGAATGGACCTCTTCGGCATTGATGTACAGCATATCCCCCTGCGTAAGCTCCAGGCTCTGCTGGCCGACAGAGAGCGTAAATCGCCCCGCCAGCACGGTAATCAGCTCCGGAGCCGGATGCCAGTGAGGCTCGCAGTAGCGAACCTCCGCGGCAAACACGTTCAGCTTCTCCGCATCAAAGGCAATCAGCTCGTAGCCGCTGTTCACCGTCTGTCGGCCGGTCTGGCTGACCGAACGAGGATGAGTCACTGAAAAAGGGAACATGCGCACTCTCCTGTCATTAGCAATGATGAGCGCCCGCCAGCACCGCGTTAAGCTCGTCGCGCTCAATATCCAGCGCCAGGAACTCGGTCAGCGCAATCAGCAGTCCGCAGAACAGATCCGGCGCCAGGCGAATCAATTTTTCACGCACCTGCTCCGCTGGTATCTGACTCTTATCGGCAATCAGCGTCACGACGCGGGCAAAGGCCTCCGGCTGCTGGATCAGCTGTTGCAGAGAGTTATCATCGCGCAGCGGGACGTACCGCTGCGGGCAATCTACCTCCATTTCCGCCGTTAACGGCAGATCGCGGGATGAGGCGCCGACGCGGATCTGCCAGATGCCCGGCGTCACCATCCAGTCGCCAAGACCCGGATGGTAGCAGGCTAGTTCGGCAATGGGCAGCTGCAGGCTTACGCGCCGGGATTCTCCGGCGGCCAGCGCCACTTTGCTGAACGCTTTTAATGACTGTACTTCGCGAATCAGCTCCCCCTTCGGCGCGCTGACGTACAGTTGGACGATCTCTTTACCCGCATACTCCCCGCAGTTGGTCAGGTCGAACGACACCGTAAGCGTCTCGTCTGCGCCTAATCGGGAGGCTGACAGCGCGATATTATCGTAGGCAAACCGGGTATAGCTTAAGCCAAAACCAAACGGAAACTGAGGCATCAGGCGACGTTTGTCATAATAGCGATAGCCGACAAAAAGCCCTTCTCCGTAGTAGTGGCGCAGGTTTTCGCCCGGATAGTGTAGCCAGGCCGGGGTTTCCTCCAGGGAATTAGGCACCGTTACCGTCAGCTTGCCGCAGGGGTTACGCTTGCCGAAGAGGATTTCCGCCACCGCGCGCCCCATCCCCTGACCGGCAAAAAACGTTTCCAGCAGCGCTTTGCATTCGCCAAGCCACGGCATCACCACCGCATCGCTATTCGCCAGCACCACCACGATATTTGGCTGGACCGCGGCGACTTCACGAATCAACCGCTCGTGCACCGGCAGAATATGCAGATCCTGACGATCGCCGTTTTCGCCATCTTCGCCTACGGCGGTACTGACGAAGAGTACCGCCACGTCAGCCTCTTGTGCCACGCTGCAGGCCTGCGCCAGCGCCTGTTCATCATCGCGCAGATCGTCCGGCGCGCCTACGGCCCAGGTAACGCTAAAATCGTCCCCGGCGAGGTCGAAAATTTCATCCAGCGGGCGATCGAGAAGATACGGTACCGTGGTCGCGCATCCGGATCCCTGAATCACCGGCTCCTGCGCCGGTTTACCCAGCACCGCGATGCGCGGTGTTTTCTCCGAACGCAGCGGCAGCAGAGCCTCTTCATTTTTCAGCAGGACGATAGATTCACCGGCAAGCCGCTGCGCCAGCGCGTGGTGCGCCGTAAAATCGGCTCGCGTTTGCGGGCGGCGATGGCGCTGAACCTTGTCGAGCAGTTCCAGCATGCGTAGACACGCGCGATCCACCACCGCCATCGGCACCTCTTCGGCTTCGATAGCCGCCAGCAGAGTTTGTTTATCGCGGCGGGTTTCCGGCATCGCCAGGTCGTTGCCCGCCATCAACGAAGCGGGACGATCTTTAATGCCGTACCAGTCGGACATCACCAGGCCGTCATATCCCCACTCATCGCGCAATACCTGAGTGAGTAAAAACGGATCCTGCGAAGTTTGTACGCCGTTAAGACGATTGTAGGAGGACATCACCGTCCACGGCCGGGATTTTGCAATCGCCCGCTGGAAACCCGCCAGGTAAATTTCCCGCAGCGCCCGCTCTTCAATGATCGAATCCATCTCCGTGCGGCGAAATTCCGAGTTATTGGCCGCAAAATGCTTCAGGCTGGCGCCGACGCCCTCCTGCTGCAGACCGTTGATCAACGCTGCGGCAATGTCACCGCTGACCACCGGGTCTTCGGCGTAATATTCATAGCCGCGCCCGGCCAGCGGCGTGCGGCGAATATTAATGCCGGGCCCGAGCAGGATCCCGACGCCCATTTGCTGACACTCTCGCCCCAGCGCTTGCCCCATCTGATGCACCAGTTCCACGTCCCAACTGCAGGCCAGGCTGGAGCCGTTTGGAAAGCAGGTCGCCGGTAGCGAAGTGCTGAACAGCGCTTCACTGCCCCCTTTCGCGGCGGGCTCTGCCACGCTGGCCTGGTCTGCGGTTTGGGTGATGACCGAGATAAAATCATCCATGCTCCACTTTTCCCGGCCATCAATCTGCGCGCTGCTGTAGCGCACGCCATAAGTGCCGTCGGTCATAATGATATCTTCGATACCGTGCTGCGGCAGCGAGGCGGTGCGCCAAAGGCCGCTGCCGGTCAACAGCGCCACTTTCTCTTCCGCGCTCATCGCGGCAAGGGTGGTGTTAAAATCGTTACTCATCTCTCTGGCTCCCTGAGGTTAAAGCGCGTTCTGTTTACGCAGGCTGATCTTTTGCACAATATCGCGATAGGTTTTTTCATCCAGCGAATAGCAGGCGACAAACAGGGCGCTGAGGGCAAACATCGCGCCGGGAAATAGCGTCATCAGTACGTTAATGCCGTTAATCGCGCTGGCGGTGATATTGCCCGCGTCATAGTGATAATAGTCCAGCATCCATCCCGCGCAGCCGCCGCCGATGGCCATCGCTATTTTAGTGATGAAATTAAAAAAGCCGTAAATTGCGCCTTCGGTACGCACCCCATGGTGCCACTCGGCATATTCCACGGTATCGGCAATCATTGACCACATTGAAACGAAACCCATCCCCAGCGTAATACTGTACAGACACACGCCGGTCATGATCAGCCAGATATTGTCGCCGGCGATAAAATATTGCATCAGTACGCCCACCACACCGATTAACAGGGCCACCAGCGTCATTTTCTTTTTACCTATCAACGCAATAATTTTTTCCGAAATAACGGTACCGACAATATAAGCCGCCGACTGAATCATAAAGAAGGTGGAGGTAAAACCTTCGCTACCAATGATATATTTGATAAAGTAAATAGCGATCGCCATCCACACGGTATAGGCAATATAAAAAAAGACGGTGAACATGGAGAGGTTAATTAGCGGCGCGTTCCCTGCCACCGCCTTCAACATTTCCCGCAGCGTCGGCGCCGGAGTCTGTTCCTCTTCTTCGCCAACGCGCTCTTTGGTCATCCCGAAACAGGCAAGGAACAAAAACGTCGCCAGCAGCGCAAAGCAAGAGACGGCGAAGACATAGCCCAGCTGTTTATCGCTAAACGGGGAAATCAGCCTATCCGCGGTGGTGGACACAATCAGATAGCCAACAATCGCCAGTACAAACCGGTATACCGACAGCGATGAACGGGAGGCTTCATGCTGGGTTAAACGGTTGGTCAGCGCCGAGTAAGGCGTATTCACCGCCGTATAGGCCAGGCAATAAATAGTATATGAAATCAGTGCGAAGTAGAATTTGGCCTCACCGCCGAAAGGCACAAAGCAGAGCACCGTCAGAAAGCCCAGCGGAATGGAACCATACAATAACCATGGACGAAGTTTACCGTAACGGCTGTGGGTTTTATCGATAGCAAAACCAATCACAATATTAAAGGCCGCATCAACCACGCGGGCAATAACAAAGATCAGTCTCGCCTGTACGGCGCTAATCCCGTAAATATTGGTATAGAAAAAAAGTAAGAATAGAGAAACAAAGCCGAAGGATAAATTAGAGGCGAAATCGCCAAATCCATAGCCTATTTTTTCTTTAACGCCGATAACCACATAGCTTGCCGATAGTTTTCCTGCTGTTTCCATTTTAGGCTACCTGTTAATGTAATCAGTGGCGTCAGTATATGGCGTAGCCAGGCGCATCGCTTTGCGTTATTTGTCCGGGGATTTCCCGTTTTTTGTCTTTATGCAGAAGTGTGAAAGGAGTCACAAGAGAGAAAATTCCGGCGGCGACCGCCGGAACTGGAATAATTAACCGTTACCGTTATTACGGCTGCTGGAACGACGGTTGTTATTATTATTGCTCACCTGGCTGTGGCGCTTAACCGCGCGGCGAATCTGATTTGCCTTCATGCGACGGCGATCTTTTTCGACGGCGACCTTAGAGGTGGTTTCCGGCGTAAGCTCGACCAGCTCACGCAGGTAGTTGGTTTGCGCCAGGTCCAGCTCGGTGTAGCCGCCGCGCGGCAGGCCTTTCGGCAGCAGAATATCGCCGTAGCGCACGCGGATCAGGCGGCTGACCTGTACGCCAACGGCTTCCCACAGGCGACGGACTTCGCGGTTACGCCCTTCGGTCAGCGTGACGTTGTACCACTGGTTAATCCCTTCACCACCGGTAAACTTGATGGTTTTGAACGCCGCCGGGCCGTCTTCCAGCTGCACGCCGCGTGAAAGCTGGCGCAGCTTGTCATCGTCAATCTGGCCAAACACGCGCACCGCGTATTCACGTTCCACTTCGCGGCTCGGGTGCATCAGGCGGTTCGCCAGTTCACCGTCGGTGGTAAACAGCAGCAGGCCGCAGGTGTTCACGTCCAGACGACCAACGGCAATCCAGCGCGCGCCGCGCAGCTTTGGCAGACGATCGAACACCGTCGGACGCCCTTCCGGGTCGTTGCGGGTACAGAGTTCGCCTTCCGGCTTGTAGTAGGCCAGCACGCGGCAAATCTGTTCCGCAGACTCTTTCACCGAAATCAGGTGGCCGTCGATACGAATTTTTAAACCCGGGACAATTTCAACGCGATCGCCAAGGGTGGCGATTTTGCCATCGACGCTGACGCGGCCAGCTTCGATTTTGGCTTCGATTTCACGGCGGGAGCCGTGGCCAGCGCGGGCCAGCACTTTTTGTAATTTCTCGCTCATTGAGCTTCCTTAAGGTGTCGCCTTCCCAGGCGTCTGGTATACTCCGAAAAACAGGGCGTTAGCAAAATAATATTCTAACACCATGTTCTGTATATATATTTTGCATCAAGGCGTATCATGTTTTGCGCCATTTTAGCGACCACAGTAGAGACACGTCTTCTCGCGTGGGCGAACATGGTACACGAACTTTAAGATCAATGCTTCTTCGCATTACGAGGATAGCACAACTTACCATCCGCCTCCGCCGCCGCCTCCTGCTCCGCCGCCGGAAAATCCCCCGCCGCTGCCGCCGAGACCAAAAGCGCTGGCGGATCCACTATTCAGATGCGCCTGCAAGGTCAAAAACGCCCCGGATCGGGCTATCTCCGGCGCCTTAATCGCCGCCGCCAGGGATGGAGCCAGGCGATTGGCCCACGCCTTACCCAACCCTGCGGCTACCGCCCAGCTAAGCAATGAAATATCCAGGTAACGGGATTCGCCTTTGCGCCGTGGGCCGCTGTGCGTTGCTGCCTCCAGCCGTCCAAGATAACGGATGACCCCTTCAGCTCTGGCAAAGCGCTGCTGGCCCAATTGCGTAAGCTGCGGGAGCAGGCAAAAGCCCAGCGCGGTGATATAACCGGACAGGCACCAGGCGCTGAAGTATCCGGCGGGCATATACCATTGAAAGAGCGAAAAACCCATTTTCGCCCATAGAAACAGAAAAATCAGGCCGCCGCCGATAAGCGGCCACAACACCGTCGCCATTAGACGCTTGCGAATTGGTTTGCCGGGATCGCTATCGCTCAGTAAAAACACGCTGCTAAAGAGAAGCGGAATAACGAAGAAAAGACCCGCAAACCAATCCGCAGTTAAGGTTCTGGCCGTCCAGCCCAGACTCTGCGCATTAGCGAGAATCTGAGTCGCAAACATCGCCACAATACCGCATAACAGGAAGCTCAAAGGCCGATAGCCCGCGCCCTTATGCTGCTGACGATAGTATTTATCCATTCGCTTAAACGCTTTGCGCAGCGTTCTGTTGTAGCGCCCCTTGAGCTCCACTTTATCGCTCTTATGAAACAGCAGATCCATCAATAGCTGCTCTTCCTGGGTCGGAATATCGCCTGTGTGAATTGCGCCAGAACGTACCCGAACCAACGAGCATAGCATTTCATCGCCCGGCACATTCTCCAGCGCCACCCGCCCCTTCACAATCAGGTTGGTCACATCGGCGCAAAAACCTTTATCGTCGTACGTTTGCTTCGCCGCCATACGCAAATAGCCTGGAGAAAATTCCGTAGACATTGACGTCAGCACCGGCACGTCAACCGGAGTAAAACGCGGCCTGCGCAGCCATAAAAACAAGAAATAACCCGCCATTAATCCACAGGGGATCCACACGCTTAAAGACGATAACGTGGGGATAAAAAGATGCGGGAGTAGATGAGTCGCCTGCGGCTCTGCGGCATCAGGCAACAGCGCACGAGGCCAGCGATAGAGTACGGTAAAATCCTGCTGGTAGAAGGGTTCGCGGGACTCAATGCGCCCATCCGGCAGAAGGTGGCCATTTTTTAACCTTTCGCCATCATCGCCGGTAAAAAAGTCGATCTGCCTGAACGGGTCCCCTTGCGCATCCGCTAGTTGCAGCGCGAAGCGAACCTGGAATATTTCGAACGACCAGCTGGCGCCGGTGACATTCCAGATAAGCACATCATCTTCGTCATCGCGGATAAACGCGTTGCTGACCTGATAGTGCACCTGGTAGCGATAATCGCCTTCCGGCAGAAAAGTTTGCTCATCGCCGACTACGATCCTCATCGTCCCCCGGTGCCAGAGCAGATGCCAGGGCTCGGGTTTGCCATCGCGGGTCACGCCGATCACATGGTACGTCAGCAGGGCCGCGTTGCCGTCCGGCCGCACCCACATACGCGGAAGATCGCGAAAGAAACCGTGTTTGATCTGCCTGTTGCGCACCTGGAAGTGAAGGTTTTCTCGCACGTCCAGCACGCCGTCCTGGCGCATGGTAGCCTGAACGTCAAACAGAGCGATAGCTTCTTGCCAGGGGGATAAAACCTCAGAATGCGCAGGGCTGAACGGCACGCTGAACAGCCACAGCAGAAGAAAAAAGCGACAGATTAATGTCCATTTCACGACGATTCCTTCCTTGGAATAAAAAACAATTACAGGAACGGCGTCACGTCCCCGACGCCTTCACGCACTACGATCGGCGCGTCTTCGGTAAGATCGATAACCGTGGTCGGCTGCTGGCCCAGATAGCCGCCGTGAATAATCAGGTCCACCTGCTTCTCCAGACGATCCTTAATCTCTTCCGGATCGGATTCGGTAAAGTCGCTTCCCGGCAGCATCAAGGAAGTGGAAAGCATCGGCTCACCCAATGTTTCCAGCAGCATTTGCGCAATCGGGTTCGACGGCACGCGCATCCCGATAGTCTTACGCTTCTCCTGCAACAGGCGGCGCGGGACTTCTTTGGTGCCCTTGAGGATAAAGGTATAGTTACCCGGCGTATTGTTTTTAATCAGACGAAAGGCCACGTTATCGACGAATGAATAGGTCGACAGCTCGGACAGATCGCGGCACATCAGGGTAAAGTTGTGGCCGTTTGGCAAATTACGGATCCGGCAAATCCGCTCCATCGCGCCTTTATCTTCAATTTTACAGCCTAAGGCGTAACCGGAGTCGGTCGGATAGACGATGACTCCGCCTTTACGCACAATGTCCACCGCCTGGTTAATTAACCGCGCCTGGGGGTTTTCCGGATGGATATAAAAAAACTGGCTCATACTTCCCTCTCAATTTTGTTCTACGGCCACTTCCCAACTGCGCCAGATCCCTTCAACGCCCGCGGGCAGCCAAAGTTTGCGGCCCAGTTCGATCCATGGGCAGGGCTGATGAAAATCAGACCCCTGCGAGGCATCCAGGCCATACTGCACGGCGTAAGCGGCAAGCTGAGCGCGCTCGTGCGGCGCCTGTTGACACTGCGCCACCTCCATCGCATCGCCGCCCTGTTCGCTAAAGTGGGCCAACAGACGTTTTAACCACTTGGCGGAAAGGTCATAGCGCCCGGGATGGGCAATGACCGCCTTACCGCCAGAATGATGAATGACATCAATCGCTTGTTTTATTGTACACCACTGAGGCGGAACGTAACCGGTTTTCCCGCGCGCCAGATACTTCTTAAAGACGTCAGCCATATTGTTGGCATAGCCGGCCTCCACCAGAAAACGGGCAAAATGGCCGCGCGTCACCGCACCGCCGTCCGCCAGCTTCAGCGCCCCTTCCCAGGCCCCCGGGATCCGCGCTTTTTCCAGCCGTTCAGCAATCTGCTGGCCCCGCATCTGGCGACGCGCTTTCTGTTCATCGAGCAGCGCGATCATTGCCGGATGGCCGATATCGATATTCAGTCCGACAATGTGAATTTCATGATTTTCCCACAGCGTGGAAATCTCCACCCCGGTAATCAGCGCCAGCGGTAAACCGGCGCGTTCAATTTCAGCCTGAGCCGCGGGAATCGCCGCCACGGTATCGTGATCGGTAATCGCCAGGGTGCCGACGCGCATCTGGTGCGCGCGATGGACAAGTTCTTCTGGAGTCAGTCGCCCGTCAGAGGCAATGGTATGGCTGTGCAGGTCGTAAATCACTGCGTAATTGGTGTTGCTCAAGATGACTCCTGCTGGACATGAACCTGTACCCGTCATACTTTAAGTCACAGGCAGATTGACTGTGATTCTGCAGCTTAAGTGATTAAGGATATCAATAAGCGCATCATCATACCGACAGAGAGAGAAAATCTGCAAACAGGGGTTGACATTAATCTCTCGGACTAGTTAACTAGTACGCAAGTTCACATGAAGGGGTATCAACGATGAAAACGCAATTTATCACTCTGCACGGCTGGTGGCGCACCTCCTGTTATCGGGCGGCGTGATCGCGTTTTGCACTCAGCATACAGATACCCGGCCCGCCAATGAGCGGGCTTTTTATTGGACAAATTATTATAGCGAACAGGCGACAACAATAATGCAAACATCAAAACCGGCACTCGAGCTTCTCACCAGCGACGCCATCTATCGGGAAAACCCCACCGCATTGTTCCACCAGATCTGCGGCGCACGTCCAGCCACCCTGCTGCTGGAATCCGCTGATATTGACAGCAAGGATGATTTAAAGAGCCTGCTACTGGTGGACAGCGCCCTGCGCATTACCGCGCTAGGTGACACCGTCACTATTCACGCATTGTCCGCCAACGGTACGGCGCTGCTGGAACTGTTGGATAGCGCCCTGCCCTCCGGCATCAATAATCAGCGTCAGCCCAATAGCCGGGTATTAACCTTTCCCCCGGTCAGCGCGCTGTTAGATGAAGACGCCCGCCTGTGTTCACTCTCGGTATTCGACGCTTTTCGCCTGCTGCAGGAACTTGTTACCGTTCCGCAGGACGAGCGCGAAGCCATGTTCTTCGGCGGCCTGTTCGCCTATGACCTGGTCGCCGGTTTTGAAGACCTGCCATCGCTGGAAAGCGACACCGCCTGCCCGGATTACTGCTTCTATCTGGCGGAAACGCTGCTGGTTATCGATCATCAGACCAAAAACACCCGTATCCAGGCGAGCCTGTTTACGCCGCTGGAAAGCGAAAAGCAGCGTCTGCTGCAGCGCATCGCTCAGCTTCGCCAGCAGTTGAACGAGCCGCCGCTGCCGCTGCCGGTAACCACGGTAGCCGAGATGCGCTGCGACTGCGACCAGAGCGACGAAGAGTATGGCGCCGTGGTGCGTAAAATGCAGCGCGCCATTCGCGCGGGCGAGATTTTCCAGGTCGTGCCGTCGCGCCGCTTCTCGCTGCCCTGCCCATCGCCGCTCGCCGCTTATGATGTGCTGAAGAAGAGCAACCCGAGCCCGTACATGTTCTTTATGCAGGACAACGATTTCACCCTGTTCGGCGCGTCGCCGGAGAGCTCTCTCAAGTATGATGCCACCAATCGCCAGATTGAAATCTACCCGATCGCCGGTACCCGACCGCGCGGCCGCCGCGCGGATGGTTCGCTGGATCGCGATCTCGACAGCCGCATTGAGCTGGAGATGCGCACCGACCATAAAGAGCTTTCCGAGCATCTGATGCTGGTCGACCTTGCGCGTAACGACCTCGCGCGCATCTGTACGCCGGGCAGCCGCTACGTCGCCGACCTGACCAAAGTCGACCGCTACTCCTTTGTGATGCACCTCGTCTCCCGCGTGGTTGGCGAGCTGCGCCGCGATCTTGACGTGCTGCATGCCTACCGCGCCTGTATGAATATGGGCACCCTCAGCGGGGCGCCGAAAGTGCGCGCCATGCAGCTTATCGCCGCCGCTGAAGGCAAGCGTCGCGGCAGCTACGGCGGCGCGGTGGGCTATTTTACCGCCCACGGCGACCTCGATACCTGCATCGTTATCCGTTCCGCCTACGTGCAGGATGGCGTCGCCACCGTCCAGGCGGGCGCCGGTATCGTGCTCGACTCCGTTCCCCAGTCAGAAGCGGATGAAACCCGTAATAAAGCTCGCGCGGTGCTGCGCGCTATCGCCCAGGCCCACCACGCGAAGGAGATTTTCTAATGGCCGACATTCTGCTGCTCGATAATATCGATTCTTTTACCTATAACCTGGCAGACCAGCTGCGTTCGAACGGCCATAACGTGGTGATTTACCGCAACTCCGTCCCGGCGCAGGCGCTGATTGAGCGCATCGGCACGATGAAAAACCCGGTACTGATGCTCTCTCCAGGGCCGGGGACGCCGAGCGAAGCGGGCTGCATGCCGGAGCTGCTAACCCGCATGCGCGGCAAACTGCCGATTATCGGTATCTGCCTCGGACACCAGGCGATTGTCGAAGCCTACGGCGGCTACGTCGGCCAGGCCGGCGAAATCCTCCACGGTAAGGCTTCGAGTATTGAACATGACGGACAGGCGATGTTTGCCGGTCTGAGCAACCCGCTGCCGGTGGCCCGCTACCACTCGCTGGTGGGTAGCAACATTCCGGCGGGGCTGACCATCAATGCCCACTTCAACGGCATGGTCATGGCGGTGCGTCACGATGCGGATCGCGTCTGCGGCTTCCAGTTCCACCCGGAGTCGATTCTGACCACGCAGGGCGCGCGCCTGCTAGAGCAAACCCTGGCCTGGGCGTTGCAGAAGCTGGAGCAGACCAACACCCTCCAGCCAATTCTGGAAAAACTGTATCAGGCCGAAACCCTGAGCCAGCAGGAGAGCCATCAGCTGTTCTCAGCGGTGGTGCGCGGGGAAGTGAAACCCGAGCAGCTGGCCGCCGCGCTGGTGAGCATGAAGGTGCGCGGTGAGCATCCGCAGGAAATCGCCGGCGCCGCCACCGCGCTGCTGGAAAACGCCGCGCCGTTCCCGCGCCCTGATTATCTGTTTGCCGATATCGTCGGTACCGGCGGCGACGGCAGCAACAGTATCAATATTTCGACCGCCAGCGCGTTTGTGGCCGCCGCCTGCGGCCTGAAGGTCGCGAAACACGGCAACCGCAGCGTATCGAGTAAATCAGGATCTTCCGACCTGCTGGCGGCGTTCGGTATCAATCTGGATATGAATGCCGATAAATCTCGCCAGGCGCTGGATGAACTGGGCGTTTGCTTCCTGTTCGCCCCGAAGTATCACACCGGTTTCCGCCACGCGATGCCGGTCCGTCAGCAGTTGAAAACTCGCACCCTGTTTAACGTGCTTGGGCCGCTGATCAACCCGGCCCACCCGCCTCTGGCGCTGATTGGCGTTTATAGCCCGGAGCTGGTGCTGCCGATTGCGGAAACCCTGCGCGTGCTGGGCTACCAGCGCGCCGCGGTGGTGCATAGCGGCGGAATGGACGAGGTGTCGCTGCACGCGCCGACGGTGGTCGCGGAGCTGAACAATGGCGAAATCAAGAGCTACCAGCTGACCGCCGCCGACTTTGGCCTGACGCCTTACCATCAGGAGCAGCTGGCAGGCGGCACGCCGGAAGAAAACCGTGACATTCTTACGCGCTTACTACAAGGTAAAGGCGAGGCCGCTCACGAAGCCGCCGTTGCCGCCAACGTCGCCATGCTGATGCGTTTACATGGATACGAAGATCTGAAGGCCAACGCGCAGCAGGTCATCGATGTGCTGCACAGCGGAGCGGCCTATGACAGAGTGACCGCATTAGCGGCAAGAGGGTAAATAATGCAGACCGTTTTAGCAAAAATCGTGGCCGACAAAGCGATTTGGGTAGAAGCCCGCAAACAACAACAACCGTTAGCCAGTTTTCAAAATGAAGTGGTACCGACGCAGCGCAATTTTTACGACGCCCTCGCCGGAACCCGCACCGCGTTTATTCTCGAGTGCAAAAAGGCCTCGCCATCAAAGGGGCTGATCCGCGATGATTTTGACCCGGCGGCCATCGCCGGCGTCTACAAGCACTACGCCTCGGCGATCTCGGTACTGTGCGATGAGAAATATTTCCAGGGCAGCTTCGACTTTCTGCCGATCGTCAGCAAGGTCGCGCCGCAGCCGATTTTGTGTAAGGACTTCACCATCGATCCTTACCAGATTTATCTGGCGCGCTACTACCAGGCCGACGCCTGCCTGCTAATGCTTTCGGTGCTGGATGACGAACAGTATCGCCAGCTCTCCGCCGTCGCGCATAGCCTGAACATGGGCGTGCTGACCGAAGTGAGCAATGAAGAGGAGCTGGAGCGCGCGATTGCGCTGAAGGCGAAAGTGGTCGGCATCAACAACCGCGATCTGCGCGATATGTCGATTGACCTCAACCGTACCCGCACCCTGGCGCCTAAGCTCGGTCATGAGGTCACGGTGATCAGCGAGTCCGGTATCCATACCTACGCAGAAGTGCGTGAACTAAGCCACTTCGCCAACGGTTTCCTGATTGGCTCGGCGCTGATGGAGCACGCCGATCTGAACGCCGCCGTGAAGCGCGTGCTGCTCGGCGAGAATAAGGTCTGCGGCCTGACCCGCCCCCAGGATGCCCAGGTGGCGTATGAATCCGGCGCGATCTACGGCGGCCTGATTTTTGTCCCGACGTCGCCGCGAGCGGTGAATGACGCTCAGGCGAAAGCCGTCATCGATAGCGCGCCGCTGAGCTACGTCGGCGTGTTCCGCAATACGCCGGTGGCGGAAGTGGTCGCCCGCGTGGAAAATCTGAGCTTAGCCGCGGTGCAGCTGCACGGCAGCGAAGACCAGGCCTATATTGATACCCTGCGCGCCGAACTTCCGGCGACGGTGCAAATCTGGAAGGCCCTCAGCGTCGGCGAAACCCTACCGCAGCGCAATCTGCATCACGTCGATAAATATGTATTCGACAACGGTCAAGGCGGCACCGGCCAGCGTTTCGACTGGTCGCTGCTGCAAGGTCAGGACCTGCGTAACGTTCTGCTGGCAGGCGGCCTCGGCGCCGATAACTGTGTGGAAGCCGCCAAAAGCGGCTGTGCCGGACTCGATTTTAATTCAGGCGTAGAGTCGCAGCCGGGTATTAAAGATGCCAGCAAGCTGTCCTCTGTATTTCAAACGCTGCGCGCATATTAAGGAGCAATAATGAGTACTTTACTGAACCCCTACTTTGGCGAATTCGGCGGGATGTACGTTCCGCAGATCCTGATGCCCGCCCTGCGCCAGCTGGAAGAAGCGTTCGTCAGCGCGCAGAAAGACCCGGCATTCCAGGCTGAATTTACCGACCTGCTGAAAAACTACGCCGGTCGCCCGACGGCGCTGACCAAATGCCGTAACCTTACCGAAGGCACCCGTACCACGCTGTATCTCAAGCGTGAAGACCTGCTGCACGGCGGCGCGCATAAAACCAACCAGGTGCTCGGCCAGGCGCTGCTGGCGAAACGGATGGGCAAAACGGAAATTATCGCCGAAACCGGCGCCGGCCAGCACGGCGTGGCCTCTGCGCTCGCCAGCGCCCTGCTCGGCCTGAAGTGCCGTATCTATATGGGCGCTAAGGATATCGAACGCCAGTCGCCGAACGTTTTCCGCATGCGCCTGATGGGTGCGGAAGTGATCCCGGTACATAGCGGTTCTTCTACCCTGAAAGACGCCTGCAATGAAGCCCTGCGCGACTGGTCCGGCAGCTACGAAACAGCCCACTATATGCTCGGCACCGCTGCCGGTCCGCACCCGTTCCCGACCATCGTGCGTGAATTCCAGCGCATGATTGGCGAAGAGACCAAAGCGCAGATTCTGGAGAAAGAAGGTCGTCTGCCGGATGCGGTTATCGCCTGCGTCGGCGGCGGATCGAACGCCATCGGCATGTTCGCCGACTTTATCGACGAAACCACCGTTGGCCTGATTGGCGTGGAGCCCGCGGGTCACGGTATTGAGTCCGGCGAGCACGGCGCGCCGCTGAAGCACGGTCGGGTGGGTATCTACTTCGGTATGAAATCGCCGATGATGCAAACGGAAGAGGGGCAGATTGAGGAGTCCTACTCCATCTCCGCCGGGCTGGACTTCCCGTCAGTGGGGCCGCAGCATGCGTATCTGAACAGCATTGGCCGCGCCGATTATGTGTCGATTACCGATGACGAAGCGCTGGATGCCTTTAAAGAACTCTCCCGCCATGAGGGGATTATCCCGGCGCTGGAGTCCTCCCATGCCCTGGCGCACGCGCTGAAAATGATGCGTGAAAACCCGGAAAAAGAGCAGCTGCTGGTGGTTAACCTCTCCGGCCGCGGCGATAAAGACATCTTCACCGTACACGATATTTTAAAAGCGCGAGGGGAAATCTGATGGAACGTTATGAGACGCTGTTTGCACAACTTAAAGCTCGCCGGGAAGGCGCGTTTGTTCCCTTCGTCACCCTCGGCGATCCGAATCCGGAACAGTCGCTGAAAATTATCGATACCCTGATTGAAGCGGGCGCCGACGCGCTGGAGCTGGGCATCCCCTTCTCCGACCCGCTGGCTGACGGCCCGACGATTCAGGACGCCACCCTGCGCGCTTTTGCCGCAGGCGTCACGCCCGCCCAGTGCTTTGAAATGCTGACGGCGATTCGTCAAAAGCATCCGACCATCCCAATCGGCCTGCTGATGTACGCCAACCTGGTCTTCAGCCCGGGCATTGATGAATTCTACGCCGCGTGCGAACGCGCGGGCGTCGATTCAGTGCTGGTCGCCGATGTCCCCGTGGAAGAGTCCGCGCCGTTCCGCCAGGCCGCGTTGCGCCATAACATCGCGCCGATTTTCATCTGTCCGCCGAATGCCGATGACGATCTGCTGCGCCAGATCGCCTCTTACGGTCGCGGTTATACCTACCTGCTGTCGCGGGCGGGCGTGACCGGCGCGGAGAACCGCGCCGCGCTGCCGCTGCATCATCTGATTGAAAAGCTGGCCGAGTACCACGCCGCGCCGCCGCTGCAGGGTTTTGGCATCTCGGCGCCGGAGCAGGTGACCGCGGCGATTGACGCAGGCGCGGCCGGCGCGATTTCCGGCTCTGCCATCGTCAAAATCATTGAGCGTAACGTGAACGACCCGCAGGCTATGCTCGCCGAACTGAAAGCCTTTGCCCAAAGTCTGAAGGCCGCCACCAAAGCCGCCTAAGCGCGTCCGCCGCCCGGTCCCGCGCCGGGCGGCTATTTCTGCTGCAAGCTGTCGGCATATTTGCGCGTCAGACGAAACAGCGCCAGCACATCATCTTGCGACCACCCTGCCAGCACCTCATTCATCAGCCGCGTTCTTGCTTGCGCAATGCGTGTAATCATCGCCTGGCCCGCTTCGCTGAGCGTCACTTCGCTAATCCGCCGGTCTTTCGCATTGGGCTGCTTTCGCGCCAACTCTTGGGCTTCCAGCTTCTTCACCTGCCTGCTGACGGTGGTGTAGTCGCGCCCAAGGCTGTCCGCCAGTTCAACGACCCCGACGGGTCCCCTGCGCCCGACGGCCACCAGTAGCGGAAAGAGAGTCCGATCGAGCTGGACCTCGGCCGCCTGCAGTATCTGCTCATCGCGCATCGGTTGGTTCATCACGCTGATGATATCGAGCAGCGCGCCGTGGAAGTCGCTAATGTCGTAATTATTAGGTGCATCTTGCATATATTAGTTAACCGAGTATAGTGCCGTTAGCTGATATGTGCATTTTACACATAACTATCCCAGAGGGGGAGAAGACAATGAAAGCAGCCGTGGTTTTTGACCTGCAGCAGGGGCCGGTTTGGTCCGATTTTAGCGATCCGCGCGCCGGTGAGAGTGAGGCGTTAGTCAAGGTTCGCGCCGCCGCCATCAGTCATGTGGTGAAAGGCCGGGCCTCCGGCAAACATTATAGTTTCGATGGTCGTCTGCCTTTTGTCCCGGGTATTGATGGCGCCGGCGTACTACCCGACGGGCGGCGCGTCTATTTCGCCTTCCCCGCCGCGCCCTGGGGCAGTATGGCGCAGTGGGCTCCCGTCGCCCTAAACCACTGTCTGCCGCTGCCGGATGAACTGGACGATATCACTGCCGCCGCAATGGCTAATCCGGGTATGTCGGCCTGGGCGGCGCTGGTCAAGCGCGGCGGGTTGAAAGCGGGCGAAACCGTATTGATCAACGGCGCCACGGGCAGCGCCGGTCAGCTGGCGTTGCAAGTCGCCCGCTTTCTGGGCGCCAGAAAAGTGATAGCCTGCGGGCGAAACGGGGAGAAACTGGCCGCGCTCGAAGCCGATGCGATCGTGAACTTAAGTCAGGATGAGGCGAGCCTGCGGGCGCAGTTTGCCGAACTGGCGGCGCAGCAGATTGATGTCGTCGTCGATTATCTGTGGGGACGTAGCGCCGAACTTTTGCTGCCAGCGCTGGCAAAGCACAGCCCGGGAAATACGCCGGTACGTTTTATTCAGGTCGGTTCCCTTTCCGCCGCCGATATCGCGCTCAGCGGCGCGGTACTGCGCTCCGCGCCGCTGCAGCTGATGGGCAGCGGTATTGGCAGCCTTTCAGTGTCCCAGCTGCTGGCCGCTACCGGGGAAATGCTGCAGGCTGCCGTTACTGGCGGGTTTACCATCGCCACCACTCCCCGGCCGCTTCGCGAGGTCGCCGCGGCATGGCCGCAGGATAACAGCCAGAAGCGCACCGTTTTTATCGTCGATTAAAAAAAACGCTTCCGCACAAAAGTTGGGGTTGATATCTTAAATGAGAAATATTATCTTTCTCATTACCGAGTAGTTGAGTAAACAACTCAGGTATTCGGTACGACATTGCTCACATTGCTTCCAGTATTTTTGCCCGCACTTGTGCGGGCTTTTTTTATGGCTGCCGACACTCTCTGCGCACCAGCTGCCTTAGCCAGCGATGCGCTAATTCATGCTCCTGGCGAGGATGCCACATTTGTGACACCGTTATCTCCGGCGTGCTCACCGGGAGGGGAAAACCGATCATCTCTTTTCCCGCCGCGCTCTGCAGGCAGGAGGCCGGGACAACGGCGATAAGTTCAGCATCCCGGGCAACGGCCAGCGCGGCGGAAAACGCAGGCACCACCGCGGCAATTCTGCGGCTCATTCCATATGCCGCCAGCGCTTCATCAACCGGCCCGCGGATCGCCCCGCGACGGGAGGCTATGACGTGCCCTACGGAAACAAATTGTTCTCGCGACAGTTCGGCAAAGGCGGCTAACGGGTGGTTTTTTGCCAGTGCGGCGACAAAGCGATCGCGAAACAGCGCCTGCAGGCGGATCTCAGGCCCCATATTTTCCAGTACGCCAATTTCCAGGTCCACCCGCCCCTCGCGTAAAAATCGAGCATCTTTCTCCGGCTTCGCGACAAACTCGAGCGTCACGCCCGGCGCTTCTCGTGCGACAGCGTTCACCAGCGCCGGGCCAAAAACGTCTATAAATCCCTCATTGGTACGTAACGTAAATCGCTTCTCAAGGGTCGATAAACTCAGCGGCGCAGGCGAAGCGTTGAGCACCGCGCGCATCTCAGTGACGACGTTTTTTGCCCGCGCCTGCAGACTTTCCGCATGGGGAGTCAGCACCATTTTTCGCCCGGCCCTGACCAGTAGCGGGTCGCCGGTTACCTGCCGTAAGCGCGCCAGCGTGCGGCTCATCGCCGACGCGCTAAGCTCAAGCCGCTTTGCCGCCCCGGCAACGCTCTTCTCGCTCAACAGTACATCCAGCGCAGTCAGTAAATTAAAATCGGGATCGGTCATCTTTTCTCCACTCCGGGATAGGGCGTCTGATGCACTTTATTATTGCAAATGCTGCGCCTTCCGCCTGCTACAGCACCGGCCTATATTTATCCCATCATTTATTTACGCCGGAGTGATGCCAATGGCCGCTTCCACTAAAACAGTATTGATCGCGGGCGCTTCACGCGGGCTTGGGCACGCCATGGCTGAACAGTTTCTGCTGCATGGCTGGCAGGTCATCGGCACCGTGCGCGATCTCTCGCAAACCACGCCGCTGCATCATCTGGCCCGGGCGTATCCTGGACGGGTTCGTATTGAGGCGCTGGATATTTGTGATAATGACGGAATCGCGGCGCTGCGCGAAACGCTTAGCGATAACGTACTGGATATGCTGTTCGTCAACGCGGGCACCACCAACCGCGATCCGACACAAACCATCGGCGAAATCGCGACGGAAGAGTTTATTCATGTCATGTTGACCAACGCGCTCGCGCCGATGCGGGTAATAGAAAGTCTGCAAGATGTCGTGTTGCCGCAGGGGCTGATTGGCGTTATGTCTTCAGGACAAGGCAGTTTGAGCAATAATACCGGCGGACAGCGCGAGCTGTATCGCGGGAGTAAAGCCGCGCTGAATATGTTTATGCGCAGTTTTGCCGCCCGCCCTGCCTGCGTATCGCATCCCCTGGTGGTCATGGCGCCGGGCTGGATCCGCACGGCCCTCGGCGGCGAGAATGCCCCACTCACCATTGCCGAGACCATCCCCTCGCTGGTGAACGTCCTGCTGGAAAAACAAAACCGCCCCGGATTAGAGTATCTGGATTATCGAGGATGTCGGGTACCGTGGTAATAGTTTTATGCGTATTAATGGCGTGCTGACGGGTTCAGGGCAGTCAATTTTGGCTTTTTACGCTATTACCCCCGATGACGGGGAGTTTCCGCGCCCGTTGCGTATGGTGTGGGCTCGGCATGCGTTTTTCTGGTCGTTCCTGAGCTAAAGCCAGGCAGGAGTGATATTATTCAGGCCAGAAAATGCAGGCACAACGTCAATCGGGGAGCGATTTATGCACGAGGAAGTACCACTGAAATATTACGACATTGCGGATGAGTATTCGACCGAGTCCGCTGAGCCCGTCAGCGAGTCGGAACGCGATCCTCTGGCGCGCTATTTCCAGCTGTTGATTACTCGCCTGATGAATAACGAAGAAATCAGCGAGCAAGCGCAGGGAGAGATGGCCGTACAAGCGGGCATCGATCGCCAGCGCATTGATGATATCGCGGTATTTCTGAATAAATGGGGTAATGAGTAGCCGTTACTGCAGCCGCTCCGGGGGAGGCTTAAGCAAATCCGCCACGCGTCAGAAAGCGTAATAAAGCTGGTCATTGCGACCAGCTTTATCCGGGACTTTAGAACCGGTATCCCGCGGAGAACATAAACACCCACGGATCCAGACGAATACTGTCGTGCTGCTGCGCGCCCGCCAGCTTATAGTTGGCGGTGGTGTCGATATCCATGTACCACACCGACATGTTAATCAGCCAGTCGCGGTTAATCAGATAGTCCATCCCCACCTGCCCTGCCGCTCCCCAGGAGTCTTTCAGGCTCAGGTCAGAGATACCGGTTTTTTTACCCGTATCGTTCACGCTCTCATCGAAGAAGGTCGTGTAGTTGATACCCGCGCCAATGTAAGGACGCAGTTTGCTGCTCGAATCGCCAAAGTACCACTGCGCCATTAACGTCGGCGGTAAATGGTGAACGGTCGCAATATTGCCGGTTGCCGCGGTCCCGACTTTATGCCGGAACGGCGTGGCGGCCAGCAGTTCAACGCCTATGTTATCGGTTGCCATATAGGTGAATGTCAGACCCAGTTGCGTATTGTTGCTGACGTTAAAGCCCCCCAGGCTGCCTAACGTACCGCCCGCGCCTTCGGTCGGCCTGACCGTGGCCGAACCCGCGCGAATAAAAAATTCACCGGCTTCATGCGCCCAGACGCTGCTGCCGGAAAGACTGCTCAGAATAACAACCGCCGCTGCTAACTTTTTCATACCCACTTCCTCATTATGGTTATTCAGCGCAAGAATATACATACAAAGAGGTATGTTTGATCCAACATAGATCACATTAAGTCGGCAAATTTAACATTTATTGATCCAGATTAATTTTCACTTTCTCAATACAATCAGTGATAAGCGTGTGGTATCAAGTTTCTTCCATTATGGTCCTCCAGACAGCGCTTCGCTGATTTCCTCTTCTATTTACAAAGATATACTTAGCGCGCAGCAGCAGAGACTGCTACCCAGCCGCGATTTGCGGTACAATCGCCGGCTAGTTAACACCTGCAATACTCAAGGAGAATGCATGTCTATCACGGCAAAGTCCGTCTACCGTGACACCGGGAACTTTTTCCGCAATCAGTTCGTTACTATCCTACTGATTGCGCTGCTATGCGCGTTCATTACGGTAGTACTTGGCCATGCCTTTTCACCCAGTGAAGAACAGCTGTCGATATTAAGCCAGGGCGATAGCCTGGCGGGTAGCGGCGGGCTGTTTGAACTGGTTCAGAGCATGACGCCTGAGCAGCAGCAAATCCTGCTGCGAGCCTCCGCGGCCTCCACTTTCTCCGGTCTTGTAGGCAACGCCATCCTTGCCGGCGGCGTTCTGCTCATGATTCAAATGATCTCCGCCGGTCAGCGGGTCAGCGCCCTTCGCGCGATCGGCGCTTCCGCGCCGGTGCTGCCAAAGCTGCTGCTGCTGATCCTGCTGACGACGTTTATCGTGCAGATGGGGATGATGCTGGTGGTGGTGCCTGGCGTCCTGCTGGCTATCGTGCTCTCTTTCGCACCGGTTATGCTGGTGCAGGATAAAATCGGCATTTTCAGCGCCATGCGTGGCAGTATGCGTCTGGCCTGGGCCAACGTGCGTCTGGTGGCGCCGGCGATTATCGGCTGGCTGCTGGCGAAAACGCTGCTGCTGCTGTTTGCATCGAGCTTCGCGGTCCTGACGCCGAACGTTGGCGCGGTGGTAATAAATACCCTCAGTAATCTGATCTCTGCATTGTTGCTGATCTATTTATTCCGCTTGTATATGCTTATTCGCAACTAACTTAATCCGGGGCGGGCTATTTCTGCCCCGATCTGAACGACGGAATCGATGTATGAAGCAGTTTCTGGATTTTTTACCGCTGGTAGTCTTCTTCGCATTCTACAAGCTATATGATATTTACGCCGCGACAACCGCGCTGATTATCGCCACCGCCATCGTGCTGATCTACAGCTGGGTACGCTATCGCAAAGTCGAAAAAATGGCGCTCATTACCTTCGTCCTGGTCGCCGTATTCGGCGGATTGACTATCTTCTTCCATAACGACGAGTTTATTAAATGGAAGGTAACGGTTATCTACGTGCTGTTCGCCAGCGCGCTGCTGTTTAGCCAGTGGGTGATGAAAAAACCGCTGATCCAGCGCATGCTGGGGAAAGAGCTGACGCTGCCGCAGCAGGTGTGGTCGCGGCTCAATCTGGCCTGGGCGGTATTTTTTATTCTTTGCGGGCTGGCGAATATCTACATCGCTTTCTGGCTGCCGCAGAATATCTGGGTCAACTTCAAGGTCTTCGGCCTGACCGCGCTGACGCTGGTCTTCACCCTGCTGAGCGGCGTTTATATCTATCGCCATATGCCGCAGGACGACAATCATTAAGCTGCCATTCTCCCGGCACGCAGCTCTGCGTGCCGTCTCCCCCCTTGATCTACTGTTATGCTCTCTGAACAGGATTAAAAAACCGTTTTCTTCATGATATCTGCCGGATCACGGAAAGTTGCGGCAAATGTGAGGATTTTGTGGAGATTAACGCAGTGTTATTGTAATGATAATTATTATCATTGATATTCTCGATCTCAATTTCACCCGCTTTTATAGGGATATTTATCATGAGACCGCAGAAACAGCACATAACCACTCCCCTTGCTCTGGCCATCGCAGGCTTGTTCAGTCCGGCTGGCTTTGCCGAAGAAGTGGAGCAGGATACCGAAACCATGGTGGTACGGGGAACCGCCGAAGAGGCGCTGAAGCAGCAGCCGGGCGTCTCGATCATCACCGCGGAAGATATCGCCAAAGATCCGCCGGTTAACGACCTCTCAGAAATTATTCGTAAAATGCCCGGCGTAAACCTGACCGGCAACAGCGCCAGCGGCAGCCGCGGCAACAATCGTCAAATAGATATTCGCGGTATGGGGCCGGAAAACACGCTGATCCTTATTGATGGCGTGCCCGTCACTTCCCGCAATTCTGTGCGCTATAGCTGGCGCGGCGAGCGCGATACCCGCGGCGACAGCAACTGGGTGCCGCCGGAAATGGTGGAACGCATTGAAGTTCTGCGCGGCCCTGCCGCAGCGCGCTACGGCTCAGGCGCCGCGGGCGGCGTGGTCAATATCATCACCAAACGCCCCACCAACGACTGGCACGGCTCGCTCTCGCTCTATACCAATCAGCCGGAAAATAACAAAGAAGGCTCCACTAACCGGGCTAATTTTAACCTCAACGGACCGCTGGCCGGGGATGCCCTGACCATGCGTTTATACGGCAACATTAACAAAACCGAACCCGACGCCTGGGATATTAACCGCGCGCAAAATGGATCTTATGCCGCGGGCCGCGAAGGTGTGCGCAACAAAGATATTAACGCCCTGCTGTCGTGGAAAGTCACGCCGCAGCAGATTATCGATTTTAGCTACGCCTATAGCCGGCAGGGCAATATCTATGCCGGCGATACCCAGTATAGCAACAGTAATATGAGCCCCAATGGCCTGGTGGATACCCTCTACGGTCAGGAAACAAACCGGATGTATCGACAGACCTGGGGGCTGACCTATAACGGGATCTGGGACTGGGGCCAGTCGAAGGCGGGCGTCTACTACGAAAAAACCAACAATACCCGTCTGCAGGAGGGTACTACCGGTCGCGTGGAAGGGATGATCAATAGCGATGTTTATGACACCAGCCGCCTGGAGTCGTGGCGCTCAACCGCCGAGGTGAATCTCCCCTTCAACTGGCTCGCTGAACAGACCCTGACGCTGGGCATGGAGTGGAATCGCGATGAGCTCAACGATCCGGCGTCCATGCAGGCCACCACCACCACGGATGCGCTCCCCGGGGTGTCCGGCGATCCTTCACAACGCAGCCCCAAGAACAGCGCCACGCTGACCGGTATTTATCTCGAAGACAATATTGAGGCAACGCCGGGCACCAATATTATCCCGGGTCTGCGCTTCGACTACCATAACGACTTCGGCAGCAACTGGAGCCCGAGTCTGAACCTGTCGCAGGATCTGGGGGATATGTTTAAGGTCAAAGCAGGTATTGCCCGCGAGTTTAAAGCGCCGAATCTGTATCAGTCGAGCGAAGGCTACCTGCTTTCCACGCGCGGAAACGGCTGCCCGATAAGTATTGCCGATGGCAACTGCTATCTTTTGGGTAACCCGGATCTCGACCCGGAAATCAGCATCAATAAAGAGATTGGTCTTGAGTTTAATCTCAACGGTTACAACGCTGGCGTCACCTGGTTCCGCAACGATTACAAAAACAAGATTGTCTCCGGCACCGAGGTGCTGGGTAATACCGCCAGCGGAGCGAATATCCTGCAGTGGGAGAATGGCGGGAAAGCGGTCGTCGAAGGCCTTGAAGGCACGCTGCTGGTTCCGGTTATTGCCGATACGCTCAGCTGGCGCACCAACGCCACTTATATGATCAAATCGGAAAACAAAGATACCGGAAACCCGCTGTCCGTAATTCCGAAATACACCATCAATACCCTGCTTGACTGGCAGGTGACCAGTAAGTTTTCGGCGAACGTCAACTGGACCCTGTACGGTCGGCAGAAACCGCGCGAATATGCGGAAATTCGTAATGAAAACGGGGTGCTGGCCACCAATGAAGTCGGTTCTTATTCCGTGGTGGGTATCGGCGGCAACTATCAGCTAATGAAAGACCTGCGCCTGAACGCCGGGATTAGCAACCTGTTTGATAAGCAAATTTATCGTGAAAACGAAGGCGCTTCGACCTATAACGAACCGGGCCGCGCCTACTACGCTGGCGTCACGATCTCCTTCTGACCCTTCACGCCCGCTATCGCGGGCGTATTCCCTATTCTCTCGACGCCATTTTCATAGTAGCATCGCGCCTGATCATCTTTGACTAGTACAGAGTATAGAATGACAACAACAGATCTTGCGCCGAAGGGCGAATTGGTTTTACGCACCCTGGCGATGCCGGCGGACACCAACGCTAACGGCGATATTTTCGGCGGCTGGCTGATGTCGCAGATGGATATTGGCGGCGCCATTATGGCCAAAGAGATTGCCCACGGCCGCGTCGTGACCGTCCGGGTCGACGGCATGACCTTTTTACGCCCGGTGGCGGTTGGCGATGTCGTATGCTGCTACGCCAACTGCGTGAAACGCGGCAACACGTCGATAACCATTAATATGGAAGTGTGGGTCAAGAAAGTATCGTCTGAGCCTATCGGCCAGCGCTATAAAGCGACCGAAGCGCTGTTTATCTACGTCGCGGTGGATAATCAGGGCAAGCCTCGCGCCCTGCCCGCCCTGTAATGCAGCCGGCCCGGCACAACCGGGCCGATCGTTTACAGAAAACCGAGTAAAGAGAAGAAGAAGTAGCCCAGTACAATAATGACCACCGGCAAAACGTAAAGCGGAAAATACTGCACCAGGATGGTATGACGCGGCACCACCACGCGTTCGGAGATTTGCTCACGCGTCAGCCCTTCGGCCCCTTTCGCCTGCTCCAGAATCAGCTGATCCTCCACGCCTTCGCGCAGAAATTTCGCCTGGCGCCCCATCCGCGCCCCGGACGCCTGCAGCGCCATGCCGACAAACACCAGAATATAGATGATCCAGAAGCCAATGTTCATACCGTGCTTAAAGTCCGGCAGCGGCGAGTTGTACCAGAAGAAATTGAGGAACGGCGTATTAAAACGCATCATCTCAATCATCACATGAGCGAAGTCCATCATCACCGCGTCAATGCCCGGTTTTTTCTCACTGTGCTCGTACATAAACTTCAGCACGGAAATCAGCGTCGAGATAACCGCCGGGATAAATACCACCCACCCCAAAATACGTTTAAGTACTGCAACGCGTCCAGCTTGTTGATACGTCATGGGTTCCCCTTGTTAAGACGCCTATCCACTCTAAGTCTACCTTCGTCGGCGAATTTCGCCCAATAATGCGCGGTATGATATACCATGAGTGCCGATTCGTTATCTATTTACGCTACAAGGAGAGGGACTTATGTCAGCCAGGCGCCAGATTCACGCCGCGATTTTTGATATGGATGGTTTACTGATTGATTCCGAGCCGCTGTGGGATAAAGCAGAGCTGGAGGTGATGGCAAGCCTGGGGGTGGATATCAGCCGCCGCCATGAAATGCCGGATATTCTGGGGCTGCGCATCGATTTAGTCGTCGACCTGTGGTTTGCCCAGCAGCCGTGGAAAGGCCCGGATCGCGCGGAAGTCACCGCGCGGATCATCAATCGCGCCATCCAGCTGGTGGAAGAAGCGCGTCCGCTTCTCCCCGGCGCGCGCCAGGCGGTGGCATTGTGCAAAGCCCAGGGGCTAAAAATCGGCCTCGCGTCGGCATCGCCGCTGCGGATGCTGGAAAAAGTCCTCACCATGTTTGAACTGCGCGACCAGTTTGACGCCCTCGCTTCCGCCGAAATGCTGCCGTTCAGCAAACCGCATCCGCAGGTGTATCTGAACTGCGCCGCCAGTCTTGGCGTCAGCCCAATGAACTGCGTGGCGCTGGAAGACTCGGTCAACGGCATGATTGCCAGCAAAGCAGCGCGGATGCGGTCTATCGTGGTACCGGAAGCGGAAAACAGCCGCGACCCGCGCTTCGTGCTGGCTGACGTGAAGCTTGCTACGCTTGAGTCCCTCACGCCGGGCGACCTGCTCGGTTAATCCTGCCGGTGATGATGGGAGAGCGGCATCATCCCATCATCACAAAAATAAAACACCGTTTCATTTTTAATTGTTTTTTCCTCTTCCGCCCTCTATGCTTATCTCAACGGCGTTATTTGACGCATGAAATCAGCATACAGAGGTGCATATGGTACTGAACGCCTTTGACCTTGCGGGCAAGGTCGCCATCGTGACGGGTTGTGATACCGGGCTGGGCCAGGGAATGACGTTAGGCCTTGCGCAGGCCGGGTGCGATATCGTCGGCGTGAATCGCCGGATCCCCCATGAAACCGCAGAAAAGGTCCAGGCGCTGGGCCGCCGCTTTACCGCTATCCAGGCCGATCTGAGCCGGCAGGATGAGATTGAAGACATAGTGACTCAGGCCGTGGCCGCCATGGGCCGGATCGATATTCTGGTCAACAATGCGGGAACCATCCGTCGCGCCGATGCGCTCTCCTTTAGCGAAAAGGACTGGGACGACGTGATGAATCTGAATCTGAAGTCGGTGTTCTTCCTTTCGCAGGCGGTCGCCCGGCAGTTTATCCAGCAGGGTGACGGCGGGAAAATCGTGAACATTGCCTCAATGCTCTCGTTTCAGGGCGGTATTCGGGTGCCATCCTACACCGCGTCAAAAAGCGGCGTACTGGGCATTACCCGCCTGATGGCCAACGAATGGGCCGGGCATCGCATCAACGTTAACGCGATTGCGCCGGGGTATATGGCGACCAATAATACCCAACAGCTGCGCGATGACGCCGAGCGTAGCAAAGCGATCCTCGACCGTATTCCGGCCGGGCGCTGGGGGGTTGCGGATGATCTCCAGGGGCCGGTCGTCTTCCTCGCCTCCAGGGCGGCGGATTACATCAGCGGCTATACCCTGGCGGTGGATGGCGGCTGGCTGGCGCGCTGATGATTTTGTGACAAAGAGTTACACCGTCACCTCTTTCGCACACTGTATAAAAACCCTATACTGTATGAATTGACAGTTTAGGGTTTTTATCATGACGGCGGAAGGCCACCTCCTCTTTTCTATCGCCTGCGCGGTATTTGCGAAAAATGCGGAATTAACGCCCGTGCTGGCCCAGGGCGACTGGTGGCATATTGTTCCTTCCGCCATCCTGACCTGTCTGCTGCCGGATATCGATCACCCGAAGTCATTTCTCGGCCAGCGCTTAAGCTGGATATCAAAACCGATAGCGCGCGCCTTCGGCCATCGCGGCTTCACCCATAGCCTGCTGGTGGTTTTTGGCGCGGTCGCGATTTTCTCATTGAAAGTGCCGGAAAGCTGGATAGTTCCGGCAGATGCGGTTCAGGGTCTGGTTCTGGGCTATCTCAGCCATATTCTCGCCGACATGCTCACCCCAGCGGGCGTTCCGCTGCTCTGGCCCTGCCGCTGGCGTTTTCGTCTGCCCCTCCTCGCGCCGCGCAAGGGCAACCAGCTGGAGCGCGCGCTGTGCATGGCGCTGTTCATCTATGCCGTGTGGATGCCGCAAAACGTTGCCGAAAACAGCGCCGTTCGCTGGTCATCGGATATGATTAATTCGCTGCAAACTACCTTTAATCGCTTTATTAGCCACCAGTCTGGGCGATAAACCAGCGAATTAATCAATTAGTTATAATCAATTCCATTTGAATATAAGTAACGAATTACGCCTTCTGCTACCCTTGCCGTCATAAGAGTTGGTTATTGACCAACCCGGTTATAAAAGTTATCAGGAGAACGGGGATGAACTTTCCATTAATAGCGAACGTTGTCGTGTTCGCGGTTTTACTGTTGGCGCTGGCCCAAACCCGGCATAAACAGTGGAGCCTCGCTAAAAAAGTGCTGGTCGGTCTGGTTATCGGCGTGGTTTTCGGCCTGGCGCTACAGCTTATCTATGGTTCCGACAGCCAGGTGCTGAAGGACTCTATCCAGTGGTTCAATATCGTCGGTAACGGCTATGTTCAGCTGCTACAGATGATCGTCATGCCGCTGGTTTTCGCCTCGATTTTGAGCGCGGTGGCCCGTCTGCACAATGCTTCGCAGCTGGGTAAAATCAGCTTCCTCAGCATCGGTACCCTGCTGTTCACTACGCTGATTGCGGCGCTGGTCGGGGTACTGGTGACCAATATGTTTGGCCTCACCGCCGAAGGTCTGGTTCAGGGCAGCGCGGAAACCGCCCGCCTCAACGCCATTCAGAGCAACTACGCCGGTAAAGTCGCGGACCTGAGCGTCCCGCAGCTGATCCTCTCTTTTGTGCCGAAAAACCCGTTTGCCGATCTGACCGGCGCGAACCCGACATCGATTATCAGCGTCGTTATCTTCGCTGCGTTCCTCGGCGTCGCGGCGCTGAAGCTGCTGAAAGATGACGTAGCGAAAGGCCAGCGCGTACTCACCGCCATCGACACGCTGCAGAGCTGGGTGATGAAGCTGGTACGCCTGGTGATGCAGTTAACGCCGTACGGCGTACTAGCGCTGATGACCAAGGTGGTTGCGGGCTCTAACCTGCAGGACATCATCAAGCTCGGCAGCTTCGTTATCGCCTCTTATATTGGTCTGGGCATCATGTTCGTGGTGCACGGTCTGCTGCTGGCGGTGAACGGCGTGAGCCCGCTGAAGTACTTCCGTAAAGTCTGGCCGGTGCTGACCTTCGCCTTTACCAGCCGCTCCAGCGCCGCGTCGATTCCGCTGAACGTGGAAGCGCAAACGCGTCGTCTGGGCGTGCCGGAGTCTATCGCCAGCTTCTCCGCCTCGTTCGGCGCCACCATCGGCCAGAACGGCTGCGCGGGTCTTTATCCGGCGATGCTGGCGGTAATGGTCGCGCCAACCGTCGGTATCAACCCGCTCGATCCGCTGTGGATTGCAACGCTGGTAGGCATCGTGACCGTCAGCTCCGCCGGCGTCGCGGGCGTAGGCGGCGGCGCGACCTTTGCCGCCCTGATCGTCCTGCCAGCGATGGGCTTGCCTGTCACGCTGGTGGCGCTGCTGATCTCGGTGGAGCCGCTCATCGATATGGGCCGTACCGCGCTGAACGTGAGCGGGTCTATGACCGCCGGTACCCTGACCAGCCAGTGGCTGCGTCAAACCGATAAAACTATTCTCGATAGCGAAGAAGATGCCGAGCTGGCGCACCGCTAAGCTGATGCCATCTTCAGGTTATCAAAACAAAAAACCGCTGAAATATCAGCGGTTTTTTTATTTCCCCTGCAGCCTCAGCCGTCAATTTCGCCTTCCTGCCTCATTTGCGTCGCCCAGCGCTGCGCCGCTTCCGGCACGTTAAACGGTGGGGAACGGCGAAAGTGTTCATCGATCAGCACAAAGGCAACATACTTACCCCGCAGAGCCCAGACGTCGCGAAAACCATCCATTTTGACGGCGTGTTCCGGCGGCGCAGGCTCCACTCGAGGCACGTAGCTAATGACCTGACGATTTTGTTGGCGAAGTGGTTTCATCACAAATAAATTCACTAAACACAGCGGGAAACGGAAACCCTTATCATAGCCGAAAGCGCCCCCTTTCGTCGCCCCCTGCTTGCGGCCCTTTAGTAGCAAAACTCTTATAAAAATATGTTCTTGAAATGATGTTCTACAATTAGAAGGGTTTTGGTTTAGCAATGACCATTTTCAGTAATGAAAGCAGGAGCACGCAATGTCTGATAAACACCCTAACCCACAACCCCATCAATCACCGGTTCACGATGACCGGGAAGCAAAACCTGGTCTGGATGCCCTGGCCCCCGAAGACCAGAACTGGCGGCCCACGCCGCATCCCACTGCTCCAGGCGAAGAGCCGACCGCGCCGGGCAGTATGAAAGCCCCGGATACGCACAGCGAAAAGCTTGATGCCCTCGAAAAACATCGCAAAGGCGGTGAGGATTTTGCCCTCACCACCAACCAGGGCGTTCGCATCGCTGACGATCAAAACTCGCTGCGCGCGGGTAAACGCGGCCCCACGCTGCTGGAAGATTTTATCCTGCGTGAAAAAATCACCCACTTCGACCACGAGCGCATTCCGGAAAGGATCGTCCATGCCCGCGGCTCCGCTGCGCACGGCTATTTCCAGGCGTACAGCGATTTAAGCGACATCACCAAAGCCGATTTCCTCTCCAGCCCCGAGAAAAAAACGCCGGTCTTCGTCCGCTTTTCAACCGTTCAGGGCGGCGCAGGCTCCGCCGATACGGTCCGCGACATCCGCGGTTTTGCCACCAAGTTTTATACCGACGAAGGGATTTTCGACCTGGTCGGCAACAATACGCCGATCTTTTTTATCCAGGATGCGCTCAAATTCCCTGATTTTGTTCATGCGGTGAAACCTGAGCCACACTGGGCTGTCCCGCAGGGGCAAAGCGCGCACGACACATTCTGGGATTATGTCTCGCTACAGCCGGAAACGCTGCATAACGTGATGTGGGCGATGTCCGACCGCGGACTGCCCCGCAGCTACCGCACGATGGAGGGCTTCGGCATCCACACCTTCCGCCTGATTAACGCGCAAGGCAAAGCCACCTTCGTACGTTTTCACTGGAAGCCCGTGGCAGGCAAAGCGTCTCTGGTTTGGGACGAGTCGCAAAAGCTGACCGGTCGCGATCCTGATTTCCACCGCCGTGATTTATGGGAAGCAATTGAAGCCGGCGATTATCCTGAGTACGAACTGGGCTTACAGCTGATCCCGGAAGAGGACGAGTTTGCTTTTGATTTCGATCTGCTGGATCCCACCAAGCTGATTCCGGAAGCGCTGGTCCCGGTGCAGCGCGTCGGTAAGATGGTCCTCAATCGCAACCCGGATAACTTTTTTGCCGAAAACGAACAGGCGGCGTTCCATCCTGGGCATATCGTTCCGGGGATAGACTTCAGCAACGACCCGCTGCTTCAGGGCCGACTCTTCTCCTATACCGATACGCAGATTAGCCGCCTCGGCGGGCCGAATTTCCATGAAATCCCGATCAATAAGCCCACCTGCCCGTACCATAACTTCCAGCGCGACGGCATGCACCGGATGGATATTGATACCAACCCGGCAAACTACGAGCCCAACTCCATTAACGATAACTGGCCGCGGGAGACGCCGCCGGCCGCCAAACGCGGCGGCTTTGAATCCTATGCCGAGCGGGTTGACGGAGAAAAAATTCGCCAGCGCAGCCCCTCGTTTGGCGAGTACTACTCTCATCCCCTGCTGTTCTGGCGTAGCCAGACGCCTATTGAGCAGCAGCATATTATCGACGGCTTTAGTTTCGAACTGAGCAAGGTCGTCAGGGAGTGGATCCGCGAGCGGGTGGTCGATCAGCTGGCGCATATCGACCTGCAGCTGGCTCAGGCGGTGGGCAAAAATCTGGGGATTGAGCTCACCGACGAGCAGCGCAGCATCACCCCGCCGCCGGATGTTAACGGCCTGAAGAAAGATCCGACCTTAAGCCTGTACGCCATTCCCAGCGGCGACGTTAAAGGCCGGGTGGTAGCGGTACTGCTTAACGATCGGCCGGTCGCGAAAGAGCTTCTGGCGCTGCTGAAGACGCTGAAGGCGCACGGAGTACATGCCAAACTGCTCTATTCCCGAATGGGTAAAGTGAAGGCCGATGACGGTAGCGAGCTGCCGGTGGCCGGAACCTTTGCCGGGTCGCCCTCGTTAACCGTCGATGCGGTTATCGTTCCCGGCGGCGATCTGCAAAGCCTGAGCAACAACGGCGATTTCCACTATTACCTGCTGGAAGCCTACAAACACCTGAAACCGATTCTTCTGGCAGGCGATGCCCGGCAGTGTAAAGCGCCACTGCAGATTGCCAGCCAGGGTGAAGAAGGCGTTGTTGAGACGGATGCCATTGATAGCCAGGCGCTGGATGAGCTGATTACCCTGATGGCGGCGCATCGGGTGTGGTCAAGAAGCGCCAAAATCGCCGCGATCCCGGCATAAAAAAGATGCCCGGCAGAAATGCCGGGCTTTTGACTTGCCTTTATACATCGCGATAGGTTCCGAGCCGGTAACCGCGCTCGGTAATCGCCGATTTTAGCGACTCGCTCGTCAGCACATCCAGCTCGGTCAGACGCGGATAGCAATAGGCGCTGCCCATAATCGTGTTATCCACGAACGCCGGATGGCACATTACCTCCAGCGACGTCTCACCGCGGCGGATAGAGGCATCCAGGGTTTGCAGAAACAGCGCTTCCGAAACCCCTTCCCCGTAAAACTCGCTGGCGAACCCTTCGCTGCTGCGCGCCGCATCCTGCGCCAGGCCTGACAGCGTCGCCAGCTGACGGTCGATCCGCAGCGCCACGCCCTTCTCGCGGGCGAACGCCGCGACGATGGGGTAGATCTGCGCGATCATATGCACATGGTGATGGCTGTCGATATGCGTCGGTTCATGGCCAAACAGCTCGACAAAGCGCTGATACTGCTGCTCCAGTTCGTGGGCGATTTCGTCCAGCGGCAGGCTGTCCTCTTCCGCCATCTGCCAAATCCACTTACCGAGGCGCCCTTCGCGGGTTAGCCCCGGCATCGCCGATAGCGGTTCGCCCAGCGTCAGGACAAAATGCATCCCCACCGCCAGTTCGGGGACGCAGCGGCTAAGCTGGGCAGCGTGGCTAATCGCCGCGCCGTTGACCAGCGCCGTCGTGGAGGTGACCACACCGTTCTTGCAAGCTTCGATAATGCCGTAGTTTTGCCCCCTGCTGAGGCCAAAATCATCAGCATTGACGATTAACACGCGTTCCATGAGCCGCTCCCGTTACTGTTTCAGTTTTTCGATAGTCGCCGCAAAGTTTGGCAGCCACTGCTCGTGCGCGAGGATCATCTCCCGCGCCAGCTTTTCAGCATCGCGATCGGAGTGGATCAGCGGGCTTAGATTAAGCGCCAGCAGCACATCGTCCAGTTTACCGCTGATAGCCGCTTCGCTTGCCGCGACTTCAAAACCTTTAATGGTGTAAATCAGACCCAGCACCTTCTCATCGAAGTGCGTAATGCGCGGCGTCGGTTTGGCGCCATCGCGACCCAGCGTACAGGTCATCTCTACCGCCCAGTCGGCCGGGATATTATCGACGTGGCCGTGATGCGGCACGTTAACGTAATGCTCGGCCTGCTTATCATTGTAAATGGCGTTAATCACTTCACAGGCGGCGTCGGAGTAATAGGCCCCGCCGCGCTGCTCCAGCTCTTTCGGTTTCACGTTAAGATCCGGATCCTTATAGAGCTCGAAAAGCTGTTTCTCAACTTTCTGCACTACCTGCGCGCGCGCGCCGCCTTTGTAGTACTCGCCCATTTCAATCGCCAGCATCTCTTTTGGCTTAAAGTAGTAGAGCAGATAGGAGCAAGGGATCAGGCGCAGCGACCGGAGCAGCCCTTCGCTAAACGGCAAATCAAAGATATTTTTCACCGAGTTTGCGCTCAATCGACCCGACGCTACGCCGTCAAGCAGCTCGTCAAAGCGTGAAACGCCGTTGACCAGCACATCGCGAACAAACACCAGATGGTTGAGACCAAACAGATCGATATTGAGCTCATCGCTCGGAGCCAGCTTCAGCACGTCGGTGATAAACATCTTCATGCCGATAGGAATATTGCACACGCCGATAAAGCGCTTAAAGCCAGTATGACGATACACCGCTTCGGTTACCATGCCCGCCGGGTTGGTAAAGTTAATCACCCAGGCGTTCGGACAGACTTCCTGAACATCTTTCACAATGTCAAAAATGACCGGAATGGTGCGCAGACCTTTAAACAATCCGCCCGCGCCGTTGGTTTCCTGGCCTAAATAGCCGTGGCTCAGCGGGATACGCTCGTCCTTCTCGCGCGCCTTAAGCTGGCCAACGCGCAGCTGGGTGGTGACGAAATCGGCGCCTTCCAGCGCCGCGCGGCGATCCAGGGTCTTGTAGACTTTCATCGGAACGCCGGCTTTTTCCACCATGCGCTGGCACAGCGCGTGGATAATATCGAGCTTTTCCTGCCCTTCAGCGACATCCACCAGCCACAGTTCGCTAATTGGCAGTTCATGATAACGCTTCAGGAATCCTTCCAGTAATTCCGGGGTATAGCTGCTGCCGCCGCCGATTGTCACTACTTTCAATTTCTGGCTCATTATTTTCTCCCTTGCGGATAGCGCATATGCGGCACCCGCTCTCCGCGTAAATACGGACAGTTAATTTGAATATTTAGACCGCGCGGACTATTCCGCGCCCGGTTAATTAATACTGGTGAGGTGTTTCCGATAGCTGCTGGGGGTAAAGGAAGTCAGCTTCTTGAATGTTTTAATAAACAGACTTGGGCTACTGTACCCCGACTCATAGGCGATATCGGTCACCGAGTAGTTGGTTATCTCTAACTGTTTCTTCGCGAAGTTGATGCGAATATCGTTAATCATCTGCATCGGCGTTTTGCCATAATATCGCTGGGTTGCGCGGGTTAAGTACTCCTGCGTTTTACCGGAAAGCTCAACCATATTTTCCAGCGCCCCCTCGCCAAATTTAAGCTTATCGTGCATACCCTCGACGGTATTTTTCAACCACTGCGGAATAACATCTTCGGTAGGCTCTTCACGATAGTGCCGCAAACGATTCAGGGTGTAAAAAGACACCAGTTCGATAAATTCGTCAAATTCAGTTTCGCGAAAATTCAGTGATGCAATAACCGACTCAATATAACTGAGAAAAGTACTTTTAACGGCATAGACCTGAGAGGCGACGAGACCAAACGGCAGCAGCGGCAGATAGTGTTTCTCAAAGAAACTTTTGCTGATACCGACGTTAAGAATGCGCGTCGCGCCAAATTCATAAAAACTCTGGTGATGCGACCCCATTGGGATAAAGACAAAATCCCCGCGCTCCAGCAGCACCCGCTTGCCATTAATAACCTGATAATAGCGCCCGGTTAAAACGATGGTGTATTCGTAGTAATCATGCTGGTGAAGCCCGCTTACGCTCTCCGTTTTGTTGTAGATGACCACATGAAAGTTCTTGCCGTTAAAGAGTTGTTGCTCCCGGGCGGTACTGATTTCAGTGGTCATCATCTTTGGCTGCCTCATCGTGTCGATGACCTATTGTACCTTCTCGTGCAGCTCAATCAATTCGGCAACCAGCTCACGAGCCAGCATTGAGGTCATCAGATGATCCTGCGCATGAACCAGCACCAGACTCACCTTCATTTTGCCCTCGCCCTCATCGCTCTCAATCAGCTGCGTCTGCACAAGGTGCGCTTCGCTCAGCGCCATGCGCGACTGTTCCATCATCGCTTTGGCCGCCGCGAAATCTCCCTGCTTTGCCTGCTTCAGCGCGGCATAAGCCAGGCTACGCGCTTGTCCGGAGTTGATAATCAGCCCCATCACCACCTCTTCGAGGTCGTTTACCGCGCTCTCTTCTGCTGCGATGTTATCCAGATCAAACATAATGACTCCCTTATTTCCTGGACGGTACGGGAAACCTCCCGTACCGCTTAATATTAGAATTTCAGTGCGTTAGCGATATCTTCTTCGCTCTCTTCCTGCTCAATAACGCCCTGCGCTTTGTTAGAGATCACCACAAACGGCAGGTAGACCAGGGTGGATACGGCAAGGTTGAACAGGGCCAGCAGCAGGGCCGCGACGCTACCGTTGGTGTTAAAGAAGGCGCCTAAACCGGTCGGCATGGTCCACGGCGCGATATTGGTAATCGGCGGGATGATGCCCAGGGTGTAAGCCGTCATGGTGATGGCCGCCAGCAGAGGCTGAATCAGAATGAACGGGATAAACATCACCGGGTTCATAATAATCGGCAGGCCGAACAGGATGGGTTCGTTAATCTGGAAGATGCCTGACGGCAGCGCCAGTTTGGCCACCTGACGATGATCCTCACGACGTGAAGCGATAAAGATGGCGATGATTAAGCCCAGAGTCGCGCCGGTACCACCAAGGAAGATGTAGGAATCAAGCATCGGCTTGGCCCACATATGGAAGCTCTTACCCGCGGCCAGCGCGGCCTCGACGGAACCGTACTGCTGGTAGGTTGCGATGTTTTCCAGCGCCCACGGCGTCATGATCCCGCTATCCAGCGCCGACAGCGCCAGCGACCCGTGTACGCCGAAGAACCACAGCAGCGAGGTGAAAATAACGTATGCCCAGCCTACGACGGCGCCCATTGAGGCCAGCGGCGTGGAGATCGTGTCCATGATGATCTGGTGGAAGTTCGTCCCCCAGTGGGTCAACGCCCAGGAGATAATCCCCATTATCGAGAGGATAATGAATGCCGGGATAACCGCCGAGAATGAACGGGAAACCGAAGCCGGCACGCTGGACGGCAGCGTAATCACCCAATTGCGATGTACGATAAAGGTGAACATCTCGGCAACGACCAGACCGATCACAATACCGGAAATAATATTGGCGCCGCCTAACCAGTTAGCGCCAACGGCGTAGGCTTCACCGACGCTATAAGGCGTGACGGTCATAAATGCCGCCACGGCCAATAAACCGGCGGCCATCGGGTCCACTTTACGCTCTTCAGCTAACGCGGAACCGATGAAGAAAGGCGCCATTAGCGACATAATGCCGAGCGTACCGTTATAAACGTTACCGCCAATAGCTTTAAAACCGTTGAGCGTTTCTATGGTGGAGGCATCCAGACGGATACCCATTGAATAAAAGAAGGAGCCGTCGCCGAAACTCAAAAATACGTTGTTAATTAAAACAAACATTGCCCCAGCTAGCGTCAATGGCATTAACTTAATAAAGCCGTTTTTAATTGCGTTGACGTGGGGCTGCCTTCCTATTTTGACGGCAAAAGGAAGGAGTACCTTTTCAAGCGAGTCAATCACTTTACTCATAATAAATACCCTTTAAGGCCGCAATATAATCATTGCGGCAATGATAGATGAAATTACTCTTTGACGGGAAAATAAACTCTGGGTATTTCGGACAGCAAACAGCTAAAACACACCCTCACGAAATTTTAACCGCTGCTATCCGAAATATGTCGAGTTTTAAAATAAAAATTATTGTGCAGCAGCTTTCTTAATGGCCGCAACGGCCGCTTTCAGAACACCTAATCCATCGATCTTACCGTACAAAACAGAATCAATGACTTCTACGGGTTTATTGGGTAGTAAACGCTGAATATCCGGCAACATATAGGAAATTTGTGGGCCTAATAATACGACATCGGCATCAGGACCTTTTTCACCGGCCAGGGTCTCCGGAAATGCTTCAATAATCACCGGCACTTCATACTTCTCGGCCTGGGCGCGCATTTTCGATACCAGCAGTGATGTCGACATCCCAGCAGAACAGAACAGGTAGATATGTTTCTTTTCCATGAACGCTTCCTCAATTTGTGTGACCCGGTCCTCCCGGCATCATGGATGCCTGAGAGGCGGTAAGAGATGTTTCTTTGAATTAGTATTGTTTATGCATTGAGTATACGGCATCGTTCAGCGCCAGGATAATTCCTCCTTGAACAGAATTGTCTCTCATTGACCTCGCGTTTTGACTGCCTTCACATTTCCCTCAAATAATTCGCGCAATTAAATAAGCATCAGAGTTCACAAAAAAGCCCGACCAATGGTCGGGCTTACGTAGAAATCAGCGTTACGGCTGGGGTATTACTTACTGTTGCGCGGGTCGGTATCGTACTCGGCGCAGGTCTGATAACCGGAATTTATCACGTGGCCAGTATCGTCCAGGGCGACAAAGTAGGTTTCAATTTTACCATCGCGTTGACCCAGGATGTATGTCTGGCAGGTACCGCGCGCGTGGATCATGGTAACTTCTGATGAAGGTTTACCGGCAATCTGCGCAACCTGGGCGCGGCTCATGCCTTTTTTAACGTCTTTGACCACCGGTTGAGTGAACTGATCTTTGGTACGGTCATAGGCCGTACAGCCTGCCAGCATGGTCAATACAGCTGCTGCGCCCAGAAATCCTGCAAAATGCTTGTTCATGTTCCGTCCTCTTTTTTTTGGCGTGTTAATAAGCCTGGAATAAATATCGTTATTTTTCAAGCCGAAGGTGGAAATGAAACGAAATTAAGAGCTTTCCAATAATAAATCCCCTCTTGTTGCGGTTGCCTGCTTTTGCTTCACTCAAAATTGTGATCCTTGTCGTTTTACCGGCAAAGAGGTAGGTTAAACCTCTGCTGATTGGCAAACAGATTTACTTCCCGGAGGGCGCAATGACGCTACAACAAGAGATTATTCAGGCGCTGGGCGCAAAACCCCAGATCGATGTCGAAGCCGAGATACGCCGCAGCGTAGATTTTTTGAAGTCCTACCTGCAAAAATACCCCTTTATTAAATCGCTGGTCCTCGGCATCAGCGGCGGCCAGGACTCTACGCTCACCGGTAAATTGTGTCAGTTGGCCATCAACGAACTGCGCGCCGAAACCGGCGACAGCAGCCTGCAGTTTATTGCCGTGCGCCTCCCGTACGGCGTGCAGGCGGATGAACAGGACTGCCAGGACGCTATCGCATTTATTCAGCCGGATCGCGTATTAACGGTCAATATTAAGGGCGCCGTGCTGGCCAGCGAGCAGGCGCTGCGCGAGGCCGGGATCGAACTTAGCGACTTTGTTCGCGGTAATGAAAAAGCCCGCGAACGCATGAAGGCGCAGTACAGCATCGCCGGAATGACCCACGGCGTAGTGGTAGGCACCGACCATGCGGCGGAAGCGATCACCGGGTTCTTCACCAAATACGGCGACGGCGGTACCGATATTAACCCCATCTTTCGCCTCAACAAACGCCAGGGCAAACAGCTGCTGGCCCATTTAGGCTGTCCGGAGCATCTGTATAAAAAGCTGCCGACCGCCGATCTGGAGGACGACCGCCCTTCACTGCCCGACGAAGTGGCGCTGGGCGTGACCTACGAAAATATCGATGACTATCTGGAAGGCAAAACGCTGGACGAGAAAATCGCGAAAACGATTGAGGGCTGGTATCTGAAAACCGAACATAAACGCAGACCGCCGATTACCGTCTTCGACGACTTCTGGAAAAAGTAATCCCCCTCTCCCCTCGCCCCGACGCCTCGGGGCGATTTTTTATCCTTTTCGCCTCTCCCTCCGGCTGCTATACTGGATAAATAAACAGCATCAGGAGCAAAAGTGGCAAGAAGGCAATCCGCCCCGCGTCTCGAATTTGAAGCGGCGGCAATTTATGCGTATCCCGAACATCTGCGTCCGTGGCTTGAGGCGCTGCCTAAACAGCCGGGCGTCTATCTCTTCCACGGCGAAAGCGACACCCTGCCGCTGTATATTGGTAAAAGCGTGAACATCCGCAGCCGGGTGCTGTCGCATCTGCGCACGCCCGACGAAGCGGCCATGCTGCGCCAGGCGCGGCGTATTACCTGGCAGCGGACGGCTGGCGAACTCGGCGCGCTGTTATTAGAAGCGCAGCTGATTAAAGAACAGCAGCCGCTATTCAATAAACGACTGCGGCAAAACAGGCAGCTGTGCTCATTACGCCTTGCTGACGACCGTCCTCAGGTGGTTTACGCCAGCGAGCTGGATTTCTCACAGCAAAGCGATCTCTATGGCCTGTTTGCAAATCGCCGCGCGGCGCTGCAGGCGCTGCAAAAAATCGCCGATGAGCATCGCCTTTGTTACGGATTAATGGGCCTTGAACCGCTCAACCGCGGGCGCGCCTGCTTTCGCTCCGCTCTGGGCCGCTGCGCGGGGGCCTGCTGCGGGAAAGAGAGCGTTGAAACGCACCATCAGCGGCTGCGCGAGAACATGCAAAAGATGCAGCTGGTGTGCTGGCCGTGGGCCGGAGCGATCGCGCTGGAAGAGAGCAGCGATGATATGACGCAATACCACATTATTCAAAACTGGCTGTGGCTCGGCGCGGTAGCGTCCCTGTCACAGGCATCATCGCTCACGCGCCTGTCGGCCAAATTTGACCATGACGGTTATAAAATATTGTGCAAGCCGCTGCTCAGCGGCCGCTATAAGCTCCATCCCCTGTGAAGCGAATGTAAGCCCCGATTCGCTATCGGGGCAATTACCAGCCGCCCCCGCCGCCCCCGCCCCCGCCCGAGCCGCCTCCGGATGAACCACCTCCAGAGGAACCGGATCCGCTATAACCTGAACCTGATGATGAACCGCTCCCTGAACCGCTATCCGGCGTTGACATAGAGGCGGTTCGGCAGGCTTCGCTGAAGTGTTCGACGCTTCCCCAGTCGGCGGCGGCAAACGCATGCGACATGGCGCCTGTACTACTCAGGTAGTGGGCAAAGGTATTTGCCCATGTTTTCCCTACGTCCAGCGCCAGGGCAACCGGCAGCAGCGCTTCAAAATGGGAAATCATCTGCTCAGGCGGATAGATAATCTGATAACGATGCTTTTCGGCGGTGCCCAGATAGAGCATCAATCCTTTCGCGATAGCCAGTTCATCAAGCCCGTGCTGCGTATAGCGAGGCGTTTTCCAGGCAACGAAAACGCACAGCGCGAACGCGGCCATAAGCGCGCCAATATATCCTGACGGAAGCTGGGTGATGGGCAGTATACCAAAGAGAAAAATCCCGCCTCCCAGCGTCGCGAAGGGGCCGAAGAACGCCAATAAAAAGAGCGGTACCGGCCCCCAGGCAAGCCACATTTCCCGCGGGCGGCATATAAAGCGCAGCAAACAGGTGAGCATCGCTCCGCCAATCAGCATAAAAACCGCGGCCGGTATCGTCAGCAGCGCGGCCTGCGTATTAACCCAAATGCCGCAGACCACCGGCACCAGCAGTGCGATATAGATGCAGCGCCGCAGCGGCTGCCCCCACTTGCGAAACACCTTAGTCCGCTGCGCCACACAACGTTTCTCCAGCTGTTCACGCGCGTTTTGCATGGGGCGTTGATGGGCCTTGCTGAGATCGATATTCTTTTGTTTATCTTTAAAAAGCGTGCTTAACAGCTTCAGGTCATCACTGTTTAATCGCCTGTTTCCCTCAACGGGCAAACGGGTTAACCGCTGTTTTACGCCGGAGTCAGCAAGCCACGGGTTATGAGTGTGATGACTGTCCCCGCTGACCGCCATTCCGCGTTTAGCCACCAGCGCTAATAAATCGCTACTAAAAGCCACATCATCATATTTACGCCGGGTGATAAAACGCATGTATCCCGGAGACATGCCGGGGGGCAGCGAATAAAGCGCAACGACCGGCGGCATTTTTAGCCCGGCTTTGGTGACGTTTTTTCGCCACCACATCAGGTAATAAGCGGCCATAAGCAGCAAGGGTAGCCAGACCACGCCGGTTTTTAAGGTGGGGATAAGGAGATGCACCAGCGGCAAAGCAGCCTCCGGCGCCGGAGCGTCGGCAAGGATCGACCGAGGCCAGGTATAGACCACGGTCAGCCCCTCCCCCCGCGCCAGAGGCCGCAGGGTGCGGACGCTACCGTCAGGAAGAACTTGCGCATTGTGTTCTTTCGCCCCTGCGACACCGGTATAAACATCAAGCGATCGCAGTCTGGCGTCCTTAGCGTCAGCGTTGAGATTTCCAACGGCGTCCGGGAGTTCAAGATGAAAGCTGGCCATGCTGATAGGCCACGCCCAGTCGTTGCCCGTCACGTTCCAGTAAAGCTCATCCCACTCGGGGAAGCGGCTGAAATGGTTGCTGATTTGATAGCGAATTTCGTAGTTATAGATCCCGGGTTTCAGGACCCGTTCGCCGCTGCCAATGCGTACCGTCAGTTTTTTTTCTGCTTCGTCAAGGCTAAAAGGCTCAGGCACGCCATTGCGCGACACCGACTCGATCGCGTAATACACGCGAAAGATCTTGCCGTCCTGACGGTTCCAGGTCAGCGGCAGCGTACGGAAAATCCCCCGCCGAATCTGCCTGCCCAGAGAAAGTACTTTGATATTTTCTCGCATCTCCATACTACCGTCCGGGTTAAAGCGCGCCCGGGCATCGAAAGAGAGGATATGTTCATACGCTGGAATAGCGTCAGCGGGAAGCTGGGAGGCATCCTTGATGATGATCATGTCGTCGGCGGCAAAAGCCGCACTGATGTTCAAAAGCAGCAGCAGGACGAGGGTGCGCCCCCCCTGAAAAAGTAAATTCGCCATTTAATCACGCCATCCGTGGTGATTTAGCTTCTTCCGGTGAGTCCAGTTCAAAGAAGGCTTCTGCTTTAAAATTAAATAACCGCGCCAGCAGCAGGCTAGGGAAAGACTCGACCAGAATATTGAAATCGCGCACCGTGCCGTTGAAGTAGCGGCGAGCCATCTGCAGCTGCTCTTCTATTTCATTGAGCGATTGTTGTAAGGCAAGGTAGTTTTCGCTGGCTTTAAGTTCCGGGTACGCTTCGCCAAGCGCGAAAACGCGCCCTAGCGTGCCAGAGTACTGGCGCTCGTTGTCGGCGATCTGTCGGGTACTGCCGACCAGTTCGCCACGCTGGCGGGAAATCTCTTCCAGCAGTTCTTTTTCATGCTGCGCGTAGCGTTTCACCAGGCTCAGCAGATTCGGCGCCAGGTCGTGGCGACGCTTAAGCTGTACGGCAATGCCGCTCCAGGCTTCGTCTTTGAAACGTCGCAGGGAGATAAAGCGGTTATAGGTCATTACGACCCAGATGAGGACGACAACGAGGACGGCGAGGCCGATATACATTTCCATATGCAAGATCCATGAGCAGAATAGGCTTTACACCAGGACACTTGAGTCCGTGGCGATCGTTAAGGCATTCATACTGGCACATTCGCCCCTGCCGGGTAAATCAGGTTTCACGATGGATTTTTAGCAGACAAAGAAAAAACCGCCGGCCCTGCCCAAAGCCTGTTGGCGTTATTGGGCAAGACCGGCGGTCTTAAGTCAGCGCGCTGAGTTATTCAGCTGGTGCAGGCATTTTACCTTCCGGCGCTTTACGATCTGTCAGATGCTTCTCAAAATTCGCATTGAACTGTTTTTTCTGTTCCGGCGTCAGGATGTTGTAAATCTTGTTCTGGGTTTCAAGACGCGCCAGCGCCATCTCTTTATGCTGGGCCTCCATCTTATCAATCTGCGCTTCCGCTTTCGCCTTATCGAAGGTATCGCTGGCTACCAGTTCATGCATCGCGCGGCGCTCATCCAGGGATGGACGTTTCATATTGTCGCGCTGGCTCTTCATGATGTCGCGGATTTGCGTTTTCTGCGCCTCCGTCAGGTTCAGACCTTTAAACATCATTTCGTGTGGGCCGCCAGGTCCGCGCTTATGATGCATCATCGGAGCGTTATCGGTTGGGGTAGCCGTAGCGTCAGCCGCGTGGGCCAGGTTAGCCGCGCCCAGAGCCAGAGTAGAGGCAACAAACAGTGCTGTAATCTTCTTCATCGTTCAATCCTTACTTTGCGTTATTCTTACGGCGCGTTGCCGTGTTGACGAGATTAACTTTACGACGTTTATCGTCAATTAATCAGAGCAAGCGTAAAACATTGAAAGTGTAAAAAACAATTTCTCGCCAATTATGGAGAAAATAAGGAAAATGAGGAGGTAAGTGCAATAAAAAATAAATAAGCAACTGTTTTAGTGGGAAATCATGAAGATTATAAATCAGCAGAGATTAAAAACAAAGCATTTAACCAGGAATAATCTGCAATCAAAGAGCAGAGCACGAAAAAATAAGATGGCAGCGGAAAAATAAACGCCGAAATAAACGCCGCCGCCCGGACGGGCGACGGATTCACTGGAAGCGCTGCAGCATCAGCCCGGCGCGCTGGCCGAAAGCGACGCTGGGATTGGGAAACAAAACGTACTCTTGCTCCCCTTCCACCACGTAGCGGGTGTCGCCATCCTCGGCAAGCAACGTTCCGGACGAAAACGGCGTAAAGTTCAGCGTCTGCGCCGACATATGCAGCTGGAACCTGTCGCTGCTGCGGGTGATTTGCTGTACCACCCTGTAGCGCAGCGGCGTGTGCTCATCCTCCAGCGTCAACTCCCCCGCCAGCAGCAGCGACAGCGCGCGTTGGGTGGCCGCAAACAGGCGCAGATCGTTATCGCCAAAAGGTAGCGCCTTGCCGAGCTCCAGCGTGCAGGAGAGCGCGCCGAAACGTTCGCTGCTGAAATGGGTAAAGGTCCCGCCAGGCTGCTGATGAAACACCAGCGCTTCCAGCCCTGCCGCCCCCAGCCAACGCAAAAAACCTTCATCCCATGGTTTTTCTCTCACCGGAAGAACACCAAAGCGGGTATGCAGCGAACCGCGTATGGCGGTATGTAAATCCAGGTGCCAGCGCTCGCCAGCCGTCGCGGCATAAAACCGCGCCAGGGCATGCTCCAGCTGCCGGGCGCGAACGGTTTCATCGCTGGCGCTAAAGGCCCGCCAGCGCTCGCCAAACATCCGGTTGATATCGCTATGCAGATAACGCTTGTTGGCCCTTAACGCCTGAGGGTTACCGAAGATAACCAGCAGCCGCCAGCGGAGCGGCGTTTCCCCACGAAACAGCTGACGCAGCAGGAGATCGGTGATTTCGACCGGCGCGGTTTCATTGCCGTGAAGCCCGGATGACAAAACCAGCGACCGATCGCAGGGCTCATGGGGAACGAGCTGCAGAATGCCGCAGTCAATCCAGTGCCAGCGGAACTGCGCGGTTTGGCCATGAAAATGGTGGGGCAAACGCCCCGCCAGAGTGAGTGCCAGAAAGTCGTCCACGACGCCTCCTTATTATTGCTGGAACGGATACACTGAGCCCAGGCGCAAGATCTGCGTTAAACGGTCGAGCGCTTCGCGGCCTTCGCGCAGCAGCTGCGGATCCGCGAGATCGGCCTGGGTCAGACGATCGCGGTAGTAGCGGTCCACCCAGTCATTCAGGGTGGCGAACAGCGCATCGTTCATCATTACCGCCGGGTTCACCGCCCGTCGCTCATTTTCATTCAGCACCACCCGCAGACGCAGGCAGGCCGGTCCGCCGCCGTTGGCCATGCTTTCGCGCAGATCGTAAACCTGCAGCTCATCGATCGGGTTATCGCCTTCCACCAGCCGGTTCAGGTAGCGCCAGACGCCCGGATGCTCCTGCGCCTCCAGCGGCAGAATCAGCCGCATCCCGCCCTCCCGTTTGCTCAACAGCTGACTGTTGAACAGATAGGTCGCCACCGCGTCTTCTACCGAAACCTGGCTTGCCGGTACGACGAGCGGCGTAAATCCGGGAACCTGCTGCGCCAGCTGCTGCAGGAGCTGCGGCTGGTCAACAAACGCCTGCTCGTGACAAAACAGCACCTGCTGATTACTTACCGCAATGACATCGTTATGAAACACGCCTTTATCAATCACCGCCGGGTTTTGACGGGCGAAAATCACCTGCCGGGGATTGACCTGATTTAGCCGGGCGACCGCCTGGCTGGCCTCCAGCGTCTGCCGCGCCGGGTAGCGCTGCGGGTTATCCTCGCCTCCCTGCTGGCGACCGTAAATAAACAGCTGCACGCCAGGGGCGCCGTAGTCGCCGCCGAGACGGTTATGGTTTGCCGCCCCTTCGTCGCCGAACAGCGATACCTGGGGCAGCGCGCCGTGGACGGCAAACCGCTGCGCATCGGGGAAAATCGCCTTCAGCAGCGCTTCAGTGGTCGGCGCTTCGCTGGCGCGGTGGAATTTATCGTTCAGGTTGGCGACGGTCAGATGCACCCGGCCGTCCAGCGAATCCGCCGATGGCGAGACCGTAGCGGCGTTGGCCACCCACATTGATGAGGCTGAACTGGCCGCCGAGAGGAGCTCCGGCGCCTGGCGCGCCGCCTTTTCCAGTACCTGCTCATCGCTGCCGTCAAAACCAATCTGGCGCAACAGCGGAATGTTTGGCCGCTCCTGCGGCGGGATCAGCGCCTGCGGATAGCCCGCATCCGCCAGGGCTTTCATTTTCTTCAGCCCCTGCTTTGCCGCCAGCTGCGGGTTCGACACCCGATAGCGGTGTTTTGTCGAGGCTTCGTTGCCGAAGGATAATCCCGCATAGTGGTGGGTCAGGCCCGGCAGCCCGTCAAAGTTCACTTCCCAGGCTTTCATTGGGATGTCTCCTGACGAAAATTCAGCCCCGGGCTGAGGGTAGCCGGTAGCGACAGCTCCGGCGATTCCAGGCTGGCCATCGGCCAGGCGCAATAGTCCGCGGCGTACCAGGCCCCCGGGCGATGGTTGCCGGAAGCGCCGGTACCGCCGAACGGCGCGGTGCTGGCGGCGCCGGTCAACGGTTTATTCCAGTTAACGATACCGGCCCGCGCCTCCAGCAGCAGCTGGTCGAACTTATCGCGTTCGGCGGAGATCAGCCCGCAGGACAGCCCGAAACGGGTCGCGTTAGCGAGGGCAATCGCCTCATCGAAATGGTCATAGCGCCAGACGCAGAGCAGCGGGCCGAAGACCTCTTCGTCAGCCACCTGCGCCACCGCGCTCATCTCGATAATGCCCGGCGTCAGCAGCGAGGTTCCGGCCTGCAGCAGGCGCGGCTCCAGCAGCGTTTTGCCGCCGCTGGCCACGTGGGCCAGCCAGGCCTGATGCACCTTTTGCGCGGCCTGCGCTGAAATTAACCCACCGATGAACGGCTGAGGCTCAGCGTCCCACGCCGCGGGAATCAGCGTTTGTGACACCGTCACAAGACGTTGAAGAAAGGCATCGCCCGCCTCGCCCCGTTTTACCAGCAGCCGGCGCACGCAGGTACAGCGCTGTCCGGCGGTAATAAAGGCCGACTGAATTGTCAGATGCACGGCGGCATCAATATCCTGAGGATCATCAACGATCAGCGGGTTGTTGCCGCCCATCTCGAGGGCGAGAATTTTTTCCGGCTGCCCGGCAAGCTGACGATGTAGCTGAAAACCGGTGGCAGAGCTGCCGGTAAACAGCAGGCCGTCGATATCCGCCTGGCCGCTCAGCGCCTCGCCGGTTTCCCGCCCGCCCTGGAGCAGGTTAAGCACGCCCGGCGGCAGGCCGGCTTCGGCCCATAGCTTCACTACCGCCTCGCCGCTTTGCGGCGTCAGCTCGCTGGGTTTGAATACCACGGTATTCCCCGCCAGCAGCGCCGGAACGATATGACCGTTAGGCAGGTGCCCGGGAAAATTGTAGGGACCAAATACCGCCAGCACGCCGTGCGGCCGGTGGCGTAGCGTCGCCTCACCGTCCGCCATCGCGGTCTGCGCTTCTCCGGTACGACTATGGTAAGCGTTCACCGAAATGGCGATTTTATTGATCATCGCGGTAATTTCCGTTGCCGCTTCCCAGCGCGGTTTGCCGGTCTCCCGGGCGATAACCGCGGTTAATTCGCTTTTGTTCGCTTCCAGTAAAGAAGCAAACTTTTCCGCGATCGCTTTCCGGGCGGCAAACGGCTGACGCGCCCAGGCGGGAAACGCCGCGCGCGCCGCGCTGACCGCCAGCGCAACCTGATCGGCATCGGCATCGTTGCCCTGCCACAGCAGCGTCTGGCTTACCGGGTTATGTTTACTACGGGCCGGTCCGCGACCGCTTTGCCAGTCGCCGTTAATCCATAAACTCATGATTTTTTCTCCTCGGGGCACAGGCGCACCAGGCGGATTTGGTCGCCGGGGTGGCATTTCAGGGCATCCAGCTCGCGCGCGCTTAGCACCAGGCGGTCGCTCTCCGGGTCGGCGTGAACGAGCATGGCGCGAAACTGCTGGTACTGCTCATTGGCAACCAGGCACGCCGGCCACTCGCCCTGGACGGGCTGGCCTTCGGCGACGGTGACCAGCCGGCTTTTGCGAATAGCCCGCACCCGGTCAATTTCGCACTCCAGCGTCGGGCCGCCGTCAAAAATATCGACGTAGTTGAGATAGCGGAACCCCTCTTTCTCCAGCACCGCGCGGGCCGGGGCGGTTTGCGGATGGACCTCGCCAATGACCGCTCGCGCCTCGTCGCTTAAAAAGTCGATATACAGCGGATGCTTCGGCATCAGGGCGGCGATAAACGCTTTTTGCCCGGTACCGCACAGATAGTCGGCGCGGGAGAACTCCATCGCGAAAAAGCGTTTCCCGAGACTCTCCCAGAACGGCGAGTAGCCGTGTTCGTCGATGACGCCGCGCATTTCTGCCACCACCTTTTCGTGGAAACGTTCGCGAAAGGCGGCCATAAACAGAAAGCGCGACTTCGACAGCAGATAGCCGTTGCCCTCTTTACGCCATTTCGGATCGAGGAACAGCGTGCATAGCTCGCTGCTGCCGGTATGATCGTTACTCAGGAACAGCGTCGGCAGGGCGTTGTAGACGTTAAGCTCTTTCGACGCGTGTACCTGGGTACCGACGCGATAGTTGTACCAGGGGTCGTTAAGCCCCACGGCCACCTCAATGGCGCAAATTCCCGCCACCGCGCCGCTGGCGCAGTCCTCAAGCACGAACACATACCCCTGCTCGCTTTTGGGCAGCTCGCCGCGCCAGGTCATCTGCGAACGTTCAATGCGCGCGGCCAGCGTGGCTTCATCGGCCGGCAGCGACGTCAGGCCGCCGCCGGTCTCGCCCGCCAGGGTCAGTAGCCCCGGCAGATCGCCTTTTTCTACCGGACGGATCACCATCATGATGAGACCCCCGCGAGAAAGCGTTTGCAGGCCAGCTCGAAGCGATCCAGCCCGCTGTTGACCTCGTCTTCGCTGATAATCAGCGCCGGAGCGAAGCGCACCACGTTGGCGCCGGCAATCAAAATCATCAGTCCCTCTTCCGCCGCCTGATTGCTGATAGCCTTAGCCTTGCCAGCATATTCATCCTTCAGCACGCAGCCAATGAGCAGCCCCAGGCCGCGGATCTCTTTAAACAGGCCGTACCGGGCGTTGATCGCGTTGAGCCGTTCGCAGAACCACTGATGGCGCTGCTTAACGCCGTTGAGAACCTCGCGGGTGTTGATGGTGGCAAACACTTCCCCCGCCACTGCGCAGGCCAGCGGGTTACCGCCGTAGGTAGTGCCGTGAGTGCCGACGGTCATCACGCTGGCGCAGCGCTCGCTTGCCAGCAGCGCGCCGATCGGGAAACCGCCGCCCAGCGCTTTGGCGGTGGAAAGCAGGTCTGGCGTCACGCCGTAGTGCATATAGGCGTACAGCTCGCCGGTACGGCCGACGCCGGTCTGGACTTCGTCGAAAATCAGCAGCGCGTTGTGCGCATCGCACAGTTCGCGCAGGCCGCGCAGGAAGTCCGCATCCGCAGGCACCACGCCGCCTTCACCCTGCATCGGTTCCACGATCACCGCGCAGGTATTGTCGTCGATCAGCGCTTTTGCCGAGTCGAGATCGTTATAGATAGCATGCTGAATCTGCGGCGGCAGCGGCGCAAAATCCTGCGAATAGGCCGGCTGGCCGCCCGCGGAAACGGTAAACAGCGTGCGGCCGTGGAAGGCATTCTTGAACGCCACGATGCCGCTTTTCTCACTGCCGAAACGATCGTGGGCATATTTGCGCGCCAGTTTTAGCGCCGCTTCGTTGGCTTCCGCTCCCGAGTTACAGAAAAAGACCCGGTCAGCGAAAGTGGCGTCAATCAGTTGCTTCGCCAGACGCAGTACCGGTTCGTTGGTGTAGCCGTTGCCGGTATGCCAGAATTTCCCCGCCTGTTCGGTCAGCGCCTTAACCAGCCGCGGGTGCGCATGGCCGAGGGCGTTCACCGCTATGCCCCCCGCAAAGTCGATATACTCTTTTCCCTGCTGATCCCACAGGCGTGAACCCTCGCCGCGTACCGGAATAAAAGCCGCTGGCGCGTATACAGGCATCATCCATTCATCAAAGTTGCTACGCGTAATTGACTGAGACATATCGACCTCTTCCGGTAAATAAAAAGTTTAAATAATGTTAATGAATATGGTTATTACGCTGTAAATGTAGATTGCACGGTTCGTGCCAGCCAGAGGTAAAAATGCATAAATCGAGGTCGATAACGGAATATCAATAAGTTACGAAAGCCCACTATTCACATAAAATGCATAGAAAGTGAATAAAAACACTAAAAGCGGCTTTGGCAGTCGAATAAAAAGAAAGGTTATGCAGAGGTAAGATATAATTCTGTAATTGTGATCCTTGACGAAATTTATCGGTAATAAGCGCCCTTTTTTGGCGCAGCGCGTTCCACAATGGTGCACAGTTTGTGCAAACAGGCTACCAACCGCTGCAATCGGCGGAATAAACCGCCTTACCGCAGCCAGCCCGGCGAATTTCTGCTACCATCCCTGCACTATTCACCTTGCACAGTGGCAGCGACTATGAAATTTGTCTCTTTTAATATCAACGGCCTGCGTGCCCGCCCGCATCAGCTGGCCGCCATCATCGATAAACACCAGCCCGACGTCATCGGCCTACAGGAAACCAAAGTCCACGACGACATGTTTCCCCTCGAAGAGGTGGCGAAGCTGGGCTATAACGTCTTTTATCACGGGCAGAAAGGCCACTACGGCGTCGCGCTGCTGACCAAAGAGACGCCGATCGCCGTGCGTCGCGGTTTCCCGAACGATGGGGAAGAGGCCCAGCGCCGCATCATTATGGCGGAAATCCCTTCTCCGTTTGGCAACCTGACGGTGATTAACGGCTATTTCCCGCAGGGCGAAAGCCGCGATCATGAAACCAAATTCCCGGCGAAGGCGGCGTTTTACCAGAACCTGCAAAACTACCTCGAGACCGAACTGAATAAAGAGAATCCGGTGCTGATCATGGGCGACATGAATATCAGCCCCACCGACCTTGATATCGGCATCGGCGAAGAGAACCGCAAGCGCTGGCTGCGTACCGGCAAATGCTCATTCCTGCCGGAAGAGCGCGAATGGATGGAGCGCCTGCTGGGCTGGGGCCTGGTGGATACTTACCGCCATGCGAACCCGCAGGATAACGAGCATTTCTCGTGGTTCGATTATCGTTCTAAGGGCTTTGACGATAACCGCGGGCTGCGCATCGACCTGCTGCTGGCAAGCACCCCGCTGGCGCAGCGCTGCGTCGAAACCGGCATCGACTACGAAATTCGTGGAATGGAAAAACCCTCCGACCACGCGCCGGTATGGGCGAGCTTTAAGGCCTAAACCGCCCCGCCATCAGGCTCTCTGGCCCGCAGAGCCTGAGCCATATCAAAAAAGCCGCCGTCAGCGATTGTGAACGGCGGCAAACTATTATACTGTCGCGCGCACTTTTGACCGCCGCGCAATACAGGAGAACCCAATGCAAAAGAAGCCGTCATAAAGCAGAGTATAAGCTGCTTTTTGTTGTCGTCGTATTGAGCATTGTCGCCTGTATTATTCAGCAGTCGGGTTTTGCCGAGCTGGTTACCCATTTTGATCGTCTGCGCGAGGCCATCCGCCAGAGCGGCGCCTTCGGCTATACGCTCTATATTCTGCTGTTTATTGTCGCCACCCTGTTTTTAATACCGGGCTCTATTTTGGTGATTGCCGGCGGCGTCATTTTTGGTCCGCTCGCGGGGACCTTGCTGTCGTTGCTGGCGGCGACGTTCGCCTCTTCCCTGTCGTTTCTGTTCGCCCGCTGGCTGGGCCGCGAGCTGCTGATCAAATACGTCGGGCAGACGGCGATATTTCAGACTATTGAACACGGTATCGCCCGTAGCGGCAGCGATTTTTTAATTCTGACCCGGCTCATCCCGCTGTTTCCCTATAATATCCAGAATTACGCCTATGGCCTGACGGCGATTCCGTTCTGGACGTTTACCTTTATTTCCGCCCTCACCACCTTACCCGGCATATTTATATACACGCTGCTGGCCAGTGAGCTTATTCGCGACGGGATCACCTCTCTGTTTATGCTCAAGCTGACGCTCGCGGGGCTGGCCTTATTTGCCCTGATTCAGGCGGCGAAAAGATATGCCCGCTATCGGCGGATCGCGACGCCACGGTTACTGTCTAACGATGAAAAATAGCCACGCGCGCTCGCGGATAGCCATTGGCATTACGCTGCTTGCGCTTTTGCTGGCATGGTGGCTGATACCCGGCGTACATGGGTTTATGCAGCGCAGCCTCGCGGCCTTCGCTACGCTCGATCAGCAGGCTGTTGAGCGTTTTATCGATTCCTGGGGCCCGCAGGCGGCGCTGGTCTCCTTCGCGCTGATGATTCTGCAGGCGATTATCGCCCCGCTTCCCGCCTTTCTGATCACCTTTGCCAACGCCTCCCTGTTCGGGGCTTTTTGGGGCGGCGCGCTGTCGTGGGTAAGCGCCATGGCCGGGGCGGCGCTGTGCTTTTTTATCGCCAGAGCGCTCGGCCGAGACGCGGTGGAAAAACTCACCGGCAAAAGCGTATTGCAGAGTATGGATGGCTTTTTTACCCGCTACGGCAAACACACCCTATTAATCTGCCGCCTGCTGCCCTTCGTGCCATTCGATCCGGTGAGCTACGCCGCCGGACTGACGTCAATGCGCTTTCGCCACTTTATGCTGGCCACCGGCCTCGGCCAGCTGCCGGCGACGATAGTCTATTCGTGGACCGGCAGCCTGCTGACCGGCGGCACCTTCTGGCTGGTCACCGGTTTATCGATCCTGTTTGCGCTGGCCATTGTGGTGGCGGTCGCGAAAGCGCTCTATCTTGAACAACAAAAGAGGCGTTCACGATGAGTTTACCCCCTCTGAAGTCCATTCCGCTGATTCTTCGCCCGCAGGCCTGGCTGCATCGCCGCCACTACGGCGAGGTGCTCAGCCCTATCCGCTGGTGGGGGCGTATTCCGCTGGTGTTTTACCTGGTGTCGATGTTCGTCGGCTATCTGGAACGCAAGCGTTCGCCCCTCGATCCGGTGCTGCGCTCGCTGGTGAGCGCCCGCGTCGCGCAGCTGTGCTTATGCGAGTTTTGCATTGATATCACCAATATGAAGCTGGCGGAACGCAGCGGCGGCAGCGATAAGCTACTGGCGGTCGCCGAATGGCGGGACAGCGCGTTATTCAGCGAACGCGAGCGGCTGGCGCTGGAGTATGCCGAAGCGGCCAGCATGACGCCGCCGGTGGTCGACGACGCGCTGCGCGACAGGCTGGCAGGTCAGTTTGACGCCCGCGCGCTCACCGAACTCACGGCGCTGATCGGTTTACAAAACCTGTCGGCGCGCTTTAATTCAGCCATGGCGATCCCCGCCCAGGGATTGTGCCGGATCCCAACCGATTCAAAACCATAAGGAGCGGTTATGCGCAGTATGTTGGTCTTCGCTTTACTGCTGCTCTCCCCGCTGGCCGCCAGCGCGGGATGGCAATCCACGCAACAAGAAGCCCGCGACCAGACGGTGTGGTTCAACGCCTGGGGCGGCGACCCGGCGGTTAACCGCTATCTCGACTGGGTCAGCGACGAGGTGAAGCGCGACTACGCTATCGACCTGCGCATCGTGCATATTGCCGATGCCGCCGATGCGGTCAAGCGCATCCAGAGCGAAGCCCGCGCCGGACGCAGTCAAGGTGGTTCCATCGACCTGCTGTGGGTGAACGGCGAAAACTTCCGCACCCTGAAAAACGCCAGGCTGCTGCAAACCCGCTGGGCGGAAACCCTGCCTAACTGGCGCTTCGTCGATACGCAAAAGCCGGTGCGCGAGGATTTCTCCCTTCCGACCGACGGCGCGGAGTCTCCGTGGGGCGGCGCGCAGCTCACCTTTATCGCCCGTCGTTCACAAACGCCCGACGCGCCGCAAAATCCGCAGGCGCTGCTGGCTTTCGCCGCCGCGCATCCCGGCAGCGTCACCTATCCGCGTCCGCCGGATTTTACCGGTACCGCGTTTCTTGAACAGCTGCTGCTGACGCTGACCCCGCAGCCCGACGCCCTGCGCCAGCCGCCTGAGGAGGCCACCTTCGCCGCCGTGACCGCGCCGCTGTGGCGCTATCTTGACCAGCTTCACCCTCTGCTGTGGCGACAGGGCCGCGACTTCCCGGCTTCGCCCGCCCGCATGGATGCCATGCTGAAGAGTGGAACCCTCAGGCTTTCCATCACCTTTAATCCATTGCACGCGCAGCAAAAAGCGGCCAGCGGCGAGCTGCCGAAAGACAGCTACGGCTTCGGCTTCAGCGAGGGGATGCTCGGCAACGTCCATTTTGTGGCGATCCCGGCCAATGCCCGGGCGACGGCAGGCGCGAAAGTGGTCGCTAATTTCCTGCTCTCGCCGCAGGCCCAGCTGCGCAAGGCCGACCCGACGGTATGGGGCGACCCCAGCGTGCTGGATCCGGCGAAATTAACGGAGAAGGAGCGGCAGGCCTTTAATGCCGTTGTGCCGCAGGATATACCGCCGATGCTGGGTGAACCGCACGCGGCCTGGGTTGACGCGCTGGAGCAGGAATGGCTGCGCCGCTACGGCACGCACTAAGGCTGCTGACCTGGGCCGCCGTCGCGCTGATCTATCTGCCGCTGCTGCCGGCCGCGGCGCTGATGGCGCTTCCGGCTCTTCGCCTCTCCCTCTGGCAATCGCTATTTGCCGACCCGCAGTTTGGCCAGGCGCTGGCGGCGACTCTCGTCTCAACCCTGCTGTCGGTGGGCGGCGCGCTGATCATCACGCTCACCGTCGTGGCCGCGCTCTGGCCGTCGGGCGGCTGGCGACGGCTGGCGGCCAGGCTTCCGCTGCTGCTGGCGGTGCCCCACGTGGCCTTCGCTACCGCCGCTCTGCTGCTGTTTGCCGAAAGCGGCTGGCTCTCTCGCCTTTTCCCACTCTTTTCCCCGCCGATCGACCGCTACGGCATCGGCCTGGGCCTGACTATGGCGATGAAAGAGAGCGCGTTCCTGCTGTGGGTGGTTTACGGTCTGCTGGGTGAAAAACGCCTGGCCGAACAGGCAACGGTATTAAAAAGCCTCGGCTACGGACGCTGGCAGTGCCTGACGTGGTTGGTGTTACCCACCCTGTTTCCGGCGCTGTCGGTAGTGCTGCTGGCGACTGCCGCCTGGAGCCTTTCGGCGGTCGACGTCGCGCTGGTGATCGGGCCCGGCAACCCGCCGACCCTGGCGGTGCTGGCCTGGCAATGGTTAAGCCAGGGCGATGAGCGCCAGCAGGCGAAAGGCGCCCTCGCCAGTCTGATACTGCTGCTGGCCCTCGCCATGATGGCGCTGGCGGCATGGGGAGTCTGGCGTCTCTGGCAACGACGGATCCCGCCGGTTGAGGGGATCCGTCGTCCGCAGCCGCGGGCGCTCGCCGGGAAAAGCTTCGCCCTTCTTCTGCCGCTGTGCGGGGTGGCCTGCGCCCTGCTGCTTGCCGCGGCGGCGCAGAATAGCCAGCCGGTCCAAGATAGCGTCGGCAACAGCCTGTGGCTTGGGCTATGCTCAGCAGCGATCGGCGCGGTCATCTGTCTGCTATGGCTGGCGCTGGGCCCCTCCCGCTTCGGCGAATGGATCTGGCTGCCGCTGATTTTACCGGCGCTGCCGCTGGTGGACGGCCAATATCAGCTGGCGCTGTATACGTGGCTGGACGGCGAGCGGCTCACCGTTTTATGGGGGCATCTGCTGTGGGTCGTACCGTGGATGCTGTTTATTCTGCGTCCCGCGTGGCGCGCTCGCGATCCGCGCGCGGAGCTGGTCGCCCGCACCCTCGGCTGGCAACGAGGCCGCATCTTCTGGCTGGTCACCTTACCTGCCCTGACCCGTCCGCTGCTGACGGCGCTGGCGGTGGGCTTTTCGGTAAGCATCGCGCAATATCTGCCGACGTTATGGCTGGGAGGCGGACGGGTTGCGACCCTGACCAGCGAAGCGGTGGCGCTGAGCAGCGGCGGCGATACCTCCACCCTCGCCGCGCAGGCGCTGTGGCAGCTGCTGTTACCGGCGCTGTTTTTTGCCGCCACCGCGCTGCTGGCCTGGCTGATCGGCCACTATCGACAAGGATTACGCTAATGTTGATCGTCAAAAAACTCACCCTGCGCCTCAACGGAGAGCCGCTGCTGCGCAACGTCGATTTTTCCGTTGCTCCCGGCGAGGTCCTGACCCTGATGGGGCCATCCGGTAGCGGCAAATCAACGCTCTTCTCCTGGATGGTCGGTGCGCTGGAAGAGAGCTTCTGCGCCGCCGGCGAGCTGTGGCTGGATAACCAGCGCTGCGACAGTTTACCCACCGAGCGGCGGCGCATCGGCATTCTGTTGCAGGACGCGCTGCTGTTCGACCACTTCAGCGTCGGGCAAAATCTGCTGCTGGCGCTGCCCGCTGACGTCCAGCGTTCCCAGCGTAAACCCCGGGTAGAACAGGCGCTGGAGCGTGCCGGTCTGGCAGGATTCTATACTCGCGATCCGGCAACCCTTTCCGGCGGCCAGCAGGCGCGGGTCAGCCTGCTGCGCGCCCTGCTGGCCCGGCCGCGGGCGCTGCTGCTGGATGAGCCGTTTAATCGCCTCGACGTGGCGCTGCGCGCCGATTTTCGCCGCTGGGTGTTCAACGAACTGGCGCGGCAGGCGATCCCCGCGGTGCTGGTTACGCATGATGACCAGGATACGCCCGTCGGAGGGCGCTGCTTGCATATGAGGCTCTGGCAATGAAAGCCTGCGCTATCGCAAAGAATTATCCGCTAATAACGCGGAGAATTGCCGCTCAATTTTCTACTGCCGGGCATTTCGATGAAACGTGTTTCTCAACTGACCGCACTCGCCCTGCTGATGGGGCTTGCTGCCGCTTCCACCTCCGCCGCTGACGCCATGCCGACGCTAACGCTCTCCACGCTGCAACAGCACAACGGCGTCGCCATTGATACGCGTCTTAGCGCTTTCTATAACGGTTGGCCGCAAGGCGCCAACGGCCCTCAGGGCCATGAACCGCAGGCGCTCAACCTCGCCGCCGGCTGGCTTGGCGCGATGACCGACGAACAGCTGGGCGCCTGGGCTAAGCTGCACAATCTGCAGGCCTCAACGCCGATTGCGCTGTACGGCGACGCCGACGACAACGCGAAAGTCGCGGCGCGCCTTAAGGCCGCAGGTTTCACTCATCTCAGCTCGCTTGGCGATGCCCTGAGCCAGGCGGAGCGCCTGCAGAAGCTGCCGCATTTTGAGCAGCTGGTGTATCCGCAGTGGTTGCACGATCTTCAGCAAGGTAAAGCGGTGGCCGCCGCCCCTGCCGGGAAATGGAAAGTGTTTGAAGCCGCCTGGGGCGCGCCGAAGCTGTATCTGCTGAGCCATATTCCGGGCGCCGGGTATATCGATACCAACGAGGTGGAGAGCGAGCCGCTGTGGAATAAAGTCTCCGACGCGCAGCTTAAAGCGATGCTGGCAAAACACGGTATTCGCCACGATACCACGGTGATTTTGTACGGTCGCGACGTGTATGCCGCCGCCCGCGTGGCGCAGATCATGCTTTACGCCGGAGTGAAGGATGTGCGCCTGCTCGACGGCGGCTGGAAAACCTGGTCCGACGCCGGACTGCCGGTCGAGCGCGGAACGCCGCCGAAGCAAAAACCCGAGCCGGAGTTCGGCGCGGCGATCCCGGGCCAGCCGCAGCTGATGCTCAATACCGAGCAGGCTCTCGCCCTGCTGCACCGTCAGGACGCCTCGCTGGTGAGCATTCGTTCCTGGCCGGAGTTTATCGGCACCACCAGCGGCTACAGCTATATCAAGCCGATGGGGGAAATTGCCGGCGCCCGCTGGGGCCATGCCGGAAGCGACTCCACCCATATGGAAGATTTCCATAATCCGGACGGCACCATGCGCAGCGCAGATGATATCGCCACGATGTGGAAATCATGGAATATTCTGCCGAGCCAGCAGGTCGCTTTCTACTGCGGTACCGGCTGGCGCGCTTCAGAAACCTTTATGTACGCCCGGGCGATGGGCTGGAACAACGTCTCGGTCTACGACGGCGGCTGGTACGAGTGGAGCAGCAACCCGAAAAACCCGGTCTCTCGTGGCGAACGCGGCCCGGAGAGCAGCAAGTAATTCGCTAATTGGCAACATGCGCTACGTGGAAGCATCAGGCCCGGCGCGTTTCCCGGAGGCGGCGCGCGGGCTACCGTTCCGCAGACGGCTGTGACCCAGTAGCCCGGCTAAGCGCAGCGCGAGCCGGGAAAAACCGGCTCATCAATCTCTGACCTGCTTCAGTGTCAGATATCCGCTCCACACCCGTGTAAAGGTCGTCAGCCAGCACAGCGCGCCAAACATCCACGCCAGCCACGCAAACCACGCCGGGAACAGACAGCTCAGCACAAACAGCGCGATAGTTTCCGTCCCTTCCGTCAGCCCGCCAAGGTAATAAAACGATTTGTGGGCGTAGCCCGGGTTATCGATCTGATGCTTTGCCGCCAGCGCGGCAAAGGCGAGAAAGCTGCTGCCGGTGCCGATAAAAGCGAACAGCAGCCAACCGCCCGCCAGCGCGTTGTGGGCCGGATCGGCTAGAATAAAACCAAACGGCACCAGGGCGTAAAACAGGAAATCGAGCGAAATATCGAGAAAACCGCCCGCATCGGTCAATCCGCGTCGCCGGGCCAGCGCGCCGTCTAAGCCGTCCAGCAGGCGATTGAGCACAATCGCCGCCAGGGCCGCCTGATACCAGCCCAGGGCTAAAAACGGCAGCGCCAGCACGCCAATCGCAAAGCCAAATAGCGTCAGGCCGTCGGGGGAAATAGCCGGACGATCCAGCAGGGCGGCGGCGGCGTTGAGGACAGGTTTTAGACGAGGATGCAAATGACGGTCAAGCACAAAGTCTCTCCAGCGGATTCAGGGTTGTTTGATGGGGACAAGGACGGTGATAATAGGCCATTATCCCGTACAGAACGATGATTCACATGCCAAAAACCCTTGATGTTGTTGCCGCCATTATCGAACGCGATGGGCACATTCTGCTGGCGCAGCGGCCGCCCCACGCGGATCAGCCGGGAATGTGGGAGTTTGCCGGCGGAAAAGTCGAACCTGGCGAAACCCAGGCCCAGGCGCTGGCGCGTGAGCTGCAGGAGGAGCTGGCGATCGACGCCCGGCCGGAATGCTACATCGCCAGCCACCTGCGCGAAGTGTCCGCCCGCCTGATTCATCTTCACGCCTGGTGGGTTCCACATTTTCACGGCGAACCCATCGCCCGCTACCACAGCCAGCTGCGCTGGTGTTCACCCCAGGAGGCGTTTACCTTCAACCTTGCGCCAGCCGATATTCCCCTGCTCGAAGCCTTTATCGCCCGGCGCGCCGCTCTCCCTTCCCGCTAATTTTGTCTGGCGGCAGTCATCGCTTTTGATTATGAGCACCGCCTGATTATAAATTTTGCTTTCTGAACAATTTTTCCTTGCTTAACTAACGATTTCCGATGGTATAGTCGGAAAATCGGCTTTTTCAAGGGCCGAATCATAATAAATAGACGCAACCACAACCATAAGGGGAACTTATATCTATGGATCAGACGTGCACTCTGGAAGGTTTTCTCGCCCGCGTTCAACAGCGCGATCCAAATCAAACTGAATTTGCTCAGGCGGTCCGCGAGGTGATGACCACCCTGTGGCCATTTCTTGAGGAAAATCCGCGCTATCGTCAGATGAATTTGCTGGAACGTCTGGTTGAACCGGAGCGTGCTATCCAGTTCCGCGTCGTTTGGGTTGATGACCGCAATCAGGTTCAGGTTAACCGCGCCTGGCGCGTGCAGTTCAACTCCGCCATCGGCCCTTATAAGGGCGGTATGCGTTTCCACCCCTCCGTAAACCTGTCGATTCTGAAATTCCTCGGTTTTGAACAAACCTTCAAAAACGCTCTGACCACCCTGCCAATGGGCGGCGGTAAAGGCGGCAGCGACTTCGATCCTAAAGGCAAAAGCGATGGCGAAGTGATGCGTTTCTGCCAGGCGCTGATGACCGAACTGTATCGCCACCTCGGCCCGGATACCGACGTGCCGGCCGGTGATATCGGCGTGGGCGGGCGTGAAGTGGGCTTTATGGCCGGGATGATGCGTAAGCTCTCCAACAACAGCGCCTGCGTATTCACCGGCAAAGGCCTCTCCTTCGGCGGCAGCCTGATTCGTCCGGAAGCCACCGGTTACGGTCTGATTTACTTCACCGAAGCGATGCTTAAGCGCCACGGTTTAGGCTTTGAAGGGGCTCGCGTCGCGGTGTCCGGATCGGGCAACGTGGCGCAGTACGCGATTGAAAAAGCTATGGAGCTCGGCGCGCGGGTGATTACGGCTTCCGACTCCAACGGTACCGTGGTTGACGAAGCCGGCTTCACCAAAGAAAAACTGGCGCGCCTGATCGACATTAAAGAGCGCAGCCACGGCCGCGTGGCGGATTACGCGCGCGAGTTCGGCCTGACCTATCTTGAAGGCAAACAGCCGTGGTCCGTGCCGGTGGATATCGCGCTGCCGTGCGCCACGCAAAACGAGTTGGACGTCGACGCTGCCCGTCAGCTTATCGCCAACGGCGTGAAGGCCGTCGCCGAAGGCGCCAATATGCCAACTACTATCGCAGCGACCGATCTGTTCCTCGAAGCGGGCGTGCTTTTTGCGCCGGGTAAAGCGGCAAACGCCGGCGGCGTAGCCACCTCGGGCCTGGAAATGGCGCAGAACGCCGCGCGCATGGGCTGGAAAGCGGAGAAAGTGGACGCTCGTCTGCACCACATCATGCTAGATATCCACCACGCCTGCGTTGAGTACGGCGGCGAAGCGAAGCAGACCAACTACGTACGCGGCGCGAACATCGCCGGTTTCGTGAAGGTCGCCGACGCGATGCTGGCGCAGGGCGTGATTTAAGACGGATATTTCTTCGAACCTGGCGCAGGTTCGGATGATATCGAGATAAACCCCGGTTTCCCGGGGTTTATAAGAACTGTAATAGCCTGAATTTTAAAGGATTAAAATCCATGCCATCCACTTAGCATCCACCAAGCCCCGTCAGTGCGGGGCTTTTGTATCATGTGAATGCATCCCCTTTCAAAATTATTGCCTTTTAAACCAATCAAGACAGGGATGGTGCGCTAAGGAAGCCATCAGCCCTCTGATAGAAAAGGATTTTTATCAAACAGTGTCCACACTGTGACCACATCGACTAAAAAAGGCCACAACCCTTGCTGTGGCCTTTCTCGTTTCTGCCGGGTATAACCATATGGTTCTTAGCCTTTCTTCGTGTTAACTCTGGTAAATCAAATGACAAAAAAACTATCCGTCCTGCTTATTCTTTTTTCTACAAGCATGGCCGCGCACGCATCAAATTTAACTGTCCTGCAAAATTCGCTAAAGGATTGGGACCCCATATCCATAAGTGACAAAAAAGGAGTTGTCGAGATAGTAATGAACGAAGATCGCATGACGCCGCAGATTTATAACGCAGTTATAAGTATGGGAGTCTGCCCTCCCCTCTGGTTCGACGCTAAAGGATCCTCTTATCTCAAAAGCACAAAAGAAGTTCGCGTGCTAAATCGTCATTCTCATTCTGGCTTTGTTCTTGAGTCACCAAAAACATCTTGCGATGAAGTCGGTAAAGCGACGGGTGATAACGGGACGATAGTCATAAACTCTCATACGCATAGCTTTTAATCTTAGCCCCGCATTTGCGGGGCTTTGTTTATACGGCGAGACTGAGCTGACCGTTGCCGTAATGCGATGCGGGGAATGCATCTGAAGGGATAAATCCAGGTGGCAACTTTTCGCGATGACCGCGTTTTGTTACCAGTTTTTCAACGCTGTTCAGGGTGGTGAATGTGATGCTGCACTCAAAGTTCTGGCACTGGTGATAATGCCGAACAGTGGTATTACTCAGTGGACGACTGGTGCGCGTTTTGGCAACGGCACCGCAAATGGGGCACTTGAACATGATGGTCTCCCGGGCGGGAGTTGAACTCGGTCATATTATGGCCGCTAACCCTCGCTTTCTGCAATCCATTCAGGTATTTTCGCTTCAAGCTCCAGCTGCGTTTTAAATCCGCCGTCGTCGATCGTGTGCGTGGCCTTCGCAATTATCCAGTCCTGATTATTAATATCCGTCTTGAATCCCGATACCGTGCCGTGCATCTCCGGGTACAGATCTGCACGACCGTAGGCCAGTGTCATAGAGAACTCGGCGGCACCGCGTTTGAGCTGCTGCCACTTTGCCGCAGCTGCACGCTGAGCGGCGATCTCGCTGCTGTAAGTTGTCCTCAAAACAAAAACGTTGCCGTCTTCACCGGCGATATAATCCCCTTCCCTTGCGCTGCTGCGCGGCTTCTTCTCAGTTTTTTTCTTTCGTGCCTTAACTGTGACTTTTTTCTTTTTGCCAAACTCCAGATCCAGCCAGTACGCCTGCACGCCAGTGTAAGCGTCACGGTCGGCGATGCGGAAGGAATGCCGGTCACCACTGGAGCGGATGATCGCAAACTCCGGCAGAGCTTTGCCGTTCGCACTGACGCCACCACCCGGAAGGATAAACAGAAGGCTACCGTTTTTGATGGTGGCAATGGCCCCCAGCAGGTCGGCCATCCTCGTCAGAAATGACATATCGCTTTCCTGGGTCTGGTCGGCGTGGTCAATTTCGGCGCTCATCAGTTGCTCGGAAATCACCGGCGTCAGTTTGTAACGCCTGGCTATGGCCGACACGATGCGCTCGACCGTCACGTCGTGCCAGGACACCTCGCGCTTGACGTTGAACTCGTCCCGAAAATCCGCGCTGCGGGCGGTGATCTCCAGCTTGTCCGGCGGGCCCGAATGGGCGACCTCGTCAACGGTGTAAACCCCTTTGTAAACCAGTGGCTCGCCCTGCCACCCCAGCGATACAGACAGCTCAGCACCACGCGGCGGCAGCTCGAGCAATCCGTCGCTGTCGTCGATAGCAATGGTCAGCTCGTCGGCCTCAAATCCGCGGTTGTCGGTCAGCTCCAGCGAAATAATGCGCGGATCCAGCTGCGTCAGTGCTTTGCCGCCCATCAGGATGCTGAAAGCCGGTACGCGCGACAGTTCGGACTGATAGTCCTGGAATCGCTGTACCCCTTCGTCAAGTAGCGCTTTTGCTTTGTCGATAGTGTCTGTCGTCAGTGCCATATGCATTCCCCCGCCGTTGATGGTTTCATGCGCGCGCGATACTGGCGATGGCTTTTTGTTGTGGCGGAATGGTCACAACCCTGAATGCACGACAGCGCCCGCTATCCCGGCGAAGATGACCGCGAACTCACTCAACATGATGGCGGTAGAGTATGACCGACAACTTTTTCCACGGGGCGCGCGTCAAGGAAAATACCGACCTCCAGACCGCGATCAATGACATTGATTCAACGGTCATTGGTCTGGTCGCGGTAGCTGAAGACGCCGACTCCTCCACCTTCCCACTTAACACCCCGGTGCTTGTGACGCGGGTTATCAGCGTGCTCGGCAAAGCAGGTAAAACCGGCTCGCTCTACAAATCGCTGAAAGCTATTTCCGACCAGGTCAGCACCCGCGTGATCGTAGTGCGCGTTGCCGAAGCTGAGACCGGTGAAGGCAAGCCAACGCAGTCGCAGTTGATTATCGGCGGCACGCAGGCGGACGGCAGTTACACGGGTATGTTTGCCTTTCTGACGGCGGAGCAGAAAACCGGCTATCGTCCGCGCATTCTCGGCATTCCGGAGTACGACACCGCCGAAGTGACCGCACAGCTGCGGGTTATCGCGAAACAGCTGCGGGCGTTCTCATACAGCTACTGCGACGGCTGCGACACCATTGCGGAAGCGAAAACCTACCGCGAGACGTTTGCGGAACGTGAAGGAATGCTGATCTGGCCGAACTTCATCGCCTATAACCCGCTGACCGGTGTGAATGAAGAATTCCCTGCCGTGGCTTATGCGCTGGGTCTGCGGTCGCTAATCGACAGCGAGCAGGGATGGCATAAATCACTGTCAAACGTGCCGGTCAAAAATGTGCTGGGGATTTCGAAGGATGTGTTCTGGGCGTTGCAGGCGGAAGATTCCGACGCCAACGAGCTGAACGCCAACGAGATCACAACGCTCATTAAGCGCGACGGCTTCCGCTTCTGGGGCAACCGCACCACCGACACCGAAGAATTCATTTTCGAGGTGTACACGCGAACCGCGCAGATTCTGGCAGACAGCATCGCGGAAGCGCAGTTCACCACTGTGGATACCCCGCTGACCCCTGCGAACGTGAAAGACGTGGTGAGCGGGATTAACGCCAAACTTCAGGCACTGGTCACGGCGGGCAAGCTGATTGGTGCGGCCTGCTGGTATGACGTCGTTGATAATCCGGTTACGGGCATCCGTCAAGGGAAGGTTGTCGTGCGCTATAACTACAGTCCTGTGCCACCGCTGGAAGATCTGACGATGATCCAGACGTTCACCGATCAGTATTACGAATCTGCTTTTGCATCGCTGGGAGGTGAATAGTGGCTATTCCTAAAAAACTCCGGCTGTTCACCGTCTTTGTGGACGGCGTGAACCATATCGGCAAGGTTCCCAGCGTGACGCTGCCAAAAGTGACGCGCAAGACCGAAGACTATCAGGGCGGCGGCATGGTGGGCGCTGTGGCTGTCGATCTGGGACTGGATTCCGGGGCGCTTGATGCGTCAATGGTTGTTGGCGGTGTGGTCGAAGAGCTAATTCTGAAATACGGCGGTGATATCGACGAAATGCGCCTGCGCTTTGTCGGCGAGATTTACAGCGGCGGCACCAGCTCACTGCTGGAAGTTGAGATGCGCGGGCGTATCACCGAAATCGATCCAGGTGATGCCAAGCAGGGTGATGACACCAACCACACCTACGCCATCAAAAACACCTACTACAAGCTGTCGGTGGACGATAAGCCATTGCTGGAAATCGACCTGCTGAACTTTATCTACAAGCGGAACGGTCAGAATCTCTATCCGGATCGCATTATGTCGGCGCTGGGCCTCGGTAGCTGATAACCCTTTTAACTCACCTTTAAGGCGGCCAGTGTGCCGCCCGGAGAAACTGTTATGTCCATTATTCTCAGTAAGCCGATTAAGCGCGGCGATCAGGAAATTACTACTATCACTATCAACGACAATATCAAACAGGCCGGCTCCCTGCGCGGCCTGCGCCTGGTTGATGTGCTGAACTTCGATTTCGATGCGGTCTCTACACTGCTGACTCGCGTCACCACGCCATCACTGACCACCTCTGATGTTGGCACTATGGCAACCGGTGACTTTACCGCCATCTGCGAAGAGATTACGCCTTTTTTGACGAAACCGGCGCCGTCCGTACCGAACGGGGCGGAGACGGGGAGCGAATAAGAGAGGCGGTATTTTCTGACGTCGACGATCTGATCGCCGATATTGCAGTTATTTTTCACTGGCCACCCTCCGAGATGTACGGCATGGAGCTGCGCGAGCTGATGGCCTGGCGCGAGAAGGCGGCCATCAGAAGCGGCAACCATGAACAGGAGGATGACGACGATGGATCTTAGTATTCGCGTTGCGTTCAGTGCTATTGATAAACTTACCCGCCCGGTCAGTGCCGCCAGTAAAGCTATTGGCGGCCTTTCCGACTCCCTCAAAAAAACACAGTCTTCCATTAAAGATCTGGAAAAAAGCGCATCGTCTTTCGACAGGCTGCGTGCACAGGCTAACGATACGGCGCTGAAGCTCAGAAATACCCAGCGCGCCTTTGATGGCCTCAACCAGAAGCAACGTGAAGGCGGGCAGCTTACCGAAGCGCAGACAACGCGGCTTGAAACGCTGCGCAACAAGCTCTCGCGGCTGACGGACACCTACAACAAGCAGACCACCCAACTACGTGCAGCCGGACAGGCGGTGCGCCAGCACGGCGTTAACCTCACCGCCGGTAATGGCGCAGTGCAATCTGCCATTCGGCGAACCGAGCAATACGCACTGTCTCTTGAGCGCGAACGGCAGCGCCTGGCGGCGGTCACACGCGCGCAGGCAAGCTATGAAAAGGCAAAGGAAACCGGTGCGAGACTTCGCGGCGGCGGCACCATGGCAATTGCTGGCGCAGCTGCTGCCGGATATACCGGCGGGCGCTTTCTGGCTCCTGCTGTTGGCTTTGATGAGGAAATGTCGCGCGTTCAGGCACTGACGCGACTTGATAAAGGTGACTCTCAACTCGCAGCATTGCGGGCGCAGGCGAAAAAGCTTGGCGCGGAAACGGCATTCACCACCCGCGACGCAGCGAGCGGTCAGGCGTTTCTTGCCATGGCTGGCTTCACGCCGCAATCAATCCAGGCGGCCTTACCCGGCGTGCTCAATATGGCGCTGGCCGGTGGGATGGATCTGGGTGAAAGTGCTGATATTGGCTCAAACATCCTTTCTCAATTTACCCTCCCGGCAGGAGAGATGGATCGCGTCAGTGACGTGCTGACAGCGGCATTTACCCGCACGAATACTGATTTACGAAGCCTTGGCGATACAATGAAATACGCCGGGCCAGTAGCATCAAAGCTAGGTATCAGCCTGGAAGAGGCTGCCGGGATGGCGGGTATTCTGGCTAATAATGGCCTTCGTGGTAGTGATGCCGGTACTGCCATGCGTTCTTCACTGGCCCGTCTCGCCTCCCCCACTGCGGGAGCAGCAAAAGCACTAAAACAACTCGGCGTATCGGTATCAGACGCCAGCGGCAAAATGCGACCAGTAGAAACTATTCTTCTTGACCTCTACAAGGCGACTAAAAAATACGGGCAGGTTGACCAGGTCGGTTTTTTTAAAGATATCGCTGGGGAGGAGGCTTTTGTTGGCCTTCAAACACTGGTTGCTGGCGCTGGAAGTGGCGAGCTACAAAAGCTCATTGATGCCCTAAAGGCAGCCTCCGGTGAGGCGTCTGCTGTTGCAAAAAAAATGGCTGATAACCTCGGTGGCGACCTCAAAAACCTTGACAGCGCCTGGGAAGGTTTTCGCATTCAGGTGGAAGAAACCGCCGATGGGCTGCTGCGTAAATTAACCCAAAACCTGAGCGACATTATCACAGCGGCCAGTGAATGGGTGAAAGCCAACCCGCGTCTCGCGCAAACTCTCCTCCTCGTTGTGGGTGGCGCGCTGGCGCTGACTGTCGCTATTGGCGCCCTCTCGCTTGCCGTCGGAATTCTGATTGGGCCGCTTGCAAAACTGCAACTCGGCTTCACGTTACTGACCGGCGGGCGCGGTATTCTCGGCACCGTTGCTGCATTCCGCACTCTGGGTACTGCCGCTGGCCCGGTGATGGCAAGCATGCGCGGCTGGCCCGTCGTTATATCGGGTATCGCGTCCGGTTTCGGGAGGATCTCAGCAATACTTCCTGCTATCCGTGCAGGGTTGTTAGGAGCGTTTCTGGCGCCCGGTGCTGCGTTGACTTCTCTTGGTAAAAATCTTGGCATGCTGATGCTCAGACTGACCGGCCTCCCTGCGCTCTGGGGAATGATCACCGGTGCGGTATCCGTTCTGGGTGGGGTACTATCCTTCCTGCTTAGTCCAATCGGGCTAGTTGGTGCGGCGTTTGTCGCTGCGGGGTTGCTTATCTGGAGGTATTGGGAACCTATCAAGGCCTTTTTCACTGGTTTGTCCACCGGTGTTATGCAGGCCCTTTTGCCTCTCAGGAATTCATTTGCCGCGTTCTCACCCATTCTGGAATCCGTCGGTGATGGTGTGAAGTCTGTATGGCAATGGTTTACCAATCTGCTGTCACCGATTCAGTCCAGTAAGGACACTCTCGATAAATGCGCCAGCGCCGGGAGTACCTTTGGCAATGTGCTTGGTGGTGCGCTTCAGGTGGTGCTTATCCCGGCCAGGGCCTTGCTGGATACTTTGGCCTGGATTCTGGAAAAGCTGGGCGTATTGCCTGATGAAGCTGAGCGGGCACGCAAGAAGATCGAAGACGCTCAGCGTATGTCGCTTCTTCAGGATAAGGTCGCCTTTCTTCAGGGGGATATGTTAAAGGTCGCTCCGAAAAAAACGGACTCTCCTGTTATAGCTGTCCCTCCTCCGTCGTCCTCTCCCTTATCTGGTGATACCGGTACACAGCGACGCCTGAACAGCATCGCTGATAACACGAAGGCGACGGCCAACAATACGAAGAAAATCGGCCCCGGCGATATTGTCTTTAAAAACCTGCCGCGTGCGCTGGCGCTGCGTGGTGCCTATCAGGAGGCGCGGGTTATTCCGCAGCCTGTGCCTCGCGTGTCTGCGGCTGCGGCCGGCGGCGTTCTGTCGGTACCGACGGCGACACAGGGGGCAACATCTGCGCCGGTCGCTGCCTCGTCGGGTGCTGCGCCGTTCTTCCAGCTGGTCTTTAACGACGTCGGCAAACGCTCGGATCAGGAGCTTGAAAAAATGGTTCTCAACGCTGTGCGTGATGCGATGGCCAGCACCCGCAAAGCTAACCGTGGTTCATACCGCGATCGGGAATAAAGGGGATTATCACTATGATGATGGTATTCGGGATGTTTGTTTTTACGCTGCGCACTGTCCCGTATCAGCAGCTTCGGCACTCGCAGGAGTGGCGACACGTTAAAAATGACCGGGTTAATCAGTCGGCGGCCTGGCAGTATATCGGGCCGGGTGACGATACGATCACCCTTGACGGTGTGCTATACCCGGAAATCACCGGCGGGCGGTGGTCGCTGTCGGCGCTGGAGACAATTGGCTTTGCCGGTCGCCCCTGGCCGCTGATTGAAGGTGACGGGCAGATTTACGGGATGTACGTCATGACGCGGCTGGAGCGGGGAAAGACGGAGTTTGATCGTTACGGCAACCCCAAAAAGATTGAGTTCACGATTAGTCTTTCTCGGGCTGATGCGGATTTCCGCGAGAAGCTACAGACGTCCTCGGCCAGTGACGTGCTGGATGATCTCAAAACCAGCGCAACCAAAGCCGTTAACTCGGTATCAAACTCCCTCAGCAGCCTGTTTTAACCAGCAAAAAGCCCCTCATCGAGGGGCTTTGTTATACCGGCAAACATCGCCATTTCTGACCATGCTGCAGCACGGTTAATTTTGACGGTACTCGATACTCACGCCACCCGCGCCCAGCACATCAGCAGGATGTGCGCTTCCACCACGCTGAATGATTTACCTTCGCCGAGGCTGGCGGTTTTGCCGCTGGTCGAGTGTTTGTGCGCCGGTACCGTGACTTCGTGATCGTGCTCTCCGGCTTCATCAGTCACACCCAGCTCTTTCGGGTTAAAGAGCTGCCGCACATCACCGCCAATTTCCCATGGGTCATCTTTACCGGCCACACCACCATGATTGTGAATACCGCCGCGCGTGGTCTTCAGCGTCTGCTCGGACTGCTCGCTGGTTTCGCCGCTCACATCAATCTGCACGGCTGGCAGGTTGGCACGTTCAATGGTCACGCTATCGCTGCCGCCGGTCGTACCGACGCCCGAACCATCAGCCTTGCCGATGCGTATTGATTTATTTTCGCCGGTATAAATCCACTTTGACCACGGGTAACTTTCATTGGGGTTGATGTTCTGCGCGTAAAGCCTCACCGTGCCGACAGGGTTGTCCAGCTCCCACGCTGCACGAATGGCAGATTCAACAGCCAGTTTAACGGCCAGTGGTGTGGCGGCCCGTTCCTGGCTGTCGCTGTTAATGGCGTTACTGAGTCGGGTAAACCCCTTTTCGTCGATCGTGGCGTCCGGGTGACTTCTTGACTCAGCGTGTTTGCTTATCTGTTCGTCGGCGTAGTCTTTAATCTCGTTACCGGCGTTAATCACGTCCTCCACGGTTGCCAGTACAATTCCCGGGTCAACAACCAGTTCAACAGCTTCGGTGCTGCTGACCGCCAGCCAGATGCGGAGAATGGTAAAGCGCCCCGAACCCTCTGCCAGTGCAGGTTTATAGGTTTCCGGGACATTGGCAACCGCCATGCAAATACCCGCATCATCAAACAGCGCTGCCTCTCTGATGGTAAACCCACCCACCTCCGGCGGAATAATCATTTCGGCAATAATGATATTTTCGGTATCAGACAATTTCAGGCTGTTAAGCTGCGTCCTGAAGCACTCATTAACTAATGCGGTCTGCTCTTCGTCAGGAGTTGTGGTGCTCCCTCCGCCATCGCCGACAGACATTTGCGAGAAAACAACTTTATTCCCGCTAACGATTGCAGCGGCTATTTTTTCCCTGCCTGCAACTGTTATTAGCGATTTAAATATTTTGCTCATCTTTATTAATCCCGCATATTTTATAACTCCCGCCAGTACCGGCGGGCATGCATCAGGACAGTGACGCTTTTAATGCCGCTTCCGCTTCATCAATCGGATTGCCCGTGCCTGAATAGGTGAAGTCAAACATGCCGTATCCAGCCGTTCCGCCTTCCGGGGTAATGGAATAGTTGACCGTGCCGAACGTACCCGATAACGATTCCAGAGAGGTGACGCTGACAGTAATAGTGATATCTTCCTGTTCAGGAGCCAGGGTCGCATTACACAGTGACGGGCACTGTTTCAGTACGGTAACTGATTTAACCAGGGTAAATGCCATCTGTAACCTCACATGATTTCGATTTCAATGGTGTAACTGCCGACCTTAGCGGTGTTGCTGGCGGTAGCCAGCCTGAAATACATCAGGCCCACAGTGGATAAGGTGAAAAATAATTTTCTCGACGTGTAGCTGACCACTGCGGTTTCAGAGGTATTTGCATCGGCAACCTTCACCATGTTCTCTGTCCCGTTTATCCGCAGGTATACATCCTCCGATGAGGAGTAGTTGGTCAGCACCACTTTAATGCTGACAATCGCAAACGGGCTTTCAGAAATATAATAATGCGGCGGGAATTGTCCGCCAGATGCAACGGCCAGATTTGACCCGTACTGTAAAATACGATTGCCGAAAATATTCAGGGTGGAGCCGTTAGTTGCTGATGAAAATATGCTCGACAGTTTATCGTGGCGCGCACCCTGCACATTAATGGCCGCATTTGCCCCCTGATTAAAACGCATCCACCGGCACGTATAAGGGTTATCCGTTGAGGGTGAAGTCTGATTATCAATCCACCACTCTTTGATGGCTGAAACATCCGTATAAACAGAACTGGTGAAGCAGCCCGCCGCCACTTTACCCGCCGCCAGATTGCCGATGAACCGGTTATTTGACGAACTGTCTGTTACCGTAGACGATGAGCGCTCGACATTCAGGCCAAAGCCGTAAGGTGTCATGCCGAGGCTGTTTGTTGACACATAAACGTTATCGCAATGCTCCACGTCAGCCGCCAGGGCAGCAGTCAGCGTATTCAGGTACAGACCGCCAGACTGTGCCTGGTAATCGGTTCTCGTCGGGTCCTGTACTGACGACGCTACGGTATACGTTACGCCGCGTATCTGAATCTGATAACCGGCGCGAACGGAGTTGATGCTGTAAAACGCCATTCTGTCCGCAGTAATATCAAGCACCGCATTGTACTGGTCATCGATGACAAACGCCGGAACCTCGTTAACCGTAAGGGTATTTCTGAGCGTAAGGACATTCTTTGATGCATTGACCTGCACACCGCGCATTGAGTCCACACCCGGGTTATCACTGATGACCAGATTTTTACCCGTGTATTTAATCGCAAAAACGCCCGTCTGACAGGCATAGTTTTTATTATTGTACACCACAGCATCATTGTGATTTCCGACAATGCAGACACCAAACTTTGCCCCTCGTATTTCATTGCTGTACGCCTGGTTGCCATAGGTAACAGAATTTACTTTAGCGTCGAATGTTTCAAACTCAACGCCATACAGCCCAACGTCCTCCAGTCGGCAGTTGTGGACTTTGCAATAACTGGAGCAGGCGAAAATATTGATACCGCTCTGCCGTGAAACATGAGAGATATTGACGTTACTGGCTTCGGAGTGGTCGGAATACATACCGAAAATACCCCACCCGCCAAAATATTCACCCCGGCAGTTTCGAATCGTCATATGGGGGCAGTATTCATAACGAATCATGCAGTCGCCCCACTCCTTGGAGTCAGGGCGCTGTAAGTGCGCTCCGGTCGCAGACAGACCCTCAATAGTGGTAAACGGGCAGTTAAACAGCGACAGCAACCCCAGATTACCGGAGCCATACTCAAAATCAGAGTCCGCCCCCCATTGCCAGTTATCACGGAACTTGCGCCCAGATAATGTTCCGTACTGATAAATAATTTCGAGGTTATTTTTGTGCTTTACCGTGACGGGGCCGGAAACCTCATGATGTCCCATGACAATAACGGTGCAGCCGTCAGGCGCATAAGTATATAAATCAATTAATTTCTGCGTGGCATCAGAACCATCAAACGGGATAATTCCCGCATCGTAATTCGTCAGGGTATTATTAACAATCTGACGCACCCATCCATTAAAGACCGTTACTCCGTCATTCTCGGATGCCCGTGACTCGTCATAGACAAACTGCCCGCCACCCTCGCTGCCGCCTTCATGGTAGCTTTTGACCAGCACGCGGTCGCCATTATTTCCCGCCGCTGCGGCGAGTGATACCACGCCGGGGAATTGACCGACCAGTTTAAACCCTTCACCTGCACTGAGGTTCTGGCGTATAACCGCATCCGACGTGTAAGCCCATGCTCCGGCCCCTATTCCGCCGGTTGTTTTCGGTGATGAGCCTGCCGGGATGCTCTTGGGGAATAACCCCGTCCATACCAGGCGATAAACACCATACAGAATTTCTTCCCGGGGAGATTCCAGTATTGCGCCTTCCGTAAAGGTTTTTACAGCGCTGACCTTCCCGGCGAGTCGCTCATCTGACTGCTCGCCCCGCTCCTTAAGGTAACGCGTGCGGCTTGCCAGGCTTTTCAGTGGGCGGTTTGCAACGCCGTCCAGCCCTCCAGAAACGCGCTCGCTTCTGGAAATAAGCTCAATCTCTTCTTCCCACGATGAGGATTCTGGCAGTCTGGTCATGGTCTTACCCGTAATTAAAATTGCCGTCGTGAAAAATCACGCCGTTGTAAGTAATGTTTTCTTCCGCCTCATAGTCGGCGGGATAAATGCTGATAATGTCGCCGCTGCACAGAGTTGATCCGACCCAGATGTCGCCATACACTTTCGCCGATATGTTGAGCTGCGACGGGTGTCTGCTGACCGGTTTGGCATCACTGATCAGCCTGTTCAGTTCGGCCAGTGTTTTTGCCGTCAGCCCAACCTCGTTAATGTCAACCTCAAGCTGGAAGGTTCCCGGCTCGTCACCGACCTCAAACCATTCGGCAAACGTTGCTGAAAAGCCCATATCTTCAACAACGCGGCGTACCGCACCGCGCGTACCTTTACGGCGGTGCAGCCAGTACGATCGCTGGATGGCGGCAATCTTGCGCTCTGCCGGCCAGTCCTTATCCCACCTGTCCACCGACAGCGCCCACGCCAGATAGGGAAGCAGATCCACCGGGCTGTCTGTCGGTGTCCACAGGGTGCGCAGGGCAACCGTGATAGCTGACAGTCTGGAAGTACCCGCTTCGGTATAGCGAAGCCAGGCAGTGGAGGATGGCGGCAGCAAAGAGTTACTCATCCGTACCGCCATTTTCCACGTTGTACCCGGTATTGCGCGCGACCTGGGTGTTATCAATCTGTAAATCGCTTTCGGGGGAATTAATCACCACGCGCTGTACCCCCTGGACGTGCAGCGATGCCGATATGGCGGAGCGCACAACATCGCGACCAATCTTTTTATCGGCATCAGCAAGGAACGTCATCAGCGAAGCAATTGCGGCGTTAATGATGGGTTCCGACTCCGGCCCCGGATACAGGTAGAGCGTTGCATCAATCGTGTATTCAATAATCTCCGCACTCCGTACCGTCACGCGATCGCCCAGCGGGCGTGTGTCTTCGTCGTTTACCGCTGCCTGAACCGTCGCAATCAGCTCGTCTGATGCGGTGCCATCGCCGTCGCTGGACAGAATAGCTATCACCACTTCCGCAGGTGCGGGGCTGGTTGCACGCACAGCGGCAACCTTCCCGCTGGCGCTTCGGGCAAAGTACTCATAGGCCGCCGATGGTCCGGCAACGCTCATTCCTTCAAAGGCTGCCTGCGCGCGCAGACGCAGCGCCTCGTCGCTTTCCGTTACCGCGTCTGCGGAGTCGGTGGCTTCGGTGATCACCAGGCGTTTCGTATCCAGATTGGCGGCGATATTGTCCAGGTCGTCGCCCGTCGCATGACTGAGCATGCAGGCGGCCGCGCCCTCATTGATGCGCTGGCGCAACAGCAATTCACGGTACGCCATGGCCTGAGCAATAATATTCAGCGGCTCCGATTCCACCTCCATCGCTGCCGCGACAGTACTCTGCATATCCTCCGGAAATGCCGCCACCATGACCGCTTTTACCTCAATAAGGATGGTCTCGAAGTCCAGCGCCTCAATAATGGTCGGCGATGGCAGTTGCGACAGGTCAATCGTTGGCATTGGCGCTCCTTAACGTCACCGCGCGGGTGCTTTTTTCCATTGTCTCGGTCAGCATGCCGGACAGTTCAGCGGTCACGGTACCGCTGGCGGAGTACGTCACATTGATGGTGTCAAGCACAATGCGCGGCTCCCATGCCGCCAGTGCTATCACGGCGGCGCTCATCAGTTGCAGGCGGGTGACGTCGTTTTGCGGGCTGTCGATAAGATCAGGACACAGCGACCCGTAGTTACGGCGCATCAGGCGACTGCCGACCGGCGTCAGCAGAATGTCGTTAACCGACTGCCACACATGATCCTCGTCGGTCAGGGTGCCGGTGCCTGCGGCATTCATGCCGCGATAGCGCTCTGTCATCGCGTACCCTCCGTCCAGCTTCCGCCGCGCTCAACCCCGCCATGACCGTGGTCATCCACCTGCACGCCGTTAGAGGTGAATGCCCCGCCGGTGTGGGTGATATCGCCATGCATCTCGCCGCCTTCGGTGACGTTCAGATTTTTGGTGGTCAGCAGGTTGGTGCACTCCACCTCCGGCGTGTCCAGTGTGATTTTGACTGACGCCCCAACCACAGCTGATTTAATCCCCTTTACCTGCAATGCGCCCGCCTCCGCGTCGTAGCGAAACGTCGCGCCGTCCGGCGCTGTCACCACCATCTCGTTACGTGATGCGCCCGGCGCCGGATTGTCGTCGCTGTACAGGCTGCCGCCGATAAAGGCGACGTCGGTATTGCCACCCAGACACAGGAACCAGACCTGCTCGCCGACAGATGGCGGCACCCAGACCTTAAACGCCCCTGCCCGCTGCGCCGTCCAGCGTAGCCAGGTGGTCTCCAGTCCGCCGCTCTGCACCCGCACACGCGCGTTTTTCTCGTCAATCTCCGTCACCGTGCCGGTGCGGGCGATGTTCTCCAGCAGGCGAAGCAGTTCGGCAATTCCCATCAGCGTACCCCCAGCGAGTCAATTACCTGGCGAGCTATCGCCATGCGGTCGGCCTTGCTCAGGCCCAGCAGCTCACGGCGGGGATAGGTTGCCATTGCGCCGCTGTCGTTGATTTTGTCGCGCAGGCCGAGCTGATGGACGCGGGCAATACGCGCAGCCACGCCGGAATAACCCACCTCTGCACCGTCAGCGGTGGCGCGGGTTTTCAGAAAACGCGCGGTACGCAAACGCCGGAACATTGGATCGGCTTTCGTGGTATTGCGACGCGTCTCGTTAAAGTTGATATCGAGATACCGCTCAATGTCTTCGCGATAGAACGAGCGAACTGCGCCGCGCTCTTCATCAAAGCCGGTCAGCATGCGACCGCGACGGCCACGAACGGCCCGCCAGTTACGCAGGCGACGGTTTTCACCCTGCCAGACAAAGCCGATCCCGGCCTGTGAACGCAACACGCGACGACGTCGGGACGGGAACTTTGAGCCGTCCGGCGCTTCCTGCCTGCCGATGCGCTGGCTCTGGCTCCGGCGCAGCATCGTGCCGACGCTGCGTGCGGTTCGCTGGCGCCCTGCCGGAGACATGCCCGACAAAATGGCCGCAAATACCGCATCAAGCTGACTGAACAGCGCATCATCATTACTCATGCCAGCGATCCCCCGGACTCCGGATCAAAGACTGTCTCCCACTCGCCGCCGTTGAAACGCGGGCGTGACTCGGCAAGATGCTCCGCCTTAGGCGTACCGAATGCGTCGTTTGTCACTATGACGCGCTCCCAGACCGGCACCTTAAACAGAATGTCAGCGACGTCGTCATTGACGATATCCGCGTCAAATTCCACCTTGCGGTTATTGTCGGGATTCAGCAGCAGATCCGGCTGTTGCTGCCAGACCCACGCCAGCAGCGGAAGCATGAGATCGTCAATCTGGCAGGGAAAATCCATCGCCAGCACCTGAATGGTGTAGTGGTACATAAATGATGCTTCGCCGGTCGCCTCAATCTGGATATGACCTTTCTCCACCCAGACGGTGATTTGTTCCGGGTTGGCTTTGCACCAGGCATTACCGGCAATCAGCGCGGCGCGCAGCAGTTCAGCCTTTTTCACTTTATCCCCCTGGCGATACGCCGCAGTTCCAGTTCACGAATGCCCGCCTTATCAGCGTTGCAGGTATCCAGCGCGTCAAGTAATGAATCTGTCCAGATGGCAAGCCCGCCCCACGTCATCGGCCTGTCCGGTGGTGGCGGAACATCAGTTTTTGCGGTCAGGCTTTCCGGTAAAGGCTCCTGAATAATCTGCGGCGCTGACTTCTTCGGCTCGCTGGTACAGGCTGTCAGCGCCAGCAACAGGCACAGGAGCAACGGCGCAGTCGTTACCGGCCAGTGCAGTTTTGATGTTTTCACGTCGGTGTTCTCCTGTTGCGTTTCGCTGCTGACTGAGTGCTTTCAGTCCGGCCTCTACCTGGCTGACGTCCTGGCGTAGCGCCCTGACCTCGGCCAGTACATCGCCGGTTTGATTCAGTTTTAGCGTGGTATCAGCCAGAGTTCTTTCGGCTGCCTGGCGTTTATTTGTCTCACCGTTAAACCCGATACAGACCGTAATAAACAAGACCAGAAGCACCGCGAATGCGACTATCAATCCTTTCATTTCTCCCCCTTGAGGGCGGGATCAGACAGACACCAGGCTTTGAAGTCTTCCCGACGGTTAACCAGTCCCTGCGAGCGTTTCCCGGCGGAGTTCACAAAGTCCGTCAGCCGTTCGCATACGCCCTTCCAGTTACCGGCCTGCGCGTGGCGCCAGAGGGTGGTTCGCACCTTCTGGCCTTTGGCGTTGGTGTACCAGCCCAGCCCGGTACAGCCGACGTTAAAGGTGCTGTCGGTTATGCTCTCAAAGACTTTCTGCGGTGCAGCAGCGCCGTTAAATTCACGGTTCGTGCATTTCTCCGCGCGCAAAAGGTCATTAACCCAGCGTTCGGCGACCTCTTTCTCGGCATACTCGCGGTTCTCCACCTTTGAGGTGGAGCCGATGCCTACGGTCAGTACACCTGCCGGGCAGTAGTACGGGGTTTTGCGACAGTCCTCATACTTCGCCATCTTCAGCTGAGCTTCCGGACTGGTTCGCAGCGCCTGCGGCCACAGCGTGGCGGCCAGTGAGATGATCGCGGCGGTTGAGCAGGCAATAATGCGTTTTTTCATCGCGGCGCCTCCCGGATGGTGCGGATCAGCTCTTTAACGTCCTGTCGGTTCTCGGTGTCGTCGCGAATCGCGTCGATCAGTTCGTTCAGTAACGTGTTATTGGTTTCGTGAATGCGCGCCATACGGCGGCGATGCAGTTCACCCAGCGCAGCGGCGGCAATACCAATCAGGATGCCGATAGCGGTCAGCCAGTCCTTTTGTGTCATGACACCGACGCCCGTCAGCAATGTTGACCAGGAGTACGTCACGCCATTCCAGATGCGATTGATCAGCTCCATAGCTGTACGGTCTCCTTTGTCGCCGTGGTACTGATTTCCGGTAACTCCACCACCTGCCCTGCCTCAAGGAAGAGCTGACCGGCCAGCGCTTTGTTAGCGGCAAGCACGATCTCGGTTACGCCCTGAGTAGTGCCGTAATGACGCTGGCACAGCAAATCCACGGTATCGCCCTGCAAAGCCTGCACTTTCATCAGAACGCCTCCGCAGTGTTGCGCACAGTGCCGCGAATATCTGAGATCGCCCAGCGTGCATCGCGCCACATATCATCGGCTTGCGACGCCAGCGCAACGGCGCGTTTTTCACCAGCGTCGCCGGTGGTGTCCACGTCCCGGTTCGTGCCGAGAATGTGCGCGCGAGCAATGCTGAATACCGCCCGCCTGAAACGGTGCACCTTCACACTTTCTCCGTTCACCTCGACCGCCGGCACATCAGCCAGTCGGGTATACCCCGCCGCCAGCTGGATGGACTGCCAGTCAGCCAGTTGATCGAGGGTGTGGGATACACCTTCGATAACGGCTTGTTTGAGGCGCGAAGTCGTCACCGCGCCATTGATGCGCATCTCCATGCGCACATCGCTCAGGGCGATTTCCGGCCAGAACGTTCCGGCGGTGACTTTCTCGCCACCGTCGTCAGTGTCTGGTACATCCTCCGAAGAGGGGATAATGGTGCGACCGGCTACAAGGCTCATCGCGTCATCTCCTGAATAGGTGGCGGTGAGCGGACGGAGAAAAGTAAACGCCATGCGTTGCAGATCTCCGCCCGCGCCGCCAGCGCACGGGGCGCAAGTCGGTTATTTTTTGGCGGCAGGCGTTTTTTTCGCTGTTGTTTTGCGCGCTGCCGGTTTACGGGTTGTACTTTTGCGGGTGGTTCTGGTCGCCGTGGCGCTGGCCGCTACCGCCGGATCTGACGATGCTGCAGCTTCGCCAGCCCCTGCGTCGTCCGCTGCGGTGTCTCCGCCAGCATCGCCAGCGCCTTCGGCACCCTCTCCGCCATCGGAACTATCAGCGCTATCGGTGCCCGTCTGTGCGGCGGCTTTTTTCACTACGCGAGCCAGCCGGTCGATCTCTTTTTTCACCCCGGCGCCCGCATCAAGCGTCAGCGCCTGGCGCAACAATTCCAGCGCGGTCGCCTGTTCTTCAGTTGTGCCGTTACGCAGCGCAAATGCGCGCACCTTGCAGAGCTTGGCGCGAACCACGTCGGGCATATCACTGCCGGCGGTGAACTCCGCCACTTCATCGAGCACTGCCAGATATGGCGTGACGTCGGTAGCGTCGTCTGCCTTGACCTGCACCAGAATCGGATCACAAATCTCATCGACCAGAACGGTTGCGGCGGTACGGTTGAAGCGGTCAGGCATCAGCAGGCTGTGCGTGACCACGTAGCGTCCAATGCGGGCGGCCAGCGCGTAATCACCGGCATCAATCGCCCAGACCATCAGGGTGACAATCACCTCATCCTGTCGGCCGCTGTCGCCGTCGAGCGTGCCCTCGATCCAACCCTCGTAATGCGGCAGCAACTGCCGTTTCATGGCCGCTTTCGCCTGGTCAGACTGCACTCGCTTCAATGCACTCTGATCCATGCGCAGCCGGTGCATGATTTGCTCGTGCGCCGTTCTGGCTGTATCCGACAGATCGTCGGTTTTGCCATGGCGCTCGGCCATAACCTTCTGAAAATGTTTTTGTGCCGGTGTCAGCATTATCTCTTCCCCGAATAACGGCGGGCTGAAGCCCGCCCTGTGCACGGTTACTCGCCGCCTTCTGCTTTTTCAGCGAAGGTGATGCCGTCGATAAAGGCCACCGCACCGTAATCCTCAACAATGAAGTCATCGTTAGAGGACTGATACGTTGCCACGCGGTTGTATTCCGGCTCTTCTTTGATCGTCCGGCGCAGGCCGCCGCGCTGGTAGTAGATCGAGAGGTTTTTAAACGGCGTGATGAGAATGGCGTTACCCGGCATGTAAGGCGCGATAAAGGTCGGCATGTTGCCTACGCGTTCCTGCGCCACAATCAGCTGACCGGCCAGCATTTCGGTATTCGGGTTGGTCTGACTCATGGCGTTGATGGTCGGGAAATTGCTGGTTGTCAGCAGATCGCCGGAGAGAATCACCACGTTGTCAGGGTTGCGCTTATGCCATTCGTCCATGAGGCTGTTTTTAGCGTCATAGACCGCCGCCGCTACGTTGCCATAGGTGCCCTGGGCGACAATGGCGTTGTTCTGGTCACGCGAGGTGATCGTCACGCCGGTAATGCGACGGTGTGCAGCTTCATTACGAATTTTTTGCAGCCAGCCGATGCCGCAATCCTGCAACAGCGGATTCGCTGCGCGGTCTGACGGATCGGCGTAGCTGGTACCGTTAAAGCCGATCATGATGCGGTCGAGCGACATCTGACGGGCCATCGCAGAACTGATAAGCGGCTGGAAGTTCGGCTGATGCGCCCACGCATCCATTTGCGCGTAGCTGACGGCGTAGTCGTAGTTGGTTTTACGGCACAGATAGTTGTACGGATCCATCTTGTCGTTAGCGCCTGGATTGCGGCGGTTGGTGGTGCTGTTGTTGACGCCCGCCAGCGGGCCTTTGCTGCCGATCAGGATTTTCTGGCCGATCTGCTCTTCCACGCCAAAGACGTTAATCAGCCTCAGAAAGGCATCATCCTGCTGTGCGGCCGCTTCAAGGCGCTGCTGTACGTTCGGGTCAACGCTGAACTGTGCCGCAACTGCGGCGGCGCTGACGCCGTTAAGCTGCGCCTGGCGGGCAACGTAGCTGTCAAACAGCTTACGGGTAGGGTTTCTCATGTGCGGGATCTCTCGTTATGGGTATCAGTAGTCAGCGAGCTGCGCGTTATCGCCGCCGCCTGCTGCCGGGCGCTGGCTGAAATTGCCGTCCGTTCCTTCAAGCTGCTGGCGAAGTGCGGCAAGTTCAGTGGTCAGCTTCTGGATAGCGGCTTTGTCCTGCTGGCGTTCCTGTTCGGCAGTACTGAACTGCTCGCCAAGATCAACCTGTGATTGCGCCACCGCTTCAACAGCCTGATGCACCTGACCGAAGCGCTGATCGTCGGTTTTCTGCCCCTTGCCGAGAATGCCCATGACCCGGTTAAACCACTGCTTACCCTCATCGCTGCGCTGTGCGGCCAGCTCGATCACTTCGGCCTCCAGGGCCTCGGTAAACATTGGCGCCTCACCTTGCTGGTTGTTGAAGGCCATCACCGATGCGCGTTGCTGTGCCGCAAACTTGAGGCGTTCGGTACCCAGGCTTGCCGGGGTGTCAGTCATTGCCAGCCCGACAACATAGGCTTTACCGTTAAGAGCGAACTGCGGATGCAGCTCAATGCTGGAGTAGACCTTCTGGCCTTTATTGGTCATCTGCACCATGCGATCAGATGGTTCGATCTCAGCATAAAGCGCCGTTCGCCCGGCTAACGGGCCATCGGTAATGTCTTCGGTGCTGAGTGCTACCACATCTCCCATTGCGCCAAAATCGCTACCCGGAAACATAGAGAGATAGTGCTCAATGTTGACGCGTGCGCCGTACACCTCCGGACTGTAGTTCGCCGCCGCATCGCGGAGGTGTTGCGGCTGAATTTCGCGGCCATCCACGGTATTCCCGGAGACGGCAACGCGAAACTTCTTACGGGGTTTAGCTGTGCCTGCCATGTTCGTTTACTCGCTGGTTTTTGAGTTCCCGGTGATGATGGCAGGGGCTGACGTACGCGCTCAACGCGTTGTTGTTGTGAGGGTATTGCCACAACCAAAAGCGGGCGAAAGGGCACGCGCGCGCGGGTTAATCTCCCCGGCAGGAAGCGAGGAGGACAAATGGCGATTGAAGAAGCATTCATCATGCACCGGGCGCGGCAGCTCTACTGGCAGGGATACCCGCCAGCGGAGATCGCACGCCTGATGGGTATCAATCAGAACACGGTTTACTCATGGAAAAAGCGTGACGAGTGGGACAACACGCCGCCTGTGCAGCGGGTCACGACGTCCATTGACGCCCGGCTCGTCCAGCTCACCGGCAAGGACAAAAAGACCGGCGGCGACTTCAAGGAAATTGACCTCCTCACGCGTCAGCTGAAGAAGCTGGACAACGGAACGCCAGCGACGCAACCGAAGAAAAAGATCCGTAAGAAGCAAAACTTCTTTTCAGAAGCGCAGATCGCTGCACTGCGCGCCAACATCATCGACTCGTTGCACTGGCATCAGCAGGGCTGGTTTGAAAACCATCACCATCGTAACCGCGCCATCCTGAAAAGCCGTCAGATTGGTGCGACCTGGTACTTTGCCCGCGAGGCGCTGTTGCGCGCGCTGTCTGATGAGGTGAAGTACAAACATCAGCGTAACCAGATCTTTTTATCAGCGAGCCGTCGTCAGGCGTACCAGTTCCGCAGCTTCATTCGCTCGGCAGCAGAAGAGGTGGATGTTGAGCTGAAAGGCGGCGACATGATCCAGCTGTTCAACGGTGCAGAGCTGCACTTTCTCGGTACGTCTGCCGCAACCGCGCAGTCGTATACCGGCAACCTGTACTTTGATGAGTTTTTCTGGGTCGGGCAGTTTGCCAACCTGAAGAAAGTGGCCGGCGCGATGGCGACCCTGAAGGGGCTGACGCGCACCTACTTCTCGACACCGTCAGCAGAGAGTCATGAAGCGTACCCCTTCTGGTCTGGTGAGGCCTTCAACAAAGGCCGCAGCCACGGTAAGCGCGTGGAGTTCGACACCTCCTGGAAGACGCTGAACAGCGGGTTGATGTGCCCGGACAAAATCTGGCGCCAGATTGTCACGTTACAGGATGCTGTCGATCACGGCTGGGATCTCACTGATATTGATGAAATTCGCGAGGAGAACAGCCCGGAAGAGTACGACAACCTCTACGCCTGCACCTTCATCAAGAACGGCGAGACGGCCTTTGACTACAACATGCTGCTGAGCTGCGGCGCGGACGGGTACGACGAGTGGCCGGACTGGAAGCCCTACGCCATGCGGCCAATGGCCGATCGTCCTGTGTGGATTGGCTACGACCCCAACGGAGCCAGCGGCAAGGGCGACAGCGGTGCAATCTCTGTGAATGCGGCACCACTGATCCCCGGCGGTAAATTCCGCACGATTGAGACGCAGCGCATACGCGGCATGGAGTTCGAGGCGCAGGCCGCCATGATTATCAACATGCTCACGCGCTACAACGTGCAGCACATTGGAATTGACGGCAGCGGTATTGGCGAGGCGGTTTACCAGCTCGTGAAAAAACGTTTTCCGGCGGCGGTATGCTACCAGTTCTCCCCGGCCAGCAAGCGCATGCTGGTACTTAAAATGCTGCAACTGGTTCGCGCCGGTCGCTGGGAATATGACCGGGGCGAGTATGACCTGATCACCGCCTTCAGTGCCGTGCGCAAGGTGGTCACGCCGGGTGGTGTTATCACCTACGACACCGACCGTGCACGTGGCGTGAGTCACGGCGATCTCGCCTGGGCGACCATGCTCGCCACCATTAACGAGCCGCTGGGTCAGGAAGGCGGCAATACTATGACTGTTATGGAGTACTGATGAGCAGACGAAAATCCCCGCGCGGCAGACAGTATGCCAGGCAGCAAGCGGATCTCGCCGACGCGCTGAAGTCGGCCCCCGGCCTGAGCGCTTTTACGTTTGACGGCCCGTGGCCTGTTACCGGTGCTCATGACCTGCTGGATAACATGTACTGCGCCAACAATGGCCGGTACTACGAGACGCCGATCAGCTGGTACGGACTGGCCCGCCAGTTCGGTTATGCAAGCTGGCATCAGTCGGCGCTGTTCTTTAAGCGGAATGTGCTTGCGGGGTGCTTTATCCCGCACAAGCTGCTGTCGCGCCAGGCGTTCAGTGCCTTTGCGCTTGACTGGTTTGTGTTCGGCAATGCGTACCTTGAGATGCGCCGCAACCGCCTGCATGGGCCAATGGGCTTTCGTAACTCGCTGGCGAAGTACACCCGGCGCGGTTCCGACCTTGACACCTACTGGTTTATTCAGTCCGGCCTTGATGATCATCAGTTCGAAACCGGTTCAGTGTGCCATGTGATCAACCCGGATATTCACCAGGAGATCTACGGCATGCCGGAGTACTTCGCCGGTCTGCTGTCGGCCAATCTGGCCCACTCCGCCGACAAGTTCCGTAAGCTCTACTACGACAACGGGTCGCATGCCGGCTGTATTGTCTACGTCAGCAGCGCAGTGGCTGACGGGGAAAGTCTGGAGAACCTGAAGAAGACATTGACCGACACCCGGCGAGGCGGGGCATTTAAAAACATCCTGCTGAGTGCGCCCGGTGTCGGCAAAGATGCCGTGCAGATCCTGCCGTTCAGCCAGATATCGGCAAAGGATGAGTTTGTCGGCGTGAAGTCCTCCACGCGTGATGACATGCTCGCGGCTCACCGCGTACCGCCGCAACTGATGGGCGCTATCCCGGAAGGTAACGGATCGTTCGGCGACGTCGAGAAGGCGGCGAGAGTCTTTGCAGTCAACGAGCTGACGCCGGTGATGGAAGCGATGAAGCATGTTAACGACTGGCTGGGCGAAGAGGTGATCCGCTTCAACCCTTACGCTCTGCTGGAAACCCCGAAGTGATCTGAAGGTACCGCACTGCCATTCCCGGCGGTGCGGTACCGACCTGCAGCACCACCATTCCCGGCCATGTCGGCCAGCCTGCAAAACCTCAACGCCATATCCCCAACCAGACGCAGCCAGCGCCATTCTGGCGGGCTTTTGCTTGTCCGCTCGCCTGATGCACCGCGAAAGTGCGCGCCCGGCAGGCGGCTTTTGGCGAGGTATGCCGACCCCTTCCCTACCCCCAAAGCGCGCGCTTGCTCCCCCGCCTCGCCTGCGCGCTAAACCGACCTCTTTTTGTGCACTTTGTGCAGACCGTCCAGGCCCCGCCAGTGCTAGCGCTGCGTAGCAAATACAACGTTTCAAAAATTGTGCAAATTTGTGCAATCTCATGCAAATAAAAATGCCGCTGTTATGCGGCATTTTTATAAGTACATTGTTCTTGCGGGGAGTCGATCTTTAAAGGCTAAATACTCATAGAATTGTCGAGTGTAAGATAGCAGGCACCCACAGACGGAGTGTTGCTGGCAATCGCGAATTGCCAACTTAAGCATTGCATCTGGTTTTGGGTTTAAAATTAGTTGCTTATAAACAGCTTCAAACCCTAAGCTAGCTACTGACAACAACAGAGCGCTTTCAAAAGTAACCACGCTATCAAGCAATCTTGAATGTACCCTTGCAACGATAGCCTGATTATCCATTACTGCCTGAAGACATCTTTTATCACCGGTCATAAAGAGTGAGCCAGAATTTTCCATGCATGAAGCCAAAAGGAGCTGCTCACCTGAGTCTATATGCGGTATTTCACCTAGTAAGGAGAAAAGACTTTCGTCCTGGATTTCAGGAATCTCTTGGACGGTAGAGAGAAAATCAGAAAGATTGCGATAAACCTCTTCACTTCCACACCTTGCGCAAGCTTTTTCGGGTCTTTTCGGTAACAACAATTGGAATCGAGTATTGGGGCCAATGAAGATTTCGCTCGGATTTCTACCAATAATTTCAGGTAGATACTTTAACAAATCGCACTGAGCTAACTTTAGAATGACATCATTGTCTGATAAAACAATCACTTCTTACGCCCCGCAAAGTGCTGTTAACAACTCCAGATCATCATCATTGATATTATCTTCATCAAGATCGTTCATTAACATGGTACGCACGATATCCTGATCTGACGGAGCATCTTCGCATAAAATCTTAAGAGCATTGGTTGCAACTCCCCAATGCCCCATGCTGTATCCGTAGTTTAAAGCGACGTGGGTCGGATCTATTGCATTTGCCTTACCAAACGTCAAAGCAGCGTGGGCGAGTTGTTCCGCCGTTAGATATCTGCTTACCGGTTTAATATTCAATGCTTCTTTCCCCGCGATCACGCCAAAAGCGAACCTATTCGCTTCACCTTCAAGCTTGGCTGTGTCTTTGGAATCGATTTTTTTATCAACAAAAACACCATCTTGGCTATCTTTTAGATGGCCTTTTGCTATATGCCCCAATTCATGTGCTAAGTCAAAAAGCATCATCCCATGCTTTTTGACCTGAGTAAGAACAATCACCGGTCTACCAGAACACAGCAATGCTAATCCTGCCATTTTGCAAGCTTTTGCTGGGAAGTTTTTTACGTAGACCACAGGGATCCCGGCCATGTGACAAAACCGGACTAACGCTGGCAAAGTTACATAGGGTGCATCTTTGAGCAGTTGATTACGAATATCAGACCATTCCAAGCTAACAGTAGGATCGTAATCAATACCAAAATTGTTAGCGGCAACTCTCGCAGCAGAATAGGCAACGGCTGTAGCCACCGTTAGGTCATCTTCACCTACATTGACACGATGTTTGAAGCGATGACGCCCGTCAAAGCTGAAGCTTGCAACATGTGATTCATCTTTCAGGCTTTCCGGGGATAGACTGAAAGCTCGCGCCAAGAACAGGCTAGCATACTGCCTACCAACCGCAGTCTCAGCTAAACGTTCATCCCACCACTCAGGAAGCAATTTATTAATATACGCTTGGTTAAAACCAGCGTTACTAATCTTTTGATATATGCGACTCATTGGCTTAATTGCTGTCATGAGAGCCCCCCCCCAGTAGTCCGTGCTGTGAATAGTAGTTATGGCTTATAAATAGTTATGACACAAAAGCGCGCACACTATAAGCAGAAAATGGCGAAAATCATAACGATTTCGCTTGTATCATTAACGCAAAACCGTTTATGAGATGTTCTAAACGGTTTAGACAACTATTATTGTACTTTGTCCCGAACGGTTTTTCTCCAGCACTTCTACAAAGCACACACCGCCACACCTTCACTTCACGCAACCGACAATTGTCCGCCGAGAGTAGGTCGATACTCTTGGTTATTCAATCGCCATCAGCTTCGCAAAGCGCCTGCATTATCGCCAATCTCTCGGCTGCAGGAAGGGCCGAAAACTTGTCTTTCCACCGCTGCGCCTTTCGCTTAATGCGGTAGCGATCATTGTAGTCTTTACCCGCAAAAGCGCTGGAGTACGCGCGCCCCTCCTGGTAGTTCATCCAGATTTTCTCCGTGCGCACGCCGCCGCGCGTCATGGCCTGAAACTCTTTGCTGCGCCAGCCCGGTAAGGCGTTGTCATAAACGGAAGAGGGATATCCCGACACAATTACGCTCACGTTTTCCGGCATCGAGCAGAGCAAGCCAAGCAGACGATAATGATCGCCAACGGTGTATTCATGGCGATATCGCGCGGAGCTGGAGCGGGTTTCATGGAGATAAGGCGGATCAGAATAAATTAAGACGCGGCCGGCAGAGGCATAATCGAAGTAACGCAAGAACTCGACGGCATCCCCAACATCAATAAACAAAGTTTCCGCCAGCATATCCAGAAAATCATGATTGTCCTGGTTGAACGCCTCGACGGTTTCCGGGTCAATATCGATCCCCCAATTATGCCGCGCCGGGGGCTTGCGCAGCATCACCGCGCCGCCTCCCAGGTGTGTTTCGATGTAGGTATCATGCGGCGGCATTTCAGCGATGATTCTTTGATAAACACCGCTGGCCGCTTTGCTTCCCAGATAGCTCATACTCGCCTGCCTCCTAAAAAATAGTTCTGCAGTACCGCTAAAAATGACGGTGCTCGATAGAATGGCCAGCACGGTCAAAAGTGACCGTGCCTTACTGAATAATCAGCGGCCGTTCCGTTTAGCTGCTTTCTTCCAGCGCGTGACCAGGTCACGCACTGCCATATATTCGGAAGTTGGTTTATCTTTCTCGCCTGCCCGCCACACCTTCACTTCGCGCAACCGGCCATTGTCCGCCGCGAGCAGGCCGCCGCCGTGGCGAACTCGTGCGCCGCCCGCGACTGACCGCACAACTTCATCACTGACGAAAATCCGGCAGTCGCGCAGCTGCGCGCCGATGCTTGCGATCATCTCTTCGGAGATGCCGTGTTTTTGCGTTGCTTCTTTTTGCTGTGCCTGGCGCAATGCGGCCTCGGCTTTTTTCTTCTGATATTCCGCAACCGCCGCCGCGTAGTTATCTGATCGCCGTTCCGCCTCGATCCGCAGCTGCTCGCGCCAGCGCTGCTCGGCTTCTTCTGGCGTCAGGCTCATGTCTTTCGCGGCGGTAACTTTTGGCCCCCATGTCAGCGCGCTTTCGTCATCAATCGACGTGCGCAGGCCTCGCGCGGTACGCGTGAAGGCTTGATCTGAGCTTTCCCGGGCGGATTTTCTTAGCCTGCTGGTGATCTCCTGCCTTTGCTGGCGTGAATATCGCCTCAAAACATCGATATTCAGCGGAAGTTCTGTCACTGAACTGTCGTCGGGCGCGGTTTTATCAGCTGGCACTGCCGTTTCTGACGGTGGTTTTTCGTCCGATCCGGCGCGCCCCGTACAGTTATTGACAGAACTCCGAGGGGCCGCTGCGCGGCCTTCTAAGGTCAAATTCTCGACCGGCGACGGCTTACGCTTCGGCACAATCTTGTAATCGGTGGTGCGGGTGAAAATGACAGAATCACCGCCCGAATACGGGCAATAGATACCAGTGATTTTGGCGACCGTGTCACCATAATCATTGCCATCCTCGGTGTATTCGTAGTTGAGGCGAACGCGCAGGCAATCTCGCGGAACAAATGGGCCACCCTGAGCGTTGGTGTATCCCGGCCAGTCCGGTGCATCAGCTGCCGCACGGGCCGCCTCAAGTTCTGGATGCAATACCAGCTCACGGCTACCCAACCGGCGCAGCTCGCGCCAGGTAGTAACGGGAGCACCACCAATCTGCTGAAACTGGCGAATGCTCCAACGAGAAGCCCACGCCCGAACTCGCTTTGCCATCTCTTTGACTGGCTGGCCTGACTCGTCGTCTAACTCGCCGTCCATGCCGTAACCGTCGATATTCTTTGAGATGTATTTCGCGATGTATCCCGTCGCTGAGCCAAATTTTTCATCAATCGGCGTGACGGTAAAACGGTGCTCTTGAGCGCCTGGCTCGCCACCGTCTTCACGCAGTGCATGTTTGCGGAAAATAGCTGTGGCGTACTCAGCCTCTTCCGGTCGTAGGAATAACAGCAGGTGCCAGTGTGGGGTTCCATCATGATGCGGTTCAGCAACACGAAAACCAAAGGTGCGAATGCCTTCGCGCCCCCATTTTGCACGGACGCGCGACCATACTTTGCAGAGGTATTTCTGAGTTTTACGCGGGCTGGCGTCGCGGTATTTATCGTTTCGCTTGCCAGACTGCACATGCGTGGAGTGATAACGCGACGGCGCAGTCAAGGTGTAGAACATGCCGACCAGGCCCATTTCGTTAGCCATATCTTCAAACCCGCGCATGCGTACCATCAGCTCATGGCGCGCGATCTTCGGGTTGGATACGCTACCCATGATCTTATCCAGCAAAGAACTACGCTCGCCGGTGTCCTGGTCTTCCAGCTCCATCGCATTAAGAAATTCAAGGTTTGCTTTCTTCTGGGCTACCCACTCCCTGAAGCAGGGATCGGAGCAATAAGGCGATGCCACCTTGCTGACATAACCCGTTGCGATCATGAGGTGTTCACGCCAGCGGTCGTGGATACGGCGGATTTTACTCAGCCACCATTTTTCTTTCTGAAGCCGTGCAATGGCGCGCAGTGCATCTTCGGCCTCAAGCGTTTCATCGCAATATTTATCCCAGCCAGGGATCGCAATGTTGAGTGAGGTAGCCTTACTAGCAATAGCGCCGTAAGCGTAGATCGTGGAAAACTCCACATCGGCGGTTTTCTCATACCGAAAATCAAACTCGCGCATAAACTCGCTTTTCATCAGGTTGGCGAGCTTATAAGCCAGTCGTTTCAGGCGCTTTTTGTCGGCCCACGGCAGCAGATGGAATTCATCGCGTAGCGGGAAAAGGATCGCGGGCAGTTTAGTTTGTGGCAGGTATTGTGCGTTCACCGCATCAACACGGCGTAAAACATGACGCTCGAAGGTACCAAACAACCAACGCACCGCATCTTTTGGCTTGTTACGTTCGAGGTTTTCAAGATGCTGCGCGAATCGCTTACGAATAAATGCCGGGAGCGTTTGCACCCGGCGGCGGAGATAGCTGGCGTGGCCTTTACGGTCAAATGCTTCTCGCGCCTCCCCTTCGCGCGGGCGCATGGGGTAACGGTAAACCGCATCAACGAGATCACCATAGGCGAGCGTCTTCCGCTCGCCTTTTGGGGTGAGATATTCAATTTCAGAATCTACGGCGTGGTTCGGGTTGATGGCCTGCCGTTTAGCGTTCCACGCCCATGCTATTGAAGAGGCGTCACTCATTTAGATAACAGCTCACGCGAAACGCTGTCGTCTACGGTAAGGCGGAGGTTGTACGCCCACCATGCCGCATGTTCAGTTATATCGAACTTCTCCGCGATCTCTGAAAATGTCAGTTTTCCGCCTTGTTTGTCGTCACGCAGTGCCCTGATAAGCAGTACGTCATCATCCGAAATTCGAGTGCTATGATGCGCATCGCCACACTTAAAAAAGCTGACGTTCATACGCAATGCTTTCTGGGTTACATCCCCTCGCTTTCTCTTTAGCAAGTTAGCCACTTGACCAACGGTCATCTGCTTGCAGTTTTGGCGAATAAACTGCTCTTCTTCATCGGTAAATGGTCGATGCTTACACAACAGATCAGGGCGTGTTTCTCTCAGGATTCGTAAGCGTTTTTGAACCCCTCCCAAAGGCCTGCCCATACGCTGCGCTACTTCTTTTCCGGTGTGTACTGCATACAACATCACAAGCAAGGCATCTTCCTCTTCAGTCCATGCGCGAACATGAGAGGGCGCCTTACCCTTCACACCCCTGGCTTTCATCAACATGACTCATCCCCCAAAAATCATTTTCAAGATGCGAAGCGTGGCGATTACCGACGGAATCCAAAAAAGCAGCAGACAGAGCACGCCGCAGATCACAAGGTTTCGCCAGAACCGGCGGTAATTGGTTTCGTTCATTTGCTGGTCCTCAGATCGTCACTGTGTCGCCGGGCTTAACCTGTCGGGCTTCTTTTTCGCTATCGCGGATGATGGTCGTGTTGCTGTATCGACCCCAGCTCAACACTTCCACCTCGATGATCCAGAAATGGCGATATGGACGAACATCCAGAACGCGGGTCACAGCGGCATCAATGGTGTTCATCGGAATGGCGACTCCTCATCAGGTCGGAAGGAAGCTGTAGCCGCACGAGTCCACCTTTTCTGATGCCCTGTTCCGCGTAGCCTGTACCGGATACGCATGACCTGGAGACCGGTACATCCGCATCAAGGATGAATGCCCTAAAATCAATCAGGGTGAAGGTGTGGTACTGCTGGCTACCGGTTATGCGGTAAACCAGCGCTGTCACTATGGTGCAATCCCCTGACTCATCGGCGGGATCTACTGCTAACCACACTGGCTCATTCATCAGAATCCCTCCGCCCCGTCGAATGCACCCGCCGCAGCCATTGCGTCGTAAGTGGAAGCGCCCATCACAGGGCCGCAGTCCGGGCAACATCCGCCACCAGAACGGCTGCAGCCTTCGCACACGCGAAGCACGCCAATCACTTCACCGGCCATGTCGCGACTTCTGGCGCTGACAGAACGGCGGACGCTTAACGCGTGGAGCCTGAAAGGGGAATAGATCTCGCGGGTCTCTGACGTGTCGCTGTTGGATATCACCGAGCGGGTGCCGTGCTGGCGATGAGCATCTAGCAGGGTTGAAACGAGCGCGCGATGATCGTCCAGGGTAAACGGCTTGCCGTAGGCAGTGAAATTTGCGGTTTTGCTTGTCGGAATATAGGGGGGGTCGCAGTAAATAACTGCGTCATACGTCATCTGCATAACGTCAGGGATGGTGTGACTAAAATCGCCATCAATGAAAACGGCTTTTGTGTCGTTGGCCTTTTCGGCAAAGCGGCGCATTTCATCAGCCGGAAAGTAAGGTGCGGCATATTTCCCGAACGGAACGTTATGCTCACCTAACTGATTGACGCGATAAACCCCGTTAAAGCAATGACGGTTCAGATACAAAAACAAAGCGGCGTAAAGCAAAGCGGTATCAGCTTTGCCCGTATCGCTCCACTGCATGGAGTTAAATAGCGCGCGACGCTTGTAATATCGCTCTTCGTTGTTGCCGCCCAGGAACATTGCGCGAGCGGTATCAATCAGTCGCTCAGTGTCGGAGGTCAGCATGCGAAAGAAGTTGATCAGCGCGCGATTGCTATCGCAGAGAACATAGCGGCGGTATTCCGTATTCATAAATACGGTGCCGCTGCCGACGAACGGCTCTATTAAACAATCAGCTTTTGGTAAGTGCTTCAGCAGCTCCGGCATGACGCGGGTTTTACCCCCCGCCCATTTGATGGGTGATTTAATCATTGCCTCGCCCTCAGAGTGATTCGAGGTGTGGAGTGGTAAGGCGCTGCCAGATCTCGCAAACCTGCTCGGCCTGATAGACGGCGTCGGTTAAAGCGTTGTGTGCAACTGAGCGGCGCGGGTGGGGGGCGTAGCCGATAGCACCGGCAACGGCAAGCAATGAGCGGAAGCAGTATTCATTCCAGTAAATCCACGGCAGCATGGAAACGCCTTCGAGCGATGAGCGCTCAAAGGCAGATTTGAGGATCGGAAAATCAAACGAACCGCCCTTGCACCAGACCTTCAGATTCTTTTTCGTGGTTTCAGGGAATGCGCCGCTAATGAAGTTCGCGAAGTCCAGCATCACATCCAGCTCGTGCGATTTTGCGGCTACCAGCTCGCTGATGGGTTCTTTGTCCTGTTTAAGCCACCACATCACCGTATCGGCGGAGATATCCGCGCCACGGCTCTGCGAGGTGCGCGGATCAATGGTCTGATAGAACGACGGGCCGATCTTCCCGGTTGATGGCTCGAAGAACACCGCACCAATCGCGCAAATCACCGCGTTCGGTCGGTTGCTGAGCGTTTCAATGTCGATCATTAAGTGGTTCATTGTTTAATACCCTCACTGATTGGAAGTTCGCGGCTGCTGATCCACCGCTCGATTGATTGATAAATCTCGTCCGGGGTGGCGCTTTCCTTTTTCAGCTGGCCGACAAAAATACGCAGCAGGCCCAGAAGGTGAGCGCGTTCGTGCTTCCGAGCGTTGGCGCTTATTTCCACAAACTCCGGATCGCTTATTCCGCCATCCAGTTTTATTGACGTGATCGACATGCGACCTCCTGAAAAAGGCAAAACGAATCCCCGGCAAAATGAATGCCGTTATTTTTAATGCTGGTTAATTAGTGGTTAGGGCGCGACTTTCTTTTAACCTGCTTGAATAACCTTTCGTGCCAGTAATACATAAAATCAATAAAGGTCATTCGTGCGCGCTCATGATTACCGCGAATGGTTTTTTCCAGACCGTAAATAATTAAGTCAATCGACGGGCTGTTAGAGCTGACAGTAATACGCGCACCATTTCTCAGGTGGACAGTGAAACCCTGCTCAGCGTTTTCTATCGCCTCGCGGATCAGCATTTCACGTTCCCATGATGTATATTCTTCGGTGAACATGGCGGACTCCGATGATTAATAGAGGTTTGGGCGCTTCATCTTTGCTGGTACAGCAGCCGACCGTTTCAGGCTGTGAAACATTTCTGGTGTAAGTTCCACCGTTACCGCCAGCGGCTTTAAAAACGTCACGGTCTTACTTGTTGTCTCTGGTTGCTCGGCGTCCATTGACAACAGGTCGTATGGCTTCGGGATATCACCATTGGTGATCGAAACAATGATGTTGCGCAGCTCTTCCAGCGTGGCTTCATCGTTCTCGCCCTGAAGCATAGCGAAGTGATAAAGGTGGGAAACGCCGTGGCGTAAAAGTTGATGTGAATAATCATGGTTCCATTCCAGAAACTCTTTATTGAAATGGAAGCATTGCAGCAGCGAATTTATTTTGTCTGCGTATTCTCTTTTCATTTTCGGCCTCGGCTAATTAATGAATGGTGAAGCGGTTGTTATTAATAATGCGCTCTATCGTTTTGCATGCTTCACATAAAGCAAAGTCAATTCCGAAAGAATCACCATCTTTCATAATTTGATAACGTTTCTTACCCACCCTACGCGGTAATACGCGGATGGTAAAACCGCAACAAATCCCGGCGTGCTTATTTATCCAGACGACTTTAGGCAGGCTATCGTGGGATCTGACGCGAATGTTTCCCGCGCACTTGCCATGCTGTGAGTAGCGTTTCTTCATTCCTGATCGTCCTTAAAAAATATACACATCGATAATTTTCAGGGTTATCGCGAATGCAATCGCACTAATGCATGCGACGCCAATCCCTATGGCTCCCATTGCTATTCTTTCTTTCAAATAACGATTCATGCCGCCGCCCCACCACCAAACATGTTTACGCCCATATCATTCGCCAGCTTATTGGCTTTCTTGATCCAGCCTGCTCGCCAGTCCTGTCGCTCAGGGGGGAGTTTTGATGTGGCTTCATGAACCATCTCAAGCCATTCATTCCACAGAATCAGGAGACGGCGAGTGCTGCCATCGGGGCCAAGTACTTCGCGCTCAGTGACCATCGGTAAAAGGCGACGATCCATCATGTGACGAACAGCTGATTCAGTTTTGCCGGTGCGGCGAGAAAACTCATCAGCGGTAATCGGGTCTGGAATCTTAAACAGTGCGATCAAAACTGCATCTTTCATGTGATATTCTCCATGTTTGGGGTATTACTGCTTTTTTTACCCCTAAAACGGTGTTTGTATTTGAATTTTGGATCATACATTTGGAAAACGCAATATGAATTTACCAATTAGTGAACGCCTCAAGCTCATGAGGGAAAGCGAGCGCATTACCAGCCGCAACGAAGCTGCTGAAATTATTGGAATTCCTCACAATGCGCTTTGGCGTTATGAAACTGGGGAATCAATACCAAAAGGCGACGTAATGATGAAAATTTTAAATACCCCGAGATTTGAAAAATATGCCCTATGGTTCATGACCGGAAAGATTGCTCCTGAATCCGGTCAAATCGCACCGGCTCTCGCACACTTTGGGCAAGACGAAACAACGTCTCAGCCCTCAGACCAGAAAATTGGCTAAGCATATTTCTTGCTTATCTCTATGAAAATCATCGCGTAAATATCTATTACGTGGCGCCAGAAAATGTGTTTACCAGAGGTGACAGCTATGACCGTTAAGCTGCTCGATGGTGGACGCTATAAAGTGGATATTAGACCGCGTGGAGCGACAGGACGTCGTATACAGCGGATTTTTAACAAGAAAGCTGATGCTGTTGCTTTTGAAAAATATGTCATCAGCAATATGCACGACAAAGACTGGCTGGATAAACCAACCGATCACAGGCGGCTCAGCGAACTACTTGCGAGGTGGTGGGAGCTGGAGGGGCGAAGCCATAAGTACGGGGAAAAAAGAAAGCGCGAACTGAAACGGGTGATAAACGACATGGATGATCCCAGACTTTCAAAGGTCAATAAGGGTTTTATCGTTGAGTATAGAAGCCAGCGCCTCTACGAAGGGGTAAAGGCATCGACAGTTAACAGAGATCTGACCTCACTGCGTGGGCTTTTTCGGGTACTAATTGAAGCTGACGATCTGCATGCAGAGAATCCACTAAAAGGCATACCTGCACTGAAGGAAGAAAAACCAGAAATGTCCTACCTGACCACTCAAGAGATTGAAGCCCTTTTGTCAGTAGTTGCCGGCGATGCGCGACGCCTTACGGTGCTCTGTTTGAGTACCGGCGGTAGGTGGGGGGAATCTTTAAACATGCTGGCTCAGAACATGATGCATGGAAAGGTAACCTTTACCAAGACCAAAAACGGAAAGGCCCGCACCGTTCCGGTTGCTCCGGAGGTAATGGAGTACGTGAAAACCAAAAGCACAGGCAGGCTTTTTAATGTTGATTATGTTGAATACCGCAAAACGCTCAAGGCGCTAAAACCAGACCTTCCAAGAGGCCAGGCAACGCATGTATTGCGGCACACTTTTGCGGCACACTTCATGATTAACGGGGGGAATATTTTGACGTTAAACAAAATATTGGGACATGCAAAGATTGAACAAACGATGGCTTATGCACACTTTGCTCCTGACCATCTTGATGATGCGATGCGCCGCAATCCGCTAAGCAATAACATCCATATTCTATCCAGCCAACCGGTGAATGATGGTTAACCTCGATACCCCATAAATAAGCTAACCCCATGATTAATAGCATATAGCCAGTAATATCATGGGGTCAGCAGCCCCGGTTTCCCGGGGTTTTTTATTGCGGGCTTTCCGCTGCGGGGCCGGAGGCGGATTTTTTATCTTTCGCTTTGGCTCGGCCTTTCCCCTTACTAAAGCTTTTCTTGCCGTCGCCCGGCGCCACAATTCCGCGGAAGCGGCGTACCGGCGTGCTCCTGGCCTGGTCGATAAGCTGGAACAGGGTACCGACCAGCGGCTGCATAAAGTCCTGATAGCGGCACTGCTTCTCGCTGATTTGCGTCAGAATCGACTCCCAGTGGGCGGTCATATCCGGGCGCGTCGCCATTTCAGGCAGCGAATGGAACAGCGCCTTCCCGGCGTCGGTTGAGTGGATATAGCGCCCTTTCTTGGTTAAGAAGCCGCGCTTGAACAGCAATTCAATAATGCCGGCGCGGGTCGCCTCCGTACCGAGGCCGTCCGTTGCGCGCAGGATCTTCTTCAGGTCTTTATCCTGCACAAAGCGGGCGATGCCGGTCATCGCCGACAGCAGCGTGGCGTCGGTAAAGTGACGCGGCGGCTGGGTCTGCCGCTCCACCACTTCGCCTTTTTCGCACAGCAGCTCGTCATCTTTTGCCACCACCGGCAGCGGCATGCCGTCGTTCTCTTCGTCGCGCTCTTTATTGCCCAGCAGGGTTCGCCAGCCCGCTTCCGCCAGAAAACGCGCTTTGGCAACGAACTTGCCGTTGGCGATGTCGAGATCGATCTGACATTTGCGGAACACCGCATCCGGGCAGAACTGCATCAGATACTGGCGGGCAATCAGGCCGTAAACCTTCTCTTCGTTGTCACTGAGCTTCACCTGCGAGCTGCGGGCGGTCGGAATAATCGCGTGGTGGGCATCGACCTTTTTATCGTCCCAGCAGCGGTTGCGGATCTCCGGATCCACCACCGGCTGCGGCAGCAGATCCGCCGCGTGCACGCTGATGGCGTTCAGCACCGCATGGCGCCCGGCAAAATGCTCTTCCGGCAGGTAGCGGCTATCCGAACGCGGATAGGTAATCAGTTTATGGGTTTCATACAGCTTCTGGCAGATATCCAGCACGTTCTGCGCGCTAAAGCCGAAGCGCTTCGCGGCTTCAATCTGCAGCGCCGAGAGGGAGAACGGCAGCGGCGCTGGCTCAGAGTCCCGCTTATCGTTATAAGCGGTGACCGTCGCCGGCTGGCCCTCAATGCGCTTGACGACGTGCTCGGCAAGCGAGCGATGCAGCAACCGTCCCTCTTCATCCTGATACGGTTCACAGGCCTCGCTGGGCACCCAGGTGGCGACAAAACGTTCATCCTTGGGGGTAACGATATGCGCCTTTACGTCGAAGAAATCTTTAGCGACGAAGTTTTCAATCTCTTCATCGCGGCGTACCACCAGCCCCAGCACCGGCGTTTGCACGCGTCCGACCGATAGCACCCCTTGATAACCGGCGTTACGGCCAAGGATGGTGTACGCGCGGGTCATATTGATCCCGTACAACCAGTCGGCGCGGGCGCGGGCCAGCGCCGAGACGCACAGGGGTACAAATTCGCTGTTGGCGCGCAGGCGGTTAATCGCCCGCTCCACCGCCTGCGGGTTAAGATCGTTGATCAGACAGCGCTGCACCTGCTGACGCTTTTCCGGCGCCAGCTGCAGATAGTCAAGTACCTCATCCACCAGCAGTTGACCCTCTCTGTCCGGGTCACCGGCATGAATGACTTCCTGCGCATCGCCGAGCAGACGCTTAATCACGTTAAGCTGTTTGGTCACCGATGGCTTAGGCTGGAGCTGCCACTTTTCCGGCACGATCGGCAGGTCGAGCAGGTTCCAGCGCGCATAGCGCGCATCATAGACATCGGGCTGGGCCTGCTCCAGCAGGTGACCGATGCACCAGGTGACCACCTGCCCGTTACCGCACTCAATATAGCCGTCGCCTTTGCGATGCGGTTTTGGCAGCACCTCGGCGATGGCGCGGCCGAGACTCGGTTTTTCTGCAATAAACAGCCGCATGAAATCAACGGATCTCAATCATGGGGCGTCCGCCGCGGGCGGTTACCAGCTCGCCGATAGCGCTAAGCGTGATACCAAACTCAGCGGCGGCTGCCTGCACCTCAGCCTCGGCTTCCGGCGCTACCGCCAGCAGCAGACCGCCGGAAGTTTGCGGATCGCACAGCAGATCGCGCCACTCTGGCGGCATATCGCCCATCAGATGACCGTAGCTGGCGAAATTACGCCCGGTACCGCCCGGCACCGCGCCCGCCGCGATGTAGGCTTCCACGCCGGGCAATTTCGGGATATCTGCATAGGTAAGCTGCGCCTGTACGCCCGCGCCGCGGCACACTTCGCTGAGATGGCCCAGCAGCCCGAAGCCGGTCACATCAGTCATCGCCTTCACGCCGTCGATATGGGCAAATGCCGAGCCAACGAGGTTCATCTGGCACATGGTTTCCGTCGCCAGCCCCTGGTGCTCTGGCTTCAGCAGCGACTTTTTCTCCGCGGTGGTCAGCACGCCAATACCCAGCGGTTTAGTGAGATACAGCTTGCAGCCGGCCTGCGCGGTGCTGTTTTTCTTCACCCGCTCGGTCGGAACCACGCCGGTCACCGCAAGACCGAAGATGGGTTCAGGCGCATCAATCGAGTGGCCCCCGGCCAGCGCGATCCCCGCCTGCTGGCAGGCAAAACGACCGCCCTCAACCACCTGACGGGCAATTTCCGGCGCCAGGGTATTGATGGGCCAGCCGAGAATAGCGATCGCCATAATCGGCTTACCGCCCATGGCGAAAATATCGCTGATGGCGTTGGTCGCCGCGATGCGCCCAAAGTCGAACGGATTGTCGACGATCGGCATAAAAAAGTCGGTGGTGCTGACGATCGACGTACCGTTGCCGAGATCGTAGACGGCGGCATCATCGCTGGTTTCGTTGCCCACCAGCAGATTTGGGTCGATAAATTTGGCCTGGTCGCTTTGCAGGATAGTTTCCAGCACTTTAGGGGAAATTTTACACCCGCAACCGGCTCCGTGGCTGTATTGCGTTAAACGAATGGTTTGCTCGCTCATGGACATCTCCTGTCATTGCAATCCCGCTATGGTAGCGCCCAAACGGCGGAGTGGTAAGTGCGACAGTCCGAAATCGCGTATGGTTGCTCATTAAGCAGACAAAAAACCGATTTTGCGATGCGGGCCCGCTTTTTCAACGTGATTTTACCCTTTACTAAAAAATGACAGAAATATGACAAGCATAAATTCTGTTTTCTCTGGACATATAACAACGTAAGGAAATTTTAATGAAAAAGCGTGTTCTCGCCGTTTGCCTGGCCAGTTTCTTCTCCATCAACGCTTTCGCCCTGGTTCCCGCCGGTAACGACGTCACCACCAAGCCCGATCTCTACTATCTGACCAATGCGCAGGCTATCGACAGCCTCGCGCTGCTACCGCCGCCGCCGGAGGTGGGCAGTATCGCGTTTTTAAACGATCAGGCAATGTATGAGAAAGGACGCCTGCTGCGCGGCACCGAGCGCGGCAAACTGGCGGCGGAAGACGCAAACCTGAGCGGCGGCGGCGTCGCCAACGCCTTCTCCGGTGCCTTCGGCTCGCCTATTACCGCCAAAGATGCGCCGGAGCTGCACAAGCTGCTCACCAACATGATTGAAGATGCCGGCGACCTGGCAACGCGAGGAGCGAAGGAGAAATACATGCGCATTCGCCCCTTTGCGTTTTATGGCGTCGCCACCTGTAACACCAAGGAACAGGATACGCTATCGAAAAACGGCTCCTACCCCTCCGGCCACACCTCTATCGGCTGGGCCACCGCGCTGGTGCTGGCTGAGATTAATCCCCAGCGGCAAAACGAAATCCTTAAGCGCGGCTTTGAGCTGGGCGAAAGCCGGGTGATCTGCGGCTATCACTGGCAGAGCGACGTCGACGCGGCGCGTATCGTCGGTTCGGCGGTCGTCGCCACGCTGCATACCAACCCGGCCTTCCAGCAGCAGCTGCAGAAAGCGAAAGACGAATTCGCGAAACGACAGAAGTAACGTCGTCCGCGGTTTGGTAGCCCGGACAGGCGCGCCAGCACCGCCTCCGGGAAAGGCGTCGAGTCTGATACGCTGGCACTACTTCCAGCCGGCTCGCGCCGCGCTTAGCCGGGCTACAACCCGAGGCGGCGATGAGCCGGGCCCGTCCGGCATAAAGAACGAACTCAGAAGCGCGTCACGAACGGCGCGGTATCCGGCAAAGCGATCGTTGTTGAAGCTTTGAGCTGCGGGGTCCCCAGATAGAGAAATCCCACGATTTTATCCTGCTCGCGGCAGGCAAACCCTTCGCGTATAACCGGGCTTTCGGTTAACGCGCCGCTGCGCCAGATGCCGTTATACCCCTGCGCCACGGCCGCCATCTGCATGGCCATCACCGCGCAGCCTGCCGACATCTCCTGTTCCCATTTGGGTACTTTCGGATGTTCTTCACAGCGCGCCACCACCGCAATGATCAGCGGCGCGCGAAACGGCGCGCTGCGGGCTTTTTCAATCGCTTTTTCATCTCCGCCTCCCGCCACCGCGCCTTTTTCCAGCAGCTGGCTGAAGCGCTCGCGCCCTTCATCAGCGATAATGAAGAAGCGCCACGGCTGTAGCGTCCCGTGGTCCGGCGCACGCAGGCCGGCGCGCAGGATGTTTTCCAGCTGTTCGCCCGCCGGCGCCGGGTCGGTCAGACGTGAAGCGCTGCGGCGATTAACCAGTAGTTCGAGAGCATCCATCTGTATAACTCCTGTGATGTGATTTTTCACAAAATTAACATGAGCAAGGATTTTGTTACAGCCCAACGGGTGATTCCTGCTGACAACCGACGGCACTCTCATTAGGATAGCCAGACGCGGCGGCCCCTGCGGCTCGCCCATTTTTGATTATGGTTAGGGAGAATACATGCGAACTCTTTGGCGACTGCTCGCCGGATTTTTTAAATGGACATGGCGCGTGCTCAATTTCATTCGCCAGCTCGCACTGAACGTGGTTTTCCTGGTGCTGGTGCTGGCCTGCGTCGGCATCTGGGCCCAGTTCAGCAGCACAACGACAGAGCACAGTACCCGCGGCGCGCTGCTGCTGGATATCACCGGCGTGGTGGTCGATAAACCCTCGGCCAGCAGCAAGCTTGGCGTAATTGGCCGCCAGCTGTTTGGCGCCAGCTCCGATCGCCTGCAGGAAAACTCGCTGTTCGATATTGTGCAGACCATTCGCCAGGCGAAAGACGACCGCAATATCACCGGTATCGTGCTGGATCTGAAGAACTTTGCCGGCGGCGATCAGCCATCGATGCAGTATATCGGTAAAGCGCTGCGCGAATTCCGCGATAGCGGCAAGCCGGTATATGCCATCGGCAGCAGCTACAGCCAGGGTCAGTACTATCTCGCCAGCTTCGCTAATAAGATCTGGCTTTCGCCGCAGGGCGAAGTAGACCTGCACGGCTTCGCGACCAACGGCCTGTACTATAAATCGCTGCTCGACAAGCTCAAGGTATCGACCCATGTGTTCCGCGTCGGCACCTATAAGTCAGCGGTAGAACCGTTTATCCGCGACGATATGTCCCCGGCGGCGCGCGAAGCGGATAGCCGCTGGATCGGCGAGCTGTGGCAAAACTACCTCAACACCATTGCCGCCAACCGCCAGATCACCGCACAGCAGCTGTTCCCCGGCGCTCAGGGCGTGATTGACGGCCTGCGTAAAGTCGATGGCGACACGGCTAAATACGCGCTGGATAACAAGCTGGTTGACGAGCTGGGCACCTCCACCGAGGTCGAGAAAGCGCTGACTAAGCAGTTTGGCTGGAGTAAAGCGGATAACAACTACAGCGCGATCAGCTATTACGATTACAGCGTCAAAACGCCTGCCGACCAGGGTTCCGCGATTGCGGTTATCTTTGCTAACGGCGCGATTATGGATGGCGAAGAAACGCCGGGTAACGTCGGCGGCGACACCACCGCCGCGCAGATCCGCGACGCGCGCCTCGATCCGAAAGTGAAAGCGATCGTGCTGCGGGTAAACAGCCCGGGCGGCAGCGTCAGCGCCTCAGAAATGATTCGCGAAGAGCTGGCGGCAGCGAAAGCGGCCGGAAAACCGGTTGTGGTATCGATGGGCGGCATGGCGGCCTCCGGCGGTTACTGGATCTCCACCCCGGCGGATTATATCGTCGCGAACCCCAGCACCCTTACCGGCTCTATCGGTATCTTTGGGGTGATCAATACCGTCGAAAATACCCTCGGCTCGATTGGCGTCCATACCGACGGCGTGGCCACCTCGCCGCTGGCCGATGTCTCCACCACCAAAGCGCTACCGCCGGAAGTGCAGCAGCTGATGCAGCTCAGCATCGAAAACGGCTACAAGCGCTTTATCACCCTGGTGGCGAACGCGCGTAAGAGCACGCCGGAGAAAGTCGACCAAATCGCTCAGGGCCACGTCTGGACCGGTGAAGATGCGAAAGCGAACGGCCTGGTCGACAGCCTTGGCGACTTTGACGACGCGGTGGCAAAAGCCGCCGAGCTGGCGAAGCTGAAACAGTGGCATATCAACTACTATCAGGAAGAGCCGACTTTCTTCTCGATGGTCGTCGATAGCCTGACGGGTTCCGTTCGCGCGGCGCTGCCGGCAGCGGTACAGGCGTATCTGCCCGCACCGGTCGCCGCGGCGGCCAATGCGGTGAAAACCGAGAGCGATAAGCTGGCGGCATTCAACGATCCGCAGAACCGCTACGCGTTCTGCTTAACCTGCGCCAATATTCGTTAATCCTCTGCCGCCCCATCCCGTGGGGCGGCATTTACTTTATTTTTTCTTCCGCCCCTCTATACTGCGCCTGTCTACGTTTAACCTAAGCGATGCTATGCAGAAGAAATCTATTTACGTTGCCTATACCGGCGGCACCATTGGTATGCAGCGTTCTGAACACGGCTATATCCCCGTTTCCGGCCATTTACAGCGCCAGCTGGCGTTGATGCCCGAGTTTCACCGCCCAGAGATGCCGGACTTCACCATTCATGAATACGCCCCGTTAATGGACTCTTCCGATATGACGCCGGAAGACTGGCAGCATATCGCCGACGATATTCGCGCTCATTATGACCAGTACGACGGTTTCGTGATCCTCCACGGCACGGATACCATGGCGTTTACCGCCTCGGCGCTCTCCTTCATGCTGGAAAATCTGGGGAAACCGGTTATTGTGACAGGGTCACAAATTCCGCTCGCCGAGCTGCGCTCTGATGGCCAGATTAACCTGCTCAACGCGCTGTACGTCGCCGCCAACTACCCGATTAACGAAGTGTCGCTGTTCTTCAATAACCGCCTCTACCGCGGCAACCGCACGACGAAGGCCCATGCCGATGGCTTTAACGCCTTCGCCTCGCCCAACCTGGCGCCGCTGCTGGAAGCCGGCATCCACATTCGCCGGCTCGGCACGCCTCCCGCTCCGCACGGTAGCGGCGAACTGGTGGTTCATCCCATTACGCCGCAGCCGATTGGCGTGGTGACGATTTATCCCGGCATTTCCGCCGACGTGGTGCGCAACTTCCTGCGCCAGCCGGTCAAAGCGCTGATCCTGCGCTCCTATGGCGTTGGCAACGCGCCGCAGAACGGCGAATTTATTCAGGTCCTGACCGAGGCCAGCCAGCGCGGTATCGTGGTGGTTAATTTGACCCAGTGTATGTCTGGCAAGGTCAATATGGGCGGCTACGCCACCGGTAACGCGCTGGCGCAGGCTGGCGTCATTAGCGGTTTTGACATGACCGTCGAAGCCACGCTGACCAAGCTACACTATTTGCTGAGCCAGGATCTGGACGTGGCGGCTATCCGTCACGCCATGCAGGAGAATCTGCGCGGCGAACTGACACCCGATGAGTAAGGAGAAGCACATGACCCAGCGCGCGCTGCTACTGGTCGACTTACAAAATGATTTTTGCGCCGGCGGCGCACTTGCCGTCCCGCAGGGCGACAGTACGGTGGACGTCGCCAACCGGCTTATCGACTGGAGCCTGCAACGAGGCGAAACGGTGGTTGCCAGCCAGGACTGGCATCCGGCGAATCACGGCAGCTTTGCCAGCCAGCATCAGGTTGAGCCCTATACCCAGGGCGAGCTTGACGGCCTGAAGCAAACGTTCTGGCCGGATCACTGCGTGCAAAATAGCGAAGGCGCGGCGCTGCATCCGCTGCTCAAACAGCAAGATATTGCCGCCGTATTCCATAAAGGCGAAAATCCGTCCATTGACAGCTACAGCGCCTTTTTCGATAACGGTCACCGGCAGAAAACGCGGCTCGATGCGTGGCTGCGCGAGCGCGGCATTAACGAGCTAACGGTGCTGGGGCTCGCCACCGACTACTGCGTCAAGTTTACCGTGCTCGACGCCCTCAATCTGGGCTATACCGTCAACGTGATTACCGACGGCTGCCGCGGGGTGAATATTCAGCCGCAGGATAGCAATCTGGCGTTTATGGAGATGGCCGCCGCGGGGGCAACGCTGTATACGTTGGCGGACTGGGAAGAAACCCAGGTGTAAAATCCGCCGACAGGACGCCGTGCGGTCTTCCTCCCTGGGCGGCATAAAACGCCTTGCCCGGGCGACAGGTCCGCGCGGTTTCGTATCCTGGACAGACGCGCAGCATCGCCTCCGGGACTCCGCAAAAGCATCACCCAAGGCTTGAAATCTCTTCCAGCGAAACTTTGCGCGTTTCGATGCCAAAGCAAAACAGAATCAGCGCGCAAAGTACCAGCATGACGCCCAGGACGATAAAAACTCGAATCGAACCGTAGCGCGTCAGCAGGAGCGCGACGCCGTAAGGGGTAAAAACCGCGACAATTCTTCCTATCGCGTTAACAAATCCCGAACCGCGTAGCCTGAGGTGCGTTGGCCACAGCTCCGGTACATACACCGCGGAAGCAAAGCAGACGTACATATACAGGAAAAAGATCATCACCAGACCATAGCTTAGAATGGCCCACTCCGCGGTCTGAATAGAGTAGACGTAACCGAGCAGTGCGATAATCATCAGCAGTGAGGAGCCAAATAATCGGCGCGGAAAACGATCGATAATCAGCGCGGCGATAAATATCCCCACCGGCGCGCCAATCATAATAATCGCGGTCATCAAGATAGATTTCGTCACGTCGATCCCCGAGTTGACGAAAATCGTTGGGATCCACACCGTGATGGTATAGAGCGAAATGTTCATAGCGATAAGGACCGTGATCGCCACCAGCGTCCGCCGCAGCATCTGGCCTTTAAAAAGTAGCCAGAACGAACCGCTCTCCGCGCACGGCTCCGCCGGGCCAGCCCCCTGCCAGGGCGGTAAGGTGATGCTTTTCTCTTTCTCGATTTGCAACTCCACCTGCAGGAGATGTTTTTCAGCGGCGTTTCGTTGCCCCTTGCCTGCGAGCCAGCGGGGCGACTCAATAAAATATTTCCCCGACAGATACCATGCCAGCAGCATTGCCGCGCCGCCGAGCAGAAACATCATCCGCCAGCTTAAAAAGGCGATCACCACGACGCCGATGGCCGCCGACAGCATGGGCGACCAGTTGCCGACAAACGACAGCCGGGCGGACCATTTTCCGCGCACCGCGGGCGGAATAAATTCGGTAAATGAGGCATAGCCCACCATGATCAGCGCTCCCATTCCGCAGCCCATCAGACAGCGGAAAAAGATAAGCCAGTACATGTTGGGGACAAATGTCGCCGCACAGGCAGAGATTCCAACGATAAGTAAATTCACGCGAAAGGCTTTGCGACGGCCAAGATAATCGCCCATAAAACCGCCGGTCAGCGATCCGATGAAGTAGCCAAACATCAGCGCTGAGGTGAATGTCGCATTCAGGTAATTATTTGACCAGCCGTTACTGACTAATTTTGCCAATACTATGTTGCCGGAATAGCTGAGAAAACCGGTGATTAATAAGCTGAAACTAATAATGCCGAAAATACGAAAATGAAATCGTGATAAGGGTAAGCGATCTAATCTTGCGCCGATAGGGTCACATTGTTCCATCTGGATGCCTCAAATTCAGCTAAAATTATTAAGTATGGCGTTCGCGGCAGAGTTAATTTTGCCGCGCGATCCATCATCATTAATTTTTTATGGCATTGCCCAGGTGCAAACTAAAAAAATATCGACACGACCAACGGTGACGTTAATAAACGAGTTGAATATTATTTTCTTTACAGAATGCAATCCACTGTGCACCCGGCGCCTTATTGGTAATAAGGTAATTAATATGACTAAAATCCACGAGCTGGACGAAAGCTTTACGATCGAACTTTGAATGGTCGACCAGCAGCGCCACTTCCGTTGCCTGGCGGATCATGGTTTTCTTGATTTCCGCTTCCGCTTCGTTAGAGTCCAGCGCCCCGCTTTGCATATCGAGACCCTTGCAGCTCATCACCATAATATCAACATGATAACGACTGATAATTTCCTTGGTGATCCGCCCCTGCAGCGACAGCGTATTTTTATTCAGCTCTCCGCCGGTGGAAACAACGTTTATTTCCGACTGCGCCAGTTCATGGAAGGCTTCCGCGGAATTGGTCAGCAGCGTGAGATCATTTCTTTCCTTCAGCAGTTTTAATAACTCCATCGCGGTACTGCTGGAATCAGCGGCCATAGTGGTCTTATTTTTAATAAACGGCAAGGCGTTACGGGCAATGACCTGTTTCTCTTCAAAATGAGACTTTGCGCGTTTATAAAAATGAACATTATCGGACAACGCGCTGGTATTTAATACTGCGCCGCCGTACGTGCGAGTCAAAAAACCTTCATCTTCAAGCTTTTCCAGATCGCGGCGAATCGTTTCCTCTGTGACCTGAAAAATTGCGCTTAAATTAGAAACCGCTACTTTCTTATCATTAGCCACCATTTGCTTAATGGCCTGAATTCTGTCTTTTGCCGCCACGGTAACACCTCTGTTTCCTGCAAAGTCATAATAAACCCCTGGTATCCGCCAGGTCATGTTTGTTTTAAAAATAACATGTCCGAATCACAGATTCCAATATTCTTTTACACAGAAACAGAGGTCAGTCACGCCGCGCTTATTGGGTCTCCAGCGCTTGCGCCATTTGTCTCATCAGTAATGAATCATCATCCGTCAGAGCGATGGTCAGCGCGTCGATATTCTCGCGCACCTGTTCGGGCGCCGTAGCGCCGCTAAGTAAGGTGATTAAATCGCTTTGCTTTAGGATCCACGCCAGCGCCAGGGCGGGGATGGCGCAGCGATATTTCTCGCACAGCGGCTGCCACTGCTCGAGCATATCAATCACGCGCAGCATATTTTCCCGCTGGAACCAGACTTTGTTGGCCCGCGCGCCGCCGGGAACATAATCCCGTGTGATAGTACCGGACAGCAGCCCCTGCTCGAGCGGCGAGTAGACCTGCACCACGATGCCGTTCTGCTGGCACAACGGCAGCAGCTCGGCTTCCAGCGCCCGGTCAAGGATGCTGTATTTGGCCTGCACGATATCCAGCTCGCCGTGTTTGAGATATTCCCTGATATGTCCGGCATCGACGTTCGCTGCGCCGATAGCGCGGATCTTTCCCTCTTTCTTTAGCGCGTTCAGCGTCGCTACGGTCTCCGCAATTGGCGTAAAGCAGGGTTCGACTGACTGCCAGTGGGTCATATAGATATCAATGGTGTCGATACCCAGCCTTTGCAGGCTGGCATCCACCTCTTCGCGAATCGACTCGGGCGTCAGGTTTTTATACAGCTGGCGATCCCCCACTTTATTAAACAGGCTTCCCGTCCGCTCCCAGACGATGCCGCATTTGGTCTCAACCACTATATCGCGGCGCGGCAGCTGCTTTAGCGCCTGACCAACAATCACTTCGCTATTGCCGAAGTTGTAGCCCGGCGCGGTATCAATCAGATTAATTCCGCAGCGATGCGCCTCAATAATGGTGTCGATGCAAATCCGCAGGTCGAGATCACCGCTCCATGCCGGGCCGCCGCCGATGGCCCATGTTCCTAATCCCATGCGGGAAAGCCTAATATCCGTACTGCCTAAAGGAATCATTTTCATCTGTCGCTATTACCCTTCGTATTCATCAAGAAGTTGTTCAACCAGCTTTCTGTTTTTTACGCCCGTCGTGGCGCCCACGCAGAGGACCGATATCGCCGCCGTGGCGTTTGCAAACAGCGCGCATTCGCGCAGCGGCTTGCCTTCAAGCAGCGCGGAGATAAATCCCGCGGCAAAATTATCCCCGGCGCCGATGGTATCGATGGCGGTAATCCCTGAAACCGCCGGAACCGCCATCTTCATATCGGCCCGCTTAATAAAACAGCCCCTCTTGCCGGTCTTAATGACGACCGTTTTCACGCCGCAGTTCAGGAAACTATCGGCAATCTCATCCAGCGTCTCTTTCCCGGTGAGCAGTTTTGCCTCGGCAAAATTGGGAAACAGATAATCGACATAGCCCAGCGCCTCACGAATATCCTCCAGGGTTTCGTTAAGCCGCGGCTTAATCATATCGGCGCAAATCATCAGCCCGTACGCTTGCGCCTGAGAGAAAATCTCCACTAACGCTTTGCCGTCGAGCAGCGGATTATTAAAAATACTCGCCAGCGACAGCAGTCTTGCCTGTGAGAAGCGCTTAAAATCGACATCGTTAATATTCAGCTGCCACAGGCTGCCGTTGCGATTAGTGACGAAAGTACGTTCGCCATCAGCGGTCACTAAACCTACGTTGATGGAGGTATCTATATTGGCATCCTGCTTCAGGCTCAGAATATCAATCTTCTCTCGACGACAGTGGTCAAGAATAAAATGACCCGCCGCGTCATTCCCTACTCGACTGATTAATGCCGTCCGATGTCCAAGGCGAGAAATAATCGTCGCCTCATTAATTGCATCCCCCCCAGTGGTCATCGCAATGCGTTCTAATGGATAAGAGTCGACATCAAAGATATTTTTACTCACCGGCTGCAGGGGAATATCCACGATGGCCGCCCCCAGACAAATAACCTCGATATTATCCATAGTGTCATTCCGCTTTCCCGTCAGAGCCAAACAGTTTGATTTTCTCCAGCGCGCGGGCTTTTACCGCATTGCGGACTTCACGCTCAACGTGCAGGAACGGCTGATTCTGGTTCTCCTGGACCGCCGCCATCGCCGCCTGGCACAGTTCGGTGTGGATATTGATTTTCGCAATGCCTAATGAAATGGCCTTCTTGATATCCGCATCGCTAATGCCGGACGCGCCGTGCAGCACCAGCGGAACGGCCACTGCCTCGCGCACGCGCTTAACCACGTCAAAATTCAGTTTCGGTTCTGAGGTATAGACACCATGCTGGTTGCCAATCGCCACCGCCAGCGAATCACAGCCGGTACGTTCGACGAATTCCGCCGCCTGATCCGGATCGGTATAGTGATAGTCGGCCAGCGCTTCTTCGTAGACCGTTTCGTTCCCCACGTGCCCCAGCTCCGCCTCAACCGGAATACCCAGCGGATGGAAGAAATCCACCGCCTCTTTGGTCAGGCGAATATTCTCTTCGAAGTCAAAGGCCGAGGCGTCGCGCATCAGCGAATTCATGCCGTGGACCCAGGCGTTATGGATAATCTCCATGCTGCGGCCATGATCCCAGTGAGCAATCACCGGTACCGATGCCTTTTTCGCCATCGAAACCATCATATGCGAAAAATCTTCAAACGAGGTATTGCCCACAAATCCGGTACCGAAAGAGATAATCACCGGCGACTTAGCCTCTTCCGCCGCATCAATCACCCCCATTAACATTTCCGCATTCCACACGTTAAAGTGGGCAATCGCATAATGTTTATTCCGGGCATCATTTTCCCAATATTTAATATCTGCCAGCATGGTTGTTTCTCCCTTTGCAATAAATTAATGGTTAACTTTAATAACGCCTTTAATGATTTCACGTTTGTTATTAACGGATTCGTCAAACGCGCGCTGAACATCCTCAAAATCGTAAATATGCGTCACCATCGACTTCACATCGAAACGCCCGGAGGAAATAGCTTCAATGGTGACCGGATAGCGGTTGGCATAGCGGAAAACGGTCTGAATCGACACTTCACGGTTAATCTTGAGGAAATTGATCGCTGAATCCCCGGGAACCGTACCGACGATCATGATTTTCCCTCCGCGCATGACCAGATACGGAGCCTGCTTAACAGTGACGGCCGAACCGGCGGTTTCGAATACGATATCGGCCCCCATATCACCGGAGAACTGCTGGCAGCGCGCGACGGTGTCCTCTTTCGCGCCGTTGATAACGACGTTGGCGCCAAGCTTCCCGGCCATGGCAAGGCGTTTTTCCAGCACATCCACCACAGCAATGTTGGTTGCCCCCAGGCAAAGGCATGCCTGCAGGGTCATTAAACCAATACAGCCTGCGCCAAGAATGACGATTTTCTTGCCTGGCTTGACGTCCGCCAGCATCGCGGCATGCATGCCGACCGCCGCAGGCTCCACCAGCGCGCCTTCCATCGTGTCCATATTGTCGGGCAGCTTATAGGTGAAGCTCTCCGGATGGCACAGGTAGTGGGTTAACGCGCCGCGATAATTTGGCTGCGTGGCCATGAAATCAACGTCAGGACAGATATTGTATTTTCCCTCCAGGCAGTAGCGGCAGTGGCCGCACGGCACGCCGGGCTCAATATTCACCCGGTCGCCGGGTTTAAATTTGCTCACGCGGTTGCCCACCGCCACCACCGTACCGGCGCATTCGTGCCCCAGACCAATTTCCTGATTGGGATCTTTCGGCGGAATAAAGGGGCCCGATTCAAAACCGTGGACGTCTGAGCCGCAAATACCGACGTATTCAATTTTTATCAGCACTTCATGCTCTTTCGGCACCGGGATATCGGCGGCAATAATTTTCATCGTGCCCGGCGTTTTTAATATCGCTTTTACATTCTTCATATTATTTCCCGTCAATATTATTTGCTGGTAACGGCATCAATACCGAGGCTTTCGACAGAGACGCCTTTAGTTTCAATTCCGATTGTGGCAATAGCGACCGCAACAATAATGGAGACGGCCCCCAGCAGCACAAATACCCCTGTCACGCCGTAACCGTTAAGCAGTACCGCCACCGCATAAGGCGCGGCGATGCCGCTGATGCGCCCCACCGCGTTCGCCAGGCCTGAACCGCGAAGCTTCGCTTCGGTCGGCCAGATTTCCGGCACATATACCGCTGAGGCATAGCACACGTACATATAGACAAACGTAATCAGGAAGAAGCCAATTAAGGTAATCAGCAGCATGCTGGTTTGCAGCGAATAGATATATCCCAGTACGGCAATTAACACTAACAGGCCTACGCCCATCGTCTTTCTGGGAATTTTATCCATCACCAGCATGGCGATAAAAATCCCGAACGGCGCGCCGAACATACTCATGGTATTTAAAACAATCGAGTCTTTCAGATTAATTCCCTGGGTCATAAATATCGTCGGCAGCCAGTTAATTAAGGTGTACTGGACGACATTCATGGCTATCAGCACGAAGGAGCCTAAAATTACCCGCTTCAGTAATACACCCGTTAATAACGCTGAATAGGGCACGGCGCGCGGCGCTTTACCATCATCTTCTATTACCACTGGCGGCAATGGCTTACCGGTTTGCAGCACGACCCTCTCTTCAATGGCCCGCATCACCTCTTCGGCTTCCTCATAGCGTCCACGAGACTCCAGCCAGCGGGGCGATTCAGGGAAACTGCGCCAGGCAATCACGGTGGCTATCAGCGACAGCATGGCGGGGATCAGCAGTTGAACGCGCCAGTTCCATTCCGCACTAATTAACGGTGTTAATCCCATCGCGATCAGCGAACAGAGCGGATAGGACCAGTTGCCGATAAACGAGACCCGGCTGGACCAGGTGCCGCGATTTCTGCCGGGCATATATTCGGTAAAACCTGCGAATAAGGTGACCAGCAGCGCGCCTAATCCGACCCCCATGACAAAACGACTGGCGATAAGGAAGGTCATGTTCGGGGAAAATGCCCCGACGACCATGGCAACGATATGAATCGCTTCATACAGAATGAAGGCGTTTTTACGCCCAATTTTATCGCCGATGATGCCGCCGCCGAGCGCGCCAAGAAACATACCCGCCGTGGTAATGGCGGAGAACGTGGCGGTGGTCGAATTATCGGTCCAGCCGAGCACCTTCAACTGCGCGAGAATTAACCCGCCAACGGCATTGCTCCAGCAGACCAGTAACCCGAAAGCGACCATGGCAAACATTGCCGAGTGCCAGCGGCAGTCAGGCAGGCGATCCAGCCTGGCGCCGCAGTGCGGTTTTGCTATCTGTTCCATCGGATAACGTTCCTTTCATAAAGGGGTTATTCATCAAAGTCGTAAGTCATGATGACTTTGATCGCGGTTTTATCGACCATGGCGTCAAACCCTTCGCGCCATTGCGACAGGCCAATGCGGTGCGTGATCATCGGTTTGACTTTGATCGCGCCGCTGGCGAGCAGGCGAATGGCGTTACGCCAGGAAGTGGAGTCATAGGCCATATGCCCGATGATGCTTTTGTTCCACGCGGTGATATCGTTGATGGAGAAGTCCAGCGGTTGGAATCCCATGCCCACGCGCACCACTTCACCGTTGGGACGCAGCATTTCGATGGATTGTTTGAGGGCGATATTGGCGCCAGAACATTCGATAACCAGCCCCAGATTATCTTTGCCGCAAATCGCCTGGCAGCGGGCGACCACATCCTCAGTAGAAGCGTTGACTACCGCCGTTGCGCCGAGCGCTTTGGCAATAGGGAAACGTACCGCGACATCCTCTTCCAGCCCGACCATGACGATATTCACGGCCCCCATAATGCGCGCCATCTGTACGGAAAAGAGCCCAAGTGGACCGGTACCGAAAACCACGACGTCTTGACCGGGAAGAAATTTGGATTGTTGAGCGAGCGACTTATAGGCATTACAGATAGGATCCAGCACCGCCGCGTCTTCGTAATCAACGCCCGGCGGAATCTCCCACAGCGCATGACGATGGATTTTGAGGATCTCTCCCGGCACCAGGCAGTATTTTGAAAATCCGCCGCCCCAGGTATTGTTGTCCAGACCCAAATTCACTTTTTCTGCACAACACAGAAAATCGCCCTGTTCGCAGGCCGGACAAACGCCGCAGACGTGCCCGCTATTATCCGAGACTACCCGCTGGCCGACTTTCCAGTCCTTGACCTTGTCACCCACCCGAACAATGGCACCGGCAAATTCATGGCCGCGTATGGAGTTAAATTGATCGGAACCGCTGTCGACATTGTAGTGTTTCATATCCGCGCCGCAGATGGCGGCGGCTTTGATTTCAATCACCACGTCATCCGGGCCGCACACCGGTTCCGGTACGTCAATCATCTTATAGCCGCCAAAGGCCTTACCAAATCTTGCCAGTGCTTTCATTGCGTCTTCCTTTGTTTAATGGTTTTGCTTCAGTGGAGGCAATACTTAACCACAAAATCTTTGAGGTCAATATCAAATCTTTAAAACACAGATATTAATCTGTATTTCACAACTCAGATCACAAATACGGCAACATTCGTCGAGGGAGGTGATTGAAGTGAAGACATGGCGTAGTCACGCGACCGCTTCGCTAATGCAGCCGTGAACCGCTTCGCATTTTTGCGCGTCGGAAGATGCTAGCCTGCACGAGCTGTTTTTTCGCCACGCCATTTACGTGGCGTGTTTGCTTTTCGAGTCACTTTTAAGTCAAAGAGGATTTGCTATGAAAATTTTGCCTTTGCTGGCAGCTTTACCCCTGCTCTGCGCGAGCGTTGTTTCCGCTAACACGCTGATGTCCGTCGGCTACTTTAACGGCGGCGGCGACGTCACTGCCGGTCCCGGCGGCGATATTGATAAACTGGACGTACGCCAGATCACCCATCTCAACTACTCGTTTGGTCTGGTCTATAACGACGAGAAAGACGAAACCAACGCGGCCCTGAAAGACCCGAGCAAGCTGCATCAGATTTGGCTGTCGCCGAAAGTACAGGCGGATTTGCAGAAAATCCCCAGCTTGCGCCAGCAGAACCCAAGCCTGAATGTGTTGCTTTCCGTCGGCGGCTGGGGGGCGCGCGGATTCTCCGGCGCAGCGGCGACGAAAGAGACCCGGGCGGTGTTTATCCAGTCGGCGCTGGCGATTATTGAAAAATATGGCCTCGATGGCATCGACCTCGACTGGGAGTATCCGGTCAACGGCGCGTGGGGGCTGGTCGCCAGCCAACCGGCCGATCGCGATAATTTTACCGCCCTGCTGAAAGAGCTGCGCGCGGCGGTAGGGAACAAAAAACTGGTGACCATCGCCGTAGGCGCAAACGCGGAGAGCCCAAAAAGCTGGGTTGACGTCAAAGCGATAGCGCCATCGCTCGACTACATCAACCTGATGACCTATGACCTGGCCTACGGCACCCAGTACTTCAATTCCAACCTGTATGATTCGACCCGCTGGCCGACGGTCGCTGAAGCAGATAAGTACAGCGCGGACTTTGTGGTGAACAACTACCTTGCCGCCGGTCTAAAGCCGAGCCAGATGAACCTGGGGATTGGTTTCTATGGCCGGATACCAAAACGCGCCGTCGAACCGGGTATTGACTGGAGCCAGCCGGACGCGCAGAAAAACCCGGCCACCCGTCCCTACTTTGCGGCTCAACAGATTGAGCTGTTCGAATCGCTGGGCGTCGATCTGACCAAAGACACCTATGTGAAATATAACGATATCGTGGCGAAGTTAATCAACGATCCGCAGAAGCGCTTTACTCAGCATTGGGATGATGAAGCGAAGGTGCCGTGGCTATCGGTGCAGTCCGCCGACGGTCAAGCCCTCTTTGCGCTTTCCTATGAGAACCCGCGCTCGGTGGCCATCAAGGCTGACTATATCAAGAGCAAGGGTCTGGCAGGCGCGATGTTCTGGGAGTACGGCGCGGATGACCAGAACCAGTTGGCGAAACAGCTGGCCGAGTCATTAGGGATCAAACGCTGAACTGCGCGGTGTCAGCGCATGCACAATAGGTTATGATAACTGCATTCCGCTGCGCCAGCTCAGGCGCAGCTTTTCATTTGCAACAGAAGGCATGGGTATTATGGCTTATATCCCGAAAAACTACGCCCGTCTGGAAGTCGGTTACCGCGAAAAAGCGCTGAAGCTCTTCCCCTGGGTCTGCGGACGCTGCTCGCGTGAGTTTGTCTATTCAAACCTGCGTGAGCTGACGGTGCACCATATCGATCACGACCACTCCAATAACCCGGAAGATGGTAGCAACTGGGAGATGCTGTGCCTGTACTGTCACGATCATGAGCACTCAAAATACACCGAAGCCGATCTGTACGGCTCGACGGTGGTCGCCGGCGAAGATGCGCAGAAAAGCGTCGGCGAAGCGAAATATAACCCCTTCGCCGATCTTAAGGCGATGATGAACAAGAAATAACGCTGTGACGCATCAAAGCCCGGCGCACACCTGGCCGGGCTGACGCAGGCCTTTTCAGGCTCAGGATTTAAAGGTCGCGATAGGCTGCGGCGTAATGCCGAAGTCAACTTTCAGCTGCTGTTTACTTTTCATCACCATCTGCCCGTTGGTATCGATGGTCATATGCTGCGCGTCAACGTTGTAGCGCGCCTGCCAAAGCATCACCAGCTGCAGGCAGTTCTCTTTCTGTTCGTCAGTCAACGCCACGCCGTCCGGCCATTTACCCAACTCCACCGCCGTGGCCAGGCGCTGATAAACTTCCGGCGTCATACCGTCAATAATCCGATCGATTTCCATCTTCCGATATCCCCGTTTGGAATAATTTGCTGAATCGTTTTTTCAACCCTTAATTTGCTCACCGTTTTCGTCATTGGTGAAGCTTAACGAGGCCGAATTAACGCAAAAACGTTCTCCGGTGGGCTGAGGGCCATCCGGGAATACGTGCCCAAGGTGAGCATCGCAGTTTCCGCAGCGAATTTCCGTGCGCTGCATACCGTGGGAGTAATCATTAAGGTAGCGAATTGCGTCATCGCTGACGGGCTCATAAAAGCTCGGCCAGCCGCAGCCGGAATCATACTTGGTTTGCGAGTGAAACAGCGCGGCATCGCACACCAGGCAGTGGTAGACGCCATCGCGTTTGTTGTGCAGCAACCGCCCGGTGAACGGCGGCTCAGTACCGTGATTCTGCGTCACGTAAAACTGCATCTCGCTCAAATTTTTTTTGAGCTCGTCCGAAGAGGGTTTATTCGACATTGACTTGCTTCTCGCTGTGAAAGGACAACTTTTTACGTCAATTCTAACAAAATATTAACAATGAAGCGTGCACTTTTGTTCTAAACTTAGGCGACGCCAAAAGGCAGCCACACAATTGTGATGAGTATCACATTTTTATCTTCAATGACCTTTAAAATTCCGGGCGCAGCCCCCATATGGAATTGGGCTCAAAGGGAAAGTGGGATAAATCGACCGCGCAAAGGCATGCTCTGGATTGATTTGTCGCAATGATTGACACGATTCCGCTTGACGCTGCGTAAGGTTTTTGTAATTTTACAGGCAACCTTTTATTCACTAACAAATAGCTGGTGGAATATATGACTATCAAAGTAGGTATCAACGGTTTTGGCCGTATCGGTCGCATTGTTTTCCGTGCTGCTCAGGAACGTTCTGACATCGAGATCGTTGCAATCAACGACCTGTTAGACGCTGACTACATGGCTTACATGCTGAAGTATGACTCCACTCACGGCCGTTTCAACGGTACCGTTGAAGTGAAAGACGGTCATCTGATCGTTAACGGTAAAAAAATCCGTGTTACCGCTGAGCGTGACCCGGCTAACCTGAAGTGGGACGAAGTGGGTGTTGACGTTGTTGCTGAAGCAACCGGTATCTTCCTGACCGACGAAACCGCTCGTAAACACATCACCGCTGGCGCGAAAAAAGTCGTACTGACTGGCCCGTCCAAAGACAACACCCCGATGTTTGTTAAAGGCGCTAACTTTGACAAATACGAAGGCCAGGATATCGTTTCCAACGCATCCTGCACCACCAACTGCCTGGCTCCGCTGGCAAAAGTTATCAACGACAACTTCGGCATCATCGAAGGTCTGATGACTACTGTTCACGCAACCACCGCAACTCAGAAAACCGTTGATGGCCCGTCTCACAAAGACTGGCGCGGCGGCCGCGGCGCAGCTCAGAACATCATCCCGTCCTCTACCGGCGCTGCTAAAGCTGTAGGTAAAGTCCTGCCAGAACTGAATGGCAAACTGACCGGTATGGCGTTCCGCGTTCCGACTCCGAACGTATCCGTTGTTGACCTGACCGTTCGTCTGGAAAAAGCTGCTTCTTATGAAGAAATTAAGAAAGCAATCAAAGCTGCTTCTGAAGGCGCAATGAAAGGCGTTCTGGGCTACACCGAAGACGACGTTGTATCCACCGATTTCAACGGTGAAATCTGCACTTCCGTATTCGACGCCAAAGCGGGTATCGCTCTGAACGACAACTTTGTGAAACTGGTTTCCTGGTACGATAACGAAACTGGTTACTCCAACAAGGTTCTGGACCTGATTGCTCACATCTCCAAATAAGTTGAGATGAGACAGTAATCTGTAAGAGCGACTTCGGTCGCTCTTTTTTTTGTCTGAAGATAAAGGATTGCGTAATGATTAATAAAATTTTTGCCCTCCCGGTTATCGAACAACTTACCCCTGTCCTTTCCCGCCGCCAGCTTGATGACCTCGAGCTGATCGTCGTTGACCATCCGCAGGTGAAAGCCTCCGTGGCTTTGCAGGGCGCTCACCTGCTCTCCTGGAAGCCCGCGGGCGAAGAAGAAGTCCTGTGGCTCAGCGGCAATACGCCGTTTAAAAACGGCGTTGCCCTGCGCGGCGGCGTGCCGATTTGCTGGCCGTGGTTCGGCCCTTCTGCGCAGCCGGGTCTGCCCTCCCACGGCTTCGCCCGCAATCTGCCCTGGGCTCTGAAAGGGCACGATGAAGATGACAAAGGCGCGGTGCTGACCTTTGAACTGAAAAGCAGCGAGGCTACCCGCCAGTACTGGCCGCACGAGTTCACCCTGCTGGCGCGTTTCAAGCTGGGCAAAACCTGCGAAATTGAGCTGGAAGCGCACGGCGAATTTGAAACCACTTCCGCCCTGCACACCTATTTCAACGTCGGCGACATTGCGGCTGTGAAGGTCAGCGGTCTGGGGGAGCGTTATATTGATAAAGTGAAAAACGCGGAAGAAGGCGTTTTGAGCAATGGCACAGAGACCTTTCCCGATCGTACCGACCGCGTGTATCTGAATGCCGAAACCTGCAGCGTGATTCACGACGATGCGCTGAACCGCAATATCGACGTTACGCATCATCACAACAGCAACGTGGTGGCCTGGAACCCTGGTCCGGCGCTTTCCGTCAGCATGGGCGACATGCCGGATGATGGCTACAAAACCTTCGTCTGCGTAGAAACCTGCTGCGTGACCGAAACCCAGAAGGCCAGCGAAGAGAAACCTTCGCGCCTGGCGCAAACCCTCCGCGTGGTGAAACGCTAACGCAAAGCAGGATGGCGCGCGGGTTAACATCGTTCTGCCGGGCGGCGGCTTACGCCTTGCCCGGCCTACTCGACTGATTGTGCGCGTATTTTGCCGATCGCAGAGTTGGGCTTTGCTTTACACCATATCCAGCGGCGTTTTTCTGGCCGGCGCCGGGTAAGCTTTATCGAGAAGCGCAAGCTCCTCATCGTTCAGCACAATATCCAGCGCCGCGGCATTCTGCGCGACATGCTCAATGCTCGACGCTTTCGGGATCGCCAGTACCTCCCGGCGGCTAATCACCCACGCCAGCAGAATCTGCGCCGCGGTCACGCCCCGCTCCTGCGCAATATTTTTCACAACGGTATGATTTAAAAGTCCATTGCGCAGGCGACCGGCCTGAGCCAGCGGACAATAGGCCATTACCGGCAGCCGCCGCTGCTGGCACCACGGCAGCAGGTCATACTCAATGCCGCGGGAAGCCAGATGATAGAGCACCTGATTGGTCGCGCACCGTTCGCCGCCCTCCACCTGCCAGAGCTGTTGCATATCATCCTCATCGAGATTCGACACGCCCCAGCGGCGAATTTTACCCTGCGCAACCAGCGCTTCCATGCCGGCAACCGTCTCCTGTAGAGAATAATCTCCGCGCCAGTGCAGCAGATAAAGATCCAGATAGTCGGTATTGAGGCGGCGCAGGCTGGCCTCGCAGGCGCGGGCTATTTTGCGTCCACCGGCATTCCATGGATAGACTTTAGACACCAGCACCACCCGATCGCGTTGCCCGCGAATCGCCTCGCCGACGACCTCTTCAGCGCCGCCGTCAGCATACATTTCCGCCGTATCGATAACCGTCAGGCCAAGATCGATGCCCGCGCGCAGTGCAGCCGCCTCCTGCGCGCGCAGCGCCGGGTTTTCACCCATATACCAGGTCCCCTGCCCGATAACGGGAACCGCCGGATGCTCGCCAAAACGAATGGTCCGTTCTACCATCGCTACCTCCTGCAAATGATTGCACCACCATAATGCAAAACAGGGCGAGACGCCCTGTTTTGATGCACAAAATGCCCTGTAATAAAACACTATCAGAAGGAGTAAGTGACCCCGGTAGAAATCAGGCCGCTCCAGGATTTGTCCACCATCGGGCTATCGGTGATTTCATCGGACAGACGGGTATAGCGCGCAACGCCGTATACGCTCCAGTCGCCGAGGAAACGATAGTTTGCCGACAGCTCGAGGTACGGGTTCCAGCTGCTGTCCGGATCGTAGCTGCGCATGCCGCTGCGATTCGACTCATGTTTCGAAACACCATAGTAGTACTCGTTCTGGTTGTCGCTGTTCCACTCCACGCCAATACCCGGCGTAAGCGTCAGGTTGCCGTTGGTATAGCGATACAGCCAGGCCAGATCCCATACGATACCGTTGCTGTTATCCAGGGTGTCCCCTGACAGCGCGGTGCGCAGGAAGCCGTACTGCGTATAGTGTTCGTAGGAGAGCCCCGCCATCACCGTGGACTTACGTTTATCCAGGCGACGCATCTGCTGGCTATCGCTGTCGCCAGGCTTAAAGTACATCGGCGACCAGTACGCGGTCACAGAGAGCTTATCGTTGGTATCATTCCACAGGTAGTAACCACCACCCAAGCCGCGAAACCAGAAGTTATCGCTCTCATAATTAATAACGGGCACCGGGTAAACATCAGCATCATATTGCTTGTAGGGATGTTCGACCACACCCACACCCGCCCCTAAAGTGAACTTCCCTTCAGCGTGTACGGCGGATGCTGAACTCGCAATCAACACACCAAGTGCCAGAAGTTTGATTTTAGTCACGATCCATATTCCTGTTGTCAAATAATCAGCGCAGGCAGTTTAACGTTGTATACGTCATGCCTCAAATTCTTTACCAGTCATTACACTGAACTCATCATTTTCTCATCGTCAGATGACCACAAGCTGACACCTGAATGACAGCGCCATGACGCCGCAGGACAAGAGGTGCAAAAAAGAGACCGTTTTCCGGATGAGTTATTGATATGTCATTGAAATTGATTTTCTACGCCATGCAAGTTTTCCAAATGCATCTACGCTTAAATTTAGAAGAAGTAAATGCGGGGCACGTTATCCCGATACTTCGCCAACCTGGCATAAGGGTTGCTGGAGTATCAGAGAGCGCTATGCAGCTTACCTCTTCCGGGGGCTCCCACTATTCATATGAACGGCTCTCAACCTGTGCTAAAAACGAAAGGACGGCATGCCATGAATATATTCGATCACTATCGCCAGCGCTATGAAGCTGCCAAGGACGAAGAGTTCACACTGCAGGAGTTTCTTACCATCTGTCGGCAAGATCGCAGTGCTTATGCTAACGCAGCAGAAAGATTGCTGATGGCCATCGGTGAGCCGGTCATGGTCGATACGGCCCTCGAACCCAGGCTATCCCGTCTCTTTTCAAACCGGGTTGTCGCACGCTATCCGGCCTTTGAAGAGTTTTACGGGATGGAAGATGCCATTGAGCAAATTGTTTCTTACCTGAAGCACGCCGCTCAAGGGCTGGAAGAGAAGAAACAGATTCTGTATCTGCTGGGGCCCGTGGGCGGCGGTAAATCATCGCTTGCCGAACGCCTGAAGTCCTTAATGCAGCGCGTCCCTATCTATGTGCTCAGCGCAAACGGAGAGCGCAGCCCGGTCAACGACCATCCGCTGTGTCTGTTCAACCCGCAGGAGGATGCGCAAATCCTCGAAAAAGAGTACGGCATTCCAAACCGCTATCTGGGGACGATTATGTCGCCGTGGGCGGCCAAGCGTCTGCATGAATTCGGCGGCGACATCACTAAGTTCCGCGTGGTGAAAGTGTGGCCATCAATTCTGGCGCAGATCGCCATCGCCAAAACCGAGCCCGGCGACGAGAACAACCAGGACATCTCAGCGCTGGTCGGTAAAGTGGATATTCGTAAACTGGAGCACTACGCGCAGAATGACCCGGATGCCTACGGCTACTCCGGCGCCCTGTGCCGCGCCAACCAGGGGCTGATGGAATTCGTCGAGATGTTTAAAGCGCCTATCAAGGTGCTGCACCCGCTGCTGACCGCCACGCAGGAAGGCAACTATAACGGTACCGAAGGGATCTCCGCCCTGCCGTTCAACGGGATCATCCTCGCCCACTCCAACGAATCGGAATGGGTGACCTTCCGGAATAACAAAAACAATGAGGCCTTCCTCGACCGCGTGTATATCGTCAAGGTGCCTTATTGCCTGCGTATCTCGGAAGAGATCCGCATCTATGAAAAACTGCTTAATAACAGCGAACTGACCCATGCGCCGTGCGCGCCGGGCACGCTGGAAACGCTGTCGCGCTTCTCGATTCTGTCGCGGCTGAAAGAGCCGGAAAACTCGAGCATTTACTCAAAAATGCGCGTCTATGACGGCGAAAGCCTGAAAGACACCGACCCGAAAGCGAAATCCTATCAGGAGTATCGCGATTATGCCGGCGTTGATGAAGGGATGAACGGCCTGTCTACCCGCTTCGCGTTCAAAATCCTGTCGCGGGTATTTAACTTTGACCATGCCGAAGTCGCCGCCAACCCGGTGCATCTGTTCTACGTCCTCGAGCAGCAGATCGAGCGCGAGCAGTTCCCGCAGGAGCAGTCAGAGCGTTATCTTGAGTTCCTCAAAGGCTATTTGATCCCGAAATACGCCGAGTTTATCGGCAAAGAGATCCAGACCGCCTACCTTGAATCCTACTCTGAGTACGGGCAGAACATTTTTGACCGTTATGTCACCTACGCCGACTTCTGGATTCAGGATCAGGAATACCGCGACCCGGATACCGGCCAGCTGTTTGACCGCGAGTCGCTGAATGCGGAACTGGAGAAAATCGAGAAGCCCGCCGGGATCAGTAACCCGAAAGACTTCCGCAACGAGATAGTCAACTTCGTGCTGCGCGCCAGAGCGCACAACAGCGGGCGTAATCCAAACTGGACCAGCTACGAGAAACTGCGCACGGTTATCGAGAAGAAAATGTTCTCCAATACCGAAGAGCTGTTGCCGGTGATTTCCTTCAACACCAAAACGTCAACCGATGAGCAGAAAAAACACGATGACTTTGTCGACCGCATGATGGAGAAAGGCTATACCCGTAAGCAGGTTCGTCTGCTGTGCGAATGGTATCTGCGGGTACGTAAATCATCCTGATAGACCGGCCCGGCAGCTCACCGCTGTCGGGTTAATAATAACTGCGAAGACCCAATAACATTCAGCGATGGGCTGTTTTCCGCGCCTGAATGGCCGGGGCATAGTTGGCAAATGCAGTACAGGAGGGCATATGACCTGGTTCATAGACCGACGCCTGAACGGGAAAAATAAAAGCGCCGTCAACCGGCAGCGCTTTCTGCGCCGCTATAAAGCGCAGATAAAGCAGTCGATCTCCGAGGCCATCAACAAGCGCTCGGTGACCGATATTCAGAGCGGAGAGTCCGTCTCCATCCCAACGGACGATATTAACGAACCGATGTTTCATCAGGGACGCGGCGGCCTGCGCAATCGCGTACACCCCGGTAACGATCACTTTGTACAAAATGACCGTATCGAACGCCCTCAGGGCGGCGGTGGCGGTGGAGGCAGCGGTCAGGGGCAAGCCAGCGCCGACGGCGAAGGCCAGGACGAGTTTGTCTTTCAGATTTCGAAAGACGAATATCTCGATCTATTGTTCGAGGATCTCGCCCTGCCAAATTTGAAGAAAAACCAGCAGCGCCAGCTGACGGAGTATAAAACCCATCGCGCGGGCTATACCGCTAACGGCGTTCCCGCCAATATCAGCGTCGTTCGCTCGTTGCAAAACTCGCTGGCGCGGCGCACGGCGATGACCGCCGGTAAACGCCGGGAACTGCACGCGCTGGAAGAAGACCTTGATACCATTAGCAAAAGCGAACCGGCACAGCTGCTGGAAGAGGAGCGGCTGCGCAAAGAGATAGCCGAACTGCGGGCGAAAATCGACCGCGTCCCGTTTATTGATACTTTCGATCTACGTTACAAGAACTACGAAAAACGGCCAGAACCGTCAAGCCAGGCAGTCATGTTCTGCCTGATGGACGTCTCGGGCTCCATGGACCAGGCGACCAAGGACATGGCAAAACGCTTTTACATCCTGCTGTATCTGTTCCTCAGCCGGACCTATAAAAACGTCGATGTCGTTTATATCCGCCACCATACGCAGGCTAAAGAGGTCGACGAACACGAATTCTTTTATTCGCAGGAAACCGGCGGCACGATTGTCTCCAGCGCCCTGAAGCTGATGGATGAAGTGGTCAAAGAGCGCTACGACCCGGCGCAGTGGAATATCTACGCCGCGCAGGCCTCGGATGGGGATAACTGGGCGGACGACTCACCGCTGTGTCATGAACTGCTGGCGAAGAAGATCCTGCCCGTGGTGCGCTACTATAGCTATATTGAGATAACCCGTCGGGCGCACCAGACGCTGTGGCGGGAGTATGAACACCTGCAGTCGACCTTCGAAAACTTTGCTATGCAGCATATTCGCGACCCGGAAGATATTTATCCGGTATTTCGCGAACTGTTTCACAAGCAGACCTCAAAAGCGGACGGTTAAACTTTTCCCGACAGCCAGCACAGACGCTGGCTGTTTTTTATCCCGCCTTACCCGGCCCGCCCCCGTTGCAAAGTACCGGGATCAATCTCCGACATAATCAGGTCGGGCAAGCTCTCCAGCTGGTGCACCTTGCCGCACTTAACGATGATCTGCCGCGCCTTGTCGTATCCCGGCGCCCAGAGTCGATTATTCATCCGCACATCTTTGTAGACCGCGATAAGCGGTTTTTTCCACGCCGCCGCCATATGGACCACCGAAGTATCCGGTGAGATAACTAAATCGGCCTGGGCAATAAGCGCCATGCAGTGATGCAGCGTTTTAAACGGATTCACGCAGACCTTTTCCGCCAGGGGAATGCGGATTTCATCGCGGTGATCGAGCAGGATGATGTTGACGTCGGGATAATCCTGACACAGCCTGGCGATAAGCGCAGCCAGCTGCGTCTGCGACATACTACGGTCCTGATGCCCGGCAAAAATATTAATCACCACGTTACGCCCGTTCAGCGCCGCCAGATATTCACGAACCTGATGATTAACATCCTGCGGGATATGCAGGTCATAAGAGTGCAGATATTTCTTATCCAGCTGCAGATAATCAGCGATGATCGAAAATGTCTTGCTGACGTGCCAGTTTTCACAGTCAAAATCAAAAGACCGGGTATAGTGATTGATGGAAGGCCATTTATTAAATCCCAGTACCGACCTGGGTTTTATCTGCCGTAAAAGCAGCATGCGGTGAACCGGAATATCAAACAGCGACGGGTCAATTACAATATCGTACTTATTATTCGCAAGCTCATTAATAACGGAGCGAGGAACGTTATGGGTAAACTTACGCAGATAAGCCGCCGAGTCGACATTCTCAGCTTCATAAATATGGCGAATATGTGGATTATCACGCATGACCTGACTGTTTGATTTCGTTAACAGAAAATCAACGGTCATACCTGCCTTATGGAGGCATTTAACCAGCGCTGAATCTACTACCACGTCGCCGATCGCCCCTTCATTACGCATTAGCAACACCGTTTTAACAGAGGTTAAATCAGCTTCGCGGCGCACGCGACTATCCCAGAACGCTTTAGCGATATAGACTCGAATGACATTGCGTATTTTCTTAAATAAATAATTACGACGCCTGTTTAGCTCCCTTATTTTTTTAAACTTTCGGGGGGATGCCTGCACCGCTGCGTTTTCCATCATCATAACCTCATTACCGCTATCAATAGTACCGCCTGTTACCCTGCTAAGGACTGGTGAAAATAAGAAAAGTTCGCTTGATAATTAACATTATTTCATTTTTAGCGGCGGCAGGATAGCCGCAGCGCGGTTATTGCAGCATATTTTATTGAGAACAAAATGAGTGAAAAATGAATTTAGTCGAATATTTATGATAGCCACATAACTTAGCATCCTTATATTTAATCAGCTATTTATCTTCATTGCCGTTCGGTGATGACGCATGACGATGCTGGACAGACGACCAGTATGCTTATCATCGGTCGTGGCGCCACCGGGCCGCCCATGGTAGAATCATCTTAATCGTGCTGGCGAAATTATCATCATGAAATTACAGAATAAATTACTCCGTTATTTCATTTCTGCGGGGGTAGTTGTCCTGACATCTTCGTTTCTGGTGTATGAATTAGTCGCCAGCCATCGGGATATGTCAGAATACATGCGATATATCATCGAAAAGGGCGAATCCGCCTTTCTGTACGATAAATATCAAAATCAGCTCGTGATCTCCCAGGTCGCGCGAAAGCTGGATACGCATCCGACTGCCGAAAAAGCCCAACAGGCCTGCGCCAGCGTCGAGAACAAGGGTAAAGTCTTCGGCCTGAATATCGCCGGGCATACCTTCCCCGGGCTTCACGGTACGCTCAGTACCACGCAGGCGTCGTGCGGGCCATGGATCAACGCTCTCCCGGCGCTGCAGGCATTTGATGCCGCTATCGCCCAAAGCGATATGAACTCAGCGCTGAATGCGACAACATTCAAATCAGACAAACGTTTCCGCTACTATCTTGATTTAGATAATAAGTATGCCTATTTCTATTCACCAATTGAGATAAAAAGCAATCCAGTCGCCAACTGGGACTTTCTTCACGACAGCAAACTGGGCATCACTCAGAACAGCCTCAACGGTTTACTTCGTGGCCGCACGCTGATTTCCAGCATCTATGCTGACGCGTTAACCGGGCAGAATATTTTGTCATTTTTAACCCCGGTCTATCATCGGGATCGGCTGAAGGGCATCGTGATGGTGGATGTCACTCGCCATGATATTGAGAAACTTCTTTACACCGCCGACCGCCCTTTGGTCTGGCGCTATCTCGACATCACGTTAACGGACTCCGACTCAACATCTGAAATCCGTGTACACCGCAGCAACACGCATTTTTTCAGCTATGCCCACCATAGCCAGAAGGTAGCGGAAAACCTGCATATTGCGCTGTCGCTGGATATGACCTATTTTCTGCTTAGCTCCTGGAAGCTATTCCTGTTTTACCTGATATCTACCGGCGTTTTACTGCATCTGGTACGCATGCACTTTCGTCTGTATATCGACGTTTTCAAAGAGAATATTAGTGATTCTTTAACCGGTCTTTACAACCGTAAAATTCTCTCCTCGCTGCTGGAATCCCGCATGCAAAAGCTTACCGAGCAGGGGGTGAATATCGTGTTTATGGCGCTGGACTGCGACCGGCTTAAATACCTTAATGACACCTGGGGGCACGACGAAGGCGACCGCGCGATTGTGCTGCTCGCGCAATCCATTTCCGCCGCCATCCGTAAAAGCGATTACGGCATCCGTCTGGGCGGCGATGAGTTCTTCCTGATCCTGATCGATTATGAGGAACAAGAGGCGCAAAATATCCCCGAGCGTATTCGCCAGCACCTGAGGGCAATTGACATTCACCGGCGCGTTAATTTCTCATGGGGCGCCTGCAGCATGGCGCCGGGGGATAGCCTGGCCGATGTAATGAAAATCGCCGATGCCCGGCTGTACGAAAATAAAAAGCAAAAAAAGTATCCTTACCCGGGGCGAGAAGAAGAATCTTGAGGTTTTATTGTGAAGGAAAAAATCGACATGAACGCGCCTGTAAGAATCAGTATTCATCAGCAGCTGCTAGCGCTGCTTAACCGCTCCCACGCCCGCTATCGGGTCGTTGAACATGAGGCCGTCGGGAAATGTGAAGCCGTGTCGAAGATTCGCGGCACCGCGCTGGGCCAGGGAGCCAAGGCGCTGGTGTGTAAAGTGAAAGGGCATGGCGTTAATCAGCACGTTCTGGCTATCCTAGCCGCCGATCTTCAGGCGGATTTAGCCCGGCTGGCCGAATACATCGGCGGCAGTAAAGCCTCGCTGGCCAGCCCGGCGGAAGTGGACGCCCTGACCGCCTGCGCGTTTGGCGCCATTCCCCCCTTCACTTTCCATCCGGACCTGCGGCTGGTCGCCGATCCGCTGCTGTTTGCGCGTTTCCCGGAAATCGCCTTCAACGCCGGGCAGCTTGATAAGTCCATCATCCTTGATACCGCCGACTATCTGCGCATTGCCCGTCCGGAACTGACCGCGTTTCATCGCCTGGCCTGATTGCCCCCCTGCTACGCTAAGGCCGCGGGTAGCAATCGATCGTGCAGATGCCTCAAATCGCGAGTCTGCGATAAAAAACCTGTTTACTTACGCGATTATGCGTAGAGTAAACGGGTTTTTCTTTTTTTATTTTTTGGCAAGGACCTCTGCACATGCTCGACACCACCCTGTTAATACTGCTGGGCCTGGCGGCGCTCGGCTTTATTAGCCACAACACCACCGTTGCTATTTCAATCCTGGTTTTAATTATCGTCCGCGTCACCCCGCTCAACGCTTTCTTTCCATGGATTGAAAAGCAGGGGCTGACCATCGGTATTATTATCCTCACCATCGGCGTGATGGCCCCCATTGCCAGCGGTACGCTGCCGCCCTCAACGCTGCTGCACTCCTTTGTGAACTGGAAGTCGCTGCTGGCGATTGCCGTGGGGGTATTTGTTTCCTGGCTTGGCGGACGCGGCGTGGCGCTGATGGGCTCGCAGCCGCAGCTGGTGGCCGGACTGCTGGTCGGCACCGTCCTCGGCGTCGCCCTCTTCCGCGGCGTTCCGGTTGGCCCGCTGATCGCCGCCGGGATCATTTCGCTGTTTATTGGGAAGTCGTAGCCAGGCTGGCAAGATAGCGGCCCGGCGTTTGCCCGAGGCCCTTTTTAAACATGGTAATAAAGGCGGTGGTAGAGTCATAGCCCAGGCTCTGCGCCGTCTGCTGTACCGTCTGCCCGCGGACCAGCATCTGCAGGGCGAGGATCAGCTGCAGCTGATGTCGCCAGCGGCGAAAGCTTAAGCCCGTCTCACGCACCACCAGCCGCGCCAGATTGCGTTCGCTCATGGCGAATTCCGCCGCCCACTGCGCCAACGTTTGCCAGCGGGCCGGGTCGACGGCCATCGTGTCCACCATCTGACGAATTTTTGGATGCCCGGAGACCGGCAGCTGCAGGTGCTCCTGCGGCTGCTGCGGGAGTTCATCGAACAGCACCTGCACCAGGCGGTTCATTGCCGGTTTAGCGAGTTCTGCCCTGCCGCGCTCGGCCATGACGAGGATAAGCTCGCGCACCAGCGGTGAAATTTTTAACGTACAGCAGAAAGCCGGCATCGCCGCCGCGTCGGGTTCAATAAACAAAAAGCAGACCTGCGCCTCCGGCGTCGCCCGATTGCTGTGCGGCACCTGTCCGGGCACCCACACCGCGTACTGCGGCGGCACCATCCACATCGCGTTCTCCACTTCGCAGGTCAGCGCCCCGTGAAGCGCGAGAATAAGCTGCCCTTTGCGGTGCTGATGGCGCGGAATGTACTGCTCGTCCGCGACAACCTGAATACGAAAAGCCGCCGCCGCTTCGTGACCGCTGTCCGGGTCGTAGCCGTCAAGGCCCAGTCCGATCATAAAAATGTCCGATTTTAGCGATAATCTGTCATTTTAGCTTGATTTAAACAGAGGACAAACAGGCTATTGTAACCGCCTCGTATTCTAGTTTGAGATAGCCATGAATTCTGCTTCACCTTCTGCCGATCGCCGTCATCTTGTGTTGATTGCCGGTATTCTGCTTATCGCCACCACCTTACGCGTGGCTTTTACCGGCGCCGCGCCGCTGCTTGATGCCATTCGCAGCGAATATGGCCTCACCACCGCGCAAACCGGTCTGTTAACCACTCTGCCGCTGCTGGCCTTTGGCCTGGTCTCGCCGCTGGCGGCGGCTGTCGCCCGCCGCTTCGGCATTGAACGCAGCCTGCTGCTGGCGCTGATCCTGATTTGCCTCGGTATTGCACTGCGCTCCCTGCCCGTGGTCACGCTGCTGTTTATCGGCACCGCGATTATCGGCTGCGGCATCGCGCTGGGGAACGTTCTGCTACCAGGACTCATTAAGCGTGACTTCCCGCAGCACGTCGCCAAAATGACCGGCGCTTACTCTCTCACCATGGGGGGCGCGGCGGCGCTGGGTTCGGCAATGGTCGTTCCCTTGGCCTTCGCCGGGCTGGGCTGGCGCGGCGCGCTGTTGATGCTGATGGTATTTCCGCTGCTGGCGCTGTTTGTCTGGCTGCCGCAGTCGCGCAGGCAAGCCGCCGCGCCGCTGACCGGGTCCGGCGCCATCCACAACCGCGGGATCTGGCGATCGGCGCTGGCCTGGCAGGTGACGCTGTTTCTCGGGATTAACTCGCTGGTCTACTACGTCATCATCGGCTGGCTGCCCGCCATTCTGCAAAGCATTGGCTACAGCGAAGCGCAGGCGGGCTCCCTGCACGGGCTGCTCCAGTTGGCAACCGCCGCGCCGGGGCTGGCGATCCCGTTAATACTTCATCGGCTGAAAGATCAGCGCGGTATCGCAGTTCTGGTCGCCCTGATGTGCGCAGTCAGCGCGCTCGGATTATGGTTTTTACCCGGTCAGGCGGTGCTATGGACGCTTATCTTCGGCTTCGGGTCCGGCGCGACCATGATTCTCGGCTTGACCTTTATCGGTCTGCGGGCCAGCTCAGCGCACCAGGCCGCCGCGCTGTCCGGCATGGCGCAGACGGTGGGCTATCTGCTGGCCGCCTGCGGGCCGCCGGTGATGGGGAAAATTCATGATGCCAACGGCGACTGGCATATCCCGCTGATCGCCGTGGCGTTGATCTCAATTGCGATGGCGATATTTGGCGCGCTGGCCGGGCGCGATCGGGAGATTAACGGCTAGCGCTAGCGATGCCCGGCGACCGCCGCCGGGCGTTCGCTCACTGACTTGCCGCGCGTAAAAACGCGTGAACCAGCGGCGCAGGTCTGCCTTCCAGCGCGTTGCGCTCGTGCTGGAATAACGTGGCGACAAAGAACGGATGGGTCACCAGTTCTACCGCCCGAATCTCGCCGTCATCATCCCAGCCCGTGACCCGCAGGTCGCCCTGCTCCAGTTCGCGGGCAAAATCGTCGGCAATCCCGTAGCTGCAGTGATAACCCTCTTCAATGCTGTCGCGGCCATAGGCGCGGGAGATAAGCGTATGGGCGCGCAGTTCAATATTGTCCGACTTTTCCACCAGCGAGCAGCTTAACGGCGCAATCACCATCCGCCCTTCGGTATCGGTTTCGGCATGCGCGGCATCCTGCCAGCCCATAACGTTGCGCGCGTATTCAATAATCGCGTGCTGGAAGCCGCCGCAGGTGCCAAGGAACGGAATACCGTTTTCCCGGGCGTGGCGAATGGCGATAAAGGCGCCTTCGGCATTTTTATAGGGGCTGGCGGGAACCACCCAGATAGCATCGTAATCGGCGAGGTCATCAGCGGATTTTATCTCACTGGTGGACAGCCAGTCATAGCGCAGCGGCAGTTCCAGTACGGCAGCGGCATCATCAATCGCCAGCGGAATCGCTTTATGGGCAACGACGTCGGGGTTGTAATCACCGACCAGAGCAATACGCAGGGGGGAGTTCATAGCAGGATCCTTATGTCATAGCGATTATCAGGCAACACAAGGAGCCTCAGGTTAGCGATCTCCACGGCAGAACACAATCCTTATTTTGTCTGCCCTTGAACGCGGGTAATTTACTCTAACTGGCGTTATGGTATTGGGCAAACAAACGGCTATGGATGCACGATGAAGGACAAAATTCTGGTTAGCGCCTGCCTGATGGGCTTTCAGGTTCGCTATAACGGCAGTCACAAAGCCCAACTGGCTAACGCGCTGTCTCGCTGGCAGAGCGAGGGGCGGCTGGTCACCCACTGCCCGGAGCTGGCTGCGGGGTTGCCCATCCCCAGACTACCGGCGGAGATCCTGGACGCACAGGGAGCGGACGTTATGCGAAATCGTGCTCAAATTGTCGAAAGTGACGGCCAGGACGTCACCGCGCACTATCAGCTGGCCGCCTGGCTGGCACTAAAAGCCGCGCAGGAGGAAGGCTGTACCGCGGCGCTGCTCACCGACGGCAGCCCAACCTGCGGCAGTCAGTTTATCTATGATGGTACCTTTAACGGACGGCGCAAACCCGGAGCCGGCGTTGCCGCCGCCCTGCTTCGCGAGAACGGGATTACGGTATTTTCCGAACAGCAACTGCCGCAGCTGCTTGCCTGGATGAAACAAAGGGAGAGTGACGATGATTCAATGTAAACGCGTTTATGACCCGCAGGAAGAGAGCGACGGCTACCGTATACTGGTAGACCGCCTGTGGCCGCGAGGAATAAAAAAAGAGGCGCTCAATTACGCTGAGTGGTGCAAAACCCTGGCGCCATCGACAGATTTACGCAAGGCTTTTCACGGCGAGACGCTCGATTTTGCCCACTTTAGCCAGCGCTATCGCCAGGAGCTTGAGGCCCATCGTGATGAAGGCGAGCGCCTGGCCGCGCTGGCCCACCGGCAGACGCTGACGCTGCTCTACGCGGCGAAAAACACCCGGCATAACCATGCCCAGGTGCTGGCTGACTGGCTGAAAGCGCTATGACTTAGCCGGATGATCGCGGCGCCAGAGCTCCCATTCATCTAACGTTTCACCACCGGGTAGCTTGCACTCGGTGCGCACGCCCTGCGGGCTTTGAATGGGAACCTGTTTCCCGCCCAGCTGCTGACAGTAAACCGAAGCCGGGTTAGCCATCCCTACCGGATGTGCTTGCTGTGTCGGCTGAGTCTGCGCGCATCCGGCAAGCGCCAGTGGCAGCATCAGTATCATCCCCTTCATTTCTGCTCCTTAATTGATGAAAACGGTCTTTGGTCCCGAATCTCCACGGTTTCTCCATTTTAGCTGCACTTTTGCGTCGTAGAGTACCCCTGTTCTCGAACTGACCAGAGAACAGATCATTCCATAATCAATGAGTTTTTCCCCGTCGCCCCCGACGGGGCTTTTTTTCCCGCCGCGGATGCAGGTATTCTCCTAACAGATGTGTTAAATTTTATGTATCTATGTTAATTCTGCGCTGATTGTTGTTTAGCATAACTTGCTGGTAGTTATGATTAGCGTTCGGGAGCCGTATTCCTCATGTCCGATTTTATTCTCGCGCGCGTGACGCAAACGCTAGCCAATGAACACTCCCTCGAAGCATTGGTGCGACAGCTGCTTGAGATGCTGGAGCTTGTTACCCGAATGGAATCCACCTACCTGACGCGTATTGACTTCGACGCGCAGCGACAGCTGATTATGTATGCGCATAACAGCAGCGAAATGCAGATCCCAGAAGGGTTCTCCGTCCCATGGAACGACTCGCTATGTAAACGTGCGCTCGACGAGCGTTGCCTTTTCAGTAACGATGTCGCCGAACGCTGGCGTTCGTGTATCGCCGCGCAGGATTTGGGCATCGCCACCTTTTTTAGCATTCCTGTGCGCCTGACCGACGGCTCATTATTCGGCACGCTGTGCGCCACCAGCCGGGTAAGACAACCCTATAACCTTGAGGGTGAGCAGGTCATGAATTTGTTCGCGAACCTCATCGCCCACTACGTTGAAAAAGAGACGCTAGTGCAGCAGCTTCGCTCGGCCAACGTCGCGCTTGAAATGCACTCATACACTGATGAGCTTACCGGTTTACCGAATCGCCGCTCGCTGTTTAAGTATCTTGCCGCGCAGTTTCCGCGGGCCCGCGAGCAGCGGCGCAGCATGCTGCTGATTTTTATCGATCTCGACGATTTTAAAGCAATCAACGATCGATTCGGCCATCCGTGCGGCGATAACTTTCTGATTCAGGTTGGCGAACGTCTGGCGGCTCACGTACGCAGCGGTGATATTGTCGGCCGTCTCGGCGGCGATGAATTTTTAATTGTCGGACCGGGCCCCGAATTAGCCGACCAGCAGGAGTATATCGCCGCGTTACGTCAAGCGCTGACGGGGATCTATTTCCTTGGCGAGCACCGGATTAACTACCCGGGGGCCAGCATTGGCGTTATTGAGGCCGACCCGCAGCAGATTGACGTAGAACAGGCGCTACGCGCCGCCGACGACGCGATGTATCTGGATAAGCAGTCTCGTCGTCAGGGAAGATTTTTTCATATTGACTAATCTACGGTGAAATCCCGTATGATATTCGCCACGACTTGCACTTACAGGGGCTCAATAATGAGGCTGGGTATTCTATTTCCGGTGGCTATTTTCATCGTCGCCGTTGTTTTTCTGGGCTGGTTTTTTGTCGGCGGCTATGCGGCGCCAGGCGGAGCGTAATGAAAAAAAGCACCATTATTATGCTTATTGTCGCCATCGTCGCCCTGGCGGGAACGCAATTGGGTTGGTGGTAAATCCAGGAATATTCGCGCCGCTCTTCGGCAAAGATTGCAGAATTATCTCATCTACTCAATAACTTAAAAGAATACACTCACATCATCAGCCGATACCGCATGGCCGTTTCTGCGGACGGATTTAACTGGAGAAGTGAGAAATGAAAAAACCGATCGTGTTGCCGTTGATTCTCGCGCTTTGCACGCTGTTATCGGGATGTATTGTCGACCCAGGCTATCACCACCATCGCCACCATCATCATCATGACGACAGAGACTGGCGATAAAGCGGACAACATCATAAGGCGAACTTCGGTTCGCCTTATTGCATGGGATCAGTCCCGACGGTCGGAACCTAAAAAGAGGAAACCCAGCGGGATAGAGAACAGCAGCGTAAACACAATGCTATAAACCGTCACCATCGCCCCCTGCAGGAAGAACATTGACGTCGTCCACTCTGAGTAAGGCATATTGTATTCGCTCACCACGCCGCCGAAGGTCGCACGCCCAACCACGATAAGCGCGATAGCGAATATCGCCGCTATCGACAAAAAGAACTTCTTGCTATTTTTATTGCTGGTGAGTTTCTGCAGAATCATCCGGGTTCCCTTTTTTCTGAACGATAATCGGCTGTATATGTAACACCAATGCAATCAAAATTGAAGGAGTTTTGTTACAAGAAAGAGCCAATCGCTATCGGGCCGGTCGCGCGTCCCGGCCGCAACGATTACGACTGCAGCGTCGCCAGACGGGCGGCAAAACCAACAAATACAAGGCCTATCAGACTGTTGCCGATTTTCGCCAGTTTCTTTTTCGTCTTCACGTAACGCGTAACGAACGAGCCGGAGAGGATCAGAAAGCTCATATAGATGAAGCTAATAATCTCCAGGGTCAACGCCAGGATAAAGAACGCCAGCCCGGGCGTTTTGGCGCTGACGTCAATAAACTGCACGAAGAATGAGACATAAAAAAGAATGGCCTTTGGATTCGTCAGGCTGAGGGTCAGCGAACGTTTAAGAATCGCGCTCCCCGGCTCGGAATCAGCAGACGAATGACCGTCACGCTGGGTTAACACCGCGTAGAGCATCTTACCGCCCATCCACAGCAGATAAATCGCCCCCAGGTATCGAACGATATTGAACAGTACCGGCGTGGTCTTGATAAGCGTCGCAACCCCGGCAAAAGCCAGGAACATCAGCACCGCATCACCGATAAATACGCCAGCGGCCGCCAGATACCCTTTCCTGACGCCATGGGCGACGCCGGTCTTGAGGACAAAAAAGGTATTCGGGCCGGGAACCAGGATGATAAAGATAGCCCCAACCAGGTAGGTCAGGTAATTCAGTACACCAAACTCAGCGAACACAACGCACTCCTTCGCTTACAACAAAATATGATCCCGCGCACGTTAACGCAACCGGGACCATTTTGAAAGCGCCGCGAGTGCGGATGCCTTAATAGAGCGAAGTTTCACCCAGCGGACGGGTTTTAAAGCGGCGGTGAACCCATAGATACTGCTCCGGCGCGCGCAGGATTTCTTTCTCAATAACCTTATTGATATAGCTTGCCGCATCCTGTTTATCTTCGCCAGGATAGTCGCTCATTACGTCGCTGATGTGCAGGCTATAACCCCGGCGATCCGCTTTACGCACCATGCTGATGGTGAGCATTTTCGCGCCCGATAAACGAGAGAGCACGTAGGTGCCGTTGGTCGTTGCGGCCTGCTGTACCGAGAAGAACGGGGCAAATACGCTCCCCTTCGGACCGTAGTCCTGATCCGGCGCAAACCACACCGCTTCACCCGACTTTAGGGCATGCACCAGACCGGATAAATTACGACGGTCGATCATCGCCTTGTTCGAGCGCAAACGACCGCGCGTCTGCACCCACTCCATTAACGGGCTATTGTGCGGACGGTAGGTCGCCATCATCGGACGACACAGCCCCATCGTACGGCCGCCCAGCTCAAGAGACATAAAGTGGACCCCGACAACCATCACGCCTTTTTGTTCGCTCAGGGCATTGTTGAGATTAACCATGCCTTCGACGTCAAACCATTTCTTGACGCGTTCATCACTCCAGAACCATGCCATGCCCGTTTCGATCAGGCCCATCCCTAGTGACATGAAGTTCTGCTCAATAAGCTTTTCGCGCGCCGCGGGCGACATCGTGGGGAAGCAAAGTTCGAGATTACGTCTGGCGATATGCTCACGACGCTTAAGGAAGCGCCGGGATGCGCGACCGGCGCTGGTACCGATAAGGTGCAATACGGGATAAGGGAGCTGGACGATAAGCCACAGCACACCCAGGCCAAACCAGGTCCCCCAATTACGGGGATGAAGCAGTTTTTTATTAAAAGCGTAAGACATGTTTTTTCCTGTAAACATTAGAACATGAGGTAACGCTTAAGGAAAAAACGAGTCCCTTCATCTGTCATTAGGCGGTACGTGTAGCAGTTCAGACAATAATAATCCTGGTAAATTCACTCCGGCAAGTAAAAAAAGAGCCCAGTAGCAAAAAACACAATACCAGCACACTTGTAACAAAATGTAAAATAAAAAATGAAGAATAGTCAACAAATATCCATCACAAGAATGATTAACACGCTAATCATTCAACATGAAGCGGCGTGCCAGCAGACCAGAACGCGGCGGCTTCAGCCCCGCTAAGCGCCGCTGAAACCGTACCGCGCGGCACCTGGGACCCGGCGAGATCGGGGTAGGCTTTCCTCTCCGTTATCCATTTAACAACGTTTGCCGATACGCTATTCCTTTATGTTCTATAAGCCTCACTGACATAAAAGAGAAATATTTAAAAGGAATCCAGGGGTAAAGCCTAAAATAAGAATCAGCTTATTTTAGTTTCCTGACAATAATTAATATTTATCGACAATTATCCATATTGCCGCAGGTTATTTCAGACTTTTTACCTCCGTTGCTTTAACAGAACAGCAGGCAATAAAGTTAAGGTGCCTTTTCTGGCGTTGAAAAAAGCGCATCATACTTACAAATCCCGGACGTTTCTCGCTCTTCAACACCCCGCCCGTTGCAGACAATTTTAAGCGCCTGTGTGCATTCAGCTGATTTGAAGCCAATTCCGCGATCGGCATAAAAATCTATTCAATATTTAACAATAACTTATCGTTACTATTGTGCGGTATCGCGCCGTGACGATCGAGCTTCAATTGAAATGATAACCATTCTCATATTAATATATGCCGTATTGATCAACTTTTCTGAACCTAGCTATGTCCCCTTCTTCCGCCATCGCCTCTCCGCTGACGCTTGCCTCGCTGTATAGCGACCATCACGGCTGGCTGAAAAAATGGCTTACCCATAAGCTGCAATCCGCTTATGACGCCGACGACGTAGCGCAGGATACCTTTGTCCGAATTATGGCCGGCGGGTCGCTGTCGACCATTCGCGACCCAAAATCTTTTCTTTGCACAATTGCCAAACGGGTGATGATCGATCTGTTCCGCCGAAATGCGCTGGAGCGCGCATGGCTCGAGATGCTCTCTCAGCTACCGGAAGAACTCTCCCCTTCCCCGGAACAGCGACAAAGCCAGCTTGAATTGTTACAGCAGATTGACGCCATGCTGGACGGGCTTAACGTCAAAGCCCGGGAGGCCTTTTTACTCTCGCAGCTTGAAGGATTGACCTACGCCGACATCGCCAGCCGCCTGGCGGTTTCCGTCAGTTCGGTTAAGAAATATATAGCGAAAGCCACCGAGCACTGCCTGCTGTTTCGTCTGGAGAATGGCCTGTGAAACCAATGCTAAGCGACTCCCGCCGTCAGGCGCTGCGTTCCGCTTCGCACTGGTACGCGGTCCTCAGCGACGGGCGCGTGAGCCCGCAGCAGGAGGCCCGCTGGCAGCAGTGGTATGAACAAAACAACGAAAATCAGTGGGCGTGGCAGCAGGTAGAAAACCTGCGCCAGCAGATGGGGCAGTTGCCGGGCGGGCTGGCCAGCCGAGCCCTTCACGATAGCCGCCTGGCGCGTCGTCACGTGCTGAAAGGGCTGCTGCTTTTACTGGTCGCCGGCGGCGGCTGGCGGCTCTGGGAGTCCGAGCTGGCGGAGGGGCTGCGCGCCGACTACCGAACGGCGAAGGGTATGCCGCGCCAGCAGCGGCTTGCCGACGGTACGCTGTTAACCCTGAATAGCGAAAGTGCCGCCGATGTCCGTTTTGACGCCCGGCAGCGGATGGTGCATTTACGCTATGGCGAAATCGCCATCACCACCGCTCAAGACAGCCGGCGGCGGCCATTCCGGGTGCAAACCCGCGAAGGCACCCTCACCGCGCTCGGCACCGAATTCACCGTCCGTCAGTTTGCCGGGGGCACCCGGCTGGCGGTACAGCGGCATGCCGTTGAAGCCGTTTTACCGTCCGGCGGCGCCCAAATCGTTAACGCCGGCGAAAGCCTGTGGTTTACCCGCGATCGTTTCGCCGCTCTGGTGAAGCTCAACGGCGGCGAGGATAGCTGGACCCGAGGCGTGCTGACCTTTCGCGATACCGCGCTGAGCGAGGTGGTCGCCACCCTCGCCCGCTATCGCACCGGAGTGCTGCGCTGCGATCCCGCCGTGGCTGATTTACGCCTGAGCGGCACCTTTCCGCTGGGCAATCCGGACGCCATCCTGCAGGTCATCGCGCAAACGCTGCCGATTAAATTGCGGTTTGTCACCCGCTACTGGGTCACGCTCGCCGCGGCCTGAGAAAAAAACGAAAAAATTCTCATTCTCCTTTGTCCCTTTTCCCCTGCTCGTTCGACTTATTAGGTGAATACAACCAAAAACGATCGTGGAGAAAACATGACGCCCTTACGCGTTTTACGCAAACCGATGCCTCTGGTGATGGTCATCCGTTTAAGCCTGCTGCCGTTCGCGGCGCTGGCTGCCGCGCCGGCATTTGCCGCCGCGCAGTTTGATATTGCCGCCGGAGATTTAGATACCGTACTTAACCAGTACGCCGCCCGCAGCGGTATCACGCTCTCTGCCGACGCCAGCCTGACGCGCGGCAAGCATAGCCCGGGCCTGCACGGCAGCTTTGAAACCGAAGAGGGTCTGCATACGTTGCTGAACGGCAGCGGATTACGGCTAAAGCCGCTGGGCAAGAAGGTCTGGACCCTGGAGCCCGCGCCCGTTAGTTCAGAATCCACCCTCACCGTCGTCGGGGACTGGCTCGGCGACGCGCGCGAAAACGATGTCTTTGAGCACGCCGGCGCCCGCGACGTTATCCGTCGGGGGGATTTCGGCAAAACCGGCGCCGCCACGATGCGCGAAGTGCTGAACCGGATCCCCGGCGTTAACGCGCCGGAAAATACCGGTACCGGCAGTCACGATCTGGCGATGAACTTTGGTATTCGCGGCCTCAATCCGCGCCTTGCCAGCCGTTCCACGGTGCTGATGGACGGTATTCCGGTTCCCTTCGCCCCCTACGGCCAGCCGCAGCTTTCTTTGGCGCCGGTCTCGCTCGGCAATATGGACGCCATCGATGTCGTGCGCGGCGGCGGCGCGGTGCGCTACGGGCCGCAGAGCGTCGGCGGCGTGGTGAACTTCGTCACCCGCGCAATCCCCGAGAATTTTGGCATTGAGGGCGGCGTTGAAGGACAGCTCAGCCCCACCTCGTCGCAAAACAACCCGAAAGAGACGCATAACTTCGCGATCGGCGGCACGGCGGAAAACGGTTTCGGCTCCGCTCTGCTCTATTCTGGTACCCGCGGCAGCGACTGGCGCGAACGCAGCGCGACGCGGATTGATGATGTGATGCTGAAAAGCAAATACGCGCCCAACGAAGTGCATACTTTTAACAGCCTGCTGCAATACTACGACGGCGAAGCCGATATGCCCGGCGGCCTCTCTCGCGCCGACTATAACGCCGACCGCTGGCAGTCGACCCGACCTTACGACCGCTTCTGGGGGCGTCGTCAGCTCGCCAGCCTCGGCTACCAGTTTCAGCCGGATGCGCAGCATAAGTTTAATATTCAGGGGTTCTATACGCACACCCTGCGCAGCGGCTACCTGGAACAGGGCAAGCGCATTACCCTCTCCCCGCGCGAATACTGGGTCCGCGGCATCGAACCGCGCTACAGCCAAAGCTTTATGATCGGCCCATCCGCCCACGAAGTCGGCGTCGGCTATCGCTACGTCAACGAATCGACCCACGAAATGCGTTACTACACCGCTACCACCAGCGGCGAGCTGCCCAGCTCCGCCAGCCCGTACGATCGCGATACCCGCTCCGGCACCGAAGCGCACGCCTGGTATATCGACGATCGTGTGGATATCGGCAACTGGACGATTACGCCAGGGATGCGCTTCGAGCACATTGCGTCTTATCAGGACAACGCTCTGCTGGGCACCCGCGAACGGGTCAGCTATAACGCCCCGCTCCCGGCGCTGAACGTTCTCTATCACCTCACCGACAGCTGGAATCTTTATGCCAATACAGAAGGTTCATTCGGCACCGTACAGTACAGCCAGATTGGCAAGGCTGTGCAAAGCGGCAATGTGGAACCGGAAAAAGCGCGCACCTGGGAAGTCGGCACCCGCTACGACGACGGGGCGCTGACCGCCGAAATGGGGCTGTTCCTGATCAACTTCAATAATCAGTACGACTCCAACCAGACCAATGACACGGTGACCGCCCGGGGTAAAACGCGTCATAGCGGCCTGGAAGCGCAAACCCGTTACTCTCTCGGCGAGCTTTCACCCGCCCTTGATAATCTCTCGCTCTACGCCAGCTATGCGTACGTCAACGCTGAAATCCGCGAAAAGGGCGATACCTACGGCAATCAGGTTCCCTTCTCGCCGAAACACAAAGGCAGCTTTGGCGTCGATTACAAGCCCGGCAGCTGGACGTTTAACCTCAACAGCGACTTCCAGTCCAGCCAGTTTGCCGATAACGCCAATACCGTTGCCGAAAGCGCCGATGGCAGCACCGGCCGTATTCCCGGCTATATGCTGTGGGGCGCTCGGGTGGCCTACGACTTTGGCCCGCAGATGGCCAATCTCAATCTCGCGCTGGGGGTGAAAAACATCTTCGATCATGAGTACTACACCCGCTCATACGACGATAACAACAAAGGGCTTTACGCCGGCCAGCCGCGCACGCTGTACCTGCAAGGGTCGATGAAGTTCTGATGAGAATGGGTTGCCGGACAGCGGTATTAGCGCCCTGTCCGGAAAACGGGAGTTGATTATGTTTAGCCTTGTTCGCCTGTGTATTTTCAGCCTGCTGTTTCTGGCAGGCCCGGTATTCGCCGTCACCGTGCAGGATGAGCACGGTCGCTTTACGCTTGATAAAACGCCGCAGCGCATCGTCGTGCTTGAGCTCTCCTTCGTCGACGCGCTGGCGGCGGTCAACGTCAGCCCGATTGGCGTGGCCGATGACAACGACCCGTCGCGTATTCTGTCGGACGTACGCGCGCGCCTGAAGCCCTGGCAGTCGGTGGGCACCCGCGCTCAGCCTTCGCTGGAAGCAATTAGCGCGCTGCATCCCGACCTGATCGTTGCCGATAGCAGCCGCCATGCCGGGATCTACGCCGCCCTGCGGCAGATTGCCCCGGTACTGCTATTGAAATCGCGCAATGAAACCTGGGAAGAGAACCTGCAGTCCGCGGCGATTATCGGAAAAGTCGTGGGTCAGGACGAAGAGATGCAGCGGCGTCTGGCGCAGCACCGGCAAAAAATGGCGGCGTTTTCCCGTCAACTGCCGGCTGGCGCCAGCGTGCTGTTTGGCACCTCGCGCGAACAGCAGTTTAATCTTCATTCATCGCAAACCTATACCGGCAGCGTGCTGGCGGCCCTTGGCCTGAAGGTTCCGCTGCCGAACGGCGGCGCGCCGATGGCGGCGATAAATCTCGAACAGCTGCTGGCGCTAAATCCGCAATGGCTGCTGGTCGCCCACTACCGCGCTGAAAGCATCGTCAAAAAATGGCAGCAGGACGCGCTGTGGCCAATGCTGCAGGCCGAGCAAAAACAGCAGGTCGCCGCCGTCGATAGCGACAGCTGGGCGCGGATGCGCGGGATCGTTGCCGCCGAGCGTATCGCCAGCGATATGGTGAAAATCGTCCACCACCAGGCCGTCGATATCGCGCCATGAAACTCTTCCATCGCGCGCCCTTTATCTGGGGATTGCCGCTGCTGGCGCTCACCGGCCTGTTCTGGTTGAGCCTGTTCTGTTATTCGCCGATCCCGATTTCGCCGTTAAACGCGCTTCACGCCCTGCTGGCGCCAGATACGCCTGCGCTTGCGGAGGCGCTGGTGCTTAACCTGCGCCTGCCCCGCAGCCTGGTGGCGATAATGCTCGGCGCCTCGCTGGCAATGTCTGGGGCCTTATTGCAAACGCTCACCCATAACCCGCTGGCGTCGCCTTCGCTGCTGGGCATTAATAGCGGCGCGGCGCTGGCGATGGCGCTGACCAGCGCCTTCAGTCCGGCGCCGCTGGCAGGCTTTTCGCTGGCGTTGATAGCCGCCTGCGGCGGCGGACTAAGCTGGTTGCTGGTGATGACTGCCGGCGGCGGCTGGCGCCAGCAGCTGGATCGCCATCGGCTGATCCTCGCCGGTATTGCTCTTTCGGCGCTATGCATGGCTCTGAGCAGAATGACCCTGCTGCTGGCGGAAGATCGCGCCTGGGGCATTCTGACCTGGCTTGCGGGCGGCGTTTCTCACGTGCGCTGGGCCGAGTTCTGGCAGCTTTTCCCTTTTTTCGCGCTCATTGCTCCCGGCGTATTCCTGCTGGCCAACGCGCTTAATCTGCTCAACGTCGGCGATACCGCGGCCCATTCGCTGGGAGTGAATTTGCCGCGCCTGCGCCTGCTTATCAACGCGGCCGTGTTGCTGCTTACCGGCGCCAGCGTCAGCGTCGCCGGGCCGGTGGCCTTTATTGGCCTGCTGGTTCCGCATCTGGGGCGCTTTTGCGCAGGTCACGATCATCGTTTTCTTCTACCCATGAGCGCGGTGTTGGGCGCCCTGCTTATGCTGCTGGCCGATATTCTCGCCAGAGCGCTGGCCTGGCCAGGTGAACTGCCGGCGGGCGCGGTGCTGGCGCTGGTCGGGGCGCCTTGTTTTGTCTGGCTGGTCAGGAGGCGGGGATGAGACGACGCATCGCTTTTTTACTGCTCGCGCTGACGATGTTAACCCTCTTCTCGCTGCGGATGGGCGCGATCCCGCTGCCGTGGCAAGTGCTGCTCAGCGGGTGGCATGCGGGCAGCGAGTATCACTATGTCCTTATGCAATATCGCCTGCCGCGCGTCGTGCTGGCGCTGATTATTGGCGCCGCGCTGGCCGTTTCCGGGGCGCTGGTTCAGGGTGTGGTGCATAATCCGCTGGCCTCGCCGGACATTCTGGGAATTAACCACGGGGCGAGCCTGGCCTCGGTGGCCGCATTGTGGTTTTTGCCGTCCCTGCCCCTGCCGTGGTTGCCGCTGCTGGCCTTTATCGGCGGGATGGCGGCGATGACGATCGCGATCGCGCTTGCCGGGTTTTCCCATCCAATGCGCCTGGCGCTCACCGGCATCGCGCTGTCGGCCTGCTGGGCCAGCGTGACCGATTACCTCTTACTTTCCCGGCCGCAGGAGATCAATAACGCGCTGCTGTGGCTGACCGGCAGCCTGTGGGGCAGGGACGGTTCGTTCGTCGTCATCGCCCTACCCCTGCTGGCGATTTTGCTGCCCTTAAGCTTCGCCCTCAGCCGCGATCTTGACCTACTGGCGTTAGGCCGCGACCGCGCGGGAACCCTCGGCGTCAACGTGCGCCGGCTTAACGGCTACGCGTTGACGCTGGCGGTCGCCCTCGCGTCGATCGGCGTGGCGGTTTGCGGCCCCATCGCCTTTATCAGCCTCGTGGTGCCGCATCTTGTGCGTCGCCTGTTCGGCGGTCGCCACCGCTATTTATTGCCCCTGTCCGCGCTGACGGGCGGGCTGGTTCTGCTACTCGCCGATCTGCTGGCGCGAACGCTGCATCCGCCGCTTGAGCTGCCGGCAGGCGTATTGACGGCGATTATCGGCGCGCCCTGGTTTATCTGGCTGCTTGTGAGAATGCGTTAAATGGAACTGCGAACCCAAAAGCTCACCGCCGGCTATGGCGGCAAACACGTTATCAATCATCTCGACCTGACGCTGCCCGGCGGCAAAATCACCGCGCTGCTGGGGCCAAACGGCTGCGGTAAATCAACGCTGCTGAAGTGTTTCTCCCGCCTGCTAACGCCGCTCGCCGGCGAGATATGGCTCGATGATGTCGCCTTAACGCGCCTCTCCGTGCGTCAGCTGGCGCGCCGACTGGCGCTGTTGCCGCAGCAGCATCACGTTCCGGAAGGCGTCAGCGTACGCGAGCTGGTCGGCTATGGCCGCAGTCCGTGGCTACCGCTATGGGGTCGGCTTACAGAGCACGATCGACAGCTGGTCGACAGCGCGCTACAGCGCACCGGCATCGCTGCGCTGGCGGAACAGCCGCTGACCGCCCTTTCCGGCGGCCAGCGGCAGCGGGCTTTTCTGGCGCTGCTGCTGGCGCAGGATACGCCGCTGGTGCTGCTCGATGAGCCAACGACCTGGCTGGATATTAATCATCAGGTGGAACTGATGACGCTGATGCGCGAGCTGCAGCGGATGGGAAAAACCGTGGTTACCGTGCTGCACGATCTCAACCAGGCCAGCCGCTACTGCGATCATCTGGTGGTGCTTGAAGGGGGTCAGGTGCGGGCTCAAGGTTCAGCGGAAACGGTGCTGACGCCGGAGATGCTGCGGGAGATCTTTCACCTGGAAGCGGAAATTCACCCGGAGCCGGTGTCGCAGCGCCCGATGTGCGTGGTGAAATAACCCGGGTAAGGCGCCCTGCGCCCTACCCGAAGTTAATCAGTAGGTGTGGAAGTACTGCTGGATCACCTGCGGATTTTTCGTTTGCGTTAGCGCCGTCATCAGCAGGATGCGCGCTTTTGCCGGGTTGAGCGAATCGGATACCAGCCCCGGCTGGCCATCATCAACCGGCACGACGCCGCTGCCGGTGCGCGAGGCGCGAACCACCACGATACCGGCTTTTTCCGCTTTTTCGATCCCCGCCGCGCTGCGTACGGAGACCGATCCCGCGCCGGTGCCCGCATAGATAATGCCGTCAGCATGGTGCGCGATCGCCGCGTCATACATATATTCTGGGTCATCCTGATAGCCATAAATAATGACTACCTTCGGTAGCGCGTTAAGCTGGCGGACGTCAAAAACCGAGCGCACGGTATGAATTTTATCCACGCGCGTTTCGAACTGCGGTTTGCCGCTCACGATAACGCCCAGATAGCCCTCTTCCGGCGCCTTGAAGGTATCCAGCGTTGTGGCATTGGTCTTCGTAACAAAACGCGCGGCGCCAATGCGATCATTGAGGACCACCATCACGCCGCGGCCTTTCGCTTGCGGATCGGCCGCCACGGTCACCGCTTCCAGCAGGTTCATCGGGCCGTCGGCGCTGATGGCCGTGGCCGGACGCATCGCCGCCGTGAAGACTACCGGTTTATTGCTTTTTACCGTCAGGTTGAGGAAGTAAGGCGTCTCGTCCAGAGTATCGGTGCCGTGGGTAATCACCACGCCGTCGACATCATCGCGGGCCAGCAGCTCATTGACGCGTTTTGACAGCTTGAGAATAATGTCGCTGGTCATATTTTCGCTGCCGATATTGGCAACCTGTTCGCCGTCAACGCGGGCGACTTTGCTCATCTCAGGCACGGCATTAATCAGCGTCTGGACGCCAATCGCGCCGGCTTTGTACCCGGTAGTCTGGGTATTGCTGGCTGCCGAACCGGCAATCGTTCCTCCGGTCGCCAGGATAACGATATGCGGCAGACGCGTATCACTAAATGCAAAAGCGCTTATCGTCAGTAACGTAATTGCCAGTAATGCTCTAAAATTCATCATGACTCATCCCAAAATAGATATTAAATATATTCGCGCAGAGAGAATGCAAACGGCTTGCCAGGATTTAATATATTTTACCTGTTAAAAGTGATTAACTATCAGACAAAAAAGGATTTTTACTTCGTTCTGAGCGCTACTTTGGTGCAGGAACGCGCTAAAAACGGGCATGACATAAAAGCGAAATCAGAATCAACTTATTCAATCTATTTTGTCGTGTCGGCATCGCTATCAACGAAATAGACCAACACGATGCGGGTAATGCGATGGAGAAAACGATGCGTATCGCCTTAAAATCAGCATTGATGCTTACCTCCCGCGTCATACAAGTAATTAATCCCGAATTACACCTGCATATGCAACGCACGGCGCTGATTGCGCTGGAGCTTGCGCAGGCATCGGGCCTATCGCGCCGGCAGCAGCAAACTATCTTTTGCGCCGCGCTGCTGCACGACATTGGCGTGCTGGGGGATAAAAGGGCGTTTTCGTCGCTGAACGCCATCGATAACCTCAATGACCCACATCAGCATCGGGGAGCCGAAATGCTGGCCGGGTTAGCCACCCTGGCCCCCATCCTGCCGATTATCCGCGATCACCATTTTAGCCCAAACCACAGAGGCAGCCTCGAACAGCATATTGTCTATTTTGCCGACGTTTTTGAACGCCAGCTCCCTGGCGATAAGAGCGCGACCACCTATCAAACCGATATGAGTATTGATAACTTCCGCGCGCTTTACCAGGCGATCGACCCGCCGCTGTGTCAGACCTTGTGCCAGCTCGCAGAAAAAGAGCATTTTTGGCTGCATCTTAATCCCGGACATATTCAGCGAATGCTGGAAATCATCGGCCCCATCAACGATGTGTATATCGATATCGACGGTCTGAAAGATATCTGTCTACTTATTGCCAAAATTGTCGATACCTACAGCAGCTTTACCGCCAGCCACAGTCTGAAGGTTGGTCAAATTTCGCGCGACCTCGCCGCTTATATGAGTCTGCCGGATCTGGAGTGCAGGAAGATTGAGATTGCCGGTTATTTGCACGATATCGGCAAAGTGTATATTCCGCTGGCAATCCTCGAGAAACAGGGTGAGCTGAACGACGAAGAGTTGCTTCAGGTTCGCGAGCATAGCTATATGACCGGCGAAATTCTTAGCACCTTCAGCGAACTCGGCGAGATAATTAACTGGGCCGCAAACCATCATGAAAAACTGGATGGCAGCGGTTATCCACTTCATCTCAATGGGGATTACCTGCAACTACCGGATCGGATTATCGCCATCGCGGATATATTCACCGCGCTGACCGAAGACCGCCCCTATCGCCCCGGAATGCGTCGTCAGCAAGCGTTACAGCTGATAGAGAGTGATGTTATAAATGGCGCGTTGGATAAAGATGTGTATCGCATTTTGCATCAGCATGCCGAAGCGCTGCACGCTATTATTACTCACACGCTGCCCCCTTAATCACCGGTTTTTTCTGGTGAAGCCGGTGCGCAACGATAAAAACAAAATAATTCATCTGCACGCAAGGAATATTCGGTGAGAATCGCCACCATGACCAACTGGGCCTACGGGATCACCGTCGCCCTGACCCTCGCCTCAGGCATCGCAATGCTGATGGCTTCAAGTGCGGATAATGCCGAACGCCGCGCCGTCGAACAACGCCAGGTGTTCGACCAGCTAAGCGAAGAAGTGGAAAGCGGCGCCTGGGAGCTTTCCGATCTCGCGCGACTTTACATCATCAAAAAAAATCAGGATGTGCTGCAGGAGTACCGGCAGCAAACTCAGGCCATCACCGCCATTGAACGCCGGCTAGTAAAGCTGAAAGACAATGGCGCAACCGCTGAAGAGCTGGCGCTGCTGCGCGAGGGGTTACAGATGGCCGATGAACTCCAGGACGAGCAGCGGACGGCGCTGGCGCAGGTTGCCAGGGGCGAGGAAAAAGAGGCGGTCAACCTGCTTTATGGCACCGCCTATGAGCAGGAGCTCGAGCGGGTCCAGACGCAGCTTGACCACTTTCGCCTGATGCTCGAAGGCCGGGTGAATAAAACCATTGCCGAGGCGACGGAGAAATCGCGGATCTGGCGTACGCTCTCTGAGGTCATGGTTGGACTCACGGCGCTGATGTTCCTGTTTGTGCTGGGCTTTATTCTTAAGCGGCGGGTGCTGTATCCCGTCGTCCGTCTGAGCGATGTCGTGCAGCGGCTGGCCTCGCAGGATTACGCGGTTGAAACGCCGCAGTTTACCCAGATTGATGAAATTGGCGATATGGCCCAGGCCATTCGCATCTTTCGCGAGAACGGGCTGGCGCGCCAGCGGCTGGAACAAGAGCGCGACGCCGATTGGGCGGTCCGCGAGCTGCTGGCGCGGATGACCCAGCGTTTACAGGGCTGCGAATCCTTCGAGGACGTGATCAAGGTTGCCGAACTGTTCGCGCCGAATATCGCCCCGGCGATCCCGGGGCGACTGTATATTCTTGATACCGATCCCTGGCAGATGCGCTGCGTGGCGCAGTGGCTTTCTCCGCCGCTTGAAGCGGACGTCTTTCATCCGGATAACTGCTGGGCCGTGCGGCGCGGGCTGAGCCATCCGCCGGTCAACGGTGAGCCGGATATCGCCTGTTATCACCTGTCGGAATCGCAGGCTAATCAGTCGCTATGCGTGCCGCTGATTGCGCAGGGAGAAGCGATTGGCCTGCTATCCTTCAGCAACGTTACTTCCGCGACTGCCCCTTCCCGCGCCTATCTTGAACTGATGGCCGAAGCGCTGGGTCTGGCGCTGGCGAATCAGCGTTTGCGCAACGCGCTGCTGGAAAAGGCGCTGTTTGATTCATTAACCGGCCTGCGTAACCGCCACCACCTGGATGACGCTCTGCATACCCAAATGAATCTGGCGGTTCGCAACGGCACGCCGCTGAGCTGCCTGATGATCGATATCGATCACTTTAAGGCGATTAATGATAGTTACGGTCACGAGGCGGGCGACCTGGTGATCAAAAGCGTCGCCGCGATTATTCAACGCGCGGTGCGCGATATCGGCATGGCCTTCCGCTATGGCGGCGAAGAGTTCCTGGTGCTGCTGGGTGGAACCGATGAACAGTCCGCGATGGTCTGCGCGAACGATATCTATAACAGCGTGCACCTGTTGACCCTACGCTACGGCCTCGCTGAGATTGGCCAGATCGATGTCTCCATCGGCATCGCCAGCTACCCCCAGCATACGCAAAGCGACAGCCTGCTGCGCGCGGCCGATGCAGCGCTCTACCGGGCCAAAGAGCTGGGGCGGTCGAGAATTGTGAGTTTTGGGATGTTAAAGGCGGATTGAGCCTCGTTCCAGAAGGCGAAGATGCCCTATTCACCCATGCTAATGAAAGCCGACGCGCGGGTGAATAACGCTCACATCACGCTTAATAGCGCGTCTTCCATCAGTTGCCCCAACAGCGCCCGCGCTCCGTGAACCCCGTCGTTCCCCTGGCCGTGCGTCAGCGTAATACCGAGATTCCCCGGCGATGGCAGCAGGCTTCCCGCCACGCGCAGGTTGCCGGGCATGCCGATGCGCGTACGTACGGTAATGCCCAGTCCGGCCTGCACCGCCGCCCAGATGCCGCTCAGACTATGGCTGATAAACACCACCTGCCAGGCGATGTTGGCCCGGTCCAGACAGTCGATGGCGCGGGAACGCATCAGGCACGGGCTGTCCAGCATCACCAACGGCAACGGCTTGCCCTCCGCCAGCAGCGCGGCAATATCCAGCTGCGGATGGGTTATCCACTCCAGCCGGCTCTGGCCGATCGGTTTGCCTTCACGCTGCGCGCTCTCCGGCTGCCACAGCAGCGCCATATCAAGCATATTGTCATTAAGGGCGTTGAGCAGCGCCCGATTGCGATCGACACGGGCAATAATTCGCATTCCTGGATGGTGACGTTTGAACTCGCCAAGAATGCCGGGCATAAGCGACTCGCCAAAATCCTCCTGCATGCCAATGCGTATTTCTCCCTGCAAAAGTTCGCCCTGCAGGACTCGCTGCGCTTCATCGTTCAGCGCCAGCAGACGCCGGGCATAGCCCATAATTATCTCGCCATTCTGCGTCAGCGCCAGGTGGCGGCCTCTCTTCTCCACCAGAGCGGTGCCGCACTGCTGCTCCAGCTTTTTCAGCTGAGCGCTCACCGCCGAGGTTGAACGGCAGAGGCGACCTGCCGCCTGCGCAAAGCTACCGCATTCAATACCGGTGACAAAACTGCGCAGCGCGTCGAGATCGAACGTGAGTGGGAGCTTATTCATGATTGTCCTGATAAACGGGATGAACGGTCTAATATAATTCAATTTTCAGGATTGAAACAGCGCGCCAGAATGACGTTATTGTCAATACGGAGAGATAACGATGGCCAACCCCCTCGATCGTGAAACCCTGGCTCGCATCGCGCCGAAGCTAGCCGAGCTGAGTCAGAATGTACTTTTTAATGATATCTGGACGCGTGAACCGCTTTCTCCCCGCGAGCGCAGCCTGGTGACGCTCGGCGCGCTGACGGCGCTGGGCCGCGTTCAGCAGCTCCCCTGGCATATCCGCTTCGCCCAGCAAAATGGCCTGACCCGTGAAGAAATCGTTGAGGTTTTCACCCATCTGGCATTCTACGCCGGCTGGCCCGCGGCGGTTTCCGCCCTCGAATGCCTGCAAGAGGAGTAACGCCGATGCCCTTTACCCGCATTAGCCTCCATCAGAGTTATAACGATACGCAAATCATGCAGATTTCCGACATTCTGCAACAGAGCCTTGAAACAGAATTTGCCGTCCCGCCCCACGATCGCTTTCAGGTTTTCGAACGGCTGCCGGCGAACCAGCATGTGTTCGACCGCCGCTATAAAAGCGCTGGCCGCAGCGACAGTTTTATTCAGTTCCATCTTCTGGCAGGTAAGCCTCGTTCAGTGGAGCAGAAGAGGAACTTCTGCCGTACCCTGTGCCAGCGGCTGCAGACGAAACTGCATATTAGTCCGGATGATGTGATGGTGATGATGCAGTTCAATACCGCCGATGAGTGGAGTTTCAGCCACGGACTGCTGCTCTCTGAGGAGGCGTGATGATGGTGATGCCGTATCGTTTTACCTGGCGGGGCCGACTCCCCAGGACTCTCACTGACCGACGCATTGAGCAAAACGGCGCCAGGCTTATCATTCAGGTGTAATAAAAAAACGGGAGCCCATCGGCTCCCGTTTTTGTCTAACCCAGAGACGGGATTACATGTTCGCGATGATCGCGTCGCCAAACTCTGAACATTTCAGCAGCTTAGCGCCTTCCATCAGACGCTCAAAGTCATAGGTCACGGTCTTGGCAGCAATTGCGCCTTCAGTGCCTTTAACAATCAGGTCTGCGGCTTCGAACCACTGCATGTGGCGCAGCATCATCTCAGCGGACAGAATAATAGAACCTGGGTTCACTTTATCCTGGCCGGCATATTTCGGCGCAGTACCGTGGGTCGCTTCAAACAGCGCGCACTCGTCGCCGATGTTCGCACCCGGGGCAATACCGATACCGCCAACCTGCGCCGCCAGGGCGTCAGAGATATAGTCGCCGTTCAGGTTCATACAGGCGATAACATCGTATTCCGCCGGACGCAGCAGGATCTGCTGCAGGAAGGCGTCGGCGATAACGTCTTTCACGACGATCTCTTTCCCGGTGTTCGGGTTTTTGATCTTCAGCCACGGGCCGCCGTCAATCAGCTCACCGCCGAACTCTTCGCGTGCCAGCTGGTAGCCCCAGTCTTTGAACGCGCCTTCGGTGAATTTCATGATGTTGCCTTTGTGCACCAGAGTCAGTGAATCGCGATCGTTGGTGATGGCGTATTCAATGGCGGCGCGAACCAGGCGTTTGGTACCTTCTTCAGAGCACGGCTTGATGCCGATACCGCAATGTTCCGGGAAGCGAATTTTCTTCACGCCCATTTCATCGCGCAGGAATTTGATCACTTTATCCGCTTCGGCAGAATCGGCTTTCCACTCGATACCGGCGTAGATGTCTTCGGAGTTTTCGCGGAAGATAACCATATCGGTCAGTTCAGGATGTTTAACCGGGCTCGGAGTACCCTGATAATAACGAACCGGGCGCAGGCAAACGTAGAGGTCCAGTTCCTGACGCAGGGCAACGTTCAGAGAACGAATGCCGCCGCCGACTGGCGTAGTCAGAGGGCCTTTGATAGCAACACGATATTCACGAATCAGATCAAGAGTTTCGGCAGGCAGCCAGACATCCTGGCCATAAACCTGGGTCGATTTTTCACCGGTGTAAACTTCCATCCAGGAAATTTTACGCTCGCCCTTATAGGCTTTCTCAACGGCAGCATCAACCACTTTCAGCATCGCCGGAGTGACGTCAACACCGATACCATCGCCTTCGATGAACGGGATAATCGGGTTATTAGGGACGTTCAGCTTGCCGTTTTGCAGGGTGATTTTTTGACCTTCCGCCGGAACTACTACTTTGCTTTCCATTAACCTCTCCTTCGAGCGCTTCTGGTTCTGCTCTTCCCTCTTCACGCTAGCCGGGCGTTGGCTTTATTCGCCCACTCCCGTCATCGGAATATCCCGCTAACCGGAGATTTCGCGTCCGTGTCGCCTTCCTGTAATGCGAATCGGTTTGAGCAACCTTTTTGTTAATAAGTTGTAATGAGCATGTCAATACTACCTGAATGTTTGCGTCCATGAAAGGCATTCGTAATTAGGCTATAATGCGGCAATTGATTGAGTCTGAAAATACCATGCAAAAAACTTCATTTAGAAAACATCGCGTTGAGCGATTCAGCACGCAACAAGTCACCAGACAACGCAAAGAACGCCAGCCAAAAACTGTGATCTTGTTCAATAAACCATATGATGTATTGCCGCAATTTACCGATGAAGCCGGACGCAGCACGCTTAAAGATTTTATTCCGGTTGCCGGCGTCTACGCTGCCGGTCGGCTGGACCGCGATAGCGAAGGCCTGCTGGTGCTGACTAACGACGGCGCGCTGCAGGCGGCCCTCACCCAGCCGGGCAAGCGCACCGGAAAGATTTATTATGTCCAGGTGGAAGGCGAACCCACGGCGGACGCGCTGGCCGCCCTTCGCGACGGCGTCACGCTGAATGACGGCCCCACCCTGCCTGCGGGAGTCGAGCGGGTGGCGGAGCCAGAGTGGCTATGGCCGCGAAATCCGCCCATTCGCGAGCGCAAATCCATCCCTACCAGCTGGCTTAAAATCACCCTCTATGAAGGGCGCAACCGCCAGGTGCGGCGGATGACCGCCCACGTCGGCTTTCCGACGCTACGTCTGATTCGCTACGCGATGGGCGGCTATACGCTGGATGGCCTGGCCAACGGCGAATGGCGCAAAATTGATTAACAGTAGCCTAAGGAAAATCAATGTTTAAACCGCACGTCACCGTCGCCTGCGTGGTTCACGCGAAAGGCAAATTCCTCGTTGTTGAAGAGACGATCAACGGAAAAGTGCTGTGGAACCAGCCTGCGGGCCACCTCGAAGCCGATGAAACGCTGGTTCAGGCCGCAGAGCGCGAGCTCTGGGAAGAGACCGGCATTCGCGCCACGCCGCAGCACTTTCTTCGCCTGCATCAGTGGATAGCCCCGGATCGCACCCCATTTTTGCGCTTCCTCTTTACTATCGAGCTTAACGATACGTGCGCCACCGAGCCCCATGATAGTGATATCGATCGCTGCCTGTGGCTTAGCGCTGAGGAAATTCTTAACGCGACAAACCTGCGTTCTCAACTGGTTGCTGAGAGCATTCGCAGCTATCAGCAGGATCCGCGCTACCCGCTGTCGCTCATCGGTGAATTTAACTGGCCGTTTACAGGGGGTGCCTCAACCGAGGACGCGTGCTAGAATACGCCGCCTCGAAGTTCAATGTAATGAGTATTCCAATGTCAGAAAGCCAGAAAAAAGTGATCGTCGGCATGTCCGGCGGGGTTGATTCCTCAGTTTCCGCCTACCTGCTGCTCCAGCAAGGGTATAAGGTGGAAGGCCTGTTCATGAAGAACTGGGAAGAAGACGACGGCGAGGAATACTGCACCGCAGCGGCGGATCTTGCCGACGCGCAGGCCGTTTGCGATAAGCTGGGAATTGAACTTCATACCGTTAACTTTGCCGCAGAATACTGGGACAACGTATTCGAACTGTTCCTTGAAGAATACAAAGCCGGACGCACGCCGAACCCGGATATTCTGTGTAACAAAGAAATTAAATTTAAAGCTTTCCTCGAATTTGCCGCAGAAGACCTCGGCGCCGACTACATCGCTACCGGACACTACGTGCGCCGCGCCGACGTTAACGGCAAGAGCCAGCTGCTGCGCGGCCTCGACGGTAACAAAGACCAGAGCTACTTCCTTTATACCCTAAGCCACGAACAGATCGCGCAAAGCCTGTTCCCGGTGGGGGAGCTGGAAAAGCCGCAGGTGCGTAAAATCGCCGAAGAGTTGGATCTCATTACCGCGAAGAAAAAAGACTCGACCGGTATCTGTTTTATCGGCGAACGCAAATTCCGTGAGTTCCTTGGCCGCTACCTGCCCGCTCAGCCGGGAAAAATTATCAGCGTTGACGGCGACGAAGTTGGCGAGCATCAGGGCCTGATGTACCACACCCTTGGGCAGCGTAAAGGCCTTGGCATCGGCGGTATCAAAGACGGCGGCGAAGACCCGTGGTACGTGGTCGACAAAGACGTCGAAAACAATATTCTGGTTGTCGCCCAGGGCCACGACCATCCGCGTCTGATGTCCGTTGGGCTGATTGCCCAACAGCTGCACTGGGTCGATCGCGAGCCGGTTACGGGCACGCTGCGCTGCACGGTGAAAACCCGCTACCGTCAGACCGATATCCCCTGCAGCGTTAAAGCGCTGGATGACGACCGCATTGAAGTCATCTTTGATGAGCCGGTTGCCGCCGTGACGCCGGGCCAGTCTGCGGTCTTCTACCGCGGCGAAGTCTGCCTCGGCGGCGGGATTATCGAACAGCGCTTGCCGCTGCCGGCTTGACAGACATTTCAGCCGCTGAATGCGCCGCTCGGGCATTTGGCGGTTTATAAGGAGAATGTGTGGCGAAGAATTATTATGACATTACGCTGGCGCTGGCCGGCGTTTGCCAGGCCGCGCGTCTGGTTCAGGAACTGGCGCACCAGGGGCACTGCGATAGCGATGCTCTGCATGTGTCGCTGAACAGCATCATCGACCTCGATCCGGATTCAACGCTGGCGGTGTTCGGTGGTAGCGAAGCCAATCTTCGCCTCGGGCTGGAGACCCTTATTGGCGTGCTGAATACCAGCAGCCGCCAGGGGCTGAACGCCGAACTTACCCGCTATACTTTAAGCCTGATGGTGCTGGAGCGTAAGCTTGCCGCCAGCAAGGGAGCCATGGATACCCTCGGCAACCGTATCGGTGGCCTGCGCCGTCAGCTTGAACATTTCGATCTGCAATCCGAGACGCTGCTCAGCGCGATGGCCGGCATCTATGTTGATGTCATTAGCCCGCTGGGCCCGCGGATTCAGGTGACCGGCTCTCCCGCCGTGCTGCAAAGCCCTCAGGTTCAGGCGAAGGTTCGCTCTGCCCTGCTGGCCGGAATTCGCTCCGCGGTGCTCTGGCACCAGGTCGGCGGCGGGCGCCTGCAGCTGATGTTTTCTCGTCATCGTCTGGTTAACCAGGCAAAACAAATTCTTGCTCATTTAACCCCGGAGTTGTGATCTATGGAATTATCCTCACTGACCGCCGTTTCCCCAGTCGACGGCCGCTACGGCGACAAAGTCAGCGCGCTGCGCGGTATCTTCAGCGAATTCGGTTTGCTGAAATTCCGCGTTCAGGTAGAAGTGCGTTGGTTGCAAAAACTGGCCGCGCACGCAGCGATCAAGGAAGTTCCTGCTTTTGCTGCCGACGCAAACGGTTACCTTGATAAAATCGTCGCTGATTTCAGCGTAGAAGATGCAGAGCGCATCAAAACCATCGAGCGCACCACCAACCACGACGTCAAAGCGGTTGAGTATTTCCTTAAGGAAAAAGTCGCCGATGTCGCTGAACTGCACGCGGTCTCCGAGTTTATCCACTTTGCCTGCACCTCCGAGGACATCAACAATCTGTCCCACGCGCTGATGCTGAAAACCGCTCGCGACGAAGTGATCCTGCCCTACTGGCGCAAGCTGATCGACGCGGTGAAAGACCTGGCGGTGCAATATCGCGATATCCCGCTGCTTTCCCGCACTCACGGCCAGCCGGCCACGCCGTCCACCATGGGGAAAGAGATGGCGAACGTCGCTTACCGTATGGAGCGCCAGTATCGTCAGCTGAATCAGATTGAAATCCTTGGCAAAATCAACGGCGCGGTGGGTAACTATAACGCCCATATCGCCGCCTACCCGGAAGTCGACTGGCACCAGTTCAGCGAAGAGTTCGTCACCTCGCTGGGTATCCAGTGGAACCCGTACACTACCCAGATTGAACCGCACGACTATATTGCCGAATTGTTCGACTGCGTCGCGCGCTTTAACACCATCCTGATTGATTTCGATCGTGACGTCTGGGGCTATATCGCGCTCAACCATTTCAAGCAGAAGACGATTGCCGGCGAAATCGGCTCTTCCACCATGCCGCATAAAGTGAACCCGATCGACTTCGAGAACTCCGAAGGCAACCTCGGTCTGGCCAACGCGGTGATGCAGCATCTGGCGAGCAAACTGCCGGTTTCCCGCTGGCAGCGCGACCTGACCGACTCCACCGTCCTGCGTAACCTCGGCGTCGGCATCGGCTATGCGCTGATCGCGTATCAATCCACTCTGAAAGGCGTGAGCAAGCTGGAGCTGAATCAGGACCGTCTGCTGGATGAACTAGACCACAACTGGGAAGTACTGGCCGAGCCGATCCAGACCGTTATGCGCCGCTACGGCATCGAGAAGCCTTACGAGAAGCTGAAAGAGCTGACCCGCGGCAAGCGCGTGGACGCCGAAGGCATGCAGCAGTTCATCGACAGCCTGGCGCTGCCGGAAGCGGAAAAAGTTCGCCTGAAGGCCATGACGCCGGCCAACTATATCGGCCGCGCGACCACCATGGTTGACGAACTGAAGTAAACCTTTCCACCCTCTTTCCGCTCTGGGAAGAGGGTTTCCCTGCCCCCGCGATCGTTAAATCCAGACGTCGTTCACCGCGGTCCGATCTCCGCCCTCATGCCCGGTATTCAGGACGCCGCGCGGCTCGATCAGCATAAGTTTGGTTTCGGTTTCCGCCGAGGTTTTATGCTCAACGCCCCGAGGCACCACGATCATTTCGCCGGCCTGGAGCAACAGATGCTTATCGCGAAAATCCAGACGCAGCACGCCCTCCAGCACAATCAGGGTTTCATCCGTTTCCGGATGGCTATGCCAGATAAAGTCGCCGAAGATCCTGACCACCTTGAACTGATAATCATTCATTTCGGCCACCACCTTCGGCTGCCATTGCTCGGTAAAGAGAGTGAATTTCTGCGCAATATTAATCGATTGATACATGAGCTGACTCCTTGTGATAAAGGCTGTCAGCATAGATAACTCCCCACCGCAGAGATTGAACGATTGTGCAACTCACGGCGCGTCAGGGGCGGACAAACTTCAGCCAGCGGCCGGGAGATAGGCCAAAGCGGCTGATGAACTGGCGCGTCATATGGCTTTGATCGGCAAAGCCCGCGTGGGCTGCGATATCCGCCAGATTATCCCCTGCCAGCATCCGCTGGCGGCAAAATTCGAGGCGCCTCATCATCACATAACGCCAGGGGCTGGCGCCAAACAGCGCCCTGAAATCGCGGCTCAGGCTCCAGCGGTCTCTGCCGCTGACGTTCGCCAGAGTGTCGAGGGTGATGTTCTGCGCAAAACAGGCGTGGATATACTCCCGGGCCCTTTCCGCGGCGGGGTAATCGAAGGCCCGGCGTCGAAAGCGCTGGCCGCCGACGGCGGCCAGGGTCTGCGCCAGATCGTACAGCGCGTCCTCCTCCTCCAGAGGCGCGAAGTGGGCATTGACGTCTTTCAGCAACGGCAGCGCGGCGTGCAGCAAGCGCGGATCGCTGGATATTCCCCCGGGGATAAAGGGCAACGGCCTGCCGCCAAGGATCTTTTGAATCAGCGCGGGCTCAATGTACACCATCCGGTAGCGAAACCCCTCCTCGGTCCCTGCCTCGCCGTCATGGACCTCATCGGGGTGCAAAACCATCGTCCCACCGGGGAGGCTGTGCTGGAGGCCGCCGCGATAGTGAAAGCGCTGCACGCCGGAGAGCGTCTGGCCAATGGCGTAAGTATCATGCCGGTGAGGCTCATAACCGTGGCCGCCGAAAAAGGCTTCGATACGCTCAATATGCGCGGGCGACTGGGCCAGGCGGACCCAATCCGCACGTTTCTGTTGTGACATGTGATTTACGCTCCCGCGCGCCATTAAAAACGACATCCGCTATTCCGCTATTCCGCTATATTACACAAAAAATTAACATCGCCGCTCGTTCTCCGCTACCCTTCACCACCGTTATGGTTGGTCATCACGCCCCGAGTCATCAACCAGAACAGCAGCGCCAGCAGACTGACCGATGCCCCCAGCAGGCAAACGCCCTGCCATCCCGCGCGCGCATATACCGCGGTCGTACTAACCGCCCCCAAACCGCTGCCAAGCGCATAAAACAGCATATACAGACCGACCAGCCTGCTGTGCGCTTCGGGTCGGGTACGGAAAATCATGCTTTGATTAGTGACATGCAGCGCCTGACCGCCGAGATCCAGCAGCACAATGCCAGCCAACAGCGCCGCTGGCGACCATGCCATCAGCGATAATGGCCACCAGGCCACCAGCAACATGACCAGGGCCACGGCGCTGGTGCGCTGCCCGTATCCGCGATCGGCCCATTTACCGGCTCGCCCCGCCGCCAGGGCGCCGATAGCCCCCACCAGGCCCAGGGCGCCGATCTCCGTATGCGAAAAGCCGAAGGGCGGAGCGCTCAAGGGCAAAACCAGCGCGCTCCAGAAGATATTGAAGGCGGCAAACATCAGTAACGCCAGCACGCCGCGCACCTGAAGCACTTTTTCCTGACGCAGCAGAGTCAGCATCGATGCCAACAGGCGCGGGTAGCTCAGGGGGGTCGACGCTACCGCTAACACCGGCAGCCGACGCCACAGCGGCAGCGCAATGCCCAGCATCAGTAAAGCGGCAAAGATGTATACCCCGCGCCAGCCGAAGAGATCGCTTACGCCCCCTGAAAATACCCGCGCCAGCAGCAGCCCGATAAAGACTCCGCTCTGCGCGGCGCCCACCACGCGTCCCTGTTCATGGGGCGAAGCGGCGCTGGCGGCATAGGCGATCAACCCCTGGGTCATTGCGGTACCCAGCAGGCCAACGGCAAGCATGCCGCCCAACAGCATCACGGTGGTGGACGCCAGACTCACCGCCGTCAGCGCAGCGATCAACAGAAAAACCTGCGTCGCTATCAGGCGGCGGCGATTGACTCTGTCGCCCAGCGGTACCAGCAAGAGCAACGCCATCGCGCAGCCAATCTGAGTCGCCGCAATCACCCCGCCAATCGCGGCGTCGCTGATGGCAAAATCTCGCGCCAGCGCGTCGAGCAGCGGTTGTGCGTAATAAACGTTCGCCACGCTCAACCCGCTGGCGAGAGCAAACAGCCACACCAGGCTACGCGGCATAACCGTTTCCGGGTCTATTAGCGATGGGGATAACATTGACGCTTTCATGATTCCAGCCTTAATAATCTAGTTTCAAAATAAAACCAGTTGTAGGCTAGAACAGGGAGTTTTAAAATGCAACTAGTTTACCCGACCGTTTGGAGAGCCCATGCCTGCGCGTGAAAAAATGAAAAACGAAACCTGCCCCGTCGCCCGAAGCGTGGATATTATCGGCGATCGCTGGTCCTTGTTGATTGTGCGCGACGCCTTCGATGGTATGCGCCGCTTTAGCGATTTCCAGCGAAGCCTCGGTATGGCGCGTAATATTCTCTCTGACCGTCTGCACAAACTGGTAAATTCAGGTATCCTCACGACGCAAGCCGCCTCGGACGGCACGGCTTATCAGGAATACGTACTGACGGCAAAGGGGGAGCGTTTGTTCCCTGTGGTGGTTGCGCTACGCCAGTGGGGAGAGCAGCATCTGTTTGCCCCTGACGAACCCCATTCCGTCCTGATCGATAAACGTACGCTGCGCCCGGTTCCCATGATGTCGCCCGCGGCCGAAGACGGACTCGTCCTGACGCCTCACGAAACTGAGGTACAAAAAATCAAATAAAATTCTTTATTTAACAGCTGTTTATGTTAAAGGTGTATAATAAGCGCTAAACTATTCAAATCATAAATAAAATGGAGAACGGGCATGCGCGTACTCGTGGTTGAGGATAACGCTCTCCTGCGCCATCACCTGAAAGTTCAGCTGCAGGAGCTGGGACATCAGGTCGATGCGGCGGAAGACGCAAAGGAAGCGGATTACTATCTGGGTGAACATGTTCCGGACATCGCCATCGTCGACCTTGGCCTGCCGGATGAAGACGGCCTTTCGCTGATTCGTCGCTGGCGCAGCCACGACGTGTCGGTGCCGGTGCTGGTGCTGACCGCGCGCGAAGGCTGGCAGGATAAAGTCGAGGTGCTGAGCGCCGGCGCGGATGATTACGTCACTAAGCCGTTCCATATCGAAGAGGTCGCGGCCCGCATGCAGGCGCTGCTGCGGCGTAACAGCGGCCTGGCGTCACAGGTCATCTCCATACCGCCTTTCCAGGTGGATTTATCGCGTCGCGAGCTGTCGGTCAACGACCAGCCCATCAAGCTGACGGCATTTGAATACACCATTATGGAAACCCTGATCCGCAACCGGGGCAAAGTGGTCAGCAAAGATTCGCTGATGCTGCAGCTCTATCCCGACGCCGAGCTGCGCGAAAGCCATACTATCGATGTGCTGATGGGACGACTGCGCAAAAAAATACAGGCTGAGTATCCGCAGGATGTGATTACCACCGTGCGCGGCCAGGGCTATCTGTTCGAACTGCGCGGATGAAAGGGCTACTGCGGCATATTCTGCCGCTGTCGTTGCGCGTCCGCTTTCTGCTGGCAACGGCCGCCGTGGTGCTGGTGCTATCGCTTTCCTATGGCATGGTCGCGCTGGTGGGATATAGCGTTAGCTTCGATAAAACCACCTTCCGCCTGCTGCGCGGCGAGAGCAACCTGTTCTATATGCTGGCGAAGTGGGAAAACAACACCATCGAAGTTGATATTCCCGATAACCTCAATATGCAGAGCCCCACGGTAACGCTGATTTACGACGCTCACGGCCAGCTGTTGTGGGCGCAGCGCGATGTTCCGTGGCTCGTCAAGCGTATTCAACCTGACTGGCTCAAAAATAACGGCTTTCATGAGATTGAGGCCGACGTAGACAGCAGCAGTATGCTGCAGCACAACAATCATGAGATTCAGCAACAGCTGGACGCCATCCGGGAAGAGGACGACGGCTCCGAGATGACCCACTCGGTGGCGATCAACATCTATCCGGCCACCAGCACCATGCCGCAGCTCAGTATCGTGGTTGTCGACACCATTCCGGTGGAGCTGAAGCGCTCCTATATGGTGTGGAGCTGGTTTATTTACGTCCTGGCAGCCAACCTGCTGCTGGTGATCCCGCTATTGTGGGTCGCGGCGTGGTGGAGCCTGCGCCCTATCGAATCGCTGGCCAAAGAGGTGCGCGAACTGGAGGAGCATCACCGCGAGATGCTCAACCCGAACACCACCCGGGAGCTTACGCGGCTGGTCAGCAATCTCAACCGCCTGCTGAAAAGCGAACGCGAACGCTATGATAAATACCGCACGACGCTGACCGACCTCACCCACAGCCTGAAAACCCCTCTCGCGGTGATGCAGAGCGCGCTGCGTTCCATGCGCGGCGAGAAGCTGAGCGTCAACGAAGCAGAACCGGTGATGCTGGAGCAGATTAGCCGCATCTCGCAGCAGATTGGCTACTATCTGCATCGCGCCAGCATGCGCAGCGGCGGTTCGCTGCTCAGCCGCGAACTGCACCCCATCGCTCCGCTGCTCGACAGCCTGACCTCGGCGCTGAACAAAGTCTATCAGCGCAAAGGCGTGAACATTACCCTGGATATCTCGCCGGAAATTAGCTTTGTCGGCGAAAAGAACGATTTTATGGAAGTCATGGGCAACGTTCTCGATAACGCCTGCAAATATTGCCTGGAGTTTGTGGAAGTCTCCGTTCGTCAGACCAACGACAATCATCTGCATATTCTGGTTGAAGATGATGGCCCGGGGATCCCGGCAACAATGCGCAGCGCGGTGTTCGATCGCGGCCAGCGCGCCGATACGCTGCGCCCCGGGCAGGGCGTGGGTCTCTCGGTTGCCCGCGATATCGTTGCCCAGTACGACGGCCGTATCCTGGCCGAGGACAGCCTTCTCGGCGGCGCCTGCATGGAAGTGATTTTTGGCCGTCAGACCCTCGAAGATAAAGAGAGCTAAAACAGTCGGTTTTTTAACGGCGCCTGCATCATGCTGGTGCCGCATCCGTTATAATCCCTATCAGACACCTGCTGTGGAATATAAATATGGATTATCAATTAACGCTTAACTGGCCCGACTTTATCGAACGCTACTGGCAAAAACGCCCTGTAGTGCTAAAACGGGGCTTTGCTAATTTCGTCGATCCGTTAAGCCCGGACGAGCTGGCCGGACTGGCGATGGAGAGCGAAGTCGATAGCCGCCTGGTCAGTCATCAGGACGGTAAATGGCAGGTTAGCCACGGCCCCTTCGAGAGCTACGATCACCTGAGCGAGAATAACTGGTCGCTGCTGGTACAGGCGGTTAATAACTGGCACCAGCCAACGGCGGCGCTGATGCATCCGTTCCGCGCTCTGCCCGACTGGCGCATCGACGATCTGATGATCTCGTTTTCCGTCCCGGGCGGCGGCGTCGGTCCGCATCTCGACCAGTACGATGTGTTCATCATTCAGGGGACCGGCCGCCGCCGCTGGCGCGTGGGCGAAAAAGTGCCGATGAAACAGCACTGTCCGCATCCTGACCTGCTGCAGGTCGATCCGTTTGAAGCCATTATTGATGAAGAGATGGAGCCGGGCGATATTCTGTATATTCCGCCGGGATTCCCGCATGAAGGCTACTCGCTGGAAAATTCGCTTAACTATTCGGTCGGCTATCGCGCGCCAAATGCCCGTGAGCTGTTCAGCGGCTTTGCCGATTACGTTTTGCAGCGCGAACTGGGCAGCCAGCGCTACGCCGATCCGGACGTACCGTCTCGCGACCATCCTGCCGACATTTTGCCGGTTGAACTGGATCGTCTGCGCGAGATGATGCTGGGGCTGATTAACCAGCCGGAGCACTTTAAGCAGTGGTTTGGCGAGTTTATCACCCAGTCCCGCCACGAACTGGATGTCGCGCCGCCGGAGCCGCCATATCAGCCGGATGAAATTTACGATGCGCTGCAGCAGGGGGACAAGCTGTCGCGGCTCGGCGGTCTGCGCGTGCTGCGGATTGATGGCGAGGTATTCGTCAACGGCGAGAAAATCAACTCACCGCACCGGCCGGCGCTGGATGCCCTGGCGACTCATCTGACGCTAAACGCAGAGCATCTCGGCGATGCGCTGGAAGATCCCTCCTTCCTCGCCCTGCTGGCCGCGCTAGTCAACAGCGGCTACTGGTTCTTTGAGGACTGAGTCATCTGTTTGCCCGGTGGCGGCTGGCGCCTCACCGGGCCTACGGGATGGCATTCTACATTTGCCTACCGCACCGTCAGTTTCACCACCTCACCGGGCCGTAGCTTATAGAACCTTTATGCGCCGCGTTTCGCCGTCAGCTCGGCAATGCGTACAATCACCTGCACCGCCTTCTCCATGCCTTCAAGCGTCACAAACTCATGCTTCCCGTGGTAGTTATAGCCGCCGGTAAACAGGTTCGGGCACGGCAGGCCCATAAACGAGAGCTGCGCGCCGTCGGTACCGCCGCGAATCGGCTTTAACTGCGGTTCAATATCGCAATCTACCATCGCCTGGCGGGCGATATCGACCACGTGCGGGTGCGCCATCACCTTCTCATGCATATTGTAATAGCTGTCCTCAATGACCAGCTCGATATAGCAATCCGGATGAAGCCCCTTGCCGACCTTTTTGGCGATCTCCATCATCTTGCGCTTGCGGGCCTCAAACTGCTTCCGGTCAAAATCGCGGATGATGTAGTGCATATCTGCCCGATCGACGGTGCCTTTGATGCTGGCCAGATGGTAGAAACCCTCGTAGCCTTCGGTGGTCTCGGGCGCTTCGTCCGCTGGCACCTCGGCATGAATGCGCGCCGCCAGCGATAGGGCGTTCACCATCACCCCTTTCGCCGTGCCGGGATGAACGTTATTACCCACGATCTTAATCGTCACCGAGGCGGCGTTAAAGTTCTCGAACTCCAGTTCACCCACGCCGCCGCCGTCGACGGTGTAAGCCCAGCGCGCATCGAATGCCGCGACATCAAAATGCTTCGCCCCTTTACCCACCTCTTCATCCGGCGTAAAGGCGACGCGGATATCGCCGTGGGGAATATTCTTCGCTTTTAGCGTCGCCAGCGCGGTCATGATCTCCGCGATGCCCGCTTTGTCATCCGCGCCGAGCAGCGTTTTGCCATCGGTGGTAATCAGCGTCTGCCCGAGCAGCTGGTGCAGTACCGGGAACATCACCGGGGAGAGAACCTCGTCGCCAATACCGAGAGCGATATCACCGCCGCGGTAGTTTTCGACGATCTGCGGATTAACATTCTTACCGCTGAAGTCAGGCGACGTATCGACATGGGAAATAAAACCAACGGCCGGAATATCACCCTCAACGTTAGCCGGCAGGGTGCCCATGACCGTCCCTTTCTCACTCAGCGTCACGTTCACCAGTCCCATTTCTTGCAGCTGCGCCTGAAGCAGACGTAACAGCTTCCACTGACCTTCCGTGCTCGGTACCTGACGCACGCCAGGCTTCGACTGCGTGTCTAAAGAAACGTACTGCAAAAAACGCTCAAGCAATTTATCCATGTAGCCACCCTCTTCTTTTGTGACAACATTATTGATAAGCCGGAAAAGACAAATATTGCGTCAGGTCATTTTTAGCCCGGCAAATGAGAATTTAATCCATTTCGCACGATAATGTTGTAAAGGTAGCTCATCATGGCGCATCAATCATTGGCGATTACAATCGTTTGCCGTAGAATGCTCGGCCTTATTATTTTATGTGTCAAACCAAAGGTGGTTAACCACAAACCCCGCATCGGTAAGCTTTCCGCTGCGCCTACATGGGACAGAGTCAAAAATTGAATACACAACCGCGTTCGCGTTCTCCGCTGGTTCAGCTGGCGGGAATTCGCAAAAGCTTTGATGGTAAAACGGTAATATCCGACCTCAATCTGACCATCAACAACGGTGAGTTTCTCACCCTGCTTGGCCCCTCCGGCTGCGGTAAAACAACCGTTCTTCGTCTTATCGCCGGCCTGGAAAGCGTCGATAGCGGCCGAATCCATCTCGAAGATCACGATATCACCCATATCCCGGCGGAAAACCGCCACGTTAACACCGTCTTTCAAAGCTATGCGCTGTTTCCGCACATGACGGTGTTTGAAAACGTCGCCTTTGGCCTGCGTATGCAGAAAACCCCGGCCGCGGAAATTACCCCCCGCGTCCACGACGCCCTGCGTATGGTGCAGCTTGACGCGTTTGCCCAGCGTAAACCGCATCAGCTCTCCGGCGGCCAGCAGCAGCGCGTCGCCATCGCCCGCGCGGTAGTCAACAAACCGCGCCTGCTGCTGCTTGATGAATCTCTCTCCGCACTTGATTATAAACTGCGCAAGCAGATGCAGAATGAGCTGAAGGCGCTTCAGCGTAAGCTCGGCATCACCTTCGTCTTCGTGACCCACGATCAGGAGGAGGCGCTGACCATGTCCGACCGCATCGTGGTCATGCGCGAGGGTAAAATTGAGCAGGACGGCACGCCGCGCGAGATCTACGAAGAGCCAAAAAACCTGTTTGTCGCCAGCTTTATCGGCGAAATCAACATCTTCGATGCCACAGTCATCGAGCGGATCGACGAGCAGCGGGTGCGCGCCAGCGTCGAAGGCCGCGAATGCAATATTTACGTCAGCTTCGCCGTTGAAAAAGGCCAGCGGCTTAACGTTCTGCTGCGTCCGGAAGATCTGCGCGTGGATGAGATCCACCACAGTAACGATGCCGATGGCTTGATAGGCTATATCCGCGAACGCAACTATAAAGGCATGACGCTGGAATCGGTGGTTGAACTGGAAAACGGCAAAATGGTCATGGTCAGCGAATTCTTTAATGAAGACGATCCTGATTTTGACCACTCTCTCGACCAGAAAATGGCCATTAACTGGGTAGAAAGCTGGGAGGTTGTGCTGGCCGATGAAGAACACAAGTAAATTCCAGAATGTGGTGATCGCCACCATCGTGGGCTGGCTTGTGCTGTTCGTCTTTTTGCCCAACCTGATGATCATCGCTACCAGCTTCCTGACCCGCGACGATACCAACTTCGTTAAGCTGGTCTTTACGCTGGATAACTACGCGCGCCTGCTCGACCCGCTCTACTACGACGTGCTGTTGCATTCGTTGAATATGGCGCTGCTGGCGACGCTGGCCTGCCTGGCGCTCGGCTACCCTTTCGCCTGGTTCCTGGCAAGGCTGCCGGAAAAGGTGCGCCCGCTGATGCTGTTTCTGCTGATCGTGCCGTTCTGGACCAACTCGCTGATTCGTATCTACGGGCTGAAGATTTTCCTCAGCACCAAGGGCTACCTCAACGAATTTTTGCTGTGGCTGGGGGTCATCGATACGCCGCTGCGCATCATGTACACCCCCTCGGCGGTCATTATCGGCCTGGTCTATATTCTGCTGCCGTTTATGGTGATGCCGCTCTACTCCAGCATCGAGAAGCTCGACCGCCCGCTGCTGGAAGCGGCGAGAGATCTTGGCGCCAGTAAGCTGCAAACCTTTATCCGCATCATCATTCCACTGACCATGCCGGGCATTATCGCCGGCTGCCTGCTGGTGATGCTTCCGGCGATGGGGCTGTTCTACGTTTCCGACCTGATGGGCGGCGCGAAGAACCTGCTGATCGGCAACGTGATAAAGAGCCAGTTCCTCAACATTCGCGACTGGCCGTTCGGCGCGGCGACCAGCATCACGCTGACGCTGGTGATGGGCCTGATGCTGCTGATTTACTGGCGCGCGGCGCGCTTACTGAATAAAAAGGTGGAGCTGGAATGATTGGTCGACTGCTGCGCGGCGGCTTTATGACCGCCATTTACGCGTATCTCTACATCCCCATTATTATTCTGATCGTGAATTCGTTTAACAGTTCGCGCTTTGGCATCAACTGGCAGGGTTTCACCACCAACTGGTATAGCCTGCTGATGAATAACGACAGCCTGCTGCAGGCGGCGCAGCACTCGCTGACCATGGCGGTGCTGTCGGCCACCTTCGCCACCCTTATCGGCTCGTTGACCGCCGTAGCGCTCTACCGCTATCGCTTTCGCGGCAAGCCATTCGTCAGCGGGATGCTGTTCGTGGTGATGATGTCGCCGGATATCGTGATGGCGATTTCGCTGCTGGTGCTGTTTATGCTGATCGGCATTCAGCTGGGATTCTGGTCGCTGCTGTTTTCGCATATCACTTTCTGCCTCCCCTTCGTGGTGGTCACGGTGTTTTCGCGCCTGAAAGGCTTCGATGTACGCATGCTGGAAGCCGCAAAAGATCTCGGCGCCAGCGAACTGACCATTCTGCGAAAAATCATTTTGCCGCTGGCGCTGCCCGCGGTGGCCGCGGGGTGGCTGCTGAGCTTTACCCTGTCGATGGATGATGTGGTGGTTTCTTCGTTCGTCACCGGGCCGGGTTATGAGATCCTGCCGCTGAAGATTTATTCGATGGTTAAAGTGGGGGTATCGCCAGAGGTTAACGCGCTGGCGACCATTCTGTTGGTTCTGTCGCTGGTGATGGTTATTGCCAGCCAGTTAATTGCACGTGATAAAACTCAGGGGACGTTAAAATGAAAAAATGGTCACGCCACCTGCTCGCTGCGGGCGCTCTGGCAGTCGGGATGAGCGCCGCGCATGCGGACGATAGCAAAACGCTCTATTTCTACAACTGGACCGAGTATGTCCCGCCGGGACTGCTGGAGCAGTTCACCAAAGAGACCGGCATCAAGGTTATCTATTCGACCTACGAATCGAATGAAACCATGTACGCCAAGCTCAAAACCTATAAAGACGGCGCCTACGACCTGGTGGTGCCGTCCACCTACTTCGTCGACAAAATGCGCAAAGAGGGCATGCTGCAGAAGATCGATAAGAGCAAGCTGAGCAACTTCGGCAACCTCGATCCTGAAATGCTCAACAAACCGTTCGACCCGAACAACGACTACTCGATTCCGTACATCTGGGGCGCGACGGCCATTGGCATCAACAGCGACGAGATCGATCCCAAAACCGTCACCAGCTGGGCGGATCTGTGGAAGCCAGAGTATAAGAGCAGCCTGCTGCTCACCGACGACGCGCGCGAAGTGTTCCAGGTAGCGCTGCGTAAGCTGGGTTACTCCGGCAATACCACCGATCCCAAAGAGATCGAGGCGGCCTATAACGAGCTGAAAAAGCTAATGCCGAACGTGGCGGCGTTCAACTCGGATAACCCGGCGAACCCGTATATGGAAGGCGAAGTAAACCTCGGCATGGTATGGAACGGCTCCGCGTGGGTCGCGCGTCAGGCCGGTACGCCGCTGGAAGTGGTGTGGCCGAAAGAAGGCGGCATCTTCTGGATGGATAGCCTGTCGATTCCGGCAAACGCCAAAAACGTCGACGGCGCGCTGAAGCTGATCAACTTCCTGCTGCGCCCGGAAATCGCCAAACAGGTAGCGGAAACCATCGGCTACCCGACGCCAAACCTGGCCGCGCGTAAGATGCTGAGCCCGGAAGTCGCCAATGATAAATCGCTCTACCCGGACGCCGCGACGATTCAGAAAGGCGAATGGCAGAACGATGTCGGCAGCGCCAGCACCCTGTATGAAGAGTATTATCAGAAACTGAAAGCGGGTCGTTAATTTCGCCATACTGCCGGGCTTCGGCCCGGCAGTATGCGCTTATCCCGGTAGGCGTTATTGGCGCACGAATAACGCACAGAAGCCGGACGTACACGCAGCACGTGAGGATTGTCTCGCTACGCTCGCCCTCCGGGCCGCCCTGAAGGGCGTTCAAAATACTTCCGTATTGTGTCAAGCTCTGCCCAAGTCCAAAATGGCCAGTGAAAGAGTCCTGATGGGATAGGCTCTAAGATATGTTACAAGGGTTAGTTATCCTGTTGTTCTGTCTTTCAATCTGTCACCAGGCTTTCGCCAGCCTGGGTGAGAGTGAATTATGGCGGCGGCTTTTTTACGACCCGCCAGAGGCCTACTCTTTGCGCTTTCCCTTACGTTTATTTGCGGCGTCGGTGACATAGTTCAGCGGCTTCCAGAGCGCTGCTATCGTAATAAGCGTACCGAACGCGGCGATATCGCCCTGTGCGCTCTGGCCGACCAACAGCAGATAGAGCAGATGAAACAAACATGAAGCGGCGGATCCGATACCGAGAAAAAAACAAATAATAAACAGGATATTTCGGCTATCGGAAAGACGGGGCAGGCAATACTGACTCCACAGCCCAACCCCAACTGCGGCAATAAAAATAATGAAAGATATCACTAACGGGCTATCCATAGCCGCTCCTGTTTTCCATTGCGATTTATCAAAGACGTGGCGTCGACCTGGCGACCTCATGCAGCAATTTTTCCACAAACCTCGGTACTTCTTCGCTTGCCAGGCCATAGTGCTTTTCAGCAAATTCGCTGCCCACCTGGCTTGGTTCGAGGTTTAGCTCAACCGTATGGGCGCCCTGCAGCCGCGCTTCGTGGACAAAGCCGGCCGCCGGATAAACGTGCCCGGAAGTGCCGATGGCGATAAAGATATCGCACTCGGCCAGCGCCAGGTAGATTTCATCCATATCCAGCGGCATCTCGCCGAACCACACCACGTGCGGGCGCAGCGGCGCGGGAAACTGGCAGCAGTGGCATTTATCCTCCGTGGTCACATCGCCGGTCCACTCCAGCACCTGCCCACTCCACGAGCAGCGCACCTTCAGCAGTTCGCCGTGCATGTGTATTATCCGCCGGTTACCCGCGCGTTCGTGTAGATTATCGATATTCTGGGTCACCAGCAGGAAATGGTCGCCCAGCGCCTCTTCCAGCCGCGCCAGCGCCTGATGCGCCGCATTGGGCGCGATGTCAGGGCTTTGCAGCTGGCGGCGGCGGTCGTTGTAAAACGCCTGTACCAGCGCCGGGTCGCGGGCGAAACCTTCCGGCGTCGCCACGTCTTCCACCCGATGCTCTTCCCACAGACCATCTGCGGCGCGGAAGGTTTTAATTCCCGACTCCGCCGAAATGCCCGCGCCGGTTAGCACCACGACTCTTGGTTTTTCCATCGTTTCAGGTGTCTCCTTATCTTCGCCGAAGAAAATCCGCTGGCGCAAACGGTCTCGTAACCGGCGCTTGTTGCGGCGAAATCGGCTTAATCGGTGTAAGCGGCGCGACTGCATAGCTACCTCTGTCGTTATTGAGTCAGATGAAGGAAGGCCGCACCGCGCATACCTCCGGCATCGCCATGACGCGCGCGCTCAATACGCGGCACGCTGGCAACGGGAAGCAGATGTCGCGGCAGGCGCTGCGCCAGCCCTTCGGTTATTGCAGTAAAGTTAGACAATCCTCCGCCAAGCACCAGCAGATCGGGGTCGACAATCGTTAAAATATTGCCCAGACACACCGCCAGCAGATCGAGATAGCGCTCAACGTGCTCGCGCGCCTTCGCGTCTCCCTGTTGCCAGAGCGCGACGATCTCGGGTGAGGTTAAGGATTGTTGATAAAAGTGTTGGTATAACCAGGCGAAACCGCGCCCGGAAAGATAGTTTTCAATACAGCCCAGCTGACCGCAGCCGCAGCGGGTCAGAGGAAAATCACGCCCTACCACTTCCAGCGCATCCACCGGCAGGCGGATATGGCCGAATTCGCCGGTAATATAGCGATGCCCGGTAATCGATTTACCGTTAAGCACCAGACCGCCGCCAACCCCGGTGCCGAGGATCAGCCCCATCACCAGCGGATATTGCGTAAATTCATCGTCCCACGCTTCGGAGAGGGCAAAACAGTTGGCATCGTTATCAAGGCGCACGTCGCGCCCCAGACGCTCGCTCAGATCGGCCCGCAGCCGTCTGCCGCTGGCGGCGGGAACGTTGGCGGCGTACAGCGTGCCGTCTTCAGTTTCCGGCATGCCCGGAATACCAATGCCCACCGAGCCCTGGCAGCCGAAGCGCTGGTCAGCTTCCTGTACCAGCGCTTCTACCGCCTGCAAAAATGCTTCGTAGCTCTCTTTCGGCGTGGCGACGCGTTTTTCCCACTGCAGCCGCCGCGCTTTATCAAATATGCCCAGCGCTATCTTGCTGCCGCCAATGTCAAATCCATAGTACATTTCAGCAATTCCTCTTTACTGGTCAGCAAAGCCGACCATGACGATAAATTACTGGCCACTCAGCACCCTCGCCGGGTCAATGCGGCTGGCGCGGCGGGCGGGATACCAGCTGGCCAGCAAACTCAGCAACAGTGCCGTCACCAGCACGTAAACGACGTCCAGCCAGTGCAGTTCAGACGGCAGGAAGTCAATAAAATAGATGTCGCCGGAGAGGAATTTATGCCCGATCAGGTTCTCAATACCGTTAATGATTGCGGTCAGCTTGAAGGCGCAGATAACGCCAATCGCCACCCCAATCAGGCTCCCTACCGAACCGGCAAGTAAACCATACCATACGAAAATCGCGCGGATCAGCCCGTCTTTTGCGCCAAGCGTGCGCAGCACCGCAATATCGCCGCTTTTATCCTTCACCGCCATCACCAGGGTCGAGACGATGTTAAAGCAGGCCACGCCGATCACCAGCACCATCGCGAGGTACATAATGGCGCGGATCATCTGGATGTCGCGGTACATATAGCCATAGGTGCCTATCCAACTCTTAATGTATACGTAGCTGTTGGTCACTTCGCCGGCATCGCGCACCAGGGTGTTCGCGTGGAACACATCGGTGACTTTAATGGCGATACCGGTCACGCTGCTGCCCATTTCAAGGTACTGCTGCGCATCCTGTATGGGGATCATGGCAAAACTATGATCGAGCTGGCCGCTGAGCTGCAAAATACCGGTAACGTGGAGCCTGACGCGCTTTGGCTGCAGCAGCTGGTGGTCGGCATCCGAGTTGGGGATCATGATTGACACCCAGTCGCCCTGCTTAACGTGCAGCGCATCGGCGACGCCTTTACCGAGGATCACCTGCTGCTCTCCGGCTTTAAAGCTGGCCCACGCGTTGTTCTGCACAAAGTTGGGTAGCGAACTGAGGCGGCTCTCCTGCTGCGGATCGACGCCCTTTACCTGGATGGCGCGCATGTTGCTGCCGCTCTCCACCAGCCCGGTGAAGTTAATGTAAGGCGCCGCGGCAACGATGCCTTTGACCTTTTCAACCTTCGCCAGCGCTTCGTTCCAGTTGTTCCACGGCTGGTTCACCGGCTCAATTTCACCGTGCGGCACCACCGCCAGAATGCGGTTGTTGAGCTCGCGCTCGAAGCCGTTCATGGCGCTCAGGCCAACGATCAGCACCGCCACGCCTAGCGCAATGCCGATGGTCGAGATAACTGAAATCAGCGAAACCATCCCTCCGCGCCGCCGTCCGCGGCTAAAGCGCAGGGCAATCAATAATGATAACGGAGAAGCCATTACTCAGCCCCCATCAGGGAGAGTTCGGCGGTCAGGCGCCCGTCGCGCATCTCCAGCTGGCGGCTCATCCGTTTTGCCAGCTGCAGGTCGTGGGTCACCACCAGAAAGGCGGTGCGCTGCGCCACGTTCAGTTCGCCAAGCAGCTGAAAAATGCTGTCGGCGTTGCGGGCATCAAGGTTACCGGTAGGTTCATCCGCCAGCACCAGCCGCGGTTTATTGACCAGCGCGCGGGCAATCGCTACGCGCTGACGCTCGCCGCCGGAGAGCTCCGACGGGCGGTGGTCGCTGCGGTGCTCAAGCCCGACGGCGCGCAGCATCGCTTTCGCCTGACGCTCAATATCCGCCGCCTTCTGTTTACCGATTAACAGCGGCATCGCCACGTTTTCCAGCGCGGTGAAATCCGGCAGCAGGTGGTGAAACTGATAAATAAAGCCCAGCTCGCGGTTGCGCAGATCGGCGCGCGCGGCGGCTGAGAGTCGGCTCATCGACTGACCGGAAAAGATAACGTCGCCGGAGGTCGGCGTATCCAGCCCGCCAAGCAGATGCAGCAGCGTACTTTTGCCGGAACCGGAGGTGCCGACAATCGCCATCATCTCGCCCTCTTCAATGCTGAAGCTGACATCATGCAACACGTCGGTTTGCACGCTGCCTTCCTGATAGCGTTTGCACAGGTTGTCGCATTGCAGCAGGATCTTATTCATAACGTAAAGCCTCAGCGGGTTGAGTGGCGGCAGCGCGCCATGAAGGATACAACGTAGAGAGTAATGCCAGCGCCATTGCCACCAGGGCAATCACGATCACCTGTAGCGGCTCAATGGCTACCGGCAGCGCGGCGCCGTCGAGGAACGCGCCGATAATCGGCATCAAATTATTCAGCTGGCTGGCAAGCAGCGCGCCCAGTCCGGCGCCAAGCAGCGCGCCGACGATCCCGGCGCTCGCGCCCTGGACCATAAAGACCAGCATGATCTGCCGCGGCGTCAGGCCGAGAGTCTGGAGGATCGCCACCTCGCCCTGCTTTTCCATGACCATCATGCCTAGCGAGGTAATGATGTTAAAAGCGGCGACGGCGACGATCAGGCTCAACAGCAGGCCCATCATATTTTTTTCCATCCGCACGGCCTGGAACAGCTCGCCTTTACGTTCGCGCCAGTCCTGCCATTTGGTCCCTTCCGGTAGCGTCTGCTGGCTGAGGGTATCCACCTGTAAAGGCTGATTCAGCCACAGCCGCCAGCCGGTAATATTCCCCTGCGGATAGCGCATCAGGCGCGAAGCGTCGTCGATGTTGGTCAACATCTGATAGCCATCGACTTCGCTGTTGGCGGCAAAGGTGCCGATCACGTTAAACAGACGCTGGCTGGGAACCCGCCCCATCGGGGTGAACTGGCTGGCGGAGGGCACCATCACGCGGATCTGGTCGCCGCGATTGACGCCCAACTGCCCTGCCAGCTGCTCGCCCAGGATGACGTTATACTTTCCGGCCTGCAGATCGCTCTGCTTGACGTTAACCAGATAAGGCGTCAGGGGATCTTTTTGCGCCGGGTCGATGCCGAGCATTACGCCAACCGCCACGCTGCGGGCGCTTTGCAGCACCACATCGCCGGTGGTCAGCGGCGCCACGCGGGTGACGCCCTGTAATCTGGCCGCGCTTTCCGGCAGCTGTTGCGGGTTTATGGACCCCTGCTTGGCGCTAAGGATGGCCTGCGGCATCAGCCCCAGGATGTTATTTTGCAGCTCGCGCTCAAAGCCGTTCATCACCGACAGAACGGTAACCAGCGCCATGACGCCAAGCGTAATGCCAATGGTCGAGAGCCAGGAGACGAAACGACCGAAGCGGTCGGCTGCGCGCCCACGCATATAGCGAAGGCCGATAAAGAGTGCGGCAGGTTGATACATGTCATCCATCTGATTGCTGATAGCCGATGCCCGAGTATATAAGCGATTATGAGCAGCGTAAATGACTGATACCTGTAGATTTTATTGGCAATAATAACAAAAATTCAATATAAACAACAAGATAGATGAGCAAGTCGTTATTTAACTTTACGCTTATCGGAGTTCGTTACATTTCTGGCCAAAACATGACCTTTGCGATACGGGTTGGCGAATCCGGGTCAATCGCGGATAATCTCACTATTGAATATCAGCGAGTTGCCCTCCATATCGGCAGAGCGAATACCCAAGAGATCATGATACCGTCTATGCCTGAACAATACCGATACTCTCTGCCGGTTAAAGCCGGCGATCAGCGCCAGCTTGGCGAACTTACCGGCGCGGCCTGCGCCACTCTGGTGGCGGAAATGGCCGAGCGCCACGGCGGCCCGGTGGTACTGATTGCCCCCGATATGCAAAACGCCCTGCGTCTGAACGATGAAATCAGGCAGTTTACCGATAGCATGGTGGCGGGCCTCGCGGACTGGGAAACGCTCCCCTACGATAGCTTCTCCCCGCACCAGGACATTATCTCTTCGCGTCTCGCTACCTTATACCAGCTCCCGACGATGGAACGCGGCGTATTAATCATTCCGGTCAGCACCCTGATGCAGCGCGTCTGTCCGCATAATTTCCTCCACGGCCACGCGCTGGTGATGAAAAAAGGCCAGCGGCTGTCGCGGGATGCGCTGCGCGCCCAGTTGGATAGCGCCGGCTATCGTCACGTCGACCAGGTGATGGAGCACGGCGAGTACGCCACCCGCGGCGCATTGCTTGACCTGTTCCCTATGGGCAGCGAGCAGCCCTATCGTCTCGATTTTTTTGATGATGAGATAGATAGCCTGCGTCTGTTCGACGTCGACAGCCAGCGTACGCTGGAGGAAGTCGCCAGCATCAACCTGCTTCCGGCGCACGAATTCCCGACGGATCAGGCCGCCATCGAGCTGTTCCGCAGCCAGTGGCGCGACCGCTTTGAGGTCAAACGCGACGCCGAGCATATTTATCAGCAGGTCAGTAAAGGCACGCTGCCTGCGGGGATCGAATACTGGCAGCCGCTGTTCTTTAACGAGCCGCTGCCGCCGCTGTTCAGCTATTTCCCGGCGAAAACGCTGATCGTTAACACCGGCGATCTGGAAGCCAGCGCCGAACGTTTCCAGAACGAAACGCGCGCCCGCTTTGAAAACCGCGGCGTCGATCCGATGCGCCCGCTTTTGCCGACGGAGCAGCTGTGGCTACGCAGTGATGAACTGTTTAGCGAGCTGAAAAAATGGCCGCGCGTGCAGCTCAAAACCGAGCGTCTGGCGGAAAAAGCCGCCAATACCAACCTCGGCTACCAGAAACTACACGAGCTGGCGATCCAGGCGCAGAACAAAGCGCCGCTGGATAATCTGCGTCGCTTCCTCGAGTCCTTCAGCGGGCCGGTGATTTTCTCGGTCGAGAGCGAGGGGCGTCGCGAGGCGCTCGGCGAAATGCTGGCGCGCATTAAAATCGCGCCAAAGCATATCCTGCGTCTTGAAGAGGCGACGGCTAACGGCCGCTATCTGATGATTGGCGCGGCAGAGCATGGCTTTATCGATAGCCAGCGGAATCTGGCGCTGATTTGCGAAAGCGATCTGCTGGGCGAGCGCGTCGCCCGCCGTCGTCAGGATTCACGCCGCACCATCAATCCGGACACCTTAATCCGTAACCTGGCGGAGCTGCATATCGGCCAACCGGTGGTGCATCTTGAGCATGGGGTTGGGCGCTACGCCGGCATGACCACGCTTGAGGCGGGCGGGATTAACGGCGAATACCTGATGCTGACCTACGCGAACGACGCCAAACTGTACGTGCCGGTATCGTCGCTGCATCTGATTAGCCGCTACGCCGGCGGCGCGGAAGAGAATGCGCCGCTGCACAAGCTGGGCGGCGATGCGTGGGCGCGAGCGCGGCAAAAAGCCGCCGAAAAGGTGCGCGACGTGGCCGCCGAGCTGCTGGATATCTACGCCCAGCGCGCGGCGAAAGCGGGCTACGCATTTAAACATGATAAAGAGCAGTATCAGCTGTTCTGCGACGGCTTCCCGTTCGAAACCACGCCCGATCAGGCGCAGGCCATCAACGCCGTACTGAGCGATATGTGCCAGCCGCTGGCGATGGACCGCCTGGTGTGCGGCGACGTTGGCTTCGGCAAGACGGAAGTGGCGATGCGCGCCGCGTTTCTGGCGGTGGAAAACCATAAGCAGGTGGCGGTGCTGGTGCCTACCACCCTCCTCGCCCAGCAGCACTTCGATAACTTCCGCGATCGCTTCGCCAACTGGCCGGTGCGCATTGAGATGCTATCGCGCTTTCGGAGCGCTAAAGAGCAGGCGCAGATCCTTGAGCAGGTCGCGGAGGGGAAAATCGATATTCTTATCGGCACCCATAAGCTGCTGCAGCCGGACGTTAAGCTGCGCGATCTCGGCCTGCTGATTGTCGATGAAGAGCACCGCTTTGGCGTACGCCACAAAGAGCGCATTAAGGCAATGCGCGCCGACGTCGATATCCTGACCCTGACCGCGACGCCGATTCCGCGAACGCTGAATATGGCAATGAGCGGTATGCGCGACCTCTCGATCATCGCCACGCCCCCCGCACGGCGTCTGGCGGTCAAAACCTTCGTTCGCGAATATGACGCGCTGGTGGTACGCGAGGCGATCCTGCGTGAGGTGCTGCGCGGCGGCCAGGTCTACTATCTCTATAATGACGTCGAGAATATTCAAAAAGCGGCGGAAAGACTCGCGGAGCTGGTGCCGGAAGCGCGTATCGCCATTGGCCACGGGCAGATGCGCGAACGCGAACTCGAACGGGTGATGAACGATTTCCACCACCAGCGTTTTAACGTGCTAGTATGTACCACCATTATCGAGACCGGGATCGACATTCCGACGGCGAACACCATTATTATCGAGCGCGCCGATCACTTCGGGCTGGCTCAGCTGCACCAGCTGCGCGGCCGGGTCGGGCGTTCGCATCATCAGGCCTACGCATGGCTGTTGACGCCGCATCCAAAAGCGATGACCACCGATGCGCAAAAACGCCTTGAGGCTATCGCGTCGCTGGAAGATCTCGGCGCCGGATTCGCGCTGGCCACCCACGACCTCGAAATTCGCGGCGCGGGTGAACTGCTGGGCGAAGATCAGAGCGGCTCTATGGAAACCATCGGTTTCTCTCTCTACATGGAGCTGCTGGAAAATGCCGTTGACGCGCTAAAAGCCGGACGCGAGCCCTCGCTGGAGGATCTCACCAGCCAGCAGACCGAAGTTGAGCTACGGATGCCGTCGCTGCTGCCGGACGACTTCATCCCCGACGTCAATACGCGCCTGTCGTTCTACAAACGCGTTGCCAGCGCGAAGAACGAGAATGAGCTGGAGGAGATCAAAGTCGAGCTTATCGATCGCTTTGGCCTGCTGCCGGATCCGGCAAGAAACCTGCTCGACATCGCCCGACTGCGCCAGCAGGCGCAGAAGCTGGGGATCCGTAAGCTGGAGAGCAACGAAAAAGGCGGCACCATTGAGTTTAACGAGAAGAATAACGTTAACCCGGTGTGGCTGATTAGTCTGTTGCAGAAGCAGCCCCAGCACTATCGCCTGGACGGCCCGACGCGTCTGAAGTTTATGCAGGATCTCGCCGAGCGTAAAACGCGGATGGAGTGGGTGCGCCAGTTTATGCGCCAGCTGGAAGAGAACGCCACCGCCTGATAGCATTCGGGATACGGTCCGCGCGCCGTATCCCGCCCCTCCCCGCCTGTGCGGCAAAATTTACAAACATTTTGCAATCCCTCTGAACTTCCAGACACTCGTTTCACCATAATCTCAGGGACTTTTCGTATAAAAATAACCACTTACTTATTATGGAAATTAGAGTGATGAAAAGCTTTTCGCGAATTTCTCTCTGGCTGGGGATGATAGCTATCGCCACCGCGCTGGCGCTGCCCGCTCGCGCCAATACCTGGCCCCTGCCGCCGCCGGGCAGCCGTCTGGTCGGGCAAAACCAGTTCCACGTGGTCGAGAATAACGGCGGCTCGCTCGAAGCGATCGCTAAAAAGTATAACGTCGGTTTTCTGGCCCTGCTCCAGGCGAACCCCGGCGTGGACCCTTATGTTCCGCGAGCCGGTAGCGTGCTGACGATTCCGCTGCAAACTCTGCTGCCTGACGCGCCGCGAGAAGGGTTAGTCCTTAACCTCGCCGAACTTCGCCTCTATTACTATCCGCCAGGAAGAAGTGAAGTGACCGTGTATCCTATCGGCATCGGTCAGCTCGGCGGTGATACCATCACGCCGACAATGGTCACCACCGTCTCCGACAAACGCGCCAACCCGACCTGGACGCCAACGGCCAATATTCGCGCCCGCTATAAAGCCATGGGCATCGATCTGCCCGCCGTGATGCCCGCCGGCCCGGATAACCCGATGGGGCACCACGCCATTCGCCTGGCGGCGTACGGCGGCGTGTACCTGCTGCACGGTACTAATGCCGATTTCGGCATCGGCATGCGCGTCAGCTCCGGCTGTATTCGCCTGCGCGATGACGACATCAAAGCGTTGTACAACGAAATAACCCCGGGAACGAAGGTGACGATTATCAATACGCCAATCAAGGTTTCCGTTGAGCCGAACGGCGCCCGCCTGGTGGAGGTGCATCAGCCGCTGTCGAAGCATATCGATGACGATCCGCAGACGCTACCGATCGTCCTCAATGACATCATGCAAGCGTTCAAACAGGCGCAGCTGACCGATACCGAGGTAATGGAACGCGCAATGACGCTGCGTTCGGGTATGCCAATTGATGTCACCCGCCACCATCGCGTCACGGAGCAGTCGCTATAGTTTCCTGAATCGTTGACGAAAAAAAACCGCCTACAGTTCACTGGGGCGGTTTTTTTATGGCAATAATCAAACAGGGTACTGCTTTTTTGCGGGTTGCGGCGCCAGATAAGGGGTGGGCGCCGCTTCGCGTCAGAGACAACGCTTTCTTACTTCACGCGGACTGCTGAAGGGGGTCAGATCCGCGCGTGGTCAGTGGCATAACAGGAGTAGTGTGACAATTATTTGTAAATAACCGCAGTCCCGTGAAGGGTGTTAGGACCTGTGACTGACGTAATACGGTAAGAGGTTGCGCCCATCTCTTCCGCCTTTTGCGCCAGCTGATCTTCCAGCGAACCGAGGTTGGTCCCGGCTGAGGCGGAAACGGTACCGATTTTATGCTGACCCGCCGGCGTTGACTGGACTTCGACAGCGGCAAAGCTGGCGAATGAGAGTGAGCTAAGAACCGCGGCGATGGCAAGCGTTTTAACGTTTTTCATGATTGTTATACCTGTGCAGATGAATGTTATTGTAGGGGCGAACGCATTTAATTAACGATCGATAGGGAAATGATAGTGTGATCCACATCACACGTCAAACGATTTTTATAACGACCGTTTAACTATTTATAAACAGCATAAAATTCATACATATATGAATTATTTATTTTTAGACCGACATCGCTGGCAGCACGTAAGGTTTATTTTTATAATGGCCTTTCAACAAACCAACATAGGTACAGCGGCACCATGACAACTGACGTTCAAAGTTGCACGAAAAAAAGCCGTGGCCGACCTAAAGTGTTCGACAGGGAAGCGGCGCTGGATAAGGCCATGACACTCTTCTGGCAGCACGGCTATGAAGCCACCTCTCTCGCCGATTTAGTGGAAGCAACGGGCGCCAAAGCGCCTACGCTCTACGCAGAATTTGTGAATAAAGAGGGGTTGTTTCGCGCGGTGCTGGATCGCTATATCTCCCGCTTTGCCGCCAAACACGAAGCGCTTCTTTTTGACGAGGAAAAAAGCGTCGATTGGGCGTTACGCGATTATTTCACCGCCGTCGCGGCCTGCTTCACCAGTAAAGAGACGCCGGCAGGCTGTTTTATGATCAATACCTCCGCGGCGCTGGCGGCGGCGTCAACCGACATCGCCAATACCGTTAAGTCGCGGCACGCGATGCAGGAACAGACCCTTACGCAGTTTCTGCAGCAGCGTCAGTTGCGCGGCGAACTCCCGGCAGAGGGCGATGTGCGTCAGTTGGCCCAGTTCCTTAACTGCATATTACAAGGCATGTCGATCGGCGCGCGCGAAGGCGCCGATTTCACTAAAATCATGCAAATCGCCGAGACCACGCTGCGCCTGTGGCCCCAGGTTCTTCAGCGCTAAGGACTCGTTCACCGGTGGGCTCCCACCGGTTCCCTCCCCCTTAATCCCTACATAACGTCATGTTTTCAGTGATTTATTTTGTGCATTTCACGAGAATGATATTGATAACAATAATCAATACGGGCAAAATTCAGCTTTAAACATTTCTGTTTATTTCACCGTGTAACAACCGGTACGCCCGTATCGGAAAACTAAAACAACGATATCGTAAGCCCTTAATAATTCGAGTTGCAGGACAAGGCACGTGTGCCTTGAACTGCGCTAGCGCTGGCCCCGTAGGGGCGAGGCCGCGGGCCGAGTAACGCGCCTGCGACTTGAAGAATGACGGGTATAAACTCATAAAAGGAATGAGCATGAACAAGCGTCTCTGGGTACTAAACCCACTGCTGCTGGCAACCGCCCTGCCCGCCTGGGCGGCTGATGACAACATGATCGTCAGCGCTAACCGAACGCACCGTACCGTCGCAGAAATGGCCCAGACCACCTGGGTTATTGAAGGCCAGGAAATTGAACAGCAGGTTCAGGGCGGTAAAGAATTCAAAGACGTGCTGGCGCAGCTGATCCCCGGCATCGACGTCAGCAGCCAGGGACGCACCAACTACGGCATGAATATGCGCGGCCGCGCGATCGTCGTCCTGATAGACGGCGTTCGCCTTAACTCCTCCCGTACCGACAGCCGCCAGTTAGACTCTATCGATCCGTTTAACATTGAACACATCGAGGTGATCTCCGGCGCAACATCCCTGTACGGCGGCGGCAGTACCGGCGGCCTGATTAATATCGTCACCAAAAAGGGCCAACAGGAGCGCCAGGTCGATCTGGAGCTGGGGGGTAAATCCGGTTTTGCCAACAGCAACGACCATGATGAACGCGTGGCGGCCGCGGTAAGCGGCGGCACAGACCACGCATCCGGTCGTTTATCGGTCGCTTATCAGCGTTTTGGCGGCTGGTATGACGGTAACCACGATGCGCTGCTCCTGGATAATACCCAAACCGGGCTTCAGCATTCCGATCGTCTGGATGTGATGGGAACGGGAACCATTGAGATTGACGAGAACCGCCAGCTGCAGCTGGTGACGCAGTACTATAAAAGCCAGGGCGACGATTACGGCCTGTACCTGGGGAAAAATATGTCGGCGGTGACCGGCGATGGCAAAGCTTTTACCACCGACGGTCTGAACTCCGACCGCGTCCCCGGTACCGAACGCCACCTGATTAGCCTGCAGTACTCCGATGCCGATTTCCTCGGGCAGAACCTGGTCAGTCAGGTCTATTATCGCGATGAATCCCTGACCTTTTATCCTTTCCCGACGCTCAGCAAAGGCCAGGTCAGCAGCTTCTCGTCTTCAAAGCAGGATACCGATCAGTACGGCGCGAAAATCACCCTGAATAGCCAGCCGCTGGACGGCTGGGACCTGACCTGGGGAGTCGACGCCGACCATGAAACCTTCAACGCCAATCAGATGTTCTTCGATTTGGGCCAGTCGATGTCTTCCGGCGGCCTGAACAATCAGGCCATCTTCACCACCGGCCGTTACCCGGGCTACAGCATCACCAACCTGGCACCGTTCCTGCAGTCCAGCTATGACCTGAACGATATCTTCACTATCAGCGGCGGCGTGCGTTATCAGTGGACGGAAAACCGGGTCGATGATTTTGTCGGCTATGCCCAGCAGCAGGATGTCGCCAGCGGCAAGGTTAGCTCGGCGGATGCCATTCCGGGCGGAAAAACCGATTACGATAACTTCCTGTTTAATGCCGGGATTGTGGCGCATCTCACCGACCGTCAGCAGACCTGGTTTAACTTCTCCCAGGGCGTTGAGCTGCCGGATCCGGGCAAATACTACGGCATCGGTAAATACGGCGCGGCGGTCAACGGCCATCTTCCGCTTCTCTCAAGCGTCAACGTTGGCGATTCGCCGCTGCAGGGGATTAAAGTTAACTCCTACGAACTGGGCTGGCGCTACACCGGCGATAATTTGCGTACCCAGCTGGCGGCTTACTACTCGACCTCCGATAAAACCATCGTCGTTAACCGTACCGATATGACCATCGATGTGCAGTCCGATAAGCGCCGTATTTATGGCGTAGAGGGCGCGGTGGATTACTACTTCCCGAACAGCGACTGGAGCGCCGGGGCTAACTTTAACGTTTTGAAATCACAGGTGAAGAGCGATGGCAGCTGGCAGAAGTGGGACGTCACTCTCGCCTCGCCGTCAAAGGCCACCGCCTGGGTTGGCTGGGCGCCGGAACCGTGGTCGCTGCGGGTGCAGAGCCAGCAGGTGTTTGATATAAGCGATGCCAGCGGCAATAAGCTCGATGGCTACAATACCGTCGACTTTATCGGCAGCTACGCGCTCCCTGTCGGCAAGCTGACCTTCAGCATCGAGAACCTGCTCAATGAAGATTACGTCACCGTATGGGGCCAGCGCGCGCCGCTGCTTTACAGCCCGACCTACGGCAGCAGTTCTCTATACGAGTACAAAGGTCGCGGCCGTACCTTCGGCCTGAACTACGCTCTGAGCTTCTGATAAAAAAAGCCCCTCGGCCAGAGAGCCTGAGGGGCTAATAAAGATAAACATCTTTTTTAGGCTTTGTTAGTCAGAATCAGCTGGCCATTGCTGTCCAGCGGGATTTGCGTACCGGGGTCGCGATCCATACGGATTTTGCCCTGCTGATCGCCGATTTTGTAAGTGACGTCATAGCCGAGCATTTTCTCTGATTTGTCGTACACCGTTTTACAGCGCTGCTGCGTCGTGGTGTAGGTATCCCCTTCCTGCATAGAGCCCTGAATCTGGTTACCGGCATAGCCGCCGCCCAGCGCGCCCACGACGGTGGCAACGTCGCGGCCGCGTCCGCCGCCGAACTGATGACCAATAACCCCACCGGCCACCGCGCCTAAGACGGAACCGGCGATGCGGTTTTCATCCTGCACAGGTCGACGATGGGTTACGGTGACGTTACGGCACTCCTGACGCGGGGTTTTGACGCTCTCTTTTATCGGCGTACTGGACACTACCTGGGCATACTGCGGGCCGCGGTCTAACACGTTAAGACCGGCAACGGCTGCGACGCCCAGCGCGGCAGCCACGCCAATTCCTATACCCGCCAACATTGATTTATTCACGGGACTTCCTCCTTCGTTGCTATTGCCTGTAATTTTGCAACCCAGCCATCAGGCTTGCAAATAAGAAAGCGGATGAAAAGTGCGTGAACGTACGGCAAATCAATGGGATTCGGAGGAATCCGAGAGGGTTTTCCGGGAAGGACAGGAGGATATTCTGTCGATTGTTCTCATCATTCGACAGGAAAACGGGCGGTCAAAACCTTCTGGCTTTACCGCCCATAGACATTAATGCAGCTTCAGGCGCGGACGAATAATGCGGTTGATACGTCCAACCAGCATCATCAGGCCGGTTTTAAAGTAACCGTGCAGCGCAATCTGGTGCATGCGATACAGAGAGATATAGACGAAACGCGCAATACGCCCTTCGATCATCATTGAACCGCGCATCAGGTTGCCCATCAGGCTGCCAACGGTGGAATAGTTAGAGAGCGACACCAGCGAGCCGTGATCTTTATAGGTATAAGCTTTCAGCGGTTTACCTTTCATCTGCGCCACAATATTGTACAGAGCGCAGGTCGCCATCTGGTGCGCGGCCTGAGCGCGCGGCGGGACAAAACCGCCTTCCGGGCGGGCGCAGGACGCGCAGTCGCCGATAGCGTAGATATCCGCGTCGCGAGTCGTTTGCAGGGTCGGCTCAACTACCAGCTGGTTGATACGGTTGGTTTCCAGACCGCCAATCTCTTTCATAAAGTCCGGCGCTTTAATCCCCGCCGCCCAGACCATCAGGTCAGCGTGGATAAATTCGCCTTCTTTCGTATGCAGGCCGTTAGCATCGGCGCTGGTGACCATGGTTTTGGTCAGTACGCGAACGCCAAGCTTGGTCAGCTCGCTGTGCGCGGCGCCGGAAATGCGCGGCGGCAGCGCGGGCAGAATGCGCTCGCCGGCTTCAACCAGCGTGACGTTCAGGGCTTCATTGGTCAGCCCTTTATAGCCGTAGCTGTGCAGCTGCTTCACCGCGTTATGCAGTTCGGCCGACAGCTCGACACCGGTCGCGCCACCGCCAACGATAGCGATATTCACCTTGCCGTTCGCCCCGAGATTCGCCGAATACTTGAGGAACAGGTCCAGCATTTCCTGGTGGAAACGACGCGCCTGATGCGGATTGTCGAGGAAAATGCAGTTCTCTTTCACGCCTGGCGTGTTGAAGTCGTTCGAGGTACTTCCCAGCGCCATCACCAGCGTGTCGTAAGGCAGCTTACGCTCGGGCACCAGCAGCTCGCCCTTCTCGTTATGCAGCTCGGCAAGGGTGATCGTTTTGGTTTCGCGGTTAATATCCACCACCGACCCCTGCTGGAACTGGAAGTCGTGGTTACGGGCGTGAGCAAGGTAGCTCAGCGCGTCTACACCTTCATCAAGTGAACCGGTCGCCACTTCATGCAGCAGCGGTTTCCACAGGTGGCTGTGGTTACGATCGACCAGCGTAATTTTGGCCTTTTTATTACGGCCCAGCTTTTTCCCCAACTGGGTAGCCAGCTCCAGCCCACCGGCACCACCACCCACAATCACTATTTTTTTCAATGGTGTAGTCACGCGACCCCCTAAAATTATTAACCAATTGTTAATTAAAAGTTATACATATAACCTTTAATTAACAACAGGTTACGGCAGTGAAACCATTCAGCGGGATCGAGAATAACATGAACGGTGCATTGGTCATACCAAAATTGATATGCATCAAGTTTTACTGCATATTTTTTGAGCGTGAAATCGCAAAATCGATAAAAAAAGCCCGCGATGTTGGCACATCGCGGGCCGGGAGGAGATCAGCCGAGGGTTTTAAAGGCCTTTATTCGCTGCAGATGCGGGGAGATGTTTTTAAATTTGTGAGTCTGCTCTTCATCCCAGATTATCTCATAGTAATGGTGCAGCAGCTCCGCCGAACGCTGGCTATTCAGCGCTTCGTCCTGGCGTGACAGCACCACCAGGCAACGGTCGCGGTTTTTTTCGCGGAAATTGTTAACGCACTTGGTAGCGATATCCGCATACTCTTCCGGCCGATCAATCCTCCCTTCCATGTTTTCATTGGGAAACAGGTTTGGATTAAAAATGGCCTGGCGGATATCGCAAAGAAAGCCAATTCGCTCCGCCCAGAAACCGCCGAGACCCACGCCGCAAATCAGCGGCCGATCGTCGGCGCTCAGCTGCAGCATCTTATCGACCTCTTTTAATAAGTGCTGCATATCATGTTTGGGATGCCGCGTGCTGTAGCTAATCAACCGAACATCGGGGTCAATAAACTGAAGCTGAAGCACCTTCTCATGGTTACCGGGGCTGTTTGAGTCAAAACCATGTAAATAGATAATCATCGCATCCTCACCAGACAACAACGCCTTTCAGGTTTATTACGCGGATTTCGCCTCTTGCCAGCGTGCGTGAAGCTGCTCAAGCTGCGCGCTGATCGTCTTCCAGCGGGCGGAATCCCTTAACGCCTGACGGCTAAAGGAACCTTTATGATACAATTTCGTAACACGCTCTGCTTTGATCGGCGACAGGTTATCCAGCACGCTGACCGCACCCTTACGATTATTGCAGACGAGGATCATATCGCAACCCGCATCCAGCGATGCCTGGCCGCGCTCGGCGTAGCTGCCCATAATCGCCGCCCCTTCCATCGAGAGATCGTCAGAGAAGATGACCCCATCGAAGCCCAGCTCGCCGCGCAGGACCGTTTTTAGCCAATGCGCGGAGCCGCTGGCCGGGCGCGGGTCGACGTCGCTGTAGATAACGTGGGCGGGCATAATGGCGTCCAGTCGCTGCTCGCCGATCAGCGTACGGAAGATGGACATATCTCTGGCGCGAATTTCCGCTTCCGCGCGCGGATCGCGCGGCGTCTCTTTATGGGAATCGGCCGTCACCGCTCCGTGTCCCGGAAAGTGCTTACCGGTGGTTTTCATGCCCGCAGCGTGCATGCCGTCAATAAAATGACGAGCTATCGCCAGGGCTTTGTCAGGATCGTCGTGATAAGAACGCTCGCCAATAGCGGCGCTGATATGCCCAACGTCCAGCACCGGCGCAAAGCTGATATCAATATCCATGGCGATCATTTCGCTGGCCATCAGCCAGCCGGCCTCTGCGGCCAGCTTACCGCCCTCCTCCATGCCGAGCAGCGCAGCGAAGGACTGCGCTGCGGGAAGACGGGTAAAACCCTCACGGAAACGCTGCACGCGCCCGCCTTCCTGGTCTACCGCCACCACCAGATGGTTGCGCGAAGCCTCGCGGATCTGGCGAACCAACTCGCGCAGCTGCGCCGGATCGTGATAGTTGCGGGTAAACAAGATCAGCCCGCCAACCAAAGGATGCGCCAGAATCTCACGCTCTTCCGCATCCAGTTCAAAACCTTCGACATCCAACATTACCGGACCCACACCCACCTCTCTTATCCTTTTACTTTTTGTCTAACTGGCGCCATACCTCATCCGCCAGCGCAATAAACTGCCGGTCGCCGGTTTGCTGCCAGCGCCGCTCGTACCAGCCCGCCATCAGCAGCCGCACCCACGGACGCCAGCGCTGAATTTGCCGCCAGAGCTGATGCTCATCGATGCTCGCCTGTCTCGCGTATTCTGCGGCTAGCCGACGATGCGCGGCGGGATCGATCCACACCGCCGCCAGCTCCAGCGCGATATCGCCATCGCCCGCATATTCCCAGTCAATCAGCCGCAGCCCCGCCTCGCCGTGAACGATGTTGCCCGCATGGACATCCATATGTAACGGGGCGAGGCGCAGCGGCCGAGGCTCGCCGCGACGCAGCAGGCGTTTATGCCAGCGCAGCCACCTTGGCGTACGCCGCGCGGGGCTGCACTGTTGCCAGTACAGCTCAAGCAGCGGCCGCAGCGCGATACGCCAGCCAAAGCGCGGCTGCCGGTGCAGATGATACAGTAACCCTGCGAGCGCCGGACACTCCGGTAACGCGTTGACCACGTCGCCAGTGCAGTATTCCACCACCATCCAGGCGGGAGAATAAAAAACCGGCGCGGGCGCTAAGGAATCGGGAAGGCGTGACAGGACATGATACTGACGGCGAAAATCGCAGGCTGGCGCATGCGGATCGTGCGGCTGGCGCAGCACCCGCCTTTGCCGACCATCGCTGAGAATGCAGCTGCCGCCGCTCAGCCCGTTTTGGGACAGCGCGGCGACAGGCCTATAGCGCGGGAAAAAGCGCGACAGCACCTCGTCGCGCGTAAGCTTATTGTTGCTGAACTGCACCTTTACCTGACCAGATAATTTCGCCGGTCTGTACCAGCATCAGCTGCATTTTCAGCTCAGGTGAATTGACGTTGCCGGTCGCGTTGGAATAGAGCACATATTGTGCGCCAACGGTACGCGCAATGCCCATCGCTTTGCTGCGGCTGCCAAGGCTATCCTGCGGCGACAGGCCGAGCTGCTGTTTGGCTACGCCCAGCTGCTGCTGAGAGACCAGGGTGAATTTTCCGTTGCCTTCCAGCGCGTTGCGCAGCGCCGTGGTGGCCTCACCGGCATTCAGGGTGCCGTTGGTGCGGTTATTGACGCTGTCGACCAGCAAAATACTCCCCGCATTCACGCCGCTGGCCTGCAGCATCTGCCCGATCATCGGCTGCACCGCGGAACTCCAGTCAAAGTGACGTACGCGCGGCGCGGGCTGAGCTGGCTGCTCGCCGTGTTCAATCGGCCCCGGCTGCGTAGGGATCGCGGGAATAGTCGGCACAGTCGGCTGCGGCTGAACCGGCTGCTGCGGCTTCGGCTGCGCTTCCTCAACGGGAGCGGGTTCCTGACGTTGCCCCACGCATCCGGCAAGGAATATCGCCAGTGCGGTAACTAATGCATAGCGACATAGTTTAATCATTACGATTACCTCTTACAGATAAAGATAAAGTCGGGCTTTGTGCGCCCCCAGAATATTGGCGCTGCCATACAGCGTAACGGAAGAGTGCGCCGGAACCGTTATACTGCGCGCCGGATCCAGCGGATGCATTTCCAGCCCCCTGGCGTCATACCAGAAAAAGCGATAATGCACGGTCACCGGCACCTGGCGTTCATTGAACAATCTGGTGGTCGCCGTCGCTTGAATCTCGGATGCGGTCACCGTCGGTACTTCAGCGCTAATTCCCGCCGCCAGTACGTTTGATTCCATCACCAGACTTTGCCGATCGCTGACCGGAATTTCCGGATGCGAACCGCACCCGGCCAGTAACGTCACGGCCAGAAGTGCGCCGAAATGGGCTGCGCGCATGGACGTTAACCTTTATGAGCCAGCATCGGGCCTAATGGACGGCCGCCCAGCAGGTGCATATGGATATGGTAGACCTCCTGGCCCCCGTGGCGATTGCAGTTGACGATCAGGCGATAGCCATCGTCGGCAAGCCCCTCGTCGCGGGCGATTTTCGCCGCAACGGTCATCATGCGTCCCAGGGCAAGCTCATGCTCTGCGGTCACATCGTTGACGGTGGGAATCAGGATATTGGGAACGATTAGAATATGGGTTGGCGCCTGCGGAGAGATGTCGCGAAAAGCGGTAACGAGCTCATCCTGATAAACCACATCCGACGGGATCTCCCGGCGAATGATTTTGCTGAAAATCGTTTCTTCTGCCATGACTGATTCCTTAATAATTTTTATACCGTGCTCTGGCCTGCCTCTGCAGGTAAACGCGGATGCACAGGATTCCCCTAAGAGTATGAGCGAGTTACTCCCCCTCTTTCAACCTGAATGCGTTTTTTCTTACGCGACTAAGCGCTTAGCTGCTGACGGATTAAGCGTTTCTCAGCGGCATGCGGTGCCGCGCTCGCGAAAGCGGCCTGCGCACCGCTATTTTTACCCTTGTTTACACATTAAATATTAATGCGTATATTTCTCATTTGTATTCACAATAAAAGCAGTGCGCTGACAATCGACCGCGGCCATAGCGCCGCAGCGAATAACAACTATTGAATGATCAAGGGTTTATGATGTCTCTCTCCACCAATTCCCGGGATGGGCGAACCGCGCCGTCCCTGCTTGCTGTAGGCATAGCGCTGGCGCTGTTTCCAAACCTTAGCCAGGCAGCCGGCGCCGCCGAAGACACTATCATTGTAGAAGGTTCCTCAGATAGCGCGTCGGATACACAAGAACAGGACTACAGCGTCAGAACCACCTCAGCCGGGACCAAAATGGAGATGGCCCAGCGCGATATTCCGCAGTCGGTCAGCATCATCACCGGGCAGCGGATGCAGGATCAACAGCTACAAACCCTGGGCGATGTGATGGAGCATACCATGGGGATCAGCGGCAGCCAGGCGGATTCCGACCGCACCAGTTACTACTCCCGCGGTTTTGAGATAGACAACTATATGGTCGATGGCATTCCGACCTGGTTTGAATCCCGCTGGAATCTGGGCGACGCGCTTTCCGATATGGCTCTCTTCGAACGGGTTGAGGTCGTGCGCGGCGCTAACGGCCTGCTGACCGGTACCGGCAATCCTGCTGCGTCGATCAATATGATCCGCAAGCACGCGACCAGCCGGGAGTTCAAGGGAGAGGTCTCGGCGGAGTATGGCAGCTGGGATAAGCAGCGCTACGTTGCGGATATGCAAAGCCCGCTGACTGACGATGGCAGCGTAAGGGCGCGCATTATCGCGGGTTATCAAAACAATGACTCGTGGCTGGATCGCTACAACAGCGAAAAAACGTTCTTCTCCGGCATTCTTGATGCCGATCTCGGTACATCGACCGCTTTATCCGCCGGCTACGAGTATCAGCGTATCGACGTGAATAGCCCGACATGGGGTGGTCTGCCGCGCTGGAATACCGATGGCAGTAGCAACCGCTATGACCGCGCCCGCAGCACCGCCCCGGATTGGGCCTATAACGATAAAGAGATCAACAAAATCTTCGTCACGCTGAAACAGCGCTTTGCCGAGACCTGGCAGGCGACGATGAATGCCACCCATTCCGAGGTCAAATTCGACAGCAAAATGATGTACGTGGACGCGTACGTCAATAAAGCGACCGGAATGCTGGTGGGTCCTTATAGCAGCTACGGTCCGGGCTATGATTACGTCGGCGGTACCGGCTGGAACAGCGGCAAGCGTAAGGTCGACGCCGTTGACCTGTTCGCCGACGGCGGCTACGACCTGTTTGGTCGCCAGCACAACCTGATGATCGGCGCCAGCTACAGCAAGCAAAATAACCGCTATTTCAGCGCCTGGGCCAACGTGTTCCCCGATGAGATTGGCAGCTTCAATAACTTTAATAGCAGTAGTTTCCCTGAGACCAGTTGGGGCCCGCAGAGCCTGGCACAGGACGATACCACGCGAATGAAATCGGTATATGCCGCGACGCGTTTTTCCCTGCTTGACACGCTGCATCTGATCGTTGGCGTCCGCTATAACAACTGGAGTATCGAGACGCTGACCTACAACATGGAGAAAAACCATACCACCCCCTACGCCGGGCTGGTTTACGACATCAACGACAACTGGTCGGCCTACACCAGCTATACCTCCGTGTTCCAGCCGCAGAACAAGCGCGATAGTTCCGGTAAATACCTGACCCCGATTACCGGAAACAACTATGAAGTGGGCCTGAAGTCCGACTGGATGGACAGCCGTTTAACGACGACTCTCGCCCTCTTCCGTATTGAGCAGGATAATCTTGGCCAGGCGACCGGCGGGCAAATCCCGGGCAGCAACGGCGAAGCCGCCTATAAAACCGTCGACGGTACCGTGAGCAAAGGGGTGGAGTTTGAAATCAACGGCGCGCTCACCGATAACTGGCAGATGACCTTCGGGGCGACGCGTTTTGTCGCTGAAGACAATGAAGGCAATGCGGTGAACCCTAACCTGCCGCGTACCAGCGTCAAGCTGTTTACCCGCTACCGTCTGCCGGTAATGCCTGAGCTGACCATCGGCGGCGGCGTAAACTGGCAGAACCGGGTATATAAAGACACTGCTACGCCGTACGGCACCTTCCGTGCGGAACAGGGCAGCTATGCGCTGGTTGATTTGTTCACTCGCTACCAGGTCACTAAAAATTTTGCTGTGCAGGGTAACGTCAATAACCTGTTCGACAAAACCTACGACACCAACATCGATGGTTCAATTGTCTACGGCGAACCGCGCAACTTCAGCATAACGGCCAGCTATCAATTCTGATAAGCAGTCAACGTCACGGGAGCCGCCGGGCTCCCTTTTTGATGCCGGATGCCCATTAAAAAAGGCAGCCAGTTGGCTGCCTTAGTCTCCCCATATCACAACTTAGTTGCTGCGGATGTATTCATCCATTTCAGTTTTCAGGTTATCGGATTTGGTACCGAAAATAGCCTGAACGCCTGAACCTGCAACAACCACGCCTGCGGCACCCAGTTTTTTCAGGCCAGCCTGATCAACTTTCGCCACATCCGCCACGCTGACGCGCAGACGGGTGATACATGCGTCAAGGTTAGTAATGTTCTCTTTACCGCCGAAAGCGGCAATCAGTGCCGGGGCCATTTCGCTGGTAGCGCCAGCTTTGCTGTCTTCGGTTGCATCTTCACGACCCGGGGTTTTCAGATCCAGCGCTTTGATCAGCACGCGGAACACCACGTAGTAAACGATCGCATAGCAGATGCCGACTATCGGGAACAGCCACAGTTTGCTGCTGTTGCCGGACAGAACGATAAAGTCGATCAGACCGTGAGAGAACGAAGTACCGTCACGCATACCCAGCAGGATACAGATCGGGAAGGCCAGGCCTGCCAGAATCGCATGGATAATGTACAGGATCGGCGCAACGAACATGAAGGAGAACTCGATCGGCTCGGTGATACCGGTCAGGAACGAGGTCAGCGCTGCGGAGATCATGATACCGCCCACTTTCGCGCGGTTTTCTGGTTTAGCAGAGTGCCAGATAGCGATAGCAGCGGCCGGCAGACCGTACATTTTGAACAGGAAGCCGCCGGACAGTTTGCCCGCGGTCGGGTCGCCTGCCATGTAGCGCGGAATATCGCCGTGGAAGACCTGACCGGCTGCGTTGGTGTATTCACCAATCTGCATCTGGAAAGGAACGTTCCAGATGTGGTGCAGACCAAACGGCACCAGGCAGCGTTCAATGAAGCCGTAGATACCGAACGCCACAACCGGGTTCTGGTAAGCAGCCCACTGGGAGAAAGTCTGGATTGCGGTACCGATCGGCGGCCAGATAAAGGACAGGATCACGCCAGTGAAGATCGCTGCCAGGCCGGAGATGATTGGCACAAAACGCTTGCCCGCAAAGAAGCCCAGATACTCAGGCAGCTTGATGCGGTAGAAGCGGTTGAACATGTACGCTGCGATGGCACCGGAGATAATACCGCCGAGTACGCCGGTATCCGCCAGGTGTTTAGCCGCAATCTCTTCAGCAGGTAAATGCAGGACCAGAGGTGCAACCACGGACATGGTTTTTACCATGATGCCGTAAGCGACGACCGATGCCAGAGCGGATACGCCGTCGTTGTTGGTGAAGCCAAGTGCGACACCGATAGCAAAGATCAGCGGCATGTTAGCGAAGACCGAACCGCCCGCTTCCGCCATGACGTGGGAAACTACGGCTGGCAGCCAGCTGAAGTTTGCGGAACCGACGCCCAGCAGGATACCTGCGATAGGCAGTACGGATACCGGCAGCATCAGCGATTTACCGACCTTCTGCAGGTTAGCAAATGCATTCTTAAACATAATTGAGAGTGCTCCTGAGTATTTGGTGCTTTTTTACGTTTTCACGCATTGGCTCGGGGGGAGAACCGCGCCGTGGACAGGACATCTAAGCGCCCTTTATTTATTACACAGAGTAAAATAATTACCGGGATGATTGTTTGACGGCTATCACGTTTCAATCAGACATCCATTAAAAACTTACATTGGTTTACATAACTCGTGTCTGAATGTTGCCAAAAAACCTTCACCGCCCCATTTGTGGCGGTGAACTTTACTCGCTTTGGCTATTAATTACGAGCCTTAAAATAATAAGCAATATCAGAGAGGTTGCAGCCGGGAGGGGTCGATATGAAAAAGCGTAGCGAAATTTTCCGTGGTCTGTTGCGCCAGCTGCTCCAGCGATACGCCCTTAAGCACCGCCATATACTCGGCGACGTCCCTGACCATGGCCGGCTGGTTCTCTTTACCGCGATGCGGTACCGGCGCCAGATACGGCGAATCGGTCTCTACCAGCAGGCGATCGAGAGGGACATAGCGCGCAGCATCGCGAAGCTGCTCCGCATTTCGGAACGTCACAATGCCGGAAAACGAGATGTAGAACCCCATATCCAGCAGCTTACCCGCGGTCTCCCTATCCTCAGTGAAACAGTGTAGTACGCCACCGCAATCCGTCACTTTTTCTTCGCGTAAAATTTCCAGCGTATCGGCGCGGGCATCGCGGGTATGCACGATAACCGGTTTATTCATCTCCCGACCTATACGGATATGGTCGCGAAAGGACGCCTGCTGACGCGCTTTCGTTTCCGGCGTGTAGAAATAATCGAGCCCGGTTTCGCCCATCGCGACCACGCCGTCCTCTGCGGCGAGCTGGCGCAGCTCTTCAACGTCATACTCTTCATCCTGGTTTAACGGATGCACGCCGCAGGAGAAAACGACGTCGCGACGCTGGCCCACCAGTTCGCGCATACCGCGGTATCCCGGCAGCGTCGTGGCAACCGCCAGGCAAAATTTCACATCGCGTGCGGCGGCCTTTGCCAGCACATCGTCCACATCTTTATGCAGCGCTTGATAATCCAGGCCATCGAGATGGCAATGGGAGTCGACTAAAAACATGATGTCTCTCTCAGAGATGGGATACGGGAAGGACCGCCCCGGGTTGCAGGTAATGTTCCCAGCGCAGAAGGCGCTCGGTTAGCAGCAGTTCGCGATTAATGCCGACCACGCTCAGCAGCTGCTCGCGGCAGGCGCTGACGTCGCGCGCGATCGCCTGCAGGCGCGCCGCCGGCAGCGCAGCGGCCAGCTGATTGACCAGAGGCCAGACATCAGGATTGCTGATAAGGGTAATCCCCTGCTGCCTTTTTTGCGCGTCGACCAGCAGCGATGCCAGCCAGTGCAGGCGAATCGCGGCCTGTTCATGGTTCAACATCGGCAACAGCGTCAGCCAGTCGCCGTGGGTTAAAATATTTCCGAGAATCTGGCAAAGCTGCTGGCGCGGTGCCCAGTGAGCTTCCTGAAGCAGATCCAGCGCCGCCGCTGGCGCGTTGGCGCTCAGCCGCAGCGCCGCGAGCAGCGCGTCCTGTGACATTGTCACTTCACGCTCTAACCACGCCAGCGCGTAGCGTTCTGAAGGCGGAGCGAGGTGAAATAACCGACAGCGGCTGCGCAGCGTCGCCAGCAGGCGCGCGGGTTCCTGACAGGCCAGGAAGAACCAGGTATTCTCCGGCGGCTCCTCCAGCGTTTTTAGCAGCGCGTTTGCCGCCGCGTCGGTCAGCATGGCGGCATCGCCGATCCACACCACCTTCGCGCCGCCCAGCCGGGCGTGTTCATAGAGCTTTTCGCTCACTTCGCGCACGGCATCGATGCCGAGCGAGCTCTTCCCCTTTTCCGGGGTCAACGCATAATAATCTGGATGGGTGCTGGCCTGCATCAGCTGGCAGCTATGGCAATGACCGCAGCTTTTATGCCCTTCCGGCTGGCGGCACATCAGAAAGCGACAAAGCGCATAAATCAGCGCATCGCTACCCATGCCCGGCAGGGCCTGAACCATTAGCGCATGGTGGCCGCGCCCCGCCTGATAGCTGGCAACCAGCTGTTCAAAGGGCGGGCGTAACCACGAATACCATTTCATGCGCCTTGCTCCGCGACCCACTGATTCACTACCGCCCGAATGTCGCGCTTCACGGCCTCCAGCGGCTGGGTAGCGTCAACGGTGCGTATAGTGGGATCCTGCGCCGCCAGTTCAAGGTAGCGCGCGCGGGTACGATTAAAGAAATCCAGCGACTCCTGCTCGATTCGGTCAAGTTCACCGCGGGCGCGGGCGCGCTTCAGGCCGACTTCCGGAGTCACGTCAAGGTAAAGCGTCAGATGGGGACGAAAGTCTCCCAGTACCGCGTCACGCAGGGTCGCCAGCATCGTCTGATCAATTCCGCGACCGCCGCCCTGATAAGCCTGGGTTGAGAGATCGTGACGATCGCCGATGACCCACTGACCGCGCGCCAGAGCGGGTTTGATAACCGTCTCCACCAGCTGTACGCGCGCCGCGTAAAACATCAGCACTTCCGCTTTATCATTAATCACTTCATCGCCGGTGGACTGAATATCCAGCACCAGGCTGCGCAGCTTCTCGGCCAGAATGGTGCCGCCCGGTTCGCGGGTAAACACCATATCGCTAACGCCCAGCTGTTTTAGCGTCTCTACCACACAATCACGCGCGGTGGTTTTCCCTGCGCCTTCCAGGCCCTCGATGACGATATAGTTACTGCGCATTTTTTTCCTTAAGTACTTTCAAATAGTCCTGGACCGAGCGGTTATGGCTGGCCAGGTTAGTGTTAAACGTATGTCCGCCCTTCCCGTCCGCGACAAAATAAAGGTACGGCGTTTTCGCCGGATGCGCGGCGGCGTTTAGCGAGGCCTCGCCCGGTGCGGCGATCGGTCCCGGCGGCATGCCGTTTATGACGTAGGTATTGTAAGCGGTTGGGGTTTCCAGGTCTTTACGCGTCAACTTGCCATTATAACTCTCACCCATCCCGTAAATCACGGTCGGATCGGTTTGCAGGCGCATACCGATCCGTAAACGGTTGATAAATACCGATGCGACGCGGTCGCGCTCGTCCGATACCGCCGTCTCTTTTTCGATAATCGAGGCCATTGTCAGCAGCTGGTTCTTATCGTGATACGGCAGATTCTCCATCCGCCCTTCCCAGGCTTTATCGACCGCGGCAACCATCTTCTGATGCGCCCGCTTAAGGATCGCCACATCGCTGGTATTGGCGGTATACATCCAGGTATCCGGCCAGAACCAGCCTTCGACCCAGTCAGGATGCTCGAGATCAAGGGCCTTCGCGACGGTTTCATAGCTATCATCCGCCAGCGTATGCTTGACGTAAGGCGCATCGCGCAGCTGGCGCAGGTAATCGCTCACCCGCATCCCTTCAACGAAGCGCAGCGGAAACTGCGCCTCTTTGCCGCTGGCCAGCAGCTGCAGCATCTGGCGGACCGTCATATCAGGCGTGAAGCGATAGGTTCCGGCTTTAAAATGGGAGAGCTCAGGCTCGATGCGCAGCAGCCACTGGAAAACCCGCGGTCGGTTAATGACTTTATCGCTATACAGCTGTTGCCCAAGCGCCAGGCGCCCCGTTCCGGTGGCAAGAGTAAAGATAGTCTCTTCTTTAATCAGCAACTTGCTGTCCGCCAGCTGGCGAACTTTCCACATACCGATGCCCGCGGCAATGCCCAGCACCACCACCAACAGCAGGATGAAACGTAACATTTTCTTCATGACTAATCAGGCAGCTCACACAAAGGGGCTAAAAAATGGTAAAGCTCGCGGGCGGACCAACATTTATCGTTCCAGCGGCGAACAGGCACCAGCGGCATTAAGGCGTTACAGACCACGACCTCATCGGCTTCGCGTAACGCCTCGGGACGCATGGTGGCTTCGACAACGCGAAACGGCGATGGTGCCAGCTTAGCGAGAATGTACTGGCGCATAATACCGTTGACCCCCGCCTGATCGAGGCGCGGGGTAAAGACGTCGGATCCTTTACGCCAGAATACGTTCGCGGCACAGCATTCCGTAAGCCACCCGTCGCTGTCAAGGACCAGCGCCTCATCGGCGTCCGTCTGCTCAAGATGAGAACGAATCAGCACCTGCTCCAGCCGGTTAAGGTGCTTGAGTCCGGCGAGTGAAGGGTTGCGTCCCAGCCTGACAGGGCTCAGCGACAGGGAAATCCCCTCCTCACGCCAGCGCAGATAGTGGGCCGGCCTGGGCGACACGCTGAGAATTCTCGTGGGATTGACGCAGCCCGCGGCGCTATAGCCGCGGCCGCCCGCTCCGCGAGTGATGATGACCTTCAGCACGCCATCCTGATGAGGCTGCGCCAGACGCGCCATCTCCTGCGCTAATAGCGCCCAGTCGTCATAGGGGATAAAGAGCTTTTCACAAGTCGTCTGCAGGCGGGCCAGATGGGCTGACAGCAGTTGAACCTGGCCTCTGAGGATGCGCGCAGTGGTAAAGCAGCCATCGCCGAACTGCACGCCGCGATCGTTCACCGCGAGCGTTTCACTTTCAGCGCCATTGATTAAAAACATAAAAGACTCCTTATCGCTGGCCGGTTAGTTTCGCAGGAGGAGAGACATTGAACAAGCGGAGAAAACCGAATAAAAAAGGCCCGACAAGCGGGCCAATTTTCGATGGGCATTGACGTCAACCGAGATGTTACGTCAGGCGCGCATCACACCTTTTTAAAGATTAACGAGCCGTTAGTGCCGCCGAAGCCGAAGGAGTTACACAGGGTATACTCCAGACCGCTTACCTGGCGCGCTTCGTGCGGGACGAAGTCCAGATCGCAACCTTCATCCGGGTTATCCAGGTTGATGGTTGGCGGAACGGCGCTATCGCGCAGCGCGAGGATGGAGTAGATAGACTCTACTGCGCCCGCTGCACCGAGCAGGTGGCCGGTCATTGACTTAGTCGAGCTCACCATTACGCGGCTGGCAGCGTCGCCGAAGACAGATTTCACCGCCTGCGCTTCTGCTTTATCGCCCGCCGGCGTAGAGGTACCGTGGGCGTTGACGTAGCCAATCTGGCTTGCGTCAATACCCGCGTCGCGAATGGCGTTCACCATCGCCAGCGCTGCTCCAGCGCCATCTTCCGGCGGTGAAGTCATATGGTAGGCATCGCTGCTCATACCAAAACCGACGATTTCAGCATAGATTTTCGCACCGCGTTTCTTCGCGTGCTCGTACTCTTCCAGCACGACCATGCCGGCGCCGTCGCCCAGCACGAAACCATCACGCTCTTTATCCCACGGACGGCTTGCCGCCTGCGGGTTGTCATTGCGAGTGGACAGCGCGCGCGCTGCACCAAAGCCGCCTACGCCCAGCGGGGTACTGGCTTTTTCCGCACCACCGGCGACCATTGCGTCAGCATCGCCATAGGCGATAACGCGCGCGGCGTGACCAATGTTGTGTACGCCAGAAGTACATGCGGTTGCGATGGAAATGCTTGGTCCACGCAGACCAAACATGATGGTCAGATGCCCGGCCACCATGTTAACGATTGTGGAAGGAACAAAGAATGGGCTGATCTTACGCGGTCCGCCTTTTACCAGCGAACTGTGGTTTTCTTCGATCAGGCCAAGCCCGCCAATACCGGAACCAATAGCGGCGCCGATGCGGGTAGCATTCTCTTCCGTCACTTCAAGGCCAGAATCCTGCATGGCCTGAATGCCAGCGACAATTCCATATTGAATGAAGGCATCCATCTTGCGCTGCTCTTTGCGCGAGATGAAGTCATCACAGTTAAAATCCTTTACTAAGCCAGCAAATTTCGTTGCATAGGCGCTAGTATCGAAATGGTCGATCAGGCTGATGCCACTCTGACCGGCAAGGAGAGCTTTCCAGGTAGACTCTACGGTATTGCCGACAGGAGACAACATGCCCAGTCCGGTCACAACTACACGACGCTTAGACACGGTTGTCCTCCAGGGAGGGAAAATAGATTCTTGTGGGACAAAATGTAGATAAAACTCAGGCGGTCGAATGACCGCCTGGAGATGTTCACTTACGCCTGGTGGCCGTTGATGTAATCAATGGCAGCCTGAACAGTAGTGATTTTCTCAGCTTCTTCGTCCGGAATCTCAGTATCAAACTCTTCTTCCAGAGCCATTACCAGCTCAACGGTGTCAAGAGAATCAGCGCCCAGGTCTTCAACGAAGGAAGCATTGTTGGTAACTTCTTCCTGCTTAACGCCCAGCTGTTCGCCGATAATTTTCTTAACGCGTTCTTCGATAGTGCTCATACTCTTAAATTTCCTATCAAAACTCGCTTTCGCGATGGTTTTCGTAGTGTATAAAATGTTGAAAAATTTGCAACTAAATCCCGGCAGGTCTTACCACGATTTTACGCTATTTTGCGGCTGTTTGCCCTCATAACGCAAATCATTTTGTACAAAACATTACAGTGAACCGCACAGACTGCGCGGTTCCTGAGCGTTTTGCGCAAATCTCGGTCAGACCATATACATTCCGCCGTTGACGTGCAGAGTTTCACCGGTGATGTAACTCGCTTCGTCAGAGGCTAAAAATGCCACCGCACTGGCGATTTCATTTGGAGAGCCGAGGCGCCCCGCAGGAACTGCCGCCAGCGTACCCGCACGCTGCTCATCGGTCAGCGCACGCGTCATGTCCGTTTCAATAAAGCCCGGAGCAACAACGTTTACAGTAATACCGCGGGACGCAACTTCGCGAGCCAGTGATTTACTGAAGCCAATCAGACCCGCTTTCGCCGCAGCGTAGTTGGCCTGACCCGCATTTCCCATGGTACCAACCACAGAACCGATAGTGATAATACGTCCATGACGCTTTTTCATCATAGCGCGCATTACCGCTTTTGACAGACGGAAAACAGATGACAGGTTGGTTTCGATAATATCGTTCCACTCATCATCTTTCATGCGCATTAACAGGTTATCACGAGTGATCCCGGCATTGTTCACCAGGATATCAACTTCACCAAATTCTGCGCGAATATTTCCCAGAACAGATTCAATAGATGCAGGATCGGTCACATTCAGCAGCAGACCTTTACCGTTAGCACCTAAATAATCGCTGATCGCCTGCGCGCCGCTTTCGCTGGTCGCAGTCCCGATAACTTTCGCGCCACGGGCAACGAGCGTTTCAGCGATTGCGCGGCCAATCCCGCGACTTGCACCGGTAACCAGCGCGATTTTTCCTTCAAAACTCATGGTTTTCCTCTTTTATTGCTCAAGCGCCGCAGACATCGCCGCCGGCTCGTTAAGCGCGGAAGCAGTCAGGGTGTCAACAATACGTTTAGTCAGGCCGGTGAGGACTTTACCCGGGCCTACTTCATACAGATGCTCTACGCCCTGTGAAGCCATAAACTCAACGGTTTTGGTCCACTGAACTGGGCTATACAGCTGACGGATCAGGGCATCACGAATAGCATCAGGTGCCGTTTCACTTTGCACGTCGACGTTATTCACAACCGGAATCGTCGGCGCGTTAAAGGTGATTTTCTGCAGCTCAACGGCCAGTTTTTCCGCCGCAGGCTTCATCAGCGCGCAGTGGGACGGTACGCTGACCGGCAGCGGCAGCGCACGTTTAGCGCCCGCAGCCTTACAGGCTGCGCCAGCGCGCTCTACGGCTTCTTTGTTACCGGCAATAACAACCTGCCCTGGCGAGTTAAAGTTCACCGGAGAGACGACCTGCCCTTCGGCAGACTCTTCGCAGGCTTTCGCAATCGCCGCGTCGTCAAGCCCGATGATCGCGGACATCGCGCCGGTACCTTCCGGTACCGCTTCCTGCATAAACTTGCCGCGCATCTCAACCAGGCGTACGGCATCGGCAAAATCGATAACGCCTGCGCATACCAGCGCAGAATATTCGCCGAGGCTGTGGCCCGCCAGCAGAACAGGCGTTTTACCGCCTTGCTGCTGCCAGACGCGATACAGCGCAACGGAAGCGGTCAGCAGCGCCGGCTGAGTCTGCCAGGTTTTGTTCAATTCTTCCGCCGGGCCTTGCTGCGCAAGCGCCCACAGATCGTAACCCAACGCCGCAGAGGCTTCACGGAACGTCTCTTCAATTACCGGGTAAGCGGCCGCCATATCTGACAGCATCCCGACACTCTGAGAGCCCTGTCCCGGGAACACAAAAGCAAATTGCGTCATGTTTAAATCCTTATCCTAAAAACGAACCAGCGCGGAACCCCAGGTGAACCCGCCACCAAAGGCTTCCAGCAGAATAAGCTGACCACGTTGAATGCGGCCATCGCGAACGGCTTCATCCAGCGCACAAGGAACGGAAGCCGCCGAGGTATTGCCGTGTCGGTCGAGCGTGACGACGACATTATCCATCGACATTCCCAGCTTCTTCGCCGTGGCGCTGATAATGCGCAGGTTGGCCTGATGCGGCACCAGCCAGTCCAGCGCCGAACGCTCGAGATTATTCGCGGCTAAAGTCTCGTCCACGATATGCGCCAGTTCGGTCACCGCAACCTTAAAGACTTCATTACCCGCCATCGTCAGATAGATCGGGTTTTCCGGTTCGACGCGATCGGCATTCGGCAGCGTCAGCAGTTCGCCGTAGCTCCCATCCGCATGCAGATGCGTAGAGATAATGCCCGGCTCTTCAGAAGCGCCCAGCACAACGGCGCCAGCGCCATCGCCAAAAATAATGATGGTTCCGCGATCGGCAGGATCGCAGGTGCGCGCCAGCACGTCAGCGCCAATCACCAAAGCGTAATCAACCGCGCCGTTTTTCACGTATTGATCGGCAACGCTGAGCGCGTAGGTGAAACCCGCGCAGGCCGCAGCAACGTCAAACGCCGGGCAGCCTTTGATACCCAGCATTGATTGAATCTGGCAAGCCGAGCTAGGAAACGCATGGGTACCGGAGGTAGTCGCAACAATAATCAGACCAATTTGCTCCGGCTTGACGCCCGCCATATCCAGCGCATTCTTAGCGGCTTCAAGGCCCATCGTAGCAACTGTTTCATTCGGTGCGGCAATACGACGCTCGCGGATACCGGTACGAGTAACAATCCACTCGTCAGACGTATCAACCATATTTTCCAGTTCAGCGTTCGTACGCACGTGCTCAGGCAGATAGCTGCCGGTACCAATAATCTTCGTATACATGTACGCTCAGTCACTCTTGGGTAATATACCGGGTTAACTCAAACTGCGAGGCGTCAGTCGTTTCCGGTCATCCGGGTTTGAGGCCTGGAACTTCCGCTTCTGCCGCCTTCAGGCAATTCGAAACCTGCAGGGTATAAAGATTCCAGGCGAGCGGCAATTCGCTGAGGAACCTGCCGCTGCACAGCCTGCACTGCCTGCTCTATCGCGACGCAAAAAGCGCGCTGATTGGCAGCCCCATGACTTTTAATCACGGAACCGCGTAATCCTAACAGACAGGCACCATTATACTGGTCGGGGTTGAGGTGACTGAATCGCCTCGACAGGCTTTTTTGTAACCAACGCTTTAATAAAAGCAGCCACCACGACCTTTTTTTCCCCTCTCCCTGTGATTTCAACAGTGAAAGGAACATTCTGACAACACCTTCCATCGTTTTTAATGTGACGTTGCCCGTGAATCCATCACAAACTAAAACATCCGTTTTGCCCGTCAACAATTCGTTGGCTTCCAGATACCCAATATAGTTGAGGGTTGGCAGGGTTTTCAAAACTGCCGCCGCGTCACGAATGCTGCTGAGACCTTTCATCTCTTCTTCGCCGATATTCAGAAGCGCAACCCGGGGATCCTTAATACCGATAACTTCTTCGGCAAGAACCGCCCCCATAACGGCAAACTGCACCAGCATCGTGCTATCGCAATCGACGTTAGCGCCTAAATCCAGCACCACCGTTTTGCCCTTCAACTGATGCGGTAGCATGGTGACCAGCGCGGGGCGCTCAATTCCCTCAATGGGCTTAAGCAGCAGCTTCGCCAACCCCATCAGCGCGCCGGTGTTACCCGCGCTGACGCAGGCCTGCGCCCGCCCTTCTTTTACTAACTCCAGCGCGATGCGCATTGAGCTGCCGCGACTGGCGCGAATGGCCTGCGCGGGTCGAGCATCACTGGCAATAACCGACTGCGCAGGGATAACCTGCAGACGTGAACGTTGTTCAAAATCAGCTTTGGCAAGTAATGGCGCGATAGCGTCGGGATCGCCGACTAAAAGAAGTGTGAGTTGTGAATTAGAGTTCAGTGCCTGCAATGCTGCAGGCACTGTCACGGAAGGGCCAAAATCCCCGCCCATGACATCTAACGCCAGGGTTAGACGTGTCAAGGTATCGTCGCTGCCCGGTTCGGTTATTCCCCAGTTACCCGGGGAAATCCTCACTAAGCTTCATCACGCTTTCGCGTGATTACTTAGCGATAACCTTGCGACCGCGGTAGAAACCGTCGGCAGTGATGTGGTGACGCAGGTGTTTTTCACCAGAAGCTTTGTCTACAGACAGGCTGGTGACTGCGGTCAGCGCGTCATGGGAACGACGCATGCCACGTTTGGAACGGGTTGGTTTATTCTGTTGTACGGCCATGGACCTTACTCCTCAATTACTTATGCTTTAAGCTGGCTAATACGGCAAATGGATTTGGTTTTTGTGCCTCTTCAGGCAGTTCACCAAAGACCATGTCCGCGTCGGACACTTCACAGTGTTCAGAATCATGCACCGGAACTACGGGCAAGGCGAGGATGATTTCATCTTCAACCAGCGCCAGCAGATCGATTTCACCGAATTCGTTAACCTCAATCGGCTCATACGCTTCCGGCAGTGCCTCGGCCTGTTCGTCATTTCTGACGGGGCTGAAACAATACGTTGTGTGGACATGATGGGGGAACGGTTTCCCGCAACGCTGACATTCGAGGGTTACCGACACCGTCGCATCGCCGTTTAACACGGCAAGACGTTGGTTATCGATAGCGAACGACATGCTGCATTCCACATCGCTGTCCACGCTGACAACAGAATCAGCGACACGCACAGCCTGATCACGGGTATAGATACCTTGGTAATCTAAGCGTTTTTGAGCCGTGCGAACCGGATCGAGAGTCAGGGGTAATTTTACCTTTTGCATAGGGCGCGCATATTAACTTTGTAACGTCATAGAGTCAAAGAAAAAGGCAGCCTCAGGTTGCCTTTTGCCATTTATTCGCACACATTGCGGCGCATAGTTTAAAATGATGCTCTGCGAAGCGCTATATGTGGATGAAAAAATATGTCTGAACTAATCCTCGCGTCAACCTCGCCCTGGCGGCGAATGCTGCTGGAAAAACTGTCGGTGCCTTTTGAATGCGCGGCGCCGGAAGTTGATGAGACCCCGCTGCCCGGCGAACCCGCCCGCCAGCTGGTGCTGCGTCTGGCGCAGGCGAAGGCGCAGGCCCTTGCCGCGCGCTACCCTCAGCACCTCATTATAGGCTCCGATCAGGTTTGCGTCCTGGACGGTGAAATTACCGGCAAACCGCACACGGAAGAAAACGCCCATCGCCAGTTGAGAAAGGCCAGCGGCACCATCGTCACGTTCTATACCGGCCTGGCGCTGTACAATTCCGCCAACGGTCACCTGCAAACCGAATGCGAACCTTTCGACGTTCATTTCCGCCGTTTAAGCGACCAGGAAATTGAGAGCTATATCCGCAAGGAAAACCCGCTGCAGTGCGCCGGAAGCTTTAAAAGCGAAGGGTTAGGCATCACGCTGTTCGACCGCCTCGAGGGACGCGATCCTAACGCGCTGGTCGGTTTGCCGCTCATTGCCCTCTGCCAGATGCTGCGCCGGGAGGAGTGTAACCCTCTGCTCACCTGAACGCGATTTCATGTGGTCTCTTTATGAGGCCGTCAGCCGCCTTTAAGCAACGTTTTAGCCGCTGACCGGCGGCGCGGAGCCTGTTTTACTCCAACTTAATTAATGCATCGCCTGTCACAGTTTATTTTTCCAGCGCCACTACAATCCAATTAAATAATGAAACGATGTTTTATTTTTAAATGGAGCTATTATGCCTACCCGCGCTACGGTTTTGTCCCTCGCCCTGCTGGCCGCCGCCAGCGCCAACGCCAATGACTGGCAGCGCCAGGGCATCGTAGAGGGCAATCTACCCGCCTCGTGGCAGCAGTTGAAAGCGCAGATGACCTACCCGGACTCGTGGCTCTCTGGCCACTCTCATAATTTTAATCAATGGCGACAGCAGGCTCGTATGCTGCTTCGGCAGTCTCTGCTGACCCCGGCGTCGACAATCCCCTTCGCGCCGCAAACGCTCATGAGAGAAGACCGGGGAACCTATATCGCCGAGAAGCTGGCCTTCAACGTAACCGACGATAACAGGATTGCCGCGCTGATGTTGACGCCAAAATCACCCGGCCCTCACCCGGCTATTGTCCTGTTACACGATCATGGCTCAAAGTTTGACATTGGTAAGGAGAAGCTGATCCGCCCCTGGAGTGACGCCGCGCGGCTAGCCAGCGCCCAGGCGTGGGCGGATAAATTTTTCAGCGGCCGGTTCATCGGCGATGAACTGGCGCAGCGTGGTTACGTCGTGATAGCCATCGATAGCCCAGGCTGGGGAGATCGAGGGCCTATGGTCTACGAGCAGCAGCAGGCCCTGGCCAGTAACTACTTTAACCTTGGACGTTCGCTGGCAGGTGAAGTCGCCTATGAAGATCTGCGTACCGTTGATTTCGTCAGTACTTTAACAGCGGTGGATAATACACGCATCGGGGTATTGGGTTTCTCAATGGGGGGCTTTCGCGCCTGGCAACTGGCCGCCCTGTCTGACAAAGTGGCCGCGACTGCCGTTATCTCCTGGTTTGGTACCTGGCGCGGCCTGATGCACCCGGGCAACAACGTCCTGCGCGGGCAATCGGCCTTTTATATGCTTCATCCAGGCTTATCCGGCCGTCTCGACATTCCCGATATCGCCAGCATCGCCGCGCCAAAACCGATGCTCATTTATAGCGGCGGCAAGGATAAGCTGTTCCCGGCAGAAGCCGTTAACGATGCCTTCGCAAAATTGCATACAGTGTGGGGGTCACAAAACGCGCAGGATAAGCTGGAAACGAAGACGTGGCCGGAACTGGGCCACGTCTTTTATAAAGAACAGCAGGATGAGGTTTTCCCCTGGCTTGCCCGGTGGCTCAAGCCCTGAGCCTGATGGCGGTTATTTGGCGCTACGCAAAACCTGCAGGCAGCGCTTAAGCTGATTATCCAGAGGCGCTTCAACGCGCATTATCTCGCCGCTCCCCGGATGGGTAAACTTCAGCGCCGCCGCATGGAGAAACAGTCGGTTAAGGCCGGTGCCTGCCAGCTGCTTATCAAATTCACGGTCGCCGTAACGATCGTCGAAAGCGATGGGATGGCCGGCATATTGCGTATGCACGCGGATTTGATGCGTACGACCGGTTACCGGGCTGCAGCGCACCAGCGTCGCATGGGTAAAACGCTCTTCGACTTTAAAACGCGTCTCAGAAGGTTTCCCCTCCTGGTTAACCCGCACAATACGCTCACCGCTCTGCAGAATATTTTTCAGCAGCGGGGCCTGCACCACTTTAGTATGCGATTGCCACTGCCCGCGCACCAGCGCCAGGTAATCCTTCTGCATGCCTTTGTCGCGCAGCTGCTCATGCAGGGAACGCAGCGCTGAGCGCTTTTTGGCGACCAGTAGAACGCCAGAGGTGTCGCGGTCAAGGCGATGCACCAGTTCCAGGAAACGCGCTTCCGGGCGCAGCGCGCGCAAACCTTCGATCACGCCAAAGCTCAGCCCGCTGCCGCCGTGGACCGCAGTGCCTGAAGGCTTGTTAAGCACCAGAATATGATCGTCTTCATATAAAATCACATCGGCCAGCGCGGCCACTTTTTGCAGGTGCGGAGAGACCGCCTCTTCTTCTTTCTCAGATACGCGGACCGGCGGGATGCGCACTTCGTCGCCGGCTTCCAGCTTATATTCCGGCTTCACGCGCTTTTTGTTAACCCGCACCTCGCCTTTACGCAAGATGCGATAAATCATGCTCTTCGGTACGCCCTTCAGCTGCGTACGCAAAAAGTTGTCGATACGTTGCCCGGCTTCATCATCAGCAATGGCAACCATTTTTACGCTTGGGATCTCAGTTTTCATGGTGCGCGATTTTAAATAGCCCGACGCATTAGCGCCACTCATTTTTATATGCTTATATTTATCATCATCCGGATTTCACCGTATGCTTCATCATCGTTTTGTTTGTTATTAGAACAATCTGTATACGCGGGTGAAAAAACTGTGAGTAACCGGGTGATAAAAGGTGAAAGTCAACTTGCTATAACAAGCTTAGCAATGGAATAATGATGCAGTATTCCGTACTGAAACTTGTTAGAACAAGAAATTAGCGGAATGACCAATTTTGTCTGACCGATCATCAACGCAGCAATGGCGTAAGACGTATTGATCTTTCAGACAGTTAGCGGGCTGCGGGTTGCAGTCCTTACCGGTACAGGCTCTATGGATTTCACGGCGCAGGAAGGCGTTCACACTGGGATATCCCGGCGCTCATCTGGATCAAATGATTAAGATGAGCAGGTTAAGCCGCCACGCCGGCTACGTGAAAAACGATGGGTATAAATGGAATCTTCTCTGGTGATACATCCCAGGCAGTTCCCCTGATAATTGCGCTGTGTTTCCGTTTGAAATACAGGCGACCGACACTCTGCGCCTCTTAAGCGCGCGACAACCGTGAGGTTGGCGACGTGAAACAGACACGAGGCCATCGGTTTCCCCCGGTAAGGCGTTACTCTGCCCGTAGCTTAGTCGTCAATGTAAGAATAATGAGTAAGTTACGATGAAAAGAATGTTAATCAACGCAACTCAGCAGGAAGAGTTGCGCGTCGCCCTTGTTGATGGGCAGCGCCTGTACGACCTGGATATCGAAAGCCCCGGGCACGAACAGAAAAAAGCGAACATCTACAAAGGCAAAATCACTCGTATAGAACCTAGCCTCGAAGCCGCGTTTGTTGATTATGGTGCCGAGCGTCATGGTTTCCTCCCTCTTAAAGAAATCGCCCGCGAATACTTCCCTGCCAACTACAATTCTCATGGTCGTCCGAATATCAAGGACGTGCTACGTGAAGGTCAGGAAGTTATTGTCCAGATTGATAAAGAAGAGCGTGGCAATAAAGGCGCCGCGCTGACGACCTTTATTAGCCTGGCGGGCAGCTATCTGGTGCTGATGCCGAATAACCCACGCGCTGGCGGTATTTCACGCCGCATCGAGGGTGACGATCGCACCGAACTTAAAGAAGCGCTGGCCAGCCTTGAGCTGCCGGACGGCATGGGACTTATCGTTCGCACCGCCGGCGTCGGCAAGTCCGCCGAAGCGCTGCAGTGGGACTTAAGCTTCCGCCTGAAGCATTGGGAAGCCATCCAGAAAGCCGCAGAAAATCGCCCTGCTCCGTTCCTGATCCATCAGGAAAGCAACGTGATTGTGCGCGCGTTCCGCGACTATCTGCGCCAGGATATCGGCGAAATTCTGATTGATAACCCGAAAGTGCTTGAGCTGGCTCGCCAGCACATCGCGGCGCTGGGTCGTCCGGATTTTAGCAGCAAAATTAAGCTGTACACCGGGGAAATCCCGCTGTTCAGCCACTATCAAATCGAATCGCAGATTGAATCCGCTTTCCAGCGTGAAGTGCGTCTGCCTTCCGGCGGTTCTATCGTTATCGACAGCACCGAAGCGCTGACCGCTATCGATATCAACTCCGCACGCGCCACCCGCGGCGGCGACATCGAAGAAACGGCGTTTAACACCAACCTGGAAGCGGCAGATGAAATCGCTCGTCAGCTGCGTCTGCGCGACCTTGGCGGCCTGATCGTTATCGACTTCATCGATATGACCCCGGTTCGCCATCAGCGTGCGGTGGAAAACCGCCTGCGCGAAGCCGTCCGTCAGGACCGAGCGCGGATCCAGATCAGCCATATTTCACGCTTTGGACTGCTGGAGATGTCGCGCCAGCGCCTGAGCCCGTCGCTCGGCGAGTCCAGCCATCATGTCTGCCCGCGCTGTAGCGGAACGGGTACCGTGCGCGATAACGAATCGCTGTCGCTTTCCATTCTGCGTTTGATTGAAGAAGAAGCGCTGAAAGAGAACACCAAAGAAGTTCACGCTATCGTGCCGGTGCCGATTGCCTCTTACCTGCTGAACGAAAAACGTGCTGCGGTAAGCGCGATTGAAACCCGTCAGACCGATGTGCGCGTCATTATCGTGCCAAACGACCAGATGGAAACGCCGCACTACTCCGTTCTGCGCGTGCGTAAAGGCGAAGAAACCTCCACGCTGAGCTATCTGCTGCCGAAACTGCACGAAGAAGAGATGGCCATGCCTTCTGATGAAGAGCCGGCCGAGCGTAAGCTTCCGGAACAACCGGCGCTGGCCGCTTTTGTCATGCCTGAAGCCCCTCCGGCTCCGGCACAGGAAGAGCCGACGAGGGCAACGGCTACCGTTACGCCTGCCGCATCCGCACCGAAGGCCGCAGCGCCGGCCCAGCCTGGTCTGATTGCCCGCTTCTTCAGCGCCCTGAAAAATATGTTCTCCGGCGCGGAAGAGACTAAACCGGCAGAAGTTCAGGTTGAGAAAAAAGCGGAAGAGAAATCCGAACGTCAGCAGGAGCGTCGTAAACCGCGTTCTAACAACCGCCGCGATCGCAATGACCGTCGTGACAACCGGGATAATCGCGATAGTCGTGATAACCGTGATAGTCGTGCCGAGAATAGCGAAGGCCGGGAGTCTCGCGAAGAAAACCGCCGTAACCGTCGTGAGAAGCAGCAGAACGCCGAGCCGCGCGAAATTCGCCAGACCACGGTAGAAGATAGCGAAAAAGGCAAAGCTCGCGACGAGCAGCAGCCGCGCCGCGAACGTAATCGTCGTCGTAACGATGATAAACGTCAGGTTCCGCAGGAAGCCAAAACGCAAACCCGTGAAGAGCCAATCGTACAGGAAAGCGAGCAGGAAGAACGCGTCCAGACTATGCCGCGTCGTAAACCGCGTCAGCTGGCGCAGAAGGTTCGTTTCGAATCGGCTGCCGCTGAGCAGGTTGTCGAGCCGGTAGCCGCAGCGCAGGTAACCGAAACGCCTGTCGTCCAGCCGGAAACCGCTGCTCCACGTACTGAACTGGCAAAAGTCGATCTGCCGGCGGTCGTTGAGACAGCTGCGGAACATGACGACAACGGTGAAGCCCGCGAATCTAACGGCATGCCGCGCCGTTCGCGTCGCTCGCCTCGTCACCTGCGCGTAAGCGGCCAGCGCCGTCGTCGCTACCGTGATGAGCGTTACCCGACGCAATCCCCGATGCCGCTGACCGTTGCCTGCGCATCGCCGGAAATGGCGTCTGGTAAAGTGTGGATCCGCTATCCGGTGGTTCGTCCGCAGGACCAGCAGCAGGAAGACGCTCCGGTTCAGGAGTTCTCCGTCGCTGCGGCTGAGCCGATCATTACGCCAGCGGCGGCTGCCGAGCCGGTTGTTTCTGAAGTCATTGCGCCGGCAGCAGCAGAAGATAGCGCAGCCATCTCCGAACCTGTGGCGGTGATTAACGAACCGGAAGTCCCGGTCGTTGAAACTACCCATCCGGAAGCTATCGCCACCCCGGTTGATGAACAGCCGCAGCTGATTGCAAAAGCCGATGAAGCCGTAGTCGAAGACGTTGTCGCAGAAGCCGTCGAAGTTGATGCGAAAGACGCCGTCGAGCCGGAAGCAACGGCCCCTGTGTCTGAACCCGTTGTAGCCGAACCTGCTGCAGCCGAAGAAGCGCCTGAGGTTGTTGAAGAAGCGCCTGTCGTTTCCGCGCCAGCGCCAGTAGCGGAGCCGGTGGTTGAGGCTAAGCCAGCTGTCGAAGCCGCGCCGGTAGTTAAGGTCGCCAATCGTCACGCGACGGCGCCGATGACGCGTGCGCCTGCACCAGACTACGTGCCCGAAGCGCCGCGTCAAAGCGATTGGGTTCGCCCGAACTTTGATTTTGACGGTAAAGGCTCTGCTGGCGGCCATAGCGCCACGCATAAAGCCACTGCCGGACCTACCCGTCCGCAGTCCGTAGAGTAACCTCTACAAGACCGGCCCTGGCGGCCGGTCTTTTTTTATTCCCCTTCCGGCCGCTGCATCCCCGCTACCTGAGGCATGACCTCGCGCATCAGATCGAGAAACTTACGCAACCGCGTCGGATAGTAGCGCGCCCAGGGATAGACGAGGTGGACCGGCAGCGGCGAGGCTCGCCACTGCGGGAACAGCTCCACCAAACGCCCGGCGGCGATATCCTCCACGACCGCCCAGCTCGATACGATCGCCGCGCCCAGCCCCGCCAGCGCGGTATTACGCGCGACATGCACGCTATCGGTACTCAGGCACGGCGCGATACCGAAGGTGGCGATCTGTTCATCCGTCTGAGACCGCAGCGTCACCTCGTGCTGATAAAACGTGCTGATGGCTATCCACGGCAGCATCGACATCTCCTGCGGCGCGCTTAACGGCGGCGAGTTCGCCAGCAGCGTCGGAGACGCGACTACGCTGCGTGGAACCTCGGCCAGCAATACCGATACCGTAGCCGGATCCACCTCCGCTCCCACGCGAATCGCGCAGTCGATACCCTCGCTCAGGAAATCAACCGTCTTATCGTTCAGCATCCATTCCACCGACAGCTGGGGATAGCGCTGCAAAAAATCCACCAGCGGCCCCAGCAGCTGCTGCTGACCGAACGCATGCGGCGCCCGCACTCGTAATATTCCCACGGGCCGATCATCGGTGATCCGCAGGTCGTCCTCGAGCGCCAGCCAGGCATCGACGACCTGGCGGGCGTGCTGATAGCAGCGCTCACCATCATCGGTCAGCTTCATCGCGTGGGTGGTACGCAGAATCAGCTTTGCGCCAAGCAGCGCCTCCAGTGACTGAAGCCGTCGGCTTACCGTCGCCTGGGTTGTATTCATCTGCGCCGCCGCGGCGGAGAGAGAACCGGCCTCGACAATACGAATAAAGGTACGCATCAGTTCGATACGATCTATACGCTCTTGCCTCTTCATTTTTATTTTGCCTATACGTTTAACGTATAACCGTTTTACCACCGGGCTATCTACCGCGCCAGCGCGATTAGGGGAAAAATAGCGCCATCGCTTCTAAGAGGAATCCATCATGACACCAGTTCCACTCACCACCCGCGCCGCCGGGTGGGTTATTTTCATCCTTGCGCTGGGCGCGGGCTTCAGCGTCGCCTCAATCTATTACGCGCAACCGCTGTTACCCCTGATGGGGGCTAACCTGCATTTGAGCGTTGAGGGCATGGGTCTGGTTCCGACTCTGACCCAGGCCGGCTACGCGCTGGGCATACTGTTTCTTCTCCCGCTTGGCGACCGTCACGACCGCAGGAAACTGATCCTGATGAAAAGCGCCGCGCTGGCCGTCCTTCTGCTACTTTGCAGCCTCACCGGTCAGCTGACCTCCCTGCTGATTGTCAGCCTGCTTATCGGTATGGCCGCGACCATGGCGCAGGATATCGTACCGGCAGCCGCGATTCTGGCTCCTGCGGGCAAGCAAGGGAAAATGGTGGGGACGGTGATGACCGGCCTGCTGCTGGGGATCCTGCTGTCGCGTACCGTCAGCGGACTGGTGGGCGCCCTATTCGGCTGGAGGGTGATGTATCAGGCGGCGGCGGTCAGCATCGCGCTGATTGGGCTGGTGATGTGGCGCGTCCTGCCGCGCTTTGAGATTCACTCAACCCTGAGCTATCCGCAGCTGATGAAATCGATGGCCCATCTGTGGAAACGCTATCCGGCCCTGCGTCGCGCCGCATTCGCTCAGGGATTCCTCTCTATCGCCTTCAGCGCTTTCTGGTCAACGCTTGCGGTCATGTTGCTGGCGCACTATCAGATGGGCAGCGCGGTAGCCGGCGGTTTTGGTATAGCGGGTGCCGCCGGGGCGCTCGCCGCGCCGCTGGCCGGTGGCCTGGCCGACAAGTTCGGCGCGGAAAAAGTCACGCAAATGGGGGCCGCGCTGGTTACCGTTTCGTTTGCCCTGATGTTTCTGCTGCCTGCACTGCCGCCGCATGGTCAGCTGATCCTGATTGCCATTTCGGCCGTCGGTTTTGATCTTGGACTGCAATCCAGCCTCGTGGCTCACCAGAATCTGGTGTATGGCCTGGAACCTCAGGCGCGCGGTCGTCTCAATGCGCTGCTGTTCACCGGCGTCTTTATTGGCATGTCGCTGGGTTCAGTGCTGGGAAGCAAACTGTATGTGGTGGCCGGCTGGAGCGGTGTGGTGACGCTGGCCGTCATCACCGGCGCGATTGCCCTCGGGATCCGCCTGCTGGAAAGCGCCAGGGTCGTATCCGCGCAGCGAACCGTCAGATAAAAAAAGCCGCTCTGCAGCAACTGCAGAGCGGCTTTTACTGCGTTCAGTCAGCTCAGGCCGTACGGCGAGCAAACTCTTTCACGCGAAATCCCAGCAGCAGCAGCGTGGCGAAATAGGCGACAACACCCGCGACTACGACCACCATTAAACGCAGCAGGCGGAACGGCATCGTCCCCTGCGACCACTCCGGCATCAGGTACATCACGCCCAACAGCGCCGCTGACATGATAATCACCGCAATCACCAGGCGCAGCAGGAACAGGAACCAGCCCGGCTGAGGCGTAAAAATTTTCTGTTTCCGCAGCTGCCAGTAGAGCAGCGCGGCGTTCAGGCAGGCCGCCAGACCAATGGACAACGACAGACCAGCGTGCTTCAGTGGGCCAATAAAGGCGAGGTTCATCACCTGCGTCATGATCAGCGTGACGATAGCAATTTTCACCGGCGTTTTAATGTCCTGGCGCGAATAGAATCCGGGTGCCAGCACTTTCACCACAATAAGCCCCATCAGCCCGACAGAATACGCCACCAGCGCACGCTGGGTCATCGCGGCATCAAAAGCGGTAAATTTCCCGTACTGGAATAGCGCGACCGTCAGCGGTTTGGCCAGGATCCCTAACGCCACCGCGCTCGGTAGCGCAAGCAGGAAGCACAGGCGCAATCCCCAGTCCATCAAACGGCAGTATTCATCGTGATTGCCGCTGGCGAAGCTTTTTGATAGCGACGGCAGCAGAATGGTCCCCAGCGCCACGCCCAGCACGCCGGACGGAAACTCCATCAGACGATCGGCGTAGTACATCCACGACACGGAGCCGGAAACGAGGAATGAGGCAAAGATAGTGTTAATGATCAGTGATATCTGGCTGACTGAGACGCCGAGAATCGCTGGCCCCATCTGTTTCACCACCCGCACCGCGCCAGCATCTTTAAGGTTGACCCGCGGCAGCACCAGCATGCCGATTTTTTTCAGATGCGGCAGTTGCCAGGCAAGCTGCAAAATACCACCAACCGTTACCGCCCACGCCATTGCCAGCATCGGCGGATTAAAATAGGGGGCCGCAAACAGCGCAAAGCCAATCATGCTGACGTTAAGGAAGGTCGGGGCAAAAGCGGGAACCGAAAAGCGGTTCCAGGTATTCAGGATAGCGCCAACTAACGACGCCAGGGAGATCAGCAGAATATAGGGAAAAGTGATGCGCAAGAGCTGAGTGGTCAGGGCGAACTTTTCCGGCGTATCGGCAAACCCCGGCGCGGTGACGGTAATCACCCACGGCGCCGCCAGCATACCGGCAACGGTGACCAGCGCCAGCACCAGCGTCAGCAATCCGGATACATAAGCGACGAAAACGCGGGTCGCATCCTCGCCCTGCTTGCTTTTATATTCAGCAAGAATCGGCACAAAAGCCTGAGAAAATGCGCCCTCAGCAAAAATACGTCGTAAAAGGTTCGGGAGTTTGAAAGCAACGAAGAAGGCGTCGGTGGCCATCCCCGCGCCAAAAATACGTGCGACAATCGCATCGCGCGCAAAGCCCAGCACGCGCGAAAACATGGTCATCGAACTGACGGCCGCCAGTGATTTTAATAGATTCATTAACGTGTTATTCCACAACCCTGAAGTAGAACGCCCGCAAATGCGGGCGCGGGAAAGTGGCGATAGTCTACCGGGTTCATACTGAATTACTACTGCCAGTTGTTACAACGGATTATTCGCTCATCGCTTCGCGCCAGAGTTTATCCACCACCCGCTGAGCCAGCAGCGCCTGCTCCCCGGACGTTTCAGGAACCGTCTGATTTTGCACGCATTCGATAAAATGCCGCGCGCAGCCGGTGAAGCCTCGCTGCTCAAGGGTGGTCTGCCAGCCGGGAATTGGGCGCTGTATCACTCCGCGTCCCCGCTCCTCCTGCCACTCTCGCATATCGCGGACTTCATATAAGCCGCCGTCGGTCACCGCCTGAACCCACTCCCGCTGGCTTCCGGCGCGGCGGTGCATACTGGTTGTGATCTGTATCATCCCGGACGTGAAATGATGTTCGGCATACAGCATCTCACCTTGAGCCGTGGTGTGCAGCGATCCTCCGCTTAAACGCGCCTTATCGCCCGCCAGCCATAAGGCTGTATCCACCACGTGCAGATAGTCATCCAGCAGCGTGAAGCGCAGATCGTGGCCGATGCTGTCGCTGCGGTGTTTGTCCATCCGCAGCGAGGCTGCGTTTCCGAGCTGCGCCTTCAACTCGCGATAGAGCGGAGCAAAACGGCGATTAAACCCGACCATGAGCGTGAGATGACGGCGGGCGGCCAGCTCAACCAGCGTCTCCGCATCGCTGAGCTTATCCGCCAGCGGTTTATCAACGCAGACATGAACGCCGGCATTGAGCAACCGACAAACCACTTCATAATGTGAAGCCGTGGAAGTATGCACGAACACGGCGTCACACTGCGCCGCCAGTTGCTCCAGAGAATCCGCATAGGGAATCCGCCAGGTTTCGCAGATACGCAGCGCTTTCTCTTTGCCCGGCGACCACGCCGCCTGTAGCGTCCAGCCATCGGCGGCCCCCAGCACCGGTAGCCACGCCTTTTGCGCAATACCGCCCAGGCCAACCACTCCTATACGTAGTTTTGCCGACATGCTTAATCTCCCAGGTGAGCCAGCAGTGAATCCAGCCGCGCTTTCAGCTCGGCGACTTCCGCTTCCAGCGCCTCTACGCGCATCTGCAGATCGTCGCCAGCGGGCGACACGGCCTCAACGACGGTTATCAGTGAATCCATATCATCGCAGAACAGATGCATATAGCGGCTTTCACGCTTGCCAGGCTCCCGCGGCAGACGCGCGACATAGGGGCCATCTTCCCGCGTCGCCAGGTTTTCGAGGACGCTTTCAACTTCCGCCATATCGCTGAATTCATGCATCCGCTGCGCGCGACCGCGCAGTTCACCGGGCGTCTGCGCCCCGCGCAGCAGCAAGGTGGTAATAATAGCGACTTCCGCCGGGGATAATTTCAGATCGCCAAATTCAGAGTTGCAGAAGCGCTGTTCATATTTGGTCACCCGATTGCCGAAACCGCTGACCGTTCGCAAATAATGGCGCTTCACTAAGGTATCGAGCAGATCCTGGACATCGCTTTCGCTGAGCGACATCACCGGTTCACGGTTCGTTTTCTGGTTACAGGCGGTGACCACCGCGTTAACCGATAGAGGGTACTGCTCCGGCGTGGTGACCTGCTTTTCCAGCAGGCAGCCAATGACCCGCGCTTCATGCGCGGTTAACTGATATTTCATGATGTCTCCTTAGCGACCCGGGGTCCAGTCCGGTGTCGTCAACGCCGTCAGTACGTGATCGCGCCACTGCCCATCAATAAGCAGGTAATCTTTGGCGTAACCCTCTTTTTCAAAGCCCAGACGCGCCAGCAAATCGCCGCTGCGCTGATTATGCGGCATATAGTTTGCCATTATGCGATGGATATGCTGCGTGCGCTGCATATAGCGAATCGCCGAGGTCAGCGCTTCATACATTAGCCCCTGCCCCTGCCATTTCTCACCGATGGAGTAGCCGAGATAGCAGGCATGAAACGAACCGCGCACCACGTTCGAAAAATTCGCCACGCCGATGATCTCTTTTTCCTCCGGGTCAAGCAGGGCAAAATAGAACGCCGAGCCCTGCTTATGGAACTCAGAAATCATCGATAAACGCGCCTGCCAGCCGGAAGGATAACAGTGGCTGTCGTCGCGCACCGGCTCCCAGGGTTTTAAGAACCCTTTATTTTCCGCGTAATAATCGGCCAGACGCCAGGCGTCACGATCGTGCACCAGCCGTACCACCAGCCGGTCCGTCGTCAAACGCACCTTCGGTACGTTACTGCGATAGCCAAACATTCCCCTCTCCTGTTCCCCAGACGCAATACTTGCTGACTTTACTATACCTGTCCTGCGCGGTTGAGTGAAAACAGCAACATACCATTTTCTGCACCACCTCTGCTTTTCGATGAATAGGCTCTATCGTTCTTGCATTTTGATAAAAAAATATTGTCGCAAGTTAGCTGGGAAAATAGCCATTATCCCCGCAGAATATCAGCGCTTATCCTTATTTTTCCCGGGAGGGGAAATGTCCCGCGTATCGCAGGCAAGGAGCCTGGGTAAATATTTCCTGTTAGTCGATAACATGTTGGTCGTACTTGGCTTTTTCGTCGTATTCCCGCTTATCTCGATTCGCTTTGTCGACCAGATGGGCTGGGCTGCGCTGATGGTCGGGATTGCGCTCGGACTGCGTCAGCTGGTGCAGCAAGGTTTAGGGATATTTGGCGGCGCCATTGCCGACCGTTTTGGCGCCAAACCGATGATCGTCACCGGTATGCTGATGCGTGCGGCCGGTTTCGCGGCGATGGCCGTCGCCCATGAGCCATGGGTGCTGTGGCTCTCCTGCATTCTCTCAGGTCTTGGCGGCACGCTGTTCGATCCGCCGCGGGCGGCGCTGGTGGTCAAGCTGGTACGCCCGCACCAGCGCGGACGTTTCTTTTCTATCCTGATGATGCAGGACAGCGCAGGGGCGGTGATCGGCGCGCTGCTGGGTAGCTGGCTGCTGCAATATGATTTTCGTCTGGTGTGCAGCGCCGGGGCGGCCCTGTTTATCGCCTGCGCGGCATTCAACGCCTGGTATCTCCCGGCCTGGAAGCTGTCGACGGTCAAAACGCCGGTTCGTGAAGGGCTGGGACGCGTGCTGCGCGACAAACGCTTTGTCACCTACGTATTGACGCTAACCGGATATTACATGCTGGCGGTGCAGGTGATGCTAATGCTGCCGATCATGGTTAACGATATTGCGGGTTCTCCGGCGGCGGTAAAATGGATGTACGCCATTGAAGCGACCATTTCGCTGACGCTGCTGTACCCGATTGCCCGCTGGAGCGAAAAGCGCTTCCGCCTTGAGCATCGCCTGATGGCCGGCCTGCTGATCATGACCTTCGCGATGATGCCGATTGGCCTGAGCAGCAATCTGCAGCAGCTGTTTACGCTGATCTGCGTGTTTTATATAGGTTCAATTATCGCTGAACCCGCACGCGAGACGCTGGGCGCTTCGCTGGCGGATGCCAGAGCGCGCGGCAGCTATATGGGCTTTAGCCGTTTAGGATTAGCCTTCGGCGGCGCTTTCGGCTACGCAGGCGGCGGCTGGCTGTTCGACGCCGGTAAGGCCGCAGGTCAGCCGGAGCTGCCATGGCTGATGCTGGGCGTTATCGGCCTCGCGACGTTTATCGCACTGTGGTGGCAGTTCAGTCCAAAACGTTCGGCCTCCGGAATGCTGGAGCCGCGTACCTGATTTGCCGGGCCTTCGTTTCTCCTCCATACTGAATTGAGGATGTTCAGTAACAATGGAGGAGAAACGTGAAGTTATATATCTACGATCACTGCCCGTTCTGCCTTAAAGCCCGCATGATTTTCGGCCTGAAAAATATCCCCGTCGAACTGATCGCGCTCCTGAACGATGATGAAGTAACCCCAACCCGAATGATCGGCCAGAAGATGGCGCCAATCCTGCAAAAAGACGATAGCCGCTATATGCCGGAAAGCATGGATATCGTGCACTACGTCGATAAGCTGGACGGCAAACCGCTGCTTACCGGCAAGCGTAATCCGGCGATTGAAACCTGGCTCAGGAAGGTCAACGGCTACGCTAACCGCTTGCTCATCCCTCGCTTTGCCAAATCCGCGTTTGATGAATTCGCAACGCCAGAGGCGCGCGCCTATTTCGTAAAAAAGAAAGAGGCGGCTATCGGCAGCTTTGCCGACCATCTCGCCCATTCCCCCGGTCTGGTTAAGAACATCAGCGACGATCTGCGGGCGCTGGATAAATCGATCGTCCAGCCTAACGCCGTTAACGGAGAGCTCTCTGAAGATGATATTCATCTCTTCCCTCTGCTGAGGAATCTGACGCTGGTTGCCGGAGTGAACTGGCCGAGCCGGGTGGCCGCCTATCGTGACAACATGGCCAAACAGACGCAGATCAACCTGCTTTCCTCAATGGCTATTTAACCTGAAGGCAGCGGAAGGGTTGGCCCTTCGCTGCCATACGCCTCTTTTTCAGTCTTTTCCGCTAGCACCTCCTGCGCTGGCGAGCCATGCTGCTTTGTGTCAGGATGAACCCATGGCATGACATTAAGGAATCCAATGAAAAAGATGTTTATCGCGGCCGTGCTTATTGTTAGCGGCCTGCTCAGCGCCTGTAACCAGCTCACGCAATATTCCGTGAGCGAGCAGGAAATTAATCAGGCGCTGCAGAAACGTAATCACTTCGCTAAGGATATTGGCCTGCCAGGCGTAGCGGATGCCCATATTGAGCTGCAAAATCTTACCAGCGCTATTGGCCGTGAAGAACCAAACAAAGTGACGTTAAGCGGCGTGGCTAATTTAGATCTGAATTCACTCTTCGGGAACCAGAAAGCGACCATCGATCTGAAGCTCAAAGCGCTGCCGGCGTTTAATAAAGAAAAGGGAGCCATTTTCCTGCAGGAGATGGAGGTCGTCGATGCCAAAGTTCAGCCGGAAAAACTCCAGTCTGTGGTACAGACGCTGATCCCTTATCTGAATCAATCCCTGCGTAGCTACTTCAATCAGCAGCCTGCCTACGTGCTGCGCGAAGATGCCAGCACCGGTGAAGCGCTGGCGAAAAAGTATGCTAAAGGTATTGAGGTGAAGCCCGGAGAGATTATTATCCCGTTCACAAACTAATATCTCGGGCGCTGAAGCGCCCGTTTTTTTACGGAAGTTGATGCAAAGGAAAACGTTTACGCTTATCCTTAGTGCCCGGCAAAAACAGCCCTGATGACTGAACCTATTAGCCGGAGCCTTCCATGACAGCACAATCCCAGGTATTGAAAATCCGCCGCCCTGACGACTGGCATATCCATCTACGCGATGATGATATGTTAAAAACCGTCGTGCCTTATACCAGTGAATTTTATGGCCGGGCGATCGTGATGCCAAACCTGGTCCCCCCTGTCACCACCGTCGACGCCGCCCTCGCCTATCGCCAGCGTATCGTTGACGCAATCCCTGCGGGCCATGATTTTACGCCGCTGATGACCTGCTATCTGACGGATACGCTCGACCCGGCGGAGCTGGAGCGCGGATTTAACGAAGGCGTATTCACCGCCGCCAAACTCTACCCGGCCAATGCCACAACCAACTCGAGCCACGGCGTCACCAGCACGGATGCCATCATGCCGGTGCTTGCGCGCATGGAAAAGCTGGGTATGCCCCTGCTGGTTCACGGTGAAGTCACCCATCCTGATATCGATATTTTTGACCGGGAAGCGCGATTTATCGAAACGGTCATGGAGCCGCTGCGCCAGCGCCTGCCTGGCCTGAAGGTGGTCTTCGAACACATCACGACTAAAGATGCCGCTGAATACGTGCGCGACGGTAACGATCTGCTGGCGGCCACCATCACCCCGCAGCACCTGATGTTCAACCGCAATCATATGCTGGTTGGCGGCGTGCGCCCCCACCTTTACTGTCTGCCGATTCTGAAACGCAATATTCACCAGCAGGCGCTGCGCGAACTGGTGGCCAGCGGTTTTGAGCGCGCTTTCCTCGGCACGGATTCCGCTCCCCATGCCCGCCATCGTAAGGAAGCCAGCTGCGGATGCGCAGGGTGTTTTAACGCGCCGACCGCGCTGGGCAGCTACGCAACGGTGTTTGAGGAGATGAATGCCCTACAGCACTTTGAAGCCTTCTGCTCGCTGAACGGCCCGCGCTTCTATGGCCTGCCGGTCAATGAGGGCTACGTTGAGCTGGTGCGCGAAGAGAGCCAGGTGGTCGAGAGTATCGCCCTGCCCGGCGACGCGCTGGTGCCGTTCCTTGCCGGGGAAACCGTGCGCTGGACGATGAAAAAATAAATCGCACGCCCCCTGTTGAAAACGATCGCCAAAGACTGTATAAATAAACAGTACATTATCCAGGGGGCAATTATGCGTATTGAAGTCTCTATCGCCAAATCAACAGCCTTACCCAACGGCGCCTTAGATGCGCTGAACAATGAACTCTCTCGTCGTATTGAACAGCAGTTTCCCTCTACATCAAGCCAGGTAACGGTTCGATACGCGGCTAATAACAATCTGTCGGTTATCGGCGGCCTGAAAGAAGACAAAGACCGGATTAGCGAAATCCTGCAAGAAACCTGGGAAAGCGCTGACGACTGGTTTGTCCGCGACTAGTCAATTAAATTTGCTCCCTCATTGTGCTTTTTTTGCCGGGTCGCCCCGGCTTTTTTATTTTTTTCACACTCAGACTGTCCCCTATTGCTTTTACTTAGCACCTTCATAAATAACAAATAACCCACTCTCTCCTGCCTAAAAAACCAGCAAACGCGCGCGTATGTATCTCTATTTCATTTAATTTCTCGAGTTTATTCTTGACTACTGATATAATTAACTTGCTTCAAAAAACATGCATTAAACCTCGAGAACTGTTGTCTTTTAACATATGAATAAGGGGTTATGATGGAAAAGAATAATGAAGTCATCCAGACCCATCCCCTCGTCGGATGGGACATCAGCACCGTTGATAGTTACGATGCGCTGATGTTGCGCCTGCACTACCAAAACCCCGCTCAAGAAAGCAGTAAAGACGCAGAAATTGGCCAGACGCTATGGCTAACGACGGACGTCGCACGTCAGTTTATTTCTATTCTGGAAGCAGGTATTGCGAAGATTGAATCTGGCGAATACCAGGCAAATGAGTATCGAAGGCATTAATATTTAGCGCTAATGTCTGAATATTCACCTAACAGGCACCTCCGGGTGCCTGAATTATTTTCGGGCTTGTATAACTGCAGGTTGTTATTTACCCTGCTAACAAAGCAATAACCTGGAACCCACCATGCAATACGATCTTATCATTATCGGTAGCGGCTCGGTCGGCGCTGCCGCAGGCTATTATGCGCGGCAGGCAGGGCTTAACGTGCTGATGATTGATGCTCATCAGCCGCCGCATCAGGAAGGCAGCCATCACGGCAGCACTCGCCTGATTCGTCACGCCTACGGCGAAGGCGAAAGATATGTTCCCCTGGTACTGCGCGCGCAACAGCTGTGGGATGAGTTTGCCGCCGCCAGCGGTGAAGCCGTCTTTGAACGTACCGGGGTAATTAACCTAGGGCCTGCCGATTCCGACTTTCTGCGCAATGTTGCCAGCAGCGCGCGCGAGTTCCGGCTGAATATTGAAGAGATGGACGCGCAGACGGTAATGACTCGCTGGCCGGAAATTCGTGTACCTGATGATTATCGGGCGATATTTGAACCCGCATCCGGCATACTGCGCAGCGAGCTGGCCGTTGAAACTTGGATCCGTCTGGCGCGCGAAGCGGGCGCCGCCCAGCTGTTCAACTGTCCGGTGTCAGCCATTCACCACCAGCCGGACGGCGTCACCGTCGAGACCCTGGATGGCGAGTACAGCGGTAAAAAACTCCTGATCAGCGCCGGAACCTGGGTCACACGCCTGTTGCCAGAACTTCCGGTCCAGCCGATACGGAAGATTTTTGCCTGGTTTCAGGCTGATGGTCGCTACAGCAGCAAAAATAACTTCCCGGCGTTTACCGGCGAGTTACCGAATGGCGATCAGTTTTACGGTTTTCCCGCAGAAGATAATGAATTGAAAATCGGTAAGCACAACGGCGGGCAGCTCATTTCCACCCCGGAGGAGCGCAAACCGTTCGGTGCGGTGGCAACGGACGGCGCCGAGTCTTTCAGCTTCCTGCGTAACGTGTTGCCCGGTATTGGCGGCTGTCTGCATGGCGCTTCCTGCACCTATGACAACACCGCGGACGAGGACTTTATCATTGATACGCTACCCGGCCACTCTGATACGCTGTTGATTACCGGCCTGAGTGGGCACGGCTTTAAGTTTGCTCCGGTATTAGGCGAACTGGCCACACGATTCGCGCTTGCAAAGCCGTTTGAGTTTGATCTGTCGCCTTTTTCGCTGGCGCGGTTTAAACCATAATAGCCCGCCGTACGGTTTACAGCCGAGCTAAAAAAACGGCCTCGCTTGAGGCCGTTATTGATTGAGAGAGATTATGCGTCGCCTGTTCGAATTACTGGTCAACAACGTCCGCGAACATTTTATGATTTATCTGGCGCTGTGGCTTCTGCTGGCGTTCATCGATCTTATCTGGTTATGGTTTTTCTGAAGGTTCAGGATCCGGGATCCCCAGCTTCGTATTCAGACGACCGCGAGATTTATTAAAGATCTTATTGCCATTTTCGCGTCCTGCGCGCAGTTTTCTCTGCTCCTCTTCCGGCAGCTTATGCTCTTCCATGCAGGCTTCGCTACAGCAGCCGGCGAATTTCTCCGCGCAGGAAGGGCACTGAATAAACAGCAGGTGGCAACCATCGTTCAGGCAATTGGTATGGCTGTCACAGGGTGCGCCGCACTGATGGCAATGGGCGATAACATCATCAGAGATACGCTCTCCCATACGCTCATCGAAAACAAAGTTCTTTCCGACAAAGCGAACCGGCAGTCCCTGTTCGCGCGCGCGCCGCGCGTACTCGATAATCCCACCCTCAATATGCGAGACTTTAGTGAAACCATTATGCTTCATCCAGGCGCTGGCTTTTTCACAGCGGATACCGCCGGTGCAGTACATGACGATATTTTTATCTTTATGTTCCTGCATCATCTCAACGGCCTTCGGCAACTGATCGCGAAAAGTATCTGCCGGGATCTCCAGCGCGTTCTCGAAATGGCCGACCTCATACTCGTAATGGTTGCGCATATCAATAAAGACCGCGTCCGGGTCGTCCAGCATCGCGTTAACTTCAGCGGCCTTCAGATAATCCCCCACGTCTGACGCATCGAACGTCGGATCGTCAATCCCATCCGCGACGATACGATCGCGCACCTTGAGACGCAGAACCCAGAAGGATTTCCCGTCATCATCCAGGGCGATATTCAGGCGCAGCCCGTTCAGAGCGGGGTCAAAACCGTATAAGAATTCGCGCAGCGCATCGACCCGGCTTTGCGGGACGCTAATTTGCGCGTTAATTCCTTCGTGAGCCAGATAAATTCGGCCAAAGACGTTCAGCTTAGTCAACGCAATCCACAGCGCATCGCGCGTGGCTTTTGGGTCGATAATAGTGAAATATTTGTAAAACGAGATCGTCGTGCGCGGCTCGGTCTCAGCCAACATTTGCGCCTTTAACGTCTCATTTGAAATGCGGTTATGTAACACTGGCATGGTGTACCTGCTCGGCATAGTCAATGAGTAAAATAAACGGCGGGCATCATATAGCAAACAGGCTTAATTTACATCCCCACATTTTACGCTACATTTTTCTCACCCAAATTTGCTCGCATTAACATTAAATGCCATCGACAGCCGGTATTTTGGCTGAAGCAAAAAAATGCGATAATAGAACACGTTGCTTAATTGAACAGGTATGAGATGACCCATTTACCTAAATTTTCCGCAGCGTTGCTGCACCCGCGTTATTGGTTGCTTTGGTTCGGAATCGGTCTGCTCTGGTTAGTTGTACAGCTTCCTTATCCGGTGATTTACCGGCTCGGAACCGGTCTTGGCCACCTTGCAAGACGGCTGATGAAGCGGCGGGCAAAAATAGCTTATCGTAATCTGGAACTCTGTTTTCCTGATAAGAGCGAGCAAGAGCGTCACCGGATGGTGGTGGCAAACTTTGAATCCGTCGGCATGGGGTTGTTGGAAACCGGTATGGCCTGGTTCTGGCCAACAAAGCGTATTGCACGCTGGACTGACTCTATTGGCGTCGAGCATATCCGGGACGTACAGGCGCAAAAGCGCGGTATTTTACTGATTGGCATTCATTTCCTGACGCTGGAGATGGGCGCGCGCATGTTCGGTATCAATGAACCGGGCATTGGCGTCTATCGCCCAAACGATAACCCGGTTATCGACTGGCTGCAGACCTGGGGACGCCTGCGCTCCAACAAAGACATGATCGATCGTAAGGATCTCAAAGGCATGATCCGCGCGCTGAAAAAGGGCGAAGTGATCTGGTACGCGCCGGACCATGACTATGGCCCCTCCGCCAGCGTATTTGTGCCGTTTTTCGCCGTTGACCAGGCCGCGACAACTTCGGGCACCTGGATGCTGGCAAAGATGTCTAAAGCCTGCGTTGTGCCGTTTGTGCCCCGCCGTAAACCCGACGGAAAAGGCTATGAGCTGATTATCCTGCCGCCGGAGTGCGATCCGCCGCTGGACGATGCGGAGACGACCGCCGTCTGGATGAATAAAGTGGTCGAGAAGTGCATATTAATGGCGCCGGAACAGTATATGTGGATGCATCGCCGCTTTAAAACGCGTCCTGAAGGCATTCCTTCTCGTTACTAGCGCTCTCTCCGCGCTCAGTCGCGCGGCGATCCCGCATTCGAATACGGATGCGGGGTCAATTCCCTTCCTTTAGCTTTAAAAGCTCCCCTGCATTGCGGCAATCATTTCTCAGGCGCATAATTAGTGTGCTCATATTTTCAATTATTTGACCTGCGCTGCAGGCCAGTGGAATCCTATGCCGTCTGCTGATACCCCCATTAACTGGAAACGCAATCTTACCGTCACCTGGCTCGGCTGTTTTTTAACCGGCGCCGCCTTTAGCCTGGTGATGCCGTTTCTCCCGCTTTACGTCGAACAACTCGGCGTAACCGGCCATAGCGCCCTCAATATGTGGTCAGGTCTGGTTTTCAGCGTCACTTTTTTATTTTCAGCCGTCGCCTCCCCCTTCTGGGGCGGCCTTGCCGATCGTAAAGGGCGTAAAATTATGCTATTGCGCTCGGCCCTTGGTATGGCAATCGTCATGCTGCTAATGGGCCTGGCGCAGAATATCTGGCAATTTCTGATCCTGCGCGCGCTGTTAGGCCTGCTCGGCGGATTTATTCCCAACGCCAATGCCCTGATAGCGACGCAAATCCCCCGCCATAAGAGCTGCTGGGCGCTGGGGACGCTGTCTACGGGGGCCGTCAGCGGCGCGCTGCTGGGGCCGCTGGCCGGCGGCTTCCTGGCCGATCACTGGGGATTGCGTACCGTCTTCTTTATGACCGCAAGCGTCCTGTTTATTTGTTTCTTATTTACCCTTTTTCTCATCCGCGAGAATTTTGTCGCGGTCAGTAAAAAAGAGATGCTCAGCGCGAAAGACGTTTTCTCGTCGCTTAAAAATCCGAAGCTGGTGCTGAGCCTGTTTGTCACTTCATTGATTATCCAGGTTGCGACCGGCTCGATTGCTCCAATTCTGACGCTATACGTGCGCGATCTGGCAGGCAACGTGAGTGATATTGCGTTCATCAGCGGCATGATCGCTTCAGTCCCTGGTATTGCCGCTCTGCTTAGCGCGCCTCGTCTCGGGAAACTCGGCGACCGCATCGGCCCGGAAAAAATCCTCATCGTCGCGCTGGTGATTTCCGTCTTGCTTCTGATACCGATGTCGTTCGTCCAGACGCCGCTGCAGCTGGGGATCCTGCGCTTCCTGTTAGGCGCCGCCGACGGCGCGCTGCTGCCCGCCGTACAAACCCTGTTGGTGTATAACTCCACCAGCCAAATCTCGGGCAGAATCTTCAGCTATAACCAGTCGTTCCGCGATATCGGCAACGTTACGGGACCGCTTATCGGCGCGTCGGTTTCCGCCAATTACGGCTTCCGGGCGGTCTTTCTAGTCACCGCCGGTGTGGTCCTGTTCAACGCGGTCTACTCGACCTTGACCCTTGGCCGTTCTCGCCGCCCTCAAGCAACCGACAATACGGGTTCCGGCACGCATTCGGTAAATTAATGCCCCATCCTTGACGCATCGCCAACCGCCTTCTATAGATTGAATCGTGTTCATTTCTATTCATCTTAGGAGGTTAGCCATGCCAAAGGATTCGATGTTCTATGCCACGCTTGAAGAAGCAATCGATGCCGCCCGCGAGGAGTTTCTGGCTAATAATCCCGATAGCGACGAAGAGAGCGCCAGCATCGAGCAATTAAATATTCAGAAGTATGTACTCCAGGACGGCGATATTGCCTGGCAGGCAGAATTTTTTGCCGACGAGGATGAACAGGGCGAATGCCTGCCTGTCCTCAGCGGTCAGGCAGCGCAAAGCGTGTTTGATGGCGATTATGATGAGATTGAGCTTCGCCAGGAGTGGCTGGAAGAAAATACGCTGCACGAATGGGATGAAGGCGAATTTCAGCTTGAACCCTCTCTTGATACCGAAGAGGGCCAGGCCGCAGCCGATGAATGGGATGAACGCTAATTAGTTATAAGGGCCATGACTGGCGTCAAGCGGCAGCAGTAGCGTATCAAACACCAGTGAAAAGGGCAGATCGAGAATGGTGATATAGCGCCATGAGGAATCGCGGACATCCCACTGAACGCCGGGATAGTACTGGTTTCCATGCCCCTGCCCAGGCACCGTGCGACTGATAATACTACCGCAGCCGCTGATAAGCAGCGTCATTGCGATAACCAGTAAAACTCTCATCAACAACCTCGATTCTCAGATAAAAAAATACCGGCGCCATTGCCGGTATTTTCCTTTACCTACGGCTTACTTCGTTTTTAACGCCAGCGGATTCAGCGTCAACTGCTGATAGGCGCCTACCCACGAAGAGTATTTCTCCGGCGCGGCCCACACGCGATAGTGTAACCGTGACATGGTGACCGGGTCGCTCAGCAATACCAGACGACGGTCGCGGTTGAGCTTATCCGGCGTCTCGTTCAGCGCCTGTTCAACGTGGCGCTCGCGTGCGATATCCAGAATATGCCCATGGCGGTGACGCGCGGTAGCCATCGCCGTTGCCAGCGCGTTAAACGACGGATTAAATACCGCATGCATAAAACCGTCTTCCAGAGAACGCTGACGGTTGAGCGTCAGGTAAGCATCGGTATCTTTAAGCACCTGCGGCGGCGAATACTCTTCCGGGATCAGGAACAGCTTCCAGCGCTTGGTGCGCAGGCCAATGGTCGCGCGGCTGGAAATGGCCGACACGAACGGAGACAGAATCAGCGAGACCACGATCGGCGCCAGCCAAAACAGGAAACGCAGATCCAGCCACGCCATGCCCACCGCCCAAACCAGCCCCAACAGCATCTGCGAGCCGTGACGCATGAACGCTTCGCCCCACGGCGTAGAGTCGTCATCACGCTGCGGCGAGTTCCACACCACTTCCCAGCCGAGGAACGCGCTGACCACAAATACGGTGTGGAACAGCATGCGTACCGGCGCCAGCAGCACCGAAAAGAGCACCTCCAGCAGCAGAGAAAGGGTCACACGGATAAAGCCGCCGTACTCTTTTGGCCCTTTACACCACACCAGAATAATACTCAGCAGCTTCGGCAGGAACAGCAGCACCATGGTTGAAGCGAACAGGGCGATAGCCAGCTCCGGGCGCCACTGCGGCCAGACCGGGAACAGCTGACGCGGCTGCAAAAAGTACTGCGGCTCGGTCAACGCATGCACCACCTGCAGGGCAGTTGAGAGCGCCAGGAACATGAACCACAGCGGCGCCGACAGGTATGACATCACGCCGGTCAGGAATACCGCGCGGTGAACCGGGTGCATCCCTTTGACCAGGAACAGGCGGAAGTTCATCAGGTTCCCCTGACACCAGCGACGATCGCGCTTCAGCTCGTCAAGCAGGTTCGGCGGCAGCTCTTCATAAGAACCAGGGAGATCGTAAGCAATCCACACCCCCCATCCGGCTCGACGCATCAATGCCGCTTCCACGAAGTCATGCGACAGGATGGAACCTGCGAAGTTACCCTCACCCGGCAGCGGCGCGAGAGCACAGTGCTCAATAAACGGTTTGACCCGGATAATGGCGTTGTGTCCCCAGTAGTGCGACTCGCCCAGCTGCCAGAAATGCAGACCGGCGGTAAACAGCGGACCGTAGACGCGGGTGGCAAACTGCTGACAGCGCGCATAAAGCGTATCCATGCCCGATGCGCGCGGCGATGACTGGATGATGCCGGCATTCGGGTTCGCTTCCATCAGGCGCACCAGGCCGCTCAGGCACTCACCGCTCATCACGGAGTCGGCATCCAGCACCACCATATAGCTATACTGGCTACCCCAACGACGGCAGAAGTCATCAATGTTGCCGCTTTTGCGCTTCACGCGGCGGCGGCGCCGGCGATAGAAGATCTGCCCTTCGCCCTGAACTTCGGCAATCAGCTCCATCCACGCTTTTTGCTCCGCGACGCAGATGTCCGGGTTGTAGCTATCGCTCAGGATATAGACATCAAAGTGCTCGGCGTTGCCGCTGGCCTTTACCGATTCCCAGGTCGCACGCAGACCCGCGAATACGCGGTCAACGTCTTCGTTGCAGATCGGCATAATCAGCGCCGTGCGATGCTCCGGATTCAACGGCTCATCACCGACGGTCGAGGCTGAGATACTGTACTTGTCGCGCCCGATCAGCAGCTGCAGGAAGCCCATCAGCGCGGTCCAGAATCCCGCGGAAACCCAGCAAAAAAGTACGGCGAACAGAATCAGGATCCCCGACTGCAGCACATACGGCAGCAGTTGCATAAAGGATACCCATAGATTCTGCCCCACCATATCGGCAGGGTTAATCAGCGCCCAGCCCTGGTAGGGCAAAATGGTTTTCATGTACCAGGTCGCCACAACGGTCTGCGCCAGCGTCAGCAGCAGCAGAATATAGCGGCGGATAGAGCCGACGGTACGCCATTTTTGCTCACTCTCCTGCTCTTCTTTGCTCAGGCGAGAAAGATAGCGCGGAGTCACATCGCGTCCGCGCAGCCGATCCCAGAAACGACCGACAGGGTTGGTACGCCAGGGGTCAGGAAACATAGAGGAGCGTTTTGCTTTCGGCATGGCGTTCAGCTGAGTGCGCCCTTCGTCATCCTTAACCAGTTGGTTACCGGCCAGTGAATCAGGCCAGCTATGCTCCAGCCGCGATTTCACCGACCCCAGCGGGGCGTCGTCTTCGCGTTTAAAAACGTGATGTTCAGCGTCCAGTGCTTCATGTACGGCCTGCAGGCTTGCGTCAGGTAACGCGCTTTTTTCTGCATCCGACAGCGGCAATGCGTCGATGTACTTCGTTATCTTATTCATTGGCAGGCAGCTGATAGCTCCAGGTTTCGCTCAGCGTCTGGTCGGTGTTGACCAGCGCAGCGCGCATATCCGTGGTTTTCTTAGGATCTTTCACTTTGACGCGCAGGATCATACGCCAGCCCTTAGTTACCGGGTTGTAGCGCACGGTATTTTCGACGATTTCAGCGTTATCACCGATGCTTGCCTGCGCGGTTACCGGAGTATCTGCGGGCAGCTTTTTCATCTCAGCGCCGGTGAAATCAACAATAAAGGCAATGGTGCCATCAGGCTGGCGAATCAGGTTCGATTGTTTGACATCGCCGGTAGAGCGGCGGGTCTGCATCACGTAGGCGTTATCCGGCGCATGCAGCTTGTCTTCGTCACGGCTGAAAGTGATGGTGTATTTGAAGTTCATCTCTTTGCCGGGTTCCGGCAGCTGATCCGGCGTCCAGTAGGTCACGATGTTATCGTTGGTTTCATCGTTGGTCGGGATTTCAACCAGTTCGATTTTCCCTTTACCCCAATCCCCTTTCGGCGTAATCCACGCGCTTGGGCGCAGATCGTAGCGGTCGTCGAGATCTTCAAAACGCGAGAACTGGCGGCCGCGCTGCAGCAGGCCAAACCCCTGCGGGTTTTCCATTGCGTAGCTGCTGACGGCGAGGTGTTTCGGGTTATTCAGCGGACGCCAGATCCACTCGCCGTTACCGGCAAGGATCGAAAGCCCGTTGGAATCGTGCAGCGCTGGACGATAGTTGGTGGTCGGAGACGGCTGATGCGGCCCAAACAGGAACATACTGGTCAACGGAGCCACGCCCAGCTTACCGACTTTGTCACGCAGATAGACCTTAGACTGCACGTCCACCACGGTATCGCGGCCGGGCATGATCACAAAACGATAGGCGCCGGTTGCGCGCGGGGAATCAAGCAGCGCATAAATCGTCAGACGTTTATCGGTGGCTTTAGGACGCTCAATCCAGAATTCACGAAAACGCGGGAACTCTTCTCCGGACGGCAGTGCGGTATCAATCGCCAGCCCACGGGCAGAAAGCCCGTATACCTGACCCTGGCCGAGCACGCGGAAGTAGCTGGCTCCGAGCATGCTGACAATCTCATCGTTCTTATCTTTGCTATTGATCGGATACAGGACCTTGAAGCCCGCAAAGCCGAGGTCTTTAACCGTGTCTTTATCGTGCTGCACGTTGCCAAAATTAAAATAGTCCGGGTTGTATTTAATTTTACGTACGCTGGTTGCCGTCACTTCATTAATGGTGACCGGCGTATCGAAATACATCCCCTGGTGATAAAACTCGAGCTTGAACGGGCTTTTCAGATTATTCCAATAAGCTTTGTCGTGATTAAACTGAATTTGCTGATAGTCCGCATACTTCATGTCGCGGAAGGCAGAGGGCAGGTTACTTTTAGGCGCTTCAAAGCCTTTGCCGGCTAACGTTTGTGCCTCTTTTGCGACGTCATCAATGCTGAATGCCCATGCAGATGAAGTACACAGGGACAACATTACGGCTGCGCTTAACCAACGCATTTTCATCATCTGTGGTTTATGTTTCATATAAGTAAGCACTTCCCCCTTTGTGTGCTTAAATCGATCCGATCTATTTTAATGGAAACTCAGGCATTCCGACAACATAATCCCTGCATTGTTCGGCATTGCGGCACAGGGAATACACAGTTCACTGGCCCGATTGCACTTTGCGTGCTTATCCTGGAGACAGTTAACCAGAGTTCATGTAGGGTTGCAGAGAATTTAAACGTTATCACGTTGAGTGATAAGACGAATTGTCTGAGAATGTAGTGATATTGTATGAATAATACTCCGGTACAGCGTGAATATTTTTTCGATAGCATCCGCGCCTGGCTGATGCTATTGGGTATCCCTTTTCACATTTCGCTCATTTACTCCAGCCATAGCTGGCATGTGAACAGCGCCGAGCCCTCCTGGTGGCTGACGTTGTTTAACGACTTCATCCATGCCTTTCGCATGCAGGTCTTCTTTGTGATTTCCGGCTATTTTTCCTACATGCTTTTTCTGCGCTATCCGCTGAAGAAGTGGTGGAAAGTCCGCGTTGAGCGCGTCGGTATTCCCATGTTAACCGCGATCCCCCTCCTGACCCTACCGCAGTTTATTATGCTGCAGTACGTCAACGGTAAGGCGGATAACTGGCACACCCTTTCCGGCTATGACAAATTCAACACCCTCGCCTGGGAGCTGATTTCCCATCTGTGGTTTTTATTAGTGCTGGTGGTTCTTACGTCGCTGGGCGTAGTAATGTTTAAATGGCTGACGCGCCCGCGTTCTGCCGCTGCGCCAACCTTTGGTGACACCGTCACATTAGGCCAGCTGTCGATGATTTTTCTCGCGCTGGGCGTGCTGTATGCGGTTATTCGCCGCACCATTTTTATCCTCTACCCACCCATTCTGAGCAATGGCCTGTTCAACTTTATCGTGATGCAGACGCTGTTCTATCTGCCTTTCTTTATCCTCGGTGCCCAGACGTTTATTAACGCGCGGCTGAAAACGATGTTTACGACCCCATCGCCATGCTGCTTTGCGGCGGCTTTACTCGGATTTATCGCCTACCGGTTGAATCAGCAGTACGGCTCTGGCGACGGCTGGATGTATGAGACGGAGTATGTGATTACCATGGTGTTGGGGCTATGGATGGTCAACGTGGTCTTTTCGCTTGGCCACCGTTTGTTGAATTTCCAGTCAGCGCGGGTGACCTACTTCGTCAACGCATCGCTATTTATCTACCTGGTGCACCACCCGCTGACCCTGCTCTACGGAGCGTGGATAGCACCGGTCATTAAATCGAATACCCTTGGGTTTATAACCGGGCTGGTTTTTGTGGTCGGGATTGCTCTGGTGCTGTATGAAATCCATCTGCGGATACCGCTGTTGCGCTTTCTTTTCTCCGGAAAATTCCAGCAAAAGACGGCTAAGCCGCAAATATCCGCCAGTTAAAACAGCAAGCTGCTGTGTGGAACGCACATAGCAGCGCTATTTTTGTGTAAACAGCAGCTGAAAAACATCGCGGTACAGGTTTTCCATCGCCGCTTTATCTACCGTCGGAGTCGTCGCAAAGTCGCAACGATAGGCCGATCCTTCGGTTAATATCGCGATAAATTCGCAGGCGAGGCTAATTTTCTCTGCGGACATCTCAGGGTGATAGTGCCGGGTTAGTCGCCCGCCCTCCTCTTTCAGGCGGCGATCGGCCTGGTTCATAATTTCACGCAGGCGCGGATTTCGGGACGCCTCGGCGTTAATTTCCATCAGCAGATAATTATCGCTTTTTGTAGAGCCGGTCACTGGGATCGCGCCGGCTAATACGGACGCCATACGGGCTAAATCATGATTCCCGGCAACGATTTCTCCCACTCTGGCATTCACGATCTCACTGACGATGACTTCAACGATCTCTTCTTTGCTGGCGAAGATGCGATATAGCTGGCCTACGCTAAGACCAGCCTGACGCGCAATATCCGCTACGGAGGCGCCGTGCAGGCCCTTTTTCGCAAAACATTTCTGCGCCGCGGCAACGATTTCCATCCGCCGAAGCCGTTGTTTTTGTAGAACCTTCCCTTCAGCCACCGATAACTCTCCCGTTATGATAATTTCCAGCGTTCCCAGGAAACTATCATATCTTATTCTGATGGCCGAGTTGCGCGCGACTTGCCTCAAGTAATCGCGTATAGATGCCGGCGGTTTCGGCATCAAAGCAAACGAAACACACGCGTTCCAGCGGGTTATAGCGCGTGAGGAAGGCATTTACCGTCCGTACGGCTATCTCCGCGGCGGCCTCTTTAGGGTAGCCATAAACACCGGTGCTGATAGCAGGAAATGCAATAGAACGATAATTGTTTGCCGAAGCCAGCAGCAGGCTATTTTTATAGGCGTCAGCCAGCAACTCCGCCTCTTGTCTGTCACCGCCGTGCCAGATGGGTCCAACGGCGTGAATAACCGCGCTGGCGGGCAAATTTCCTGCCGCCGTAATCACTGCATGACCGGGCGGACACTCACCCTGCTGTTGCCGCACCACTTTACAGGCAGCCAGCAGTTCTGGTCCTGCCGCGCGGTGAATCGCGCCGTCCACGCCGCCACCGCCAAGCAGCGACGGGTTTGCCGCATTGACGATAACGTCGACCGCAAGCGTTGTAATATCGCCGAGAACAACCTCAGGTTGAACAGCCATTTCTCCTCCTGTCGGCATACGTCTTCAAATGAATACACGAGGATAATATGGCACGATAGCCCCCGGGACGAAAGTCTGGGGGCAGAGGGTTACCGATACTCAACATCCAGAATAGCGAGGGTCCGTTGCGGGTTAATATATCTTAATTGCGCAGAACGGATATTTTCGTTGTGTATATTCCCTTTCTCAAGCTGTTGAGCAGAAATTTTAATCGCTTCCGCCCTCGGGCAATCCATAATAATCTGGTTATTTATAGTACTAAGCTGACAGGGCGCTTCCACCACCCGCCCGTAAAAATGAATGACGCCGGCCACGGTCTTTTCCGCGAGCACGGGGCTAACAAAACAGGGTAAAATAAACAGAGCGGCAAGTGGCGCATATTTGATTTTTTTCATTATAAAACTCCTCTGCATATCGGTATAGCGACTGAAAAGCACCAGCCATCCATGAGTGCATCGGGTTATATTTTTTTACTTCAAGTTAATTATATTAACAATTTAAAAACAAAATACATCATCCGTTAGAATCTGATAACAAAATCGATTCACTGACTTTCGGTGCAGTTAAAACATTTGATATATAAGGAAAAATAGAATGCAGGGGGGAGATTAACGACGGGGTAAACCTGGCGCCAAAAACGGCAAAAGAGCCCGCAGGGCCCTTTTGTGATGTCAACGGGGATACATTAAAAAACGATCAGCTGCTTTGGTTAGCAAGAGGTTTATTTTTCTCAGCCCGGGTCGCCAGCCACAGACCGCTATTTTTCATAGCGTAGCCAAATACCAGACCCAGCGCGAGTGAAGGCACAACCAAACGCCAGTCGCCGCTGCCGGCAAACGTCGCACACGCGCCAATAAAAGTTCCCGGCACAAAAGAGAGCATCAGCTGACGCGCCTGAATGCACATCAAAAACGCCACGATGCCGGTCATGATATAGCTGACAATTTCCAGCTGCGGCGCCAGCGCGCTGCCGTGAATAATCACCAGCGCCCACACAACGCCGCTCATGACCGTACAGGTTGAAATGAACAGCCCTTTTAACCCACCTTGCGGACAGGCAAAGTAAGCCGTACAGCCGAGGAACCCCGCCCAGCTCAGCAGACCCAATGCGACCGCCACCCATCCCCAGATACCGGAGAGAATGCCCGTCGTTAATGCGATTGCGAAGAGTATGTTCATGGCGCGTATCATAACAGAAACGCGCCCGTCAAATGCGACACAGAGCACACTAAATGAAATTAAAAATATTGCGTTGCATTTAAAATGTGATGTATATCACAAATTATTGTTCATTTTCTTCCTGCAGTTCATCCCACATAGCGGAGACCGCTTCGCGAGTCAGCGGGGCCATCGTGCGCCAGAACGGCGTGGTGGCATGCGCTTCAACTTTGCCCAGGAACTCACCGCACCACGGCAGGATATATTCCGCGAACAGGGTTTCCAGAACTTCGCTTTCCTCTTCCGCCGCGTGATCTTCCAGCCAGGAAGCGGCCAGCAGCAAGGAGCCGAAATGATCCGCCGCCCCCTCCCCCGTAGGTACGCCATGTGCGGTGAGGAAACCACGGACTTCAGCTTCCGTAGCGCCGTCAACCCATGCGCTACGGTAAGGCGCGACGCGGCACTCTTCACCGACAAACAGCACGTTGTATTCGGCGGCCAGCGACTGCATATCACAGCTTTTTTGCAGGCGCTCCAACAGTTCATCCTGCTCCAGCGGCCAGCTCGCCGCCAGCTTCCCTTCGCGGATAAGGGTAAAGAGCGGAACCAGCAGCGGGTCCTGCGGCTGACGATAATAGAGAGAGCCCAGCACGCGGCAGAGGATTGAAAACTCGTTCATTCATTTATTCCAGTTATTCACATTAAAGTTCAGCCAACTCAGGAATCGCAGGCATGCCGCGCGATTCAAGAAAATTAAGCAGACGCCGGGGCGTTACGTTAAGAATTCGCTCTTCCGGAAAACCGACGGCATCAAGAATTTTTCGGCATTCGCTAAATTCACCGAGCGTAAATGCCGTATGGGAATCCGAGCCCAGCGCCACCCAACCACCGGCATCGCGTACGGCCGCCGCAACGGCGCGGCAGTTATCTTCGCTGCCGATACGCGACGAGACAAAAGAGGAGTTATTGATTTCCAACGCCACATGGTGCTTCGCCGCGGCGGCGGCAATGGCCGGGATGTCAACGGGAAATTTAGGGTTACCCGGATGGCTAATGATATGCACCGCGCCGCTCGCTATCGTGGCGATCATCGCTTCTGTATGCGTCGCTTTGTCCTGCGGAGGGAATACCGGCTCGTGAAAACCGGCGATAATCAGGTCCAGCGAGTTGAGCATCGGGCCGGTACAGTCGATTTCGCCCTGGGTATTTTTGATATTGGCTTCGATACCGCGCAGAATGCCAACGCCATCCACCAGCCGCGGCCAGATACGCATATTAATAAAATGCCAGTAATGCGGCGCATCGGCCATATCGGGCCCGTGGTCGGTAATAGCAAAGAGTTTGATCCCCTTGCGCTTTGCTTGCGCAATATAGTCGTGCAGGGTGCTGTAAGCGTGGGTACTGGCGACGGTATGCATGTGCAGGTCAACAGGATACATCACAATCTCCTTCTCTGTTTGTGGCAAGAATAGCAGGAATCTGCGCCCATGATCAGCAAAACCCCGCTCAGGCGGGGCTATCGCTTAGTATCCCAGCTGGCGATTGACCTGCCCGCTGACCGTTTCGCCCCGTTCTAACTGAGCAATGGTTTTAGCGATATAAGCGATGGCTTCCAGAGGCCGGGTGACGGCAGCAATATGCGGCGTCATCGCCACTCGCGGGTGCCGCCAAAGCGGGCTCTCTTCCGGCAGCGGTTCGCGGCTGAACACATCCAGCATCGCCCCTTTTAACTTGCCGCTATCCAGCGCGACCAGCAGATCGTCTTCCACCACATGAACCCCGCGAGCGAGATTCAGCACATAGCTATTATCCGGCAGCTGCGCCAGGCGCGCGCTATTAATAATGCCAACGGTTTCCGCCGTGTTGGGTAGCAGATTAATCAGCACTCGCGTACCGTTCAGGAAATCCCCCAGCTCGGCTTTCCCCGCAAAGCTCGTTACCTGAGGCCAGGATTTGCGGCTACGGCTCCAGACGCGTAGCGGAAAACCCCAGCTTTGCAGGCTTTCTGCCACTTTCGCGCCCAGTACTCCCGCCCCCATAATGCCGATGGTGAAGTCCTCGCGCTGATACTCCTCCAGCGGCTGCCACCGCGCCTCCTGTTTTAAGGCCTGATAGTCATCAAAACGACGGAACCAGTGCAGCACCTGGCTCACCGCATACTCTTGCATCTGCAGACCCATGCCGGTGTCTTCCAGACGGAACAGCGGCGTAGACAGCGGCAGCATTTCCGGGTTTTCCCGCAGTTTACTTAGAATTGAATCAACGCCGGCGCCAAGGGCAAAGACGGCTTTAAGTTCGCGGCCTTGCAGCATTTCAACCGGCGGATGCCAGACCAGCGCATAGTCCGCGGGTTGATTATCACCGGATTTCCATTCGCGGACTCGCGAGCCGGGGAGCTGTTTTTCCAGCTCCGCAATCCAGAAAGGGGTGTCGAACGTCGGGTGGTAAAAGATGATATCCATAAGGGCTCCTGACAGCTGACGCTATCGGCAGGTTAGGCTAGCGTCGCGTTTTACTCGTTGTTTTCTATTGGTTTGCCAGCATAGCAAATTTCGTCAGGCGAGCGTGTGAAAAAGGGAATGGCGACAAAAAAATCGATTCTCGCGCATTTAGAGAGCAAGTTGCTTGAAGTTTGGCTAAACGGGCGATTTTTTTAAAAAGTTGATTGACGGGAGATACGTATTTCCCTAAATTAGCGCCCGTTCCCGGCAGCAACGGGAAAAACAATATGGTGAGGTGTCCGAGTGGCTGAAGGAGCACGCCTGGAAAGTGTGTATACGGCAACGTATCGGGGGTTCGAATCCCCCCCTCACCGCCATATTTAAAGAAGAGCTCGTACGCAAGTACGGGCTTTTTTTTCGCCTGTTGCACTCCCCCCGGTAGCCCGGACAGGTGCGCAGCACCGCCTCCGGGAAATGATGCCATCCTGCGCTCTGCTCCCGGGGGCGGCGCAGAGCGCCTTGCCCGGGCTACGGGTACGTGCGGCCTGCGTTTGGGTAGCCCGGACAGGCGCATCGCGCCGTCTCCGGGAACCGTCGCCATCCCCCCGGCTTCAGACTTTCTTCGATAGCGCAGCGCCGCCGGGATTGTGGCAAATGCTAATCCTCCTCCATCCGCTGATACTCTTCGCTGAGGAAATCAACCAGCGCCCTGACCGAGGGCAGCAGCCCGCGGCGCGAGGCAAACACCGCATGGATCACCTCCCGGCGCGGTTGCCACTCATCAAGGACAACCACCAGCTCTCCGGCGGCCAACTGATCGCGCACCATTAATAAAGGAAGCTGTACCACCCCAACGCCGGCGATAGCCGCTTCACGGAGCGCCAGCATATCCGTGGTCACCAATCGGGGAGTGAAGTAGATCTCCGCCCTTGCACCCTCGGGACCGGTCAACTGCCACTTATGCTGATGTTTACCTGCTCCCAGGCTCAACCCCGGCCAATCGCTTAATTCTGACGGAACCCGGGGCTGCCCTTGCCGCTCAACCAACCCGGGGCTGGCGACCAGACGGTGCCCGCGGTCGGCCAGGACACGCATCACCAGGTCGCTGTCTTCTATCGGTCTTGGGCGCACGCGAATCGCCACGTCGACGCCCTCGCCAACAACATCCACTCGACGATTAGTGGCTTCCAGCTGAAGATTGACGCCCGGATAGCGCACCATAAACCGTGCCAGCATCGGCCCGACATGCGCATGCAATAACGTTACCGGACAGGTCAGCTTCACGCTGCCGCGCGGCTCGGAGCGCAGGGTTTCCACCGCCTGTTCTGCCGCTTCCGCCTCGATCAGCATCGCCTTGCAGTGTTGATAAAAAGTAAGCCCAACTTCCGTTACCGCAAACTGGCGGGTTGTACGTTGAATCAAACGTACGCCGAGGCGTTCTTCTAACTGGGCGATTCGACGGCTCAATTTTGATTTGGGTTGATCGAGCGCCCTTCCCGCCGCAGCAAATCCACCGTGATCGACCACCTGTACAAACCAGGCTAAATCATTGAGATCCTGCATCCTTCCTCCATCGTTCCATTTTTAGAACAGTATAGGTCGTTTTTGCTATCTAGCGGACTATTAGTGGCGAATATATGCTTATTCACATCAGAAACAGACATTCAGGAGACTGCCATGAAACAAATCACTGGTATCTACACCGCACCTTCGCAGCACTGGGTCGGCGATGGTTTCCCGGTTCGCTCAATGTTCTCTTATCAGACGCACGGCGAACAGCTAAGCCCCTTCCTGCTGCTTGACTATGCAGGCCCGCATCACTTCCCGGCGGGAACGGAGAAACGCGGCGTCGGCGAACATCCGCATCGCGGATTTGAGACCGTTACCGTCGTCTACTCCGGCGAAGTTGAACACCGTGACTCTACCGGTAGAGGCGGCGTTATTGGGCCGGGTGATGTGCAGTGGATGACCGCGGGCGCCGGGATCCTGCACGAAGAGTTCCACTCGGCGGAGTTCACCCGTACCGGCGGCGAGCTGAAGATGATCCAGCTCTGGGTCAACCTTCCGGCTAAAGACAAAATGACGCATCCGGGATACCAGAGCATTACGGCAGATGTGATTCCTGACGTTGACCTGCCGAACAATGCCGGCCGCATGCGGGTGATTGCCGGGCGCTACGAGGATACGGTTGGCCCCGCGCACACCTTTTCTCCGCTGAACGTCTGGGACCTGCAGCTCAACCAGAGTCAGGAGATCACCCTGCACCAGCCCGCTGGCTGGAGTACGGCGCTGGTCGTCCTGGAAGGTGAGATTGTGGTGAACGGCGAGGGCAACGCCCGCGAGGGTCAGCTGCTTGTGCTCAGCCAGAAAGGAGAAGCGCTCCACCTCGCGGCCGGTACCAACGCAAAAGTACTGCTGATGGCCGGTGAACCGCTGCAGGAGCCGATCGTGGGCTACGGCCCGTTTGTGATGAATACCAAAGCACAAATCGCAGAAGCGGTTCGTGATTTTAATAGCGGCCGCTTCGGCCAAATCTGATATTGAATGAGGTGAAGAATATGTCTACCCCAGCTAACTTTAATGGTTCTCGTCCGGTTATTGATGTCAATGATGCCGCCATGCTGCTGATTGACCACCAGAGCGGTCTGTTCCAGACCGTGGGTGATATGCCGATGCCGGAGCTGCGGGCGCGCGCCGCCGCGCTGGCGAAGATGGCTTCATTAGCCGGGATCCCGGTAATCACCACGGCGTCAGTGCCGCAGGGACCGAACGGCCCGCTGATCCCTGAGATTCATGCGAACGCGCCCCATGCGCAATATATTGCGCGTAAAGGAGAGATTAACGCGTGGGATAACCCGGAATTTGTTGCCGCGGTAAAAGCGACCGGGCGTAAAACGCTGATTATCGCCGGTACGATTACCAGCGTCTGCATGGCGTTCCCGTCCATTGCCGCCGTTGCCGATGGGTATAAGGTTTTTGCCGTCATTGATGCTTCCGGTACCTATAGCAAGATGGCGCAGGAAATCACCCTCGCCCGCGTCGTCCAGGCTGGCGTCGTACCGATGGATACCGCGGCGGTCGCCTCCGAGCTGCAGCGCACCTGGAATCGACCGGATGCCGCGGAGTGGGCTGAGGTGTATACCAAGGTCTTCCCGGCATACCAGCTGCTGATCGAGAGCTATGCCAAAGCTCAGGACGTGGTCAAGAACAATGAACAGCTTGATTCACAGCGTTAAAATGCCTGCCCCGCCGCGCTACGGCGGGGCAGTGTTCATTGCTTAACCGAACGATAGCAAAAGAATAAATACTGCTTGACCGTTTTAGCGCAACTCCCTATAGTAGCGCCCCGTTGCCCACCCAAGGTGAGCAGCAAAACAATATGGTGAGGTGTCCGAGTGGCTGAAGGAGCACGCCTGGAAAGTGTGTATACGGCAACGTATCGGGGGTTCGAATCCCCCCCTCACCGCCATATTTGAAGAAGAGCTCGTACGCAAGTACGGGCTTTTTTTCGCCTGTTGCACTCCCCCGGGGGGATGAGATGCCCCGACCGGGGTTCGACAACTGGCGCCAGCCAGTTGGACAGATGACGAGCCTGCGAGGAATCTGCCCGGAGGGCGAGCGCAGCGAGTCAATCCCCCCCTCACCGCCATATTTGAAGAAGAGCTCGTACGCAAGTACGGGCTTTTTTTTCGCCTGTTGCACTCCCCCGGGGGGATGAGATGCCCCGACCGGGGTTACCCCCGGCGCTCCTGTTTTATCAAGCCGCGTGACGCCTTTTCCAGTATCTCCCCATCCCCAGCAACATGCTAAAAGACGCCGGCAGTACGGTTAACGTGACGAGCGTGGCGACGATCAGCCCGCCAATGATGGCATACGCCATTGGCCCCCAGAAGACCTGGTGAGAGATGGGGATCATGCCCAGGATCGCGGCGCAGGCGGTCAGAAATATTGGCCTGGCCCGGTGCTCCGCGGCGGCAATAATGGCGGCGTCGCTTTCCATGCCCTGAGCGAGATTATTGTCGACCTCACTGATCAGTATCACGGCATTGCGGATAATCATCCCCGCCAGCGCGATCGCGCCGAGCAGAGCCACAAATCCCATTGGCGTATCGCTCGGCAGCATGGCCACGACGATCCCCGGTAAGCCGAACGGGGCCATGAACAGAGCCAGCAGCATACGAGAATAGCGCCGCAGCTGGAGCATCAGCAGTAACAGCATCACCCCGAGGGTGACGGGTAAAATATCAAATACCGAGCTGTTGCCTTTTTCGGACTCCGCGACCACCCCGCCTTCAACAATGCTGTAACCGCTGGGTAGACCCGCGCGCAGTTTATCCACCGTCGGGCGCAAACCGTCCGATACGCCTTCTGCCCGCATCCCCGGCGCGAGGTCGGTTTGTACGGTGATAAACGGTAACCTTTGCCGACGCCAGAGTACCGGATCGTCCACTCCCCAGACCGGCGTGGCTACCGCGCCAAGGGAAATTTTTTGTCCATCGCGTCCCTCCACCGTCAGCGATGACAGGGTGGCAAGATTCAACCGCTCGCTGTCATTCGCCCGCAGCACCACGTCAACCAGCCGATCGTCATCCCTTATCGACGTCACCGTCGTGCCGGACCAGACGGTATTAAGCGTCTGCGCCAGACTCTGCGACGACACCCCCGCCGCCCGCGCGGCGGTCTGGTTCACCTGCAGAACGAGGGTTCTCTCCGGCTCGCCCGCGGTCTGATTCACCTCCCGGGTTAACGGCGAGCGCCCTATCGCCTCGGCCAGACGCCCGGCATACTCTCTGACTTTGAGATAATCCGGCCCGCTGACCCGGTATTTGATCGGCCAGCCCACCGGCGGCCCCAGCTCCAGCGGCGAAACGCGCGAGGTTAGATCGCTGAATTGCGCGCTCAGCAGCGTATTTAACTGTTCCCGCAGGCGGTCCCGGGCGGCCAGATCCTTCGCCACCACGACCAGCTGCGCCGTATTTTCATTATCCAGCAGAACATCCATCGGTAAGTAAAAGCGGATAGCGCCCGAACCCACATAGGTCGAGTAATGGTCAATATTGCGATTCCCTGCAAGCGCCCGTTCCAGCCTTTCCGTTTGTTTCTCCGTAGCAGACTGCGAAGCATTGGCCAGCAGCGTCAGGCTGACCAGCAGCTCCGGACGATCGGATGAGGGGAAAAACTCCCCCTGCATAAACGTTGTGCCATACACCGATAGCCCCAGCACGGCCAGCGCAATTCCCAGGGTGGCGAGCCGGTGGCGCAGCGCCGTTCGCAGAAGTCGTCCATATCCCCGCGCCATTCGGCCCGGGCCTGCGGCATGGTGTTTAAGCTTTTCCGGCAGCAGCCATGCTCCGGTCAAAGGAGAGAACAGAATCGCCACGATCCATGAACTCAGCAGCGCCATCAGCACCACGGCAAACAGCGAAAAGCAGTATTCGCCAGCGCTGGATGAGGCAAAACCGACGGGAATAAACCCGGCAATCATAACCAGCGTACCGGTCAGCATCGGAAATGCCGTGGTTTTGAAAGCATAGGTCGCCGCCCGCCGTCGCGTATCACCGGCCTCCAGCCGGGATACCATGGTTTCCACGGCGATCATGGCATCATCCACCAGCAGTCCAAGCGCAATAATCAGGGCCCCGAGAGAGATTCGCTGCAGGCCGATGCCTGCCAGCATCATTCCGGCAAAGGTCATCGCCAGCACCAGCGGGATCGCCGCGGCCACCACCAGCCCGGCCCTTAATCCCAGGGAGACAAAAGAAACCGCCAGCACAATCAGCACGGCTTCCACCAGCACCCGGACAAACCCGCTTACCGCGCCGCTGACCACCGCCGACTGGTCAGCCACTTTCACCATCTCAATACCGTGCGGCAGCCCGGCACCGATGGCGCTCATTCTGTAGTTCAACGTCGCGCCAAAGCGCAGCATATTTCCCGTTGGCGCCATGGAAATCGCCAGACCAACGGCAGGACGCCCGTTAACGCGATACGCCGCAGAAGGCGGTTCAGCCGCTCTTCTCTCGATGGTGGCAATGTCGGTCAGGGGAAGATAGCGATCGTTAATGCGCAGGGTGACGGCGCGTAAGCTCTCTTCGCTCCTGAGCGCCCCGCTGACGTTTATCGTCATCTTCTCCTGCCCGGTGCGCAGAACGCCGGCCGGAACTACCGCATTCTGGGCCCGCAGAGCATCCGTAACCTGCTGAATGCTGAGCCCCATACCGGCCAGTCGGGCGGGTGAAAAAGCGATCGCAATCTGCTCCTGCTGCTCGCCAAGCAGAACCGTTTTGCCGATATCCGGCACGGACATCAGTTCACGGCGGATCGTCTCCACCTGCTGGCGCACCTCCCGGAGGGTATATCCGTCAGGAATAAAGGCATAAATCGTGCCGTACGTGTCGTCAAACTCATCGTTCACGCTCGGCCCCTGCGCGCCTTCGGGCAGCGATGGCGCAATATCCTGCATTTTTTTGCGGATCTGATACCAGATCGCCGGGACTTTTTGCGCCGGCGTGTCATCACGCAGATTAATATAGATAACCGTTTGTCCGGCCCGGGTTTCACTTTCGATATAATCGAGCCAGGGCGTTTCCTGCAATTTTTTTTCCAGGACGTCCGTCACCAGATGGGTCGTGTCCGTTACCGATGCGCCCGGCCACTGCGCAGAGACTACCGCCGTTTTGATGGTGAACGCCGGATCTTCATTACGCGGCAGCAGCGTATAGCTGAGCGAACCGATAACCATCATCAGCAGCATAAAAAAGCTGACCATTTGCGGGTTTTCCAGCGCCCAGGCGGAGAGATTAAAGGTATTTTTTGACGGCGCTTTTTTCACGGCTGCTTCTCTCCGGCGACGACTTTTTCCCCCGGCCGAAGTTTACTCACGCCCGCGGTAATAACCCGGTCGCCGGGCATAAGTCCGGAGGCGATGATAACGGAAGAAGCCGTGTAGCTGGCGGGAACCACAACGCGCAGCTGCGCCTGCATCTGCGGGGTAATCACAAAGACGGCCGGTTTTTCTCCGCAACGGCTCAGCGCCGAAGCCGGTACCGCGTAACCCGCCGAGCCGGATGACGGCAGCCTTACCGTGACGCTGGAACCCAGCGCCATCGCGGCGGGCGGTTTCTTGAGGGTCGCCCTGACGCGCCATGTCCGGGTCTGGGGATCGGCCTGCGGGCTAATATCACGCAAAATGGCGAAAGCGTTCACCCCGGCATCGCTGAGCAAAGCAACCTGAAATTCCTCCGCCCTTTGCGCCTCAACCTTAGCGGGATCCGGGATATCAAACACCACGTCGCGCGCCTGCCCGGCCGCCAGCGTCACCACCGTCTCACCGGCGTTGACGACCTGACCGGGAGAGGCGCTGACCGCCGTAATGATCCCCTCACCCGGCGAGGTCAGGCGAGTCCAGCCAAGGCTTTCCCTGGCGTTGCGCAAAGCGGCCTCGCTGCTCTTCACCCGGGCGCTGGCGACCAGCCAGTCCGCCCGCGCGCTGTCGAGCTGGGAGCGGGCGATTGCCCCTGTCGCGATGAGCTTTTGCATCCGGCTAACGTTCAGCGCGGCCACCCGGGCGGTCGCTCTGGCGCTCTCTTCGTCAGCCGTCGCGCTATCCAGCTGGTTTTGTGCGCTGGTATCGTCAAGCGTGGCCAGCAGCTGCCCATAATTGACCCGATCGCCAATATCCACCGCGCGCGTCATCATCCTGCCCGCCGTACGAAAGCTCAGGGCCGTCTCATCGTGCGCATGGATCTCGCCGGTTCTTTCCAGAGAGGGAAGCGTTGCCGGGGAGCCGATGACCACGTAGCGCACCGGGCGGGCCGGCGCCGGCTTATCGCCGCTTTTATCGCCGCAGCCCACCAGCGGTACGATCATCAGGGCCAGTACGATCGGCGGCAGCAGCGCAAACCAGGGTAGCGATCGCTCGGCGCCGAGCAAAGCGTACACGCACTGACGAAGGGAAAGAACTAACTCATATAACATAACGCCACTCCGTTCGGGAAATGGCGCCATTACATGACACATTAATCGAGAATGGCTCGACGTTCTGTCAAGGGATTATCAAGATGCGCTCTTTTCTTCCGCGCCGGGGTCGTACGGCAGATGAACGCGAATCAGCAGACCGCCGCTCGCCGGTGGCGACGCGCTAATACGCCCCCCGTGCGCCGCGCAGATAGCGCGCGCAATAGATAATCCCAGGCCGCTGCCGCCGGAGTGTCTGGCGCGGGACGCCTCCTCGCGGGTGAAACGCTGGAACATTTCCGGTAAAAAATGCCGCGCCACGCCGGGCCCGTCATCAACAAAATCGATGAGGTAAGCCCCCTCTTCGCGGCGCAGTTTAATAGAAAGATGGCCCCCCTTGCGCCCATAGCGAACGGCATTTTCCATCACGATGGTAAAGACCTGCCCCATGCGGAAGGCGTCGCCGCGAAAGGGGCATGCCGGCGAAGGCTGAATGGCGATCGTGACGCGCTGAGCGTCCGCCTGCGGCGTTAACCATGCGGCTCGCTCCTGCAGGAGCTCATCCAGAGCGAATGGCTGGTCATCCAGGACCAGATTGCCGGCATCCGCGAGGGAAAGGAGATGCAGTTCATCCGTCAGCCGATTCAGATGCTGGAGCTGTTTCATCACCATCTCCAGCTGCTGCGGCTGGGTATCAAAAACGCCATCCAGCATGCCCTGCAGACGGCCAATCGCCGCCGTTAGCGGAGAGCGAAGCTCATGCGCCATCGCCACATGCGAGGCGCGGAGTTCTTTATCGTAGCGGGCCAGCTGGCCGGTCATTTTGTTAAAGTCGGCGGCAAAGCGGATCATTTCCGCCGGCGCGTCCTCAATCAGCTCCGCCTGGCGGCCAAATTGCCCTCCGGTCACGTCCTTCGCCGCATCACGAAGACGGCTGAACTGCAGCGAGAGCGGACGGGCGTAGCGCAGCCCCATCACAACAATGAAGGGGATCATGACCAGCACCAGCACCGCGACGGTCACCCAGTCCGCCGAGGCGATAGAGGGCGTGGAATAGCTCAATCCCCACCAGCTATCGACAATCTGATGAAAACGCGCCGGATTGGCCTCGGGATGGCGGCTGAGCGCGATAAATTCCTCGCGCAAGGCGGGCGGCATTTTATGCATGATCCAGTAGTTCTGCACGGCGAAGCGCAGCCACATACAGGTGGCGATAACAATCACGCTGCCGATAGCCAGCGCCAGAATGCGCCCGCAAATCCAGCGCCAGAGAGAAGAGTGACGGGTCTTGATCATGGTTGTCTGAACCGGTAGCCCACGCCGCGAACGTTGACCAACGCGCCGGATACTCCCGCGGCCTCCAGTTTTTTACGCAGGTTATAAATATGCGTATCCACCACGCGCTCCAGCGCTTCGCTCTCGGGAAGGCAGCGCTCCAGCAGATACTGTCGCGAGAAGGGGCGTACGGGGGCGCGCATCAGCGTGGCCAGAAGCGAAAACTCGGTCGGGGTCAGGTCGAGAATAGACGCAGGTTCCCCCGAGTGACTGACGGTCGCGACAATGGCCGCGACATCAACCTCCAGCCCCTGCCAGCGCAGAATGTCTTCCCGGGCGTCGTCTTTGCGACTACGCCGGAGCACGGCCTGAACGCGCGCCACCACTTCGCCAGGGTGGTAGGGTTTGACCACATAATCGTCGGCGCCGTAGCGCAGCGCGCCAATACGATCGGGCATGTCTCCCATTGCGGTCACCATAATCACCGGCACATCGCTTTTCCGCCGCAGGCTGGCCAACACCTCGGTTCCGTTTAGCCCGGGCAGCATCACATCCAGCAGGATCAGGTCAGGCTTCCAGCGCTGCGCCATATCCAGCCCGGAGAGTCCGTCCATGGTCACCGCCACGTCATAGTTTTCCCGGCGTAAATAGGCCTCAAGCACGCCGGCCGCGTCGGCGTCATCTTCAATTATCAGCACTCTTCTGGACAACATCTGTTCACCTTGACCGTTTCTTAACACTATCCCGACCGTTTATTGATTTAGCAAAACCATACTGCAGCGGCATTCTGCGGCGTCCCCGATCGGACGGCGCCCGTTTCCATATGGAGAACAGTATGATAGCCAGAAAAATTTCGCCGTATATGGTCGTGCCGTTTTTAATGGCGATAACGCCCGGCGCGCGCGCCGATGAAGCCGCCGCGCCTTCTGACGGGCTGACTATCGGGGTGGGGGGAAAGTACGCGCCTCGTTACAGCGGTTCTGACAAGCAGATTTGGCAGGTGGTTCCCGTACTGCAGGGGCGGAAAGGCGCTTTCTTTATTGATAGCCAAAAAGGCATAGGCTACGACCTGTCAGGCGACAGCGGCCTCTACTTCGAGCACACGCTCGGTTACGACCTCGGGCGAGCGGAAAAAAACTCGAGCTGGCGCGATGGGGCTAATACGCTGAAGGGGATGGGTAATATTAAAGCCACCATGAATACCGCCTTCGCCGTCGGCTGGTCGGTCACGCCGTGGCTCACCGTTGAAGGCAAGGCTACGCTTCCGCTCACCGACGCCCAGGGCGCGCATTATCAAACTTCCGTCACCCTCCTGCTGGTTCAAAACCCGCAGGATATCGTTGCTTTACAGTCCGCCGCGCTGTTTGGCGACAGCCGGTACGTCAATACGTTTTACGGGGTTGATCGCCGGCAGAGCATCCGTTCCGGCTATCGACCCTATCGCGCAGCCGGCGGACTTTACGGCATCGACAGCGCGCTGACCTGGAGCCATCAATATAACGAGCATTGGGGCTCCATACTCAGCGCCGGCTATAGCTGGCTCGGGGAACACGCTGCTGAGAGCCCGCTCGTCTCACGGCGCAATGAAGGTACCGTGACGGCGGCAATCACCTGGACATTTTGAGCTACAGGTCAGCGACAATGATTCCCTTATATAGCAGTAAACTACCGTTATTTTCGTTTATAGCGGCCTGGATAACGTGATGAAAAAAACCAGAAACCCCGACCACGCTAATGATAAACTTCTGCAGCGTTACCTTTAAATGTTAAGGAAAGAAAATGAGCACCATTGCCGTTGTTGTTCTGACTTACGTTAAACCGCTTGAGGAAGTAGACGCCCAGCTTGCTGCGCACGTGGAGTGGCTGAAGCAAGGGTACGCTGACGGAATATTTCTCGCTTCGGGGCGTAAAATCCCCAGGTCCGGCGGCGTGATTCTGGCTAAAGGCGATGATCTGGATGCGCTGCAAAACCGGCTGAGCCAGGATCCGTTCCAGCAATCGGGCGTAGCGAAAGTCGATATCATTCCTTTTGAAGCAACGATGGCCAGCCCCTCACTGCAGGCTCTTCTGTAGTGCGCTAAAAACAAAGCCCGGTCACCCGGGCTTTGCAGACTCAAAAGGACTCAGTAGTAGGCTTTCAGCGCGCGCTGGCAAAGCGTTGAGCGCACGCAATCGTCGGTCGTAAAGCGCACAATACCGACCATCTCATCTTCCTCAAAACGCGCCAGCGCATCGCTCAGGCCCGAGCGGACCCCAGAAGGCAGGTCGCACTGGGTAATGTCGCCGTTGACGATAACCGTCACGTTCTCCCCGAGGCGGGTCAAAAACATCTTCATTTGCGCAGCGGTCACGTTCTGGGCCTCGTCCAGAATCACCACCGCATTTTCAAATGTACGTCCGCGCATATAGGCGAACGGCGCGATTTCCACCTTGCCGATTTCCGGGCGCAGGCAGTACTGCATAAAGGAAGCCCCTAGTCTTCTCACCAGCACGTCATAAACCGGGCGGAAATAGGGAGCGAACTTCTCGGCGATATCTCCCGGTAAGAAGCCGAGATCTTCATCGGCCTGCAGAACGGGACGGGTAACAATAATTCTGTCCACATCCTTATGGATCAGCGCTTCAGCTGCTTTTGCCGCGCTAATCCAGGTCTTACCGCACCCGGCCTCGCCCGTCGCGAAGATCAGCTGTTTATTGTCGATGGCATTCAAATAATGCGCCTGAGCGTCATTGCGCGCTTCGATTGGCGAGGCGTCGCGGCTATCCCGCGCCATGCCAATGGCTTCTACGCCACTCATTTGCACAAGTGATGTGACCGATTCTTCTTCGCGCTGCTTATGGCTTCGCGAATCCTGTCTCAGCACACGTTTGGCCTCACGACGAGCTCTGGTCACTGCTTTTTGTCTTCCCATGGATAGCACCTTGCGTTGTTGGTTTACATCACACGCGTCACGATCGACGCGATTATGCGCACTAACGATTGAGGTTTGGCTTCCTTGTAAGCCATTGCTTGCCTGACGAATTGGCAGAGGGTCACGGCTACGCGCACCGGTAACCTTGCCTGGGTTCGGGTTTTCTTTACTAGAAGAGGAGGATTTTACGGTGTGAAAATCGCGGCCGGAAGTTGGGCTCCCGTGCTGATGAGTACGGTCTGGGGTTTGACGTTTTCCGTTACAGCAATCGGGCATTCGCGATCTCCATAATGAAACGAGACTACTGCCGAGAACTACCGCGCCTGTAATAAGTACATCAGAAATAATTCTAAGCGCAACTTATTTTTCACATACAGACAACAAATAATTCTCATCACAGCTGAGGAGAGTTTCCGACTATAAGATTACAGAAAAATGAAACAAGGCAGGAAATACAAAAAATGAATGGAAAAACAGCAGAAAACGCCCTGCCCTCGCGGGCAGGTACGTCAGGCTTCGAGCAGCGATTGCCCGAGATAATGCCGATCGTCGATAACCCCCGGCAGAACAAAGAAATAGCCGCCGCCAATGGGCTTCACGTACTCTTCCAGCGCTTCACCGTTCAGGCGCTTTTGCACCGTCAGAAAGCCTTTTTCCAGATCGTGCTGGTAGCAGACAAACAGCAGCCCCATATCCAGTTGCCCGGAATTGGTCACCCCCAGCGAATAGCTGTAGCCCCGGCGCATCATCAGGCTGGATTGCGTTTCCGGGGTGCGCGGGTTGGCAAGACGAATATGGCTATCGAGCGCAATGGTATCGCCGTCAGGGTCTTTGCTGTAATCCGGCACGTCGTGCTCGTGCTGCATCCCAAGCGGCGCACCGCTCAGCTTATCGCGACCAAAAATGGTCTGCTGCTCTTTCAGCGGCGTACGATCCCAGAACTCAACGTGGAACTGAATAATCCGCGCCGCCTGATAGCTGCCGCCCGTCGCCCACGCGGGCTCTCCCTGGTCGGCGGTTACCCACACCACCTTATCCATTAGCGCCTTATCGGTGCTCACCGGATTCGCGGTGCCGTCTTTGAAGCCCAGCAGGTTAACCGGCGTCTCTTTACCCTTGCTGCGCGCGGCGCTGTCGGAGATAAACCCTTCCCGCTTCCAGCGCACGCTAAGCAAATCCGGGGTGTGCTTAATCACGTCGCGCAGGGCGTGAATCACCGTATCCTGGGTGTTGGCGCAAATTTGCAGCAGCAGATCGCCGTGGCACAGCGCTGCATCCAGCGAATCGTTCGGAAAACGCGTCATCTTCTGCAGCGTCTTCGGCGCCTGATTAGCCAGGCCGAAACGCTCGTCAAACAGCGAATGCCCTACCGAGACGGTGATCGTCAGGTTATCCGGCGCGATCCACGGTCCGAGAATGCCTGAGTCCATCGGTGGCAGGCGCGGGTTCGGCGTCTCCGGCGCGGGACCGCCTTTGGTCAGAAAGGCGATACGCCCGGTCAGCAGGCGAAACAGGCGCTCAAGGTCCGCTTTATCGCTGGCGAGCACGTCAAAAGCGACAAGCATCATCGACGCCTGCTGCGGCGTCAGCACGCCGGCCTGATGCGGACCGTAAAACGGCTGCGCTTCCATACGCGCGTTTGGCGACAGCGTGCCCGGAGAGCTGTTGTCTTTAGCCGCGTGCGCCACCGGACAGCCGCCGGTTATCGCCAGCGCGCCGCCAAGCGCGCCGATCCCTTTTAACAACCGCCGCCGGGACGGTTCATTAACATCATATTTTTGCTCAGCCATCGACTTAGTCCAGACCCAGGATCCCGCGCAGCTGGGCCAAATCTTCCGCCAGCGTGGTGATCGGGCCTTTCAGCGCGTTGCGATCGGCATCCGTCAGCTTGTCATAGGTCTCGAAGCCGTCTTTGGTGCGGTATTTGCTGAGAATGGTATCCACTTTTTTGAAGTTGGCGTCCACCTTCGCCAGCAGAGCGCTGTTCTCTTTCTGCAGCTGCGGACGCAGCAGGTCGACGATTTTCTGCGCGCCGTCAATGTTGGCCTGGAAATCCCACAGGTCGGTATGGCTGTAGCGATCTTCTTCGCCGCTGATTTTGCTGGCGGCCACTTCTTCAATCAGCCCGGCAGCGCCGCCGACCACTTTTGACGGCGGGAACGCCAGTTCGCTAATGCGTTTTTGCAGCTCGAGAACGTCGGCGTTCAATTGATCGGCATAGTTATCCATTCCCTTGACGCTGTTATCGCCAAACAGCGCTTTTTCCAGCCGGTGGAAACCGGTGAATTTCGGATCTTCGGCTTTTTTCTCGTAGTCATCCTCGCGGGCGTCAATGCTGCCATCGAGGTCGGAGAACAGCTCGGCGATCGGTTCAATACGTTCGTAGTGCTGGCGCGTCGGCGCGTACAGCGCTTTCGCCTTCTCGATATCGCCCGCTTTCACCGCATCGGTAAAGGCTTTGGTGCCGCTAACCAGCTCCGCGGTCTCGGCGGTAACGTAGGCTTTATAGGCGGTAATGGCTTCACCCAGGCTGAGCAGCGCATCGGCTTTGGCGGCATCTTTGGTCGCCTCGCCGGTCACCGTCAGTTTGCCTTTCGGGTTGGTCAGCAGACCGCAGGTCATATCATATTCGCCCGGCTGCAGGTTGGCCGTCAGCTTTTGCGTAAAGCCGGGAGCGATATTCTCCCGCTCTTCCACCACCATCACCCCTTTCAGAATCTCCCACTCCAGCGCTTTCTGGCTGTGGTTCTGAATGATGAACTGGGTTTTACCCGCCTTCACGGTGACGTTCATCGGCTCGCACTGTTTGTCGGTGACGGTCACTTTGACCTGCGGAATATCGGCCGCCTGGGCGTAAAAAGCCGAGCTGAACAGCGCAGCGAGCGTAAGCTGCAGCGCATTACGACGAAAATGATTCATCATGACCATCCCTTTCGATAAGTATGTTGTCACTATTGCAATCCGCGATGCCCGACTACGCTGCCCGGGATGCGGTGGTTTTTTTTCCCGGCGGCGAGACGTACAGCGCCAGCGCCGGGATCAAATAGATAAAGTAGACCGCCACTTCGCTGACGGTCGGCGTTTCCTGATAGCCAAAGATCCCCTCCAGCAGCGTGCCGAATAGCGTGTGCGTCGAAATGACGTTGCTCAGGTCGAAGGCGACCTCCTGAAAATGGTTCCACAATCCGGCCTCATGGAAGGCGCGGATAGCTCCTGCGGCGAGGCCTGCGGCCACCAGTAAAATAAACAGGCTGGTCCATTTGAAGAAGACGCCGAGATTCATGCGGATACCGCCCCAGTAGATCAGGAACCCTAAAACGATGGCCGTCGCCAGGCCGAGCATCGCCCCAATGGGCGGCCAGATCCCGACATCCTGCTGGAAGGCGGCGAGCAGGAAAAAGACCGATTCCAGGCCTTCACGCGCGACGGCGAAAAAGACCATCATCACCAGCGCCCAGCCGTGATTGTTCCCGCGCTGGAGGGCATTATCGACCGCCTGCTCAAGCTGCTGTTTGACGTTGCGCGACACTTTACGCATCCAGAACACCATCCACGTCAGAATGCACACTGCCACCACTGCCACGATGCCCTCAAACAGCTCCTGCTCGCGCTGCGGAAACTCACCGGTGGTTTCGTTGATGAAGATGCCCAGGCCCAGGCACAGCGCCGCTGCAAGCAGCACCCCAATCCACATTACGCCAATCCAGCTGCCGCGCTGGGTGCGTTTCAGATAGCTGGCAATCAGGCTGACAATCAGCGCAGCTTCCAGGCCTTCACGTAACATGATGAGAAATGGGACAAACATGCCAACACCCTTAAATGTGAACCGCAGTCAACTGATGCAAAGATAGGTAAATATTTCTGATAGTGATTATCATTACAATAATCAGAAACACAAGTGAAATGTGGAGTGAATGATGACGATTTGTAAATTAATCGCGAACAAATAATGACTTGCGCGATTATCTCGCAGCCCTGGCCCCACGGGGCAGGAGAAGGGGATTTTTTGCGGTGGATATTTACCCGGCTGCGCAGCTGTGGCTAAATGGCGGCCTTATTGACCTGCGAAATAAACGACATGACTCAATTCTTGCACTTCCTGCTGGCGCTGGTGGTTATCCTCGCCCTTGCCTGGCTCGCCAGCTATGACCGTAAAAAAATCCGCATTCGCTATATTATCCAGCTAATTGTTATTGAAGTTGCCCTGGCTTTCTTTTTTCTCCACGCCGAAAGCGGCCTGTGGCTAGTGAAAAATATTGCTTCCTTTTTTGAATCCCTGCTCGGTTTTGCCGCCGAAGGCACCAATTTTGTATTTGGCGGCATGAGTGAAAAAGGGCTGGCGTTTATTTTCCTTGGCGTGCTGTGCCCCATCGTCTTTATCTCCGCGCTCATCGGTATTCTTCAGCACTGGCGTATTCTGCCGATTTTCATTCGCCTGATTGGCACCCTGCTGTCAAAGGTTAACGGTATGGGCAAGCTGGAGTCCTTCAACGCGGTCAGTTCGCTGATCCTCGGACAATCAGAGAACTTTATTGCCTATAAAGGCGTGCTCGGCGACCTCTCTTCACGCCGCCTGTTCACCATGTCGGCCACCGCGATGTCGACGGTTTCGCTCTCCATCGTCGGCGCTTATATGAGCATGCTCGACGCGAAATACGTCGTCGCCGCGCTGATCCTGAATATGTTCAGCACCTTTATTGTGCTGTCGATCATTAACCCGACGCGTCTGGGCAGCGAGGAGGAGATCAAGCTTGAAAAGCTGCATGAGTCCCAGAGTTTCTTTGAAATGCTCGGTGAATATATTCTGGCCGGTTTTAAAGTCGCGATGATTATTCTGGCGATGCTGATCGGTTTTATCGCCTTAATTAGCGCGATTAATGCCCTCTTCGCCACGATATTTGGCCTGAGCTTCCAGCAGATCCTCGGCTACGTCTTTTATCCGCTGGCGTGGCTAATTGGCATTCCGCTTAGCGATGCGCTGAACGCTGGGAGTATTATGGCGACGAAACTGGTGGCCAATGAATTTGTCGCCATGATTGAGCTGCAAAAAATAGCCGCCAGCATGACGCCGCGCGGGCTGGGAATTTTATCCGTGTTTCTGGTTTCCTTCGCCAACTTTGCCTCTATCGGCATTATCGCCGGGGCGATTAAAGGCCTGAACGAGCAGCAGGGGAATATCGTTTCCCGCTTCGGCCTGCGCCTGGTGTATGGCGCAACGCTGGTCAGCCTGCTCTCCGCCAGCTTCGCGGGGCTGGTGCTGTAAATACAGCGCGTTGGCCTGTTATCCCGGGTAAGGCGTTAGCCGCAACCCGGGAATGTCATCGGATTCAAGTTAAAAATGTACGCACACCGGCTGGTCAACGCGCATCACCGACTCCTGCGCAAAGCGTGATTTATAGGTAGTGCGTAGCGCCTCAATCCCCTCTTCGCTCTTCGCATCTTTACCGTGAATCAGCATCAGCGCTTTGCTCTGCTCGCGCGCCACGGTACCATCATTGCCCAGCCACTGCCCGCGCGCGTCAAAGACCGTCAGGCCATCGCGAAAGCGCGGCGTCACGTCGCGGTCAACGAACTGCTGCCACTCCTGAGCGGTGATATCCTTCCCGGCCGGACGGCTTAAGCCGAAATAGAGCGTGGTTTGCACCATCGCGTTATCCGCCGGGCAGGCGTTAGCATCAACCGCCGGGGTGGTCTTCGCGGCAGGCGCTACGCAGCCGCTCAATAATCCTGCCAGCACCAGCGCCACTGCACCCTGTCTGAAACTCATTTCGCTACCCTCATTGTTATTTGTGCTGAGATATCAGCGTATTTTCAAACGATTAGCAAGAGGCATAAATAACAAAGCCCGCAGAGCGCGGGCTTGATGAGGCTGCAGAGGCTTACTCGGCGGTCGCGCGTACCGGCGGCGCGGAGTGATAATGGGCGTCCGCTTCGGCGAAGCGTCGCTGCATCTCGGAGGAAGGCGCTTTACCCAGCAGGCTGAAGACCACAATCCCCAGGCTACCAAAGATAAAGCCTGGGATGATTTCATACAGGCCCAGCCAGCCGAACTGCTTCCAGACGATGACCGTGACCGCGCCGATGATCATCCCGGCCAGCGCGCCGTTCCGGGTCATTCGTGACCACATCACCGAGAACAGCACCACCGGGCCAAACGCCGCGCCAAAGCCTGCCCATGCGTAGCTCACCAGACCCAGCACGCGGTTCTCCGGGTTGGCAGCCAGGGCGATAGACACCAGCGCCACGACCAGCACCATAAAGCGTCCTACCCATACCAGCTCTTTCTGACCGGCATTTTTACGCAGAAACGCTTTATACAGATCTTCGGTAATCGCGCTGGAGCACACCAGCAGCTGGCAGCTCAGGGTCGACATCACCGCCGCCAGAATCGCCGACAGCAGGATCCCGGCAATCCACGGATTGAACAGAATCTGCGCCAGCTCGATAAACACGCGTTCGGCGTTCTGGTTGACCGCCCCGGCAACGCCCGGGTTGTTATTGAAGTAGGCAATACCAAAGAAACCGACGGCAACGGCGCCCGCCAGGCAGAGGATCATCCAGGTCATGCTGATACGACGAGCGTGAACGATGCTGTGGTGCGAGTCCGCGGCCATAAAGCGCGCCAGAATATGCGGCTGACCAAAATAACCCAGCCCCCAGCCCATCAGCGAAATAATCGCCACGAAGTTCAGGCCCTTGAGCATATCGACATTCTCAATGCTCTTTTGCTTAATCACTTCCAGAGAATCGCCAAAACCGCCGACGGAAATGACCACCATCACCGGCGTCAGGATCAGGGCGAATATCATCAGGCTGGCCTGAACGGTATCGGTCCAGCTCACCGCGAGGAAGCCGCCGACGAAGGTATAAATAATGGTTGCCGCCGCGCCGGCCCACAGCGCGGTTTCATAACTCATGCCAAAGGTGCTTTCAAACAGACGCGCGCCGGCCACAATCCCGGAAGCGCAATAGATGGTGAAAAATAACAAAATCACCAGCGCCGAGATAATTCGCAGCACGCGGCTTTGATCTTCAAAGCGGCCGGTAAAATAATCCGGCAGCGTCAGGGCGTTATTATTGACCTCGGTATGCACCCGCAAACGCCCCGCCACCAGCTTCCAGTTAATCCATGCACCTAACGTCAGGCCAATGGCAATCCAGCTTTCGGAAATACCGGAAATAAATATCGCCCCTGGCAGCCCCATCAGCAGCCAGCCGCTCATATCGGAGGCCCCGGCGGAGAGCGCCGTGACGAATGGGCCAAGGCTGCGGCCGCCGAGAATATAATCATCAAAGTTCTTCGTCGAACGCCAGGCAATAAAACCGATGAGTACCATGCCAAAAATATAAACAATAAAAGTCACCAACATGGGTGTGCTAATAGCCATGTAAAAATCTCCAGAATTTTTGTCGACAGCGTCCAAATTTGTCGTTTTATCCACTACCGGAACGGGGCAATGGCCTATTGGTTGTATTGGGCGACCGTATCCTGACGGAAGCTTTGTTTTTTCACAAACGATTTAACACAGCATTTACACGAAATGCTTCCGGGACCAAACTTCATTTTGTTATAGGTTGCACTCTCTCACGTTTTTAGCGGTTGCACCACGCAAAAGTGTTAAGTGACGCATAGAAATACCTTATTAGACAGGGGATAAATATCTGCTATTTTCGTCATTATTTTTAACAATCCCGGCGTTTTACTACCTGCCACACAATTCTCAATTAACAAGGTTGCACAAAGTTGCAACATGGTAGATATTTCTACGCAACCTCATCTTGGCACGAAGACGTTCTATTACAGGAGTTCCTGACATGGGCACCACCACCATGGGTGTAAAACTTGACGACGCGACGCGTGAACGTATTAAATCCGCGGCGAGCCGTATTGACCGCACGCCGCACTGGCTGATTAAACAGGCCATTTTCAACTATCTGGAAAAGCTGGAAAACGACGAGACGCTGCCGGAGCTGCCGGCGCTGCTGTCCGGCGCGGCCAACGAAAGCGATGAGGCCGGTAACCCGGCTGACGAACCTTATCAGCCCTTCCTCGATTTCGCCGAGCAGATCCTGCCGCAGTCCGTTTCCCGCGCGTCAATCACCGCCGCCTGGCGCTGGGCCGAAACCGACGCCGTACCGATGCTGCTGGAGCAGGCTCGCCTGCCGCAGACTCTCGGCGAACAGGCGCACAAGCTCGCGTATCAGCTGGCGGAAAAGCTGCGCAATCAGAAAACCGCCAGCGGCCGCGCCGGAATGGTGCAAAGCCTGCTGCAGGAGTTCTCGCTCTCCTCACAGGAGGGCGTGGCGCTGATGTGCCTGGCGGAAGCGCTGCTGCGCATTCCGGACAAAGCCACCCGCGACGCCCTGATCCGCGACAAAATCAGCAACGGCAACTGGCAGTCGCATATCGGCCGCAGCCCGTCGCTGTTCGTCAACGCCGCCACCTGGGGGCTGCTGTTTACCGGCAAGCTGGTCTCGACCCATAACGAAACCAGCCTGTCGCGTTCGCTGAACCGCATTATCGGCAAGAGCGGCGAGCCGCTGATTCGTAAAGGCGTCGATATGGCGATGCGCCTGATGGGCGAGCAGTTCGTCACCGGCGAAACCATCGCCGAAGCGCTGGCCAACGCCCGCAAGCTGGAAGACAAAGGCTTCCGCTACTCCTACGATATGCTCGGCGAAGCGGCGCTGACCGCCGACGATGCCCAGGCCTATATGGTCTCCTACCAGCAGGCGATCCACGCCATCGGCAAAGCCTCCAACGGACGGGGTATTTATGAAGGACCGGGCATTTCGATTAAGCTCTCCGCGCTGCACCCGCGCTACAGCCGCGCCCAGTACGACCGCGCGATGGAAGAGCTTTACCCGCGCCTCAAGTCGCTGACCCTGCTGGCGCGCCAGTACGATATCGGCATCAACATTGACGCCGAAGAGGCCGATCGGCTGGAGATCTCTCTCGATCTGCTGGAAAAACTCTGCTTTGAGCCGGAGCTGGCGGGCTGGAACGGGATTGGCTTTGTCATTCAGGCCTACCAGAAACGCTGCCCGTTCGTGATTGACTACCTGATCGACCTCGCCACCCGCAGCCGCCGTCGCCTGATGATTCGTCTGGTAAAAGGCGCCTACTGGGACAGCGAAATCAAACGCGCGCAGATGGACGGCCTCGAAGGCTATCCGGTCTATACCCGCAAGGTCTACACCGACGTCTCCTATCTGGCCTGCGCGAAAAAGCTGCTGGCGGTGCCGAACCTGATCTACCCGCAGTTCGCAACCCATAACGCCCATACCCTGGCGGCAATTTATCAGCTGGCCGGACAAAACTATTATCCGGGGCAATACGAATTCCAGTGCCTGCACGGCATGGGCGAGCCGCTGTACGAGCAGGTCACCGGTAAGGTCGCCGATGGCAAACTGAACCGCCCGTGCCGTATTTACGCGCCGGTTGGCACCCACGAAACGCTGCTGGCGTATCTGGTGCGCCGTCTGCTGGAGAATGGCGCCAACACCTCGTTTGTTAACCGGATCGCCGACAGCACCCTGCCGCTGGACGAGCTGGTTGCCGACCCGGTCGCCGCGGTGGAAAAACTGGCCCAGCAGGAAGGTCAGGTGGGCCTGCCACACCCGAAAATCCCGCTGCCGCGCGATCTCTACGGCAAGGGGCGCAGTAACTCAGCTGGCCTGGATCTGGCCAATGAGCATCGTCTGGCCTCCCTCTCCTCCTCGTTATTAAACAGCGCGCTGCACAAATGGCAGGCGCTGCCGATGCTGGAGCACCCGGTGGCCGAAGGCGAAATGCAGCCAGTCATCAACCCGGCGGAGCCAAAAGATATCGTCGGCTACGTGCGCGAAGCCAGCGATGACGAAGTTCAGCAGGCGCTGACCAGCGCGGTTAACAACGCGCCAATCTGGTTCGCCACCCCGCCGCAGGAGCGCGCGGCGATCCTCGAACGCGCCGCGGTGCTGATGGAAGGCCAGATGCCGACCCTGATGGGCATCCTGGTACGCGAAGCGGGGAAAACCTTCAGCAACGCGATTGCCGAAGTGCGCGAAGCGGTGGATTTCCTCCACTATTATGCCGGCCAGGTGCGCAACGATTTTGACAACGAAACCCATCGCCCGCTAGGCCCGGTCGTCTGTATCAGCCCGTGGAACTTCCCGCTGGCGATCTTTAGCGGACAAATTGCCGCCGCGCTGGCGGCAGGCAATACCGTGCTGGCAAAACCGGCCGAGCAGACGCCGCTCATCGCCGCTCAGGGCGTGGCGATCCTGCTGGAAGCGGGCGTGCCGCCGGGCGTTATTCAACTGCTGCCGGGCCGCGGGGAAACCGTCGGCGCCGCGCTGACTTCCGACGAGCGCGTACGCGGCGTGATGTTCACCGGCTCAACCGAAGTCGCCACCCTATTGCAGCGCAATATCGCCAGCCGCCTGGACGCTCAGGGCCGCCCGACGCCGCTGATCGCCGAAACCGGCGGCATGAACGCGATGATCGTTGACTCTTCAGCATTAACCGAACAGGTGGTGATCGACGTTCTCGCCTCGGCGTTCGACAGCGCCGGACAGCGTTGCTCCGCCCTGCGCGTACTCTGCCTGCAGGATGATATCGCCGACCATACGCTGACCATGTTGCGCGGCGCGATGGCCGAGTGCCGGATGGGCAACCCGGGGCGTCTGACCACCGATATCGGGCCGGTGATTGACGCCGAAGCCAAAGAGAATATCGAGCGCCACATCCAGACGCTGCGCGCCAAAGGGCGCAAAGTCTTCCAGGCGGTGCGCGAAAACGGCGAAGATTCCCGCGAGTGGGCCAGCGGTACTTTCGTTCCGCCGACGCTCATTGAGCTCGACAGCTTCGACGAGCTGAAAAAAGAGGTCTTCGGCCCGGTGCTGCACGTGGTGCGCTATAACCGCAACGAGCTGGAGGGGCTGGTCGAACAGATCAACGCCTCTGGCTACGGCCTGACCCTCGGCGTACATACCCGTATTGACGAAACCATCGCTCAGGTTACCGGCAGCGCCAACGTCGGCAACCTGTACGTCAACCGCAATATGGTCGGCGCCGTGGTCGGCGTGCAGCCGTTCGGCGGCGAGGGCCTGTCGGGTACCGGTCCAAAAGCCGGCGGCCCGTTGTATCTGTACCGACTGCTTTCCAGCCGCCCGCAGAACGCCGTCGGGATCACCCTCGCCCGTCAGGACGCGGAGTACCCGCTGGACGCGCAGCTGAAGACGCTACTGGAAAAACCGCTGGTCGCTTTACAGCAGTGGGCGGCGGATCGCCCGGAACTGCAGGCTCTGTGCCAGCAGTTCAGCGAGCAGACGCAGGCCGGAACCCAGCGTCTGCTGCCCGGGCCAACCGGCGAGCGCAACACCCTGACCTTTATGCCGCGCGACCGGGTGCTCTGCGTGGCCGATAACGAGCAGGACGCGCTCACCCAGCTGGCGGGCGTGACCGCCGTTGGCTGCGAAGTGCTGTGGCCGGACGCCCCTCTGCAGCGCGAGCTGGCGAAAAAGCTGCCGCGCGAGGTCAGCGAGCGGATCCACTTCGCCAAAGCGGAAACCCTGACGACCGAGCCTTTCGATGCGGTTATCTACCACGGCGATTCCGATCAGCTGCGGGAGCTGTGCGAACAGGTGGCGGCGCGCGATGGCGCGATCGTTTCGGTGCAGGGCTTCGCCCGCGGCGAGAGCAATCTGCTGCTGGAGCGCCTCTATATTGAACGTTCGCTCAGCGTCAATACCGCCGCGGCCGGCGGCAACGCCAGCCTGATGACGATTGGCTAAGACCGCTCCCCGGGTCGCGGCTAACGCCTTACCCGGGCTACCCCAACGCAGGCTGCGCGTACCCGTAGCCCGGGCAAGGCGCTCTGCGCCGCCCCCGGGAAAACGGACGGCACAACGTCAGCTAATGACACCAGGCGCAGGCTGTGGTTAATTAAGGCTCCCGGACGGGAGCTTTTTTTATGGGAGTTGACCAATGAAACGCACTTTACTCGCTTTTGCCGCGCTGCTGGCAAGCACCCATGCGCTGGCGGACGAATGCAGCAACGCCAGCAATCAAACGGAAATGAACCAGTGCACCGCCGAGCAGTACCAGGCTGACGACAAAAAATTAAATGAAACGTATCAGGAAGCGCTGAAGCGCGCCTCCGGCAAGCAGCAGGAATTGCTGAAAAAAGCGCAGCTGTCGTGGATTGCCCTGCGCGACGCCGACTGTCAGTTCCTCGCCTCCGGCGCTGAGGGCGGCAGCGTACAGCCGATGCTGATCAACCAGTGCATGTCCGATAAAACCGTCGAGCGCGAGTCGTTCCTCGCCTCGCTGCTGCAGTGCGAGGATGGCGATCAGAGCTGCCCGCTGCCGCCCGCCAATTAACGCACGCGGATCCCTTCAATAATCATCCGCTGGACGTTATCAACGGTTTGCTGAAAAAACGCCTCATCGCGCAGCGTCGCGCCGGTTACCGCCTCAACCTGAGTGGCGAAATCGGCGTAATGCTGTGTGGTCGCCCAGATCATAAAGATCAGGTGCTGCGGGTCAACCGGCGCCAGCCTGCCGCTCTCGACCCAGCCGGAAATAATCGCCGACTTTTCATCCACCAGCGCTTTCAGATCGCCGGTCAGTTCACCCATCAGCAGCGGCGCGCCCTGCAGCATCTCCAGGCAGAACAGCCTTGACGCCTGCGGGTGATCGCGGGACACCTCCAGCTTGAGGCGAATATATTCGCCGATAGCCACCAGCGGGCTGATATCTTCGCGAAAGGCCTTCAGCGGCGCCAGCCAGATAGCCAGAATCTGCTGCAGCACGGCAATATACAGCGCCTCTTTCGACGGGTAGTAGTAGAGCAGGTTCGTTTTTGATACCCCGGCCAGCTCAGCGACCTGCTCAAGCCGCGTACCGTGGATACCAAACTGCGAGAACGCGTCCAGCGCGGCGGCCAGGATCGCCTCTTTTTTCGCGCTCACCGCCAGTGAACGTTTGCCGATCTTTTTCACGCTGCCCTGTGCCATTCATCATCTCCTTCTTTTCACGCCATCAGCATAGCAAAAGCCCAGCGCCGACACGACTCTCTGCACCCTGATTGCGCACGACTGCGGTTTTTTCGTGCACCGATTTTGACCATTCAGTCCACTTTTATTGCTGCTATTTTCGGCAACCATCCAGTAACACCCTAATAACATTAACCTTTGTAAAACTGGCATCGCCTTTGCTTTATCTTTCAGGCGAGGTGATTGAGGGAGATGCAGGATGCAGCGCCGCGCGCCTTCTTGTTCAACGACATGCAGAGAGGTAGGTATGAAAATTGGTGTCTTCGTTCCGATTGGTAATAACGGCTGGCTGATTTCCACCCATGCTCCCCAGTACATGCCAACGTTTGAGCTGAATAAGGCCATCGTGCAAAAAGCCGAACACTACGGCTTCGATTTCGCGCTGTCGATGATTAAACTGCGCGGCTTCGGCGGCAAGACCGAATTCTGGGATCATAATCTGGAGTCCTTCACCCTGATGGCCGGACTGGCGGCCGTCACTTCGCGCATTCAGATCTACGCCACCGCCGCTACGCTGACGCTGCCCCCGGCGATCGTCGCCCGCATGGCCTCGACCATCGACTCCATTTCCGGCGGCCGCTTTGGCGTCAATCTGGTGACCGGTTGGCAAAAACCGGAATACGAGCAGATGGGCATGTGGCCGGGCGACGACTACTTCGCCAGCCGCTACGACTATCTCACCGAATATGTCCAGGTGCTGCGCGACCTGTGGGGAACCGGACGCAGCGACTTTAAAGGCGACTACTTCACCATGAACGACTGTCGCGTCAGCCCGCAGCCGTCGCAGCCGATGAAAGTGATCTGCGCCGGGCAAAGCGACGCCGGTATGGCGTTCTCCGCCCAGCACGCGGACTACAACTTCTGCTTCGGCAAAGGGGTCAATACCCCTGCCGCCTTCGCCCCCACCGCCGCGCGCATGATGCAGGCGGCGGAAAAAACCGGCCGCGACGTCGGCTCCTACGTCCTGTTTATGGTGATCGCCGACGAGACCGACGAGGCGGCCCGCGCCAAATGGGAACATTACAAAGCCGGCGCCGATGACGAGGCGCTGGCGTGGCTTACCGAACAGAGCCAGAAAGACACCCGCTCCGGCAGCGATACCAACGTGCGCCAGATGGCCGACCCCACCTCGGCTGTCAACATCAATATGGGTACCCTTGTCGGCTCTTACGCCAGCGTCGCCCGCATGCTCGACGAAGTGGCGGCGGTTCCCGGCACCGACGGCGTGCTGCTGACGTTTGATGATTTCCTGATCGGAATCGAAGCCTTTGGTCAGCGTATTCAGCCGCTGATGCGCTGCCGCGACCATATCGCCACCATGACTCAAGAGGTTGCCTGATGATTACCCTACCCGCTCGCCCGGAATCCCTGACCTTCGCGCCGCAGCAGAGCGCGCTGATCGTCGTCGATATGCAGAACGCCTACGCCAGCCAGGGCGGCTATCTCGACCTCGCCGGATTTGACGTTTCCGCCACCCGACCGGTTATCGACAATATCAACCTCGCCGTGGCCGCCGCGCGCGCCGCCGGGATGCTGATTATCTGGTTCCAGAACGGCTGGGACGACCAGTACGTAGAAGCAGGCGGCCCCGGCTCGCCGAATTTTCATAAATCCAACGCGCTGAAAACCATGCGTAAGAACCCGGAGCTGCAGGGCAAGCTGCTGGCGAAAGGCGGCTGGGACTACCAGCTGGTCGATCAGCTGAAACCGCTGCCCGGCGATATCGTGTTGCCAAAACCGCGTTACAGCGGCTTCTTTAACACCGCGCTCGACAGCATCCTGCGCAGCCGCGGCATCCGCCATCTGGTGTTTACCGGTATCGCCACCAACGTCTGCGTGGAATCAACCCTGCGCGACGGCTTCTTCCTCGAATATTTCGGCATCGTACTGGAGGACGCCACCCATCAGGCCGGTCCGGCGTTTGCCCAGCAGGCGGCGCTGTTCAATATTGAAACCTTCTTTGGCTGGGTCAGCGATGTCGCCAGCTTCTGTACCGCCCTTGAGCCCGCCGAGCCGCACGCCTTTACCGAGGAGAAACGTTATGCCTAAACAGGTGATTATTCCGCCAGGCACCACCACGCCTATCGCGCCGTTTGTTCCCGGCACGCTGGCCGACGGCGTGGTTTACGTCTCCGGCACCCTGCCGTTCGATAAGCAAAACAACGTGGTGTATATCGGCGACCCAAAGGCGCAAACCCGCCACGTGCTGGAAACCATCAAGAGCGTTATCGAGACGGCGGGGGGCAGTATGGAGGATGTGACCTTCAACAGCATTTTTATCACCGACTGGAAAAACTACGCCGCGATTAATGAGGTCTACGCGGAGTTCTTCCCCGGCGACAAACCGGCGCGTTTCTGCATACAGTGCGGGCTGGTGAAGCCCGATGCGCTGGTGGAGATCGCCACCGTCGCGCATATCGGGAAACCGGCATGATGAAGCTGAACATCTCCCCGGCGCCTTATCCGGGCGCGCCGGCGGTGGTTCTGAGCGCCGGGCTCGGCGGCGCGGGCGGCTACTGGCTACCGCAGCGGGCGGCGCTCGAACCGCACTATCAGCTGGTGAGCTATGACCATAACGGCACCGGCGAAAACGGCGGCCCGCTGCCGACAGGCTACAGCATGGCCGCCATGGCGCAGGAGCTTTACGCGGCGCTGCAGGCGGCAGGGATTGAGCGTTTTGCGCTGGTCGGCCACGCCCTGGGCGCGCTGATTGGCCTACAGCTGGCGCTGGACTATCCCGCAGCGGTAAGCGCCCTGGTGCTGGTAAACGGCTGGCTGACGCTCTCCCCGCATACCCGCCGCTGCTTCCTGGTGCGCGAACGCCTGCTGCACGCGGGCGGCGCGCAGGCATGGGTGGAGGCGCAGCCGCTGTTCCTCTACCCGGCGGAGTGGATGGCCTCGCGCCTGCCGCGGCTGGAGGCCGAAGACGCGCTCGCCATCAGTCATTTCCAGGGCAAAGAGAATCTATTGAAAAGGCTGAACGCCCTCAAGCAGGCCGACTTTTCACGCCGGGCGGCAGCGATAACCTGTCCGACGCTGATCATCAGCGCCGCTGACGATCTGCTGGTCCCGGCCTCCTGCTCCCGGGTGCTGCAGGCGGCAATCCCCGGCAGCCAGCTGGCGGAAATGGCCTGGGGCGGCCACGCCTGCAACGTCACCGATACCGCCGCCTTTAACCCTATTTTATGCGACGGGCTTGCCGCGATGCTGCCCGTCCCCCAGGAGAACCTATGAGCGAAGCCATTAGCCCGGCCGCCTGCGCCGCGCTGTTTACCGAGGCCCGAACCCACAACGGCTGGCTGGATAAGCCGGTCAGCGACGAGCAGCTGCGTGAAATCTACGACTTGCTGAAAATGGGGCCGACCTCCGCCAACTGCTCCCCGGCGCGCATCGTCTTCGTGCGCACGGCGGAAGGCAAAACGAAGCTGCGCCCGGCTCTGTCGAGCGGCAATGTCGAGAAAACCATGCAGGCGCCGGCCACCGCTATCGTCGCCTGGGACCGCGCATTTTACGATCGGCTGCCGGAGCTGTTCCCCCACGGCGACGCCCGCAGCTGGTTTACCTCCAGCCCGCAGATGGCGGAGGAGACCGCTTTTCGCAATAGCTCACTGCAGGCGGCATACCTGATTTTCGCCTGCCGCGCGCTGGGCCTGGACACCGGCCCGATGTCGGGCTTTGACCGCGAAATGGTCGATGCGGCGTTTTTTGCCGACGGCGGCTGGAAAAGCAACCTGCTGATCAATATCGGCTACGGCGATCCCGGCAAGCTGTACGGCCGCCTGCCGCGTCTGCCTTTTGATGATGCCTGCCAGCTGGCATAAGGAGCCCGTATGTCTATTGCCGATAAACAAAGCTTTCGCGACGCCATGGCCCACGTCGGGGCGGCGGTGAACATTATCACCACCGATGGTCCGGCAGGCCGCGCCGGCTTTACCGCCAGCGCCGTCTGCAGCGTCACCGACGCGCCGCCCACGCTGCTGGTCTGCCTGAATCGCTCCGCCTCGGTGTGGCCGATCTTCAGCCAGCACCAGGCGCTGTGCGTCAACACCCTGGCGGCCGGCCAGGAAGAACTCTCGAACGTTTTCGGCGGTAAAACGCCGATGGCGGAGCGCTTCGCCGCCGCCGACTGGCAAACCGGCGCGACCGGCTGCCCGCGTCTGGAAGCGGCGCTGGTCAGCTTCGACTGCCGTATCAGCCAGATCGTCAGCGTCGGGACTCACGATATTCTGTTTTGCGAAGTGGCGGCGATTGTACGCCATCCGGAACCGCGCGGACTGATGTGGTTCGACCGCGGCTACCACACGCTGATGCGTCCAGCCTGTTAACCTTAAACCCAGGATCTCATCATGGCTCTCTTCGATTTTCCTCGCTGGCAGTTAACCTCCCCCTCCGCCGCCTCCGGCGTCGTGGCCCCCGATGAACGGCTGTCGGTCGGGCAAACCGTGGTGATGGGCGTTCAGCACGCGGTGGCGATGTTTGGCGCGACCGTTCTGATGCCAATCCTGATGGGGCTGGATCCCAATCTGTCGATCCTGATGTCCGGCGTCGGCACCCTGCTGTTCTTTTTGGTTACCGGCGGGCGCGTGCCGAGCTACCTGGGCTCCAGCGCCGCCTTCGTCGGCGTGGTGATCGCCGTCACCGGCTTCAACGGCCAGGGGCTTAACCCGCACCTCAGCGTCGCGCTGGGCGGGATTATTCTCTGCGGACTGGTTTATACCCTGATTGGCCTGGTGGTGATGAAAATCGGCACCCGCTGGATCGAGCGGCTGATGCCGCCGGTAGTTACCGGCGCGGTGGTCATGGCGATCGGCCTTAACCTCGCGCCAATCGCGGTGCGCAGCGTGTCAGCGACGCCGTTCGACGGCTGGATGGCGGTGCTGACGGTGCTGTGCATCGGTCTGGTGGCGGTGTTTACCCGCGGAATGCTGCAGCGGCTGCTGATCCTCGTCGGGCTGATTATTGCCTGCGCGCTGTACGCGCTGCTGGCCAACGGCCTCGGGCTGGGCAAACCGCTGGATTTTAGCCTGCTTGCGCAGGCGGCGTGGTTTGGCTTGCCGCAGATAACCGCCCCGACCTTTAACAGCCAGGCAATGATGCTGATCGCCCCCGTGGCGGTGATTCTGGTGGCGGAAAACCTCGGTCACCTGAAGGCGGTGGCCGGGATGACCGGACGCAATATGGACCCGTACATGGGGCGGGCGTTCGTCGGCGACGGGCTGGCCACGATGCTCTCCGGCTCGGTCGGCGGCAGCGGGGTGACCACCTACGCGGAGAATATCGGCGTGATGGCGGTCACCAAAGTGTACTCAACGCTGGTGTTCGTCGCGGCGGCGCTGATTGCGATGCTGCTTGGATTTTCACCGAAATTCGGCGCGCTGATCCATACCATTCCGGGACCGGTGATCGGCGGCGCATCGATTGTGGTGTTCGGCCTGATTGCCGTCGCGGGCGCGCGGATTTGGGTGCAGAACCGCGTGGATTTGAGCCAGAACGCGAATCTGATTATGGTGGCGGTGACGCTGGTGCTGGGGGCGGGCGATTTCGCGCTTTCTCTCGGCGGCTTCACCCTCGGCGGGATCGGTACGGCCACCTTCGGCGCAATTCTGCTGCACGCTCTGCTTAACCGCCATCCGCGTGAAGCCGGGCAAACTAACGTCACCCCAGTATGAAAGCGTGCGCCGCTACGGAAGCTGCGTTGCTTCCCGGAGGCGGCGCTTAACGCGCCTTGTCCGGGCCGCCGGTCCGCAGGCAACGGTAAACCCGTAGCCGCGAGCCGGGAGTTCCTCCCGCTCAACGGCCGCGGCAAAGAGACAAAAAAAACCGCCGACGTAACGTCGGCGGCGAGGGCGATGGGGTCGGGCCCGGGAGATTAACCCCCATCAGCAAACAATCAGGGGACGCTAGCTTTCGCGGCTACCATGACTGTTTTTACCCCCTTTCTTACCCGCTTCGGATGCGCGTTGAGGATCGTTTTTAAAGTTCCCCCCGCTGTGCTGGCCACCTTTACGACCTGCTTCTGATGCTCTTTCACGGTCTTCGGCAAAGTTGCCGGCGCCGCCACGATGGTTTGCCATTACTGACCTCCATTTAGGTTAGACATCATGCTGCATTAGGTGAAACACGAGGCTTTAGCCTCCGCGATACGGGTTGCGTATCACGTGCTTTTAAGGTTAGCGAAGGAAAGCCGTGCCGGGTGGATATCGTCACATCCTGAAATAGATTTTGTATAAGAACTGCCGCTATTACGCCGGACGCGCGCTAAGCGGCTCTTATGACAGCCTAAAATGGCGCCACTAAAGATGTATCTTTTTGCAACAGCCCTCATTTTTTGCAATTTTGTTATAAATCAAATAAATGATTGTTGCATTTGCACTCTTCGCCACAGGTCTTATCTTTAAAGATAGCCAGTCGACTGGCTGGCTCATAACGCAACCGAGGAGTGATGCAAATGGCTAAGATTCTGGTGCTTTATTATTCTATGTACGGACACATCGAGACCATGGCGCATGCCGTCGCCGAAGGGGCAAACAAGGTAGATGGCGTTGAAGTGGTCGTGAAACGCGTGCCGGAAACCATGCAGGCAGAAGTTTTTGCCAAAGCAGGCGGGAAAACGCAAAACGCGCCCGTCGCCACGCCGCAGGAGCTGGCGGAGTACGACGCCATCATCTTTGGTACCCCTACCCGTTTCGGCAATATGTCCGGACAGATGCGCACCTTCCTCGATCAGACCGGCGGTCTGTGGGCATCCGGGGCGCTGTACGGCAAGCTGGCCAGCGTGTTTAGCTCGACCGGCACCGGCGGCGGCCAGGAACAAACCATTACCTCAACCTGGACCACCCTTGCCCACCACGGGATGATTATTGTGCCGATCGGCTACGGCGCCCAGGAGCTATTTGATGTCTCGCAGGTTCGCGGCGGTACGCCTTACGGCGCCACCACCATTGCCGGCGGCGACGGCTCGCGTCAGCCGAGCGAAGAGGAGCTGGCGATTGCCCGCTATCAGGGAGAGCACGTTGCGGGCCTGGCAGTAAAACTACACGGTTAATCTTCAGCAGGAGGAAAGCATGCCGAATCAAGAAGCAAAGGCCCACCGCGTCGGTGAATGGGCAAGTCTGCGCAATACGTCTCCTGAAATTGCCGAGGCGATTTTTGAATTAGCCCATTACGATGAAAAGCTGGCGGAGAAAATCTGGGAGGAAGGCAGCGATGAAGTCCTGCCCCTCGCCTTCGCCAAAACGGATAAAGACTCCCTGTTCTGGGGCGAACAAACTATCGAACGCAAAAACGTGTAGCCCGGACAGGTACGCAATACCGCCTCCGGGAGTTCTTGCATGAGCTTCCCGGGGGCGGCGCAGAGCGACTTGCTCGGGCTACATCAGCGGAGCGCCTGCGCCCGCCATAACCGAAAACCCGGATTGCTCCGGGTTTATTATGCTCTGTTATTTTGTCGCCTCGGCCATCACTTTTTTGAAGGTGTCCATCGGGCAGAAGCCGTTATCATCGACCGGACAGCCGTTCAGCGCCAGCGTCACCCGCTGCGGCGGCGACTGCAGGGTTAACGCATCGGCATTGCGCAACTGCTCGGTGCTTTGATAGACGTACTCAATCTTCATCAAATCACGATTGCCGCCGTTATCATGCCAGCGCTGGAACACCAGCTTGCCGCCGATAGGCGTGCGCTCATATTGGTTATGCAGCTGATAGGGTTTAAAATCCAGCGCCGTCAGCAGCGAAGCGATGTTGGAGTCGTGTCCCACCAGCAGCGTCACTTTCGCCGCCTTCGCCGCATCGCCCACCAGCGCGTTGTCAATATATTTCACCAGCGGCTTAGCCACGTTGCGCGCCACTTCAGGGGAAGTAAACAGGCTATCCTGATAGCCGTTTTTCAACTTCGACAGCACCTGCCACTGCTTATCGGTTTTGATTTCGCCCCAGGCGACCTGGTCTTTCGGGAACCCCTCGTAATACTGCAGCGTAAAGGCGTCAACCAGCGAGTTACCGACCTTAAGCGGCCCGGAAACGCCCGGCTCCTGCTGATATTTGGCGCTAAAGGTATCCTTCCCTTCGCTCAGCGAGCACTGCTGCTTCTCTTTACAGGACGGAGAATTGCGGTAGTCGGTTATCGCCTCCAGCAGCTTATAGCTTTCGCCCAGCTGCATCCCCTGCCGCTCTTTCTCCATCGCCTGTACCGCCTTTTCGCTGAAGGCGGCAGAATCGTCGACGATCACCGGATTAAACGTTGGGTCCATGGTGCCCATTTTTTCCTGATGGTGCACAGTCACCCCGCAGCCGGGAAACGCGCCGGTAATAAAGAACTGCGCGGTCGCGACGGTGCGCTGCAGGCTATTGGCATAGGCGTAGACCGCGTTCTCCGGCGGGCATTCGCCGCTGGTCACCAGCCCCTGCTGCGCCAGCCATTCACGCATATAGTGCCCCATATAGACTTCCAGCACCCCGCCCTTGGTCGTCAGCTGGCCGCCGGGAACATCCCACTCCGGCCAGGACTTCGGCGTGGATTGCTCCAGCACGCTGCCGTTGTTCGCCAGCGGCGCGCGCAGGTTATGGCGGCTCATGATCAGCACCTGCTGAAGCTGATACCCTTCCGGTGCGGCCTGTTCCTGCGCCTGGACGCCAGCGGACAGTAAGACAACGCCGGCCACGGCGGCGGCGAGTAGACTTTTTCTCATCCCTTAACCCTCAGTCAGTGATTATCATCGCCTTAATTGTGACAAATTTATGACATTTTTCCGGGCAATGGCTCGCAAAGTGCGGAAAGAAATACGCTTTCCGCCGTGACGCAGGAAGAGTGAAATCAGAGGGATGGCGTTACTCCGGCAGCGGCACCGCCGCGAGGGTGCAGATAGCTTCATGCTTGCCGCCGCGATGGTCGACGATCAGCACTTTATCGCCAGCTTTTTTACCTTCGCAGGGTTTTAAAACCTGATCGACAATACGTTCGCGAATTGACGGGTTCCCGGGATCGGCCAGGCTATTGAACGACGTCAGAACCAGCAGCGGCCCAACAACAGCGATGATTTGCTTATTAAACATTTGTGACTCTCACCCCTTATTTAGCGGGCCAAGGGTAGCAGCCCGTCGCGCTCTCGTCTGTAAATTCGCTTAAACGAGTGTTACTCGTTCATTTTTTCACCATCATCGCGCTTTACTCTTCACATTTATTCATGTAAATAATAATTTCAGTGCACTGCTGGCAGTCTATTCTCGTCTGATTCATCGGGTCATCTTTAAGAAATATCCCGATGCTATTATCCCGATATCACGGTATTTTTTCTTCATGTTAAACATAACATTAGGTTAATCTATGTCAGGTATCCTGCTCTTTATCGTCGCGGTGGTTTTGCTGGGAGTAGCCATCTACAGCCTGGTCTCCTATGTCAAGGATCGGCGCTCCGCACAGCTGCCAACTCATAAGAAAAAGAAATAATTCATCCTCACTATTCTTACCTTCTGCCCCTGCTATTTCTCCCCGACCGCCTGATTTCAAACGAGAATGACAAAAAGAAGGCAGGCTCGCCGGCCTGCCTTTATGTCTGAACTAAAAAATCGTTACGATTCCCAGGCCTGTTCCGCTTTAGCCCCGTCAAACTGCGGCGGCGGCTTACGGAAGCGGCGGGTCAGATAAGTCAGATACAGCAAACCCAGGCCCGCCCATATCAGACCGAGCGTCAGCGAGGTCGCCTCCAGGTTAATCCACAGAACGCCCACCGTCAGCGCGCCGACCATCGGCAGCAGCAGATAGTGAAAGCGATCTTTCCAGGTTTTGTTAAAGCCCTTCCGCCGCCAGAAGTGATTAAACACCGACAGGTTAACGAAGGTGAACGCCACCAGCGCGCCAAAGTTAATCAACGCCGTGGCGGTGACCAGGTCGAAGAACAGCGCCGACAGCGCGACAATGCCCACCATGATCACGTTCAGCGCCGGAGTCCGCCATTTTGGATGGACATAGCCGAAAATGCGCTCCGGGAAAACGTTATCGCGGCCCATGACGTACAGCAGGCGCGAAACGCTGGCGTGTGAGGCCAGGCCTGACGCCAGGGTATTCACAAAGGTGGTGCACAGGAAAATCGACTGGAACAGCTTGCCGCCGACGTAGAGGGCGATCTCCGGCAGCGCCGCATCCGGGTCTTTAAAACGGCTAATGTCGGGGAAAAAGAGCTGCATAAAGAACGAGGCGGCAATAAAAATCACCCCGCCGTAGACCGCGGTCAGGAAGATAGCTTTCGGGATCACCCGCGCGGCGTCCGGCGTCTCTTCGGAGAGGGTCGTCACCGCATCAAAGCCGAGGAACGAAAAGCAGACTATCGTCGCCCCGGTAATAATCGGGATCAGGTGCGCGTTCTGGCTAATAAACGGCTGGAGCGACCAGACGGTACCGACGCCCTCCCCTTTATGCAGCCCTTGCACCACCAGCACGATAAAGACCACCATGATTGAGATCTGCACCAGCACGAACAGGGTATTGAAGTTCGCCACCAGATTGACGCTTTTCAGGTTCGCCGCGGTCAGAATGGCCACAAACGTCACCACCCATACCCAGGGCGGCACGTCCGGAAACAGCGCGGAAAGATAAATCTTGGCCAGCAGAACGTTGATCATCGGCAGAAACAGATAATCCAGCAGCGAAGACCAGCCCACCATAAACCCGACGTGCGGGCTGATCGACTTCTGCGCGTAGGTATACGCCGATCCCGCCTGCGGAAACTGGCGTACCAGCTTACCGTAGCTAATGGCGGTAAACAGCACGCCGGCCAGCGCCAGCAGATAGGAGGCCGGAACGTGGCCGTTGCTGATGCCGGAAACGATGCCGAAAGTATCAAAAACCGTCATCGGGGTCAGATAGGCGAGGCCCATCATCACCACCTGCCACAGCTTGAGAGACTTGCGCAGCCGCGGTTTGCCCGCTTCAGAGGCGTTATCGAGAGAGGTGTTAATAGCCATGGCCATTTCCCCCGCTGCACATCCGGGTTTGCGGTCGTAGAGACCGGGAAACCAACCTGCTTCGCAACGGGGTTAATGGCAAATCAAAAGGTAAAAAGAACCGACGAGCGGTGGCGGCGCACTCCATGCGGCCATGACGGCCCCCTTCTCCCTGCGGATATTTAAACATCTGCATCATTTCCTACCTCGTTACACACTGTGTCGTTAACTGAAGCCCCGTTGCCGCCTGCGCTCCTTAACGCGGCATCCGGGAATGGCTGGGCTCCCAGCAAAAACGTCCGACCAGGCTCCGCTCAGGCCGTATGATGCTACTCGTGATAACGCTAAGCTGCCCCCTGCGGGGCGGCAATCAGGCGTTTTTCAACATCCACTCGATTTCGGTTTCCGTGATCAGCCGCTCAAACTGCAGTAATTCGTCGTTTTTACAGGCGTGATAAACGTGGCAGAAACGTTCGCCAAGCCGCTCGCGCAGGTGATCGTTTTGCATAAACTCCCACAGCGCATCGCTCTGGCGAATCGGGAACGGCAGCCCCTCCTGCTCAAGGCCGTTGCCTTCCACCTCTTCCTGTAGCGGCAGCGGATTATCCAGACCGTGGAGGATGCCGGCGAAAATCGCCGCCATCACCAGGTACGGGTTGGCGTCCGCCCCGGCCACGCGATACTCGACGCGGTGGTTGTGCCGATCGCCGCCCGGAATGCGCAGCGCCACCGTCCGGTTGTTGTGCCCCCACGACGCCTGGGTCGGCACGTACATTCCCGGCTGGAAACGACGATACGAGTTGACGTTCGGCGCCAGCAGCGCCATCGACGCCGGCATCAGGTCAATCATCCCGGCGAGCGCGCGTTTTAACATCGCGGAATCTTCGCCGTCCGCGTCCGCCAGCACGTTCTCGCCTTTGTTGTTCTGCATGCTGATATGGATATGCATCCCGCTACCGGCGTGCTCTTCATAGGGTTTGGCCATAAAAGTGGCGTGCATCTTATGCTTCTCCGCCATCAAACGCACGAGACGTTTTAACGCCAGCGCGTCATCGCAGGCGTCGAGCACGTTATCGGTATGGTGGAGGTTGATTTCAAACTGACCGGGAGAGGCTTCCGCCACCGCGCCGTCCGCCGGGATCAGCTGGAGCTGGGCGATCTCATCGATTTCGTTCAGCACGTCGGCAAAGTGGTTGAGGTTGTCGACGGAGTAAACCTGACTCTGGGTATTGCGATCGCCGGTTCCCGGCGCGCACGGCGGCTGCAGGTAGCCTTCCGCGTCGCGCTTGCGGTCAAGTAAATAGAACTCCAGCTCTACCGCTACCACGGGGAACAGCCCGCGCTGGCGCAGCTGCTGCCAGAGCCGGTTCAGAACGTTCCGCGGCTCAACGTCAAAGGGAGCGCCATCTTCATCAACCATGGTCAGCAGAACCTGACCGATGTATTCCGGGTCCGCCGCTGACGGCGTTAAGGTTCCCAGCACCGGTACGCAGGTGCGATCCGGTTCGCCCATCTCCTGGCCGAGTCCCGCCTCTTCCACCACGTTGCCGAGAATGTCCATCGCGAACACCGAAGCCGGGAAATAGCAGCCCTTCTCCAGTTTGCTCAGGCCGGACACCGGGATCCGCTTACCGCGGAAGCAGCCGTTCAGGTCGGTTAACAGTACATCTACGTATTGCGTATTGGGGTAACGCTCGAGGTAGCGCTTCACTTCCCAGGTGAACGCGCTGACCCGTCTCTCTTCCGACTGCTGAACAAAATTCTCAACTTCTACGATATTGGTTTCCATGATTCACCGCCGTTGTTTTAGTTTCGGACCCTGAATGGCACTGTTAAATATAATGTCCACTCCTCGAATGTGTATGCAAACAAATTGTTTGTCAAATGTTAAATTAAGTTTGCAAAGGGCTATATCCACTGCTAGATTGAGAAAATATTGAACGAAATGGCCGTTTTACCCGCTAATCCGGTCATAATTTAGTCCACTTTGTGAGGGCGATCATGGAAAATATAATGTACAAGCCAGTTATTGGCGTGGTGATGTGTCGAAACAGGCTTAAGGGTCACCAGACCCAGACTCTGCAAGAGAAGTATCTGAACGCGATTGTTAACGCCGGCGGCGTGCCGATTGCCCTGCCGCACGCGCTGGCGGAGCCGGAACTGCTTTCCGCGCTACTGCCAAAACTGGATGGCATTTATCTGCCCGGCAGCCCGAGCAACGTACAGCCGCACCTCTATGGTGAAAACGGCGATGAGCCTGACGCCGATCCCGGGCGTGATCTTCTGAGCATGGCGCTGATCGACGCCGCGCTCGAAAGGCGCATCCCCATTTTCGCCATCTGCCGTGGACTACAGGAACTGGTTGTCGCCACCGGCGGGACTCTGTATCGTCGTCTGTTCGAGCAGCCTGAGCTTCTTGAACACCGCGAGGACCCCGAACTTCCCGTCGAGCAGCAATATGCGCCCTCGCATGAAGTTCAGGTTCAGGAAGGAGGATTACTTTCTCAGTTAATACCGGGCTGCAACACGTTTTGGGTAAACTCGTTACACGGACAGGGAGCGAAAACCACGGGTCCACGGCTGCGCGTGGAGGCGCGTTCTCCGGACGGGCTGGCGGAAGCGGTCAGCGTTAACGACCATCCTTTCGCCCTCGGCGTGCAGTGGCATCCTGAATGGAACAGTAGCGAATACGCCCTGTCGCGAATGTTGTTTGAGGGTTTTATCACCGCCTGTCAGAACTATGTCGCCGAAAAACAGCGACTCTGACCACTACCGTTAAGGAAATGCAAATATGAGCGATGACGGACTGGCGCCAGGGAAACGTCTGTCAGAGATCCGCCAACAGCTGGGTCTCTCACAGCGTCGTGCCGCCGAACTGTCTGGGTTAACACATAGTGCCATCAGCACCATAGAACAGGACAAAGTCAGTCCTGCCATCAGTACGCTGCAAAAGCTGCTGAAAGTCTACGGGCTGTCGCTCTCGGAATTCTTTTCTGAACCAGAAAAACCGGCTGAACCCCAGGTGGTTATCAATCAGGACGATCTGATTGAAATCGGCAGTCAGGGGGTGTCGATGAAGCTGGTTCATAATGGCAATCCGAATCGCACGCTGGCGATGATTTTTGAAACGTACCAGCCTGGAACCACAACCGGGGAGAGGATCAAGCATCAGGGTGAGGAGATAGGCACCATACTGGAGGGTGAAGTCGTGCTGACCATTAACGGTCAGGCGTATCACCTGGTGGCTGGGCAAAGCTATGCCATTAACACCGGCATACCGCATAGCTTCAGCAACACCTCGGCGGGTATCTGCCGAATCATTAGCGCCCATACTCCCACCACATTCTGATTTTTTAGCCTGAGGTTTTCTCAGGCTTTCTTCAGGCCTGCGCCGCCGGGGATTCATTCCGGCGGCGCGAAGAAAACGCTAGTTCACCTTGCGCAATGCGGAAAAAGGTATTCCGCTGGCCCCGGATAATTCACGCCCGTTAACGGGCAATTTACACGGTAATCAACCCCGGGGACGCCCTGCGCCCTGAGGGTCAGAAATAGCCAATTTTTATCTTTTCCCGATTACGTTATTAAGGAGTCATGATGGATTTTCACAACCTGGCTTACTGGCAACAAAAAGCACGCGAACTGACGATTGAGACACGCTTATTTATTAACGGCGAATACAGCGCCGCCGCCGATAATAGCGTGTTTGCCACCATCGACCCGGCAGCGCAGCAGACCCTTGCCGAGGTCGCGCGCGGCAAAAAGGCCGACGTCGATCGCGCGGTCCAGGCCGCCCGCGGCGTTTTCGATCGCGGCGACTGGTCGCAGGCGTCTCCTGCCCAGCGCAAAGCGGTGCTGACAAAATTCGCCGACCTGATGGACACCCATCGCGAAGAGCTGGCGCTGCTGGAAACCCTCGACACCGGCAAGCCGATTCGCCACAGCCTGCGCGACGATATCCCCGGCGCCGCCCGTGCGATCCGCTGGTATGCCGAAGCTATCGATAAAGTCTACGGCGAAGTCGCCCCCACCGGCGGCAACGAACTGGCCATGATCGTCCGCGAACCGATTGGCGTGATTGCGGCGGTGGTGCCGTGGAATTTCCCGCTGCTGCTGGCCTGCTGGAAGCTTGGCCCGGCGCTGGCGTCCGGCAACAGCGTGGTGCTCAAGCCGTCGGAAAAATCCCCGCTTACCGCCCTACGTCTGGCGGGCTTAGCAAAACAGGCCGGACTGCCGGACGGCGTATTTAACGTGGTGAGCGGTTTCGGCCATGAAGCCGGTCAGGCGCTAGCGCTGCATCCGGACGTCGAAGTGATTACCTTTACCGGCTCCACCCGCACCGCTAAACAACTACTGAAGGACGCGGGCGACAGTAATATGAAACGCGTCTGGCTGGAGGCAGGCGGCAAAAGCGCCAATATCGTCTTTGCCGACTGCCCGGATCTACAAAAAGCAGTCAACGCGACCGCCGGCGGTATTTTTTACAACCAGGGCCAGGTCTGTATCGCCGGTACCCGCCTGCTGCTGGAAGAGAGCATCGCCGACCGCTTTCTCGATCTCCTGAAAGAGCAGGCAAAGGGCTGGCAACCGGGCAATCCACTCGACCCGAATACCACTATGGACATGCTGATCGACAACACCCATGCCGATAGCGTCCACAGCTTTATTCGCGCCGGCGAAGCGCACAGCACGCTGCTGCTGGACGGGCGCAAAAATCCGTGGCCCGCGGCGGTCGGCCCGACCATCTTCGTCGACGTCGACCCCGCCTCCCCGCTCAGCCAGGAGGAGATCTTCGGCCCGGTGCTGGTGGTGACCCGCTTTAAAAACGAGGAGCAGGCGCTGGCGCTGGCCAACGATAGCCGCTACGGCCTCGGCGCGGCAGTCTGGACCCGCGATCTCTCCCGCGCTCACCGCGTCAGCCGCCGTCTGAAAGCCGGCTCCGTCTTCGTGAACAACTACAACGATGGCGATATGACCGTGCCCTTCGGCGGCTACAAGCAGAGCGGCAACGGACGCGATAAGTCCCTGCACGCGCTGGAAAAATTCACTGAACTGAAAACTATCTGGATTGCCCTGGAGTCTTAATCATGAGCGAACATACCACCAGCTATTACGCCGCCAGCGCCAATCGCTATGAGCCGTTCCCGACGCTGGACGAATCAATCAGCTGCGACGTCTGCGTCGTCGGCGGCGGCTATACCGGCCTCTCATCGGCGCTGCATCTGGCCGAAATGGGCTACGATGTGGTGCTGCTGGAAGGCGCGCGCATCGGCTTCGGCGCCAGCGGGCGTAACGGCGGCCAGCTGGTTAACTCCTATAGCCGCGATATCGACGTTATCGAAAAAACCTACGGTCCGGACGCGGCAAAAATGCTCGGCAGCATGATGTTTGAAGGCGGCGACATTATTCGCGAGCGCATCCAGCGCTATCAAATCCAGTGCGACTATCGCCCCGGCGGGCTATTTGTCGCGCTGAACCATAAACAGCTGGAGACGCTGGAAGAGCAGAAGGCGAACTGGGAGCGCTACGGCAATACCCAGCTGGAGCTGCTGGATGCCAGCGCCATTCGCCGCGAAGTGGACAGCGACCGCTACGCCGGTGCCCTGCTGGACCACAGCGGCGGCCATATTCATCCGCTGAACCTGGCGATTGGCGAGGCGGACGCCATTCGGCTGAACGGCGGTCGGGTTTACGAACAATCACCGGTCACCCGCATTCAGCACAGCAGCCCGGCGGTGGTGACCACCGAACGCGGGCAGGTTACCGCCCGCTATGTGATCGTCGCCGGTAACGCCTATCTCGGCGATAAGCTCGAGCCGGAGCTGGCGAAACGCAGCATGCCGTGCGGCACCCAGGTGGTCGCCACCGCGCCGCTGGCTGAGGATCTGGCGCGCTCGCTGATCCCGAAAAACTACTGCGTGGAGGATTGTAACTACCTGCTGGATTACTACCGTCTGACCGCCGATAACCGCCTGCTGTACGGCGGCGGCGTGGTGTACGGCGCGCGCGATCCGGACGACGTTGAGCGGCTGATTATGCCGAAGCTGCTGAAAACCTTCCCGCAGCTGCAGGGGGTGAAAATCGACTATCGCTGGACCGGCAACTTCCTGCTGACCCTCTCAAGGATGCCGCAGTTTGGCCGCCTCGATAACAATATCTATTATATGCAGGGCTACAGCGGCCACGGCGTCACCTGTACCCACCTCGCCGGACGGCTGATTTCGGAGCTGCTGCGCGGCGACGCCGAACGTTTCGACGCCTTTGCGAAGCTACCGCACTATCCGTTCCCCGGCGGGCGCAGCCTGCGCATTCCATTTACCGCCATGGGCGCGGCCTACTACAGCCTGCGCGACAGGCTCGGCGTTTAATCCCCCCGGCCGACGGCGCCTGCCGTCGGCAATGTTGCCTCGTCGTCCTGCTGCGGAAAGCGCTGGCGGAAGTAGCGGCGTAAAAACTCCACGGTGGTGCGAATTTTGGCCGAGGTCGCCAGCCGCGAGACGTATACCGCCCAGATATTGGCAGGCTGATAATACTCCGGCAGCAGATGCACCAGGTTGCCGCTGGCGATATTTTCCCTGACGTCCCACCACGAGCGCAGCGCGATCCCCTGCCCCTCGAGGCACCACTGATGGACGATTTCGCCGTGGTTTGACGACAGCGGCCCGGTCACCTTGATGGCGTGCTCGCCCTCTTTATCGCGCAGCTGCCAGACGCCAAAGGGCCGGTCGCGCTCTTTGATCACCAGGCAGGGTAAGGCGGCAAGGTCGCTAAGCTGCTTTGGCGCCGGGTGACGGGCGATAAATTCCGGCGAAGCACAGAGAATTCGATGGTTGGTAGCAAGCTGGCGGGCAATCAGGTTAGGAGCGATGTCGTCGCCGACGCGAATATCCAGATCGACGCCTTCATTGGCTAAATCCACCAGCCGGTCGGCGACGTCGAAACGGATCTCCAGCTGCGGGTAGCTACGGGCCAGCTCGGAGAGCGCCGGCGCGACTACCCGCCGGCCAAAGCCAAAGCTGCTGATAATCCGCAGCGTCCCCTGCGGCACCTGCCGCGCATCGGAGAGCTCATCCATCATCTGATCGACGTCCTGCAGGATGCGCAGCCCCCATTCGTAGATGCGCTCCCCCTCTTCGGTGATAGCGACGCGTCGGGTGGTGCGGTGCAGCAGCTGGACGTTGAGCGTTTGCTCCAGCAGCGACACGCGCTTGCTGACGAAAGCCGGAGAGACCCCCAGCTCTTCAGCGGCGGCGGCAAAACCGGCGCGGCGGGCAACCAGCATAAAGACGCGCAAATCGTTCAGCAGCGGCAGATTATTCATGATTCGTGTTTTATGTTTCACTAGTTAGCGGGATTAATTATGAATCAGTCAATTATAGGATAGAGATGAAGTCAATTTCCCTTACCTGAAACTGAGAACAATGATGAATAAAACCTTACGTATTGCCGCCATCCCCGGCGATGGCATCGGTAAAGAAGTGCTGCCGGAAGGCGTCCGCGTGCTGCAGGCCGCCGCCGAACGCTGGGGGCTGGCGTTAAGCTTCGAGCACTTTGAGTGGGCCAGCTGCGACTATTACGCGCAACACGGCGCCATGATGCCCGACGACTGGCGCGCACAGCTGCAAACGTTCGATGCGATCTACTTCGGCGCGGTCGGCTGGCCGGATATCGTGCCGGATCACATCTCCCTGTGGGGCTCGTTGCTGAAGTTCCGCCGCGAATTTGACCAGTACGTCAACCTGCGTCCGGTGCGCCTGTTCCCCGGCGTCCCCTGCCCGCTGGCGGGTAAGCAGCCCGGCGATATCGATTTTTACGTGGTGCGCGAGAATACCGAAGGGGAATACTCCGCCCTCGGCGGGCATGTGAATCCGGGGACCGAACATGAAGTGGTGATTCAGGAGTCGGTATTTACCCGCCGCGGCGTTGACCGCATTCTGCGCTACGCTTTTGAATTAGCGCAAAGCCGCCCGCGCAGAACGCTAACGTCGGCGACCAAATCCAACGGTCTGGCCATCAGCATGCCCTTCTGGGACCAGCGCGTCGAAGCGATGGCGCAGGAATACCCGGAGGTGAAATGGGATAAACAGCATATTGATATTCTGTGCGCCCGCTTCGTGCTGCAGCCTGAGCGTTTTGACGTGGTGGTCGGCTCCAACCTGTTCGGCGATATCCTCTCCGACCTCGGTCCGGCCTGTACCGGCACCATCGGTATTGCCCCGTCGGCGAACCTCAATCCGGAGCGCGCTTTCCCGTCGCTGTTTGAAGCGGTTCACGGTTCAGCGCCGGATATCTACGGCAAAAATATCGCCAACCCGATCGCCACCATCTGGGCCGGGGCGATGATGCTCGATTTCCTCGGCAATGGGGATGAGCGCTATCAGGCCGCCCACGACGGTATTCTGGCGGCGATTGAACAGACCATCGCCAACGGGCCGAAAACGCCGGATATGAAAGGCACCGCCTCCACCCAGCAGGTGGGCGAGGCGATTTGTCGGGCGATTGCCGGACGGTAGCCCCGGTAAGCGCAGCGCCACCGGGGAAATAACTACAGCTCCAGCTCGCGCTGCAGCAGCGCCGCGATCGCCTCGCTGCTCTGCGCCGTCACCAGCGATTGCCGGAACTCCGCATGCATAATGCGCCGCGCCAGCCGCGAGAAAATACGCATATGCTGATCGCCCGCCGAATGTTTGTTCAGCGTCAGCATAATCACAAACTGCGCCTCGTCGTCGCCCCACGCTACCGGCTGCGCCAGGCGGGCGACGCTGATGGTCGACTGCTCGATATGCTCCGATTTACTGTGCGGAATGGCGAAGCTAAAGCCCAGCCCGGTGGAGAACACCGCTTCGCGGGCCCACAGATCGGCTTCCAGCTTACGCGGATAGCGGCAGCGCCCGGCCAGCAGCAGATTGTCGGTCATGCCCTTAATCACCTCCTCTTTACTGCGCCAGTCGCTGTTCAGCGTAATGCACTGAGGGGTAATCAGCGGCGCGTCCTGCTGGGTCATGCGGAACTGGGCCAGCAGGTGCTCGACCTCCAGCGAAGTACGGCACTGCATCGCCTGATTCAGCAACTGACGGCAGGCGCGGCTATCAAGCTGCGCCAGACGCGCCTTGGTCGCGGGGATCGACGGCGCGCTCATGCTTAGCTCATCGAGCCCCAGCCCTACCAGCAGCGGCAGCACCGAGCCTTTGGCCCCCAGCTCGCCGCACAGGCCGATCCATTTCCCCTGGCGATGCACCGCCTGAACCGCATAATCCAGCGCGCGCAAAAAGGCCGGGTTAAGGCTGTTGTAGTGGCGCGTCACCTTGGCGTTATCGCGATCGACCGCCAGCAGATACTGGGTCAGGTCGTTACTGCCGATACTAAAGAAATCAATCTCTTCGCAGCACTGATCGATGATAAACATCACCGACGGCACTTCGAGCATAATGCCCAGCGGGATCTTCTCATCAAACGGAATATGTTCGCTGCGCAGCGACTGTTTGGCATCCGCCAGCTGCTCCTTCACCCACAGAATCTCCTCCATCGAGGAAATCATCGGGATCATGATTTTCAGCGCGCCGTGCGCCGAGGCGCGCAAAATCGCCCGCAGCTGGGTGCGGAACAGCGCCTGATACTCTGCGTAAATACGCACCGCCCGGTAGCCGAGAAACGGGTTGTTCTCCGCCGGAATGTTGAGGTAGGCCACCGGCTTGTCGCCGCCGATATCCATAGTGCGGATGATAATGCTGCGCCCGTTAGCCGGCTCCAGCGCCTGGCAAAATATGTTGTAGAGCTCGTTTTCCGAGGGCGCGCTGGGCCTGTCCATATAGAGCATTTCGGTGCGGAACAGGCCTACCGACTGCGCGCCGTTGTTGAAGGCCGCCGTCGCCTCTACCGAATGGGCGATATTGGCCGCCACTTCCAGACGAATCCCGTCTTCCGTACGCCCCTCTTTATCCAGCCAGGCCTGCTGCTGGCGACGGATCTGCGCCTGCACCCAGGCCTCCTGCTGATAGTAGCGCGCCACCGCTTGATCGGGATTGACCACCACCAGCCCGGCGTTACCGTCAATCTGCACTCGCCGATCGACCCACGGCAGCAGCGCCTCCATATCGACGCCTACCAGAGTGGGAATATTGAACGAACGCGCGAGGATCACCGTATGTGAAGTGGTGCCGCCGCTGCGCAGCAGCAGGCCTTTAAGCAGGGTTTTATCCAGCTCAAGAAACTGGCTGGGAGTGAGTTCATCGGCGAGGCAGATGGCCTCTTCCGTCAGCTTACCCGGCGCCGGGAAGCGCGCTTCGCCGAAGATATGCTGGAGCAACTGGAAGCAGACGTCGCGAACGTCCAGCACGCGCTCCTGCAAATAGCTGTTGCCGGATGCGCTGAACTGGGCGCAAAAATGATCACCGCTAGCGACCACCGCTTCGGCGCAGCTCAGGCCGCTCAGCAGCCCGTCCAGCAGGTGCTGGCGCAGGGAGGCGTCGGTGGCCAGGGAGCGATGCGCTTCCAGGATCGCGCTGGCGGTGCCGTCGTTATCCAGCAGGCGAAACTCAATGTTTTTCACCAGCAGAGTCAGCCCTTTATCCAGCGCCGCCTGCTCCTGTTCGATGGCGCCCGCCGCCGGTAGCGCGCCTAAATCGCGCAGATCGAGGGACTTAAGATGGGTGAGCCTGCCGCCCGCGCTGCCGGCGCAGACCGGTAAGGCGTGAAACAGCGTGGGATTGAGGCGCGAGAGGGATTCAGGAACCGGCTGAACATCCATCTGCTCCGCCGTCGGCAGCGGCGCATCGCAGTGCGGAAATTCGTCGCGGATAAACGCCGATAGCGCGGCGAACGCCTGTTCTTCGTCCTCTCCGCTGACGATCAGCTCACAGCGGTCCCCCTTCAAGGTATTGGTGCCGATAATCGCCAGCGCGCTTTTCGCGTTCCCGCGCCCTTCCGTGCGGATATTTAACCATTCGACCGAAGACGAAAAAGTATTGCACAGCGTTTCGACCAGGCTTGCCGGGCGCGCATGTACGCCGTTGGGCAAATCACATATGAATTCAATTACCAGAGCCATCGCCTTCCTCCTGAATAATGCGTATTAGCCAAAAGGTAAAGAAAGAAGCCGCCCGCCACTACGTGATAAAAGTGGTAATTACTGGATAATTGTATGCCAGACTCTTTTTTATGCTCGTGGTCACAAATCGCCCTATTAACGGCGTCAAAAACCCGCCAGAACTAAGATTTGAGGTGGATCGCAATTTTCTTCTCGTCTTACAAATATCCAGTAAATGCACTTTTTCTCTACTATTTTATGCGCCGCCCTTTTTCTAAGGTTGAGACATCAACTCAGTCACGGGCCACGCAGCGCTCAGGAGAAAAACAATGAATGAACTGGTGCAAATATTAAAAAATACACGCCAGCACCTCATGACCGGGGTGTCACATATGATCCCGTTTGTCGTGTCCGGTGGGATCTTGCTGGCAGTCTCCGTCATGTTGTACGGCAAGGGCGCGGTGCCCGATGCCGCCACCGACCCTAACCTGAAAAAACTGTTTGATATCGGCGTGGCCGGGCTGACGCTGATGGTGCCGTTTCTGGCAGCCTATATCGGCTACTCTATCTCCGACCGCGCGGCGCTGGCCCCCTGCGCCATCGGCGCCTGGGTCGGCAACAGCTTCGGCGCCGGCTTCTTCGGCGCGCTGATTGCCGGGATCATCGGCGGGCTGGTGGTCTACTACCTGAAGAAGATCCCGGTGCACAAAGTGCTGCGCTCGGTGATGCCCATCTTCGTTATCCCGATTATCGGCACCTTTATAACCGCCGGGATCATGATGTGGGGTCTCGGCGAGCCGATTGGCGCGCTGACCGCCAGTCTGACCGGCTGGCTGCAGGGCATGCGCGAAGGCAGCATCGTGATTCTCGCCATCATTATGGGTCTGATGCTGGCCTTCGACATGGGCGGTCCGGTGAATAAAGTCGCCTACGCCTTCATGCTGATTTGCGTTTCCCAGGGCGTTTACAGCGTGGTGGCCATCGCCGCCGTCGGCATCGCCGTGCCGCCGCTGGGCATGGGCCTGGCAACGCTGATTGGACGTAAATACTTCTCCGCGGAAGAGCGCGAAACCGGTAAGGCCGCGCTGGTGATGGGCTGCGTTGGCGTGACCGAAGGCGCGATCCCCTTCGCCGCCGCCGACCCGCTGCGCGTTATCCCGGCCAACATGATCGGCGCAGCCGCCGGTTGCGTCACCGCCGCGCTGCTCGGTGCCCAGTGCTACGCCGGCTGGGGCGGGCTGATCGTGCTGCCGGTGGTTGAAGGTAAAGGCGGATTTATTGCCGGTCTGGCGGTGGGCGCCATCGTCAGCGCCGCCTGCGTCATCCTGCTCAAAGCCCTTGCGAAAAAGAAAACGTCAGACGCCAAAGCCGATGACGAGATGGATCTTGATTTCGAAATTAACTGAAACAGTGGAAGGAATATTGTATGACCAAAATTATCGCCGTTACCGCTTGCCCGTCTGGCGTCGCCCACACCTATATGGCCGCCGAGTCGCTGGAGAGCGCCGCTAAAGCCAAAGGCTGGCAGGTCAAAGTCGAGACTCAGGGCTCCATCGGTATTGAGAATGAACTGACGGCGGAAGACGTCGCCAGCGCCGATATGGTGATCCTGACTAAAGATATCGGCATTAAGTTCGAAGAGCGTTTTGCCGGTAAAACCATCGTGCGCGTCAATATCAGCGATGCCGTGAAGCGCGCCGAAGCCATTATGAACAAAATCGACAGCCACCTTTCACAGAATGCCTGACCGAAAGCACGGGGCGCGACCTGCGCCCCACAAAATAACATGGAGTTCGTCATGACTAATCGCACTCAACGCTTAAAAGACCGTCTGTTCGCCAACCCGCGCGAAATCTCCCTCGAGCGGGCCCTGCTCTACACCGCCAGCCATAAACAGACCGAGGGAGAGCCGGTGATGATCCGCCGGGCGAAAGCGACCGCATGGGTTCTCGACCATGTGCAGATTTCGATTCGTGATGATGAACTGATTGCCGGTAACCGCACGATCAAGCCGCGCGCCGGGATTATGTCCCCGGAAATGGACCCCTACTGGCTGCTTAAGGAGCTGGACCAGTTCCCGACCCGCCCGCAGGACCGCTTCAATATTAGCGAAGAAGATAAGCGCATCTACCGCGAAGAGCTGTTCCCCTACTGGGAAAATCGCTCGATGAAGGACTTCATCAACAGCCAGATGACCGATGAAGTGAAGACCGCCGTCAGCACGCAGATTTTTAGCGTTAACCAGACCGATAAAGGCCAGGGGCATATCATTATCGACTACCCCCGCCTGCTGGAAAACGGCCTCGCCGCGCTGGTGGCGGAGCTTAAGGCGTTGAATAAGCAGCACCCGCAGAACAGTTTTTATCAGGCGGTGCTGATCCTGCTGGAAGCCTCCCAGCGCCATATTCTGCGCTATGCGGCGCTGGCCGATGAGATGGCCGCCGGCTGCGTTGACCCGCAGCGGCGCAAAGAGCTGGAAACCATCGGCGAAATTTCGCGCCATAACGCGCTGCACCGCCCGGAAGACTTCTGGCAGGCCTGCCAGCTCTTCTGGTATATGAACATCATTTTGCAGTATGAATCCAACGCCAGCTCCATTTCGCTGGGGCGCTTTGACCAGTACATGCTGCCGTACTATCAGGCGTCGTTGAATCGCGGCCAGGATCCGCAGTTTCTTCAGGAGCTGCTGGAGTCGCTGTGGGTGAAGTGCAACGATATCGTCCTGCTGCGCTCCACCAGCAGCGCGCGCTACTTCGCGGGCTTCCCGACCGGCTATACCGCCCTGCTCGGCGGCCTGACCGAGACCGGACGCAGCGCGGTCAATATCCTGTCGTTTTTATCCCTCGACGCCTACCAGAACGTGCGCCTGCCGCAGCCGAACCTCGGCGTGCGGGTCAACGAGCTGATCGACCGTCCGTTCCTGCGCAAAACCGCCGAAACCATTCGCCTCGGCACCGGCATTCCGCAAATCTTTAATGATGAAGTGGTGACCCCGGCGTTTCTCAACCGCGGCGTCTCGCTGGAAGACGCGCGGGATTACTCGGTGGTCGGCTGCGTTGAGCTGTCGATCCCGGGGCGCACCTACGGCCTGCACGATATCGCCATGTTTAACCTGCTGAAGGTGATGGAAATCGTGATGCTGGAAAACGAAAGCAATCCTGATATCACCTGGGATGGGTTGATTAATCAAATCCGCGACAAGATTCGCTATTACATTAAGCTGATGGTCGAAGGCAGCAATATTTGCGATATCGGCCACCGCGACTGGGCGCCGGTTCCCCTGCTCTCTTCCTTTATTGAAGACTGCGTGCAGCACGGCCAGGATATTACCGAAGGCGGCGCGCGCTATAACTTCTCCGGGGTTCAGGGCATCGGCATCGCCAACCTCAGCGACTCGCTGCACGCGCTCAAAGGGATGGTGTTTGAGCAAAAACGCCTGAGCTTCGCCGAGCTGATCGCGGTGCTGAAAGCCAACTTCCAGACGCCGGAAGGCGAAAAGATCCGCGCGCGCCTGATCAACCGCTTCGAGAAATACGGCAACGATATCGACGAAGTGGACAACATCAGCGCCGATCTGCTGCGCTTCTACTGCAAAGAGGTTGAGCGGTATCAGAACCCGCGCGGCGGTCATTTCACGCCGGGCTCCTATACCGTCTCCGCCCACGTGCCGCTGGGGTCGGTGGTTGGCGCGACGCCGGACGGACGCCTGGCCGGGGAGCAGCTGGCGGACGGCGGGCTGTCGCCGATGCTCGGCCAGGACGTGCAGGGGCCGACCGCGGTGCTCAAGTCGGTCAGCAAGCTGGATAACTTTCTGCTCTCCAACGGGACGCTGCTGAACGTCAAATTCACCCCGGCGACCCTTGCCGGCGACAGCGGCCTCAACAAGCTGGCCGACTTTCTGCAGGCCTTCACCAAGCTGAAGCTACAGCATATTCAGTTCAACGTGGTCAACGCCGACACCCTGCGCGAAGCCCAGCAGCGGCCGCAGGACTTCGCCGGTCTGGTGGTGCGCGTCGCCGGCTATAGCGCCTTTTTTGTCGAGCTGTCGCAGGAGATTCAGGATGACATTATCCGCCGCACCGCGCATCAGCTGTGAGGTGATGGAAACGCGCGCCGATAAGGCGCGCATTTTTAACATCCAGCGCTACTCTTTGAATGACGGTCAGGGGATCCGCACCGTCGTGTTTTTTAAAGGCTGCCCGCACACCTGCCCGTGGTGCGCCAATCCGGAATCGATCTCGCCGAAAATTCAGACCGTACGCCGTGAGAGCAAGTGCCTGCGCTGTTCCCGCTGCCAGCAGGACGTGGTCGAGTGCCCCTCCGGCGCGTGGGAGCAGATTGGCCGCGACGTCACCCTGGATAATCTGCTTAAAGAGGTGCTGAAGGATGAGGTCTTCTTCCGCGCCTCCGGCGGCGGCGTCACCCTGTCGGGCGGCGAGGTGCTGATGCAGGCCGAGTTTGCCGCGCGTTTTCTGCGCCGCCTGCGCGAATGGGGAGTGAGAACGGCGATTGAAACGGCGGGCGATAGCGCCTTCAGCCGTTTTTTTCCGCTGGCGCAGGCGTGCGACGAAGTGCTGTTCGATCTGAAAATCATGGATGAAGCGCTGGCCCGCGAGCAGCTGCGGATGAATATGCCGCGGGTGCTGGATAACTTCGCCCGTCTGGTGGACGCGCATATTCACGTGATCCCCCGGGTGCCGCTGATTCCGGGGTTCACGCTTAACGAAGAGAATTTCCGCCAGATTCTGGCGTTTTTGGCCCCCTTTAAGCTGCCCGAAATTCATCTTCTGCCGTTCCATCAGTACGGCGAACCCAAATATCACTTACTGGGAAAAACATGGTCGATGTCGATGATTAAAGCGCCCGCGGAATCTGAGATTCAACCATTCAAGACGCTGGCCGAACGGGCCGGTTTTAGCGTGACCGTCGGCGGATAACGCCTGGAGGATGCTATGGATTTCACTATCGTTGCCGTCACGGCCTGCGTCAGCGGCGTCGCTCACACCTATATGGCGGCCGAGCGGCTGGAAAAAGTCGGCCACCAGGAGAAATGGAATATCAAAATAGAAACCCAGGGCGCGTTGGGGGTGGAGAACAAAATCACCGCTGAGGATATTGCCCACGTCGATGTCGTTCTGCTGGTGACGGATATTGAAATTGACGATGCCCAACGTTTTCACGGCATCCGCACCATTAAGACCAGCATTAAAACCTTTCTGCTGCAGCCGCAGCAGATTGTCGAGGCGGTGAAATGCATTATGAAAAAACCGGTGGTGTATATTGAGATCCCGTGAGCGCACCTGTGATTTTGTAGCCCGGGCAAGGCGCTTGCGCCGCGGCCCGGGGAAATAACACTTCGGCAGTTTCAGGTTTTCCCCGGTCACGCTGCGCTTACCGGGGCTACAATTCCACGCGATTCTTACTCCACGGCCAGCAGCCATTTCTGCGCGGGCGTCAGGCGGCTGACGGTTTCCGGCGTCAGCCAGCGCTGCTGATCCTGCTGTGCGGTATCCGCCCTGTCGATATATAAACCGTGCAGCACGCGCCTTCTGCTGCCGACGCGGTTGCGCGTCCCGCCGTGCCAGGCGTGGGCGTTATAAATCATCACGCTGCCCGCCGGCGCGGCGAACACCACCTCATCAGGATGCGCCAGCTCCGGATCGGCCAGCACCTCTTCCGGCAGCTCCGGGCGAAGATGGGTACCGGGAATAATGCGCGGCGCGCCGTTTTCCGCGCTCAGGTCATCAATGGCCCAAATGGTATTCACCAGATGCACTTTCGGAAAATCGGGACGCGGCTTTTTCCAGTCCGCATGCAGCGGCTGATGGCCGCCGTTAAACAACGCTTCCCGCGCGTTCAGGCTGGAGACTTTAAAATCGCCCTGAAAAACATGCCGACAGGCGGAGAGAATCAGCGGGTGGGACCAGACCTTTTCCCAAATCGCGCCTTTGTTAATCAGGTTGGCGATGCGGGTTGCCGTCGCTTCCTGGTGGTGCTCCATCGCCAGATTATCGCCCTCTCTCTCGACGATGGCGTCGATAAGCGCGCGCATCGCCGCCAGCCACTCCGCGTCCGCCACGTTATGCACGACGGTGTAGCCCAGGGTATCCAGCTCCTGTTTCATTGTCGGGCTCAGCGCAACGTTCGCCCCCAGCGCATCCAGATAAACCGCAGATTGTTGTTCCATATTTATATTCCTTAACTTATCGATAACACAAAACAAACTCTAATCTGCGGCGGGCGGGAATACATGAGGCCAAAACTACGAAAAACTGGACAAGCGTACGCGGCAGAAAAAAGTGTGATGGCCATCAAAATCCAGCTTTTCCCCCTTCCTGCAGGGCCATCATTCGCGAAGTCGCCTGATACAGAACAAACCTGTGCAGATAAAATAGATTATAATCAACAGGATAATTGCTCTCTTCTAAGGCGTACGGAATGATTGACGATCTGGCGGATATTTTAAATCGTTTAGTAAATCAGAAAGATAATCTGCACGTCAGGTTCCCCGACCCGGATATCTCCGAGCCCGCGCTGGCGTTTAAGGTGCCCTTTCCACGGCTGGAAATTGTGCTCGAGGGTGAGCTTAAGGAGAGCGGGCTGCCGCTGTCGGAGACGATGCTCTCCGCCTCGCAGGTACTCTACGTTCAGGCGGGTAAATGGACGCTGCCGGAATGGACCGCGCCGGCATCGACGTTAAGCATTCTGTTTGGCCGCCAGAAGCTGGGGTTTTGCGTTCAGCACTGGGACGGCAGGCAGCTGCGCACGGAAAAGCAGAACGTCGCCCGTCTGGGGCCGCGCGTGGGCTCCTACCTGCTGCTGTCGCTCAATGAAATCTGCCTGCAGCCGGACCCGGTGACCGCCCGGCTGGTCGTCTCTGCGCTGTTAAGCCACTGCCTTGAGCAGTTGGTCGGGCTGGAGATGCGCGTCAGCCGCAGCCGCGATCTGTTTCTGGCGGTACAGGATTATCTTGAAGAGCATCTCAGCCAGCCGCTGACCCGCGAGTCGGTGGCGAAACGCTTTCACATTACGCCCAACTATCTTTCGCATATATTCCAGAAATCCGGCTCCGTCGGTTTTAACGAGTTTCTCACCAGCGTCCGCCTGGAAAAGGCGAAAAAACTACTCCGCGGCTACGACCTTAAGGTCAAAGAGATCGCCCACAACTGCGGGTTTGTCGACAGCAACTATTTCTGCCGGGTGTTTAAACGCTATACCGAGCGCTCGCCGTCCGAATATCGCCGCCACTGCCGCAGCGCGCAGCAGGGATAGTTCACACGGCCCATTCCACTCGCCCGCGGCCGTTATTTTTTGCCTTATAGAGCGCGTCATCGACCTTTTTAATAAACTGATTCTGCGGCTCGTCTTTATGCCGCAGGCCAACGCCAATGCTAATCGACAGCGGGTTGTCGTGGTTGATCAGGATTGCCCGGGCGTTTTGCAGAATAGACTGCGCCAGTTCATCCACTTCCTGCGCCGACAGGCCATCAACGATAATGGCAAACTCTTCGCCGCCAATCCTCGACGGCAGTACCTTATCGCTGGTGAGTTTCGCCAGCTGTTTGCCGAGGGCAAACAGCACTTCGTCCCCCACCAGATGACCGTAGGTGTCATTAATTTTCTTAAAGTAGTCGATATCAACAATCATCAGCGCCTGCGTATTCCCCGCCTTTTCGCGGACGGTATCGATAAAGAAGCGGCGGTTTGGCAACTGGGTCAGCTCATCCTTAAGCGATTGAGAACGCGCGTCGACGTACAGGAGATTGATGCGCTCAATGATTTTGTAGACCCCGACCGCGCTCAGCAGCATGCCGGTCAGACGCAGCAGATCTTCACAGTAGTATCCCATCCAGCGCGGCTGGCGGAAGATTTCGTCCATCAGATCGAACGTGCCTCCGGCAATCCATAGCAGCAGCCCGTAGCGTACCCAGTTGACCGCCACGTGGTTCATGCGCACCTTGGTTGAGCTCCAGAGCATAAACAGCAGAAAAAGCAGCGCCAGAAGATCGATATACATACCGGGATTAGACAAAATCACGCGCCACGGTCCCAGCGGCGGCGAGACGAACGCGCACAGACCCGATACGGCGGCGATCGCCAGCAGCGCCGGAAAGATATGGGTTCGGGAAATAGAAGACGAGGGTTGAATATGGATGTTTTTTTCGCGTTCGGCCATGGTCAGGTCTCTTTACAGCGCGGCTTGCCAGGGCGTTAGCATAACAGCGGAAAGCGTTTGCGCGAACTGTAAAGGCGCGCGGGCGGGCGACAGGGAGCGGATTTCCACTTATCCCGCGTAGCGTATTAGATGAAATTGTTATCGAAGCGGGTTCGCGCAAAAGCGGTAGTCTAAACGTACAGGTTTAAATCAACAGGCGGTGGGAGAATATTCATCAAAACCACGCCAGGATCAGGGAGAAATTTCATAAACCGCAGGAAGTCCGCCGCAAAATAAGGAATTCAGCGCCCTTTGCGCATTTCCCTACCAACTGGCTGAGCGGGGATTGCCATCATTTATCTCCCAGGACTATGCTAATAGCACCAGCCTCATCAGTCATGCCCTGCGGGTTAAGCGATAAATATAAGGTGTCGTTATGGCCATTGATCCGGAACTATTATATATAGAAATTCTGGAGACTATTCTGTTGGCTACGCTGGATTCTCAATTCTGGAAACCCGCGCTGCAGAAACTGTCGTTACTGACAGGACATCAGTACGCGGCATTGCTTTATTATGACAAAGGTAATGCGCATCTTATGACGGATTCATTACTTTTTGATGAAAAAGTCTTTACGGCCTACCGGGATGTTTTTCTGGCAATCGATCCTGCCGAAAAAATATTGACGGGGTTGCCTGTAGGGCAGATGTACAGAGACAGGGAGTTTTTAGGAGATAAATTTATTGCTAATAGTATTTATTATAATGAATTTCATCACCCTAATGATTTAAATTATCTTACCAGCGTCAAACTAGGTACCGTCAACGGTTATGCCACTTATTTATCGCTGATGACGGCTAATGAAGCGGCCTATCCACAGCCCACGCAATTTGACCTGTTCCGGCGCCTCATCCCCGCGTTAATTACCGCCAGCCAGCTTCATGCCAGATTTGAACACCTTCGTGACACGATTAAATATCAGGGTGCCGTCATGGACAACGGTATTTACCCGGTCTGGCTTGTGGGTCATGCCGGTAAAATCCTTTACGCCAACACCCGGGCCGAAAATTACCACCGCGCGAGCCATAGCGCGATCTGGTCTGTCGGCGCTGACACGCTAAGCCTGAACACAGACAGCAAAAAACTGCGGCATGCCATTGAACAGGCCACCCGGACGGAGGCGCGCCCCCGAGCAGGATTATGCTACACCGCCGGGCGGCAAGCAAAGCCGATCCTGGTCATCCCGTCCCCCAGCATTCCCGGTGCGGCTTGCATTATCATCCCCGAGCCTTTCCTCACCGGCAGCGCATTCATGGAGCTCTTTAATGTCAAACCCGCCGAGAATGCGGTAGCAGAACTGCTGGTCAGAGGGATGACCCCGGATGAATGCGCCCTGCATCTCGGCGTCTCCATCACCACCGTCAGAACCCACCTTAGTGCGCTGTACCGGAAAACGCATACCCGTAATCAATCCGAGCTGCTGCTCATTATCAGGGCTATTCATAGCTAATTTATTTTACCCACTCATTCATTTGAATGAATGTGGATGCCATGACCACCACTATACTGAACCTTATCTGCGGGGACGCGTATCAGTATAACCCCGTGGGTATAAGATGACCCCTTGTTGTAAATAGAAATACCTGCGTATATTAGTTTATCTTCGCATGCCAGGCATAAAATAATTTTATCCTGGCGAGGAGCGCATTTATGTTTTTACTAAAAACACACGCATTAGTAATTGTTTTATTTTTTATTTCTGCCGCCGCTCACGCTAATGAAGCCTCCTGCCAGGCTCAGCAGTCCTGCGGTGAGCATGTCAACAAATATTTAATTTACCTTGTATTTTTCATCGTTATCTTTGGTACCTTGCTTTCTATTTTAGTTATCCGCAATTCACTTCCTAAAGCGTGGTCTTTAGCCGATGCGCTTTCTGAAGATGTTGAATTATCCGCTACCGAAGAGGTTAAAGCCACCAGGGACGGCACTGATACCGTGACAAAGAAGCCTCTTTATGACGATGCAGGCAAGCCGCGTCTGGTCAAAGAAATGAAAGCCAGTTCGAGCCGGCTCATTGCGCTAATCGGCATGCTGGTTATTTTGTTTATGTATATTGGCTTCGGCTCGTTATTGCTACTTGACTTTGGCCGCAATGGAAAAATATCCAACCCTGACGCCCTGAGTGAAATCATTAAATTCCTGATAGCCGGAATGACATTATTTGCGCCTTACCTGGTAAATAAAGTCTCTTCTCTCTTTCAGGGCTTAACCTCGAGTAAATAGACCTAAGACACTATCTCAACATTCGTCACCGTCATGAAGGAGAGTTTTATGGATACTATCAACAAGCGTATATTCATCGCGACTCGCTATCCTGTCAGCACGCAGCATGGTCGCCCACCGATAGCGTTTTTAGAACAGTTAGTCGATACTTTAAATGCTTTACCTGATGAGGTTTTTGCTGAAAATAAGCTTCATGATATCTATGCCGTAATGAAAGGGGCTCTCGGGCCTTACACCAGCCTTTTACACCGTAAAGCCGTCATGTGTGAAGTGCTTCGCGTTCAGGCGGGGTTTGAATCAGACTGGCGCTGGGATGCCGGCGTTGATTCCGAAAACGCGCATTCAATGGCTCACATGGAAAGCGAGGAAACCGGGGCGTTTCAGGTGTCATTTGACAGCATCGGCAATGGAAAGGCGGAACTCCTGAATTTTGCTAAACAGCATGGCATTGATACAGCTGAAAAATTCATTACAAAAATGAAAACAGACCACCCGCTGGCGATAGAGTATTGTGCCCGACTGTTGCGTTTCAGCACCAGCTGGTGCGGTACCATCGTAAACCCCGCGATGGTTATCTCTCACGTGCGACGCGATGCCGTGGAAGAATTCCAGACATTTGTTACGCTACATACGCCTCCTGTGATGTTTGCCGATAGCATCACGCCGCTGAGCGACAAAGAAAAAATGCTCGACGTAGTCAATATTGCCACAACGCCGGATCGTTATGAAAAAGTTCAGGCCATCGCTGCGATTGAGCTTTTCAAATTAGCCCATGAGCAGTGGCCGCATGATGGTTGCGCCCTGAACCTGGCTAACCTGTTACAGGCCGGAGGGATTGCCGTTCCCGATATTACGCAGGCATTAGCTTTGGGTAACTATCTTCGTGATAAACGACAATGGAAAGTCATTTCTGTGGGTGATCAACAGCCCGGCGATGTCGGTTCCACCTGCGGTCCCGTAGCGCACCACGGTTACGATCATATTTATCTGGTGCTGGAATGCGAAGGTAACGACATAATGCTCATTGCCGATAATCAAAAACCAGTCCCTCATCAACGACTAGCCAGTGGAAATGGCAAAACACCCACAACTTTCTTTTTGCGGCCAGTCTGATTCAACCCGGAAAAAACTTACCGCGCACTGAATCCCGTAACAGCAACGCTTTGGGTATTGCGTGGGGTCGGATAGCCCGGACAGGTGTGCGCCACCTCCGGGTATATCCGGCCTGCGTCGCGATAAACCGTTACCTTTTTTGCCGCTGTAGCTGATTATGCTGCTCAAGCTCATACTCAATAAAGGCATCTATCATGGACCGATATACTTTCTCAATAATCACTTCGGGCAACCCTGCCGCAGCCGCTTTTTCGCGAATCCGATCAATAACCTGCTGCACGCGTTCTGGCGCGCGTACGGCTGAGTGGTCTGTTTTAAATGCGGCGGCAGCTTGAACACACGTAGCGCGCTGAGCAATCAGGCTAACCAATTCGCTATCAATCGAATCGATCTGGCTTCTGACATCGGCAAGGGTGGAAAACGTCATCACTTGAACCTCCAAACTAGTACATAGGATCGGAATGATATAATAAATTTCGCCCGATTCCACGCCTGGCGTCTATTCAGGCAGCGTTGACCAGCTTTTTTTCAAAGCCGATGCCGGCGGCGAGCTGCAGATACGACCTTTCGTTTTTATCCGCGGACGCGCGTATTTGTTAGTGATAAAGCTTAGCCGGACAGCGGTGGTCGCTGGGTACGCATAGCCGCATACAGCGAGCATAGCTCCTGCAGGCTGTTGGTCCCCATACGCTTCATCAGCCGGGTACGCTGGACGCTGACCGTGGACGGACTGACCCCGCGGATACGGGCAATATCATCCAGAGAATGGCCGCGTAAAATGAGCCTCATGATCTGTTGCTCGGCGTGGGTAAAATTAAACGTATCGGGCAGATAAGCAACGCTTTGGTTCTGGGCCGAAAACAGGCCCATCACTTTTAACGCCTGACGCAGCTCTTCGACCGTCAACCTCTCTGACAAACAGAGCTTTAGCAGGCCCGGAAACAGCCGGTTGATAGCCTCAAAATGGCGCTCAGAGGTGATGAAGATGGCGTAGTGCTCCGGCGGATGGCGAAAGAACAAAGCGTATATCTCCTGGATATCCATCCCGCAGGTGACATACACGCAGTTGCTTAACCCTGCATCCGCGCCATCGTTCAGCTCCTGCAATAGAGTCTCTACGCCAGAAATAAATACACGATCCTTTCCATGAATAGTCATCTTGAAATCCCGAGGTTACTGTCTTTTATTATCCTTCCATATGGATGCTTTTCTGAGAGTGTTATGTCGTCAGTCCGGCAGATCAATAGCGCAATCTTTTCCGTTTAGCTTTCGTTTAGGTTAAAGGAATCGGAAGCATGGGCTTCAGTTTAACCATTGAAACCGACGGAGTATTTTTTAAGTTTTAACAAATTGAGCGCTTTAAAATATAGGAATACGATTACTGCCAATTCAAAGAAAAGCTTAAATTCACGCATAAAACGGCGTCAAAAAACCACAAACAAATACATAACACTATGATACATATGTAAAATATAGGATTAGGATTATCTTTATAAATAACATAAAAAATATTTACCCTCTCTTTTTAATATTCAGATCTCGATCTCAAAACATCATTTCATTTTGTGTAAAAGTTATTTTCAATAAAATTACAAGCAGTGCGAATTAGCCATCAACAGGGAATAAAGAATAATGTGTGGTGAATCCCCCTAAGCGGCGGGGTCAAGCTGAATCGAGGAATACCCTCATCTACGTTTCGTTTTTATTGACGAATCAGGAAGTCAGCGCCTGATTCACCGGGAGGCACCCGGCACCACACCACCCTCTAATAATTTAATGTGTATCGTTCTGCCTGCTTTACGGCAGGTAATTTCTTGTACCTTTGGAAAATATAAAAAGTAGAGGCACTCTATGTTTCGCTCATTATTATTAGTCACGATTCCTTTTATCAGTATTGCTGCCCACGCGGTGACCTTTGATTACCGTCATGAAACCAATGACAAAGCCGGCAATAATCATAAAGACAGACTGTTGATGTCTCACCGTTTTGCTAATGGTTTTGGCTTGTCGCTGGAAGGGAAATGGAAAGGTTCGCAGGATAAAAATAAAGCCTATGATGAAACCGTTAGTAACGGCACCGAAGTGGTGGCGAGCTATGTGCATAAAATAAATAAAACCTTTCAGATTGAGCCTGGCTTCTCTCTGGATACCAGCTCGTCTTCAAATAGCTACCGCCCTTATCTGCGCGGCAAAGCCAACCTGACAGATGACCTCAGCGCCTCACTGCGTTACCGCCCTTACTACAAGCGCAATTCAGGCAATATCGGCACGTCTAAAGACACCTCGGAAAACGGTTATAACCTGACCAGCGTTATTTCCTGGAAATTCCTCAAAGATTATCAGCTGGATTATGAACTGGACTATAAAAAAGCCAACTCCGCAGGGGTTATTTTAGCGGATAACGAAAGCTACGACTGGACCCATGATTTTAAGCTGACCTATAAATTTGATAAAAACTGGTCGCCTTATATGGCAATAGCCAATGTTTCCGGCAGTAAAGCCACCGATGAACGCCAGACGCGTTATCGCGTTGGCGTGAAATACTCCTTCTGATAACTTCCTGTCAGCCAGATAAAAATAAATAAGGGTTTCATTAAACCCTTATTTTCATTAAGAGGAAAATAATGAAGATTGCAAAAATCACCCTGGCATTGGGCGCTCTGAGTCTCTTTTCCCTGAGTGCTGGTGCCCAGGAGAACGCGCGTCTGAGCAGCGTAAAGCAGTTCGCCGAGGTCGTGCTGGATAAAGCGGGGGATCGGTACGGCCATCACTCTCCTCTGCTGGCAAACGGCGTGGTTCCTCGCACCGGCAAGCAAATGGAATGGGTTTTTCCGGACGGTAAAGTTACCGTGCTGTCGAACTTCTCCGCCCAGCAAAATTTAATGCGGGTGCTGGTAGGGTTAAGCAACCTGACCGGCGAAGCAAAATATAAGCAGCGGGTCGCGGAGAATATTCGCTACTACTTTGACCACTATCAGGACGCCAGCGGGCTGCTGCTGTGGGGAGGCCATCGCTTTGTTGATTTGAAAACGCTGCAGCCTCAAGGCCCGAGCGAAAAGGAGATGGTCCATGAACTTAAGAACGCGTACCCCTATTACGACATGATGTTTGCCGTCGATGACAAGGCCACCGCGCGCTTTATCAAAGCGTTCTGGAATGCCCATGTTTACGACTGGAAAACGCTGGAAACCAGCCGTCACGGGGAGTACGGCAAAGCGATGGGCGCGCTCTGGCAAAATGATTTTGTCCAACAGCCGCCGTTTTTCGCCACCAAAGGCCTGAGCTTTCTCAATGCCGGCAACGACCTTATCTACTCCGCATCGCTGCTCTATAAATACGATGGCGACGCAGGCGCGCTGACGTGGGCGAAGCGTCTGGCCGAACAGTACGTTCTGCCGCGCGATAAGAAGACCGGGCTCGGCGTCTACCAGTTTACCCAAGCGCTAAAACGCGCCGACACTACCGATGATAGCGATACGCACTCGAAATACGGCGACCGCGCGCAGCGTCAGTTTGGTCCCGAACTGGGGCCTGATGCGCTGGAAGGCAATATGCTGCTGAAGGGCCGGACCAGCACCCTCTACTCAGAAAATGCGCTGATGCAGCTTGCCCTGGCTAAATCGCTGGGCACCGCCGGCGACGATCTCAAAAAATGGACCCTTGATGGCCTCAAGGCCTTCGCGACCTACGCTTACGATGAGCAGAACAATACCTTCCGCCCTCTGCTGGCCAACGGCACGGACCTCTCCGGCTATGCGTTAAAACGCGATGGCTATTATGGGAAAAAAGGCACGGTGCTGAAAGCCTATCCGGCGGGAAATGAATTTCTTCTCTCCTATGCCCGCGCCTGGACGCTTGAACCGGATCGTGCCATCTGGAAAGTCGCGCGAGGTATCGCCAAAGGCCAGGGACTGGGCGATATTGGCGAACCCGGCGGCGCGAACCGCAGGCTGAATAGCCAAACGGAGAATCATCAGCCGTATGCGATTTTCGCGCTTATCGATCTGTGGCAGGCCACCGGGCAGCAGGACTATTTGACGCTGGCGGATCGTATCGGCGCTAACATCATCAACAAGCAGCGCATCAACGGCTTTTTTGTCGATGACCCTGAGGCCGAATATGCCAGTATCGATAGTATCGCCCCCTATGCGCTTCTCGCCCTGGAAGCCGCCTTCCGCAATACGCCGGACGCGGTGGCGCCGTTCCTGAACGGCGCGGGATTCACGGAGGGTGCTTATCGGATGGCTGACGGGACGGTTCGCTACTCCACCCGCGATGACGAGCTGTTCCGCCTTAAACTCGGCGAACAGCTCAAACCGAACGGCAAAAAATAAAACGGTCCCCCACCGCCACCGGTGGGGGACCGTACCGCGCCGGACCGCCCGGCGCTTACTTCCCGGCATCCAGCGCCGACACCGCGCGCGAATAGGCGTCTATCGCCAGCGCCACATCATCGGCGGTGACCGACTCGGCGGGATGATGGCTGATGCCGCCTTTGCAGCGGACAAACAGCATCGCTGACGGCCAGCGTTCGGCAATGGCGATGGCGTCATGCCCGGCGCCGCTCGGCAGCGTTAGCGAACGCCCCTGCACCGCCTGCACCGCCTCGCTCAATACCTGCTGCAATCCGCTATCGCAGGCGGTAGCGGCAATCCGGTAAAACTCTTCGGCGCTGAACCGCAGCTGGCGACGAGCGGCAATGGCCTGCGCCTCCGTCAGCAGCGTATCCAGCAGCGCATCCAGCGGCTGGTCTTTCGGCCCGCGAATGTCGAGGGTCAGCGCGACTTCGCCGGGAATGACGTTAACCGCGCCGGGCGCGCAGCGCAGCGTCCCCACCGTGGCGACCAGGTTTCCGCCCTGTTCGCGGGTCAGCGTCTCTATCAGCACCATCCACTCGGCGGCGGCGGCCAGCGCATCTTTCCGATGGCTCATCGGCACGGTCCCGGCGTGTCCCGCCTCGCCGGTAAAGCGGCAGTTCAGACGACGCGCGCCGTTAATCGCTTCCACTACGCCTAAGGCCAGTCCTTCCTGCTCCAGGCACGGCCCCTGCTCGATATGCAGTTCCAGATACGCGGCGATCTCCTCCTGGCTGCGGGCGGCCAGGTGAACGCGCGCCGGATCCAGCCCGGCCAGCACCATCGCCTGCGCCACGCTGACGCCATCGGCATCGGTCTGCGCCAGCCAGCACTCGGGCCAGGTGCCGGTCAGCCCGCGGCTGCCGAGCAGCGTAATACCGAAACGCGTCCCTTCTTCATCGCAAAAGCCGACAATCTCGATCGCCTTTGTCAGCCTACGCCCCTGTCGATGCAGGCTGTCCACCACCTCGATCGCCGTCAGGACGCCGAGCATACCGTCATAGCGCCCGGCGTTGCGCACCGTATCAAGGTGCGAACCCAGCAGGATGGCGGGCGCTCCCTCCTGCTCTCCCTCGTAGCGCCCGCATATATTGCCGACGCTGTCCTGCCAGACGGTCATCCCGGCCTGGGTCATCCACAGCGCCGCCCGCTGGTTGGCCGCAAGATGCTGAGGAGAGAGATAAACCCGGGTCAGGGCGTCCGGCATTTCGCTGATCGCCGCCAGCTCGTCGGCGCGGGCCATCACCCGGGCCGCGGCCTGCTGCATATCCGCCTGCTGGCGTTGTGTTTGACTCATTGCGCGCGCTCGCTGCGATAGTGGTCCCACGCGGCCTGCATCGCGGCGCCCTGGGTGGTCGGGAATTTGAGATAGTTCAGCACCGACTCCAGGGCGCTGAGCGTAGTCATCACGCAATCTTTCCGCGCGTTATAGCCCATGGTGCCGATCCGCCATACCTTGCCGTGCAGCGGGCCAAACGAGGTGCCGATTTCAATGCCGAAATCTTCCAGCATCAGCTTGCGCGCCTGGTCGCCGTTGATGCCCTGCGGGATGACGACGCCAAGCACGTTGTTCATCTTGTGTTTCAGGTCGCCGAAGGTCTCCAGCCCCATCGCCTGGATGCCTTTAACCAGCGCATCGCCGTGCAGCTTATGCCGGGCAATGCCGTTATCCAGGCCTTCCTGGAGGATCAGGCGGGCGCATTCGCGGGCGCCGAACAGCGCGGTAGTGGCCTCGGTATGGTGGTTAAGGCGCTCCGGCCCCCAGTAGTCCATCACCATGCCGAGATCGAAGTAGTTGGAGTAGATCATCTCCTCGTCGCCGTCGCGGTGGGCATCGGTGCGGATCCCCTCTTCCACGCATTTGCGGCGGCGAATCGCCTCTTCCATGCGCGCGCTGAGGGTAATCGGCGAGGTGCCGGACGGGCCGCCAAGGCATTTTTGCATCCCGGCCGAGACCGCATCCAGTCCCCAGGCGTCGGTTTCCAGCGGGTTGCCGCCCAGCGAGGCGGTGGCGTCGGTGTAAAACAGCGCGTCGTAGCGGCGGCAGATCTCCCCCAGCTCCGCCAGCGGCTGCAGCATGGTGGTCGAGGTATCGCCCTGCACCGTCAGCAGCAGGCGCGGACGAATACGTTTGACGGCATCCTCCACCTGGTCCGGGGTGAACACTTCGCCCCACGGCACTTCAATGGTATGCACTTCCGCCCGGCAGCGGCGGGCGATTTCGCACAGCAGATGGCCAAAGCGGCCAAATACCGGTACCAGCACCTTGTCGCCCGGCCGAATAGCCGAAACCAGGATCGCCTCAATCCCGGCCCTTGAGGTTCCGTCCACCAGCATCGTCCAGCGGTTTTCGGTACGAAATACGCCGCGGTACAGCGCCATCACTTCGTTCATATAGTGGGTCATCGCCGGGTCGTACTGGCCGATAAGCTGGCTCGACATGGCGCGCAGCACGCGGGGGTCGGCGTTAATCGGGCCGGGCCCCATCAGCAGGCGCGACGGCGGGTTGAGTTGCGGAAACTGGGTGATATCCATCTTTAAGTCCTTATTGATTGAGGCCGCGCACGGATGAAATAAACTGCTTCAGTTCGCTGGTCTGCGGGTTAGCGAACAGCGTTTTGCTGTCGCCCTGCTCCCAGACGCGTCCCTGATGCATAAACACGACGCGGTCGCCCACTTCGCGGGCAAAATTCATTTCATGAGTGACAAGAATCAGCGTCATGCCCTCCGCCGCCAGCTGCTCCAGCACCTTGAGCACTTCGCCCACCAGCTCCGGATCCAGCGCCGAGGTGATCTCGTCACAGAGTAAAACTTTTGGCGACATCGCCAGCGCGCGGGCTATCGCCACGCGCTGCTGCTGGCCGCCGGAGAGACTCGACGGGTAGTAATCGAGCCGGTCGCCCAATCCGACCTTTTCCAGCATCCGCTGGGCCAGTTCACGGCACTCGGCGGCGCTCTTCTTCAGCACCCGACGCGGCGCCAGCATCACGTTTTCCAGCGCCGTCATATGCGGGAACAGGTTAAAGTTCTGGAACACCATGCCGATAGAGCGGCTGATCTCACGCGCCTGCGAGTCGCGGTCGGTAATGGTCATCCCGCCGAGCTTAATGCTGCCTTCCTGATAGCCTTCCAGCCCGTTGATGCAGCGCAGCAGCGTGCTCTTGCCGGACCCGCTGCGGCCGATAATCGAGATAACTTCGCCCATATCGATATCCAGATCGACGCCCTTGAGCACGTGGTTATCGCCGTAATACTTCTGCATCTGATTAATGGTGATGAGAGGCATTGAATTTGTTCTCCAGATAACGGCTGTAGCGGGACAGCGGATAACACAGAATGAAGTAGCCCAGCGCCACCAGCGCAAAGACTTTAAACGGCTGATAGGTGACGTTGGTCAGCATGGTGCCCGCTTTGGTCAGCTCGACGAAGCCGATAATCGACGCCAGCGCCGTGCCCTTGATCACCTGCACGGCAAAGCCGACCGTCGGGGCGATGGCGATCCGCAGCGCCTGCGGCGCGACGACGCGATACAGCGTCTGGCCAAAGCTCAGCCCCAGACAGCGCGACGCTTCCCACTGCCCTTTTGGCAGGGCGCGAATGCTGCCGAACCAGATATCGAGCAAAAAGGCGCTGGTGTACAGCGTCAGCGCCAGCGAGGCCGCGGTCCACGCCGAAACGTCGATGCCGAACAGCGCCACGCCGAAAAAGGCGAGAAACAGCTGCATCAGCAGCGGCGTCCCCTGGAACAGTTCGATATAGCCGCGGATCAGGCATTTTACCTGGCGCCCGCCGGTCATGCGCAGCAGCAGGAGCGGCAGCGTCACCAGCGCGCCGCCGAGAAACGCCACCAGCGACAGCAGCACCGTCCAGCGCCCGGCCAGCAGCAGATTGCGGACAATGTCCCAATCGGTAAAGGTGGTCATCATGCCTGTACCCCCAGCCATTTACGTCCCGCCGCCAGCAGCAGTTGACGCATCGTTATCGACAGCGCTAAATAAATCCCCGTCGTCACCAGATAGACCTCAAAGCTGAGGAAGGTGCGCGACTGAATCAGGTTGGCGGCGAAGGTCAGCTCTTCATAAGAGACCTGCGACACCACCGACGAACCGAGCATGACGATGATGCACTGGCTCACCAGCGCCGGATAAATGCGCTGTAGCGCGGGCGGCAGAATGACCTGAATGAAGGTCTGCGTCCGGGTCAGCCCGAGCACGCGCCCCGCCTCCCACTGCCCTTTCGGCGTCACCTGAATACCGGCACGCACGATCTCGGTACTGTAGGCCCCGAGGTTCACCACCATCGCCAGCAGCGCGGCCTCGCCCGCCGTCATCTTCAGCCCCAGGTTCGGTAAGCCGAAGACGATAAAAAACAGCTGTACCACAAACGGCGTGTTGCGAATCAGTTCGACATACCCGCCCCATATCCGGCTGAACCACGTCGGACGCCCGCTGCGAACGGCGGCGCCGAAAATGCCAATCGTCAGGCCGCCTATCGTCGCCAGCACGGTCAGCTGAATAGTCACCCACAGCCCCGCCAGCAGCTCCGGCCAGTGCGGCCAGAGCTCAGAGAAATGAAGTTGCTCCGTCATGCCCGAACCTTAGGCGCCGAGGCTGGCAGGCAGCGGCGCTTTCAGCCACTTCTCAGACAGCCCGTTGAGGGTGCCGTCTTTCACCCCCTGCTCAATCAGCGCATCCACTTTCGCCTTCAGGGCCGGTTCATTTTTCTTCAGGCCGATAAAGCACGGCGAGTCTTTCAGCATAAAGCTCGGCACCGGGGCTTTGTCAGCGTTCTGCCGGGAGATGGCCGCCACCACCAGGTTTCCGGTAGCGACGTACTGCACCTGGCCGGAAAGATACGCCGACAGCGTGGTGTTGTTGTCTTCGTAGCGCTTAATCTGCGCCTCTTTCGGCGCCACGCTGGTCAGCACCATATCTTCCACCGCGCCGCGGGTCACGCCAACGCTTTTACCGCTCAGCGCCGCCGGGTCTTTCAGCTCTGCGCCCTTCGGACCAAATACGCCGAGGAAGAACGGCGCGTAGGCGCGGCTGAAATCGATCACCTTCTCGCGCTCGGCGTTTTTACCGAGGCTGGAAATCACCAGGTCCACCTTATCGGTTTGCAGATAAGGCACGCGGTTGGCGCTGGTGACCGGCACCAGCTGCAGCTTGAGCTTCATCTGTTTGGCGAGGTAGCGCGCCATATCGATGTCGTAGCCCTGCGGCTGAAGGTCGGTCCCCACCGAGCCAAACGGCGGGAAATCCTGCGGCACCGCAATGCGGATCGTGCCGCGCTTTTCAATATCCTGGAGCTGGTCAGCCTTCGCCGCCGAGAGGTTGGTTAACAGACAAGCGGCCCCGGCCAGTGCGATCAACAGTTTCTTCATGGTGTTTACCCGTTACGTTAGCATGAAACAAAAGATTCTTTAAAGTCACTTTTGCAACTAATGTGCCAGATAAATCGCCGCGCATCGGGTAAGTCCGCCGTTTGGCTAAGCGAAGGTAAAACAAGGGGAAGTGAGGAATTAAGAGGAAACGACCGCGCGTTTCCCCATTATTTTGTCGCACCAAAATCATGCAAGGCACCACGCTGGCGCCCCATTATCGTTGTTCCAGCTCGTCCAGCTGCTGATAGAGGGTGGCAATATCGTGAATACGCGGGCGGCCTTTATCGAGAATTTCGTGCAGAAACGCGTTCGACAGTAGATTGATCAGGCTATTGACCGACGCGTAGCTATCGTAGGCCGATACGCTATCCAGCGGCGCGCAAAGCCGCCAGCGCGCCAGCGGAAACAGGCCGTGGGCCTGCGGCTCGCACATCAGCAGCGCCGGAATACCGCTGCTCTGTAGCTGCTGCAGCAGCGGGCGAATAATGCGCGGGCGGCGGCGAAACGCCATCACCACCACCAGATCGTCAGCGGTTAAATCCACCAGCTCCTCGCTTAAGCTTTGTCCCGGCTGCGGCAGCACCAGCACCTGCCCGCGCGCCTGAAGAAGCTGCTGGCGCAGATGCAGCGCCGCCGGATAAGCATTGCGCATGCCGATAATCACAATACGCCGGGCGCTTACCAGCGCCTGAATCGCCTCGGCGAACTGCTGGACATCAAGGGCGTTAACCCACTGGGTCAGGTTGGCCATCTCCTGTTTATAGTGGCGCGCCAGCAGCGTGTTGCCCTGCACCGCATCGCGATTATCGGTCAGCGGCATTCCGCTCTGGCGCAGGGTGCGCAGCTCATCGCGCATATCTTTATATTTCTCATAGCCCAGGCGCTTGAACAGACGGCTGACCGTGGCTTTCGATACCCCGCTAAGCTGCGCCAGCTCTGCGCTGTTGTAGCTAATCAGGTCATCAAAATGATCGAAAATAAAATCCGCCACCCGCTGTTCCTGCGGCGATAAAGACGGGTACTGCTCTTTTAGTCGTTCATCAAGCTGTTGCATAAGACCTCTGTAACTTTCGTTTCACCGCACTATACCGCTAACGCCTTTCATAATGCATGCCAGTTCGGCAAAAAACGCCCATCGCCAGCAGCGATTGAAACTTTGCGTTCAGACATGGAACAGCTTTTGCAACCCTCTGGCGACGATTCGGTTAATTGAGGACACCCCATGCAAAGTCATGTTGCCGCCCACGGGATGGCGGTCGCGCCCCATCATCTGGCCAGCCAGAGCGCGCTGGCGGTTCTGCGCGAAGGCGGAAGCGCGATAGAAGCGATGGTCGCCGCCGCCGCCACCATCGCCGTGGTTTACCCGCATATGAACGGCCTCGGCGGCGATGGCTTCTGGCTTATCGTGCCGCCCGAAGGCGACCCCATCGCCATTGACGCCAGCGGCGCGGCGGGCTCGCTGGCGACGCCGCAGGCCTACGCCGGCCTGGCGCAGATCCCCCACCGGGGCCCGCAGGCGGCCCTCACCGTAGCGGGCACCGTCAGCGGCTGGGACGAAGCGCTGAAGGTTTCGCGCGAGTTAAGCGGAAGATCGCTGCCGCTGTCGCGGCTGCTGGAAGATGCCATCGGCTACGCCGCGAGCGGCATCCCGGTTACCGCCTCGCAGGCCAGCGCCACCGCCGGGAAATTCAGCGAACTGCGCGACCAGCCCGGCTTCGCCGAAACCTTTCTGGTGGACGGCCAGCCGCCGAAGGCCGGGAGCCGCTTTTTGCAGCCGGCGCTGGCGAACACTCTGCGCCGGTTAAGCGAGGAAGGATTGGACAGCTTCTATCGCGGGCCGCTGGCGGAGCATCTGGCCCGCGGTATGGAACAGTATGGACTGCCCGTGACCCTCAGCGATCTGGAGCAGCATCGCGCCCGCCGCCCGCTGCCGCTCAGGCTTGAGCATCAGCACGGGGAACTGTGGAACCTCGCGCCGCCGACCCAGGGGCTGGTTTCGCTGGCAATCCTCGGCATCACCGACCGGCTGGCGATGGCCGACGCCGACGATGCGATGACCGTCCACCGCATCGTTGAAGCGACCAAGCTGGCTTTCGGCCTGCGCGACGCGCATATCACCGATCCGCGCCACCTTGATGTCGATATCCAGAGCCTGCTGGCGGCGGCGGCGCTACAGCCGCTAGCGGATAACATCGACGACCAGCAGGCTGCCCCGTGGGGCGCGGGCAAAGGCCCTGGCGATACCGTATGGATGGGGGTTATCGATAAAAGCGGACTGGCGGTCTCCTTTATTCAAAGCCTTTATCACGAATTCGGCAGCGGCGTGGTGCTGCCGGAGAGCGGAATTGTCTGGCAGAACCGCGGGGCCTCTTTCAGCCTCGACCCGAGCCACCTGCTGGCGCTGGCGCCCGGCAAACAGCCGTTTCACACCCTCAACCCCGCCGCAGCAAGGCTGAACGATGGCCGGGTGATGGTGTACGGTTCGATGGGCGGCGACGGTCAGCCGCAAACCCAGGCCGCTATTTTCACCCGCTACGTGCTGCAAAACGCGCCGCTGCAGGAGAGCATCACCCGGCCGCGCTGGCTGCTGGGACGCACATGGGGGCAAACCTCCGACTCGCTCAAGCTCGAAGGCCGCTTCAGCGCCGAATGCGTTGCCCGCCTGCGTCAACTGGGACATGACGTTGAAGTGCTAGCCGATTTCAGCGAAGCCATGGGCCACGCCGGGGCGATCGTTCGCCACCCCAACGGTCTGTTCGAGGGGGCCAGCGATCCGCGCAGCAACGGCTCCGCCGCCGGATATTAGGAGCTGATGATGAACACACCGCACAACGAATGGGACGCTTACCTCACGCAAATGGAACAGCTGTTGGCGCTGGAGCTGGACGATGCGCGGCGCGCAGAGCTCCGGGTGCAGTTTAGCCGCATTGCCGCCATGGCCGGGCCGCTGCTGGCCTTTCCCCTCGACGAGCGCGTCGAAATCGCTGGAGTTTATAAAGCATGAAGCTGCCTGAAATGACGATTCACGACATCCAGCGCGCACTGGCCAGCGGCGAACTCAGCGCCAAAGAGATCGCCCGCCACACCCTGGAGAACATCGCGCGGGTTAACCCGCAGATCAACGCCTGGACCCACATCAGCGAAAAACGCATGCTCGCTGAGGCGGAGAATATCGATACCCTGCGGCGGGAAAAAAAACCTCTGCCCGCGCTGGCAGGCGTTCCCTATGCGGTGAAAAATCTTTTCGATGTCGCCGGACACACGACCCTTGCCGGGGCGCAGCTGCTGAGCGATCGCCCCGCCGCCGTTGCCGATAGCTGGGCGGTGCGCCAGCTGCACAGCGCGGGCGCGCTGCTCTCCGGGATGCTGAATATGGATGCCTACGCCTACGGGTTTACCACCGAAAACAGCCATTACGGGGCGACGCGTAACCCGCACGATCTCTCGCGGATCGCCGGGGGTTCCTCGGGCGGGTCGGCGGCGGCGGTGGCCGCCGGGCTGGTGCATTTTTCGCTGGGGAGCGACACCAACGGCTCCATTCGCGTCCCGGCATCGCTGTGCGGGATCTTCGGCCTGAAGCCGACCTTTGGCCGCTTGTCGCGTTCCGGGAGCCATCCTTTCGTCGCCAGCCTCGACCATATCGGTCCGTTTGCCCGCTGCGTCAGCGACCTTTCCGCAGTTTACGATGCCCTGCAGGGCCGCGATCCGGGCGATGGTTTTCAGGCCGACAAGGCCAGCGAGCGCACGGCGAATCTGCTGTCGCGCGGTCTCGAAGGCCTGCGCTGCGCCACGCTCGGCGGTTATTTTACGACATGGTGCGATAACGACGCCCGCGCGGCCGTCGCTCGCGTCGCCGGGTCGCTGGCGGCGCATGAGGAGCTGATCTTCCCGGAGGCGGAGCTGGCCCGCTCGGCGGCGTTTATTATCAGCGCCGCCGAGGGCGGCAACCAGTACCTGCCCGCGCTGCGTAGCCAGGCCGAACGTTTTGAGCCGAACTCACGCGAGCGCCTGCTGGCGGGCGCGATGATCCCGTCGGCCTGGTATCTTCAGGCCCAGCGCTTCCGCCGCCACGCACAGCAGGCGTTTAAAGCCCTGTTCGCCCATGCGGATGTGCTGATCGCCCCGGCCACGCCGTGCAGCGCGACGCTCATCGGCGCGCAGAACATGGAGATCAACGGCCAGCCGCTGCCGATCCGCGCCAGTATGGGGATGCTGACTCAGCCCATCTCCTTCCTTGGCCTGCCGGTGGTCACCGTGCCGCTGCGCACGGCGAGCGGGCAGCCGATCGGCCTGCAGCTGATTGCCGCGCCTTTTAATGAACAAGCCTGTCTGCGGGTCGCGCGGGCGCTGGAAGAGACGGGCGTGACCGACGCCCGCCCGGTGGAGATAGCAGCATGATGACGCAAGAGCATATTAATCGCCCGCGGATCCTCGCCGAGGTGACAGCGGCGTTTTACCGCTATGAGGAAGCGCTGGTGAGCAATAATATCGCGGTGCTGGATGAGTTGTTCTGGCACGACAAGCGCACGGTGCGGCTGGGGGCCGGAGAAAATCTCTACGGTATCGATGAAATCCGCGCCTTTCGCGCCGCCCGTCCCGCCGCCGGATTAGCGCGCGAGCTGCGGCACACCACCATCACCACCTTCGGCGAGGATTACGCGGTGTGCAGCACCGAATTCACCCGCGAAGGCAGCGAACGCATTGGCCGACAGCAGCAAACCTGGGTGCGCTTCCCCTTCGGCTGGCGCATCGTCGCCGCCCAGGTGAGTTTAATGAGTTAAGGGAATCCCCCGGGTTGCGCTGCGCTTACCCGGGCTACGAGTCCATCGCCGTCTGCGATCCGCTAGCCCGGACTGATGCGCAGCATCGCCTCCGGGAAATGATGCCACTCTGCGCTATGCTCCCGGGGGCGGCGCCGGGCGCCTGCCCGGGCTACGGGTCCGTAAACGCCTGCGATCCGCTAGCCCGGACAGATGCGTAGCATCGCCTCCGGGAATGTGCCAGACCTGAAATGCTCTGCGGTTTGCTTCCCCGGTGGCGCTTCGCTGACCGGGCTACGGGTCCACCGCCGTCTGCGGGCCGGTAGCCCGGACAGATGCGCAGCATCGCCTCCGGGAATGTGCCAGATCTGAAATGCTCTGCGGTTTGCTTCCCCGGTGTCGCTTCCCTGCCCAGGCTACGGGTTAACTCGCGCCTGCAGGCCAGTAGCCCGGGTAAGCCGCTTGCGGCGCGACCCGGGGAACGACTTTACCCACCAGACGGATGAACCTCGCGCCAGTGGTCGGCGATCTGCTGACGGGTGCAGACCCAGACCCGGTCGTGCTGCTGCACATAATCGAGGAAACGCTGCAGCGCGCGAAAGCGGCCCGGACGCCCCAGCAGGCGGCAGTGCATACCGATGGACATCATCTTCGGCGCGCTGGCCCCCTCTTCATACAGCACATCAAAGCTGTCTTTCAGATAGGTGTAAAACTGCTCGGCGGTATTAAACCCCTGGGCGGTGGCGAAGCGCATATCGTTGGCATCGAGGGTATAAGGCACGATCAGGTGCGGCTTACGCGTCCCGTCGCCGCAGGTCACCTCGCTCCAGAACGGCAGGTCGTCGCCATAATAGTCGCTGTCGTAATCAAAACCGCCGTGCTCCACCACCAGCTGGCGAGTATTGGGGCTGTCACGCCCGGTGTACCAGCCGGTGGGCGGCTTGCCAAACAGATCGGTTAACACCTGCACCGCTTTATGAAGATGCTCCCGCTCCTGCTCGACGGGCATATTCTGGTAATGGATCCAGCGCCAGCCGTGGCTGACCACGTCATAGTTCGCCGACTTAATCGCCTCGACCACCTCGGGATGACGCGCCAGCGCCATAGCAACGCCGAACACGGTCAGCGGCAGTCCACGCTTGCTGAACTCATTATGGATGCGCCAGAAACCGGCCCGGCTGCCGTACTCATACAAGGAGTCCATCGACATATGCCGGTCAGGGTAGCTGGCGGCGCCGATAATATCGGACAGAAACTGTTCAGAACCGGCATCGCCGTGCAGCACGTGGTTTTCTGAGCCCTCTTCGTAGTTCAGCACAAACTGCACGGCGATGCGCGCGTTGTTCGGCCACCGCGCATGCGGCGGCTGTCCGCCGTAGCCGCGCAGGTCGCGCGGGTAATCGTCTGCCAAAAATGCCATCTGCCACCTCTTTCATTTAAAACGGGGTTAATGCCTGAAATTTGCCGCTCAACGCCTTGTTTTCGGGAAAAGCTAAATCGCCGTGCTTGCTGGTCGACAGGCCTAACGCCACCAGCGACTCAACCATTTTGACCGCCGCGCTGACGCCGTCGATCACCGGCACGCGCAGCTCGCGGGTCAGCTCCTGGGCCAGCGTCGCCATCCCGCCGCAGCCCAGTACGATGGCCCCGCAGCCGTCCTCTTTTAGCGCCTGAATACAGCGCGCGCGCACCTTCTCCTGCGCCACACCGCTGCCGTCCTCCAGCGCCAGCACCGGTAAATTAATGGCGTGCAGGGCTGCGCAGTGGTCATGAAAACCATACTGGTGCAGCAGATGACGGGCGATGATCAGGGTGCGCGGCAGCGTGGTCACGATGGAGAAACGGGTGGCCACCAGCGTCGCCATATGCATCGCCGCTTCGGCAATGCCCACCACCGGCCCCTGCGCCAGCTCGCGCGCCGCCAGCAGCCCGGGGTCGCCAAAACAGGCGATCACGTGCCCGTCGACCCCTTGTTGGCGACCGGCTTTGATCTGCTCCAGCACGCCCACGGCGGCGATGGCTTCATCAAAGTGGCCCTCTATCGATGGGACGCCTTCGCGGGGGCAGACCGCCAGAATCTCGGTTCCCGGCGCGGCGACCGCCCGCGCGGCGGCGCCGATGGTTTCCGTCATTGCCAGGCTGGTGTTGGGATTGATCACTTGTATACAAACAGCGGCCATTACGGCTCCTTATAACCGGCAAACAGCCGGGCAAAATCGGGCAGGGTCACGCCAGAACGCTCAAAGCAAAGGCTGGCGACAATATGTTCAAAATGGTGGCTTAACGCATCGCTCAGCGGCTGCAGCGCCTTGTCGCGCAGCAGCTGGACAAGCCGTTCGTGATCGTCGCAGCGGCAGCCCTGACGCCACGGCGATCCCCACGCCGCGATAACTAATGAAGAGCGCTGGCTCAGGCGGGTCACCATCTCGGTGAGCACCTGATTGCCGGAGATCGCCTGCAGCTGAATATGAAACTCGGCGGAGTAGCGGATCGCCGCCGGGCCGTCATAGCGTTCATGGGCCTGCTGCTCCTGACGGATAATGGCCTCCAGCGCCGCCAGATGCGGCGGCTGACAGCGGGCCAGCACATCCGGCAGGTTGGCGACCTCCAGCAGCGCGCGGGTGCGGAAGATCTCTTGCGCCTCTTCGACCGTCGGGCTGGCGACCTGTGCACCACGTTTGGGCGTCAGGGCGACCATTTGCACAGTCGCGAGTCGTTGCAGCACCTTTCTGATCCCGGTGCGGCTTACGCCGAACACCTCCGCCAGCGCCTCCTCCGGCAGTTTGCTCCCCGGCGGCAGCTGATGCTCGACGATCGCGGTCATCAGCGCCTGATAGATGGATTCGTCTTTATCCTGCAGTTCTGGCGCGGCCTGCAGACGATGTTGGTTGCTCATTCACCACTCCGGTTTTACTTTTTGATATCGGATCGTATACATAAAATTTAATTATTGCATACAAAAATAACTACTTTGGCCTAAATCCTGCAACAGCCTCAGCAATCCATTTAAACGGGTGTTCATTTACAGGAGCAGGTTTCATGCCAAATCAACAAAATACACATCAGGTTAAGGCCGCTGATCCCCACGCTGGATACAGCCCACGGCTTTGCAATGAGGATCTGGCGCCGACGCGCGACCAGAACTGGAGCTGGTACAACATCTTTTCTTTCTGGATGTCGGACGTGCACAGCATGGGGGGCTACGTGGTGGCGGCGAGCTTCTTTACCCTTGGTCTGGCGAGCTGGCAGGTGCTGCTGTGCCTGCTGGTGGGGATTTGCATCGTTCAGCTGTGCGCCAACCTGGTGGCGAAGCCCAGCCAGATGGCGGGGGTGCCCTACGCGGTCATTTGTCGTCAGGCGTTTGGCGTCTTTGGCGCCAATATTCCGGCGGTGATCCGCGGGCTTATCGCCTTCGCATGGTACGGCATTCAGACCTATCTCGCCGCCAACGCGCTGATGCTGGTGCTGCTGAAGTTCTGGCCCTCGCTATCAACGCTCACCGCCTCCAGCTTCCTTGGCCTGTCGCATCTGGGCTGGCTCTGCTTCGCCACCATGTGGCTGCTGCAGGCGATGGTGTTCTGGCACGGAATGAACGCCATCAAGCGCTTTATTGATATCGCTGGCCCGGCGGTCTACGTGGTGATGCTGGCGCTGGCGGGCTGGATTGTATACAAGACCGGTTTTGACGGGATCTCCTTTACCCTCGCCAGTAAGTCTCTGAGCGCCGGGGAGCAAACCTGGCAGATGATCACCGCCACCGCGCTGGTGGTCTCCTACTTCTCCGGCCCGCTGCTCAACTTTGGCGATTTCTCGCGCTACGGCAAAAGCATGGGCGAAATCCGCCGCGGCAACCGCTGGGGACTGCCGTTTAACTTCCTGCTGTTCTCCATCGTGACCGTGGTGATTGTCTCCGGAACGCAGTCGCTGTTTGGCCGCATGATCACCGACCCGATTGAGACCGTGAGCCGCGTGGGCAACGACCTGGCGGTCGCCATTGGCCTGTTGACCATGATCACCGCCACCATCGGGATTAATATCGTGGCCAACTTTGTCTCCCCGGCGTTCGATTTCTCTAACTGCTCGCCGCAGAAAATCAGCTTCCGCACCGGCGGGATGATTGCCGCCGTGGGGTCGATTCTGCTGACGCCGTGGAACCTGTTTAACTCGCCGGAGCTTATCCACTACACCCTTGATGTGCTGGGGGCGTTTATCGGCCCGCTGTTCGGCATCCTGATTGTGGATTTTTACATCATTAAGCGCGGTAAAGTTTCCGTCAACGACCTGTTTGACGACACGCCAAAAGGCCAGTACTGGTACCGCAACGGCTTTAACCCGAAAGCGATCGCCGCCCTGATACCCTCCGTCGCTATTGGCCTGGTCATCAGCTTTATTCCGGCCCTGCACGAAGTGGCCAACTTTAGCTGGTTTATTGGCGTCTTCCTGAGCGGCGCGGCCTACCGCTGGATTGCCCGCGACGAGCGCGTCGGCGCGACGGCCGGTTTCAGCGCCCTCGCCCAGAAAGAGTAACCCCGCATCCCCGCCGCGGCGTCACGTCGCGGCGGCTCTCCGTCTGCGCAAACTGGCATTAATCTTGCTCAATCAACCTATCCTTTCGCTAACCCACAGGGCAGCTATGATGTTTGACTACCATGCCGCAGTTCGCGGCGCATTTTTCGATATCGCCGCCGTTGCCGATAGCGCTGACGATATCGCCCGCCATGCGCGCTATCTGGAGGATGGCGTGCTGTTTCTTCGCGACGGACGCGTTCAGGCGCTGCTGCCATGGCAGGAGGGCGAACGGTACCTGCACCCGCAGAAGGGCTATCGCGACCTGCGCGGTAAGCTGCTGCTGCCGGGGTTTGTCGATGCCCACGTCCACTATCCGCAAACCGAGATGATTGGCGCATTTGGCGAGCAGCTGCTGGAGTGGCTCACCACCTATACCTTTCCGGTGGAGAGCCAGTTTGCCGATGCCGACTACGCCGCCGAGATCGCGCAATTTTTTGTCAACCAGCTGCTAAGCCACGGCACCACTACCGCGCTGGTTTTTTGTACGCTGCATCCGGAATCGGTCGATGCCCTGTTTAACGAAGCGCTGCGCCTGAATATGCGCCTGCTCGCCGGGAAAGTGATGATGGATCGCCACGCGCCGGACTACCTGAGCGAAAGCGCGGAGCAGAGCTACCGGCAAACCCGCGAGCTGATTGAACGCTGGCACCAGCGCGGCCGTCTCGGCTACGCCATTACGCCGCGCTTTGCGCCGACCTCGACGCCAGAGCTGCTGGCGGCGGTGCGGCAGCTGCGGGAAGAGTTTCCCGATACCTGGCTGCATACCCACCTGAGCGAAAACCTCAACGAAGTGGCGTGGGTAAAAAGCCTGTGGCCGGAGCATGAGCACTATCTCGACGTCTACCATCATTATCGGTTAACCGGCGAGCGCAGCGTGTTTGCCCACGGCATTCACCTGGCGGACGCCGAGTGGCAGTGCCTGCACGAGACCGGTTCAGCGCTGGCCTTTTGCCCGACGTCGAACCTGTTCCTCGGCAGCGGGCTGTTTCGTTTACCGGTCTGCTGGCAGAACAAGGTGCGGATGGGCATCGGTAGCGATGTTGGCGCGGGCACTACGTTCAGTATGCTGCGCACCCTCGGCGAGGCGTATAAGGTCAGCCAGCTGCAAAGCTATCGCCTGCGCGCCAGCGAAGCCTTCTACCATGCGACCCTCGGCGGCGCGCGCGCCCTGCGCCTTGATGAGAAGATTGGCAATTTCCAGCCCGGCAAAGAGGCCGATTTTGTGGTTATCGACCCGGCGGTCACGCCGCTGCAGCGCTTACGCAGCGGGCGCTGCAAAGATATCTATGAGCAGCTGTTCGTGCTGATGACCCTGGGCGATGAACGCAATATTAGCGAGACGTGGGTAAACGGCGAGCGCGTATGGGGAGATGCGGCTGCGCAGTAGTCCCTTTCCCAGAGGCGCGCAGCGCCGCCTCCGGGGGACATTTAGCTGCCGCGATAGGTGGACCAGCCGCCGGGGGCAATTAAAAACGGTAAATGATAGTGCCCGCCAGCCGCTTCGCGGATGGCGAAATCAATCTGCGCGCTCAGGTAGAGCGTCTCGCGCCCGCTGGCGGTAAACCACTCGCCGATTTCCGCGCTCAACCGGTAATGCCCCGGCGCCAGCGGCCCGGCGCCGAGTTCGCCAATACGGCCGTTCTCATCGGTGGCCCCGCGGGCAATCAGCGCGCCTTCGCGCTCCAGCACAACCTTCACGCCCTGCGCCGGTCGGCCGGTAGAGATATCCAGAATATGGGTGCTTAAGGTACTCATTCGCCAATTGCTCCTTCCAGTCTTAATAAGGTGATTTCGCGCAGCTGCGCCAACGCGTCCTGAACTTCTGCGCGCTCGCTGTTTTGCAGGCGACGCGACAGCGCCGCTAAGATTTCATCCCCGCTGCGCCCTTTCGCGCGAATCAAAAAAACCCGGCCAAATCGCGCTTCGTAGCGGGCGTTGCCCGCTTTCAGCGCCTGCGCCAGCGCAGCATCGCGCTCATCAACGCTTCCCTGCTCCTGACGCGAGAGCGCCGCGTGCGCCTGAGACCCGGCGGGCTTTTCGCCAATACGCGGATGGGCGCTTAGCGCCTCGGCCAGCTCCGCTTCGCCCCACGCCGCCATCAGCCGCTGCGCGGCGCTGAGCAAATCAGCGCGGCTGCGCCAGGGCCGGCCGGCGGCGAGCGCCGCTGCCCAACCAGGAACGGCAACGCAGGGCGCCAGCAGGGAAACGGCCTCTTCGCCGCTCAGCTGGTTAAAGTGATTCAGCGCGATCATCGGTGCTCCTTGTGGCCGCCGCCGCGGCCGGTTTCTCTTCCGGGATAATCAGATTCAGGACAATCGCCACCAGCCCGCCGCTGGTCGCCGCGGAGCCGAACAGGTTACCCACGATCGGCGGGAAGTGGGTCAGAAACGCCGGGACCGCTTCAATGCCGAGACCAAAACCAAAGGCCAGGCCAACGATAAGCATATCGCGGCGGGTCAGCGGTTTCTGGGTGATAATGCGGATCCCCGCCGCCACGACGCAGCCAAACATCACCATCGTCGCGCCGCCCAGCACCGGCGCCGGGATCTGGCGCAGTATCTCGCCGAACGGCGGAAACAGGCCCAGCAGAATCAAAATCACCCCAATGTAGCGGCCAACGTAGCGGCTGGCGACGCCGGTCATCTGAATCACGCCGTTGTTTTGCGCAAAGGTGGTATTGGGGAACGCGCACAGCATCGCCGCCACCATGCAGCTTATGCCATCGGCAAGAATGCCGCCTTTTAGCCGGGAACGGAAGGCCTCGTCATCTATCGACTGCCGAGAGATCAGGCAGTTAGCCGTCAGATCCCCCACCGCCTCAAGAATGCAGACCAGCGACACCAGCGCAATCGGCATAAAAATCGCGCTGTTAAACTGAAAACCAAACGGAAACAGCTGCGGCAAGCGGAACCAGACATCGCCGACGCCTTTAAGCTGGAACGATCCGCTCAGCGCCGCCGCCGCGCAGCCGACGGCAATCCCCACCACCACCGAAGAGAGGCGCAGCCAGCGGTTTTTCGCGCAGCTCAGCAGGACGATGGTCCCCAGCGTGCCCGCGCCGAGGGCGATATTGCTCATGCTGGCAAAGGCTTTCGCCTGCTCGCCGCCGCACCAGTTAATGACGCTGACTTTAATCAGGCTAATGCCGATCAGCGCAATCACGCTGCCGGTAATCACCGGGGTAAAAATACGCTTCAGCGGTTCAATAAAGCGGCTGACGAGACAGGGCACCAGCGCGGCGACGAAGTTGACGCCAAACAGCATGGCCATAATATCCTGCGGCGTGCCGCCCTGCCCTTTTGCCCACATACCGCCGGCAATGGCGACGCCGAGGAACGCAAAGCTGGTGCCCTGCATACAGATCATGCCCGCGCCGATCCCCCAAACGCGGTTGGATTGCAAAAAGGTACCGATGCCGGAGGCCAGCAGGGACATGCTGATTAAATAGGGCAGCCACTCCCCCAGCCCCAGCGCCGCGCCGATAATCAGCGGCGGCGTGATGATGCCCACCAGCCCGGCGAGTACGTGCTGTAAAGCGCTAAAAAATGCCGGGAGCGGCGGGATCCGCTGCTCGAGGCCGTACAGTAAGCCGCCGTTTTTTTCATCTGACATGGTCGTTTCATCCCGTTGCGAATAAGCGTGCGGGAACGGGTGCACAAAACAGGCCAAATTCGCTCACACTTGCGCAACATTTAATTTTTCCTCAATTTTACAAAGAGATAAATCATCTTCCTGGTTAACCCCTGTGCGCCTGCGCGGGCCGCCGCGGTGAAACTTTAGATTCTCGATTCCTAATATAGAAATTATTGATTCATAAAAAGGCAACAAAACCCCCATCACGCACCACGATTGTGCAACCGCACGATGGCGGGGAGGCCGAATCGGCGAAATCCGCGCCTGCGTCAAAGTGGTACGCAAATTGCTCAAGCCAATCACGACGTATGTAAAGGAGAAGCAAATGAAAGCATTAGTTATCGGCGGCGGCATCGGCGGCCTGAGCGCGGCGGTGGGGTTAAAAAATGCAGGTATCCATTGCGAAGTCTTTGAAGCGGTGAAAGAAATCAAACCGGTGGGCGCGGCCATCTCCATCTGGCCTAACGGCGTGAAGTGCATGAAGCATTTAGGTATGGGCGATATTATCGAGAGCTACGGCGGCCCGATGCATTTTCTCGCTTATAAGGATTATCTGCGCGGGGAGGACCTGACCCAGTTCAGCCTCGCTCCGCTGGTAGAGCGTACCGGCGGCCGCCCCTGTCCGGTTTCCCGCGCTGAACTGCAGCGCGAGATGCTCGACTTCTGGGGACGCGACGCCGTGCAGTTTGGTAAACGCGTCACCCGCTGCGAAGAACACGCCGACGGCGTTCGCGTCTGGTTTACCGACGGGTCGATGGCGGAGGGAGATTTTCTGATTGCCGCCGACGGTAGCCATTCCGCGCTGCGCCCGTACGTGCTCGGCTATACCCCTGAGCGCCGCTACGCGGGTTACGTTAACTGGAACGGTCTGGTGGAGATTGATGAGGCGATTGCGCCGGGCAACCAGTGGACCACTTTCGTCGGCGAGGGGAAACGGGTGTCGCTGATGCCGGTCTCCGATGGCCGGTTTTACTTTTTCTTTGATGTTCCGCTGCCGGCGGGGCTGGCCGAGGATCGCAGCACGCTACGGGCGGATCTCAGCCGCTACTTTAGCGGCTGGGCGCCGCAGGTGCAGAAGCTGATCGCCGCCCTCGATCCCCAGACCACCAACCGCATTGAAATCCATGATATTGAACCGTTTGAGCGGCTGGTTCGCGGCAAGGTGGCGCTGCTGGGCGATGCCGGGCACAGCACCACGCCGGATATCGGCCAGGGCGGCTGCGCGGCGCTGGAGGATGCGGTGGTGCTGGGGGATCTGTTCCGCGAGAGCCGCGATATCGCCGGGGTGTTGCGCCAGTACGAAGCGCAGCGCTGCGATCGGGTCCGCGACCTGGTGCTGAAGGCGCGAAAACGTTGCGACGTGACCCATGGTAAAGATATGGCGCTGACGCAAGCCTGGTATCAGGAGCTGGAAACCGAGACCGGAGAGCGGATTATCAACGGCCTGTGCGAAACCATTCAGGGCGGCCCGCTGGGGTAAAAATATTGGCATCAGCGCCCTTCCCGGCTCGCGGCGTAAACGCCTTAGCCGGGCTACCGACCCGCAGACGCGGGTGAACCTGTAGCCCGGTCAGCGCAGCGCCGCCGGGGAAGCAAACCGCAGAATATTTCAGGCCGGGGACATTCACGCAGGCGGCGAGATGCGCCTCTCCGGCTACCGGATCGCAGACGCGGGTGAACCCGCTGCCCCGGCCTGCATCTCCTCCATCACGGCGGTCAGCTTCTGGATCGCCATCTGCGCCGGGCGGGAGAGCTGGCGCGACGGCGCGGTGCACAGGGCCAGGGTGAGCGGACGCAGCAGCTTGTTGCGTAGCGGGACAAACGCCAGCTGCCCGAGCTTCACCTCTTCCAGCACGTCCAGACGGCTGAGAATCGTCACGCCGCCGCCTTTCAGCACCAGCGATTTGATCAGCCGGATATCGTTACAGCTAATACTGTTGGCCGGAGAAAAATCATAATGGCGATAAAGCATCGCGACCCGATCATGGACGATCAGCGGCGCGCCGGGAACAATATGCCGCTCCTCGCTGAGCTCCCCTGGCGACAGCATCACGGCCTGCGCCTGAGGATGATCCGGGCGCATTACCGCGCCCATCTCCAGCTCAGCAAAGGCCAGCACGCTCAGCCCCGCCTGGCCTTCAGGATCCAGAATCAGGCCGAAATCGAGATCCGCCTGCCGCACCTTCTGGCTGATGGTATGGCTATCCGCCACCTGCAGATTCAGCTCCAGCCACTGCCAGCTGGCGATAATGTCCGCCAGCGCGGCGGCAAAGCTCCCTTCCGCCAGCGCCTGCACCATGCCAAGGCTGACGCTGCCGCGCTTCAGCCCCTGCAGCTCATCAAACTTTTGCCGCGTCAGATGAAACTCCTTTTGCCAGCGCAGCAGATTGTCATACAGCAGCTCCCCGGCGGTAGTCATACGCAGCCCTTCCGGCAGGCGCTCAAACAGCGGCGTACCAAAGGCCTCTTCCGCCTGCAAAATTTGCCGGTTGATGGCCGAAGCGGAAATATGCAGCTTTTCCGCCGCCCGCCGCAGGCTGCCGCTGCGGGCCACTTCGGCAAAATAGATAGCGAAACGTGAAAATGGGCTCATTGGCGACCTGTTCTCTTTTTTGCAACGGCTGGGTGAATTCTTGCTGATGGATGTCAACACCCTAATATGGCAACAATAAACTCACAACAATTAAACAAATGTTTTTGTGAGCAGGAAGAGAAGCCATGAACAAACCACAACCTACCCCGCCCGCCCATTGCACCTTTGAGCCCGAGGACTGGCTGCGCCTGGCGAAATGCTGGCATCCGGTCGCCCGCGCCTGCGATATCGGCCCCGCGCCGGTAAAAGCCACCCTGCTTGATGAACAGCTGGTTATCTATCGTATCAAGGGCCAGGTGGTGGTCGCTCGCGACGTCTGTCCCCACCGCGGCGTGCCGCTGACGCTCGGTTTTCACGACGAAGAAGGGATCGTCTGCCCGTACCACGGCCTGCGCTTCGGCGAAGATGGCCGCTGTAACCGTATCCCGTCCAGCCCCGACCAGCCGGTACCGGCGAAGCTCAACCTCACCAGCTTTGCGGTTGAGGAACGCTATGGCCTGATCTGGACCTGCCTGGCCTTCGACCCGGAGAATCCGATGCCGCTGCCGGTGATGCCGCACTGGCACGACGACGGCTTTCAGCAAATCAACTGCCCGGCCTTTGAGGTCAACGGCTTTGCGGGCCGCCAGGTCGAGGGCTTTCTGGACGTCGCCCATTTCGCCTGGATCCACACCGAGACCTTCGCCGACCCGGATAACCAGGTGGTGCCGAACTACAACCCGCAGGAGACGGCGTTTGGTTTTATCGCCGATTACTGGAGTTCAGTCGGCAACTATCCCGCCAGCTCCGAGTTTCGCGCGCCGGAAGGCTTCCAGTGGCTGCGCCATTTCGAGATGCATCTGCCGTTTACCGCCACCCTGACGATTCATTTTCCCGGCGAGGCCCGGCTGGTGATTATGAACGCCGCCTCGCCGGTTTCCTCACGGATCACCCGCATGTTCGCGCCCATCGCGCGTAATTTCGATCTGCACGTGCCGGTAGAGGATGTTCACGCCTTTAACCTGCGCGTCTTTGAGGAAGATCGCCTGATGGTAGAGACCCAGCGCCCGGAGAGACTGCCGCTGGATTTAACGCTCGAAGCGCATATCCCCGCCGATCGCAGCTCCATCGCCTATCGCCGCGGGCTGAAAAAAATGGGCTTCGGCGACTTTTTCCTCGTTTAAGCGGAGAGCCATTATGAGCGATGTAATAGAGGTTATCGTTGACGGTATCTGGCGCCAGGGCAGCCAGAACCTCGCCGTCAGGCTGGTGGCGCAGGACGGCCGACCGCTCCCCGCCTGGCAACCCGGCGCGCATATTGATGTGCATCTGCCGTGCGGCATTATCCGCCAATATTCGCTGACCGGCCCGGACGGCCCTGACGACGGCTACCTGATCTGCGTGGCGCTGGAGAAAGCGTCACGCGGCGGCTCGCGCTATATCCATCAGCAGCTGCGCCCCGGCCAGACGCTGTTGATTTCTCCCCCGCGCAATCTGTTTCCTTTACGCACAGCGGAGCGGGTGACGCTGCTGGCGGCTGGGATCGGCATTACGCCGCTGTACGCGATGGCGCTCAGGCTTAAGGCGGAAGGCGTGCCGTTTACCCTGCACTATTACCTGAAAAACCGCGCGCAGGGGGCGTTTGTCCGCGAACTGCAGCGGCGGTTCAGCGCCGAAAGCGTGGTGATTCACTGCTCTTGCGAAGGAGACAGCGCCCGGCAACATTTAGCCGCCGCGCTGAACAATACGCATACCGGATATCCGATTTATCTCTGCGGGCCGGAGGGATTTATGGCCGCCGCGCGTCGGGCCGCTATGGAACGGGGCTGGGCGGACACGCTAATCCATAGCGAAGCCTTTCAGCCCATCGCCGCGCCAGCCGGCGCTGAGGAGGGAGAAACCTTTAGCGTGACGCTGGCGTCCTCGGGAGAGCGGTGGCCGGTGCCCCCGCATAAAACTATCGCCCAGGTGCTCCAGGAAAACGGCGTCGCCGTCCCGCTCTCCTGCGAGATGGGGATTTGCGGCGCCTGTCTGACGCCGGTTATCGAGGGGGTTGTCGACCATCGCGACACCGTACAGTCGGAGGCGGAGAAATCCGCCAGCGCGCAGCAGATCGCCCTGTGCTGCTCGCGCAGCCGATCGGCGAATCTGTGCATTGATTTATAGACCGGCGCCGCTAGCGGGCGAAAACCCGCGCCTCGCCCACCACCTCAATGCGTACCGCCGCCCCCGGCCGCCATAACGGCTGGCTGACGGTTTTGACGATCAGCGGCTCGCTCCGGCCGGGCATCGTCAGGGTTAACGTCGAGAGATGGCCGCTAAAGTCCACATCGCGTACGGTAAGCTGCGGGTCATCCGCCCGGCAGGGGGAAATAACCAGCTGCTCGGGGCGCAGCATCACCCTTCCCTGTCCGACGGCCTGCGGATTGTCAGTTAAGAGTTCACCTATCGCGCAGCGCGCGCGGCCGCCGCGCAGCTCGGCGGGCAGCACCAGCGCATCGCCGAGAAAAAGCGCGGTCTCTTCATCAACCGGGTGACTGTAGACCTCATACGGCGTACCAACCTGGGCAAAACGCCCCTGACGCATCACCGCGACCTGGCTGGCAAAGGAGAGCGCTTCATTCTGATCGTGGGTGACCAGAATCGACGCGACGCCGGCCTGCGCCAGCAAATCGGCGGTGGCTTTACGCGTGGCCGCGCGCAGTCCGGTATCGAGGGCGGAAAAAGGCTCATCCAGCAGCATCAGCGCGGGCCGCTGCGCTAGCGCGCGCGCCAGGGCCACGCGCTGCTGCTGACCGCCGGAAATTTCGTGCGGCCAGTGGTTCGCCAGCTGGCTGTCCAGCGAGACCCTCTCCATCAGCGCCGCTACCTGCTGGGATTTCTCCTGGCGACTGCCATCGAGCCCCCAGGCGATATTGTCCGCGACGTTCAGATGGGGGAACAGCGCGCCCTCCTGCGGCACGTAGCCCACCCCGCGCAGGTGGGCGGGAATAAATGTCCCCTGCGCAAACAGCGTGCGCCCCTGCATGACAATCCGCCCGCTATCCGGCGTTTCGAAACCCGCGAGGATCCGCAGCAGCGTGGTTTTACCGGAGCCGGAGGGGCCAACGATCGCCGTACGGCTGCCTGCGGCCACCGTCAGATTGAGGTTTTCGAGCACCCGTGTACCGGCAAAAGATTTTGAGATTGAGGAGAGTTCGAGCATTTACAGGCCTGCGATTTTTTTCGACTGAATATAGAGAATGCCGGTCAGCGGCAGCGAAAGCAGAATCATCAGCATCGCGTAAGGGGCGGCGGCGACATAATCAATTTCGCTGGTCAGCGCCCAGAAGCCGGTCGACAGCGTGCGGGTGCCGAGTGGCGAGAGCAGCAGCGTGGCGGTCAATTCATTGGTGATGCCGAGAAACACCAGCGCCGCCCCCGCCGCCGCGCCCGGCGCCGCCAGCCGCATGGTGACGCTCCACAGCGCCCGGCCGGGGCTGCGGCCTAAACTGCGGGCGACGTTTTCCAGCTCGACGGGGGCCTGCGCGATCCCGGCCCGCAGGTTGACCAGCGCCCGGGGCATAAACATCAGCAGCCAGGCGAGCAGCAGCGTGACCTCGGTCTGATAGATGGGACGCGCATAGTGAATGGTGACCGTCACCAGCGCCAGCGCCGTTACGATGCCGGGCAGCGAGCTGGTCATGTAGTTACACCCCTCCAGCAGACGAAAAAGACGCTGCGGATAGCGAACGCCCAGCCAGGCGATGGGAATTGCGCAGGCGGTGGTGAGGAGCGCGCCCACCGCGCCGAGCAGCAGCGTTTGCCGCAGGGAGAGCCACAGGTCGGCGCTCATCCAGTTTTCCACGCCGCCCAGCCAGAGCCAACGGCAAAGCACCATCAGCGGAACGCCCAACGCCAGCATCACCAGCGTCAGCAGCGCGAGCTGAAGAGGGATCGCCGACAGCCGGCCCAGCGGCTGCCGCTGCTGTTCGCGCGCGGCGCCCGAACCGATGCGGGCATAGCGCGCCTTCCCCCGCGACGCCCCTTCCAGCAGCAAAATGGCCAGGCAGCAAAGCGCCAGCACCCCGCCCAGCATGTTCGCCGCCGGGCCGCTGAAGGTTGACTGGAACTGGTCATAGATGGCGGTGGTAAAGGTATCGAAACGGACCATCGCGAACAGGCCGAACTCCGCCAGCAGATGCAGCGCCACCAGCAGCGCGCCGCCGCATATCGCCAGCCTGAGCTGCGGCAAAACCACGCGGAAAAAGATCCGCCACGGCGGCGTACCTAATGAGGCGGCAACATCTTCCAGCGTCGGGTCCAGCCGCCGCAGAACGGCGGCAACCGGCATATAGATAAACGGGTAATAGGCCAGCAGCGAAAGAAACACCCCGGCAGACAGGCCGTGCATTGCCGGCACCGCGCTGACCCAGGCGTAGCTTTGCACAAAGGCCGGGATCGCCAGCGGCGCAACCGCCAGCACCGACCAGAGCCGCCGCCCCGCCAGCAGCGTGCGCTCCGTCAGCCAGGCCAGGCCAACGCCCAGCGCAATGCACAGCGGTACCGTCAGCGCGATAAGCCACAGGGTGTTGCTCAACAGCTCAGCGACGCGCGGACGAAAGACCAGCGCCCGGATTGTCTCCCAGCCGGTATCGACCCCCACGGCAATAACAAAACCCGGCGGCAAGAGCGCCAGCAGAGAAAACAGAACGGCTAACGCGATCATCGGAAAAGCAGGACGCCTGCGCTCGGGCAGGCGTTGGGCTTTTTTTCCGAGCGCGAAACTCAGAGAAGACATAGCGTATTCACTTTAACGGACGATTACAGCAGGCCAGCCTGGGTCATCAAATCGACCACTTTTTTGCTGTTCAGCGAAGACGGCTCAACCTTCGGCGCCTCTAACGCCTGCAGCGGCGTCAGCTTCGGGTTAGACGCGGCGTTGACGCCAACGGCGTATTCAAAGGCGTTATTGGTGCGCAGCTCATCCTGCCCCTGCTTGCCGGTGATCCACTTGATAAAGGCCTGAGCCTGTTCCTGATGTTTGCTGGAGGCCAGAACGCCGCCGCCGGAAATGCTGACAAAAGCGCCAGGATCCTGGTTTTTAAAGTAGTGGAGACGGGTATTTTTGCTGTTCTCGCCGGTTTTCGCCTGATCGACAAAGCGGTAGTAATGATAGATAACGCCGCCATCAATCTGACCGGCATTCACCGCTTTCATCACCGTGCTGTTGCCCTTGTAGGCCACAAAATTGGTTTTCATCGCTTTAAGCCATGCCAGGGTGGCCTGCTCGCCTTTCAGCGCCAGCATCGCGCTGACGATGGCCTGGAAATCCGCGCCGGATGGCGAAGCGGCCCAGCGCCCTTTCCACTGCGGTTGCGCCAGATCCATCAGCGACTTCGGCAGCTGCGCTTCGCTGATTTTCGCCGGATTGTAGACGAATACGGTGCTGCGGGCGGCAATGCCTATCCAGCGGCCGTGCTCAGGGCGGTACTGCGGGGCGACCTGCTGAAGGGTCTCGGCCGCCAGAGGCGCAAACAGCTTCGCGTTATCCACCAGCACCATCGCCGGGGAGTTTTCCGTCAGAAAGACGTCCGCCGGGGACGCCGTCCCCTCCTGCACCAGTTGATTCCCCAGCTCGCTATCGCCGCCGTTACGCAGCGTCACTTTAATGCCGGTCTCTTTGGTAAAACCGTCAACCCATGACTTAACCAGGTTTTCATGCTGCGCGTTGTAGACCACAATCCCGTCGCTGCTGGCCGCCGCCAGCGCCTGCGGAGCAATAAACGCGGAAGAAGCCATCAATGCAGCGGAGCAATAAGACACCAGACGAAAACGCATACGCTAATCCTTAATAGAGGTGGGCAAAGGGTAACTGGCAGCCGGTCGGCAGGGATTAAATCACAGAGGAATGTGAATGATAATGCAAACAATTACCATCTAATGAAAAAAGAGAAATATACTGCGCGCGGGCGGCACCAGGCGGGGAAAATGCTATAAAAAAATAACCGCCGCGATGAACATTAAAATAACCTTAAGACAGCTTAATTTTATTTTACACTGCCTTCAAAATCCCACTGCGGGCGGGCTTTGGCCACTGCGTTAGCGAAAACTCCACTGCACGCTCACCACAAAGACGGCGGGAAGAATAATTCCGCTTTCCACGCCGAAATAATCGGTAAAGTTGTACTGAAATCCATGGTAAATATAGGGAGAAAAGCCTATACCGGTCGCATCTTTAAAATCCTTGTAAGAACCATGGTCGCCGCAGTGCTCAAAGGCCGAGAAGAAAAACTCGCCAACGTAGCCATAAATTCCCTTAAATACCCAGCCGTTGCCCAGCGAGGCCCAGTCGCGGCGTACCCCGAGCGCGATGCAGCGATCGTCAAAGCTGTTTTTCATCGTTCCGGCCAGCAGGCTGTACGGAGAATCTTCGGAGAACTTGCGTTCAACGGAGGCAAACTGGTTGTCAAAACCTTCGGTGTACTGCCCGTGGTTATTCGACAGGTGGTATATCCAGGAGCCGGTATTAACCGAATAAAGGTTGATTTCATCCGCCCGTAGGGCCGTCGACGACATCAACAGCGCGGCGGCAGCCACCGCAGGCTTGATCATTTTTCTGCGCATCAACATCATCCCCTGGTTCAGGCGTCGGCCCGGCTGGATAATAAGAGTATAGAAACCGCCGATTGGCTCTGCCGGAGAAATGCGCGATTTTCTGCAAAGAGATATTTTAATGAAATTCTGGCGGGCTAATTTTAGTAATACAGCGTATTTATTCCGGTCTTCATTGTCTGATGAACAAGAATAAAATGGGGTATTTAATTAATTTTCAGGACAGGAGTTGATCGTTAATAATAAAATACCTGGCGTCTGACCAGGTATTTATGAGGTGGATTTAGCGCTGACAAATTTTTATCAACAGTTCCGCCATCCAGCGGTGGCTTCTCTCCTGGCCCGCCGTTTCATGCCACGAGAGATAGCAGGTGCGGCTGTCCATTTCTAAAGGCAGCGGCAGCAGCTGCAGCCCAAACTGCTCTTCAAACTCTTGCGCCAGCCACTCCGGCGCGATAGCCACCATATTGGTTTGCGACACAACGCTCAACACGCTGACCATCGCGTTACCATGAAAAGCGACGCACGCCTGCTGCTCTTCAGAACTGTACCAGGGGGAGCTGAAGGAGGCGTAGCGATCCAGCGCGACGGTAGCGTGCTGCTCGCGATAAATATCCTCCTCACTCAGCGGCGATGCGATACGCGGATGGTTGCACCTGGCGACCAGTACCATTTTGTCGTTGAACAGCGGGATGCTGGTAAACTCCGGATGATTGAATTTGTTGTAGTCGAGAACAAATTCCACCTCCTGATAGCGCAGCTGATTTGTCACCTGCTGACTTAGCGAAGATTTAAAGGACAGACTGACCCTGGGAGCAATCTCGCTGATTTTGTTAAAAATAAGCGGCGTCAGGTAGTTATCCAGCGGGCTACAGACGCAAAGGGTGTAGAGACGTTCGCAGTCAAGCGGGTCGAAAAGCGTGTCCGGCAGCTCATTTTGCACCAGCGACAGCGCGCGTCGAACCGAGCTAAAGAGTTGAAAGGCGCGCTCTGTCGGTTTAATGCCGCGGCCGTTACGGACAAACAGTTCATCTTTAAACAGCACCTTCAGGCGAGAGACCGCGCTGCTGACCGCAGGCTGAGACATACCCAGCGTTTGCGCCGCTTTGGTTAGGCTTTGTTCCTGCATGACGGTATCAAAAATAGTCAGCAGGTTGAGGTCGACTTTGCGCAATACCGGCTGCAGGACTTTCGGTTCAGAGGTTGGTTTAGATGTTGTATTTTCACTCATGTAGGGAACTCCACCAGCACATTAATCAGCGATTCTGCTGCGTAACACTGAGACCTTTCGCCAAAGGAAAAAAATAGGCAGATAAATCACCATCGGCCCCAGCAGCCATGTGTTATCGGTTTCCAGCAGCACGCTCAAATGTATGAAACTTATTATCAAAATGGTAAACAGCAGAAGAATATGAAACGTATTATGTTTTCTGGAGAAAACGGCATAGCGGTAAAGCATTCATTTTTCCTTCGTTCACTCCTTGAACAGCGGAGAATACCATATAAAAAGTGATGAAATTTCTGAAAAATACGCGACTTAATCCTAATAAGTAAATTCTCATTAAAATTTTTCGCCTGGGCTTAGCTAAATCGCGAATCAGGCAGAACGCCGATATTCCTTTGCCGCTACAGGGAGTCTAAAACCGGGTAATAACTTTCCATGACGCATAGGGGCTAAAGAATAGAAATTATTTCACAGAAAATAGTCACGTATATGCAGCAATAGCCGGAAGGAGGCGAAGGCGGTGGGCGAAATAAAATTGTGCGGAAGCGGGAAGCGCTCTGTTAACGCGCTAAGTCGATATTGGGCCGCCATCGAGGCCTCGAACCCCGTTCCCTACAACGTATGTCGTTCGCTCTTCCAGATGAGCTAATGGCGGTCAGGCGCTAATCAGTAAAGTTCAGCAGTGGCGTGCCGATACCAATTAGCGACGCGAATACTAGCCAGTCGGTTGGACGGAGTAAATAATATAAATGTACGAAATATCTGAATCGTCCCTCTCAGCGCCGGCCGATACGGGTCAAGGTTGAGGATGCAGACAAAACCTTACACGCCAGCCCCTTGTACATTGATAAGGATTGTTTATGATCCTCGGGTTCTGAAATGTCCTGGTACCCTATGCGCAACCGTCGGCTCCCTGGTAAATGGTTTTTGATACTGACCTGCTTCGTCATGGCATTCTGCCTTGTTCAGCGGGCGGCCTATCTGCACCATTTTTTGGCGGACGCCAGCGCCCAGGCGCAGGAGAGCGTTCTCAGCGCACAGGCCCAGCAGCCCTCTTCAGAGGAGGCTGAGCAAGGGCCTTCGCCCTGCCAGCTGAGCGCCAAATCCTTGCTCTGCACGCAGCCGCTTTTCTTCGATGGCGCATTGCCGGCCGTTCTTTTATTCCTTACCCTGCTTCAGCTGCTCGCCGCGGGCCGTCCGGTGGTTTTGCGGGACGATCCCGTTCGTCCGCCCACGCTGCGAATACATCTCAAAAACTGCGTTTTCCGTGAGTGAAAAAATCGTTCTTAGACGATTAGTTTTTTAATTCACGGAGAAAAAAATGCTGAATATCTTCAGGGGCTTCGTCTTCCTGTTACTGACCTGCGCGGGCGTTGCCCACGGGGCGGACACAGGATGGCTGACATCCCCGCAACACGACCACGCCCGGATCCGCTTCCAGGCGGAAAAAGGCAAAGATCGGATCGACGGACTGCTCTCTATTGAGCTGGCTTCCGGCTGGAAAACCTACTGGCGCTCGCCGGGTGAAGGCGGCGTCGCCCCGCAAATAATCTGGAACAACGGCGAACGGGCGCGGTGGTACTGGCCTACCCCGTCAAGATTCAAGATTTCCGGCCTGACGACCCAGGGCTACCACGACCGGGTGGCGATCCCGATGACGATCGCCGCCGCCCCCGGCGACGTGCTGGAAGGCATGCTTACGCTGTCGACCTGCAGCAACGTCTGTCTGCTGACCGACTACCGGCTGCATCTCGATTTCAATCAGCCCGCGGACGGCGAGTTCCGGAACGCCTTTGCCCGGGCCATGCGCGCTGTCCCGGCGGATAACGGGGTGACGAACGATCTCGCCGCGCATCTGGTCGGTAGCCAGTTGGTCATCACCGCGACCACGACCGGCGAATGGAAAAATCCCGGGGTCTATTTTGACCCTATGGACGGGGGGATTGTGGCCGGCGATCCGGAGATTCGCGCCGAGGGCGACCGCCTCAAGGTGACGGTGCCGGTCACCGATGAATGGGGAGAAATACCCGCCACGCTGGCGGGAAAAGCACTGTCGTTGGTGCTGACAAATGGCGAAAAAGCGCAGCAGATAAACCTTACGACTGGCGCCGATCTCGCGCCAACGGCGACGGTTAGTCTCGGGAAAATAGTGCTTTTCGCGCTGCTCGGCGGCGTCATCCTCAACCTGATGCCCTGCGTGTTGCCGGTGATGGGCATGAAGCTCAGCGCGGTGCTGCAGGCCGGGGCCGATCGGGGCAGGGTCCGGCTGCGCTTTCTGGCCACCAGCGCGGGCATCCTGACCTCGTTTGCCCTGCTGGCGCTGATGGTGATGATACTCAAGCTCACCGGCGCCTCGCTGGGCTGGGGGATCCAGTTCCAGAATCCCTGGTTTATCGGCGTAATGGTTGCCGTCACCTTTCTCTTCGCGCTGAATCTGTTCGGGATAGTCGAGATGCTGCTTCCCTCGGCAGCCGTTAGCCGGATGGCGACCGCCGGCGGCGCCGGGATAGCGGGGAGTTTCTGCGAGGGCGTTTTTGCCACTCTGCTGGCAACGCCCTGCTCGGCCCCCTTCCTGGGCACGGCGGTCGCTTTCGCGCTTGCCGCCCCGTTTCATGAGCTGTGGCTGATTTTCATGGTGCTCGGACTGGGCATGGCTGCGCCGTGGCTGTTCGTCGCCCTGTTCCCGCAAACCGCCGCCCTGCTCCCCCGCCCTGGCCGCTGGATGAACAGCCTGAAAATGGCGCTTGGCGTCATGATGCTGGCTTCCAGCTTCTGGCTGACGACGCTGCTCGGCGTTCACCTCGGCGAGACCTCCAGCGTCGTGATGACGTTGACTCTCACCGTGGCGGCCCTGATCGCCTTGTTAGTCGCCCATCAGCGAACGACTCCCGCCTTCTGGCTGGTGGTTATCGCCCTGGCGGCGTATGGCGGCTTTCAGGTTCGCGGTCTGCTGGCGCAGGGTTCCACCGTCTCGTCGCCGCAGGCTAACGCTCAGCAAATTCGCTGGCAGCCCCTTAGCGAGGAGGCCATCCGCAGCGCGCGGGCTGAAGGCAAACGGGTGTTTATCGATATCTCCGCCGACTGGTGCGTAACGTGCAAAGTGAATGAACTCCGGGTGTTAAATCAGCCCGCCATTATCCGCGCGCTGGCTCAGCCCGATGTCGTGGCGCTGCGCGGCGACTGGAGCAAGCCTTCTGAGCCGATCGCCCGTTTCCTGCAGAGCCGCAATCGCTACGCCATTCCCTTCAACCAGGTCTACGGTCCGGGCCAGCCGCAGGGAGAAATGCTGCCGCCGCTGCTCGATCAACAAACCGTCCTCAAGGCCCTCAATCGTGCCAAAGGTTAAATTAACGATGAAAAAAACGCTGCTCACCCTCGCTCTCCTCCCGGCATCTTTGACGGCTGCGGCGTCTTCGCCGCTTACGCCGGCGCAGGAGGCCCGCGTGCAGGAACTGGTTCAGGAGACGCTAATCGGCCATCCTGAAATTTTGATCGCCGCGGCCGAAAAACTCGATCGGCAGAATGCCCAGGCCGGACAGGAATCGTTAAAGCAGGTACTGTCGCAGGACGGCGAGTTTATCTTTCACGACCCCAACTCACCGCGAATCGGCGCGCAAAATCCGAAGCTGACGCTGGTCGTCTTTACCGATCATAACTGCCCGTATTGTAAAAAGTTTGACCCCTATCTGGAGAAGATTGTGGAAAAATACCCGGACGTTGCGGTGATCTTTAAGTTTCTGCCCTGGCGCTCCGAAAGCTCAATGACCGCGGCCAGGGATGCGCTCACCCTGTGGCGCACGCATCCTGAACAGTTTGTTAAATTTAACCCTATCCTGATGGCGAAAAAGGGGTATCACGACAGTGTCAGCATTGAGCAGGCAAAAAAGAAGGCGGGGGTCATGGCGGCTCAGCCGGATGCGCAAAGCCTGGAGACGATTAAGCGCAGCTTTGCTGTCGCCGAAAAGCTTGGCATTCAGGGAACGCCGGCCACGCTTATCGGCGATGAGATGCTCTCAGGCTGGATCCCCTGGGAGCAATTTGATGCCACAATCGGCGACGCGCTGAAAAAACAGTAACCCACGTCAGGGGGAGCGATCCCCCTGCATTGCGAGGCGATATGATGAAATACTTTTTACTGCTGGCGGCCTGGATGATGCCGGGCCTGGCGCTTGCCGAGGGGGCTATCCCCCAGATAGTTAAAAATTTTGGTGAACAGCAAGGAATCAAAATTATTAAGGAGATAGATTCCCCCGGCGGCGTGAAAGGCTGGGTCGGTCAGTATCAGGATATGGGAGTGACCCTGTTTTTGACGCCGGACGGGAAGCACGTTATTTCCGGGTATCTTTACGATGATAAAGGGCAAAACCTCAGCGAGGGGTACTTCAAAGAAGCGATCTATATCCCGTTAGGCCGCGAAATGTGGAAGAAGCTGAACGATGCCCGGCCGCTCAAGGAAGGCGCTGATTCCACTGCCAGAAAAGTGATTGTCTTCGCCGATCCGTTCTGCCCCTACTGCAAGTCGTTCTGGTCAGCGGCGCAGCCGTGGGTAAAAGCCGGTAAGGTCCAGCTGAATACCCTGCTGGTTGCCTTTCTCAACCCGAAAAGCGGCCAATACGCCACGGCAATCCTGAATGCCAAAGATCCGGTAGCCGCCTGGCAAGAGTATGAACTCTCCGGCGGCAAAAAACTCCCGCGCTTTGACGGCGTGACGCCGCGCGAAACCTTTAATCTTCTTCAGCATAACCAAAAGCTGATGGATGATTTGGGCGCCAGCGCGACGCCGGCTATCTATTACATGAATGAACAGAACGAGCTCCAGCAGGTGATCGGCATGCCCGATAAGAAGCAGTTGGTGGAGATGTTCGGGCCTGAGCCCTGATGCAGAGCGGGCGTCCCGCGGGGCGCCTTGCTAACCCAGGACTGACTGCGTATTTTTACTCTTACGCTGCCCGTCCGGGCATTCAACGCTTGAATGAATGAGGAATAATGGAACGCTTATTTGTCTACGGCACGCTGCGTCCGGGCCACTCGAATGCCCATATTATGGACAACATTGGCGGTGAGTGGCAGCCCGGCTATGTGAAGGGGCTGTTTTATGAACGCGGCTGGGGAGCGGCGGCGGATTTTCCGGGGATCGTGCTCGACAACAACGGGCCTCGGGTCGACGGCTATCTGTTCCTGTCCGCGAATCTTAGCGTCCACTGGCCGATGCTGGATGCGTTTGAAGAGGGCTACGATCGCGTTGCCGTGGACGTTACCACGGAAGACGGCCAGCGCGTGACCGCCTGGATCTATCAGCTACAGCCGAAGGTCGCAGCGTAATCCCCTTTCGCCCCGCGTCTGCGGGGCGTCGCTCAGCCCAGGTTTAGACGTCGCGCCAGCCCATTGCCGGCGCAACGTGCTTCAGTATGGACTCAATCACGTGGGCGTTATACTCCACGCCCAGCTGGTTCGGCACCGTCAGCAACAGCGTATCCGCTTCGGCAATCGCCTCGTCCTGCTTCAGCTGTTCGACCAGCTTGTCCGGCTCCGCGGCGTAGCTGCGGCCAAAAATGGCGCGAGTCTTCTCGTCGAGGAAACCTATCGAATCGCTCTCGTCACAGCCTGAACCGAAATACATCCGGTCACGATCGTTCATCAGCGCGAAAATGCTGCGGCTGACCGAAACCCGCGGCGTGCGCGTATGGCCCGCTTCTGCCCAGGCCTCGCGGTAGGCGCGGATCTGTTTCGCCTGCTGAATATGGAACGGTTCGCCGGTTTCATCGTCTTTCAGCGTCGAACTTTGCAGATTCATCCCCAGCTTTGCCGCCCACCTTGCCGTCGCATTCGAACCGGCGCCCCACCAGATTCGCTCGCGCAGCCCTGCAGAATAAGGCTCAAGCCGCAGCAGGCCCGGCGGATTGGGGAACATGGGCTGCGGGTTAGGTTTCGCAAACCCCTCTCCGCGCAGCGCGTCCAGCAACACTTCGGTATGGCGGCGCGCCATGTCGGACTCGTTTTCGCCTTCTCCGGGAACATAGCCAAAATAGCGCCAGCCGTCGATCACCTGCTCCGGCGAGCCGCGGCTGATACCCAGCTGTAAACGGCCGCCGGAAATTAAATCCGCCGCGCCCGCATCCTCGGCCATATACAGCGGGTTTTCGTAGCGCATATCAATAACGCCGGTGCCGATTTCAATACGTTTGGTTTTCGCCCCGACCGCAGCCAGCAGGGGAAACGGCGAACTGAGCTGGCGGGCGAAATGGTGCACCCTGAAATAGGCGCCATCCGCGCCCAGTTCTTCGGCGGCAACGGCCAGATCGATGGATTGCAGCAGCGCGTCAGCGGCCGAGCGCGTCCCGGACTGCGGCGACGGCGTCCAGTGACCAAATGACAAAAAGCCAATCTTTTTCATGACGTGGGTATCCTGGTTGGCGGGGAGGTCGTCGGCAGGTGGCGCATAATGAAACGTGTCTGCCGCGTTATGCCTCTACTCTACGCATAACCAGGTGAGAATAAATATCGTTTGTTTAACCGAATGCTTCAAATAAATTGATTGAGTCTGCGCGACGCCACAGACCGCGGCCCGGGCGATAAACACGGGCTCACAGGCCGAATATCGCCTCAATTTCAATTTTGAGATCCGCAGAAAACAGGCGGCTGACTTCAACGAGCGAGCTGGCGGGTAAGCAATCGCCGTAGTTCCGGTAAAGCACTTTGCGCAGCTCGTCGAGCTCATCAAAAGAAGTGATAAAGATCGTGACTTTGATAAGAGACGAAAAATCGATGCCTTCGGCCTGGGCAACGGTTCGTATCTGGGTAAAAATCTCCTCCGCCTGGGCGGCAATACCGTCGTGCTGCGCTCGGGTACCGAACGCGGTGAGCCCAGAAATATAAAGCGTGTTTCCGTGCTTAACCGAATGAACGTAGGGAGCCTTGACCTCGCCCAGTTCAGGGTAATTTTTTCGTACTATCTGACTCATACCGATATCCTTATTTTACAAGAAACTGACTTGCCTCACTCGTTCGGCGGTCTTGTCGTCATTCATTAGCCAGTCGCTAAACAGCGGCTGGCTAATGGCCCGCGCTTTTCATGGCATCCTGCCTGCCCGGATTGCACGGCTCTTTTGTATCCGGAAGATAAAATTTTCCGGACGAGTCAGGCTGCGTTCCGCCGGGGCAACCATCGCGCCCAGACGCGGTCGCGCTGCCATCAGAGCCATTGCCCCCATCCGAGTTATCCCCATTCCCGCCGTCGCCGCCATTACCGCCGTTAGCGGCATAGGCTGAGCATGCGCAAAGCATGAAGAAACACACCAAAAAGCGTCTGACCATCACCATCCCCTGTCATCGGATTTAAACACAGACTAAAAACAGGTGAATTGTACTCGCTTCCAGAATCCGTTGAACGCATTTCTGCCGCATCGCCGGATAAGAAAAACCGTACGCGACGCGACGATCGTTATGCTCAGGGACAGGGCATGGAATAAGGCAGGAATAATCCAGGGGCAGGCCGTCGCGATATCGCCAGCACGGCTTTCGCTATCGCGGCCGTAACGCTATAAATCGTTATTTATCGCACAGGGTGACGTGGGTGGCAGCAGGGCCCTTGTCATCTCTATGGAGTATGGCATATTCAACTTTCTGGCCTTCAAACAGGGTATTAAAATTATCACCACGAAGCGCCGAGCAATGGACCGAGATATCTTTACTGCCATCGAGAGGTGAAATGAAACCAAATCCCTTTGACTCATTATACCACTTGACCAGACCTTTAATTCTTGAGGACATACTGACTCCAGTTGCACATCAGGTAATTGACAGAAAACGTGTCGGATTAAACGTATGGACTCAAAAGAAAGGGGGTATCAGCGATAGCGCCTGGTAATGAGAACGGGCCGGTAAAATTTTTAAGCTCATGCGTTTTTTCGGATTAATAATTTCATTAATGCATAAATACCATTAATAAGCAAATGAAATTTTAGCCGTCCAGATGCCCCGCTGGGGATAAAATAATGAGAAATGGCCTTAAATTTATTGCGCTGCGACTCATGATATAGCTTCACCGCCGCGTGAGCCTGTTCGGAAAAATAAAAGAACATCCCTCCAGATTTATCCACGTCACCATAGCCAAAACCTTGGCTAACCCAATGAAATAATGGATTTTATTATCATTAAACCATCAACAAGGCGCTGGCGAATCACTCCCCCCTCTTTCCGTATTAGTCTCCGTCCCGGCAATATCAATTGAAATAAGTCTTGCTATCCGCGGTGAAGTATGTGACTAATGATTGGTCGGTTAAGTACACAGACATAATAAAGCGGTTTAGTAAAGCAGTCCTCATCTCAAGTGTTATCCGTTGATAATTCTTCCTTTTGAGTCTCCTTATCGTTATTAATTAGATTCTGTGCGAAACCTTTTTTCGCCGTAAGGCTCAGATATGTTGAGGTATTATCAATGTCTAATAAAATGACTGGTTTAGTAAAATGGTTTAATGAGTCGAAAGGCTTTGGTTTCATCACCCCGGACAACGGTAGCAAAGATGTGTTTGTACATTTTTCTGCTATCCAGAGCGGCGGTTTTAAGACCCTGAACGAAGGCCAGAAAGTCGAATTCACCATTGAAGATGGCCAGAAAGGCCCTTCAGCGGGTAACGTCTACGCCATCTAAGCTGCGCTTTATTCACTGGCGGTAGATTTCAGCTTCGCTGCTGATGATGGACTCACGCCAGTTCAAAAACCCTGACATCATGTCGGGGTTTTTTCGTTGTGTCGCGAGGCAACGGATCCCGCGGGTTAAAACCGATGGTTATTGTATTGGCTGCCGCTGATGAAATTCCTGACCAAATCACAATGCGTCTTTATTTCACTATTTGAATCAACGAAATTCATCTTCCCCACCTTGTTTAACGAGCTTGCCCCATTTTAACGCCCCCGCAAACTATGACTCCCACCAGGTCGAAATTTTTAAATTCGGCGACGGAAATAAAACACCTTAGAACAATAGCGCATTAAGTTATGAATAATATGTGCAACACGCCATGATTTAAGTAAACAGCTTAGGTATCAGTAAATAACATTCAGGCATGAGTTAAACCAAAAAATAATAATGCACTGATAACAAACTCCGTTATCGTGTTCGCGTAATACGTTGTTTTTCAGAAATGACTTTCTCATCAGGGTAAAAATATGCCAAGAAAAATTCATAGATTGCTATTGTCGCTGGCGATCGCCGCCGCGCCTTTTTTCAGCCATGCCGAAGAGTCCACCTGGGATCATATTAAGCAATCGGGCGAACTGCGCATCGGAGTCGCGCAGGGGGAACCGTGGTATTTTAAAGATCCAGCCACCGGTCAGTGGAACGGCATTGGCTATAACGTAGGTAAAGTACTGGCAAAAGATTTAGGCGTAAAACTGGTGCCGGTGGAAACCACCTGGGGGAATGCGGTCGCCGCGCTGCAGGCCGGACAGATTGATACCATGCTGGTGCTGGACCCCACCGATGAACGCCGCAAAGCCGCCGACTTTTCCGACCAGCCCTTCCTCTGGTATGCGCAGGGGGTCCTGATCCGCGACGGCGTGAAGGCCGAGAGCTGGGAAGATCTTAATCGCCCGGATATTAAGATTGGCGTCACACTCGGCAGCAGCCCGGACCTGATACTGACCAAAAAATTACCCAAAGTGCAGCTGGTGCGCTTTACCAATATGGATGAAGGCGTCGCAGCCTTCTACGCCGGACGCGTCGACGCCCTCTCGTACGTTCACCCGGCGCTAGCGCTGCAGCAGGCAAAAGTGCACAAAGGCAACCTGATTCTGCCAAAACCGATTATTGCCATCAGCACCGGCGGCGCGCTGCGCAAAGAGAGCGATCCCCGCTTCCGCAACTTCCTGAATGAAGAGTTTGCCAAAATTTACCAGTCGGGACAGAGCAAACAGTTTTATGAAGACGCCCTTAAGCTACGCGGTGTGGATATCAGCAAAGTGCCCTCGGTGATTAAAGAAGAGTGGAAATGAGCGATTAATCTCCTGGCGCGGGCAGAAGCGGCGCGATTGCCGCGCCAATGTCCGCGCAGCGTTCCATATCCAGCAGAGCGTCAATCAGCCGCGCTGCCCGCGGAGCGCTGAGGCGTGATGACAGGTTGGCCACGCATTTATCAACGATCCGCTGTTCCGGCAGCGGATTTTCTGCGCACCCCGGCGGGAAGTCGATACGCTCTCCGGCGATCGTCCTTCCCTTTAGCACAATTTCCACGCGCGCGGCGGGACGGCGATGCTGCAGCATCAGCTGTTCAAAGGTCTCATCGGCGATAATTTCAACCCGGTCAGCAAAGGCAAGGAGTGGCGCCGCGCCGCGCGTCCGATCGCTGCTCCACTGATGACGCGCGATTTTAAAAGCCAGGCAGGCTATCGCCAGCGGCAGACTGAACTGCGCATCGGTATTGCTGACGGGACGCGCGTCGGCGAAAAAACGCGCCAGGGTGAAACTCCCATAGACGCGTATCCGCTCAATCGACTCTGCCGACGGAATACGCTCCAGCAGATGCTCAAACGACGCCAGCGCCGTATGCATCCAACGGCATACCGGATAGTCTTTGAAACTGGCGTGCCTGAGCTGCCAGTACGTCGCCAGATTCTCTGTCAGCCGTTCTGGCTGAAAGCGGTCGGAGCCTGACATCCGCCAGAACCCCTGTTCGCCATCGAGTATCGCGCGCGGCCCCACTATTCCCGCGAGGTGTAGCTCCACCGCGCGTACGCCGGCCTCTGCCGCCGGCGCATTGTAATCCTTAAACGAAACCAGTGGACGCGCCTGCCAGTTGTACTTATGCAACGTGGGCAAAGGGGTTAACGAGGCGGCCAGTCCCAGGCTATTTTCCAGCCCCGCGGCATCGCAGCCGCGCAGTAAACCATACGCCACCGCCGCCCCCAGCGATTCGTGCTGGCACACGCCATACACTTGTTGAAACCTTTCAGGACTCGGCTGCTGAGAGATAATCACGCGGCTGTTGATTTCCCAGGCCGCCACCAGAGAGGTCAGCAACGCCCCGCCGCTGACCGGCCCACCCTGGCCCACCGCGGCCAGCGCCCCGGCCACCAGCGTGGCGCCGGGATGCCCCATCCCCCGCCCGGCGACTTCAAAACCATCGTCATAATCCAGCGCGTTTATCGCAGCGGCGTTAAGGAACGCGGCGCCGCTGGCGGAGAGCGGAGTTCCACCGTCAAGCGCCACGCTTCTGCCCGTCGCGTACTGGCTCCGAATAACCCGCGCGCTTTTACGCAGCACGCTGTCTTCGCCGCCGGCAATGCCGCAGCCCAGGCTATCGATAAAATGCAGAGCGATCCTGGCTTTCACCGACGCCGGTATCGCAGCCGGAGTGAGTTCGCCGGCAAAACGCGCCAGCGTAGCGGTTAAAGAATCAAAGTTTGGCATTGCTTTCTCGCGTAAATATTTATAACCAAAAGAGATAATAGCAATGGTTTTTATTATTTAATTATCACATTTCGCTACTGCTAAGATGATGTCGTTCTAAAACCATCACCATCGTTTTGCGTTTTTCAGGGGTGCCAGAACTATGTCGTATCAATGGGATTTTGCCGCCATCTGGCCATATCGCATGCTGTTGCTGGAGGGGCTGTGGGGTACCATTCAGATCGGCGTCACCAGTATTTTATTCGGCATGCTGGCCGGCATTGCGCTGGCGTTGATGAAGGCCTCGCCGCTAACGCTCTTCCGTATTCCGGCGCTGATACTGATCGGCTTTTATCGTAATACTCCCGCTATCGTCCACTTCTTCTGGATCTACTACGCTCTGCCAATCGTCAGCCCGCTGACGCTCTCGCCGTTTGCTGCCGCCGTACTGGCGCTCTCCGCCCAGTCGGCCGCGTTTTATGCCGAAGTTTACCGCGGCGGCATCCAGTCGATCGGCGCCGGACAATGGGAAGGGGCGAAGGCGTTGGGCATGTCGCGTGCCACCGCGCTCCGACGGGTTATTTTCCCTCAGGCGCTGCGCAGAATGATTCCTCCTTTCCTTGAGCGTTCTTTCGAACTGCTCAAATCCACCGCCCTTGCTTCGTCTCTGGCATACAGCGAGCTGCTGTATCAGGCGATGCAAATCAACAGTCAGACTTACCGGCCCCTGGAAGTGTATTCGCTCATCGCGGTGATGTACTTCACCCTGCTGCTGATTATCAGCCAGGGCAGCCAGCTGCTTGAACGACGCCTTGCCGTCTCCGACACACGTTAACGAGAGAACAACCATGCATTATCAGTGGGACTTTTCCCTTGTCTGGCAAAACTTGCCGGTACTGCTGAAAGGACTGGGCGTTACGCTGGAGCTATGGCTGCTGGCGGGAATTGTCGGCACGCTGCTCGGACTTGCCGTTGGCGTCGTCCGTTCCCGCGGGCCGCGCTTTTTTTATCCCCTTACCAGCGCCTTTGTCGAGGTGTTCCGCAATACGCCGGTGCTTATCCAGCTCATCTGGTTCTACTATGCCTTTCCGGTGCTGGTGGGCATTCAGTTTTCCACTTTTGGCGCCGCCGCGCTGGCGTTAACCCTGTATACCGCCGCCTACAGCACCGAGATTTTTCGCGCCGGGCTACAGTCTATCGAACGCGGGCAGTGGGAAGGGGCAAAAGCCTTAGGCATGCCGCCGGGCGTGATGCTACGGCGCATCATCCTGCCGCAGGTATTTCGCCGTATGCTGCCAGCCCTGACAAACCGCATGATTGAACTGGCGAAGGTGACCTCCCTGGCCTCGATTCTCACGGTTAACGAACTGATGTATCAGGGCAGGCTGCTAAGCAGTACCTGGTATCGCCCGGTGGAGATTTTCACCGTCGTCGCCCTGCTCTATTTTGTGCTGATCTGGCCCGGAAGTTACCTGGCGGCACGACTGGAGCGCCGCTACCGTCCACATCCTTAATTTGATGAGAAAGGCCATGTCAGAGAAAAAAGTTGTCATGCGGATACGCGCCCTGAACAAACGCTTTGGTGCGCAAAGCGTGTTACAGGGCATCGATTTAGATATCTATGCCGGTGAGAAAATCGCCATCATTGGCGGCAGCGGCTCGGGTAAGAGCACCCTGCTGCGCTGTCTGAACTTTATGGAAATACCCAGCGCTGGCACCGTAGAACTGGACGGCGTTACCCTCGGTAAAATCGACAGCCGCGGTCAGCGGCGCTATAGCGAAAAACAGCTGAGCGATGTTCGCCAGCGCGTGGGGATGGTGTTTCAGCAATTTAATCTCTTCCCGCATCTGACGGTACTGCAAAATGTCAGCGAAGCCCTGATATCGGTGAAAAAGATGCGTCGCGAAGAGGCGATGCGCATTGCCCGCGCGCAGCTGGAAAAAGTGGGGCTCGGCCATAAGCATCAGGCCTGGCCCGGCAGCCTGTCCGGCGGTCAACAGCAGCGCGTCGCGATTGCTCGCGCCCTGGCAATGACGCCAGAGATAATATTGTTCGATGAGCCCACCTCGTCCCTCGACCCTGAACTCGTGGGGGAAGTCCTGCATACCATCCGTGAACTGGCAGATGAGGGACGGACGCTGCTGCTGGTCACTCATGAGCTGGGCTTTGCCTGGCATTTCGCCGATCGGGTGATTTTTATCGAAAACGGCGTGATTCATGAAATGGGCACCGCGGAAGAGGTGCTGCGCCATCCGCGCCAACCGCGCACCCAGGCCTTCCTTTCCCGTTTCGCTGAACGGGCATTTTAACCGCAAGGAAACATGATGAGTTTAGCTCTCTCCGGTCAAAGCAGTCAGGCGTACCTGCAGGATACGCGCAACGACAATGTGCAAGTGTACGTCAACGGCGAATTCGTTCATCGCGATCGCGCCACGGTTTCCGTTTTCGATTCCGGCTACGTCTGCGGCGACGGGGTCTGGGAGGGGCTGCGGCTGGTAAACGGCAAGCTGATCGCCCTTCAGGCGCATCTCGATCGCCTGTTTGCCGGGGCAGCCGCTATCCAGCTCAATATCGGCCATAGTCCTGAGGAGCTAACCGATATTATGTACAACACGCTGAAGATCAACGGTATGACGGACGGCGCCCATTTGCGGCTCATGATCACCCGCGGCAAAAAGCGCACGCCAAATCAGGACCCGCGCTTTATCCTCGGCGGCGCCACTATCGTCTGCGTGGCGGAATATAAGGTTGTTGATGAACAAGCCAAACGGCGCGGCCTTGCCCTGTTCACCTCGACCTATCGTACCAGCGCGCCGGATGTTTTCGATTTGCGTCTTAATTCCCACAGCCGCCTGAATTTGATTCAGGCGCTATTGCAGGCGCTGGATGCCGGCGCAGATGAAGCGCTGATGCTGGACCCTCATGGTTTTGTCGCCAGTTGCAATTCCACCAACTTTTTTATCATACGCCAGGGCGAGCTGTGGACCTCAAACGGCCTGTACTGCTTTAACGGTATTACCCGCCGCACGATCTTGTCACTGGCGCGCCAGCAGGGCCTCGGCGTACAGGAAAGATCCTTTACCCTTGCCGAAGCATTCACTGCGGACGAAGCTTTTGTCACCGGAACGCTGGCAGGTATTACCCCGGTAAGCAGGCTCGACGGCAGGCGCTTCGACCTCAACGAAAATCCCGTGACCCAACGCATCAGCGGCTGGTATCAGGACTATTTACAGCAGGAGGAGTCGCCGCCCGCCGACAATCGCTGGACGAAAAAAAACCCGCAGAGATAGCGCGGGTCGATTCAAGTGCAAATCCATTGACTGCAAATAACATCACAATAACCGAGCGTTATTTTATGACTTGCATCACAAAAACATCACCCCCTGTTCGGGGGGGATGCTAGCTTCTCCCCGGTATCTCTTTATCCGTCCCGAGCGCAACGTGAAGGGCATAAGGGGCATGAAATAGCGACGCCTGCGCATTTCTGCTTCATGCTCAACTGAGATGGTCTGAGGATTTTTGCTTTTTTCGAGGCCGGATGTAAGAATCGACGAACGTTTTTGATGGGTCAACGCGTTCACTCATGCCGCCCACCGCAGGGGCATGGATATTGGCTATCGGGATAACATTGCGCCTGCATCGTTGCGATACCCGCCCGCCATATCAAATGATGACTGCTATCTACCAGAGCCCCCCTGTATTACTGCATTCAACGGGAAACAGTATGAAGCCAAAACAAGCGGAAATTATCCGCCATTCTATGTCCCTGTTTAACAAAGAGGGGTATCAGTCGCCGAGTATTGACCGGATTTCGGAGAATGCGGGCATCTCCAAAATGACGTTCTACCGCTACTATCCGGATAAAGAGGCGCTCATTCTTGATATTTTACAGCAGAAAGAGTGTGATTTTATGCAGGCGCTGCAGGACATTACCGCGGATAAACCCACGGGGCGTGAAAAGCTGTTTGCCGTCTTTGAATACTACAATAACTGGTTCACCTGTGCGGATTTTCACGGCTGCATGTTCACCCGCGCCCTGTTTGAATACGGGACCTCGTCTCCCGCTATCCGGACGATATGTTCACAGTTTAAATCGCGCCTCTACAAGTTTTTCCGCGACATCCTCATCGGACTATTAAAACCAGAGCCTGCGGAACGGGTGGCGATGATGATGCTTATGCTGATTGATGGCGCGATTGCCGCCCAACAGGCCGAGTCATCGGAATGCCGGGAGATCCCTCCCGGTATAACGGCCTGGAGCGCGGCAAAAGCGCTTATTTATTCAGAGGGCGGTACTCTCTGATTCGCGGTCAGCGAGCGTGCGTAACGCCTCCAGCAGACAATCGTAATAATCGCAGCAAGTCTGAAGACGCAGCGCTGCGCCAGAGTAGACCTCTTCCAGCGCAGCCGGATTTTTATTGCCGATCGGCACGATAACGTTATTCAGCCATCCATCCGCGTGGCCGATATCAACCTCGATATGCTCTGAGTAATAATGGACGTCGCGATCCGATAGCCCAATACGGCGGCAACCTGTCACCAGCTTCTGGTACTGCGGCGGATCCAACAGTTCCGTCATCGCCATGACGCCAAGCGATTTGTAGTAATGCTGACGGTTAACGCCGCCCAACATAAACGCATTGTAGCCAGCGAGTCCCTGCCAGTCGTACAGATGGGCGAAATGATTTTCAGGCAACGCAATATCCCTTCGCTTCAGTAAATCCTTATACAGATTAACGTGCGTGATCTCCTGGCTGCCCTGGCCTATTTCATCCCAGAGATTCTGGGCAATCTCTGCGCGCGTTTCCGGCAGAGAACCGACCAGCCCCATTGCCACCAGATCGAAAAACAGCAGATTCAGCGCGCTATCGCTTTTGAAGAAATAGTCGATTTGCGTAGCGGAAGCGGAAGAAGCGAGAAAATCAAACAGAGGATGGTGCGAGGCCGGGTGTTTCTGACAGAGGTCACGAAGTTCCTCAACGATATTGCCGGCGTTAAGCGCAGGTGCCGGGAAAGCGAACCGTTTTTTTTCCACCCGAAGCCATTCTGTCTCGATGTAGCTTCTGATCCCGCAGAGCAAGGGATGGAACTGGTTTTTTGCCGCCGCCGATAGCGGCTCCGCCAGCCAAGCCTGGTACAGTTTAAACAGCGCGCCGTGGGCACGCTTTTTAGCCTGCGGGTCGTTGGCGGTAAAAGCCTTGATGCAGGTGTTTTCAGTCAGGTACCAGACTCTGTCGGCCAGTAGCGGATTAGCCGTAAGTTTTAGTGAAAGCGCGTTGCTGTGGAGAAGCTGATCAATCATGTCATCCAGAGAGAGCCTGGCCATTGCGGAATGCGGTTCGTTCCCGGTGAAACCATTTTCTGTCTTACGCATCGATTTATCCCTGTATAAAGCATGGTATAGATACGTTATCGTACAGATATATATGCTGCAATCAGATTTTTTGCACATGCGTAACAAAGTTTTAATTATTTGTTTTTTAAATAAAAAATAGCAAAAACCCAAAATAACAATAAAATTTAATTGATATATTAAAAAAAATAAAGTTACCATTTAGTACAGTTCGAAGCGATGCAAGGAATCAGCATGCCTTACCTGTTACTCACGCTGGCGGCCCTGTTTTGGGGAGGGAATTATGTCGTAGGGCATATTCTCGTTCAGGGCGCGGACCCGATCCTGATGACCGAAGCGAGATGGGCGTTGACCGCGATACTGTTGGTATTGCTCTATCAGCGGCAAATCCGCGACAGTCGGCTGCTGTTTCGCCAAAATGCGCCAACGCTGCTGATCTTAACGCTGTGCGGGCAGGTAAGTTTTCCCTTAACTCTCTATATTGGCCTGCAGTCGACTTCGGCGCTGAACGCAGCGATTTACATGTCTGCGACCCCCTGCATGGTGCTTATTATTAATCGGCTGATTTTCCGTGACCGGGTGTCGGCGCGTAACTGGTGGGGAGTGCTCTTTAGCACCGCAGGCGTCCTGCTGCTGCTTCTGCACGGCAACCTGACCAGCGCAGAGGGGCTAAAAGGCTTCAGCCAGGGAGATCTGTGGGCAATGGGGTCCGCACTAAGCTGGGCGGTATATTGCTCTCTGTTACGTAACAAAGATCGTCGTATCCCCGCCAACGCTTTCGTCGCCGTCAGTTCGCTTCTCGGCGCCCTTATTCTGCTTCCGGTGGTGATTTTCTGGCTGTGGCGGCACCCCGCTACCTCATTCGCTTCGTACCACGATATCTCTTTCCTGACCGGACTGGCGTACCTGGTTATTTTCCCCTCGTGGCTGGCCTACTTATTCTGGAATAAAGGCATCGCGGCCATTGGCGCCACTCGCGGGGAAATTTATACCCATATTATTCCGCTGTCTGGCGGCATATTAAGCATTCTGTTTTTACACACCCAGCCGCACCTCTATCACTTACTGAGCACGCTGCTAATTTTGACCGGGATCGCGATTTGTTCACTCGCTAAAAAAACAGCGGCGCATTAATTAATAATAACGCCACATTGTAATCCATATTAACCGAAGAGTTTAACATGCTCAGGATATACTTATACCTTATTCTCGCCGCATCGGTTTCCGCGCTGGCAACAGATATGATCGTGCCGGCGCTGCCCCTGTTACAAAAAGCGTTCCACAGCGATTATTCATCTATTCAGTTAACCATTAGCGGTTTTCTGGTGATATACGCCTGTAGCCAATTATTATCAGGGTTTATCGGCGAAAAACTGGGTAAATTACGCGTGCTGACGGCCAGCTTTTTGCTTTTCCTGGCAGGGAGCCTCCTCTGTTTTATTTCCGATAGTTTATCAATGCTGTTGGCCGGTAGGGCATTACAGGCCGTGGGCGCCGGGGCAGGACCGGTTCTGTCTAAAGCCATCGCCAAAGAGACTTTTTCTCCTCTGACGCTCAAGCGCGCCCTTTCCGATATTTCTTCCGCCAGCGCGGTGGTTCCGCTTATTGCACCGCTGGCCGGCGCCGCGATCCTCGGCCATTTGAGCTGGAACCATATCTTCCTCGTTATGGCCCTGTTTAGCGTCGTTACCCTCCTGCTGTCTCCGCGCCGCCTTGGGCATCGCGATAGCGCTGCGGCGCCCTCTTCTTCCGGGTTTATCACGCCGGCATTTATCCAGGGAACACTTCTGGTTTCACTGATCCTGAGTTCGCTGTTTTGCTATATCTCGCTGTCGCCAGCCATTTTTATGCAGCAGCTTGGGCTGAGCACAATGCACTACTCACTGCTGTTTTCCGCTTCCGTTTTATTTTTTATTATTGGCAATCAGCTCTCAAAATTTGAGCGCATAAATAATCCCTGGATTTTGTTTATCATGAATGCGCTGGCGGTCTCTCCATTTATTATCGGTTGCCACTCACTCATATTATGCATCGCTGGATCGATGATTTTTAATTTCAGCCTTGGCGCCTATTACCCGACCGCCAACTTTATCGCACTGCAAATCAAAGGTACTAAAACCGGTATTGCGGCATCAGTCACCGGTTTTATTCAAACAGTCTGCGCCGGCGCCATCAGCTATTTCGCTGTAAAACTCACGGATACCGGCCTGGGGTTTGACAGAACCCTCGGCACGAGCACGTTAACGCTGGCAATTTTATCTCTTCTGGTAGTCACGACAATGAAGGTAACGCAATGGAAAACTGGCAAAAAAGGAAAATAGATAGATCGCTAAAATATCAAACCAGGGTGTTCTCTGAACATATTAATGAACTGGTGGTAGCCAAAAGGGATGGCAAGGTCATTACCCTCGACGATGGCAGAAAAATGGTGGAATTTGTCTCATGTTCCTATCTTGGGCTGGAGACTCATCCGACGCTGAAAAAAGCGGTTATCGACGCGATTGAGCGTTTTGGCGTGCAGGTTTCCGTCGCCAGAACGCGGGTAAAAGTCGATCTGTTCCCGCAGCTGGAAGCGCGACTGAACCAAATCATGCATGGAGCTCATACCCTGACGTTTAACGCGGTGACGCCCTGCCATATCGCGGTATTACCGCTGCTGGCGTCCGGAACGCTGCCGCATTTTACGTTCAGTAAAAAACCCTATTTTATTATGGAGAAGACCGCCCACGCGACGCTGCAAATCAACCGTGGTCTTTTACAGCAGTTCGGGGACGTCGTCAGAATTGATTTCCAGGATACGGCGCGGATCGAAGAGGCCTTTCGCTATGCCGCCAGCCAGGGACTGACGCCGATCTCGGTATCAGACAGCGTAGGCTCCATGGGCGGAGTCGCCCCGGTCGCGCAGATTGTCCGCCTGGCGCATCAGTATGACGGCTACGCATATATAGACGATGCGCATGGCACCTCTATCTACGGCGACTACGGTTCGGGATATGTGATGGCATGCCTAGGCCATCGGCTTGACGAGCGTATTATTATCGCCGGATCGCTGTCTAAAGCATTTGGCTCGCACGGCGGATTTATCGCCTGTCACGCCGCAGAGACCATCAATTTTATTAAGACCTACGGCACAACCTACGCCTTTGGCGGACCGCCGTCATTACCAGGGATTGCCGCCTGCGTAGCCGCCGCCGACCTCCACCTGGACGGCACCGTCGCCGCCCGCCAGGAGAAGCTACAGAACGTTATTCGCTATTTTGACGAAGTTTTCGGCAAGACCGAAATCGTTAACCGGGGCACCACGATGCCGATTCGGGGGATCCTGATTGGTAACGAAGATCTCGCCATCACGATGTGCAAAAAGCTGCACGATCGCGGCTTCGCGACGACCGTGGCGATGTATCCGACCGTTGAAGAAGGGCACGCCATTTTGCGCTGCGCGTTGTCTGCTCTCCACGAGAGCGGGCAAATCGACGACTTCTATCGAAACTTCAGAGAGTCACTGGCTGAAGCCACGAGATAAATAGCTGCTGCCGGCCTGCTTCGTCAGGCCGCTTACGGACACTCATTCATATGAAAGGAACAGGGTTCCCTCTGCGCGGAACGTCTCTCATGGTGGCGACCATTATCGGCGGCGGCATGTTCGCGTTGCCGATCGCGTTCGTCCACGTATGGTTTTTAAAAGGCCTGCTGATCCTGTCGGCGACGGGCATATTGATGCTGATGACGGGGCTAATCCTCGTTGACATCACGATGCGATTTCCTCCCGGCGCCAGCTTTCATACTTTCACCAACGCGCTGCTCGGCCCCGCCGCTAGCGTTATCATCGGGATAGCCTTCTGCTTTGTGCTCTACCTACTGACCTACGCGTACATCTCAGGCGCCGCGTCAATATTACGCGATCTCTTACCGCCCGCTGCCAGGGACCGCAGCTGGCTGCCGATAATTCTGCTGTCGCTGACGACCTCGGCGATCCTGTGGGCAGGCGGCAGATTACCCGGCTATATCCTTTCAGGCCTTATCGCCGCCAAGTTCACCCTGTTTTTTCTGCTGTTCGCCGGTGCCGCGGGTGGCGTAAAGCCGCTCAGATTGTTCGACATCTCCGCCAGCACGCCGCTCGGGTATTACCTGCCGATCGTGCCGGTCTGTATTATCGCTTTTGGCTTTCATGGCAGCGTGCCCTCCCTGAGCAGAATGTACAGACGGGATAATCATCGCGCGGTTACCCGCTCTCTCTATTACGGCTTTGCGGTTTCGCTGATCGTCTACGCCTTCTGGCTGACGCTGACCATGGGCGCACTCACGCCTCAGGCGATCCAGCATGTCAGCGACCAGGGCGGGAACATCGGGGCCTTTATTACCGCCCTTAATATCCACCAGACCACCTCGGCGACCCGTATGACGCTGGTCTCCTTTGGGTGTATTGCCGTTTTAGCCTCACTGATGTCGGCCTCAATCGGCTTGAGTGATTATCTTGAGGATATACTGAATAAAATCAGCCGCCGGGGATCGCGTCCGCTGGCAATATTTCTGACCTATTTCCCTCCCGCCCTGGCCTGTATTTTCGCCCCGCAAGGATTTTTATCTGCTCTGGCCTTTGCCGGCATTTCACTGGTGCTATGGAGTATATTATTGCCGCCTTATTTACTCATTAATGCCAGGCGTTCCGCCCTACCGCCGGTATATATTTTCCCGGCCAGCAATGTCCTTCTGAAAATGATAATTATCGTCGGCGCCCTACTCTGGCTACTGATGATTTACGCTTTTCTTGAGTAGATATGCATCGCCATGACTGTAAAAAATGCTTCAGCTGGGCCATCAAATCCCGGTACGGACGACAAACGGCAAAAAGCCTGAGCATGGGAAACCCTTAATCAGCTCCCGAATACTCAGACCCGTGACCAAAAAAAGGAGCGGTCATCATTCAGGGGGCCAGGCTTCTGAGAATCAACGAGGAGAGAATGACCGCCGCCGTCGGCGCCGTTTCGAGGTTAAACTGCAGCTGAACAGGGTTAATGAAGGGGCACATCACCATGTATATCGCATAGGTTGCCTCGTCAAGAGGGGTTTTCCTCTCAAACTCGCCGGCCTGCCTGCCTTCGACAACGATGCTTTCAATCAGCTTTAACAGGCGTTCCGCATACCTTTCCGTTGAAGGCCACTTATCCCGCGAGGCGACGGCGGCAATGTCGTAGAGCTTACGATCGTGGAAAAACAGTTCGCTTCCCGCTTCGGTGAGCGCGCGAAAGAGGCGGCGTAATTTTTCGCTGGCTGATGGCGCATCCGCCACCGCTGCAAGTACCGCCGTCATGATCGTCTCCAGGCGGTTAGCGCAAATAACTTCGCCGATAGCCTGTTTGGAATCGAAAAACTTATAGATGTAGGCCTTTGAAAAACCGATAGATTTAGCTAATTCCGCTACGGTGGTTTTTTCGTAGCCGTAATGCCCGAAATGCTCAAATGCGGCGTTGACGATTTGCTCCCGGACGCTGTGATCGAGTGGGCCACGTGCTGATGGTACGTTCATATTCTTAGTCATTCTGTTAGCTTAACGTGATGGTCTTTGATTGACAAATAGTGACCATTTTATCATTCAGCCACAATTTCGCTTGATGCAAGGTCGTGCAAAATTGTATCAGACAAAATCCTCTGCCAACAAAAGCATCGGCTCCCCCCGATACAACTTTATTTCAACCACACCACAGATTTGAATAAGCGGTAAACATCACCTCGCCGCCTGCTGTTCAGAAAGGTATTTTTGCCGCCATTTAGCCGGAGATACGCCGTGCATTTTCTTAAAAGCCTTAGAAAAATGCAGCTGATTTTCATAGCCTACGGAAATGCCCACCACTTTAATCGCCGTATTGCTGTTTTTGAGAAGGCTGACGGCGATGCTCATCCGGAAATTGAGCAAATACGCCTTGGGACCTATACCGTAGGCGCTTTTGAACAACCGACAAAGGTAGCTGCGGTTGATATTACAGTATGCGGCCAGGCTCTCAACGCTCAGAGGTTCGTGGTAGCGATTTTCAATTTTTTTGATCGCCTTTTGCAGGTGCCTGGTCTTGTCATCCCGGAGAGGAGCCCTTTGATCATGCGTATTGCTGATTAAGGTCGAAAAGAAGAGATAGCACAGCCCCTGCACCTTCAGCCGGTGTTCATCGCCATGTTCGACAATTTGCCGCAGGTAGCCGAGGGCGCTGACGTTGTCTTTATTCAGGTTGGGCCGGTAAATCGGTGATTGCCGGCTCAGATGGCACTCCGCGAAAATTCTGGCGGCGATCAGCCCATCGACCTCAAGCCACATATAATGCCACGGATCCTTTTTATCCGCGCAGTAGGTGGTCACATCATGGGGGTGGATCAAAAACCCCTCCCCCGCGACGACAGGAAAAGCGCCGGATTCACTGTAAAAGGTGCCGGTTCCACTTATCACATAATGAAATAGGTAATGCTGGCGAACAGCGGGGCCATAACGGTGCCCCTTATGACAACTCTCCTCGCCGTACTGGTACAAGTTCAATTCGATATTGTCGGTATGATTGAGGGTAAAAGTCTTGTGCATCAGTAACTCGCGCTTTTTTCCCCTCACATTATCAGAGATACCGCCAGTAAAGTCCCCCGGTTCAGTTAGATTCAGAGCTGGCTCACACTTTCTTTGCGACATCATTTTTCGCCATAGCAATATCACATTTAGCCATATTTCCGGGTCACGCCGCAGCGTACATTCTGCCTGACCAAAACAGCAGGAACGGAGAAATACCATGATTAAAGTGACATTTATGGGCGCGGGCAGCACCATTTTCGCCAGAAACGTACTCGGGGACATTATGGCGACCCCGACGCTGAAAGAGGTGGAGATTGCGCTGTACGACATCGACGGCGCGCGTCTCAATGAATCTCTCGCCATGTTGAACAATATCAACAGCAATACCAATGCGGGCAGAGCGAAGATCGCCGCTTACCTTGGCGTTGAGAACCGCCGTGCGGCATTGAAAAACGCCCATTACGTGGTGAACGCCATCCAGGTCGGCGGCTACGACCCTTGCACCATTACCGACTTCACTATCGCGAGAAAATATGGTCTCCGGCAGACGATTGCCGATACCCTGGGGATTGGCGGTATCTTCCGCGCGCTGCGCACCATACCCGTAATGTTTGATTTCGCACGGGATATTGAAGCCGTCTGCCCGAATGCCTGGTTACTCAACTACACCAATCCTATGGCCACGATAACCGGCGCTATGCTGCGTCATACGGAGGTGAAAACGGTCGGACTTTGCCACAGCGTTCAGGTCTGCGCGGAAACGCTGTTGAAAAGCGTGGATATGCCAACCGACGACGTGCAATTTCATATCGCGGGTATTAATCACATGGCCTGGCTGCTGGACATTCGCCGCCACGGCGAGGATCTGTACCCGGAAATTAAGCGCCGGGCCAGCGCCCTGCAGGGCAAGCATGATGATATGGTGCGCCATGAAATCATGAAAACTTTCGGCTATTACGTTACCGAATCGTCAGAGCACAACGCCGAATACATGCCTTACTGGATCAAACGCAACTACCCGGAACTGATCGAGCGATTCAATATTCCGCTGGATGAATATCCGCGCCGGTGTATTGAGCAGATTGAACAATGGCAGCAGCAGAAAGTGGCGCTGACCCATGACACCAGCCTGACCCACAGCCGTACCCATGAATACGCGTCTTATATCATCGAAGCGATGGAAACCGATCGGCCCTATAAAATTGGCGGTAATGTGCTCAACACCGGTTTGATCGCCAACTTACCTTCCGAGGCCTGCGTCGAAGTACCTTGTCTGGTGGATGGACAGGGCGTTACGCCATGCTACGTCGGCAACTTGCCTGAGCAGCTGGCGGCGCTGAACCGTACCAACATCAATACCCAGCTGTTGACCGTCGAGGCGGCGGTTACGCGCAAGCGCGAAGCTATCTACCATGCTGCGCTGCTCGACCCGCACACTTCCGCCGAACTGTCGATCGATGACATCCGCAAGCTGTGCGATGAACTGATTGAAGCGCATAGCAACTGGCTTCCAGCCTACCATTAATCGCCTACTGACCTGATACCTCCTTATAACTCACAAGGCGCGGAGCTCTCCGCGCCGTTACCAACAGGAAGGTGAGCTATGTTTTACTTAAAAAACAGGAATTTTTGGATTTTCGGTGCCTTTTGCTTTTTCTATTTCTTTATCATGGGCGCGGTACTGCCGTTTTTTCCGATATGGTTGCATGATGTCAACCAGCTCGATCAGCGACAAACCGGACTGGTGTTTGCCAGCATGGCGCTGTTTGCCCTGGTATTCCAGCCAGTTTTTGGCTTTGTTACAGACAAGTTTGGTCTGAAGAAACACCTGCTGTGGATGATTATCTTCCTGCTGCTGTTTCTGGCTCCTCTGTTTATCTACGTGTTCTCACCGCTGCTGCAAAGCCACTTTTTTCTGGGGGCTCTGTTGTGCGGTATTTATCTTGGACTGGTCTGCAGCGGTGGCTCGCCAGCCATTGAGGCCTATATTGAGAAAGTCAGCCGCCGCAGCCAGTTTGAGTATGGCCGCGCCCGCCTGTTTGGCTGTATCGGCTGGGCAATTTGCGCCTCCATTGTCGGCTATATGTTTACTATTAATAACCAGTTCGCGTTCTGGCTGGCGTCGAGTTTCTCGCTGGTATTGGCCGGTTTGCTGTATCTGTTTAAACCGGAAGAAAACGCGACTCTGGCGGTAGCGGATGGCCTGGCGCTGAATCAAAAACCCATCAAGCTTAAAGCGGCATTGGGATTGTTAAAAATGCGCAAATTCTGGTGTCTGGTGATGTATATCGTCGGGGTGGCGTGCGTGTATGACGTCTTCGATCAGCAATTCGCTAACTTCTTTACCTCCTTTTTCCGCGACCGACACACCGGTACCCAGGCGTTTGGCTATGTCACCACGCTAGGTGAATTTCTTAACGCTTTTATTATGTTTTTTGCCCCACCGATCATTAACCGCATTGGCGGCAAAAATGCGCTACTGATTGCCGGTATGATCATGTCGGCGCGGATCATCGGTTCTTCCCTTGCCGACTCTGTGACGGAGGTGATTATCCTGAAGACCCTGCATATGTTTGAAGTTCCGTTTCTGCTGGTAGGCATTTTCAAATACATCACCACCCAGTTTAACGTTAATCTCTCCGCATCGATTTATCTGTGGGGGTTTTGCTTCTTTAAGCAGCTGTCAGCCATCGGCATGTCCTACGCGGCAGGGATGATGTACGTCACTTACGGTTTCAAAACCTCTTATCTGATCCTTGGCTGCACCGCGTTGCTGTTTACCATTATTTCAGCCTTCGCGCTGAGCGGTAAGGTACGGCGAGCTACCGGGCAACCCGCACAGGACGTATCGTTATCGAATATAAAAGGCGAATTCGGATCGGAAGCGCAACGTTAACGGTCTACGTTGGCAGCAATATATCTTGATAGTGTTAACGGAAAGAAGAAGTCGATTCAGCCTTATCCGGATAGGTGAAAGACGTTTCCGCTATAGGGCTGCTTTTGCCTGCGTCATCTCGGCTCGACTCTCATCAATCAACTACGGCGCTTTTGAAGACCACAAGCGCCTCGGGGGCATACGCTCATTGATGAGACGCGTTCAGGACAAATACGCTGTTTTGTTTTTCTTGCGATATTCACCGGGGGGTAAATGGAAATGCCGGGTAAATAATCGTGTAAAGGTTTGCTGCGAGTCATAGCCGTAGCGCAAGCCAATACTGTAAATATTCTCATCGGTCTCGCGTAAATCGCGGGCAGCTGAATCCAGCTTTTTATGACGAATGTAGCGCCCCAGACTCTCTCCTTTATATTGCAGGAACAAACGCTGCAGATACCATTTTGAATAACCTGAATAATGAGCTATCTGTTCTATACGCAGTGGTTTATGTAAGTTATCGTCGATCCAATCAATGATAACGGCGATCACGGATTCAGAAATAAACATGGGGTCTCCTCCTTATGCATTCTCCCGGTATTATCAAGGTGGTTCTGTGGTAATTTTTGCTAAAGCCTCTGATGCTACTCGTGTTGTAATAAGCACAATATTAAGCTGATGGCATTGATAATCCTTTAATTATCAAAGACAGACCATACTCAAAAGCGGTATCCGGATGTGGATTGACCAACGATTCGATATGGGCAATTTCTGCCGGTATTTTTGATAACATTTTATTATCATTACCGTACGTTCGCGACTGTTCCTCTAATACGCACCCCAAAGTGTATTCGCTAATCGCGAGTAATATCATTGCGGCTTCTGCCTCAGTGAAACCGGCTCGAACAAGATAAACCAGTTTTGGATAAAAGGTTTCTCCTCCCACCCGGGTCGGCGATGTCCCTGCATGTAACAGAGCGCCGTCCCGATGGGCGAGCAGAGCGCGGCGGAAACTACGTGCGTTATCCGCCAGCCAGCTTGTCCATTCCGAAGTGTCTTCGGGCACAGGTAGCGCATGGTGTTTGGCTAAAACAGCTGAAGCCATTTCTTCCAGCAAATTGGCCTTGTTTTTGAAATGCCAGTACAACGTCGCGGATTCCACGCCCAGTTTTTGAGCCAGTTTACGGGTCGTCAACGCTTCCAGACCGACTTCATCTAAGAGAGCTAATGCTGCCTCAATCACCTGATCTCGTTGAATTTTCGCCATGATATTGATCCTGTTGTTAATCCATTTACCCGGGCCAGCGGCCTGTGAAGAGACATTTTGTCTGACCCCGGCGCCTGACGGAAACTTTAATGCAAATTACTCTATCAATGATAGATAAATTGATCAATGATAGATTTCTTCACTTATCGTCTGTTAGGGGGCTTTTTATGAATATCCATCAAGGCAAGCTGGTCAAGGAAACAACCCATCCGCGACCGACAAATGCCATACCGCCAGTGTTGTGGATGCAGGCAGCCATTATCACGCTGGGAGCTTTTTCCACCATGCTTTCATCAACGATGCTCAGCGCTGCGCTGCCCGCCATGGCCATCGGCCTGGGGGTACCGGACTCGGCAATACAATGGATAGCAACAGCGTATCTTATGGCCCTTGCAGCAGGCGTTCCGCTGAGCGCCTGGGCCGTCAGGCGGTTTGGCGCTACGCAGCTTTGGCTCTATGGGCTGATTTTATTTGCGATCTTCTCGGCAGTTTGCGCCCTTTCCCCACGTTTCGAGGTGCTGCTTGCCGCAAGAATGATGCAAGGTCTGGCAGGGGGATTACTCGTACCGGCGGGGCAAACTATTCTTGGCCTGGTCGTCGGACGCGAACGCCTGGGGCGGGTCATTGGCACGATTGGCGTCGCCATCGTCATTGCCCCCTTATTGGGGACATCGCTTGGCGCACTCCTGGTTGAAAGCTGCGGATGGCGAGGGTTATTTTGGATCACCGTGCCCTTCTGCCTGTGTGCATATCTCGCCGGGTGGAAGTTGCTTCCCCGTCCGACAATAAAAAATGACAGGCCCCTCTCGCTGGACTGGCTGGGACTGGCGCTGGTCTTTTGCAGCCTGCCGATGCTGATGGAAGGCATGAAAGCGCTCAGCCTGAATAACGGTAAATATGGCTGGAACGTCATCATGCTGAGCGTGGGCGCCCTGTTCACCTGCTTGTTTATTTATCGCTCTTTGCGCATTGAATCCCCCTTACTGCATCTCGGGCTTTTCAAACATCGGGGCTTCGCTTTATCTGCCGTATTGATGACTATCGGCGGCGCGGTGAATTTTGGCGGGCAGTTCCTGCTTCCTTTATATTTTCGCGACGTTTGCCATAAAACGCTGGCTGAAGTGGGCTTGCTGCTTACGCCTCAGTTAATCGGTTCGGCGATAGGATTTCCGGTGGCAGGCTATTTTTCTGATAAGCTGGGGCCACGCGCGGTGCTGATCGTTGGCGGCTTACTCGCGGCATTTGCCACCCTGCCGCTGGGGATGATTGATGCGCAAAGTCGCTATTCGCTTGTGGGTGGAGCAATCGCCGTCAGAGGGTTCGGTTTAGCCCTGGCGACGGTACCCGCTATGGCAGCGGGCATGGCGATGGCTGGCAGCCGTCATGTCGCTGATGCCGCGCCTATTCTTAACATCCTCCAGCGTATTGGCGCGATGGCGGGAACGGCATTGATTACCGCGAGCTACATTAGATTCGCTCCGACTAATGGGAGCTTAACCGCCTTTCACCACGCCGGATGGATACTTACCGCTGGGGCCGTACTGCTCGCGCTTTGCGCATTTTTTATGGTAAATCATTCCGTTTTAACAACGCAGGAAGAATAAAAGTTTAATCAGAAAATTTATCGCTTTCAGACCCGATCCCATAGCCTGCTGATTAAATTTGCAGAAATGGACTTCGTTGCCTGCAAAATAAACCATTCGGAGCAGCTGTTAGGCAGTCATGCCGGTCCGCTGCGAAGCCGACCGACATGACGCATTCTCACTGACTAAATCGCGCCGATCAATCCGCCATCAACCCGAATCACCGCCCCGGTAATGTAGCTGGCAGGCTGGCTTGCCAGAAACGCCGCGGCGGCGCCGTACTCCTGCGGTTCACCGTAGCGCCCGGCCGGAATGCTCAGACGACTCTTTTCGGCGACCGCTTCCGCACTGCTGTTTTCCCGTTGCGCCCTGAGTGCGTCCAGCTGCCCCACGCGGTCGGTGGCGATGCGCCCTGGCACCATCACATTCACCGTCACGCCGTCGCCGGCCACTTCACTGGCGAGGGTTTTCGACCAGCCTAGCAGGCTCATGCGCAGCGCATTCGAGAGGGCGAGGCCAGGAATGGGGGTAATTACGCCGGATGACGTGGTGGTAATAATGCGTCCCCAGCCGCGGCTGCGCATGGCGGGCAGGAGTTTATCGGTGAGCTGAATCAACGAGGCGACCATCACTGAAAACTGCTGTTGCCAGACTGCGCCATCTGTCCCCTGCGCCGATGCGGGCGGCGGGCCACCGGAGTTGTTGACCAGAATATCGATATCGCCCCACTGCTGGCGAATATCGGCAATCACCGAATCAAACCGTTCCGGGGCCGCCAGATCCAACGGCCAGGCGCGGGCAGTACCGCCCGTCCGGGTGATACGCTCCACCGTTTGCGCCAGTTTATCAGCATTGCGGCCGGTGACCGCCACCCTCACGCCCTCCTGCGCCAGCGAGAGGGCAATAGCCTGCCCAAGGCCGCTTCCGGCACCGCACACCAGCGCCACTCGTTGTTGTATCTGCAAATCCATAAATGCTCCTGATTGTATTTTCAGAAGCAATATGTGCAAGAGCGATGCCAGCTATGCGCGACCGTTTTTAACATTGACCTGGTCAAACGCGTATTGCAGGTGTTTTCTCATCAATTCCGCCGCCTGTTCCTGCTTGTTCTCTCGCAGGGCATCGATGATAGCAACGTGCTCTTCGCACCACTCTTTTACGCGGCGCTTATTGTGATAGCTGCCAAATTCCAGCAGACGGCGCAGCCGGTTTTGTTGCTGGATAGCCTGTACCACAAACAGATTGCCGCTGGCTTCCGCCAGCAACTCATGAAATAAAGCGTCGGTTTCGAAAATCTCTTTTGCCGGAACCTGCGTAATGTCCGGGTGGGTGATGAGGCGCAGATGCTGGGCGCGCAGGCGTTTAAGCATCTGCCTGTCCACATGCAGGTTGGGTGTCAGCAGCGCCGTCGGTTCAATCATCAGGCGAAAACCGTAGCTGTTGCGCAGGGCGACATCGGAGTTGAGGGTTTGCAGAAAGCGCCAGCCGTGCCCCGCATTGCGCGCAATCAGGCCGTCCTCCGATAGCTTCACCAGCGTACGGGTCAGCACCCCGCGATCGACCTCATAGCGCTGACTGATTTCAGTCTGGGTAAACGATTCCGGCAGCACGCCCGCAATACGGTCATGGACCAGCTGTTCGTAAAGCTTCTGGTCATTGCTCTTGGACTGCTCAATCTCCAGCAGCTCCAGCTCATTGCTGCGTTTAAGCAGGAAAAAACCCTGATTTGGACGCGCTTCAACCGCCCCCATTCGGGTCAACTCTTTTAACCCGGCGCGCACCGGCGTACGCGAAACCCCCAGCGCATCGGCAAGATGTTGCTCGCGTAAATGATGACCTGGATCGAATTTTGCTTCAGATATCAGGTCGAGTATTTGCCGGGCTATCCGGCGACTGCTCGCAGTGGAGTCAGGCTGCATGGAGAACGCTTCCCTGGAATGCATTGTTGTGATCGATATATACAATATCACGCACAACAAAACGCAGCAAAACAAAGCAAGGACTGCACGATTAACGTGCAATACGCACCAGAATGAGACGTTTTTTTCACACGTATAATTGTATTTATTGACACATTAAATTCAATTTAGACCTTAACCAGGAGACGACTATGTCCAGCAATTCTTTATTGTTTCGCCACGTGCGTACCTTGATGTTCGCGCTGACCGCACTCCCGCTGGTGGGCCATGCTGCGGTGGAAACCATCGCCCCGGGCAAGCTGACCTACGGCACGGCGGCGACGTTTATGCCTTTTGAGTTCGTGAAAGAGGGCAAGCTCACCGGCTTCGATATCGACCTGATTAACGCGCTAAGCAAAGAGATCCGGCTGACGCCTGCGCCGATGCCGATGGAGTTCAAAGGGCTTATCCCAGCGCTGCAGGGGAAACGTCTCGATATCATCAACTCCGCCATGTACGTCAACCCGACCCGTGCCGCGCAGGTCGACTTCGTGCCTTACCTGAAGATCGGCAGCCGCGTGGTGGTGAGCAAAGGTAATCCGGCAAAAATCACCGGACGCGACCTGAGCCTCTGCGGCAAAAATATCGCCGTGACGCTCGGCGGGATCGAAGAGAGCCAGGCCCGGGCAGACAACCAGCGCTGCCTGGAGGCCAAAAAACCGGCCATTAACGTCATGACCTTCCCCGCCGCTACCGACTCCGCCGTTGCCGTCTCCCAGGGTCGCGCCGATGCCGAATTCCTCTCCACGCCGGGAACCGTCGCCCTGCTAACCGAAAAAGCGGGCATGTTCGAAGCGGTTGGCGATGAGTTCGAAGCAGATACCCACATCGCGTTTGCCGTGCGTAAAGGCGATAGCGAAACCCAGGCTCTGCTGGAAAAAGGTCTCCAGGGCCTCGTCAAAAATGGCACCTACAAGCAACTGATAAAGAAATGGAACTTCCCTGACTCCGTTGCCCTTTTCTAACCCGTCTCGCCATTAACCGGAGAACGCTATGTCGATCGAACTTATGTGGCAGTACTTCCTCTCACCCGAGTTTGTTCAGGGTGCCTGGATGACGCTACTGATTACCCTCTGCTCACTGTTGTGTGGCGTGGTGCTGGGCCTGGTGTTGGCGCTGTTGCAGGAAGCGCCGTTTCGCGCCGGGAAAGGGCTGGCCTTTTTCTACCTGTGGCTGTTTCGCGGGACGCCGGTGCTGTTCCAGATAATCTTTGTCTACAACGTGCTGCCAGGCTTCGGCTTACGCTTCTCCGCATTTACCTGCGCAGTGCTGGCGCTTTCGCTTAATGAAGGCGCCTACATGGCGGAAATTCTGCGCTCTGGCCTGCAGGCCGTAAAAAGCGGCCAGCGCACCGCCGGCATGGCGCTCGGTATGACCAGCGGGCAGATCATGCGAAAAATCGTGCTGCCTCAGGCCGCACGCATCGTTCTGCCGCCGATGGGTAACCAGATGATCAGCATGCTGAAATCGAGCGCGCTGGTCTCGGTTATCGCCGTTCAGGAACTACTGCTGGTCGCCAACCAGACCGCCAGCGCCAGCTTCCGCTACTTCGAAGCGCTATGCGCCGCAGGCATCTATTACCTGCTGCTCACCAGCCTGTTTATGGTCTTCCAGTCGTGGCTGGAAAGCGTGCTGGATCCCAAACAGCGCCGCAGCAAAAGCCAGAAGCGGCTGAACCGCCTGTTTAAATTACCAAAACCCGCCCGGGAGGAACCATGAGCGAGAAACCGCTGCTGGAGATGATCGGTATTGATAAGACTTTTGGCCGCCAGACCGTGCTCAAGAACTGCTCTCTTGAGGTGCAGCGCGGGGAAACCGTGGTCCTGATTGGGCCATCGGGCTCGGGGAAATCCACCCTGCTGCGCTGCGTCAACATGCTCTCCCCTGCCGACAGCGGCGACGTGTTCTTCGCCAGCCAGCACATCAGCCGGGGCGAAGTGCCGGTGCACAAACTGCGGCAGCGTATTGGCATGGTGTTCCAGAACTACGAGCTGTTCTCGCACCTGACGGCGGCGGAAAACATCATGCTGGCCCCGATGACGGTGCTGGGGATGAACCGCACTGATGCCCGTACGCTGGCGGACAACCTGTTGGCGAAGGTGCGCATCAACGAACGCGCGGACCACTTTCCGGACGAGCTCTCCGGCGGCCAGCAGCAGCGCGTGGCGATTGCCCGAGCCCTGGCGATGAAGCCCGAGCTCATGCTCTACGACGAACCCACGTCAGCCCTCGACCCGGAGATGATCCGCGAGGTGCTGGAAGTGATGGCGGAGCTCAGCGCAGAAGGAATGACCAGCATGGTGGTGACCCACGAAATGGGCTTCGCCCGCCGGGCCGCTAACAAAATTCTTTTTATGGAAGACGGCGAAATTATCGATCGCGCCAGCACCAGCGATTTCTTCGCCGGCAACGTCAGCGAGCGCGCGCAGCGCTTCCTGACGCAAATATTACATTAATCACGGAGTCCCTATGTTCAGTTATCAGGTTGACAGCGCGCGTATGAAAAAGGACTTAGCGACGCTGGTTGCCATCAATACGGAGAATCCGCCGGGCCATGAGCGTGAAGCCGCCGAATGTCTGGAAGGCTGGCTGCTGACCGCCGGATTCGATCTCTCCTTTAGCGAATACGCGCCGGGGCGGACCAACGTTATCGCCGTCCTGCACAATGGACCGGGGCCGTGCTTCGCCTTTAACACCCATATCGACACCGTTCCGGCGGGCAGCGGCTGGACCAGCGATCCCTTCACGCTCGCCGAGCGCGGCGGGCGCCTGTACGGGCGCGGCGCCTGCGATGCCAAAGGCCCGCTGGTGGCGATGGTTGAAGCCCTGCGTTTGCTGGCCGCCAATCGTCAGCGCTGGTCCGGCACGCTGATGGGCGTGTTCACCGCCGATGAAGAGGTCGCCAGCGAAGGGGCGAAATTCTACGTACGTGATAACCCACCGGCGATTGATTTCGCGGTGATTGGCGAGCCGACATCGAATGCGACCTTCTCCGCTCACAAAGGCAGCTTGCGTCCTCGCGTGCGGGTAAAAGGCGTCACCGCGCACTCCGGCACGCCGGAGCTGGGGGTTAACGCGATTTACCAGTCCGCGCGCCTTTTAGGGCTGATTGAAGAGGCCCACCACCAGCAGGTGCGTTGCCGCTGCCACGATCTGGTCGGTAACGCCAGCCTGACGGTGACCCGCATCCACGGCGGCCATGCGGACAACGTGGTGCCCGACAGCTGTGAGCTGCTGCTTGACCGCCGCATGGTCCCGGGTGAAGACGAAGCGGTCGTCAAGGCCGAACTGCAACAGCTGCTCGACCACGCGCACGCTCATGCGGGCGTGGAGGCCGAAATTATCGCCTGGCAGCCCACCACCGGCGGTGCGACGCAAACCGACAGCAGCGAAGCCATTGTCGAGCAAAGCCTTGCCGCCTGCCGCCGTCACGGACAGAGCGAGCCTGGCCCGTTTGGTTTTCAGGGCGGCTGCGACCTGGTGCATTTCCGTTCGCTGGGCGCAAAGGGCGTAGTCATCGGTCCCGGCTCGCTGGCCGTGGCGCACAAGCCCGATGAATTCGTCCCCGTCGATGAATTTATCGCTGCGGCATATATCTATCTCGATATTGCGCTCGCCATGCTGCCGCCGGAGCCCGGTTTATGAAAGCGCAGCTCTTTCGCGGAGAACTGCATTATGCCGGTGTGATGCTGCATACCGCCGCCTCCGGCCCGGTGACGGCGCTCGACACCCTCTGGCTGCGTCTGGACGACCAGGGCGTGACGGGGATTGGCGAAGTGCGGCTCAATATTCGCTACCTGCATGGCTATAGCGAAGAGCAGGTGCTGAACAACCTGCTTCAAATCCTCAGCCGTTGGGACTGGCGCCGGCAACCCGCGGCGCTACTTACTGCGCTGCATGGTGAGGACCCCACGCTGCTGCCGCCGTCACGCATGGTGCTGGATATGGCATTGCACGATCTGCTGGCGCGTCAGGAGGGGGTAAGCGTTGCCGCCTGGCTGGGGGCGCAAGCTGGCCTGCCCGCCTGGCGCACCAATCAAACCCTGTTCTGGAGCAGCGAGTCACGGATGCTGGAGCAGGCGCAACGCTATGTCGATCGCGGTTTCACCGAGCTGAAGTTACGCACGGGCGTAGCGGATTTCGCCACCGACCTGGCCCGCCTGCAAAGGCTGCGTCAGCGGTTTGGCCAGCAGATTTCGCTGGCGATTGACGTGAACGGCCAGTGGTCGCTGGCGCAGGCTCACGCAGCGTTCCCCTCTCTGCGAGCGCTGAATCTCAGCTATATCGAACAGCCGTTAAGCCCGGTATACGACAGCCAGCTTGCCGAACTGTACGGCTACGGCATCCCGATCATGCTCGATGAAAGTCTCAATAGCGACGCAGCCATCACCCGGCTGATCGCCGCCAAAGGCGCGCTGTGGGGGCATCTCAAGCTGGTGAAATTGGGCGGCCTCGCTCCGACGCTTGCCGCCGCCCGCCGTCTGCGGCGCGCCGACGTGCCGTTCATGATTGGTCAGATGAATGAAGGTCATGCCGCCACCGCCGCCGCGCTCCAGCTTTGCCGGGTGGTGCAACCGGCATTTGCCGAACTGTATGGCGCCGATGGCTTAACGGATGATCCCGTCAGCGGGCTGGAATACCGCAATGGACGGGTCACCGTCAACGACTCTCCCGGTCTGGGCGTGCAGTTCAATGCCGCGCAGGCCAACTTACTCCAGGAGTTTAACGATGCAAGATGTTAACAATGTGATTCAGGGCAGTGAGTCCGCCTTTAGCGCTGACGAATATGCGCAACGCATTCGACGTACCCGCGAACGCTTAAGCAGCGCGGGCGTGGACGTCATGATTGTTACCGGACCAGAAAACATTTTCTGGCTTACCGGTCAGCAAACGCCGGGATATTACACCTTTCAGGCGCTGCTGCTGCCGGTAGAAGGGGATCCGGTCTTTGTGATTCGTCAGCTCGAATACTTTAACTTTATCGCCAACACCTTTATTTCAGATGCCGCTATTTACCAGGATGGCGATAACCCGGTGGATTTTCTGGTGGCTATGCTGCAACAGCGCGGCTGGCTCAATAAGCGCATAGGATTGGATAAACGCGGCTGGTTCCTGCCGATTGCCGTGTATGAAGCCCTGCAGTCTAAGCTCGGCGCGATTGCCGATACGGCTGGCGTCATCGAACCGCTGCGCGCGGTGAAGTCGGCCGCGGAGGTGGAAAAAATCGCCGCCGCGGCCCGCTATGTCGATGCGGGTATGCGCGCCGGGATGGCGGCGATTCGCAGCGGCGCAGACGAAAACGCACTGGTCTCGGCGATGATGGGGGCCGCCATTGCCGCCGGTTCCGAGTATGTCGGTATGGAACCGCTGGTCTCAACCGGCCCGCGAAGCGGCGTGCCGCACGGCACATGGCGACGTCGGGTGATGCAGGATAACGACCCGGTTTTTCTGGAGATGTCTGCCGCCCACGATCGCTACCACGCCGCGATGATGCGCTCCGCCTGGCTGGGCCGCCCGCCCGCTATCGCCATCGAAATGGAAAAAGTTTGTCAGGAAGCCCTGCAGGCCTCCCTCGACGCCATTCGTCCGGGCGCTACCTGCGAAGCGCCGCACCTGGCCTGCCAGAAGGTGATCGACCGCGCCGGTTTCACTGAAAATTTCAAAAAACGCACCGGTTACTCCATCGGCATCGCCTTTGCGCCGGACTGGGGCGAAGGCGGCATCCTTAGCCTTTACAGCGGCGTCACCACCGAGCTGCAGCCAGGAATGACTTTCCACATCCCACCGGCCCTGCGTATCTACGGTCAATTCACCGTCGGCGTCAGCGAAACCGTGGTGGTGACTGAAACCGGATATCGCCAGCTGGGTTCCCTGGCTCGCCCATTAACACTGCTGTAAGGAAAGAAAGATGAAAGATATCAATGAGTGTCGTGAACGCCTGCGCGGTATTTTCAACATCACCGTCACCCCGTTCGACGCCAGCGGCGCGATCGACTACCCGGCGTTGCGTGAAAACATCGAACGCGTGATTGGTCTGGGCTATGATGGCCTGCTGATTGGCGGCACCTACGGCGAGTTCCCGGTAATGACCGTCGAAGAGCGCCGCGAATTGTTTCATGAAGTGATGGCCTGCGTGGATGACCGCGTGGCGGTAATGCTGTGCAGCGCCAGTTCCGATCCGCGCGACGCCCGCGAGCTGACCGTTCTGGCAAGCGAGTTGGGCGGCCTGCCGATGGTCACCGCGCCCTTTGTTAGCGAAATCACTGACGAACAAATCATCAGCTACTTCAATGAGATGGCACCGTTATCCAAAACCGGCATTCTGGTGTACAACGCGCCGGGCATCGGCATTACCCTCTCCCCGACGCTGCTGGAACGGCTGGCAGAGATCCCGAATGTGGTCGGCATCAAACAGGGCGATCTCAACCCCACCGCCATCGACCAGATTGCCAACCGCCTGCGCGGGCGTCTGCGCCTGTTCTGCGCCTCCGATCTGGCTTTCCTCGGACCGATGATGGCCGGGTTTGACGGCATCAGCACGACCAACAGCGGCGCGCTGCCGGAGCTGATCGTCAATACGTTCCGCGCCGTGGAACGGGGCGATGCCGCCACTGCCCGCGATTTGCATCAGCTGTGGTACGCGTATCGAGCCCTGGCGCGCAAATACGGGCAGCCGCAGCTGGTGAAAGCGGCGATGGCGCTGCGCGGCTTTAACGGCGGCACCGTACGCGCACCGTTAAAACCGATCGGCGACGCGGCGCTGGCAGAGCTAACCCGCGTCATGCAGGCGCTCGCCAGCGACCAGCGCAGCGGGGTTACGCTGGCGCGTTAAGCGCCACCTTTAGAAACGCGACGAACAGCGGATGGGGCGCATCCGGGCGGGACATCAGTTCCGGATGCCCCTGAACCCCGTGCCAGAACGGCAGCTCAGGCTGGGAAACGGCCTCCACGATACCGTCGCGTTGCGCGCTCACGCTGACCCCGCCGGGGGACAGCGCCGGCAATAAGTCGGTGTTGAAGCAGTAGCGATGGTTGTAGTGCATTTCGTGGACATCGCCGGGGATCAGCCCCGAGGAAAAAGGGAATACACCGCAGCGATGACGACCATCGGCAAAGGGAACAAAGCTGTGCAGAGCCTCATGCGGAGCGACTTCCGCGGGAATGGCCGATTCGAAACCCGGACTCCGGCGCACGGCAGCAGTCATCATGCTCTGCATTCCCAGGCACAACCCCAGCGTTGGCTGCCCGCGGTTAAGCGTATCTTCCGCCACGCGGATTTGTCCATTGACCGCCGCCATTGAGGAACCGCCTGGCAGCACCACGCCCTGGAAGAGGTGAAGTTCGTGTAACTCGGCGGACAGACTGACTGGCGCGAAGAAATGGACATCCAGGTTCAGCCCCAGCGACGCCGCGGCATCGCCCAGTGAGCCGAGCGCGGCGGGATAGACCAGACGGTGGTCCGCCTCGCGGCCAATCAGCGCGATGCGCAAGGACGCCCTGGCGGACGACGGTCTCCCGGCATCCCAGCGGCCATAGCGGTCGGGGGTGAGCGCTAACAGCGTGTGTTGCCCGTCGCTGAGCGTCAGGCGGTGGTTGCTGTCATCGCTGTAAAGCCGCTGGCCCGGCAGGTCGGCGATGAGCGGCGCCTGCGAGGACGCCAGCACAATAACGGCGTCTGATGGCGGCAGGCTGGCGATATCGCGCACCTCTTCACGCAGCGTATCGCTGCGCCAGAGACCGCTGGTCACGCAGTACCCTGCGCGAATGACGTGCTGATGACTATCGGGAACGTCCCCGGCGAAGTCGGGGCGAAGGCTCCAGAGGGGCAACCCAAGACGATTAGCCCACAGGCTGGCGGTGATACCGTAGCGGGCGGGGACGGAGCTGTTATCGAGAATAAAGATCGGTGACACGGCGAGTTTCCTGCTGATGTTGGGTACCCAATTGTATTAATTGAATCATTAGATACAAAAGAGGATTTATGAATAACAGTCAAATCGCCCGTCGTATGCTTTCCGTACGCCCTTCACCGACGGCGGCCATTTCTGACCGGGTACGGGCGCTGGAAGCCGCAGGCAAGCAGGTTATCAACCTGGGCGAAGGGGAACTGGATTTTGCTACCCCGGCCCATATTAGCTATGCGGGCATTGAAGCTATCGTGCATCACCAGACTAAGTATACCGCCGTTTCCGGCACCGCAGCGTTGAAGTCGGCGATTGCCGCCAAGTTCGCGCGCGACAACCAGCTGCACTACCGCGCGGAGGAGATCATCGCCGGGAGCGGCGCCAAGCAGCTCATTTTCAATGCCTTTCTGGCAACCCTGGACGCCGGGCAGCAGGTGATTATTCCCGCCCCCTACTGGGTCTCCTACCCGGATATGGTCTCTCTGGCCGACGGTGAACCGGTGATTGTGCCCTGTGATGAACAACACGGCTGGAAGCTGACGCCGGAACAACTGGCCGCCGCCCTCACCTCGTCAACGCGCTGGTTGGTTCTCAACTCGCCGGGTAACCCGACCGGGGCGATATACAGCGAACGGGAACTGCGCGCGCTGGCAGAGGTCCTGGCGGATTACCCGCAGGTGCTGGTGATGGCCGACGACATTTACGAGCCGCTGCGTTACGACAATGTCCCGTTTATCACTTTTGCTCAGGCCGCGCCGCAGCTGGTTTCGCGCACCCTGACGGTGAACGGGGTCTCCAAAAGCCACGCCATGACCGGCTGGCGTCTGGGCTATGCGGGTGGGCCGCAGTGGCTGATTGCCGCCATGCAGATCCTGCAATCACAAAGTACATCTAATCCCAGCAGCATTTCGCAGGCGGCGGCGGTCGCGGCCCTTAACCATTCGGCGGATTTCTTCGACGGCTGGCTGCAGACGCTGGATAAACGTCGCCAGCAGGTGCTGGGGATGATTGCCGCCACCGAGGGCCTGAGCGCTGGCATCCCCCAGGGCGCATTCTATGTCTTTGCCAACTGCCAGCAGCTTATTGGGCGGGTGACCCCTGGCGGCGAAACCCTCCGCGACGACAGCGGGCTGGCTAACTGGCTGTTAGAACACACTCAGGTGGCCGTGTTACACGGTTCTGCGTTCGGCATGCCGGGGTATTTACGTATCGCCTACGCGGTAGAAGATGGGCTGCTGACGCAGGCCTGCCAGCGGATTGCCGAAGCCTGCGCGCAGCTGCGTTAGGGCACGCAAGCACCACGATGGCGCCCTATAAAAAGAAAACCCCGTGCGATGTACTGGCCGGGGTTGTTGAATGCGGGCGCTCCGTTTTCTCAGCTCGCCAGCGCAATAGCGCGGCAATCAGTTTGCGTTCACGCCCGGCCGGTGCGGCAAAAATTCCTCGCCCCTGCCCCCTCCGTCGGGGCGAAATTGCGAAATGCATCACAGTCCAGGAAATAACTTAACAGGTTAACCGGTTAAGTTGAGTTGAGAGGTTGATCGGACAATCAGGTACGGGTATCGTAAGCCTACGAAATAAAATAAATGTAAACAGAAACTGGCGAAACAATGAAAGCAACGGCACAGTCAACGAAATACCAGGTGATAAAGGCAGCACTGTTAGATGAAATAAGAAACGGTACTTTTAAACCCGGGGAAAAATTCTACAGTGAGTCGGAATTAAAAGAGCGTTACTCCGTCAGTTCCGCCACGGTTATTCGCGCTATTCACGAAATGGTGAATGAAGGCTACCTGATTCGTTATCAGGGTAAAGGCACTTTTGTTTCGAAAGCCAAACGAAATGAGAACATTGTTTTCTCAGAATCAGATAACGATTTAAAAGGCATGCAGTCGGTTAAAGTTATCGCCTGTGAACTGGAAAACGATCCGTGTATTAAAGAAAAACTCGGGTTAAATGATGATGAAAAATATTATCATATTGCGCGCTTAAAGTTTGATAATAACAAACCTTATGCATTACAGATTTCGCATATTCCGGCCCGCTACTTCGCCAGTCAATTGACGATTAAGAATTCGGCACTCAGCTCTATTTATGAGGCTTTTAAGGTTAACAATGGTCTTGATATGTACACCATGCCCTATCGGCAGACCATCTGTGCCCTGACCGATGCTGCGCCAGAAGTCCTGCAGCACCTTGAGCTCACGGCTCACCAGCCCGTTATCATGATGAAACGCTACACCCACGACGAGCAAGGTCAGGTGATTGAATATATTGAGACCTGGAAACGGTTAGAATCATTTTATATTGAAATAAGAACGCCAGATAAGGGGGCAGGATGAACCAATTATTATTAATCTCTCATGGGGGTTTCGCCAGCGGTGCCAGACAGGCCACAGAATTAATACTCGGAGCGCAGCCAAACCTTCATGTAGTTGAACTGGATGGTGAGAAAGGGATAGCAGTATTTAAACAGGAACTTCTCGATAAAATCACCATCCTTAGCGCAGCAGAATCCAAAATTATTATCCTCTCTGATTTAAAAAGTGGTTCGCCATATAACTCCGCAATGGAGATTATTGTCACTAACAACCTATGGAATAATATCACCCTGCTCTCTGGGATGAATTTAAATTTAATTCTGGAAATGGCGATGGCAATTGATGAAAGTCACTCGCCAGCCTCGCTGAATGAAATAATAACTACGGCGCGTGATGGTATTTACCATTTACAGCAGGCAGCGCTTGCCGCCCACACAGATGACGGAGACGAGTAAAAAATGGAGCACATTGCGGTCTGGCAGATAGCGTTACTGACGCTTTATTCAGGGCTCGCGATATACGACGGCAACAACACGACGCTTGGGTTAGTGAAACCGAGCATGGCGGGCTTCTTTGCCGGTCTCATTATGGGCGATATGACCACCGGGCTTATCGTCGGCGGCACCCTGAACCTGCTGGTACTGGGCGTGGGCAACTTCGGCGGCGCGTCGATCCCGGATTACATGACCGGTGCGGTGCTGGGTACCACTTTCGCGATTATCAGCGGCCAGGGCGCGGCGTTTGGCGCAACCATTGCGGTGCCGATTGGTCTCTTAATGGTACAGCTGGATATCCTCGCCCGCTTCAGCAACACCTTTATCCATCATAAGGCCGACAGGCTGATTGAAGAGGGTCAGGTGAAGGCGGCGGCCAGGATGAACCTGCTGGGCCAGGTGCCTATTTCGCTCTCGCGTATGCTGCCGGTGCTGTTGGCGCTGATCCTCGGGGCAACCTTCGTTAATGACGTCGTGACCTGGATCCCCGCGTCCATCATGAACGGTCTTAAAGTCGCCGGTGGCCTACTGCCTGCGCTGGGTATCTCCATCCTGCTGCGCTATTTACCGATTAAGAAGAACATCTCGTTTCTTATTCTGGGCTTTTTCCTGGCGGCCTATCTGAAAGTGCCGGTGCTGGGCGCCGCGCTGCTGGGCCTGGCAATTGCGCTTTACGTCTTCAACTCAGAAAAACAGGTAACGCAAACTACCGAATCCCCGGCAAATGGAGCAATGGGCGATGAATAAAGTACTAAAACGCGTGTTCTGGCGCTGGTTCCTGTTCGGTCAGTCTGGCTGGAACTACGAAAAAATGCAGGGTCTGGGCTATCTGTACAGCATCTATCCGTTCCTTGAGAAAAAGTACGCAAAACCCGAAGAGCTGAAGGATGCGGCGAAGGTACACAGCCAGTTCTTTAACACCAACAACACCATGGCGCCGGGGATCCTCGGGGTGAACATCGCCCTGGAAGAGCAGACCGGGCTTGCGGGCAAAGATGCGGTTGCCGGAATCAAAACCGGTCTGATGGGACCGCTGGCGGGCATCGGAGATACGCTGTTCTTTGTTATTCCGACCACCATTATCGGTTCTGTCGCTTCGTACCTCGCGCTGCAGGGCAACCCGGTGGGGCTTGTCCTCTGGCTACTGTTCGCCCTGGTTCGCATGCTGTTTATGCGCTTTAGCATCAGCACGGGGTATCAGGAAGGGGTCAACCTGCTGGGGTCTTTGACCAATAGCCTCAACAAAATTACCCGCGCAGCCAATATTCTCGGGCTGACGGTTATCGGGGCGCTTATCCCCTCGGTGGTGAAGGCGAATCTTAATTTCGAATTCAGCTACGGCGAAGTGTCGCTCAAGCTGCAGAGCATTGCCGACCAGATTATGCCCGGGCTTATTCCGCTGCTGGTTGTGGGGTTCACCTACTGGCTGCTGGGGCTCAAAAAGATGAACTCGACTCGCGTCATTTTTGTCCTGATGGCTTTAGGTATTATCGGCTACAACCTGAATATTCTCGGTTAAGTAACACATTGATTTAAGGAATTTATCATGAAAGGTATTGTGCATATTCGTGTCGATGACCGGCTGATCCACGGCCAGGTGGCCACCCGCTGGGTAAGCCACTTCAACGCCAACCGTATTATGGTGATTGACGACGCCGTAGCTGCAAACGATGTAGAGAAAATGCTGCTGCGCAGTGCAGCCCCGGAAGGCTGCAACACCTCTATTCTCTCTTTTGAGAAAGCCAGCGCCAATATCCTCGCCGGCAACTACGACGGTCAGCGCGTACTGATCCTGCTGAAGACCCCGGAGCTGGCGCTGAAGCTGATGAACGCCGGGATTGCCCTCCCCCAGCTCAATATCGGCAATATGTCCAACAAAGACGATCGCCGCCAGATCAAACGCTCGGTCAGCGTCAACGATGCTGAGATCGCGGCCATCAACGCGCTGCTGGAAAAAGGCGTGGCGGTGACGGCGCAGATGACGCCGGAAGAGCCGAACGCCTGTATCACCACGTTTTTAAAAGCCGATAAGGGATAAGGGATGTCACCACATCAGCAGCAGTATTATCAGCATGTTTTAGCAACGCTGAATCAGGTGTTTCTTACTCAGAGCGCTGAAGTTGAGCAGGCGGCGGCGCTGTTTGCCGAGTGCGTCAAAGCCAACGGCATTATTCACGGCTTTGGCTCCGGCCACTCGTTTGCCGCGGCGGTTGAGCTGGCCGGTCGTGCAGGCGGCCTGGTCAATACCAAAGCCATTGACCAGTTCTATGGACCAACCGGCTGGTTTGATTCGCTGAAAGGGATTGGCGACATCTTCTCCGGGCTGCTCGATCTGCGCGAGTCAGACTGCTTTGTGATTATCTCCAACTCCGGCACTAAACCGCTGCACGTTGAGCTGGCACGCAAGGTCAAAGAGAGGGGGCTGAAGCTGGTGGTTATCACCCGCTACGCCGGTGAGTCGACGCCAACGAGCGAGAGCATCCGCGACTATGCCGATGTCATTCTCGATAACGGCTGCCCGTCCGGTGACTGCACGCTAAGTATGGATAACGGCAACATCATGACCGGTCCGGTGTCCTCGCTGTCTGCGGCCTTCATCATCAATAACGTGGTGATCCGCTGCATCGAGATGCTGCTGGAACAAGGTATCGCGCCGCCGGTGATGCGCAGCATCAATCTGCCCGGCGGTAAAGAATACAACGACATGCTGATGAGTCAGTACAAAGAGCGCGTATTCACGCTGTAGGGAAAAATCATGAAAGAGAGTCTGTCGAATCGCCTCACACCGCTGCCCTTTCCTGCCCTCACGCCCGACGCCTGTCGGGATGAGCTGACGGCGTGCGCGCGGCGGATCGCACGTAACATGGGTCTGTACGGCGAGAAATTCCCCTCAGCCTGCACGCTCAATAATCGCTACGTTCTGAAAGAGAATAACGACTGGACCAACGGATTCTGGACCGGGATGCAGGCAATGGCCTGGGAGTTCAGCGGCGATCGCGCATACCTGGACGGCGTTGAACGCAACGTGGCGAGTTTTAAAGCCCGCCTGGCGGCGCACTACGTCCTCGATCACCACGATATCGGCTTCCTTTATAGCCTGTCGGCAGTCGCGTACTGGAAACTGACGGAGCGCGAAGCGCTAACCCCGCTTATTCTGGCGGCGGCCGATCTGCTGGTAAACCGTTTTCACCACAGCGCCGGTTTTATCCAGGCCTGGGGTATGCTTAACGACCCGCAGGAGTACCGGCTTATTATCGATTCATTGATTAACCTTCCCCTGCTCCACGTGGCAGCAAAGATCAGCGGTGAATCACGTTATCGGGAAGTGGCTGAACGCCACTATGCGGCGGTCATCAACAACATTTTTCGCGAAGACGGCTCCACTTTCCATACCTTCTATTTTGACCAGACAAGCGGTGCGCCTTCGCACGGGAAAACCTTTCAGGGCTACAGCGATAACTCCTGCTGGGCCCGCGGCCAGGCGTGGGCCATTCTCGGCATCCCGCTTCACTGGTCGGCCACCGGCGAAACCGACCACTACGAACGGTGGCAGCAGGCCTGCGAGTATTTCTTCCGCTACCTGCCGGAGGACGGCGTTCCCGCCTGGGATCTGCTGCTGGCTGCAGATCCCGACGCCCCGAAAGACAGCTCCGCGCTGGCGATTGCGGTCTGCGGCCTGCTGGAAGCGCATAAGCACTTTCCGGATGCCGGTTACCAGACACTGGCGCGTCAATGTCTGCTGGCATTAATGCGCGGCGCGTCTGCCCGCGAGGATGATGTCTGCGAAGGCTTACTTAAACACGGTGTTTACGCCTATGCCCTCGGTAAAGGCATCGATGAATGTAATCTCTGGGGAGATTACTTCTATATGGAAGCGTTATACCGAGTCTACCAACCACAATGGTCAGGATACTGGTTATGACAATGATTCAGAGCTATTTAGATATCGTCCAGAAAAAACTTAACGACATTACTCAACAGCAAAGCCATAAAATCACTTCCACCGCCGTGGAACTGGCAAAAATCATTAACCAGGGAGGTGTAATTTATATTTTCGGCTGCGGCCACTCACATATTTTCGCTGAAGATGTATTTTATCGTGCCGGAGGTATCGCCCCGGTTCGGCCAATATTTATCGAACCTTTAATGTTACATCAGGGGGCGGCGGCTTCATCATATTATGAAAAACAGAATGACTATATTGCTGAGCATCTGGAGAGATTCTCGATCACCAGTAAAGATGCGCTGATTGTTATCTCAACTTCCGGGATTAACCCCGCTCCGGTCGATGCAGCACTCTGGGCAAAACAGCACGGGGCATTTACCCTGGCGCTGACCAGCTTTCTGTATGCCGAGACCCAGCCGTCGAAGCACAAGGCTGGCCTTAAGCTGCGGGACTGCGTGGATGTCGCCATTGATAACCAGGTGCCAATCGGTGATGCGGTGCTTTCCCTTACAGAGCATGCAACGCCGTTCGCGCCGGTTTCCTCAATGACCGGACTGTTTATTATGCATACCCTGTTCGCGGAAATCATAGCGAACCTGGGGAGTGAAAATAAATCTCTGCCGGTATTTTTGAGCGGTAACATTGCGAATTCCGCAAAACATAATGAATATCTTCTCGAAAAATACGGTGCGCAAATCCCGGAGCTCATAAATAACACGAGTTTTAAATAAACAGTACATCCCTCGCCCTATAATACATGGTTTTATAAGGTATATAATAATGACAACTCATAGACTCAGAGTTTCTCTGTGTACACCGCTGTTTCTTTTTATTGCCGCAGATGCCTTTGCGGAAGAAGAAACGGATTATGAAGCGCCTTCTCAGTTTGAGAAAGCGTTTTATGATGAAGGCAAATTAAATCTCAATACCTCACTATATATTCGTCATCGTGCTGTAAAAGACTCCACGACCGGTAAATACGGACTGGGTCCAGCCGGGATCCAGAACCAGACCGGTAACGTGGCGATTAGCTATATTTCAGGCTATTACCAGGACGTTATTGGCTTTGATTTCTGGGGCAACGCCAACATTAAACTCGGGCATACCGTCGGTCAGTCGGAGATCCTTTACTACGACTACGATTGCGGCGAGCCGGGCAAGTTCAGCCCGTGCGAGAGGTCCTACATGAGCGTGTCGGTTGCCGCACTCAAGCTCAACCTTGGCGATGCAGGCACCAATTTCAAGCTGGCCGCGGGCTATACCCCCATTAACTCCGGTACCGTAAAAAGCAGTTGGGGCCTCAACCCTCACGCTTTTCGCGGGTTTGACAGTGCCCTGACCCTCGACAAACTGAGGCTGACCTACGCCTGGGCCGACCGCTTCAAGAACGACTGGAGCCGTGATTTTAAACCGATGACCACGGCCTGGCACCAGAACAACGCCGCCGGACTCGATGACAACGGCAAAACCATTAAAGCCGGTGCAATCATCGATTACATTCACACGGTGGGCGCAGTCTATAACTTTGGCAGTACCGTGCTTGACGTGGGCTATGGCGAAGGTAAAGGCTACCGTCGCAACTGGCAGGCACAGGTAGAGCGTCACGATACGTTGACAAAGGATGTCTCCCTGCAGAGTAAGCTCTTCTACCAGGGCGCGCGCTACATTGAAGATCTGTCGAAAATAAAAGATCCTGCAACGGAATATTATGTGGGGGTTGGTTTTAACCTGAGCCACGACAACACCGTGTGGTCCCTTGGTTATAGCCAGAACTACGCCCCGAACACCGGAGATTACAACTTCCGCTTAACCCCGTGGGCGAACTCCGATAAGCGTGATTATCAGCCGACGCTGTCGCAGCTGGAAGACTTTAACGTTTCCGGCGCCCGCGCGGTTCGTTTTGGCGTGAGTTATAACTTTGCCGATCTGAATCTACCGGAGTTAACCCTGGGCGGTGCCGGAACCTACGGCTGGCACGTGGTTAGCGATGTCAGTAAAACCGGTTCGGCGAGAAAGTACGACGGGAGCATGGTGTCGTTCGATCTTTCCGCTCGCTATCTGGTGGCGGACGGCATGGCGAAAGGCCTCTCCTTTACCCTGCTCCCGGCGCTCTTCCGGGCGACAGACAGCAACTATAAAACCGATCGTAACGACGTGAAGTTTATCGTCGGCTACAGCATCAATATCTTCTGAGTCCGCGCCCCCTCAACAGCGCATGAGGGGGGACTTTGCGAAGGGAACCGCACCTGTCAGCTTCAAACGGCCAGAGCGGGTTACTCAACCGAATGGCATACTGAATAGCGGCACATAAGAAAAAACCCCGAGCGATTAAATAGCTCGGGGTTTGTATGACAGGATTGCACGATGCCGAAGAAAGCAAAAGAACCATCAGGACTAGCCGTAGATAGATAAGTGACATTAAAATAACATTCGGAGATAGTTCGAACTGTTTTTGACCTGCTACCTTGTCATACTAAACATTTCTCTGTAGATAATTCTGGCTTACTCCCTCACCATTTTCATATATTCATAAAATATGATAACCATCACATTCATGATCAGGGTGCCAATTTTTGATATAGCTGGCTTTTACTTTTTGCTACAGATGGTAATGCACCCTAAAAAAGGAATTAATCATGAAAATGACAATAATATATGCACTACTATCCGTATTTTTTGGAGTATATGGAACAACGGCCAGTGCCAGTAACACAAATCAAGTGTCACAAAATTTAGAAACTGCAATTCCCCAACAAAAGCAAATAGTTATCGGCAATTGGGACGAGTTCAACTCAAGAAAAATTGACAGACTCATTCAAGAAGCAAAGCAGAAGCCAGCGCATTCTTTATATGCTGTTTTTGATTTTGACAACACAACAGCTTTTCTGGATATCGAAGAGGCAACGCTTATATATCAACTAGAAAACCTTAAATTTTCGATGAAACCTGAGACATTGAAAGAGATAATTTATAAAGATATACCGCCTTCAGACTTTAACTCGGATTATAATAATAAAAATCATCAACCGGTTAATATAAACCTCATTGGTCAAGACATTATTGATAGCTACACATGGCTATACAATAATTACAGCGGATTTGCGGGTAATAAAACGCTTGATGAAATTAAGAAAGATTCTAATTATATGAATTTTATAGTGAAAATGAGATATTTATATGATGCAATAGGTGGGTCATTCGACCATGAGGTATCTTATCCATGGGTGACGTATCTTTTTTCTGGCATGTCCAAAAAAGAAGTAGCTGATTTAGTGCACGATACTATTGAGTGGCAAAATAACCAGCCTATCGAAAAGGTGACATGGGTAAGCCCAGCAGATATGGCTGGCCGAGCTGGTATCGTATCAGTAACATGGAAAAATGGATTTAGGCTGGTCCCAGAAATGCAGACATTATATAAAAACCTACAGCAGGCAGGAGTTGATGTTTATGTCATTTCCGCTTCTGCTTTAGATGTGATAAAAAGCATCGTTACTACAGAAAAATATGGTTTTTCTGTTCCTGAGTCTCATGTCTATGCAATGCATCCCTTATATGATAAAGAAGGTAGATTGACTCACAGCCTCGATCCATACTATCCCCAGACGCAAGGTAAAGGTAAAACCGAAACCATAAAAAAATTTATACAACAACATTACAAAAATACCGGGCCAATATTAGTTGCTGGCGATAGCGAAGGAGATCAAAACATGATGTCCGACTTTAATGACACAAAGTGTGTTCTTATTATTAATCGGCTACGCGCATCTGACACTATTATCGGTGAGTTATCAGCTAAAGCCGTTCGTGACTATAATAAAGATGATGCAAAAATATTATTACAAGGAAGAGATGAAAATAAAGGGGAATTTTTATCATCACAAAGTAGCATACTGATGGGCACTAATAACGAAGTATCTTTACCATAGGTATCGACTTACAGCAATGCCTCTTACTTGAAACGGGGGCATTGCTAGTGAAATGATATTAATTACTTTAAATATAAGATCATGACCTTGTCATAGTACATTATTTATAATAACGCCTTACATTGATACTTTTAAAGGATTAAAAACCATAATACTGCGCAGTATAATCAAACATTCCTTTTTAAGCATGAACATATTAAATCCAGCAACTTTAATAACAACATTCAAGTTATGACATAAGCACTCTATACAATATCCATTGTTTTGTCATCAAAACCTGAGGTCAAAGAATAACCATTTTCATCCAGATTATTAAACACATCCAAAATTCCGTTAGTTGTATAAACCAACAAATGTGTAAATACTTCTATTTTATTATTTTCAATAACCAAATAATCCACACCAAGTTTTACCGATGATATCCTATTATTTAGACATCCACTGATTTCTTTTGGACTATTTGTCACCCAGCGAACTTGATTATACTCAATCGAAAACGGAAGTGTTAGATCATTACTTAACCATAGTTCATCAAATTTAGACCAGGCAATAGAGATTACCTCACCACCATCAAAGTAGATTCTTATGGGTAAATCATTCCAGGGTTCCCAGTCATCAAAATAAATCTCGGCCGTTTCATACTTGATAATTTTTTTACCAAGCAATTTAAAAAAACAAGTATATATATTGTTAACTTTATTCATACCTTGAGCCTCATATCCTGAAGACTTAAAACCAGGCTGATATTAAAACATACTCATCCAGACACGCTGGCCTTTACAATCATCTTAACGAATTTTTGGACGTCCCATTCTTTAATATCTGAAACTTGCCCATCGCCGATTTCGATCAAACGAAGATTGGATGAAGCTGTCTCAACCATATCTATTGAGAAAAAAGGGGAGCTTATATGCTTCGCTATTTCATGAACAATAGCAGGGATAACATCATCAGCAGAGTAGACATTTCCATAGAATGAAAAATATCTACGTTCTGTTTCGGGTTTTAGGTCCTCAACCTTTCTAAGCACGACACCACCCTCTATTTCTCCGCGATATTGTTTAATATGGGCTAAAATCCCCTGTATTTCCTCGGCATTTTTCGCTATCGAACCACGCGATGTCGTAAGTGATTTAACATAGTCTTTAACAAAATATGAAGGCCATTTTAATCGGGATGTAATTTTTTCGAAATCATCATTCTCAGTAAGTAAAATAGTTTCAGGTGTATAATCACTACATGTTCCGTACCAGCCCGTAATATAGTGGCAAGAAGCGTAATCATCAGGAGAAACTAACATTTCCGCACTATGGCTTTTAACAGTATTGTATAATGTTTTATATTCTTTCTGTTTAAGCATCCAGCCTCGCCAAATAACTGGCGCATGCGCCTCAAGGTTTCCTGAAAGTTTAATTTTGCTATCTAATAAATGCTGTGATGATAGCAAAACACATTTTACTCCGTTATCACTTGCACAGTTGAATTCATCCTCATAATTTTCATCAACTCTATTCAGATTAAAGTAATCACTTGGGTAAATTATTTGCATGGAACCTATCCTTTTCTCAATATTTGTCTATATTATGGGTAACGTAACACTCTATTGGCAGTGATGTATATTTATATACTCCCCTGTTTATCTGCTCGGAGCGTGTTAAATGACTCAACGCCGGGAGGATTATTCACTGACGTCTTTACAGAGCCCACTTCGAAATGCATTAGCCCTCACCTGAACGATGAGTATTTGAAAGGATATTTATTGAGCAAAGGACGGACTTTAGATGTAAAAAAAGCCCGTATAAACGGGCTTTTTTGTACTACTTTATGCACTATAAAATCAAAACCATTCTTCAAGCTATTGATTTTATTTAGAATTTGGCGGAAGCGTAGAGATTCGAACTCTAGAACCCTTTCGGGTCGCCGGTTTTCAAGACCGGTGCCTTCAACCGCTCGGCCACGCTTCCAATGAGGCGCACTATAAACACCTCTGTTCCGGCTGTAAAGCACCAATTTATTCAACTGCCTTAAAATTAAACAAAAACGCGTTATTCGACTGAAATTCAGGCAGTTTGCGCAGATTTTCAGCGCAAAATGCCCTCTGCAGGTTAATGTTTTTTGATGTACATATCTTTGCTGTAGTAATACCCCAGCTTATCCGGCGTAAATCCGCCTACCCATGGCTTGACCAGATGGGTGCGCACGTAGTGATAGACCGGAATGGCCGGGACATCCTGACCTAACAGATCCTCCGCCTGCTGGTAGAACTTGCCCCGTGCCGTCGTGTCAGAAGCTTTTGCCGCATTGCGCAGCGCCTCATCGTAGACCGGGTTGCTGTACTGGCTGGTATTTTCACTGTCGCCGGTGCGGAAGTTGTTGAGAAACGTCGCGGCGTCGTCATAGTCGGCTATCCACGCGTAGCGCACGGCGTCAAAATTATGCGTATGCATGGCGTCGAGCATGGTCTTCCACTCCTGGTTTTGCAGCTTCGCCTCCACGCCAAGATTCTTTTTCCACATTGAGCTGGCGGCGATGGCAATTCGCTGGTGAGATTCGGATGTGTTATAGAGCAGATTAAAGACCAGCGGGTGTGACTCGTTATACCCAGCCTCGCTCAGCAGCTTTTTCGCCTCGGCGATACGCTTATCGCGCGGCCAGCTGGCGTACTCGGGATTGTGCAGCTTCACCCCGCCGATGTCAGGCTGGCTGATAAGCCAGGCCGGACGCTGCCCCTGCCCCATCACCTTCTCCGCGATAATGTCTTTATCGAGGGCCATATTGAGCGCCCGTCGCACGCGGGGGTCGTTAAACGGCGGCCGGGTGGTGTTGAATTCGTAATAGTAGGTGGCCAGCTGCGGCGAAACATCCAGCTGATCGCCCATGGTTTTTTTGAGCTGGGCAAACTGATTAATCGGCACCGTATAGACGATGTCGATCTCCCCCGCCTTATAGCGGTTGACGTCGGCGGTTTCAGAACTTATCGGCAGATAGGTCACCTTATTGATGACCGTATGCGCGTTATCCCAGTAGCGCGGATTGCGCTCGGCCACAATGCGCTCATTCACCACCCACTGCGACAGCTTATAGGGCCCGCTGGTCACCATATGCTCCGGTTTGGTCCACTTGTCGCCGTAGCGCGATATCAGCACTTTATCGAGCGGAACCAGAGACGGGTGCGCCAGCATCGCCAAAAACGCCGCATTCGGCTGAGTTAAGGTCACCTCAAGGGTGGTATCATCCAGCGCCTTGACGCCCAGCGTCTCGGGCGCTTTTTGACCCTGCGCTATCTCCGCGCCGTTGACGATATGCATATTGCCGGGATAGCTCGCGTAAGGGGACGCCGTAAGCGGCGACACCAGACGCTGCCAGCTCCAGACGATATCCTGCGCCGTAATCGCCGTACCGTCGGACCAGGTCACTCCGGGGCGCAGATGGAACGTCCAGACGGTGTTGTCTTTATTCTCCCACTTCTCCGCCAGCCTGGGCTGAATTTCTCCTGCTGGCGAAACGCTGACCAGCCCTTCGAAAAGATCGCTGATAATGTTGTTTTCAACGTCGCTTTCCACTTTATGCGGATCCAACGACGACGGCTCGCTGCCGTTATTTCTGACCAGCTCCTGCTTCTCCGCCAGCACCGTTCCCGGCGGCACCTGAGCGGCCAGCGCCGGAATAGCCATGGAGAAAAGGCCGACGGCCAGTAGTACGCGTGTGATGTGATTATATTTTTGTGATTTCATATCCCTTGCCTTTGTTACGCTTCGTTTGTACCCTCTCCAGAGTTAGTCGCAGAATGGCATTAACGCAATATTTTTCAGTGAGTTATCAGATTTCGATCTGGCTTCAGAAGGCGAACAAATAAACATACCGCGCATTTTCATTTTTCTGGAATAAAATGCTGCATTCAGCCCGCATGCCTTGAGTAAAGATGGGTAAAAGCACTATGGCTTCGGCCTTGATTTTTTTATGCTTCGTTATTAATTACATCTGTCATAAGAGAGTGACTCATGGATCGTATCATTACATCGTCGCGTGACCGTTCATCGCTGCTTAGCACGCACAAAGTTCTGCGGAACACCTATTTCCTGCTTAGCCTGACGCTGGCATTTTCGGCCATTACGGCGACGGCCAGCACCGTGTTGATGCTGCCTTCTCCGGGTCTGATTCTGACGCTGGTCGGTATGTACGGCCTGATGTTCCTGACCTATAAAACGGCGAATAAGCCAACGGGTATCATTTCCGCGTTCGCCTTTACCGGTTTTCTGGGCTACATCCTGGGGCCAATGCTTAACGCCTACCTGTCTGCGGGTATGGGCGATCTGATTGGCCTGGCGCTGGGCGGTACCGCGCTGGTGTTCTTCTGCTGCTCGGCCTACGTGCTGACCACCCGTAAAGATATGTCCTTCCTCGGCGGCATGCTGATGGCGGGCGTGGTGGTCGTGCTGATCGGTATGGTCGCCAACATTTTCCTGCAGCTGCCGGCCCTGCATCTGGCCATCAGCGCGGTGTTTATCCTCATCTCTTCAGGCGCGATTCTGTTTGAGACCAGCAATATCATCCGCGGCGGTGAAACCAACTACATCCGCGCGACCGTTAGCCTGTACGTCTCGCTGTACAACATCTTCGTCAGCCTGCTGAGCATCCTTGGCTTCGCCAGCAGAGACTAATTCTCTCCCCCGGTTGTTCTGAGGCCCCGCTTATGCGGGGCCTTATTTTTTGCTACACTGCCGCCATTTTCAGCGGTATGTGAAGAATCATGTTTATCTTTGACGGTAATGAAATAGAGACCGATAGCGAAGGCTATCTGAAGGACACAACCCAGTGGAACGAAGCGATGGCGGCCGTTATCGCCGAGCAGGAGGGCATCAGCCTTTCCGTTGAGCACTGGGAAGTGGTGCGCTTTGTGCGCGACTTTTATCTGGAATTCAACACCTCACCGGCGATTCGTATGCTGGTGAAGGCAATGGCGAACAAGTTCGGCGAAGAGAAAGGCAACAGCCGCTATCTCTACCGCCTGTTTCCGAAAGGCCCGGCTAAGCAGGCGACGAAAATCGCCGGACTGCCCAAACCGGTAAAGTGCATCTAATACAAAATGGCGAATTTCTGCCACTCTCTGGTGGGCTGATGGGGCTCGGTCAGAACCCTGTCAACTCGCGCGCTGCGCGGCCCGCCGGCTTTCAGCCAGACGATAAGCTTCTCCACCTGCTCAGCCTCTCCGCAGGCCAGCACTTCCACGCCGCCGTCGTCGAGATTGCGCGCGTATCCGGTTAATCCAAGCTGCAGCGCCTCGCGCTGGGTCGAATAGCGAAACCCGACGCCCTGAACGGAGCCGTATACCCACGCCATCGTGCAAACCGTTGCCATGTTTCCCCCTTTTTGGCCAATGACTCAATACTGAGGATAGCAAATTCCGTCAGCGTACATGCTTAGGTAATAATCCATAGTGCTGGCGAAAACGGGCGCTAAAGCGCGAGCCTGACAGGTAGCCGCTGCTTTGCGCAATGTCGCCAATAGGTCGCGACGTCGACTGTAATTGTCCCAGCGCGTAGGCCATACGGACCTCTTCCACGATCTGGCGGAAGCTCCTGGACTCCTGCTGCAAACGACGACGCAGCGTCGATTCGCCAAGAAAGAGCATTTTAGCGACTTTCGCCACGCTCCACGCTTCGGCAGGCGACAGCATAATAATTTGTCTGACCTGACCGGTTATATCCTCGCGCCGTTCGTTGAGCAGCGGCCCGGCGTATCCGGCCTGATACAGCGCCAGCAGCAGCCCCATCGCCTGATGATGCTGCAGTTCGCCGCTGAGCCCCTCCCGTACCGCCTGCAGGACGCTTTGCCACATAAACGACAGTTCCGCCCCCAGCGGCGCGCAAAGCGACGTCAGACGGCCAGCCTGTGGTTCGCTCATATAGCGATTCTTAAAATCCGCCAGCAGCTCCGGGGTTAATGAGAGCAGATCGGAGCAAAACAGCCCGTTTTCCGGCTGATTAATCACCTCGAGCTCAACCTCGGCGGGCAAAATGATCAGCTGCTGCGGCGTTGCCAGCATCTCGCTGGCGCCCTGCACAATCACTTTGCTGCCGCGGTTTACCCGGCAGATCGCAGGCGCGAACAGCGTGACGCGGTGCAGTTTGCATAATCGTCGGGTGGTAATTTCCGCCGCCGTTAACGCGTTATGGTGAAAATTAATGTTCCGCATCAGGCTGCCCTTATTTTATCTTCCGGCCATCGCCGTTATCTGCGCGCTGGCGATGGCGTGGCTATGTAACATAAATCCGACTAACGCCCCGCTGGACTCGCCGTCAATGGGCAGCGTCGGGATATCCAGCGCCCATACCGTAAAGCGGTAGCGATGCGGTTTATCGCCGGCGGGCGGACACGCGCCGCCAAAGCCGGCATAGCCAAAGTCATTGCGCCCCTGTACCGCCCCGGCGGGCAGTTTAGCGTTATTTTTGTCTCCGGCGCCAGCGGCTAAGCTTGTCGCCTGTTGGGCAATATTCACCACCGTCCAGTGCCACCAGCCGCTCCCGGTTGGCGCATCAGGATCGTAAGCGGTCACCGCGAAACTGCGGGTACCCGCCGGGGCATTTTGCCAGGCGATCTGCGGTGAGATATTGCCGCCGGTGCAGCCAAAGCCGCCAAACCAATGCCTCTGCGCCAGAGCGTCTCCTTCGCGCATATCCGCGCTGCTGACGCTAAACGGCGCGGCAATCGCCGTTCCACTTATCATGACCATTATCGCGGCAGCGACTTTCAATCCTGTTTTCATCGTATTTTCCTCCGTCAGGTGAGGAAATACTGTAAGATCGCGGCGTGATTTTTATTGTGCCAAAGCGCCTGCGTTTTGTGCCGAAACGCTCATCTGTCGATACCGGTGGAATGGTGCTTGCCGCAGCCACTTGTGCTAACCTACGCGCCATTTTTTCGGTGCCGACATTCCCGTTGCTTAAAGGTAGCCCATGACAGACTCCATTTTCCCCCGCTTAGTGTTAACCAAAGGACGCGAGAAATCCCTGCTGCGTCGCCATCCGTGGATTTTCTCCGGCGCCGTCGCCCGAATGGAAGGTAAAGCCCGTTCAGGTGAGACCATCGATATCGTTGATTCGCAGGGAAAATGGCTGGCCCGCGGCGCCTATTCACCGTCTTCGCAGATCCGCGCCCGCGTCTGGAGCTTCGATCGCGATGAAGCCATTGATAACGCCTTTTTCGAGCGTCGTCTTCAGCAGGCGCAAACCTGGCGCGAGTGGCTGGCAGCCCGCGACGGGCTTGATAGCTATCGCCTGATAGCCGGTGAATCCGACGGCCTGCCGGGCGTGACCATCGACCGTTTTGGCGACTTTTTTGTTCTGCAGCTGCTGAGCGCCGGTGCCGAATACCAGCGCGCGGCGATTGTCAGCGCGCTGCAAACGCTGTTCCCGAACTGCGCTATCTACGATCGTAGCGACGTCGCGGTACGTAAAAAAGAGGGGCTGGAGCTGGCGCAGGGTCCGGTTGTCGGCGAGCTGCCGCCTGCCCTGCTGCCGATTACCGAGCATGGTATGCAGCTGCTGGTAGACATTCAGGGCGGCCATAAAACCGGCTATTACCTTGACCAGCGCGACAGCCGTCTGGCGACGCGTCGCTACGTCGCCGATAAGCGCGTGCTGAACTGCTTCTCCTATACCGGCGGTTTTGCCATCTCCGCGCTAATGGGCGGCTGCCGCCAGGTTGTCAGCGTTGATACCTCCCAGGAGGCGCTGGACGTCGCCAGACAGAACGTTGAGCTGAACAAGCTGGACCTGTCAAAAGCGGAGTTCATCCGCGACGACGTCTTCAAGCTGCTGCGTAAATATCGTGACGCCGGGGAAAAGTTCGATGTTATCGTGATGGATCCGCCGAAGTTTGTGGAAAATAAAAGCCAGCTGATGGGCGCCTGCCGCGGCTATAAGGACATCAACATGCTGGCGATTCAGCTATTGAATCCCGGCGGCATCCTGCTGACCTTCTCCTGTTCCGGCCTGATGACCACCGATTTATTTCAGAAAATCGTTGCCGATGCCGCCCTGGATGCCGGACGTGATGTACAATTTATAGAACAGTTCCGCCAGGCTGCCGATCATCCGGTGATAGCAACCTACCCGGAGGGGCTGTATCTGAAAGGGTTTGCTTGCCGCATCATGTAACTTGAAAAATGGAGAATCGGCCCGCATATAGCAGGTAATCATGTCTCCCGGGAGGTGCTTATGATAGCCAGCAAATTCGGTATCGGCCAACAAGTTCGCCACACGCTTCTGGGCTACCTGGGCGTGATCGTCGATGTCGATCCAGAGTACTCGCTCACGGAGCCGGAGGAGGACGAAATCGCCGCTAACGACGAACTGCGTCTTGCGCCCTGGTACCACGTGGTGATGGAGGACGATGATGGTCAGCCGATTCACACTTATCTTGCAGAAGCGCAGCTGAGCAGCGAAGCCAGCGATGAGCATCCGGAGCAACCGTCGCTGGACGAACTGGCGCGAACCATTCGCCAGCAGCTGCAGGCTCCCAGATTGCGTAACTGATCTCAAAAACCCGCGTTGCGGGTTTTTTATTGCCCTTTATCTCTGCGCGGCATTTGACAGCGCCTGGCAAATCAGACTATTGAATTGTCCGTCACGCTGCTGTTGTTCACTCCAGCGGTCGTTTGCCCGCTTCATTGCGCGGGAAATCCCCTCGCTGGTAAGCGCAAGCTGCTGAAAAAAAGGCGCCAGCATCGCACCGCCGGGCAAAACCAGAGTTTTAAACACCGGACTCCCGTCAGCGTAACGGTACGTTAGCGCTTTTTCAGGCAGTTTTGTTGGCGCAAAATACTGCTGCGCATAGCTGGCCCAGAAGTTCGCCGCCCCATAGCCGCGCGAGAAATTACTTTCACACCCGGAAGGCTCAGCCAGCGGCGAAACTCTTTTCTCCGGGGCTCTGAAGGCATTTTCCATCCAACGCGCCATTCCCTCCAGGTACCATCTCTGTTTAAAAACCGCGTAACCGTACTGGTATAAATGGAATAATTCATGGGCTGGCGTAACGTTGCGCGCGGGCTGCAGCCCGGCGTTAAGCACGATTTTTAAGCCGCAGGGCAGCGCCGTTCCGTCGCTCATCGTTTCCGCCGCCACGCGATCGAAGGCAAGGCCATGACCTTTAGGAAGCGCCAGCAGATAGAGGTTAATCTGTCGGGCCTGGGCATAAATCTTCTGCCGCAGAGGCGAGCGCAGGCCCAGCCGCGACGTGTAGAGATATTGCGCCGCCTGTAGCTGACGACCAATATCTTTTATAACGTCCGGCACGCCATCGCCGGTACTGTCCTGCGGATATCGCAGGGCATCTTTGCCCTGCAGGCTGTAGTAAATATGAAAGTCATCGACCACGTGCGTTTTTTCCAGACGATGCTCATGAAGCAGGGAGCCGGGAACGCAGCGCGAAACCTGCACGACATCGCGCGCCAGCAGCGGCGAACTGCAGCAGGACGCCAGCAGTAGCGCGATGACTCCCCTCATCGCCGCGCCAGGGGGCCAGGCAAAGGGAAAAGGCGCTGACGGTTATCCAACGTTAGCCGCCTGATGACGCTTTTTTTCCGGCCCGCTCTCCAGCTCCGTCCCGGTATCCAGCTGACGTTCGCTTGCCTGCCGCCATGCCGCCCATCGTCCGGCGATCGCGCTGGCGTAGTAGCGTTGCGCGTTGCGCAGCGCGGCCTGCTGCATACTTTGCTGTAGCGTCTTGTCGGAGATGACCTTGATCATCGCCGCCGCCAGCGCGCCCTCATCGCCGCAGGGCACCAGAATCCCCGCCTGCCGGTCCTGCAGGATGTCGCGCGGGCCATATTTAATGGCAAAGCTAATCAGCGGCGTACCGTATGCCATCGCCTCGACGGCGGAAATGGACTGCCCCTCCTGAGTCGAACAAAGCACCGTGCAGCAGGCCGTTTTATGCGCCTGCGCGATGTCGGAGGTGAAGCCGTTGATATGGATAGCCTGCTCCAGCCCCCACTCCGCCACCTGCGCGCTTAAGCTGCGCCGCAGCGGCCCTACCCCGTAAGTGTGCAGCTGCGCGTCGGGGATCGCCTTCACCACCTGACGAAACGCGCTCAGCAGTAAAGCGTGCTGCTTCTCTTCCGAGTAGCGCGCCAGGTAAATGACCGTTTGCGAAGGCGTCTTCTGCGGGTTCGCCGGTATAGCGCCGTTATCGAGATGGTTGGGGATCACCGCCATCCGGGCGGCCGGAAATCCCTCCTGCTGCAGGTCCTGCCACTGTTCATCGGTCAGGACAATCAGCTGGTCTACGAGTTCCGGCTGTTCCAGGATATGCCGATATGAGCTTTTCAGCGCCCCGTTAGACAACTGATGATGGGAGTGGATAATCGCGCTCAGCGTGCAGGCCATACGCTGGGCGGGCCGTGAGCAAACGAAGCTTTTCCACGTTTTATTTTTATCGACGATAAAGTGCCAGCGCCCTTTTTCCGCCAACCGGGTTTCCAGCATCCACGCATAAAACGCCTCTTCCTGAGCAAAGCGTTTAACGTCCCCTCCCGGCAGAGCGATTTCAAGATGGCTTAGCTGCACGTTGCCCTTTTTTTCGTCAAAGCTTTTGCGCAGCAGAATATTGCCGGCGCGATCAATATAATCCTCGATGATTCTTCCCTGTGGACGCAGCAGGAAGTTGTGTTTACCCACCGGTAGATCCGCGGTGGGATTCACGGCATGTCTGAGCTCAATATTGCCCACCAGCGGCGCCAGCGCAGAGATCGCATTCAGCTCAAGACAATCGCTTAGCCAGGCATAAAGGTTATAAACCGGCACCTCTTCGGGCAGCGCGCCGCGAGCTTTCAGCGCCTTAACCGCCGTGGAGAGTTCGGGATTCCACGTCGCGGTAATCAGCCAGGGTACGGTGCGCAGATGTTCGGTGAACAGTTTCGCCCGGCGCATGGCCGCCACCTCAATACCGTTGCCGACGTCACGCAGCGTCTCCAGCAAAAACACGGGGGTCGCGCTATTCGCCGGCTGCGCGTCGTCCTGCTGGAGCGGCGGCTTTTTTGCCGCTAAATGGTATTTCTGGTAGGCGATAAAGCCGGAAAGATAGTGCTCAACATCATCGATACGCACGCGGTAGCTGTGGTGGCGGATAAAGAAGCTGTTAACGATCCGCGCGGGATTTTTAAAGAACATCGCCAGCTCGGGCCAGAAAAAGCCGTTCAGCAGATAGCGGGCGCGGGCCTCCAGCGCCTGCCAGAACTTCTGCTGGTCAAAATCCGCCAGCAGATGACGATGCTCGGGCGAGGCGTCCAGCCGGGTCACCATTTCAGACGCCGCCATCATTAATTCCAGCAGCGTGGGATAGGTGGTGACGCGATGCAGCACGAAATCAAGATGATCGCGCACGTTATTCAGGCCAAAGCGAAAGTACTTCTCTTGCGGACGGAAGCGGGTCAATTCATTCACGCAGTAGCTCAGCCAGTGGTCGTGATGCTGCCAGTGTTTATTTTTAATGAAATAGGCGAAGGCTTTTTCCACCATCTCCAGCCACTGCGGCGCGTTGGTCAGGCCGTACAGGCGCATCAGGGCAAAAGCCGCTTCGCCATCGTAATAAATGATGCGGAATTTGGCTTTCAGCGACAGATCGCGGCTATTTAATACATGAACAAACTGGCCGCTGAGCGGATCCTGCATACAGGCGATACCGGTCGCCAGCTGCGCCATCAGCGGCAGATATTGCCGGTCTCCGGTCGTTTCGGTGTATTTCACCAGCGCCAGGATGCTGACGGCGTTGCCGCCGAGCTTGATCTCATCGCCCACATCGCAAAGAAACGCCGCCTCGCGGCCATCGTCCAGCGTCCGCACTTCAATCAGCGTGTTAACCAGGTACGCAATCGCCCGGTCTATCGCCTGACGAACCGACGGCTGACGCGTCGCCTCCCAGCCCTCGATCAGCGAATAGGTCGAGCTGGCATGGCGCAGCGCGTTATAGGAGCGGACCGGGCGATCGAAACAGGGAAACCAGCCGTAATGGTAGAGGCCGTCTTGTTTTACCTGGCGGGCCAGATAATCGGTGCCTTTTTTAATCACCTCGGCCAGGCACTCGTCCTGCCACTCTTCCCCGATGACGCGATAGCCGGAACCCCGTCCGGTGTGTTCAATCACTTTTGCCCCAAAACGATCGCAGAAGACGCCCTGAGTTTTAAAGCGCCAGAGCGGCTGCTGCGGATCTTGCGGCCAGCTCAGCGTCTGCTTAAACCGCCGCTGGGCGTAGTTTTCCAGATTGACGCTATTCGGCGCCACGACGCCGTTATCCCCGTCATAGAGCAGCGCGTTACCGGTAATTTCTTGCTCAAGCATCGCGCAGCTAAACTGCGGATCAAACGCGAGGCCAAAGCGAAAATAGTTACGCTTGGTGACCATGAATTTTTCGTTGAGGGATTGCCAGCTGAGCTTTTCCACGCTGTCCACGATGTCAATCCGCAGCCACTGCGGTTCGCTGTCCTGTTTTTTACGCCACTCCTGCAGCGCTCTGGCCCCCGCCAGCCACGCGAGGTCAAAGCTGGTTCCGCTGGAGATATGAGTATGCGCGCGTGACTTACCATCGCTGACGCTGAAGAAGATGACCCATGCCGGATAGTCAGAGGGCAATTCGGTGGATTTTAATTTTTTCGCCTGAAAGCAGGCTTGTTGCAGTAAGTCACTTAGCGCCATCTTTCCCTCTCCGTATAATCAAGAATGCGTTGCATGTTTAAAAATTATTATTTCAACCCGTTTTGGAAATTGCGCTTATGTCTTTGCCCGGCACACTCCCCGGAGGCGGCGCTTAACGCGCCTTGTCCGGGCTACCGGCCCGCAGACGGCTGTGAATACGTAGCCCGGTCAGCGCAGCGCAAGCCGGGGAAGACGCTGCGCCGATATATCAGCCCGGCACAGGTCAGCCATCGAATTAACGTTCTCTTAATGCTTCTTTTGCCCGATTAAACGGTTTGACCAGATAATCCATGACCGTTTTTTCCCCGGTCTTAATATCAACGGTGGCAATCATTCCCGGGCCGATTAAAAAGCGCTTGCCGCTTTTATTTTCCAGGTAATCGTAGTCAGTTCGAATAAACACCCGGTAGTAGTAAATATCGGGTTTAGCTTCGTCCTGGGTTGTATCCGGCGATATGGTTTCCACCACGCCGTTAAGCGCGCCATAGATGGCATAATCATAGGCGGTAATTTTCACCAGCGCCTGCTGGTCAGGATGAATAAAAGCGATATCGCGCGGTGAAATCCGCGCTTCGATTAATAACCGGCCATCTACCGGAACAATTTCCATCAGCTCACCGTTGGGCGCAATAACCCCACCAATGGTGTTGACCTTGATATTTTTTACGATCCCCTGCACCGGCGAGCGAACGGTTAAGCGCGTGACCGAATCGGCGCGGCCTTTAATCACTTCCGCCAGGCTGGCCACGTCGGCATTGGCTTTTGACAGCTGTTCACGCGCGTCAACAAAATAGCGGGTATTAAGATCGATCTTTTTAAAACTGATATCCGCGACCTGCTGGCGAAGACGCAGCACTTCAACGTTGCTCGCCGCCCCGGTTTTCGCCAGCCTTTCGGTGATGGCCAGTTCGCTATTGACCAGTTTTAGCGACTCGTCCAGCTGGCGCGTCGATTTGCTCAACTGCTCCTTGCGGCTATGGTAGAGGCGAGTCTCTTCCGCCAGCAGCGCGGGCCAGGCTTTCAGGGAGTCGGGAAACGCCAGCGGCTGATTGTTGACCTCGGCAGTTAAACGAATGCTCGCCGCCAGCGAGGCGCGATATTTCGCCTGGCTTTCGCCGACGTTAGATTCGCTGCGGGTGGGGTCGAGGCGGGCCACGACCTGTCCGGCTTGTACCTTGCTACCTTCCCGCACGTTCAGCTCGGTTAAAATACCGCCGTCGAGGGTTTGTATTACCTGCTCCCGGGAGCTGGGGATCACTTTCCCGGTGCCCGTTGAGACTTCGTCCAGCACCGCGAACCATGCCCAGACGCCGCCCACCAGCAGCATCACGGCCAGCAGGAGAATCAGCCGCCGCGATTTTACGATCTGCGCTTCGTCTTGTTCGCTCTCCGGAAGCAGCGCCACCGGGTCGTTGTCGGCCAGTAAGGGAAATTTACTCATATATTCACCACCTGACCGCGGGCTTTCTCTTGTTCAAAGACCGTCGCTTTGGGTTTATCCAGCGCCAGCTGCCCGTCCTGGATAACCAGGATCCGGTCAACGATATTGAGCACCGCCGCTTTGTGCGTGGCGATAATCATCGTTCTTTCACCGGCCCACTGCGCCAGCTGTTCCACAAAAGCTTTTTCCGTTCGCTCGTCGAAAAACGAGGTCGGCTCATCGAGCAGGATAATGTTCGGATCGCGCAGCAGCGTTCTGGCCAGCAGCAGCGACTGCCGCTGGCCGCCTGACAGCCCCAACCCGCCTTCCATAACGACGTGTTCAAGACCAAGAGGCAGTTTGCGCACGAACTCCAGCGCGCCGCACAGGGTAAGCACCGAGAAGATTTCATCATCCGTCGCCGCCGGACGCCCGAGGATCAGGTTCTCGCGCAGGGTGCCGTGGAACAGCCGCGCCTCCTGGGTCAGCAAGGTGGCGTTGCGGCGAATATCGGCGAGGTCGATCTGCGGCAGGCTTAAATCATCCAGCCGCAGCTCGCCGGAGACCAGCTCGATGTTGCCCATCATCGCCTGCAGCAAGGTCGATTTACCGGCGCCGATTCGTCCAAGAACAGCGATTCTCTCCCCGGCTTTTATCGACAGTTGATTAATCCGCAGCGGGATGGCGGCGTCGTTAAGGCCGTAGCGGAATTCCGCCTGGCGGAACTCGTAGTTGCCGTGCAGCACGGCGCGGTGAACCCGGGGTTCGTCCTGCCCCCCTTCGACCGGCAGCGCCATCAGCGTATCGAGGCTGGCCTTCGCCGTTTTCACCTGCTGCCAGCGGGCAAGTACCCCGCACAGCGCGGTCATCGGCGCCACCATGCGGGTCGATAGCATCGATGCCGCCACCATCGCCCCGGTGGTGATGTCGCCATTAATCACCAGCGGCGCGCCGACCACTACCACCGTGGCGTACAGCAGGTTTTGCACCGACATTCCCCAGCTGACCAGGCCGTGGGTGAGCCTGCGCGTTTTGACCCCCGACTCGGCGGTAATCGCGATATAGCTATTCCACTGATGCAAGAAACGGCTTTCCGCCTGCATCATTTTGATGTCCTGCAATCCCTGGATGCTTTCCACCAGGATGGCGTTACGTAAGGTATTTTCGTGCTGGTTTTTGTTGGCCAGCGCCGCCAGCTTGCGCTGCAATAGCAGGCCGGGGAGGATCATCAGGACCGTCGCCACCGGCGCAATCCAGCTTAGCCACGGCGAGACAATAAACAGCACCACCTGAAACAGGAGAAAGAACGGTAAATCCGCCACGATGGTCATCATCGTCGAGGTCATCATTTCTCGCACCTGCTCCAGCTCGCGGATTTGCGAAATAAAGCTCCCCGTCGAGCGCGGCACCGCGCTGTTTTTCAGGCGCAGCGCGTGGCCGAAGACCCGGTCAGAAACGCGAATATCCCCGCGTTTGCCGAGCAGATCCGTGACGTGCCCGCGCATAATTTTCAGCACAAAAGCAAAGACCGCCGCCAGCAATACGCCGCTGAACAGAACATAAAGCGTGGGATAAGACTGCGCCGGGATCACCCGATCGTAAACCTGCATCGAAAACAGAATTCCGCTCAGCGCGAGAACGTTGATGGCGAAAGACGCCAGCATCACGTGCATATAGGGGCGAATATCTTTCAGTACAATTTTGCGTAGCCAGTCCGGCTGAAAGCGGGCCAGATAGCTCTCGGTGCGAATATCCCTTTCCGGCGCCGCCGGGCGAAAAGCAATGGTCTTTTCAATTTCCGGCAGCAGGGTTTCCAGCGGGCAGTAGCTGAGCAGCGCGAGCTCCTTCACAAACCGCACCCCAACGGCGTTATTGACGTCAACGCTTTCAACCACGGCGATTTGGCCGTCGCGCAGCTGGATGACCAGCGGTAGCCGCCAGGCCGACATTTTCTGATCGGCGGCGGATAAAATCTGGCAGTTTAGCCCGGCGTGGCGCGCCAGGTGCCGAAGCGCCTCCGGCAGGGTTTTCTGCGTCGCCCACTCGGCGGCGGCATGCAGCGTTCCGGGCGAAAAGCTTTGTCGATAGTGGTTGGCAATAAAGGCTATCGCATTGGACCAGTCGATCAGATGCGGTATCCCGGCGCGTTCATCTTGTGGGGTCATGGGCGGATCTCCACGCCCTGGATATTTTGTTTTTCCAGCGCGAACACCGTGCGCATCTTGCCGGTGCTGAACAGGCAGTCCAGCTCCAGAGAGCGCAGTTGCGATTCCGTCAGGACCTGGCTAAATCTGGCCTGGTAAATTTCCTGATCGACGTTGAGCAGATCCAGCAGCGGCCGCGAACCGAGCTGAAGGTACTGATCCTGATACAGCGCCCGGGTTTGTTCGCCCAACTCCTGCTGGCGCTTCTGAATACCCAGCGACTGAGTCAGATTAACCGCTTCATCGCGCGAGGCGTTGAGCTTCTGGCTGGCGTCCAACTGGGCGGTTTTGATCGCCGCATTCGCCGCCGCCAGGCTTTGCTGGGCGGCGTCGCGGGAGGCGGTCATCGCCCCGCCCTGATAGATAGGCATCTGCACTTTCACCCAGGCGGAATATTGCGTTTTATTGAGCACCGCGCTGTTGGCGTAGTTATCGTTGAGGTAGTGGGTAACTTCCGGCTCAAGGGAAATCGTCGGCAGCATTTGCGCGTTGGCGTTATCCAGCTGCGCCTGCGCCTGGCCGGCCTGGGCCAGCGCCGCTAATACCGCAGGCACTGAGCGGTAATCGATTTTGGCTACCGCGCAGGCGGCATCCATCCCCTGCGGGACGTCATCCGTTACCGTGGCGATTCCGCCGATGCCAATGTAGGTCGCGAGCGTGGCTTTCCAGCGCTCAAGGGCCGCCTGATATTGCAGGAGCGTGGATTGCGCCCCTTCCACGCGGGTGTCGGTCTGCACGACGTCCGATAAAGACGACGCCCCCGCATCGTTGCGCTGGCGAATAAGATCGCCAATCTGTTTGAGCGACTCGACCTGCGCTTTGGCGATGTCCACCAGCTTTTGATAGCCCTGAACCTGGACTACCGCCGCCGCGGTGTCATGAGCGACCTGATCGATGCTCAGCATGACGGTGGCCTGCTGTTGGGCAACGCCGGAGTCTGCGGCTCTGACCGAGCTGGACACTTTGCCGAAGTCGTAAAGCATTTGCGATACCGAGACGACCAACGATGGCGTATATCCGGCATCAGAATAGGTATTACTATAACCATTATTCATACCCGCACTAACTTGCGGGTAATATTTGGCTTTCGCCACGTCGACTTTCTGCGCCATCTCCTGGAGTTTACTCACCTCTTGGGTTATAGATGGATGCCAGTTCACCGCATTTTTTACCGCTTTTTTAATATCCAGCGGGCCGGATATTCGGCTTTGGCTATTAATAATCTCTTCGTTATACCCCGCCACCTGTTGGCTATCGGTTAAGCGCTGGCTGCTAATATCATTCGGCATCAAATATGAATTTTCCGCATGAGCAAAAAACGCCGGATTCAAAGAAATAAAGAGGGCTGTATAGCCGCAGGTTATGACATTCCTTTTTTGTTTAAATAGACGCATCAAATTTACCCTTCAGAAAACACGCACTGAAAAAACGGATATAATCATTTCCGCATCATTATTTTTATTAAATGATAGTCGGCTATCTCCCGGTTCACTGACCGATTCATTCCTCCCCTATTAAATAACCTCGACGGCGCGTCCCTGCGCCATCAGCGTTATAACGCCTGTTAGTTGGAGTTATTCGTATCAATCAGCTCGTTGAGCGAATTGATATGCACCCCTTCCAGCGTAATTAAGGTTGTTGATTGATGGTCTCCGGCCCCGCCGTCGCGGTCGATGGATACCACCGTGTTATTGCCAACGTAGCTCAGGGTCACATAGTTGCCCAGGCTGCTGCTGTTACCATCCCAGTCAACCAGCAGCGCCGACACATCGATATGATCCCCTTGCGCAACCGAGAAATCCTTCCAGGTATCGCCGCCGTTGCCGCCGCTATTGTCATCAGCCAGCAGGTTGTAAACCACCGTGTCGGCCCCGATACCCAGGGTGAAGGTATCGTCATAAGCGGTGCTGTGAATATCGTCGCCGTTCACGCTGCCGGTAATCTGCGGATGCAGATCGATGGTCAGCGTCGCCGCGGAAGAGCCGCCATTGCTGTCGTTCACCGTGTAGGCAAAGACCTCCTTGTGGGTGATTGTCGACACATCCAGACCTGCATTCAGACTGTAGGTATAAGAACCATTATTCGCCATCGTCAGGTTGCCATAGTCACCGTAAATTGTGACGCTGGTTGCGCTTACGCTACTACCGTCGCTGGTGGTGATACTGCCGTTGCTGTGGAAGGTCCATGATTCGGCACTGCCAGAGGAAGTATGTCCGGCGACGGTGTATGAGGCATACAGCACGCCATGGAAATCTTCCGTACCGCCCGAGTTGTTTCCGTTCTGGATATTCCCGCTGACGTTGGTTCCTGCCACCGTATAATGCGTTGCGGTATCGATCGTCGTACCGGCGATCGTTGCACCTACCGTATAGTTCGGTGGTGTGGTGACGAAATTATCCAGAGTGGCAGTAGCTTTAGAAGCCAGGACCATCTCGTAATTTCCTTCGCTCAATGCCACACCCGTTAGCGTTAGCGTATCCGTAGCGCTAGCTGTGGCGCCGATAATCGTGGTCAAGCTTTCTGTCGGCGTCCCTTGCCATACCAGGACCTTACTACCATCGCTGAGTACGTGATAAATGCTGACCGTGCTGTCAATCCTGACGGTATTGACCACTGAGCCACTCGCGGTGTAATTCACATTCACCGAGAGGGTATCCATTTCGCGATCGGCCCCCACGCTAAAGTTAATCAACTTACTCGCTGATACTCCGCTCCCGCTCGACTTACCGCTGGTGTTCAGCCCAGAGGTGTCAATCGCCGGAACATTCACCGTTGCCAGCGCCGTTGCCACGTTCAGCGCAACCACGTCATTCACCGCCAGCGAAGCCGGGCTGTCGATATCGAACGTCAGCGTCGTGCTCGCCGTGTGACCCAGACTGTCGGTTATGGTGTAGGTAAAGACCTCCGATTGGCCGACGCTATTCACTCCGCCATAAGGCTGATAGGTATAGCTACCGTCGCTGTGAATGGTCAGCGATCCCCAGGCACCGGCTATCGTCGTTCCGCTGCTGGTGACCGCCACCGGATCGGCGTCGGTAACCGAGGTGGCGGTGACGCTGGTCACCTTAATATTTACCCCGGAGTCCGCCACGTCGCCGTCGCCATCGCTTTGCAGGACGTTCCCCGTCAGGCTGTCGGTGTGATAGCCCTCAGAGTCGGTGACCGACACGTTGATAAAGGTGCCCAGGTTCAGGTCCAGCAACGCGCCCAACAGGCCGCCGGTATTCGGTGAAGAGACCACCGCCGTGTACGATCCTGAAGGTAACATTGAGGACCAGCCGCCGCCGCTGTAGCCCAGGCTGAGACCCAGTCCGTCAACATTAATATTGACGGCGTTGGTCAGAACCTGCACCACTTCGCCGGTCGCCTTATCGACGATTGAGAGATCCGCCGTAAAGGACGATGCCCCGCCCAGCAGGCTCAGCAACGTGCTCAAGGCCGCGCCCAGGCTCAGGCCAGTGCTCCCCGAGACAGTGAGCAGCACTTTTTCGTTCGCGCCGGCGGCGACGTCAAAGTCAAAACTATTGCCGTTAAGCAAACCTACATTGACGTTACCGAGTAACGAGACGCCGACCAGTTGTCCGACGGTACCGCTTTCGCCATTAAGATTATCGAACGTCGCGGTCAGGTCCGTCTCCTGCGCATCCGGATTGGCCTGCGCCGGTTCGATATTTCCTCCAATATTGATCGTCAGAGAAGTGGTCGATGTATTCCCCGCTGCATCGGTAATGGTGTAGCTAAAGACATCCGATTGACCGACAGCGGCTCCGCCTTTGGTCAACTGGTAGCTATAGCTGCCGTCAGAGTGAATGGTCAGTACGCCATAGGCCCCCGTGACGTTGACGCCAGCGCTGGTCACGGTCACTGCGGTCGATCCGTCAACGGAGTCCGATACCGCGCTGGTGACCGTGATGCCCTGGCCGCTGTCCTGCATATCGCCGCTGGCGGTGTTGTCCAGCACGTTTCCTTCAATGGCGCCGACGCTATACCCAACGGAGTCCGTCACGTCCACGTTGACGAAGCTTGCTACCTGAGCCTCCGCCAGCGCGTTGATCAGCGATACCAAGGCGCCGTTACTTTCCGGCGCGGAGATAATCATGGTGTAGTCGCCCGCCGGCAGATTGGCAAAGGACGCCGTGCCGCTATAGGTGAGCCCGCCAAGCAGGCTCGCCGAGATAGAGACGCTGTTTTCCGCAATCGCCACGACTTCGCCGGTGACCGTATTCACCACCGACAGATCGGCGCTCAGGGTGTTGCCAGCCCCCAGCAGGTTGACGATGGTGGTCAGCAATCCGCTCGCCGTGAGCAGCGAGTTGCCGTTCACCGACACCGTCATATCCTCAACGGTTCCGGAACCCACGCTAAAGCGCAGATTATTGCCCGACAGCAGCGAGACATCGACGGTGCTGAGTAGCGTCAGGCCAACCAGTTGACCGCTGGTGCCGCTGACGTTATTCAGGTTTCCGTCCTGAGTCACCACATCCGGGCTGTTGCTATCCGGTACAGCCTCGATATCGCTATCGGAGTCGCTGTCTGAATCCGAATCGCTGTCAGAATCGGAATCGCTGTCAGAATCGGAATCGCTGTCGGAATCGGAGTCACTGTCGGAATCCGAGTCACTATCCGAATCAGAATCGCTGTCGCTATCCGAGTCGCTGTCGGAGTCAGAGTCGCTGTCAGAATCGGAGTCACTGTCGGAATCCGAGTCACTGTCAGAATCGGAGTCGCTGTCAGAGTCAGAATCGCTGTCCGAATCCGCATCGCTGTCGGAGTCCGAGTCACTATCCGAATCAGAATCGCTGTCGGAATCCGAGTCACTATCAGAATCCGAGTCGCTGTCCGAATCGGAATCGCTGTCAGAATCCGAGTCGCTGTCAGAATCCGAGTCGCTGTCAGAGTCCGAATCGCTGTCGGAATCCGAGTCACTGTCAGAGTCCGAATCGCTGTCCGAATCCGCATCGCTGTCGGAGTCCGAGTCACTATCAGAATCAGAATCGCTGTCGGAATCCGAATCGCTGTCGGAGTCCGAGTCACTATCAGAATCCGAGTCGCTGTCCGAATCGGAATCGCTGTCAGAATCCGAGTCGCTGTCAGAGTCAGAATCACTGTCGGAATCCGAGTCACTGTCCGAATCCGAGTCGCTGTCGGAATCGCTGTCAGAATCCGAGTCGCTGTCAGAGTCAGAATCGCTGTCGCTATCCGAGTCGCTGTCAGAGTCAGAGTCGCTGTCGGAATCGCTGTCCGAATCCGAATCGCTGTCAGAGTCTGAATCGCTGTCCGAATCCGAGTCACTGTCGGAGTCGGAGTCGCTGTCAGAGTCAGAATCGCTGTCCGAATCCGAGTCACTGTCCGAATCCGAGTCGCTGTCGGAATCCGAATCGCTGTCCGAATCCGAGTCACTGTCCGAATCCGAGTCGCTGTCCGAATCGGAGTCACTGTCAGCATCCGAATCGCTGTCAGAGTCCGAGTCGCTGTCAGAATCCGAATCACTGTCCGAGTCAGAATCGCTGTCGGAATCCGAGTCGCTGTCAGAGTCAGAATCGCTGTCAGAGTCGGAATCGCTGTCAGAATCCGAGTCGCTGTCGGAGTCAGAGTCACTGTCGGAATCCGAATCGCTGTCAGAATCCGAGTCGCTGTCCGAGTCCGAATCGCTGTCGCTATCCGAGTCGCTGTCCGAGTCAGAATCGCTGTCAGAGTCCGAATCGCTGTCGCTATCCGAGTCGCTGTCCGAATCCGAATCGCTGTCAGAGTCGGAATCACTGTCAGAATCCGAGTCGCTGTCGGAGTCAGAGTCACTGTCGGAATCCGAATCGCTGTCGGAATCCGAATCGCTGTCGGAATCGGAGTCGCTGTCAGAGTCCGAATCGCTGTCGGAATCCGAGTCACTGTCCGAATCCGAGTCGCTGTCCGAATCCGCATCGCTATCCGTATCATCAGCCAGACCAATATTGATAGTCAGCGTCGTGGTAGCCGTATCACCATCCGCATCCGTAATGGTGTAGGTAAAGACCTCCGTTTGGCCGACAGAATCAGCGTCCCCGGTCGCGTGATAGGTGTAAGAACCATCGGCATAGATCACCAGCGTACCGTAGGCGCCCTCGACAATCGTTCCACCTGAACTAACCGTTTCCGCCGTTGCCCCCGGCACCGAAGTCGCAATGATGCTAGTCACGGTAATATCCGTACCGATATCACCAACATCCCCGCCAGCATCCGTCTGCAGGACGTTACCGCTGATAATCGCGGACTCGTATCCTACGGAATCGGTTACCGCAACATCCACCGCGGTCACCACGCTGATATTTGCCAGGAAGTTCACCAGCGTCGGCAGCAGTCCGGTATTCGTCGGCGACGAGATCACCACCGTATAGTTACCTTCCGGCAGATCGCTGAAGCTGGCGCCACCGCTGTAATCCAGGCTGACGCCTCCCGCCGTGATAGTCACCGCATTCGACGCCAACGCAACCACTTCGCCGGTCGCCGTATTCACCACCGCGAGATCGGCCTGGAAGGTATCGGTACCGCCCAGCAGAAGCAGCAGCGTATTGATCAGTGCCGCCGAACTCAGCGTTGTCCCGCCGGAAATATCCAGCACCACATCCTGAGTCGTTCCACTCGCGACGGTAAAGTCAAAGTTGTTGCCGCTAAGCAGCGAAACATCAACTACGCCAAGCAAGTTCACGCCAGTCAACTGGGTAATCGTACCGTTTACACCATCGAGATTGTCATGGTTCTCAGAGATCAGCGCAGTATTGGTATCCGCGTTGGCCTGCGGAATATCCGAGTCGCTGTCAGAGTCCGAGTCGCTGTCCGAGTCAGAATCGCTGTCAGAGTCCGAGTCGCTGTCGGAATCGGAGTCGCTGTCTGAATCCGAATCGCTGTCTGAATCCGAGTCGCTGTCGCTATCCGAGTCACTATCGGAATCGGAGTCGCTGTCAGAGTCAGAATCGCTGTCAGAATCCGAATCGCTGTCGGAATCCGAATCGCTGTCGCTATCCGAGTCGCTGTCCGAATCCGAATCGCTGTCAGAGTCGGAATCACTGTCAGAATCCGAGTCGCTGTCGGAGTCTGAGTCACTGTCGGAATCCGAATCGCTGTCGGAATCCGAGTCGCTGTCGGAATCCGAGTCGCTGTCCGAATCCGAGTCGCTGTCCGAGTCAGAATCGCTGTCGGAATCGGAGTCACTGTCGGAATCCGAGTCACTGTCGGAATCCGAGTCGCTGTCAGAGTCGGAGTCGCTGTCAGAATCCGAATCACTGTCGGAATCGGAATCGCTGTCAGAGTCCGAGTCGCTGTCAGAATCGGAGTCACTGTCTGCATCGGAGTCGCTGTCTGAATCCGAATCGGAATCGCTGTCGGAGTCAGAGTCGCTGTCAGAATCGGAGTCACTGTCGGAGTCGGAGTCGCTGTCAGAGTCTGAGTCGCTGTCGCTATCAGAATCGCTGTCAGAGTCGCTGTCAGAATCGGAGTCACTGTCGGAGTCGCTGTCAGAGTCTGAGTCGCTGTCGCTATCAGAATCGCTGTCAGAGTCGCTGTCAGAATCCGAATCACTGTCGGAATCGGAATCGCTGTCAGAGTCTGAATCACTGTCAGAATCCGAATCGCTGTCAGAATCCGAGTCACTGTCAGAATCCGAGTCGCTGTCAGAATCCGAGTCGCTGTCAGAATCCGAATCACTGTCCGAGTCCGAATCCGAGTCACTGTCGGAGTCCGAATCGCTGTCGGAATCCGAGTCATCGCTGAGATCGACAGTCAATTCAAATATCGGGGAACGCTCGCTGACGTTCCCGGCCTTGTCGGTCACCGTCGTGCTCAGGCTGTGGCTACCTTCGGCCAGCGCTCCCGGGGTAAAGCTCCAGCGGCCATCCTCGCCCGCTATCGCAGTGCCCAGGACGGTATCACCGTCATAAATTGTGACCGTGGCACCCGCTTCCGCCGTGCCGCTCAGGGTCGGCGTATCATCATCCGTTACGCTGCCGTTGTTGAGAATGCCTGTTTCTTCACCTGCATTATCAGTCACCTGCAGATCGCTGACCGGCACCACCGTAGTGTCCACCGTAAGTTCAAACGCCGGTGAACGCTCGCTGACGTTCCCGGCTTTGTCGGTCACCGTGGTGCTCAGGCTGTGGCTACCTTCGGCCAGCGCTTCCGGAGTAAAGCTCCAGCGCCCGTCAACACCCGCAATCACGGTGCCCAGCACGGTGTCGCCGTCATAGATCGTGACCGTAGCGCCCGCTTCCGCTGTGCCGCTCAGGGTCGGCGTGGTGTCGTTGGTCAGATCTCCGCTCTGCAGCGGACCAGTGTGCTCAGCTACGTCATCGGTTACCTGTGGAGCGCTGGCAGCGGGCGCAGTGGTATCTATCGTCAGCTCAAACGCCGGTGAACGCTCGCTGACGTTCCCGGCTTTGTCGGTCACCGTCGCGCTGAGGTTGTGGGTCCCCTCGCTCAGCTCCGGTAAAGTGAAGCTCCAGTTGCCATTCTCATCCACCACGACAGTACCTAGTACGGTATCGCCGTCGTAAATCGTTATTGTTGCCCCTGCTTCTGCCGTTCCTTTAATCTCTGGGGTCGTATCGTCGGTTACATCTCCAGAATGCAGAACGCCGGTGATGGGACCGACATTGTCATTCACCGTAATATTCTCTGCCGCGGTAGGTAACTCGGTATCTGAGTCGCTGTCAGAATCCGAATCGCTATCGGCATCGGAGTCGCCATCGCTATCAGAGTCACTATCTGAATCGGAGTCGCTGTCAGAATCCGAATCACTATCCGAATCACTATCCGAATCGGAGTCGCTGTCGGAGTCCGAATCGCTGTCCGAATCCGTATCACTATCGGAGTCCGAGTCACTATCAGCATCTGAGTCGCTTTCAGAGACCGAAGAGTGGTGGTCTTTGTTTGAGGTGCCGGCGAACATCGCCGCAATGCCCAGCAAAGCCGCGCCCGCCATGACCCAACCAGCAATACTTTGTCCTGCGCCACCGGTCGCGATGACTTCTGAAAGATCGCTAATCAGCGAGTAGTGTGCTCCATCGGTACCCGCGCCTTCCAACCACCATAATGCGCCGGTCTCATCATCCATAAGAACCAAATCACTGTGCTGCCCATGCTCATCCACAACGAAAAAGTTTTTAATTGTAACGGTGTCACCGTTATGGAGTTTTAGAACAAGATCATTACCTTGGCGGGTATACGAACTTATATCCTCACGTTTAACGTGCAGGAGAACCACTGACTGCGTATTGAGATTAATTTGATTACCATCAACGGTGTATTCAACACCTGTTTCTTTCACTGTCACATTTATATTTTTCATCAGGTTGCACCCTTGAGATGAAGACGCAGTCAGAGGTATGAGATAATTCTTAATTATGCACCTTATTAGATATACCAGTTCCCGGCGTCCCGCAAGGTTAAAGGCAAACAGATGATTTACATTCTGAAATAAATAAAAAACATTAAATTACAACCAGTTAAAATAATAAGCTTACATTTTAAAATGTTAATTAAGGCTATAATTAAAATCGTTACTCACGGTTATTACAATGAAGATAAAATTATGGATAATACATTTCCTATATCACCAAACCTGCTTTCAAGCGCTACCCGAAAAATATCTGTGATATTAGTCATATAAATGACATGAGAAAAAACAATTATTTTTTTAAACTTTAAAATATTTTACAAGGATTCCCCATGTATTTTCTATGGTTTATTTATAAAAAATAAATTATCTGTCGGAGAAGATTTTTCGTAATAAGGGAGATAAAGTCAGGAAGGTGTCCGTTAAACCCACAGAGATAATGTGATTTATTTTTAAATAAAGAAACGTTTCGATGTAGTTTTAATTAAAATTCTGCCCCTAAATAACTTAATTAATATTGATAAACCTAAAACCCCGTCAGGCGGGGTTTTAGGTTTATCGGGCTAGTCCCAATCGAGGGATCTCAATCGCCGGACAGCGATCCATCACCACGTTAAGTCCAGCATCCCGGGCGAGGACAGCCGCCTGTTCGTTGATTACCCCCAGCTGTAGCCACAGCGTTTTCGCACCGATAGCCACCGCCTCCTGGGCAACGCCCCAGGCCGCTTCCGAGTTACGGAAAACATCGACCATATCTACTTTTTCCGGCACGTCAGCAAGCGTGGCATATCCCTTTTGCCCCAGAAGAGTAGTACCTGCCACCTTAGGGGAAACGGGAATAACGTGATATCCCTGATCCAGAAGGTACTTCATCACCCGGTAGCTGGGGCGGTCAGGTTTGTCGCTTGCTCCCACCAGGGCGATAGTCCGCGTCGAGGTCAGAATACCTGCGATATCATTCTCTTTCATCATCATCCTCCTGCTATTTAGCCCAAGTGTATGCTAATCCGGATGAATCAGCATGAGTCCTGACCTACAGATGCGTCAAATTTTTTCATCCTGACGCTTGCAGCAACAATCACTTCCAGTAATCTGTCTACAGGCCAAAATGTGGAATGAAATGATGGAACTAACAACACGTACATTGCCAGCGCGCAAGCATATTGCACTGGTCGCTCACGATCACTGTAAAGATATGCTGATGAAATGGGTCGAGCGCCACCAGCAACTGCTGGCGCAGCACACGTTATCGGCAACAGGAACGACCGGAAATCTGGTGTCACGCGCAACCGGGCTGGAGGTGCAGGCGATGCTGAGTGGTCCCATGGGCGGCGACCAGCAGGTAGGAGCGCTGATTTCAGAAGGTAAAATCGATGTATTGATTTTTTTCTGGGATCCGCTGAATGCCGTGCCGCACGATCCGGATGTGAAAGCGTTATTACGTTTGGCAACGGTATGGAATATTCCCGTCGCCACCAACGTTTCGACCGCCGACTTTATTATCCAGTCCCCGCACTTCAACGACCCTGTTGATATCCTGATCCCTGATTATCAACGCTACCTTGCAGAGCGTCTGAAATAAAACCTGCTGGCGGCCATGCCGCCAGTCATTATGGTTTTCTTGCTACCGGGACACCCAGCGCCTCTAACATTTCAACAAACGGCGAAGGTTGTTCTTTATTAAACAATAACCATACGCGTAGACGTGCGCGGGTGATGGCGACATACAGTAAACGCCTCTCTTCGGCATCGGGAAAATCCTCCGGCTGTGGTAATAGCGCCTGCTCCATAATCGACTCGCGCGCCGGTGCGGGAAACGCGTCATCCCCCTCCTGAAGGCCAAGAATAATGACGTAATCTGCCTGTTGCCCTTTGCTGGCATGAATAGTCATAAAATCGAGATGCAGATGCGGCCAGCGCGTGGCGGCTTTCTCCAGCGCCGCCGGCTTCAAATGATGGTAGCGAGCTAACAACAAAATCCGCTGTTCTCGTTTGACATAACCGCTCATTTTATCAAGCAGATCGTCGAGTTTGTCCTGCGCTAGTAACGTCACCGCTTTTTTGTCCCCTGCGACCAGGCTGTTTAGCGGTTTCGTTAACTGATGCGGATTTTGTTGGATAAACCCGTTGGCGACCTCTCCTATCCGACTATTAAATCGGTACGTCGTATCCAGCGCGCAGCAATCTCCTTCGCCAAAATAGTGATTAAAGGCCGTTGTTAAAGAGAGCTGAGCACCGCTAAAACGGTAGATAGCCTGCCAGTCATCGCCAACGGCAAACAGCGTAGTCTGTGTGTTTTGCCGACGTAACGCGGCGAGTAGGGATGCCCGCTGCGGTGAGATATCCTGAAACTCATCCACCAGAATATGCTTCCACGGGCTGACAAAGCGCCCCTTATCCAGAACATTAATCGCCTGATGAATCAGGCCGGAAAAATCGACGGCATTTTCATCTTTTAACGCCGTTTTCCACGCTTTTAGCAAAGGGGCCATCAGCTTGACGCGCTTGCCAAAAAGATCACGTACCTCTTCAGGCGCTCCGGCAATCATTTCCGCCTGCGAGCCGCCATGCATACGCATCAGGCTAACCCAGCGATCAAGGCGACTGGCGATACGACGCTGCAGCGTTTTATCCTGCCAAAAATCCCCTTCTGGGATCTGCCAGTCCATTTCTTCTTCCAGCCACAGTCGCCAGCCTTTCGCCTGCGCTTTTTTCTCCTGGCACTGCTGCTGCCAGTTCTGAACTAAGAGTTTTTGCCGCGCGGCGCTGTCGTTCTCCAGCTTGCTGATCGTCGGAGCTTTTTTACTGCCCTGCTGAATAATATACAGAGCCAGGGAATGAAAAGTGCGCGTAGAGATCTCTTCAGTACCCAGGCGCTCGCGGATGCGCTCATCCATCTCCTGCGCGGCTTGTCGACCAAATGCCAGGAGCAGAATTTGCTCGGCCGCCGCTTCGCCACGAGTCAATAGCCAGCCAGCGCGCGCCACTAATACGGAAGTTTTACCGCTTCCGGCACCTGCCAGCACTAACAACGAACGCTCGCCGTTCACCACTGCGCGCGCCTGAGCCGGATTCAGTGGCGATGATTCTACCGCGGCAAAAAAGCCGCGGTATTGTTCCAGCATTGATTCAGTAAACGTTTGATTATGCTCGAGCCTGGCTTTTTCGGTATTACTCAACCAACTCTGACATTGCCGCCATAACTCGCGGCAGTTATCGAAAGCGTCAAGACGGGCTGTTGGCACAGGTAATCCGCCAAGCGCATGGCGTATTTTACGCTGGATATCGGTCACCTGCTGACGCGTCAACCACTTCCCCTCTGCGCTGGAACGCGCCACGTCAGCCAGTTGCTGGCGAAGGACATCAGCGGCGATATCGCTCATTTCCTCGCTCCACTGCTGCCAGAGCGTGTTCAAATGATGGTAAAAACGCTGGGTTTCATTCCATTCGGTGCCATGCAAACGCACAACTTTCTCGCCCGGCAGGATAAATTCCAGTTCCCCCCATACCAGACCACGCTTGCAATGAATTGATAATAACTGATTGAAAGGTATAAGATATTCATGACTGTCGCCGGAAACCTTTACTCCGGCATTAAGAAGTTGCACCCTATCATAAGGATGCTGAGCCATGCGCTTGCCCAATGTTGTCGCTCTAAGTTCCATATAATGTCGAATTTCAATCAGGTTGGATGTTTTTAAGTTTAACCGCCAGCGACCGGGTGCTCCAGCGTAAAAAACGCTACAATGGCCAGGCCTTATTATCCACGGAATTAAACAGAGGGTTTATGCGTACCGTTCTGAATATTTTAAACTTTATCCTTGGCGGATTCGCCACCACGCTCGGCTGGCTTCTGGCGACGTTGGTCAGCATCGTGCTGATCTTTACGCTACCTCTCACCCGCTCCTGCTGGGAGATAACAAAACTCTCTCTTCTACCCTATGGTAATGAAGCCGTTCATGTTGATGAACTCGATCCTCAGGGAAAGAATAGCCTGCTAAACGCGGGCGGGACACTATTGAATATTTTATGGTTTATTTTCTTTGGCTGGTGGCTGTGCCTGATGCACATCTTTTGTGGTATCGCACAATGCCTGACCATCATCGGCATTCCGGTTGGCATCGCCAATTTCAAAATCGCCGCTATTGCTTTATGGCCAGTAGGCCGTCGAGTCGTCTCCGTCGAGACCGCTCGTGCTGCGCGTGAAGCCAATGCGCGCCGCCGCTTTCAGTAACTGAATGGAACACAGAAATGCTCACCCCCCTGCTACGCCGCTATACCCGGAACAGCGCCTGGTTATATAACATCAGGATTTTTATCGCCCTCTGCGGCACGACCGCGTTTCCCTGGTGGCTTGGCGAAGTAAAACTCACGATTCCTTTAACGCTTGGGGTCGTGGCAGCGGCGCTGACCGACCTTGATGACCGCCTGACAGGACGTCTGCGTAATCTGGCCATTACCCTCGTGTGCTTTTTTATTGCCTCGGCCTCGGTGGAACTGCTCTTTCCCTGGCCGTGGTTATTCGCAGCAGGATTAACCGTTTCTACCATCGGCTTTATTTTGCTCGGCGGGCTGGGCCAGCGCTATGCCACAATCGCCTTTGGTGCCTTGTTAATCGCCATCTATACCATGCTGGGGGTAACGCTTTATAGCCACTGGTATCTCCAGCCGCTGTTTTTGCTGGCCGGGGCGGTGTGGTACAACTTACTCACCCTCGCAGGGCATCTTATTTTCCCCATCCGTCCCCTTCAGGATAACCTTGCACGCAGCTACGAGCAGTTGGCGCACTATCTTGAACTTAAATCGCGCCTGTTCGATCCGGATATTGAAGATGAAAGCCAGGCTCCTCTGTATGACCTGGCCATAGCCAACGGCCAGCTAGTGGCAACCCTGAATCAGACCAAAGTTTCCCTGCTGACGCGCCTGCGCGGGGATCGCGGGCAGCGCGGAACGCGTCGCACCCTGCAGTATTACTTCGTGGCGCAGGATATCCACGAACGCGCTAGCTCTTCGCATATTCAATACCAAACGCTGCGCGATCGCTTTCGTTACAGCGACGTGATGTTCCGCTTCCAGAGAATGCTGTCCATGCAGGCGCAGGCCTGCCAGAAACTGTCTCGTGCCATCCTGCTGCGCGAACCCTATCTTCACGATACTCACTTTGAGCGCGCTTTTATGCACCTTGACGCCGCGCTCGATCGCGTAAAAGCCAGCGGCGCGCCGGCAGAACAGATTAAGGCGTTAGGGTTTTTGCTTAATAACCTACGCGCAATTGACGCCCAGCTGGCGACAATTGAATCTGTCCAGACCACCGCGCAGTTCAGTAACAACACGGAAAACCTGCTGGCTGACGACCAGCCTGGCGGTTTTGGCGATGTCTGGCTGCGCTTACGCAGTAATATGTCCCCCGAGTCCGCCCTGTTTCGCCATGCGGTTCGTATGTCGTTGGTCCTGTGCGCTGGCTACGCTTTTATCCAGCTGACCGGGCTGAATCATGGTTACTGGATATTGCTGACCAGCCTGTTTGTTTGCCAGCCAAACTATAACGCGACTCGACACCGGCTGGCGTTAAGGATAATCGGTACTCTCATCGGCGTGGCGATAGGTCTCCCGGTGCTGCTTCTCGTTCCGTCCGTTGAAGGCCAGCTGTTTTTAATTGTTTTAACCGGCGTGCTGTTCTTCGCTTTCCGTAATGTGCAGTACGCCCATGCGACAATGTTCATTACCCTCCTGGTTTTACTTTGCTTCAACCTCCTGGGTGAAGGTTTTGAAGTCGCCCTACCGCGCATATTTGATACGCTGATCGGCTGCGCTATCGCCTGGGCCGCTGTCAGCTTTATTTGGCCTGACTGGAAATTCCGCAATCTGCCGCGAGTACTCGAACAAGCAATCAACGCTAACTGCCGGTATTTAGACGCCATACTTGAGCAATATCATCAGGGACGCGACAACCGCCTTGCCTATCGCATTGCGCGAAGAGCCGCGCACAACAGGGACGGTGAATTGGCATCAGTAGTCTCAAACTTATCAACTGAACCAAGAGCGGGCTCGCAAATTCGAGAAACCGCGTTTCGTTTGTTGTGCCTGAACCACACTTTTACCAGCTATATTTCAGCCCTGGGCGCCCATAGGGAAAAGCTGACAACGCCAGATATCCTGGCGCTGCTGGACGATGCCGTTTGTTATGTTGATGACGCGCTGCACCACTCGCCGGCCGATGAGCAGCGGGTACAGCAAGCTCTAGCAAACCTGCAGACCCGGATACAGCATCTCGACCCCCGTGCCGAGAGCAAGGAGCCGCTGGTGCTTCAACAAATCGGACTGCTTCTGGCGCTGCTGCCAGAGATTTGTCGGCTACAGCGACAGGTTGAGATTCAACCTGAATAGGCCTCCCTCTCCTGCATCTGTTCCGCCGCCCACTCCTCAAGCTCCTGACGCTGTTGCGTTGGGAGCGTGGCCGCATGTACGCCGGCAATGGCTCCCTGTAGGCACTAAAGAATATTAACCGTTAGCGCTTTATTCATTTTCCGTAACCTCAGCCAGGCTTCTTTTGCCCCAATCTTACGCAGCGTTAATTCATCGGTGATGCCTGAATTAATCAACTGTAGCTCCATGTGAAAACTGATATTTGGCAAATTTTTCAATCTCCCGGAATGCCGCTGCCGATGTTTTTCATAGCGAGCGCTCTGTAATGACAGCGCTGATAAATGAAAAAGCATATTGCTATCCTGCCAAAGCCCTTCATCAATATGATAATACTTCAGCGCGACCAGACGACCATTCTTCTGCATTTTCAAAAGCGGGTTTTTATGCGCCACGCGGTACTCCGCGCTCTGCTCACAAACCCGAAGATAGATTTCCCCCTCGGCCATCATGGCAAATACGGTGTTGTCTATCGCCAGGCTATAGCCACCAAATAAGGGCCGACAGCTTATTTTTCCTAATGGAGTCAAACATGCCCGAAACTGATGGAACCTAAAACATACAAGTTTCTTCATGATTATTCCTTTGTTAATCATGTAAATAAGACATAAATTTGCTAACGGATCCGTTAATAAAGAAAATAAGTGACTTCTCTTCATGCGGCAACATGAATTATCTCTTTATTTTAATCAGCTTGTTTTTTTGCGAGCGGCTTTCAGAAAATAGCCTGTTGATGAAGTCAAAAGCAGGAAAAGTAAAATGCTTAATTAATATTAATCACATTAGAGCACAAAGTGTCAGGTATCTCTGGTCACTCGTAGACGGTTAACGTCATCATTTGTGAGAAAAATTTATCCAGGTAAAAAGCGCGACAACGATGAATTCACATGATGTACGCGCTGACATCCGACGCTATCGGCGCTTACTTACCCCCTGAGATGTACAAATTTCATCCAGAAACAGAGAAAATAGAGTTGATCTTTCACCCTGTCGCATATACTGTATATGCATACAGTAACCCACAGGCGGGATAGACTATGTTTACATCAGCTCACGCAAATCGTTCACCACTGACTTCTACTTCAGTACGTCGTCGCTCTCATGACGCTGCCGAACAGCCAGCTAACGGGCTGATCAGTGAAATAGTCTATCGCGAAGATCAGCCTATGATGACGCAGCTACTATTGCTTCCTTTATTACAACAGCTTGGTCAGCAGTCCCGCTGGCAGCTCTGGCTGACTCCACAGCAGAAGCTAAGCCGTGAATGGGTGCAGTCATCCGGTTTACCGCTGTCCAAGGTTATGCAGATCAGCCAGCTCTCCCCCGCTAATACCCTGGAATCAATGGTTCGCTCACTGCGCACCGGAAATTATAGCGTCGTTATTGGCTGGCTATCAGAAGAACTGAGCATTGAAGAACATGAACGACTGGTTGCCGCTGCAGAAGAGGGTCACGCGATGGGCTTTATCATGCGCCCGGTAAGAAATACCGATCAGCCAGGCAGACAACTTTCCGGGCTAAAAATTCACTCAAATCTGTATCATTAACCGAGTTTAGGATTAATCCTGGAATTTTTTTTGCCCTGACGTGAGATGGGCTTTCTTGATGGGCATTTTTGTTAAAATGCTTGTCTGATGCGGCTTCGCGACTTTTTTTGCCCCAAACAAGTTCAACCGTATTTGTTAAACATAGCGTACACAACCCTTTTTTTTCATATGCCTGACGGAGTTCACACTTGTAAGTTTCGAACTAAGTTGTAGACTTTACATCGCCAGGGGTGATCGGCTTACGCTGCATGTATCAGCATAGTTAACAACAAGTCACGCCCCGGGTGAAGGATTTAACCGTGAGGTCTTCTGAACCTTCATGGCGAATTTTGGATGATAATGAGGCGCAAAAAATGAAAAAGACAGCTATCGCGATTGCAGTGGCACTGGCTGGCTTCGCTACCGTAGCGCAGGCCGCTCCGAAAGATAACACCTGGTACGCAGGTGCTAAACTGGGCTGGTCCCAGTATCACGATACCGGTTTCTACGGTAACGGTTTCAAAGGTAACAATGGTCCGGTTCGTAACGATCAGCTGGGTGCTGGTGCGTTCGGTGGTTACCAGGTTAACCCGTACCTCGGTTTTGAAATGGGCTACGACTGGCTGGGCCGTATGGCTTATAAAGGCAGCGTTGACAACGGCGCTTTCAAAGCTCAGGGCGTTCAGCTGACTGCTAAACTGGGTTACCCGATCACTGACGATCTGGATATCTATACCCGTCTGGGTGGTATGGTTTGGCGCGCAGACTCCAAAGGTAACTACGCTTCTACCGGCGTTTCCCGTAGCGAACACGACACTGGCGTATCCCCGGTATTCGCGGGCGGCTTAGAGTGGGCTGTTACTCGTGACATCGCAACCCGTCTGGAATACCAGTGGGTTAATAACATCGGCGACGCTGGCACCGTTGGTACCCGTCCTGATAACGGCATGCTGAGCCTGGGCGTTTCCTACCGTTTCGGTCAGGACGATGTTGCTCCGGTTGTAGCTCCGGCTCCGGCTCCGGCTCCAGAAGTGACTACCAAGCACTTCACCCTGAAGTCTGACGTTCTGTTCAACTTCAACAAATCTACTCTGAAACCAGAAGGCCAGCAGGCTCTGGATCAGCTGTACACCCAGCTGAGCAACATGGATCCGAAAGACGGTTCCGCAGTTGTTCTGGGCTACACCGACCGTATCGGTTCTGATGCCTACAACCAGCAGCTGTCTGAGAAACGTGCTCAGTCCGTTGTTGATTACCTGGTATCCAAAGGTATCCCGGCTAGCAAAATCTCCGCTCGCGGTATGGGTGAATCCAACCCGGTTACTGGCAACACCTGTGACAACGTGAAAGCTCGTGCAGCTCTGATTGACTGCCTGGGTCCGGATCGTCGCGTAGAGATCGAAGTTAAAGGCTACAAAGACGTTGTAACTCAGCCGCAGGCTTAAGTTATATCGTCAATAAAAAACCCCGCAATGCGGGGTTTTTTTTGGCTTAAATTCCGCGTTCAAAAAACAGCAGCGGAATCCCGGTGCCTGCATCGCTACTCTTTACCTAACAGCACCTGCAAATCATGCTTCAGGCTGGACATCTTGCTGGCATACTTCTCTTTATGCTCAGCATCCTCAATCAACTGCACGATAGTTTCCGACAGCGTTTTACCCCGTCTTTGCGCCAGACCTGCAAGGCGCTGCCAGACCACGAATTCAAGGTCGATAGACTTTTTACGCGTATGCTGATGCTCCGCGTTGAAGTGACGCTTACGTCGGGCGCGGATAGTCTGCTTCATGCGGTTCACTAGCTCTGGATTCATATGCTGCTCAATCCAGGTATTCACCAGCACGGGTTCATTTTCGAGCGTCAGTAATAAATCGACCGCGGCTTGCGCAGCGCTGGCTTCAATGTAGCGGGTAATAAGCTCACCTTCCCGATGCTTTTTTACCAGATAAGTCCATTTCCAGCCGCTTTCAAGGTTTTCCAGTTGTTGATATTTCATTGCGATCTCAATGTGACCGTGTAACTCATTTCAGGATATCAGTTTTTTCCTGATGTGCTGAGAATAAATCATCTTTCGTGATGTTGGTAGATTCGTTATCACCACGACAATCGCAATCCCCCGTGTGCTCAGACGCTGCATAATGTATAATCGCGCGTTTTACATCTGACTAAAAAACAGCGACTTTGACCATTACGAAACTTACCCGAAACGACCTTGCTCCTGATACGGAAAGTTATCAGGCGCTGTTTGCACAAGCCGACCTGGCTCACGCAGAGGAATCCCTCTCAGGCGAACTGCAACCCCGTCTCTTTTATGCCCTGGAGCAGCTACTGGTCACTCCAGCCATTTCGCCATTTATGCTGGTTAAAATTCCGGAAGAACCGGAGTACCTGCAATGGCTAGCTAATGAAACCCGAACTTTACATCAACCGGCAGCAACGCTCTGTGGCGTTCACTATCAGGTTGATGGCGGAAAAATCTCTCTTACGCCAGCGCAGACTGCTGAAGATAATTTCGCCAGCGTTGCTCCGGTCGAAGCCGCTGACTGGATCGAAGCAGAGCAGCTGTTTGGCTGCGTGCGCCAGTTTAATGGTGAGATCACCTTACAAGCCGGTCTGGTCCATCGCGCCAACGGCGGCGTATTGATTCTCTCCCTGCGCGCCTTACTGGCTCAGCCCCTACTGTGGATGCGGCTAAAAAATATGGTGGCCCGCCAGCGTTTTGACTGGCTGTCATTCGATGAATCTCGCCCTCTTCCGGTGAGCATCCCTTCTATGCCCCTGAGCCTGAAAGTGATCCTCGTCGGCGAGCGGGAATCCCTGGCTGATTTCCAGGAGATGGAACCCGAGCTTTCTGCGCAGGCTATCTACAGCGAATATGAAGATAACCTGCAAATTGCTGATGCAGAGACGCTGAAGCAATGGTGCCAGTGGGTCTGGCAAAATGCTCAACAGCTTGAACTTCCGGGACTGTCCGCTAACGCCTGGCCGCTGCTGATTCAGGAAGGCGCGCGTTATACCGGCGATCAGGAAACTTTGCCGCTGTGCGTTCTCTGGATTGCCCGCCAGCTTCGAGAAGCTGCCGCGTTCTGTGATGGTGAAGAGATTAGCGCCGAAGAGATACAAACCATGCTGGTGCGTCGTCTGTGGCGCGAGGGCTATCTTGCTGAGCGCATCCAGGATGAAATCCTGCAGGAGCAAATCCTGATCGAAACCGAAGGCGAATGCGTAGGACAAATCAACGCACTTTCTGTCATTGAGTTTCCGGGTCACCCTCGCGCGTTTGGCGAGCCTTCGCGTATCAGCTGCGTCGTGCATATTGGCGACGGCGAATTCATCGACGTTGAACGTAAGGCCGAGCTGGGCGGTAACATTCATGCAAAAGGTATGATGATCATGCAGGCGTTTCTGATGTCCGAGCTGGAGCTCGAACAACAGCTTCCCTTCACCGCCTCCCTGACCTTCGAGCAGTCCTACAGCGAAGTGGATGGCGATAGCGCCTCCATGGCCGAACTGTGCGCGCTGATCAGTTCGCTGGCCAATGTACCGATTAATCAGAGCATCGCCGTTACCGGCTCTGTCGATCAGTTTGGTCGCGTACAGCCGGTTGGCGGGCTCAACGAAAAAATTGAGGGCTTCTTCGCTATTTGCCAGCAGCGTGGGCTGACCGGTAAACAGGGCGTCATCATCCCCTCCGCCAACGTTCGTCATCTGAGCCTGGCGCAGGAACTGCAGCAGGCCGTTTCGGATGAACAGTTCTTTATTTGGGCAGTCGATGACGTGTCGGAAGCGCTGCCCATTCTGACCCAGCTGCTCTGGGACGGCGAAGGACAAACTTTACGGCAAACCATTCAGGAACGAATTGCGCAGGCGACACAGCAAGAGAGTCGTCATCGCTTTCCGTGGCCGCTACGCTGGTTAGGCGGTTCAGGTTCGAACTGATCGGACTTGTTCAGCGTACACGTGTTAGCTATCCTGCGTCCCGAACTCAAAATAAGGCTTACTGAAAACATGGTAGATAAACGCGAATCCTATACAAAAGAAGACCTTCTTGCCTCTGGTCGTGGTGAACTATTTGGTGCGAAAGGCCCACAGCTGCCGGCGCCAAGTATGCTGATGATGGACCGCGTCATCAAAATGAGCGAAACCGGTGGTAACTATGACAAGGGTTATGTTGAGGCAGAACTCGATATTAACCCGGACCTGTGGTTCTTCGGTTGCCATTTTATTGGTGACCCGGTAATGCCGGGCTGCCTGGGTCTGGATGCCATGTGGCAGCTGGTTGGCTTCTACCTGGGCTGGTTAGGCGGCGAAGGTAAAGGGCGTGCATTAGGCGTCGGTGAAGTTAAACTCACCGGCCAGATACTGCCAACGGCGAAGAAAGTGACCTACCGTATTCATTTCAAACGCGTGATAAACCGTCGTTTAATTATGGGCCTGGCGGATGGCGAAGTGCTGGTTGACGGGCGTCTGATTTACACCGCGACCGACCTGAAAGTGGGCCTGTTCCAGGACACTTCCGCATTCTGATAAGCAGTGACGCGTTAGAAAAGGCGAAGCCCCCGCGCAGCGGAGGCTTCTTTTTAAAGAGACAGTCAGGCAGTTTGTACCCTGTCCTCCATGGCTTCTCGCCAGCCTCCTAGCCAATAAGACCTTTGGTTTAAGGTCTGGTAAGGACACATTTCCTTCGACCTTCCGGTAATACCGGCCTGGTACCCACGCTGATGTGCCCGTTCCAGGCGATCTCGTTTTTGTCTCTTCATGCCTCGTTTCCCTCATTCTTTGATCTGGTGGAAAAGAAAACAATGGTCACTTAATACGCAACCACGGTTAACGAATACCGCGAATCAGGGATAGCGTCAATGCGCAAAATTCACGCCATTGTCATATTTGTGAGCTACAAGAAAGTTCGTTTGTACAAAAACTGTGAACCAGCACAAGTAACAATCTGATGAGACAAACAAAAAAGCCGCTGCGATTTTCGTTCTCGCAGCGGCTTTTTACTCTTATGAATTTTACTTATGGCAGGCGGTTTAGCTCGCTGGCAATTGCGGTTGCTTCCTGAGTCCAGGCCTGAGCTAAGGTTTTCACCATCGCGTCGTAGCCATCCTCTTGCTGCTTAAGCTCAATATGGAACGGCCGCTTGATCAGCTGCCCCTGATGCTTCAACAGCCACTCGCCGCTGACGATTACCCGGCCATCGTAACGACCGTGAAAACCACTAACGGAGACGTTCAGCGTATCCTGCTCGCTACCCAGCGGTTGAGAAGCGACAACCCATCCCGGTAGCTGGTTGCTAAGGTTCGCCACCAGCGTCGTTCTCAGCTGTTGATCGAGCGGGCTAGCCCACAGATTGTTGTTGGCAATCACATACTGGACATCGGTGGTCTGATAAACCACCCCGTTACCGGCCAGATAATCTGGAATGCTCACCTGCTCGACCCACAGCAAATTTTTGCTTTGGTGGGCGGCGCTTTGCGCGCCTCCCTGCGCCACCGGAAGCTGATAGTAAGTTTTACTGTCGCCGCCGCTGCTGCATGCCGTCAGCGCGCAAACCGCAGCCGCTATTAGCCATTTCTTCATTATTTCGCTCCCTTCGGCTGCGGATCTTTTTTATCCTTCGCCTCAAATACCAGCGCATTGCTCTTATCATTGAGCGTTTTCAGTACCGGCTGCAGTTCACGAAGAACCTGATCGAGACGCTGCATATCCGCAACCATCTTATTGTATGCCGCCGATCCCGGCTGGAAGCCCTGCATACTACGATTAAGTTCACGCAACGTATTCTGCATATCGCCCGGTAGCTGCTGCATCGACTGACTTGACGTTATCTTGTTCAGACTATCCAGCGTCGCCTGTACGTGCTGCATCGTTTTTTCACTTTGCGCCAGCGTACTGGTTGCCTGCTCCAGCAGCGGGTTAATGGGCAGATTATTAATCTTATCCAGCGCGTCCATCAGGCGCTGCTGAATCTGCGCCAGGCCACCGCTCACGGTTGGAATAATCGGATAACCGCCAAACTCCTGGAACTTGCCGCGCGCTGGCGCTTTCGGGTAGAAGTCGAGATCGATATACAGCGCCCCGGTGACCAGGTTACCGGTTTTAAGTGAACCACGCAGTCCACGGTTCATCAGATCATCGATATGCTTACGAATGTCAGGATCGGCGCCTAATTGATTGATCAGGCGTTCAGGCTCAATCCGCACTTCGACCGGAATACGATAGTCGTCGTTTAAGTTCTGCTTCAGGCCAGGGATAAAGAACGGTACTTTACCCACGGTCCCAAGGCGGATACCGCGGAACTCAACCGGCGCGCCGGGCTGCAGACCGCGAATCGAATCTTTAAAGAACATTACGTAGTCAATATGCTGAGTAAACACCGAATCCTGAATGCTGCGCTGATCGTCAAACAGATGATATTCGGTTTTATTCGCCACCGGCTCACCTAGCGGCAGCCCTTCGGGAATATCAAAGCTGACGCCGCCGCCAAACAGGGTCGACAGCGATCCCATTTCAACGCGCATACCCGCAGCGGTTAGATCTACCGCAATACCGCTATCCTTCCAGAAGCGTACGTTATTGGTTACCAGCCGATCGTTAGGCGCGCTGATAAACAGTTGATAAGTAATGTTCCGTTTTTGCGCATCGAAGGTGCTGGTTTCAACTGAACCTACGCGATAGCCGCGGAAAAGCACCGGATCGCCGGGAGAAAGCTGACCCGCTTTACTGCTTTCCAGCAGGATACGAATACCTTTTGCATCAGGGGATGCCAACGGCGGTGAATCCAACAGCGGGTACTGCGCCGGGACAGAACCTTTGGTACCCGGCTGCAGTTCGATATAGGCGCCGGATAGCAACGTCCCCAGACCGCTAATCCCTTCACGACCTACCTGCGGTTTAACCACCCAAAATACCGAATCCTGGTGCAGCAGTTTTTCCATGCCTGAATTCAACCGGGCTTTAACTTCCACGTGGGTCAGGTCATCCGTCAGCGTTGCGCTTTCAATCACGCCGACATCAACGCTGCGGCTTTTGATCCGGGTTTTCCCCCCTTCAATTCCCTCTGCGTTAGTCGTAATCAGGGTCACTTCCGGCCCCTGGTGACTATAGTGATAAAAAAGAATCCAGGCGCCAATGAGCGCCGTTACTATCGGGAAGATCCACACCGGTGACCAGTTTTTCACCTTTTGCACCTTCGCTTCTCCGCTCTTATTTTCCATGCTGCAGTCTTTCCTCACGGCTTGAATCTGGCTCACGATCCCACAATAAACGAGGGTCAAACGTCATGGCCGAAAACATTGTCATTACTACGACCAGCGCAAACATCACTGCTCCTATCGCCGGATAGATATTCATTAATCCACCAATGCGTACCAGAGCGGAGAGGACTGCGATAACAAACACATCAATCATTGACCAGCGGCCAACAAACTCGACGACTTCATAGATCAGATGCATGCGCTCCGAGTCGCGCTCTCCCTTGCCGCTGGCGTTCCAGCATAGCCAGCCAATGGCAATCATCTTTAACGTCGGCACCATAATACTGGCGATAAATATCACCATAGCGACCGGATACGATCCTTCACTCCACAGCAGGATCACCCCCGCCATAATAGTTGAGGGCATTTTATCGCCCAGCAGGTCGGTAATCATGATCGGCAAAATATTGGCGGGCATGTAGAGGATCAACGAAGTCACCAGCAGCGCCAGCGTCCACTGCAGGCTGTTTTTACGCCGGGCGGTTCCCCTGGTACGGCAGCGCGGACAAACGGCCTCATCCATAGGCAATACCGCCGTGCAGCATGAACACGAGCGTAGCCCCTGACGTAGACCGGAAACGCCGACTTTTAGCGGCTGTTTAATCGGCGGCATTGGCGCAATGTCATCCCATAACCAGCGGCGATCCACGCACTGGAACGTCCGCAGCTGTAACAGGCAGAACATACACCAGGGAATAAAACTCAGGCCAATGCCAATATCGCCGTAGGCCATCAGCTTAACGAAGCTGACCAGTACCCCGGCGAGGAAGATCTCCGCCATCCCCCAGGTTTTAAGGTGAAACAGGATCCGCGCCAGGAAGGCTTTCAGCCCGGAAGGCATGCCCACCCGGTTGACCAGCAGCAGTATCGTGACCAGGCAGAAAGCCGGCACCAGCTGTACGAACAGTAAAAAGAAAGTCCCGAGGCTGGCGTAATCCTCGGTAAACAGCACATTTGGAATTTCCAGTAGCTCAATTTCGCTGCTGATCCCCCCAACCTTCATATAGATGAAGGGGAAAAGATTGGCCAGCAGCAGCATGAACAACGCGACCAGCGCATAGGCTGTGGGACGCTGCCGGGGCGCGTCCCATGACGTTGTTAATGTCGTTCCGCAACGCGGACACGTAGCTTTCTGGCGATGCTCCAGCTGCGGCAAAGCCACCAGCAGATCACATTGTCGACACAGGATATGCCGCGCAGCATGATGATGATCGCACATGAAAACTCCTCAGCTTATGCGCCGTTTTTTAATCCTTCGAGATATTCCCAGCGTTCGAAGGCGGTTTCCAGCGCCTGCTCCGCTTCACTCAGCTGCGCAAGCACCTGCTGCGTATGGTCATGCGATTGCCCAAAGAAAGAAGGGTCGGCAACCTGCTCCTGCAACTTCTGCAGCTGGGCTTCCAGCTCTTCCAGTTTCTGCGGCAGCTGCTCCAGCTCGCGCTGCAGGTTATAGCTTAGTTTGCTGGCAGCGCGTTTGACACTTTCTGCTTTCGGTTGAGCAACTTCAACAGACTTTTTAGAAACCGACTGCTTTTTCGCCAGATACTGGGCCTGCTGACCGCGGGCGTCATGATAGCCGCCGACGTATTGACCAATTTGTCCCGCGCCTTCGAAGATCCAACACTCCGTAACCGTGTTATCAACAAACTGACGGTCGTGGCTCACCAGCATCACGGTTCCCTGATAGCCGTCAACCAGCTCTTCCAGCAGTTCCAGGGTTTCGACATCCAGATCGTTTGTCGGTTCATCGAGAATCAACAGGTTGCTGGGCTTAAGGAACAGACGCGCCAGCAGCAGACGGTTACGCTCACCGCCCGACAGCGCGCGCACCGGCGTCATCGCGCGTTTTGGATGGAACATAAAGTCCTGCAGATAGCCCAGGACGTGGCGCGGCTTGCCGTTCACCATAACTTCCTGTTTACCTTCCGCGAGGTTATCCATCACCGTTTTATCCGGATCAAGTTCCGCGCGGTGCTGGTCGAAGTAAGCGACCTCCAGCTTGGTACCCACGTGAATGCGTCCGCTATCCGCCTGCAGCTGACCAAGCATCAGCTTCAGCAGCGTGGTTTTCCCGCAGCCGTTGGGGCCAATCAACGCAATTTTGTCGCCGCGCTGGATTTGGGCAGTGAAATCTTTCACCAGCACCTTGCCATCAACCTGGTAGTTGACGTTCTCCATTTCGAACACGATCTTGCCCGAACGCGCGGCCTCTTCGACCTGCATCTTCGCGCTGCCCATCACTTCACGGCGCTCACCGCGCTCGCGACGCATGGCTTTTAACGCCCGTACGCGCCCTTCGTTACGGGTACGACGCGCTTTGATCCCCTGGCGGATCCACACTTCTTCCTGCGCCAGCTTGCGATCGAACTCCGCGTTCTGCAATTCTTCCACGCGCAGCGCTTCTTCTTTATCCAACAGATACTGATCGTAGTTACCTGGATAGGTCACCAGCTTGCCGCGATCGAGATCGACGATTCGCGTCGCCATATTGCGGATAAAGGAACGGTCGTGCGAAATAAAAATAATGGTGCCTTTGAACATCTTCAGGAAACCTTCCAGCCAGTCGATAGTTTCAATATCGAGGTGGTTGGTCGGTTCATCGAGCAGCAGCACGCGCGGCCCGCTGACCAGCGCGCGGCCAAGGGCCGCTTTACGCAGCCAGCCGCCGGAAAGCGAGGAGAGCTCGGCGTTAGGATCGAGATTGAGCTGTTCCAGCACTTCATTAATGCGACTATCGAGCTGCCACAGGCCTAAATTATCCAGCTGCTCCTGCAGACGCGCCAGTTCGTTCAGATTCTTATCACTCGGATCGGTCATCACCAGCTGCGAAACATCGTGATAACCCTTGAGGTAAGCCGCTTGTTCCGCAATCCCTTCGGCCACAAAGTCGTAAACGGTGCCGGTAACATTACGCGGCGGATCCTGCTGTAAACGTGCCACAACCAGATCCAGTTCATAGATAATGCGCCCGTCATCAAGACCCTGTTCACGATTGAGGATCTTCATCAGGGTCGATTTACCCGCACCGTTGCGTCCAACCAGGCAGACGCGTTCGTTATCTTCGATATGCAGTTCAGCATTATCCAGCAGCGGCGCATCGCTGAAAGAGAGCCAGGCGCCGTGCATACTAATTAAAGACATTCTTTATTCCTTTCAGGCTGCGGTAATCAGCCAGCAGTTGTGAATCTGACGGTTACGGGCAAAATCCTGAGACAGCGTTTTTTGCGTGATCTCCTGCGCCTTCAGGCCCAGCTGCGCCAGCCCGTCATGATCCATACGGAAACCGCGTTTGTTGTTCGAGAACATAATCGTGCCGCCTTTACGCAGCAGACGTTTTAAATCGGTCATCAGACGCAAATGGTCGCGCTGAACGTCAAACGCATCATCCATACGCTTGGAGTTGGAGAAGGTTGGCGGATCGATAAAGATCAGGTCGAACTGTTCGGTCGTCTCACGCAGCCAGCCCAGCACATCGGCCTGCATCAGGCGATGCGCGCGGCCGGTTAAGCCATTGAGGCGCAGGTTACGTTCAGCCCATTCAAGATAGGTACGGGACATATCGACCGTCGTCGTGGAGCGCGCGCCGCCAAGGCCGGCGTGAACGCTGGCGCTGCCGGTGTAGGAGAACAGGTTGAGGAAGTCTTTGCCTTTGCTCATCTGCCCCAGCATGCGGCGAGCGATACGGTGGTCGAGGAACAGGCCGGTATCCAGGTAATCGGTCAGGTTGACCCACAGACGCGCATTATACTCCTGCACCTCAATGAATTCGCCTTTCTCGCCCATTTTCTGATACTGGTTTTTACCTTTCTGCCGCTCGCGGGTTTTCAGCACCAGCTTGTTCGGCGCAATCCCCAGTACCGCAATGGTGGCGGCAATAATATCAAATAAGCGCTGGCGGGCTTTATGCGCGTCAACGGTTTTCGGCGGCGCGTACTCCTGCACCACCACCCAATCGGCGTAGCGGTCGATGGCGACGTTATACTCCGGGAGGTCGGCATCATACAGGCGATAGCATTCAATACCTTCCTGACGCGCCCACTTCTCGTATTTTTTCAGGTTCTTGCGCAGGCGGTTGGCGAAATCTTCCGCCAGCATCGCGGTTTTGCCGCCTTCGTTTTCTGCAAGATGGTAGTTCTTCTGGACGCAGTCGAGCGGGCCGTTTTTCGCTTTAAACTGTTTATCAGCACGAAGCTGCAGGCAGCTCAGCAGATCCGGCGAGGCGCTAAACAGCGACAGGTTCCAGCCGCCAAACTGGTTCTTCATAATCCGCCCCAGCAGGCTATGCAGGGCAATCAGCGCCGGTTCACTCTCCAGACGCTCGCCGTACGGCGGGTTGCTTATAACCGTGCCGTAAGGGCCCTTCGGCAGCGGATTGCTCAACTGGGCAACATCTTTCACTTCGAAGGTAATCAGTTCGCCAATACCGGCGCGGCGGGCGTTACGCTGCGCGCGTTCGATAACGCGGGCGTCAACGTCGGAACCGTAAAAGCGCGACTCATACGCCGCCAGTCCCTGACGGGCGCGGGTTTGCGCTTCGGCTTTCACTTCTTTCCAGATAGCATCGTCATGCTGCGCCCAGCCGCCAAAACCCCAATGACCGCGGTGTAAACCCGGCGCACGATCGGTGGCCAGCATCGCCGCTTCAATCAGCAGCGTACCGGATCCGCACATCGGATCGAGCAGCGGCGTACCCGTGGCCCAGCCGGAACGCATCACTATCGCCGCGGCCAGGTTTTCTTTGATTGGCGCCATGCCGGTCCCGTCGCGGTAGCCGCGCAGGTGCAGGCCCTCGCCGCTGAGATCCAGGGAAATATGCGCGGTCTCTTTATTTAGCCAGACGTTAATACGCAGATCGGGGTTTTCGCGATCGACGTTGGGACGCGGCAGGTTCTTACGCGTAAAGCTGTCGACGATGGCGTCTTTAACCTTCAACGCCCCGTACTGGCTGTTACGAATCTCTTCGTTCAGCCCGCTAAAGTGCACGGCAAAAGTGGCATCCTGGCTGAAAATCTCGGTCCATGGAATAGCCTGTACGCCAAGATACAGATCCAGGTCGCTGTAGACGCTGCACTGCCCCAGCGGCAGCATAATCCGCGAAGCCAGCCGGCTCCACATCAGGCTTTGATACAGCAACCGCGTATCTCCCTGAAAATGGACCCCGCCCTGGACCAACTGGCAGTCCATCGCGCCCAGTCCTTCCAGTTCAGTTTTTAACAGCTCTTCCAGCCCACGAGCCGTACTGGCAAACAGAGAATTCATATCGTCACTTTTACTAAAAGAAAATTGGTGCGCATTATAGCCAATATGCGCCCCATGTCATAAAGTTAAAGGCTTATTTTTAAAGCCAGGGGCAGCGTATGGTCACCCTTTCGCGTCTTTTTATTCATCCCGTCAAATCAATGCGGGGAATTGGCCTGAGCCACGCTTATGCAGACATCAGCGGGCTGGCCTTCGATCGTATATTTATGGTGACGGAAACCGATGGCACCTTCATCACCGCCCGTCAGTTTCCGCAAATGGTCAAGTTTATTCCGGCGCCGCTCCATGATGGTCTGCATCTGACCGCGCCGGACGGCAGCAGCGCGGTGGTCCGCTTCAGCGATTTCTCGACGCAGCAGGAGCCTACCGAAGTCTGGGGCAACCACTTTACCGCCCTGATTGCCCCGTCCGCGGTCAACCAGTGGCTAAGCGGGTTCTTTAACCGCAACGTTCAGCTCCGCTGGCTGGGGCCGCAGCTTAGCCGCAGGGTGCAACGCCACGATGCCGTTCCCCTCTCCTTCGCCGACGGTTTTCCCTATCTGCTGGCCAATGAGGCTTCACTACGCGATTTGCAAAAACGTTGTCCGGCCAGCGTAAGCATAGAACAGTTTCGCCCGAATCTTCTGGTAACTGGCGCAGCCGCCTGGGAGGAGGATACGTGGAAAGTGGTACGCATTGGCGAGGTCGTTTTTGATGTCGCTAAACCGTGCAGCCGCTGCGTATTGACCACCGTCAGCCCGGAGCGCGGGCAAAAGCATCCTGCCGGCGAGCCCTTAAGCACGCTGCAGCGTTTCCGCACGGCGCTGGACAACGGCGATGTCGATTTCGGCCAGAACCTGATCGCGCGAAACAGCGGCGTAATCCGCGTTGGCGATGAGTTAGAAGTACTGGCCCGCGGCCCGGCGAAGGCCTACGGCGCAGGCGATAGTGATGATACGCCGGCACCTGAAGCACAGCAGAACGCGACGGTGGAAATAGCGTGGCAGGGAGTGAGTTTTACCGGTAATAATCAGCAAATCCTGCTGGAGCAGCTGGAACAACAGGGAATTCGCATTCCTTACTCCTGTCGGGCAGGAATCTGCGGCAGCTGCCGCATCCGGCTGGAAGAAGGGGAAGTCAGCGCGCTGAAGAAAAACGCGGTAGCCGCCGATGGCACTATTCTGTGCTGTAGCTGCGTACCGAAAACCGCGGTGAGGCTGGCGCCTTAAACCGCCTGGCCCAGGCTGTAGCTGGCGACGCCTGGCGCTGGCTGCAGTCTGTCATTCATAATTTTAATCACGTCGCCCAGCTGCATCACGCGGCCGGCAAGCGTCAATCCGGGCTGCGCTAACAGGCATAGCGCGGCGTTTTCGCCGGGTTCAACCACCAGCAGATTGACCTGCTGGCCGGTATCGCTGAGCCATGCGCTGGCGGCATCGCCAACGCCGGGCTGCCAGCTTTCTTCATGAGTATTGAAGTGCCAGCTTTTCGGCATTTGCGGTTTGAGAAAACGAATGGCGACCAGCGCATTAAGTACTAATTCTGCGCGCTGTTCTTTTGTTAATTCGAGGTCGCGGCATTTTTCTTCAAATGAGAAATAGAGCGCAGCGTCATCAACGCAAAATCCGGAAGGCGCGAAGGCGTCGGGCGTCAACATCCGTCGGGCAAAACGCGACCTGAATAACATGCCATTGGCCAGATCGAGCATCATACGGTCATGCTCTTCATCGTAATACCAGCGCGGCTTTGTTGAATAAATCAGATTTCGGGTAAGTCTCCCCCGTAGCGGGTTGTGTTTTCAGGCAATACGCACGCTTTCAGGCATACCTGCTTTCGTCATTTTGTTCAGCGCTCGTACCAGGGCCATAG